>Ga0209061_1000021_pt1 | contig 577952 bp, 540 predicted proteins | sample Coa_R1_10_FD_187157 | JGI IMG/M metagenome (GOLD analysis project Ga0209061, IMG submission 187157) | Surface soil microbial communities from Centralia Pennsylvania, which are recovering from an underground coalmine fire - Coalmine... | ecosystem: Environmental > Terrestrial > Soil >... | reverse complement strand
CTTCCAAACTGACCTTTACCGCCCCCCCCGCACCGATGTTCGTAAAGCCGAAATCTTCACATGTGCCGGAAACTGCCGCTCTTGATTCATCCCAGTCGGGCCGACACCGCCCATTCCGAAATTCCTGGCGGTGCCGGGGACCCCAAGCACCGGACGAGCCGCTATGTTATCCTGAAAATATCGTGCGCGTAAGCCAGCGTGAACGTGGCGGGAACGCCGCAAGCACCGCGGATCTCCCGAGAACAGACCCGAGGAGGCGTAGATGCGCAGGGACCAACGGCAGAGCGGAAGCACGCGGAGCGCGAAGCCCCGCAAGATCGAGATGGTGAGCCAGCAGTTGCGCCCCGGCACCCCGGCGGGGCCGTATCCGTGGGATCCCGGCCTCGCCGCGGTCAAGAAGCCGGCCGGCCGGCTGCTGCGCCGGTCGTTCGGCGCGGATCTCCGCCCGAAGCGGTAGCGTACTATTCGCGTACGCTAGTCGGAAACGGGGGGAGGCGGACGGAATGAGGGCGTGGGCGAGCCGGCCGGGGGACCGGGAGGACCGCAACACGAAAATTGCGCGGCGCCGCTTGCTGACGCGAGCGGCGGTGGCGGGCGCGGGGGCGGCCGCGTCGGGGTGGCTGTCGGGGCTCGCGAGCCCGCAGGCCGGCGCGGCGGCGCAGGGTGCGCCGCGGCGGGGCGGCACGCTCACCCTGGTCCTGGCCCAGGATCCGCCGTCGCTCGATCCCCAGAAGACACCGTCGGGGGACGCGTCGCACTTTCTCCTGTACAACATGCTCGTCTCGGCGGACCGCAGTTCGGACGCCTTTCTGCCCGAGCTGGCGGATTCGTGGGCGATCGGGGAGGGAGGCAAGGTCATCACCTTCAAGCTCCACCCCGGCGTCAAGTTTCACGACGGCACGCCGTTTACGTCGCACGCGGTGCAGGCGACGATCTCCCGGCTCGTGGATCCGCAGACCGCGGCGCCCGGCGCCAGCTGGATCGGCCCAATCGATCACGTCGAAACCCCGGACGACGTGACCGCGCGGCTGGTGTTCAAGCAGCCGTACGCGCCGATCTTTTCGTCCCTGCGCATCATCTTTCTCGCGATGCTCTCGCCGGCGGCGATCGCCAAGCTCGGGCCCAACTACGGGCAGACCCCGGTCGGCGCGGGACCGTTCAAGTTCCGGCAGTGGATTCCCGGAGACCGGATCGTGCTCGACCGCTACGCCGACTACGCCTGGGCCCCGAGATTCTACAAGAATCGCGGCGCCCCGTACGTCGACGGCGCCGTGGTGCGCATCATTCCCGACGAATCGACGCGGGTGATCGCGTTCGAGCGGGGAGACCTCGACATCCTGCCGCAGGCGCCGGCGCAGGCCGTGAGCCGGCTCATCCAGACCAACAAGTATCAGGTGTTTCGAACGCCGACCGACGGCGGCTACTATCTCGGCCTCAACGTGACCAAGCCGATCTTCTCCGACGTGCGGGTGCGGCAGGCTCTCGGGTGGGCGATCAACCGGGATGAGGTCGTCGATTACGCGCTGGAAAAGCTGGCCGTGCCGATGGATAGCCCGCTCGCACCGACGATCTGGGGGTACAGCAAGGGCCTCAAGCACGCGTACCATCACGATCCCGATCGAGCGCGCCGGCTGCTCGCGGAAGCGGGCTGGAAGCCCGGCGCCAACGGCGTCGTGCAGAAGGACGGCCGGCCGCTTGCCTTCACCGCGTGGACGTTTCCCCTCGAGACGAACGTCCGGATCGGCGTCGTCCTGCAGAACCAGCTCAAGCAGGTCGGCGTCCAGATGAACATCGAGCAGATCGAGACCGCGACGCTTCTCGCGCGGACCCCGAGCGGACAGCACGACGCCATCCTCATCAGCTACGGCTGGCCGGATGCGGACATCCTCTACTACTTCTTCCACAGCAGCCGCATGGCCACGACGAACCGCGTCCACTTCTCCAATCCGCAGGTGGACCGGCTGTTGGACGAGGGGCGGGTGACGGTCGACCCCGCGAAGCGGCTCGAGGTGTACCGCGAGCTCCAGGAGACGCTGCTCGAGCAGGCGCCGTGGATCCCGCTCGCGAGCCCGTACGCGGTCACCTTTGCACAGCCGTGGGTCCGTGATCTCTACGTCGACAAGTACGGGGACCTGCTGACGAACGACGTGTACATCCAAAAATAGCGCCGCCTGATGCAACGCTACGCTGCGCAGCGGCTGTTGCAGCTCGCACCGGTCCTGGTGAGCGTGTCGGTTCTCGTGTTCCTCATGGTGCACCTCGTGCCGGGAGATCCGGTGCAGGTCATGCTGCAGGATTACGGTACGCCCGCGCAGGCCGCGGCGCTGCGGCACACCCTCGGCCTGGACCGGCCGCTCGCCGTGCAGTACGGCGTCTTCGCGTGGCGGGCGCTGCACGGCGACTTCGGGCGGTCGATCAGATCCGGCCGGCCTGTCTCCGGCGAGATCGCGCTGCGGCTGCCGTACACGCTCCAGCTCACGGCGGCCAGCATGGTCGTCGCGATCGCCCTCGGCCTGGTCCTCGGCATGATCGCCGCGCTCCAACACCGGCGGCTGCCGGACTACGCCGCGATGGTCGCCGCGCTCGCGGGGATCTCGCTGCCGAGCTTCTGGTTCGGCCTGGTGCTGATCCTGATCTTCTCGTACTATCTGCGGTGGCTCCCGGCCGCGGGCGCGGATACGCCCGGGAGCCTCATCCTGCCCGCCGTCACGCTCGGCACGTCGGCCGCGTCGATCATCGCGCGCCTCAGCCGCAGCAGCTTGTTGGAAGTGCTGCGGCAGGAATTCATCCGCACGGCGCGGGCCAAGGGCATGCGCGAGTGGCGGGTGCTGTACCGCCACGGACTCCGGAACGCCCTCATTCCCGTGCTGTCCATCATCGGCCTGCAGGTCGCGGGGCTGCTCGGCGGCGCGGTGATCGTGGAAACCGTCTTCGGCTGGCCGGGGCTCGGCCGCTTGGCCATCGACGCCATCTTCAATCGAGACATCCCGATGATTCAGGGCATCGTGCTGGTCGCGGCGACGATCTTCGTCGCCGTCAACCTGGCCATCGATTTGTTGTATGCTCTCGTCGACCCGAGAATCCGATACAGTTGAGGCCCGCGCGGCGGCCCGTCCGGCCCGCGCGCGCTCGCACGGGGCCATCGGGCTTCGCCGCGTGGCGCGGCACCGCGGCGCGACCCTGGGGATCGTGCTCGTTGCCGGTCTGCTGCTGCTCTCGCTCCTCGCGCCATACGTGTCCCGCTACGACCCGGCCGAGCCGCACTTTGGCGCGCGCCTGGAGCCGCCCACGGCCGCGTACCCCCTGGGAACGGATTCGTACGGACGGGATGTCCTGAGCCGTGTGGCCTACGGCGGGCGCATCTCGCTCGTCGTCGGCGCCGTGTCGGTGGTCGTCTCGTTCGTCGTCGGGCTGCCGCTCGGCGTCGCCGCGGGGTACGCGGGGGGCCGCATCGATGATCTGATCATGCGCATCATCGATGTGTGGCTGGCGTTTCCCGAGCTGCTGCTCGCGATCGGTATCGTCGCCGTCCTCGGCCCGGGGTTGCACAACGTCATGCTGGCGATCGGCATCTCGGGGGTGCCGGGCGTGTGCCGGCTCGTCCGGGGAAACGTGCTCGCGGTCAAGGAGGAAAGCTACGTGGAGGTGGCATGCGCGGTCGGCGGCACCGCGATGCACATCGTCCGGGCACACGTGCTGCCCAACGTCCTGGCCCCCGTCGTGGTGCTGCTGACCCTGCGCCTCGGGACGGCCATCCTCGCGGGCGTGGGCCTGAGCTTCCTCGGGCTCGGGGTGCAGCCGCCGGCGCCGGAGTGGGGCGCGATGGTGGCCGAGGGACGCACGTACCTCCAACAGGCCTGGTGGGTCTCGACGATCCCCGGCGCGGCGATCTTTTTGAGCGTGATGGGGTTCAACATGTTCGGGGACGGCCTCCGGGACGCGTTGGATCCCCGCCTGCACTAACGCGGCTCACCCGCCCGGCGAACGCGCTGGACCTGCCCGGCCGCACCGCCTCACGCCGTAGGCGGCACCGTCGGTCTCGGCACGCAGGGCTCGTCCCGCGGAGGACCTGGGCGGCCCCGAGCGAACGTGTGGGATATGGATATCGACTGGGACCGCCGGCGCCGCCCGGCCGGCTCGATCCTCGACACCGCGGGCCTGACTCCGCTCGTGCGCCTCCGGCGCGTCGTCGCGGATGTTGCCGCCGCGATCTACGGCAAGCTGGAGTATTTTGGGCCGAGCGGCAGCGTCAAGGATCGGATTCTCCCGTTTCTGGTCCGGGAGGCGGAACGGCGCGGCGAACTCCGCCCGGGCATGATCATGATCGAAGGAACGACCGGCAACACCGGCATCGCGACGGCCATGGTGGGCGCGGCCAAGGGGTACCGCGTGATCATCGTCATGCCGGAGGGGATGAGCCGCGAACGCCAGCAGACGATCCGGGCCTACGGGGCGGAGCTCGTGCTGACGCCGGGCGGCGAGAGCGACGTGGATCTGGTGCTCGACAAGGTGCGGGAGCTACGCCGGGAGCACGGCGACCGGATCTGGGAGGTCGGCCAGTTTTCGAACGCCGACAACGCGCGGGCGCACGCCGAGACGACCGGCCCGGAGATCTGGGACCAGACCTCGGGCCGGCTCGACGCGTTTGTGGCCGCGCAGGGCACGGGCGGGACGCTCACCGGCGTGTGCTCGTACCTCAAGGGCCGCCGGCCCGAGGTGCTCGGCTTCGCCGTGGAGCCCGAGGAGTGCGCGATCCTCTCCGGCCGCGGCTGGGGGCCGCATCGCATCGAAGGCATCGGGGACGGCTTCATCCCGGACGTGCTGGACCTCCAGTGGGTCGACGGGGTGATCACGGTGTCCTCGGACGACGCCGTCGCCATGGCGCGCCGCCTCGCCCGGGAGGAGGGCATCTTCTGCGGGATCTCCTCCGGCTGCAACGTCGCGGCCTGCGTCAAGCTCGCGCGCGCGCGGCCCGACCTCCGCACCATCGTCACGATGATCAACGACAACGGCCTGCGGTACCTCTCGACCGAACTGGGCGGCGCCGAGCCCGCGCTGGACGTGCCGGAGCGTCCGCATGTCCCGAGGCCGGCGGACGCGGCGCGGCTGGCCGCGAAGCGCCTCGTGATCATCAACTAGCGCAAAGGGGGGCACGATGGCAGCAGCGCGGCGGCAAGTCGACATCGCGGCCGACATGGGCGAATCGCTGGGACCGTGGCCGATGGGCCGCGACCGCGACATCGTCCCGTACCTGACGTCCGCGCACATCGCGTGCGGGTTTCACGCGAGCGATCCCGCGACGATCCGTACGACCATCGAGTTGCTGCGCGAGCACGAGGTCGCGATTGGGGCGCACCCGGGCTACCCCGACCTCGTCGGCTTCGGCCGCCGACGGATGGACCTCGCACCCCGCGATGTGGAGGACTTGGTGCTCTATCAGGTCGCCGCGGTCAAGGGCATGGTGGAGGCGTTTGGCGGGCGGCTGCAACACGTCAAGCCGCACGGCGCGCTGTACAACGTGGCCGAGGTCGACGACGGCACGGCCCAGGCCATCGTGGCGGCGATCAAGCGCGCCGATCCCGAACTCGCGATCGTCGCCACGCCGCACTCCCGCCTCTGCGCGCACGCGACGGCCGCGGGGATGGCCGTCGCCCGGGAGTTCTTCCTGGACCGCGGCTACAACGCCGACGGGACGCTCGTGAGCCGGCGGCGGGCCGGCGCCATGCTGACCGATCCGGAGGCGATGTGCCGCCGCGCCGTCGCCGCGTCGCGCGACGGCCGGTTCGAGACGGATGACGGGGCGACCGTGGAGGTGCAGGTCGACACGATCTGCCTCCACGGCGATCACGGACCGTCCCACGTCGCGGTGCAGCGGCTCCGCCGCATGCTCGAGGCGGCCGGCATCGCGGTCGCGCCGCTCGGAACATTCGCCCGGGCGCGTTGAACCCGGGACGGCCCGCGCGTGTACCTGCCTCCGTTCCGGTACTTCGCGCCGCAGACCCTGGATGAGGCGATCGCGCTGCTGCGCGAGCACGGGGACGAGGCCAAGCTGCTCGCCGGCGGCCAGAGCCTGCTGCCCCTCATGATGCTCGGGTTGGCCCGTCCCGGCGTGCTCATCGATGTGAACGGGATTCCCGGCCTCGACCGGATCGAGGCCGGCGGCGATGACGTCCGCGTGGGCGCGCTCGTGCGGCATTGCGCCGTGGAGACCGATCCGCGGCTTCGCGCTCGGTGCCCGGCGCTCGCGGACGCGGCGCCGCTCATCGGCAACATCCGGGTGCGGCACCGGGGCACGGTCGGCGGCAGCCTGGCCCACGCCGACCCGGCGGCGGAGGTGCCGCTCGTCGCGACGGCGCTCGGGGCCACGATCGAGGTCCGCGGCCCGGACGGCGCCCGCGACATCCCGGCCCACGAGTTTTTCCGCGGCTACCTGGAGACCGCGCTCGGGCCGGCCGAGGTCGTGACGGCCCTCCGGCTGCCGGCGCACGGCGCGCGGATGGGGCACGGGCTGGCGGAGCTCGTCCGCCGGTCCGGCGATTTTGCCATGGTCTCCGCGTGCGCGGTGCTTGGGCTCGACGGCGCCGGCCGCTGCACGCACGCCGCCGTGGCCATGGGCGGCGTCGGGCCGTCCGCGCTGCGCATGCGGGCCGCGGAGCGCCTCCTGGTCGGGCAACCACCGGGCGATCGCGCGCTCGACGAGGCCGCGGATGCCGTCCGCGACGAGGTGGCGCCGGAATCGGACGTGCACGCATCCGCGGAGTACCGCCGCGCGATGGCGCGCGTCATGGCCCGGCGGGCGCTCCGGGCGGCCGCCGCGCGGGCCGGCGGCGCGTCGCCGGACGCCGGGCCGGGTGCCGTGCGCTCGTGAGCGTATCACCGGCGGCATCCCGCGAATACCCCGAGCGGGCGGCGCTCCGCTTCGTCCTCAACGGCCGGCCGGTGGACGTGTGGGCCGCCCCGCAGGAAACGCTGCTCGCGGTGCTTCGAGACACCCTCGGCGCGACGGAGGTGAAGTACGGCTGCGGCGAGGGCGTGTGCGGCACATGCACGGTGCTGCTGGATGGAGCCCCCATCAACGCCTGCCTGACGCTCGGCGTGCACGCGCAGGGACGCACGGTCACGACGGTCCGCGGGCTCGCCTCGCCGGCGGGCGCCACGGGCGCGGCGGCGGACGGCATGCATCCGCTCCAGCGCGCGTTTGTGGCCCACGAGGCAGCGCAGTGCGGCTTCTGCACGCCGGGGATGCTGCTCACCGCCTACGCCTTCCTGGAGAAACATCCCCATCCGACACGCGCCGAGATCCGCGCGGCGCTCGGCGGCAACCTGTGCCGGTGTACGGGGTACGCCAGGATCGTGGACGCGGTCGAGGCCTGCGTGCGCGCCCGGCCGGGACGAGAGGACGTCCTCCGTGATCCCTGAGCCCGCAAGCGGCGGCGTTTCCCCCGCAGCCTATCGGGTCATCGGCAAGGCGCTACCGCGCTTCGACGTCGCCGACAAGGTCCGCGGGACGACCCAGTACGCGGCGGACTGGCAGCTGCCGGGGATGCTCGTGGGCCGGGTGCTGCGGTCGATCTACCCGTGCGCGCGGATCCGGCGTCTCGACGTCGCGCGGGCGCGGGCGCTTCCGGGCGTCGCGGCCGTGCTCACGGCGGGCGACCTCCCGCGCAACGGCGTCGAGGAGGATCCCACCGGGGCCGGGCTGCTCCGGTTCACGACGCCCGTCCTCGCCGACGGCGTCGTGCGCTATCAGGGCGAGCCGGTGGCGATCGTCGCGGCGGCGACGGACGCGGCCGCCCGCGCGGCGCTCGCTGCGATCGAGGTGGAGTATGAGCCGCTGCCGGGGGTCCATGACGCGGAGGCCGCGGCGCGGCGCGGCGCCGAGCGGGTCCACGACGGCCGGGACAACGTGTTCGTACACTGGAAGCTCCGCCGGGGCGACGTGGAGACGGGTTTCCGCGGCGCCGCGGCCGTCGTGGAGCGCACCTACCGCACGCAGCGCGTGGACCACGCCTACCTCGAGCCCGAGGCGGGCGTCGCGTGGGTGGAGGCCGACGGCGTCGTCACGGTCAGAGCCTCGTCCCAGGTCGTCGAGCACTTTCGCGCGCTCGCCGAGATCCTGGGCCTGCCGCACAATCGCGTGCGCGTCATCGCGCCGTTTCTCGGCGGCGGCTTCGGCGGCAAGGAGGACATGACCGCCGAACCGTACGTGGCGGCGCTGGCGTGGGCCACGGGACGCCCGGTGCGCATGGTGTGGGACCGGGCCGAGTCGCTGCTGGCGCGCCCGAAGCGGCACGCGTTTGTGATGCGCTACAAGACCGGGGCGGCGCGGGACGGGAGCCTGGTGGCGCAGGAGATCAGCCTGCTCGCCGATGCCGGACCGTACCCGCTGCTCAGCCCGCGCGTGCTGTTTGCCGCGCTCGTCACGGGGGCGGGCCCGTACTGCGTTCCCCATGTGCGGATCGACGCCCGGGCGGTGTTCACCAACAACGTCCCCGCGAGCGCGATGCGCGGCTTCGGGGCGATGCAGGTCACGTTCGCCTACGAGGCGCAGATGGATCTCCTCGCCGCCGCGCTCGGGATGTCGCCTGCGGCCATCCGCGAGCGCAACTTCCTGCGCAAAGGCGACCGCCTCCCCACCGGGGAGGCGGCGAGCACGTACGTGGCGCTCCCCGAGCTCCTCCGCCGGGCCCAGGACGCGCTCGGCGAACCGAGCCGGCCCTCCGGCCCCGGGGCGCGCGTGGGCCGGGGCATCGCGTGCAACATGCAGCCGTACGGGCGGACGGTGTGGTTTCAGGACCGCGCGAGCGCGTGGCTCGGGTTCGAGGCCGACGGCTCCCTCGTCATCCGCGCCGGCGTGCCCGACCTCGGCGGCGGACAGGCCGCCTCGCTCGCGCAGATCGCGGCCGAGGTGCTGGGCGTGTCGGTCGAGCGCATCCGCGTGCACGTGGGGGACAGCGCCCTCACCCCGCTCACGGGCGGCACGTTCGCGACGCGCCAGCTCTACATGTCCGGGAACGCGGCGCTGTGTTGTGCGCGCGAGCTGCGGGCCGGGATCGCCCCCGTGGCGGCGTCGCTCCTGGAAGCCGCCGAGGCGGACCTGGAGTTCGCGGACGACCACGCCGGCGTCGCGGGAGCCCCCGACCGGTGCGTGCCGCTGGCCCGCGTCGTCGCGGAGTGCGCCCGGCGCGGCGTGCCCGTGTCGCGCCTGTCCACGTTCCAGGGTGAGCGGTCCGCGCCCCCGGACCTCGAAACCGGGCAGGGGCGGACGTTCCCCGACTACACGTATGGATGCCACGCCGCGGAAGTCGAGGTGGACGTCGAGACCGGGGCGACGCGGCTGCTCAAGTACGTCGCGTGCCACGACGTGGGCCGGGCGATCAACCCGCAGAGCGTCGCCGGACAGATCCAGGGGGGCGCCGCGATGGGCATCGGCCAGGCGCTCGGCGAGGAGATCGCCCTCGAGGCCGGCGTCAACCTCACGACGCTGTTCGCAAACTACCTCATGCCGGTGGCCCCGGACCTTCCCGACATCCAGGCCATCGCCGTCGAGTCGGGAGAGGGCCGCGGGCCGTTCGGTGCGCGCGGCATCGGCGAGCCCCCGACGGGGCCGCCGCTCGCGGCCATCGCCAGCGCGATCGCCGACGCCACCGGCGCGCGGCCGCTCGAACTGCCCATCACCCCGGAGCGCGTGTTTCGCGCCCTGGCGGAGCGCGCGGGGACAAACGAGGGGAGGTAGCATGGCCGTGTCCCGCGTCGAGATCGGGGTGGCGCTCAAAAACTTCGCCCAGGCCCCGGAGGAGCCCCTGATCGACGAGATCCTGGCGTACGCGTCGCGGGCGGAGGCGCTCGGGTACGCGTCCGCGTGGGCGTGGGACCACATCTTGCTCGGCGCGCGGCGGCCGTTTCCGTTTCTCGAGGCGTTGTCGACGCTGACCGCGGTCGCGATGCGGACCGAGCGCCTCCGGCTCGGCACCGGCGTGCTCGTCCTCCCGCTCCGCAACCCGGTGGTGCTGGCCAAGGTGCTCGCCAGCGTGGACCAGATCTCCAAGGGCCGCCTCATTCTCGGCGTCGCCGGCGGGTGGTACGAGCGTGAGTTCGAGGCCTGCGCGGTCCCGTTCAAGGAACGCGGAAAGCGCGTCGCGCGCGACCTGGAGATCATCACGCGGCTGTGGACCGAGGACGACGTGAGTGGCCGCTGGGACGGCCACGTGCTGACGCACGCGGTGATGCTGCCCAAGCCCGCGCAGCGGCCGCGCCCGCCCATCCTGCTCGGGGGCTACGTCGACGCGGTCCTGCGGCGCCTCGTGCGCCACGCCGACGGGTGGCTCACGTACTTCTACACCGCGGAGAGCTTCGGCCGGACCTGGGCGCGCCTCCGCGCGCTCGCGGCTGAGGCCGGCCGGGATCCGGCGACGCTCCACAATGTGAGCCAGCTCCCGATCTGCGTCGCCGCGTCGTACGAGGACGCGGACCGGCGGGTGCGCGAGTTTCTCGGACGGTACTTCGACATGGCGCCGTGGAGCGAGTCGACGATGGACAGCGCGATTCGGGGCACGGCCGCCCAGTGCGCCGAGCAGCTCGCGGCGCAGATCGAAGCGGGCGTGGAGCACGTGGTCCTCGTCCCGCACGAGTACCGGATCGACCAGCTGGAGGCGGTCGCCCGGGACGTGCTGCCGCGCCTGGGCCTCGGCGCCGGAGGCCCGCGACGATGAGCGACGCGTCGTTCGTCGAGGCGCGCCGGCGCCTCGAGGCCAAGGATCGATCGCGGCGCGACAAGCGGATGCCGGTCGAGCGGGCCGCCGAGCTCGTCCGGGACGGCGACCACATCGCGATCGGCGGGTGCCTGTATTCGCGCACGCCGTGGGTGACGCTCCGGGAACTGCTGCGGCAGCGGCGCCGCGACCTCACGCTCTCGCGCAACCTGCTGTGCTACGAAGGCGAACTGTTCATGGTGGCCGGCGCGGCCCGGGGCATCGTGACGAGCTGGGCGGGGATCGGGCTTCCGTGGGGGCTGTCGCGCATCGTGCGGGAGTTCGTGGAGTCGGGCCGGGTCCGCTTCGACGAGTGGAGTCACCTCGCCCTCGGCCTGCGGTATCGCGCGGCGGCGATGGGCGTCCCGTTTCTGCCGACGCTGTCCATGCTCGGCTCCGACCTGCTGGCGCGCGCCGGCGCCCGCACGATGACGTGCCCGTTTACCGGCGAGCGGCTGTGCCTGGTCCCCGCGCTCTTTCCCGACGTGGCCCTGCTGCACGTGCACCGGGCGGACCCGTTCGGCAACGCGCAGATCGACGGGTATCCGCACATGGACGCCGACCTCGCGGTGGCGGCGGCGGCCGTGATCGTGAGCGCGGAGGAGATCGTGGACCCGGAGGACCTGCGCCGGCACGCGGACCGGACCATCATCCCGTTCTTCGCGGTGGACGCGGTGGTGGAGGCGCCGTACGGAGCGTACCCGCACGAGTGCTACGGCCTGTACGAAGCGGATCTCGCGCACATCGACGCGTATGCCCGCGGCGTGGCCTCAGGCGGCGCGGACGCCGCGCGGCGCCACCTGGACGACTACGTGTACGGGCCGGAGACCTTCGAGGCGTACTTGGAGCGGTTCGGGGTCGGCCGCCTGCTGGAACGGCGCCGGGCGGCACAGGAGCTCAGCCGCTGACATGACGTATACCGCCTCCGAGCTGCTCGCGGTGAGCGCCGCCCGGCTGCTCGAGGATCGCAAGATCGTGTTCGCGGGCGTCGGCACGCCGCTGCTGGCGTCGGTCCTGGCCCAGACGACGCACGCGCCGAACCTCACGATCGTGCTGGAAGGCGGCGTCATCGGCCCCGAGATGGCGCCGGGGCGCCTGCCGATCTCCACCAACGAGATGCGCGCGGCGCGGCGGGGCGTGCTGCTCCCGTCGATCACCCAGATCTTCCTGTACGCGCAGCGGGGCTTCTACGATTACGGCTTCCTGGGAGGCGCGCAAGTCGACCCGTACGGCAACGTCAACACCAGCTTCATCGGACCGCCCGAGCGGCCCCGCGTGCGCCTGCCGGGCAGCGGGGGCGCATGCGACATCATCTCGCACTGCCGGGAGATCCTCATCGTGACCACGCACGAGCGGCGCCGGTTCGTGGAGCGGGTCGACTTCGTGACGAGCCCGGGCCACGTGGACGGCCCCGACGGCCGGCGGCGCGCGGGACTCCTGTTTGGGCGCGTGACCAAGGTGGTGACCAATTTGGCCCTCATGGGCTTCGACCCCGCCACGGCGCGGATGCGCCTGGAGGCGTTGCAGCCGGGCGTGAGGCTCGAGGAGGTACGAGAGCACACCGGCTTCGAGCTTCCGGCCCCGGCGGACGTGCCGCACCTCCCGCCGCCCGCCGAACGCGAACTCGCGATCCTGCGCACCCTGGATCCCGAGCGGACGTTCCTCGGCTGACCCTGGATCGATGTGCGGACCGAGCTTGCGGGCCGGGGCGCTTAGTGCAGCGTGCGTAAACCCCTGCGAATCCCCGACCGGCCCGGGCCGAGGAGGACTTGCCTCCGGTGCGGAGAAGCGTGCTCGGCATACGCACCCGCTCGTGTGCGACCGCGACACTGCACGCCCTAGATCCGGGGAGGAGGGACAGCATGCGAAAGTGGTGTGCCGTAGTGGCAGTGCTCGCACTGCTCGTGCCCGTGACCGCGCTCGGCGCGGGAGCCCAGGGCGCGACGATCAAGATCGGCGTCCCGGTGCCGTTGTCCGGCGGCAACGCCAAGATGGGCGACGACATCTCCAAGGCGGCGACGCTCGCCGTCGAGGAGTGGAACGCCAAGGGCGGCGTCCTCGGGCGTAAGCTCGAGATCATGTCCTTCGACGACGCGTGCGACGCGCAGCAGAGCGTGACCGCGGCGCACAAGCTCGTCGACGCCGGCGTCGTCGCCGTGGCCGGCGGGTACTGTTCGTCGGCCGCCATTCCCGCCAGCGCCGTCTACCATGACAGCGGCGTGGCGTTCGTCGCCGACGCCTCCAGCAACCCCAAGCTGACGGACCAAGGGTTCGAGAACGTCTTTCGGGTCATCGGCCGCGACGATCAGCAGGGGCCGTACGCCGCGGGCTTCATGATGAAGACCCTCAAGGCCCACCGCATCGCGATCATCCACGACAACACCGTGTATGCCAAGGGCCTCGCCGACGCGACCAAAGCGGCGCTGGACGGCAAACCCGGCGTGCAGGTGGTGTTCTTCGACGCGATCACGCCGGGCGAGAAAGACTTCTCCGCGGTGCTGACCAAGGTCAAGAGCCTCAAGCCCGACGTGACGTACTTCACCGGCTACTATCCGGAAGGCGGGCTGCTGGCCAAGCAGTTCAAGGACCTCGGCGTGTCCGGGAAGTTCATGGCGGGGGACGCCAACAACGACCCGACGTTTGTCACGGAGGCCGGCGCGGCGGCCGAGGGCGTGTTTGTGACGTCGACCCCGCTGCCGCAGGATCTCGGGACGGCACGAGCCTTCGTGGAACGGTACAAGAAGCGCTTCAACCAGGATCCCGGGCCGTACTCCGCGCTGGAGTACGACGCCGTCAACGTGGTGATCAACGCGATCCAGCGGGCGCACAGCACCGACCGTGCGGCGATCATCAAGGCGATCGCGGCGACCAAGGACTACAAGGGCGCGACCGGCACCATCGGCTTCGACAAGAAGGGCGACCGCACCACGATCCTCTACATTCCCTACATCATCAAGGGCGGCAAGTTCACGCCCTACAACGTTTCCTCGTGATGCGTCCATAGCGTCTTCCGGGGACGCCCCGCACGGCGGGGCGTCCCCCGGCCCGGCCTCCGGCGCGGCATGACCGTCGCACTGCAGCAACTGGTGAACGGCCTCACGGTGGGGGCGTTTTACGCGCTCATCGCGCTCGGTTACACCATGGTGTACGGCATCATCCGGCTCATCAACTTCGCGCACGGCGACATCTACGCGGTCGGCGCGTTCCTGGGGTTGTCCACGTACGGCCTGCTCCGCCTCCTGCACGTCGACAACCCGATCCTGACGACGCTGCTCGGTCTCGTGGTGTCCATGGGGTGCACGGGGCTGCTCGGGATGCTCGTCTACCGGGTGGCGTACCGCCCGCTCTTGCACGCGCGCCTGTCGATCCTCATCTCCGCGATCGGCGCGTCGCTCACGCTGGAGTACGGCTTGTTTCTCATCTACAGCCCGTCGTTTTTGGTGTACCCGCACCTCTTCGACAGCCCCGGCATGGCCCTGGGCGACATTTCCGTGTCGGGCCTCCAGATCATCATCTTCGTCTCCGGCCTCGTCCTGATGACGGCGCTGTACGTGGTCGTGCACCGCACCAAGATCGGGATGGCGATGCGCGCGCTCGCGATCAACCAGGACGCCGCGCGCCTGATGGGGATCGACGTCAACCGCGTGATCGCCGTGACGTTCTTCCTCGGGTCGACCCTGGCGGCGTTCGCCGGGGTGCTGACGGGCCTCTACTACTCGCAGATCTCGTTTCTGATGGGGTTCCTGATCGGGCTCAAGGCCTTTACCGCGGCCGTCCTGGGCGGCATCGGCAACATCCCCGGCGCGGTCGTCGGCGGCTTTCTCCTCGGCGTGCTGGAGGGGCTCGCGGCGGGGTACTTCTCGAGCCGGTGGAAGGACGTGGTCGCGTTCGGCATCCTGATCGTCATCCTCGTGGTCCGCCCGCGCGGGCTCCTCGGCGAGCGCGTCGTCGAACGGATGTGAACGCGCTGGGCCGCCGGTGGGTTCGGGGCGCGCTCATCGCCGCGGTCATCGCCGTCGCCCTCGGCCTGCCGATCGCGGGCACGCCGTACCTGATCGACGTGGGGACGCTCGTGCTCGTCTACGTCATGCTGGGGCTCGGCCTCAACGTGGTCGTGGGCTACGCGGGCCTCCTGGACCTGGGGTACGCGGCGTTCTTCGCTATCGGCGCGTACACGACGGCGATCCTGATGGACGACGCCCACCTCGCGTTCTGGTGGACGCTCCCCGCGGCGGCGTGCTTCACGGCGCTGTCGGGCGTGGTGATCGGCACGCCGACGCTGCGCCTCAGGAGCGACTATCTCGCGATCGTGACGCTCGGCTTCGGCGAGATCGTCCGGATCGCGGCCACGAACCTCACGTTCACGGGCGGCCCCGAAGGGCTGTACGGGATCCCCCACCCGACGATCGGCGGGCTCGTGCTCCGCTCCCCGCAGGCCCTCTACTTCCTCGGGCTCGCCTTCGCGCTCGTGGTCCTCGCCGGCAGCTACAATCTCGCCCGGTCGCGCCTCGGCCGGGCCTGGCTCGCGATTCGCGAGGACGAGGCGGCGGCCCAGGCGGTCGGCATCTACCCCGTACACTCCAAGCTGATGGCCTACGTGCTCGGGGCGGTGTTCGCGGGCGCCGCGGGGTCGTTCTTCGCCGTCAAGCTCACGGCGATCAACCCGTCCAGCTTCACGTTCATCCAGTCGGTCACGATCCTCATGGTCATCATCCTGGGCGGGATGGGGAGTCTCCCGGGCGTGGTCCTGGCCGCCGCGGTCATCGTGGTCCTCCCCGAAGTGCTGCGCGCGTTCGACCAGGTGCGGATGTTCGCGTTCGGGATCGGCCTCATCATCTTGATGCTCATGCGGCCGCAGGGGCTGTGGCCGAGCCGCATCGGCCAGATCGAGCGGCGGGCCGTCGCGGTCTCGGAAGCGAGCGCCGCCGCCGTCGTCGCGGCCGACGCGGCCGCCACGACGGAGTAGGGGCGCGGTGCCGGTCCCGCCCGCGCCCGCACCGGCCGCCGGCCCCGGCGCGTCCAACGGGGCCATCCTCGACGTCGACGCGCTCACCGTCCGCTTCGGCGGCCTCGTCGCCGTTTCCGCGGTCTCTCTCGACGTGCGCCACCGGGAGATCCTCAGCATCATCGGCCCGAACGGCGCCGGCAAGACGACGGTGTTCAACTGCATCACGGGCTTTCTTCGCCCCACCGCGGGCCGGATCGTGTTCGAGGGCGTCGACGTCACCGGTATGCGCCCGGACCTCGTGGTGCGGCGGGGGATCGCCCGCACGTTCCAGATGATCCGGCTGTTTCCCGACCTCGATGTGGACGAGAACGTGATGATCGGCCTGCACGGGCGGACGCGGGCGGGTACGCTGGACTCCCTGCTGCACACGGCGCGGCACCGGCGGGAGGAGACCTGGGCGCGCGAGGAGACCTACCGCTGGCTGACGTTTGTCGGGCTGGCGGACCGCGCGCACTACCGCGCCCGCGAGCTGGCGTACGGTGACCAGCGGCGGCTGGAAATCGCCCGCGCGCTCGCCACGGCCCCGCGGCTCCTCATCCTGGACGAGCCGGCGAGCGGCATGAATCCCGCGGAAAAGGCGGCGCTCGTCCAGCTCGTCGGCCGCATCCGCGAGGCCGGGGTCACGGTGCTGTTCATCGAGCACGACATGAGCGTCGTGATGGGCATCAGCGACCGCGTCATCGTGCTGAACCACGGGGTGCGCATCGCGGAGGGCGCGCCCGCCGCCATCCAGCAAGATCCGCAAGTCATCGAGGCGTACCTCGGCCGGGACGACGACGCATGAGCCTGCTCGAGGTGCGCAATCTCGTCACCGCGTACGGGAGCATCGAGGCGCTCCACGGCATCTCCCTGGACGTCGCCGACGGGGAGATCGTGGCGCTCCTGGGGGCCAACGGCGCGGGCAAGACGACGGCGCTGCGCACGATCTCCGGGCTGCTCCGGCCGCGCTCCGGGGAGGTGTGGTTTGCCGGCGAGCGGATCGACCGGCGTCCGGCGCACGAGATCGTGCGTCTCGGACTGACGCAGGTGCCCGAGGGGCGGTGGATCTTCTCCCTCATGACGGTCGACGAAAACCTGCGCCTCGGAGCCTATGCCGAACCGCGGGTGCCCCAGGCCGCGCTGGACCGGGTCTTTGCGCTCTTTCCGCGGCTGCGGGAGCGGCGGGCGCAGCTCGCCGGCACGCTGTCGGGCGGGGAGCAGCAGATGCTGGCCATCGCCCGGGCGCTCATGACGAGGCCGCGGCTCCTCCTCCTCGACGAACCGTCCATGGGGCTCGCGCCGGTGCTCGTGCGCCTCATCATCCAGACCATCGCGGAGATCAACCGTGACGGCACCACCGTCCTGCTCGTCGAACAGAACGCCAGCGCGGCGCTCAGGCTGGCCCGGCGCGCCTACGTCCTCGAGAACGGGCGCGTGGCGCTGGAGGGACCGAGCGCGGACCTGGCCAAGAACGAACGGGTCCGGCAGGCCTATCTGGGCGTCGGCGCCCCGCTGCGCGCACAGGGGTGAGAGATGGCTGAACCGCCTCCGCTGTACGACCACGGTCCGGGAACTCCGCTCGACGTCGACCGCGAGTTTTACGGGCGGCTGGCGCGGGAGGAAGAGCAGCGCACGCTCGTCGAGCGATTCATCGTGCCCATGCGATCCGGCCGGGCGTGGCCGGTACCGGCGGGGCACCTGTGCCGCATCGTCGCGGTCGAGGGACCCCAGGTGGCGGACTTCAACGCCTGGCACCGCGACAATCCGCGGGAGCGTTTCTGGGCGGCGCGCACGCGCCAGTTGCAGGGGACGCACGTCACGACCTATCACCGGCTCTGGTCGTGCCTGCCGTACCTGCGCCCGATGCTCACGATCACCCGCGATACGGTGCGCTACGGCGTGGACGAGGACGGCGCCGGCTGCCACGATCTCCTCGGGACGCGGTGCGATCCCTACATCCACCAGATGCTGAACGGAGAGGAGTTCGACCGTACCTGCCACTCCAATCTCGTCCGCGCGGTGGCGCCGTACCGTCTCACCGAACTGGACGTCCACGACGTCCTGAACATCTTCATGGTCACGGGGCTCCGCCGGGACGGGCGCTACTTCGCCAAGGCGAGCCCGGCCAGGCGGGGCGACTTCTTCGAGTTTTTCGCCGAGATCGACCTGCTCTGCGCCATCTCGACGTGTCCGCACGGCGACCTGTCGGTGCCGATGTGGGGGCCCGCGCGCGGCGATCCGCTCGTCACGTGCCGGCCGCTCGGCGTCGAGGTGTACCGGCCGGCGCCGCCGCTGCTTGCCGGCTGGGTTCCGCCGGCGCCGGCGGGCTACCACGGCCTCCACGGCCTCGGGACGTAGGAGGGAGGACATCGATGCGGCTCCGCGACCGCGTGGCGGTCATCACAGGATCGAGCGCCGGGATCGGCGAGGCCATCGCCTGGGCGTATGCGCGCGAGGGGGCGCGCGTGGTGGTCCATTCGCGGTCGCCCGACCGGGCCGAGCGCGTCGCCCGGGCCCTCCGGGACGGCGGCCACGACGCCGTCGCCGTCGCCGGGGACGTCGCCGACCGCAGCACCGCGGAGCGGCTGGCGGCCGCGGCGGCGGAGCGGTGGGGCCGCCTCGACGTCCTCGTGAACAACGCGGGCACCTCGATGATCGGGCCGTCCGAGACGCTGCCGGAGGAAGGGTGGCGGCGGACGATCGACACGAACCTGACGGGCGCGTTCTTTTGCGCGCAGGCTGCGGCCCGGCTCATGCTGGCGCAGCGGCGCGGCGTGATCCTGAACATCTCCTCGATCCTCGGCGAGGTCGGCCTCCCCAAGCGCGCCGCGTACTGCGCCAGCAAGCACGGGTTGATCGGCCTGACCAAGGTGCTCGCGGCCGAGTGGGCGAGCAAGGGCATCCGCGTGGTCTCCATCGACCCGGCGTACATCAAGACGGCGATGGACGAGCGCGATCAGGTGGCCGGCGACTACACCAACGCCGACATCGAGCGGCGGACGCCGCTCGGCCGGTTTGGGACCGTCGACGAGGTGGCCCGGGCGGCCGCGTTTCTGGCCTCGGACGACGCCAGCTACATCACCGGGTCGTGCATCACGGTGGACGGCGGGTGGGTGGCGTATGGCGGCTGGTGACGGCCCCGCGCCGCCTGGGGGAGCCGGCGCGCCGCGGACGGTGCAGCCGGGTCGCGCCGCGCCGCCGCATGGGGCGCCGGAGGAGCTCGGCGCCGACGATCTGCGCGCGCTATACCGGTACATGCTCCTCCAGCGCGCCGCGGAGGAGCGGATCGTCCACCTGTACCGGCAGGGCGCCGTCGTCGGCGCCTGCTTCACCGGCTACGGCCACGAGGCCATCGCCGTCGGCGCGGCCTACGCGCTCGGCTCGCCGGACGTGGCGGCGACGCTCCATCGGGACCTCGGGGCGCGCCTCGTGCTCGGGATGCCGGTGCGGCTGTACTTCGCGAACTTCCTCGGCCGGACGGGGTCGCCGACGCGGGGACGTGAAGGCAACCTGCACATCGGCGGGCTCGGCCCGCGCATCCTGCTCCACACCGACTACATCGGCGCGAACGTGGCGGTCGCGGCCGGCGCCGCGCTCGCCTTTGCGATCCGGCGGGAGGAGCGCGTGGCCATGGCGTTCTTCGGCGAGGGAGCGCTCGCGACCGGCGAGTTCCACGAGGGCGCCAACCTCGCGGCGGTGCAGCGGCTGCCGCTGGTGCTCATCTGCTGGAACAACCAGTTCGCGCTGTCCACGCCGGTGGCGCAGGAAGTCTGCGGTCCGATCGTCGAGCGCATGGCGGGGTACGGGATGCCGGCCTGCGCGGTGGACGGCAACGACGTGCTCGCCGTCTACGGCGCGGCCCGGGCGGCGGTGGACCGGGCGCGGCGCGGCGAGGGGCCGAGCTTCGTGGAGTGCTGCACGATGCGGATCCGCGGGCACTCCGAGGCCGACGACGCGTCCTACGTGCCGCAGGCGCTGCTCGACGAGTGGCGCCCGCGCGATCCCGTGGCGCGCTTCGAGGCGCGGCTCCGCGAGCTCGGGGTGCTCGACGCCGGCGAGGCGGAGGCCGTCCGGGCCGGCGTGATCGCCGAGGTGGACGCGGCCCAGGCGTGGGCCGAGGCCAGCCCGCCCCCGGATCCGTCCGAGCTCGAGCGCGGCGTCTACTGCGAGGCCCGCCCGTGGCCGTGATGACGTACCTCGAGGCGATCGCGGACGGGCTCCGCGAGGCCATGCGCGCCGATCCGTCGGTGATCGTGCTGGGTGAGGACGTCGCGGTGTACGGCGGCGCGTTCAAGCTGACCAAGGGCCTCCTCGACGAGTTCGGGGACCGCCGCGTGATCGACACGCCGATCAGCGAAGCGGGCATCGTCGGCGCGGCCGTGGGCGCCGCGCTCGTGGGCCTGCGTCCCGTCGCGGAGATGCAGTTTGCCGACTTCATCTCCAACGCGTTCAACCAGCTGGTCAATGTCGCGGCGACGTCGGCGTACCGGGCCGGGGGATGCGTGCCGCTCGTCGTGCGGGCGCCGTGCGGGGCGGGGACGCACGGCGGGCCGTTTCACTCGCAGTCCGTGGAGGCGTACTTCTTTCACGCGCCGGGGCTCAAGATCGTGCTGCCGTCGACGCCGCAGGACGCGAAGGGGCTGCTGCTGTCCGCGATCGCCGATCCGAACCCGGTGCTGTTTCTCGAGCACAAGGCGCTGTATCGGTCGTTGCGCGGGCCGGTCGACGGCGGGCTCGCGTTTGTGCCCTTGGGCCGCGCGGCGGTGCGCCGGCCCGGCCGCGACGTCACCGTGGCGACCTACGGCATGATGGCGCACCGATCGCTGGAGGCGGCCGAGGCCGCGGCACGGGACGGCGTCGAGGCGGAGGTCATCGACCTGCGTACGCTCTTGCCGCTCGACCTCGAGACCGTCGCGGAGTCCGTGGCGCGCACGAGCCGCCTGCTCGTGGTCCACGAGGACCGGCTCCGGGGCGGCCTCGGCGCCGAGATCGCGTCCTACATCGGCGAGCATCTCTTTACGTCGCTCGACGCGCCGGTGTCGCGCGTCGCCGCCCCAAATACGCCCGTCCCGTACGCGCCCCCGCTGGAGGGCGCTTACCTGCCGAGCGCCGGGCGGATCCGCGAGGCGATCGTGCGGCTCGCGCGGTGGTGAGGCCCGCCCCGCCGTCCAGGCCCGTGGTGGCCGTGCTGACGGACGGCGGCCCCGGCGGGCCGGCGCTCGGCGGCGTCACCGACGCCGCGGTGATCCGGTACGCCTGGGACCTCGCCGCGTTGCGCGCGGCGCTCCGGGACGCGCACGCCCTCTTGGTCTGGAACTTCCGCACCTCCATCCTTCGCGACGCCTGGGCCGACGCCCGCGATCTCCGGTGGATCCACGTCGCCGCCGCGGGCGTCGATACGGTCCTGTTTCCCGAGCTCGTCGAGAGCGACGTGATCGTGACGAACTCGCGGGGCGTCTTCGACCAGGCCATCGGCGAGTACGTGCTCGGCCTGATGCTGGCGTTCGAAAAGGATCTGCCGGGCACGATCGCCCGGCAGCGTCGGCACGCGTGGGAGCACCGCGAGACCGGGATGCTCGGCGGGCGGACCGTCGTCGTCGTCGGCGCCGGCGGCATCGGACGCGCGATCGGCCGGCTGGCGCACGCGGTCGGGATGCGGGTCACCGGGGTGGCGCGGACGGCGCGGCCGCGGGATCCCGATCTCGGGACGGTCGTCCCGGCGTCCGAGCTGGCACGCGTGGTGGGCGACGCGGACTACCTCGTGATCGCCACCCCCCTGACGCCCGAGACGCGCGGCATGATCGGCGCGGGCGTGTTCGCGCGGATGAAGCCAGGCGCGCGCCTCATCAACGTCGGCCGCGGCGCGATCATGGACGAAGGGGCGCTGCTTGGGGCCCTGCGCGCCGGGCGCATCGCCGGGGCGGCCCTCGACGTGTTTGCCCGCGAGCCGCTCCCCCCAGACGATCCCCTGTGGGATGTGCCGGGGGTGATCGTGTCGCCGCACATGTCCGGCGACTTTGCGGGGTCGCTCGAGGACCTCGCGGCGCTCTTCCGGACCAACTTCGCGCGGTGGCTGCGGGGCGCGCCGCTCCTGAACGTCGTCGACAAGCGGCGCGGCTACGTGCCGGGGCGCTCCGGAGAGGCCGAGCCGGCCCGGTGCGCGGCGCCGCCCGGGCGCGGCCGCGCCGAGGACCCCGGGCGGTCGTGACGGCACCCGCGGCCGTCGGCATCGACGCGGGGGGGACATTCACCGACCTGGTCATGGTGGCGCCGGGCGGCGGCCCGCCGCACGTCGTCAAGCGGCCGGCGTCGCCTGATCCTTCCCGAGCGCTCATGGACGGCCTGCGGGCCGTTGGCCACGGCGGCGTGGCCCGGCTGACGTACGGAACCACGGTCGTGACCAACGCGCTCGTGGCGGGCGCCGGCGCTCGGGTCGCCCTCGTCACCACGCGCGGGTTCCGCGACGTGCTGGAGATCGGGCGGCAGCAGCGCGACCACCTGTACCGGCTGGACGTCCCGGGCCGCGCGGCGCCCGCGGTGCCCCGGGCGCTGCGGTTCGAGGTCACGGAGCGCATCGACCACCAGGGGCGCGTCCTCGTGCCGCTCGCGGAGAGCGAGGTCAGGGCGCTCGCGGACGCGTTGCGGGGCGCCGAGGTCGAGGCCGTCGCGGTCTGCTTCCTCCACGCCTACGCCAATCCGGTCCACGAGCGCCGGGCCGCCGCGCTGCTCGGCCCGCATGTCCGCCACGTGTGCCTGTCGTCCGCGGTCAATCCCGAGTTCCGCGAGTACGAACGCTCGCACACGACGTGCGCGCACGCGCGCGTCAGACCGCTCGTGGCGCGGCACCTCGGCGATCTCGAGGCCGGGCTCCGCGCGGGCGGCGTCCGGGCGCCGCTCGAGCTCATGCAATCGAACGGCGGCGTGGCGTCCGCGCGCCAGGTCGTGGATCGCCCGCTTGCGCTCTACATGTCGGGGCCGGCGGCCGGCGTGGCGGCGGCGCGGGCGGTGATCGCCGGCGCGGGCATCCGGGACGCGGTGGCGCTCGACATGGGCGGCACCTCTACCGACGTCTGCCTGATCCGCGACGGGCTGGCGGAGTCGGTCACGGAACGCCGGGTGCTCGGCCAACCGGTCCGGTTGCGGTCCGTGGCCGTCGAGAGCATCGGCGCGGGCGGGGGATCCATCGCGTGGGTCGACCGGGCGGGAGCGCTCAAGGTCGGTCCGGAGAGCGCGGGGGCGGAGCCGGGACCGGCCTGCTACGGGCGGGGCGGCGAGCGCGCGACTGTGACGGACGCCTACGTCGTCCTCGGCGTGCTGAGCGAGGCCGGCGCGATCGGCGGCGTCAGGCTCGATCCGGACCTCGCCCGGCGCGCGATCGAGCCGCTCGCCGCGCGCTTCGGGATGGGCGTGCCGGAGGCGGCCGCGGGGATCGTGGAGATCGCAAACGCGGCGATGCTCAGGGCGATCCGCACGGTGTCGCTCGAGCGCGGCGTCGATCCGAGGGCGCTGACCCTGGTCGCGTACGGCGGCGCCGGTCCGATCCACGCCGGCCGTCTGGCGGCGCTCGCCGGCATGCCGCGGGCGCTCGTCCCGGCCTACGCGGGCGTCTTCTCCGCCTGTGGGTGCGCCCTCGCGGACCGCCGCTACGATGCGGTGCAGAGCGCCCGCGTGCGCCTCGCGGACGACGGGCCCGAGGCCTGGGAGGGGCCGCTTCGCGAGCTGGAGGCCGACCTCCTCGCGCGGTGCCTCGACGACGGCGTGCCGCCCGGCAGGGTCGTCCTCCAGCGGTCGATCGACCTGCGCTATGTCGGGCAAAACTACGAGCTCGAGGTGCCGGTTGCGCCGGGGCTCGACGGCGCGGCGGTGCGGGCCAGGTTTTTGGCGCTGCACCGTCTCCGCTACCAGTACGCGACGGACGAGCCGGTGGAGGGAGTCGCCGTGCGGGCGGCCGCTATGGTCCCGGAGCGGGAGGCCAGGCTCGTCGCGCCGGCCGCCGGGGCCGCCGCCGCGCGGTCGCGCCCGGTCTTTTTCTACGGGACCGGGTGGGTCGAGGCGCCCGTCCACTCGAGGATGGGCGTGCCGTGCGGCCGCGCATGCCCCGGGCCGGCGATCGTCGAGGATCCCTGGTGCACCGCTCTCGTCTATCCCGGGCAGAGCGCGCGGCGAGATGCGGCGGGGCTCCTGTGGATCGAGCCGTCGTGACGCCGGATCCCGTGACCCTGGAGGTCGTCCGCCACGCGGTCCTGTCCATCGCGGAGGAGATGCGCGTTGTGCTCATGCGCTCCGCGCGCTCCCCGGTCCTCAAGGAGGCCGGGGACCTCTCGTGCGCGCTGACCGACGCGCGGGGCCGCCTCATCGCGCAGGGCCGCGACATCCCGATTCACCTCGGCGTGATGGCGTTCACCGTGGAGGAACTGCTGAGGCGCGTGCCCGCGGACGATCTCCACCCGGGGGACGTGTACGTGACCAACGACCCCGAGGTCGGGGGCAATCACCTCCCCGACGTCAAGGCGATCACGCCGATCTTTCACGGGGGCCGGCTGGTGGCGTTCGCGGTCAACCTCGCGCATTGGCCGGACATCGGCGGAGCCCGGCGCGGGAGCTACGTGGCCGGAGCGCGCGACCGGTACGCGGAGGGGCTCTGCATTCCGCCGGTGCCGCTGTTCGTGCGGGGCGAGCCCAACGAGCGGATGCTGGACCTGGTGCTGAGCAACGTTCGTGGGCGCGACGAGCGGCGCGGGGATCTGCTCGCGCAGTACGCCGCGAACGCGGTAGCGGCGGCGCGCCTCCTCGAGGTCTTCGATCGGTTTGGCGCCGAGGTGGTCGAGGGCTGCGCGGCGCGGTTCCTCGACGAGTCCGAGGCGCAGATGCGGGCCGCGATCGCCGCGCTGCCCCCGGGCGACTACGCCGGCGAGGACTGGCTCGACGACGACGGCGCCGGCAGCGGGCCGCTGCGCATCGCCGTGCGCGTCCGCGCCGGCGCCGGAACGCTGCACCTGGACTTCGCGGGCACGGCGCCGGAGGTCCCGGGACCGCTCAACGCCACGCGGTTCGTCACCGCGTCCGCGGTGTTTTACGCGGCCCGCGCGCTGCTCGGCCCCGAGATCCCGGCGAACGCCGGGTGCTACCGGCCGATTACGCTCCACATCCCGCCGCGGTCCATCCTGGATCCCGGTCCGGACGCGCCGCGCGTCGGCGGGAACCACGAGACGTCCCAGCGCGTGGTTGACGCCGTGTTCCGGGCGCTGGCCCCGGCGCTCCCCGACCGCGTCGTCGCCGGCGGGCCGGGCACGTCCGGGCTCGTGATGGTGAGCGGCGCACGAGCGGACGGCCGGCCGTTCATCTTGTACGAGGTGCACGGCGGCGGCGAGGGCGCGAGCGCGGCGAGGGACGGCCTCAACGGCATCCGCGTGCACATGAGCAACGTCATGAACACCCCGGTCGAGGTGATCGAGAGCGAATACCCGCTGCGGGTGGAGTGCTGCGAGCTCGTGCCGGACAGCGGAGGTCGCGGCCGTCACCGGGGCGGGCTGGGGCTCCGCCGCGCCTACCGGCTCTTGGCCCCGCGCGCGGAACTGTCGACGATGGTGGAGCGGATGCGGATCCCGCCCTGGGGCGTCTTTGGCGGGGAGGCCGGGGCGCCGTTTCGCGTGGTCTGCGTGGAGGGGGACCGCCGCGCGGCCGTCGGCGGAAAGGAGAACCGCGACCTGGGGCAAGGCGCGGTGGTGATCGTGGAGAGCTGCGGCGGGGGCGGGTTTGGCCCGCCGGAGGAGCGGCCCCGCGAGCTCGCCGAAGCCGACGCCGTTGATGGGTACGTCACCGCGGCGCCCGAGGCGCGGAATCCGTGGACCGGGAGGGAGCGGCCGTGAAGCTGCATGACCGGGTCGCGATCGTGACGGGGGCGGCCAAGGGGATGGGAGGCGCGATCTGCACCCGCCTGGCGCGGGAAGGCGCCCACGTCGTGGCGGCGGCGCGCGACGCGGCGCCGCTGGCGGCGCTCGTGGACCGGCTGCGCGGGCTGGAGCACGGCGGCCGGCACCTCGCCGTGCCCACCGACGTCACGGCGGAGGCCCAGGTCGCGAACCTGGTGGACCGCACACGTTCCGAGTTTGGACGGATCGACGTGCTCGTCAACGCCGCGGGCGTCACCGGCCCCGTGGAGACGCCGCTTTACGCCGTCGATCCCGCGGCCTGGGATCACGTCCTGGCCGTGAACCTCAAGGGCACGTTTCTCTGCTGCCGGGCCGTCGTGCCGGTGATGATCGCGCAGCGCTCCGGCAAGATCATCAACATCGCGGGCACGTCCGGCCTGCGCGGATACCGGTATCGCGCGCCGTACTCGGCGTCGAAATGGGCCGTGCGCGGGCTCACGAGGACGCTGGCGCTGGAGGTCGGGCCGTTCAACATCAACGTCAACGCGATCTGCCCGGGCGTCGTGGAAGGCGGGCGCATGACGGGGATCATCGCGGAGAAGGCGCGGGTGCGCGGCACGACCGAGCGGGACGTGTTCGACGAATATGTGGGGGAGATGGCGCTGCGCCGGTTCTCCACGGACGACGACGTCGCGCACGCGGTCGCGTTTCTGGCATCGGACGAAAGCCGGCAGATCACCGGCCATGACCTCGTCGTCGACGGCGGATGGGACGTCTAGCGCGGCGTCTTTGATGTGTGACGAGAGATGGGCCGGCCGGTTCGAACCCTTGCCGGAGTTCGGCAATGACGGACAGCATGGCCACCGACCCGGTGTCGTAGGGAGCACCGATGCCCGCCGCGCCGTTTGACTACGAAGCGCCCGCGACGCTCGCCGACGCGCTGGACCTGCTCCGGGAGCGCGGCGAGGACGCGCGCCCGCTCGCCGGCGGCCAGAGCCTCGTGCCGCTCCTCACGCTGCGGCTGGCGCGGCCACGGCTCGTCGTGGACCTCGACCGCCTGCACGAGCTCCGCGCGGTCCGGAGGACCCCCGGCGCGCTCGAGGTGGGCGCGCTCGTCCGGCATCGCGCGCTGGAGCGCGGCGAGGGGCTGCTCGCCCTCTGCCCGCTGCTCCAGGAGGCGGCGGCGCTCATCGGCAACGCGCGGGTCCGGGCCCTGGGCACCGTCGGCGGCAGCGTGGCTCACGCCGATCCCGCCGCCGAGCTGCCCGCGGTCCTGCGGGCGCTGGACGGCGCGGTGGTGCTGCGAAGCGCGCGCGGCGAGCGCGTCGTGGACGCCGGCGACTTCTTCGTGGGCATGCTGACGACCGCGCTCGCCCCCGGCGAGCTCCTCACCGCCGTGCGGCTGCCGCTGCCCTCGCCGGGGGCCGGCTTCGCCGTGGAGGAGTTCAGCCGGCGCGCGGGCGACTTCGCGGTGGTGGCCGCCGTCGCCGTGGTGGAGCTCGACGGCGGTGCGGTGGCGCGCGCCCGCGTCGCGCTGGCCGGCGTCGGACCGGTGCCGGCGCGGCTCGACCGCCTCGAGGCGGCGCTCCGCGGCGAGCGGCTCGAGTCGGGCGCCATCCGGCGCGCCGTCGCGGAGCGGCCGCTCGAGATCGACCCCGAGGGTGACATCCACGCGTCGGCCGAGTACCGCCGGCACCTCGCGGCCGTGCTGACGGCCCGTGCGCTGGAGCGGGCGGCGGAGGCCGCGGGGAGGGCCATCGTGTGACCGAACTTCGGATCGCGTTCACGCTCAACGGAGAGCCGTGCGAGGCCCAGACCGCGGCGCACCGGACGCTGCTCGAGGTCCTCCGCGCCCGCGGGGCCGTGGACGTGAAGGAAGGGTGCGGGGAAGGCGTGTGCGGCACGTGCACCGTGCTCCTGGACGGCGAGCCGGTGAGCAGCTGCCTGGTGCTCGCCGCGCGCGCGCAGGGGCGCGATCTCATGACGGTGCGCGGCCTCGGCGACGCGGGCGCGCCGCACCCGCTGCAGTCCGCGTTCGTGGCGCATGGGGCCGCGCAGTGCGGGTTTTGCACGCCCGGGATGCTGCTCACCGCGTACGCGCTGCTGCGAGACCGGCCGCGGGCGAGCCGCGCGGAGATCCGCCGGGCGATCGCGGGCAACCTCTGCCGCTGCACCGGCTACACGAAGATCATCGACGCGATCGCGGCCTGCGCGGAGGGAGCCGCCCGTGGCTGAATCCCCCGCCGCGACACGGGAGCGCCTCCGCGTCGTCGGCCGGCGGCTGCCGCGCCACGACGCGCGCGACAAGGTCCTGGCCCGCACGCTCTACGCCGCGGACTGGCAGATGCCGGGCATGCTCGAGGGCGCCGTCCTGCGCTCGCCGTATCCGGCGGCCCGCATCACGCGGATCGACACGAGCCGGGCGGCGGCGTGTCCGGGCGTCGCGGCCGTGCTCACCGCGCGCGACGTCCCGCACAACATCCTGTGGACGGACGTGCCGGGGCAGACCAGCGTCGTCGGCCCGCTGCGCGCCCGCGTCCAGGTGCTGGCGGACGATCAGGTCCGGTACCAGGGCGAGGCCGTCGCGCTCGTCGCGGCCGAGACACGGGAGATCGCGGACCGGGCCCTCGAGCTCATCGACGTCGCCTACGAGGCCCAGCCGGGGGTCTTCACCACGGAGGATGCGCTCCGGCCGGACGCGCCGCGCGTCCACGAGGAGGGCAACGTGCTCGCGACCTGGCGCGTGCGGTGCGGCGACGCGGACACAGCGCTCGCGCGGGCGCACGCGGTCGTGGAGCAGACGTACCGGTGCGGGCTCATCGACCACGCCTACCTCGAGCCGGAAGCCGGCGTGGCGTGGATCGACGCGGACGGCGTCGTGGTCGTGCGCGCGTCGACCCAGGTCATCGAGCACTTCCGCGACGTCGCCGACGTGCTCGGCCTGCCCCACAACAAGGTGCGCGTGATCGGCCCGTACGTGGGCGGCGGCTTCGGCGGCAAGGAGGACGTCACCGTCGAGGTCTTTCTCGGGCTGCTGGCGTACCGCACCGGCCGGCCGGTGCGCATGGTGTGGTCGAGGCAGGAGTCCCTGCTCGCGCGTCCCAAGCGCCATCCGTTTACGCTCCGGTACCGGACGGGCGCGGCACGAGACGGCACGCTCCTGGCCCACCGCATCGAGCTCACGGCCGATGCCGGCGCCTACGCGTACCTGAGCGCGCTCGTGCTGCTCTATGCGACGGTGACCGCGGCCGGGCCGTACCGGGTGCCGCACGTGGCCGTGGACGCCCGGGCCGTCTACACGAACAACCCGCCGACGAGCGCGATGCGCGGGTTCGGGGCGATGCAGATGGTGCTGGGGTACGAGTCGCAGATCGACCAGATTGCGCGCCGCCTGGGCCTGGATCCCGTGGAGGTGCGCCGGCGGAGCGCGCTCCGCCGGGGCGACCGCCTGCCGGTGGGGCAGGCGCTGGACACGCACGTCGCGGTCGCCGAGGCGGCCGAGCGGGCCTGGGCCGCGCTCGGCCCGCCGCGGGCACCGTCGAGCCCGAGACACCGCGTCGGCCGGGGCCTGGCCTGCAACCTGCAGCCCTACGGCCGCCTCGTGTGGCTCAGGGACTGGGCGAGCGCCTGGGTGGGGCTCGAGGCCGACGGCAGCGTCGTGGTGCGTTGCGGCGTCCCGGACGTCGGCGGGGGGCAGGCCTCGTCGCTGTGCCAGATCGCCGCGGAGGCCCTCGGGGTGGAGCCCGACCGGGTCACGGTGCACATCGCGGACAGCGCGTTGACGCCGCTGGCAGGCACGACCACCGCGACCCGGCAACTGTACATGTCGGGGAACGCGGTGCTCGTGGCCGCGACGCAGCTCCACGACGAGGTGCGCAGGGTCGCCGCCCGGCTGCTCGAGACCCCGGTAGAGCAGGTGGCGCTCGCAGACGGCGCGGCGACCGCGGGACCGGAGCGGCGCGTCCTGCTCGCGGACGTGGTCAAGGAGTGCGCCCGCCTGGGCGTGCCGCGCAGTCACCTCGGCGTCTACCACGCGCCCGCGGGCGACCCGGTGGATCTCGAGCGGGGAGGCGGGCGGGTCTTTCCGGACTACACGTTCGGCGCGCACGCCGTGGAGGTCGAGGTCGACGTGGACACCGGCGCGGCGTCCGTGCGGCGCCACGTCGCCTGCCACGACGTCGGCCGGGCGATCAATCCGCAGAGCGTGGAAGGCCAGGTGCAGGGGGGCGCGGTGATGGGCCTCGGCTACGGGCTGATGGAGGAGATCATCGTGGACCGCGGCGTCAACCTGACCACGAGCTTCGCGTCGTACCTCATCCCGAGCGCGCTCGATGTGCCCGACGTCGAGCCGATCATCATCGAGTCCGGCGACGGCAAGGGCCCGTTTGCCGCCCGCGGCATCGGCGAACCCCCGATCGGACCGCCGGCGGCGGCGATCGCCAACGCCGTCGAGGATGCCGTCGGGGTTCGGATCACGGATCTTCCGATCACACCGGAGAAGATCGCGCGGGCGTTGGGGCTCCTCTCCGGGGGCTGACGGCGCGGAGCGGCCGCGCCAGCTGTTACACGTTCTTCATGCGTCCGCGGCCGAAACGCGGGCACAATGGTAGTAGGCCGATCGGCGTGCCCGACGTCGCGTCGCCGCTCGGGCCCGGGGGGTGCTGCAACCGATGCTGTCTGCGCGCATCATCGGACGGTCGTGGCTCGCGGCCGTCGTCGCCGTGTTGCTGCTCGTGCCCGTCGCCGGCCTTGCGCCGGCGTCGGCGGCGGACGCGTCGCTCACCGTCACCGCGCTTAGGGTCCTCGAGCAGGCGTACGTCGAGCCGGTCGATCCCGTGCAGCTGCTCAACGCCGGCATCGCCGCCATGCGCGCGGCCACGAAGCTGGGCGCGGACGCGCTGCCGGACATCGCACCGGGCACGCCGGAGGTCGACGCGGACACGCAGTTTGCCGCGGAGTTCTCCCGCGCGGCGCAAGCCGTCCCGGCGGGAGCGAGCGGGACGCAGCTCGCGTACGTGGCGACGGCGGGCATGCTGGCGTCGCTGCACGACAGCCACACGTACTATCTGCCGCCGCAGGCGTTCCGCGAGACGCAGCGTCAGGTCACGGGAAACCCCAGCTTCACGGGGATCGGCGTCGAGATCACCTCTCAGAAGGATTCTTCCGGGACGCAGTCGATCTGGATCGTCAACGTCTTTCCCGGCTCTCCCGCCGAACAGGCGGGGTTGAAGCGGTTCGACCGGCTGGTCGCGGTGGACGGCCGGTCGCTCGCCAACAAGACGACGTCCGACGCGAGCCAGTGGATCCGCGGGACCGCGGGCTCATCGGTGACCCTGACCATCGAGCGGAGCGGTCAGTCGATGCAGGTCTCGGTGACCCGCGCCCCGATTCAGGTACCGCCCGTGCGGGCGAGCCTGATCGCCCCCGGCGTGGCCTACCTGCAGGTCTTCGAATTCTCGCAGGGCGCGGGCCGGCAATTGCGCGCCGGCATCCAAGCGTTGCAGGCGCAGGGGCCGATCCGATCCGCGGTGCTCGATCTGCGCGGCAACCCCGGCGGCTTGATCACCGAGGCAGCCAGCGTCGGCGGGGTGTTCTTGCCCGCGGGCACCGTGCTCGCCAGGATCCATGAGCGCGGGCAGGCGCCGAGCGTCCTGGAGACGTCGGGACAGCCGGTCCTCCCCGGTACGCCGCTCGTCGTGCTCGTGGACGGTCAAAGCGCGTCGGCCTCGGAGATCCTCGCCGGCGCCTTCAAAGACTACGGCCGCGCCACGATCGTCGGCGCCAAGACGGCGGGCGCGCTCGGCGGGTCGATCATGGTGGCGCTGCCCGAAGGCGGCATGTCCGTGACCGTCGAGTCGATTCTCACGCCAAACAACGAGCGGGTCGAAGGCGTGGGAGTCACGCCCGATCTCAACGTGGCCCTGACGGCGAACGACATGGAGCGCGGGCAGGACACGCAGTTGCAGGCGGCGCTCCACGCGCTCGGCACCGCGGCGGCGCCGCCGGCGCGCACCGTGCCGCCCGCGGCATGGCAGACCCACACCCACGGGGCTCCGCGGCGCGCGTAAGTTACGCGATCTTCATCGGTTCTTCACCAAACCGTGCGGGTCCGGACGCTACGGTGTCGTAGGACGTGACGTGATCCCGCGCGATGCGCACACCGGGTATCCCTCGAGATCATACAGACGGGGTGAGCGCCACGACGACGCCGGCCTGCGTGACGCTGCTGATCTGCTGCCTGCCGGGCGTGCTGTTCCTCCGCGGCGCCGCGGTGCCGCACCATCTCTGCCGGATCCTTCCTCCGGTGCTCAGCGTGCCGGTGGACCACGCCGGCGCCACCGGCCTCAGCGCGCCCGCGGGCGGTGCCGAGCCGCATCCGCAGGCGGCGCCGCGGCGCACCGGGCTCGTCACCGCGGGCTCCACCGGCCCGAACCGCATCTGGCTTCGCTCCGAGCTCCTCGATATCGCGCTTCCACCCCCGCCGGCGGCCTGAGCGACGCACGAACACGTCGGCGCGGAGCGAGTCACCGCCGGCGTCCATACGCACGATATCCATCGGACAGAAGGGGGCACTACTGATGCGTCGCACTCTTGCGGTGCTTGCACTCGGGGCCGTCGCCGCACTGGCGCCGGCCGCGGCGGCCACGGCGCAACCGGCCGGTGATCAAACGGCGACGGTCGGGCCCGTGCAGCAGAACGGCGCCGACCTGGCTCCCGCCGATCTGCAATCCCCGGTGTACCTGCAGGGCAACGGTCAGGGAGACGGCAACGGCCAGTAACGGCGCCGCAGGACCGGGTGACACGGCGGCCGGCGGGACGATCCCCGCCGGCCGCTCTCGTCCGGCCCCGGCGCGCGGCTGTCACCGAGGTGCCGGCGCCGGCCTGCTGCGCCCACCGGGACGAGGCGGCACGGGCGTGGCCGCGGAAACGTTTGAAAGCGACGCAACGTGGCAAAATTTCTCTTATCAAGGTCGCGCTGCACTTCCGAGCCGAGGAGGACGACTGGTATGAAGAGAGGGCCTCAAGGCGGGCGATACCTCGCGACAGCGCTCGCGCTGTGCGTGACGGCGGGCGTCGTCCTGCTGCCGGTCCCGTCAGATGCCGCATCCGCCGCGAGGATCAACGCGTCGGCGGACCAGACCCTCGCGCTGTTCCGCAGCCAGGTACGAGGCGGGAGCGCCGTCCTGCGGGATGCGGTCGGCGTGCTCGTGTTTCCCGAGGTGATCCAGGCCGGTGTGGGCATCGGCGGCGAGTACGGCGAAGGCGTGCTGCGCATGCGCGGCCGGAGCGTCGCGTACTACAGTATCGCCGCAGGGTCATGGGGCCTGCAGTTCGGCGCGCAGCGGAAGTCGATCGTCATCGCGTTCCTGCAACGGCAGGCTCTGGAGCACTTCCGGCAAACGGCGCTCGCCGGCAAAAACTGGCAGGTCGGCGTCAACGGGTCGGTTGTCCTGGTCACCGTGGGCGGGCAGGCGTCCATCAATACCACGACGCTCAACGCGCCCGTGGTCGCGTACGTGTTCGACCAGAAGGGGCTGATGTACAACCTGACGCTGCAGGGCGCCAAGATCACCCGCATCTACCGGTAGGCCCGCGCCGGCGGCGGAGCGGGCCGGCGATTTCGGAGCAGCGAGGAAGGCGCTGCGGGTGGGACGAACGTCCCACCGGTATGGAGCCGTTCCACGGCATCTTCCCGTATCTGGTGTCTCCGCTCGACGCCTCGGGGCGGGTGCGCGAGCACACCCTGCGGCGGCTGGTCGAGCACCTCATCAACGCGGGCGTCCACGGCCTGAGCCCGCTCGGCAGCACGGGCGAGTTTCCGTATCTGACCCGCCGCCAGCGAGAGGAGATCGTGCGGATCACCGTGGAGGCGGCCCGGGGCCGCGTCCCCGTGGTGCCCGGCGTGGCGGCCTACGCGACCCACGACGCGATCGAGCAGGGGCGCCGCATGGTGGAGCTCGGCGCGCAGGGCATCGTGGTGATCCTGCAGACGTACTTCGCCCTGTCCCGAACGGCGATCGTTGAGTTTTTCTCCGGCGTGGCGCGGGAGCTGCCGTGCCCGCTCGTCGTGTACTCGAACCCGAAGCTGCTCGGCGCCGAGCTGACGCCGGATCTGATCGTGGCCCTGAGCGAACTTCCCACCGTCCGGTACTTCAAGGAGGCGTCGGGCGAGACCGGCAAGATCCTCACCGTGTTGAACCACGCCGGGCACCGCCTCCGGGTGTTCAGCGCGTCCGCGCACGTACCGCTCCTGGTCTTCCGGCTCGGCGGGGTCGGCTGGATGGCCGGGCCGGCGTGTCTCCTGCCCGAGCGCTGCGTCGCCCTGTACGACCTCGCCCGGCGGGGTCGGTGGGATGAGGCCGAGCGCCTGCAACGGCGGCTCTGGCGGCTCAACGAGGTGTTTCAGCGGCACGCGCTCGCGGCGTGCGTGAAGGCCGGGCTCGAGCTGCAGGGATTCGAGGTCGGCGACCCGGTCGCGCCCGTGCCGGCGCTCGGGCCCGAGGCGCGCGACGAGATCCGCGCCGCGCTGGAACACGCCGGAGCCTCGCCGCCGGAGTCGTAGGGCTCCCGCGGCCGCGGGACGCGCGCGGCCGCGCCCGGCGCCGGAGGTGCGCTCGGCGCGCGGACGGAATACCCAGGTGATGAGCGTCCTCGAGTCTCACGTCGACACGCGGTCGCAGGAGTTCAACGACAACCGGGCCTATCACGAGGGACTCGCTCGCACCCTCCGAGAACGCCTGGCGCGTGTGCGCGAGGGGGGCGGGGCCCGGGAGCGGCAGCGCGCGCAGGGCAAGTGGACGGCGCGCGAACGCGTCGACCGGCTGCTCGACGCGGGGTCGCCGTTCCTCGAGATCGCGCCGCTCGCCGCGTGGGACATGTATGACGGCGAGGCCCCGGCCGCTGGCCTCGTCACCGGCATCGGGCGCGTGCGCGGCTGCGAGTGCGTGATCGTCGCCAACGACGCCACCGTCAAGGGCGGCACCTACTATCCCGTGACCGTCAAGAAGCACCTGCGGGCCCAGGAGATCGCCCTCGAGAACCGGCTGCCGTGCATCTACCTCGTGGATTCGGGGGGGGCGTTTCTCCCGCTCCAGGCCGAGGTGTTTCCGGACCGGGATCACTTCGGCCGCATCTTCTTCAATCAGGCGCGGCTCTCGGCCGCGGGCGTGCCGCAGGTCGCCGCCGTGATGGGCTCGTGCACGGCCGGCGGGGCGTACGTGCCCGCGATGTCCGACGAAGCCGTGATCGTCCGGGGCACGGGCACGGTGTTTCTGGGCGGCCCGCCGCTCGTGCGCGCCGCGACCGGCGAGGACGTGAGCGCGGAGGAGCTCGGCGGCGCCGACGTCCACTGCCGCCGGAGCGGCGTCACGGACTACCTGGCGAGGGACGACGCCGATGCGATCGCCATCGTTCGCGACATCGCCGGCGGGTTCAATCGCGTCAAGGCGCCGTCCCTCGATCTGGCGGAGCCGGAGGAGCCGCGGTACGATCCCCGCGAGCTCTACGGCGTGCTCCCGCGGGACCTGCGCCGCCAGTTCGACGCGCGCGAGGTCATCGCGCGGATCGTGGACGGGAGCCGGTTCCACGAGTTCAAGGCGCTGTACGGCACCACCCTCGTCACGGGGTTTGCGCGGATCCACGGCATTCCCGTGGGGATCCTCGCGAACAACGGGGTGCTGTTCGTGGAGAGCGCGGAAAAAGGCGCCCACTTCATCGAGCTCTGCGGCCAGCGGCGCGTGCCGCTCGTGTTCCTGCAAAACATCACCGGCTTCATCGTCGGTCGCACGTACGAGGCGGCGGGCATCGCCCGCGCCGGCGCCAAGATGGTCCACGCCGTGGCCACGTGCGGCGTGCCGCGCCTCACGGTGATCATCGGCAGCTCGTACGGCGCCGGTAACTACGCGATGTGCGGACGCGCGTACGCGCCCCGGTTTCTCTGGATGTGGCCCCACGCCCGCATCTCGGTGATGGGCGGGGAACAAGCGGCCACCGTGCTCGTGACGGTCAAGCGCGATCAGCGCGCGCGCGAGGGCGGGACGCTCACCGAGGCCGAGGAAGCCGCGATCGCGGAGCCGGTGCTGGCGAAGTACGAGCGCGAGGGCAACGCGTACTACAGCACCGCCAGGTTGTGGGACGACGGGGTCATCGACCCCGCGGCCACCCGCACCGTCCTGGGGCTCGCGCTCTCCGCCGCGCTCAACGCCCCGATCGACGAGATGCGGCCCGGCGTGTACCGCATGTAGCGCCGATGCGGACCGTGCTGGTCGCGAACCGGGGCGAGATCGCCGTTCGCATCATCCGGGCGTGCCGCGAGCTGGGGATGCGTTCGGTCGCCGTCTACGCCGACCCCGACCGGGACGCCCTGCATCCGCGCCTGGCGGACGTGCGCGTGCCGCTCAGCGGGTCCGCGGCGCGTGAGACCTACCTCAGCATCGACCGCCTCCTCGAGGCGGCGCGCCGCGCGGGGGCGGACGCGGTTCACCCGGGGTACGGCTTTCTCGCCGAGTCGGCGGCGTTCGCGGCGGCCGTGCGCGAGGCCGGCCTCGTGTGGGTTGGTCCGCCCGCCGAGGTCATCGCGCGGCTCGGGGACAAGGTCCACGCGCGGCGTCTTGCCGCGCGCGCCGGCGTCCCCACGGTGCCCGGCTACGACGCCGACGGCGCGTCCGATGACGAGCTCGTCAGCGCGGCGGCGCGCATCGGCTTTCCGCTGATGATCAAGGCGGCCGCGGGGGGCGGCGGCCTGGGCATGCGCCGGGTGGACGCGCCGGAGGCGCTCCGGGACTCGCTCGCGTCCGCGCGCCGCGAGGCCCGCGCCGCCTTCGGCCGCGACGCGCTGCTGCTCGAGCACCATCTCGACGGCGTGCGCCATGTGGAAGTCCAGATCGTCGCCGACGGCGCGGGCACGGTCGTCGCGCTCGGCGAGCGCGAGTGCAGCGTGCAGCGCCGGCATCAAAAGCTCGTCGAGGAAGCGCCCTCACCGTTCGTGACGGCCGGCCTCCGCGCGCATCTGGAGCAGGCGGCCGTGGCGATTGCCCGGGCAGCCGGATACCGCAACGCGGGCACGGTCGAGTTCCTCGTGGACGCGGACCGCAACTGGTACTTTCTCGAGGTCAACGCGCGGCTGCAGGTCGAGCACCCGGTCACGGAGCTCGTGACCGGCACGGATCTCGTCACGACGCAGCTACGGATCGCCGCGGGGGAGCGGCTCCCGGAAGGCCGCCCGGCACGCCGCGCCGCCCGCGCCGTGCCGATCCGGGGGCACGCGATCGAGTGCCGCGTCTGCGCCGAGGATCCCGCCGCCGGGTTCCGGCCCACGCCGGGGCCGATCCTCACGCTCGCCGAGCCGGGCGGACCCGGCGTGCGCGTGGACTCCGGCCTGCGCGCGGGCTGGCGCGTGCCGGTCGAGTACGACCCGCTGCTGGCGAAGGTGATCGTGTACGCGCCGAGCCGCGATGAGGCGCTCGCGCGGATGCGGGAGGCGCTCGCGCGGTACGTCATCCTGGGCTGCCGCACGAACGTGGAGTTCCTGCACGCGCTGGTACGGCACCCGGCGTTCCGCGCCGGCGACACCACGACACGGTTCATCGACCGGCACTTCGCCGGCTGGCGCGGGGAGACGGACGGGCTCGCCACGGCGGTGGCGGCGGCGCTCGCGGAGGCCGGCGGGGCCGCGCCGGATGCGGACGGGGTGCGGCAGCGAGGGACGGGCGATGCCGTGCCGCGCGGATGGGACCCGTGGGCGCGGATTGGGCCGTGGCGCATCGGCGCGCCGCCGGCAGGCGCGCATGGCTGAACGTACGCTGCGCGTAGGGGACGCCGCGGTGGCCTGCGACGCCTCGCGGGAGGGTGACACCTGGACCGTCCGCGTCGGCGCCCGTTCCTACCGGTTTCGCTGCACGCGCCTCGAGCCGGGCATCGCGCTCGTGGAGTGTCACGACCGAGCCCGTCTCGCGCATTTCGCGAGCGCGGGCGGGCGCGTGTACCTGCACCTCGACGGCGTGACGATCGAGGTGGACACGGCCCGCGCGGACGAAGGGGCCCCGGCGCCGTCGTCCCTGTCCGGGGACCTGCGGGCGCCGATGCACGGCCTCGTGGTCAAAATCCACGTGCAGGTCGGAGAGACGGTCAGGACCGGGCAGCCGATCATGGCCCTGGAAGCGATGAAAATGGAGCACGTGGTCCGCGCCCCCTTTTCCGGGGTGGTGCAGGCGGTGTGCGCCGGAGTGGGGGACGCCGTCGAGGGCGACGCGGTGGTCGCGCGGCTCGAGCCGCCGCCCGAGGGCGAGGCGCGCTGATGCCCGCCGGCTCCGTCGCGGAGGCCACGCGCCCGGCGCGGCTCCGGCCGGCGCCGTTCGCCGGGCTGCCCCGGCGGGTGCGGATCGTCGAGGTAGGCCCGCGCGACGGTCTCCAAAACGAATCCACGCCGCTCGCCGTGGGCGACAAGGTCGCGTTCATCGTCCGCCTCGCAGCCGCCGGGCTGGCGGCCATCGAGGTCGGCGCGTTCGTGCGGCCGGATCGCGTCCCGCAGATGGCCGACACGGACGAGGTGGTGCGCCGCCTCGGCGCCCTCCCGGGGGTCGCGCTGTCCGCGCTGGTCCCGAACCGGGCCGGCATGGCCCGCGCGACGGCCTGCGGCCTCAGGGACGTGGCCGTGTTTACGGCGGCGTCCGAGACCTTCACGCGGCGCAACATCAATATGAGCATCGACGCGTCGCTGTCCGCCGCGCGGGACGTCGTGGACCTCGCCGCCGCGAACGGCGCCCGCGTGCGCGGCTACGTCTCGACCGCCTGGTGGTGCCCGTATGAGGGCCGCGTCGGGCCGGATGCGGTGCGCCGCGTGGCGGGCCGCCTGCTCGAGATGGGCTGCCGGGAGGTGTCGCTCGGGGACACGATCGGCGCCGCCACGCCCCACGAGGTGTGGGCCCTGCTGGACCGCCTGGTTCGAGACGTCCAGGTCGGATCGCTCGCGGTGCACTTTCACGACACCCGAGGCACCGCCCTCGCCAACGTCCTCACCGCGCTGTGGAGCGGGATCACCACGGTCGATGCCGCCGCGGGCGGGCTCGGGGGCTGCCCGTACGCGCCCGGCGCCTCGGGGAACCTCGCCACGGAGGACCTCGTCTACATGCTCGACGGGATGGACATCGAGACGGGCGTGGATCTCACCCGTCTCTGCGAGGCGTCACGGCCGCTCGCCGCCTTGCTCGGGCACGCGCTCCCGTCGCGCTATCTCGCGGCCGGCCGCCCGCCTGCGCCGTAACGGGGGATGCGCGGCGCATGGGGCGGCCTCGATGTGGGGACCGCGACGCAACCCGCATAGCGGCGTCCACAGACGATCCGGCTGTGTGACGCAGAGGAAAGAATTGTGACCCACGGATCCTGCGGTCACAAGCCCAGGTACGCGGTGCGCACGCCCGGGTCGTCGTACAGCTCGGCGGCCGTGCCCGCCAGCACGACGCGGCCGCCTTCCATGACGTACCCCCGGTCGGCCACGGCGAGCGCGAGCTCGACGTCTTGCTCCACCAAGAGCACGCTCGTCCCTTCGGCGCGAATCACGACCAGCACGTCCAGCATCTCGTCGGTCACGCGCGGGGCCAGGCCGAAGGACAGCTCGTCCACGCACAACAGCTTCGGCCGCGCCATGAGCGCCCGCCCGATCGCGCACATCTGCTGCTCGCCGCCGGACAGCGTCCCGGCGAGTTGCCGGCGCCGCTCGCGGAGCCGCGGCAGGATCTCGTAGACGCGGCGCAGCGTCGCCTCGACGCCGCGGTCGCGCCGCAGGTAAGCTCCCATCAAGAGGTTCTCCTCCACGCTCATGGCGCCAAAGAGCCGGCGACCCTGCGGCACCAGCGCCAGCCCGAGCCCCGCGATATCGGGCGGCTCCAAGCCGTGAACCGTCCGCCCGTCGAACGCGATCTCACCGCGCCACGGCGGCACCAGGCCCGTGACGGCGAGCATGGTGGTCGTCTTGCCGGCGCCGTTGTTGCCGATGACGGTGACGATCTCTCCCGGGTCGACCCGGAGCGCAACGCGCCAGAGCACCTGCACGGCGCCGTAGCCGGCCTCGAGGTCCCGGATCTCAAGGAGTGACACGGCGGCCTTCCCCGGGCGCGTCGCCCGGTCCCGCGCCCGGACGCGTGCGCACGGCGCGATGCGAGTAGCGCTCCCCGAAGTAGGCGGCCACGACCTGCGGATCGGCGACGACGTCCGCCGGGCGGCCCTGGGCGAGCACCCGCCCGTGGTGCATCACGATCACCCGGTGCGACAGCTCCATGATGACCTTCATCAGGTGCTCGATGACGATCAGGGTCACCCCGCGGCGGTGGACGGCGCGCACCAGCTCGAGCGCCGCGTGGATCTCCCCGTGGGTGAGCCCCGCCATGGCCTCATCCAGCAGGAGCACCGCCGGCTGCATCGCCAGGGCGCGGGCGAGCTGCACGCGCTTCTGCTCGGCCAGCCCGATGTCGCCGGCGCGGCGATGCGCCAGCGCGCCGAGGCCGACAAACTCGAGCGTCGCGGCGGCGCGCTCCCGGGCGCGGTGCGCGCCGCCCGACCGGCCCGCAAACAACGCGCCCCCCACAACGTTGTCCCAGACGGTCATCTCCTTGAAGACGCGCACGATCTGAAACGTCCGGGCCACGCCGAGCCGCGCCAGGACATATGGGGGGCGTCCCGTGACGTCCCGCGCGCCCAGCACGATGCGCCCGCCCGTTGGCCGGTACGCGCCCGCGATCAGGTTGATCAACGTGGTCTTGCCGGCGCCGTTGGGGCCGATCAGGCCGAGAATCTCGCCCTGATGCAGCTCGAAGGACACGTCGCGGACGGCCTGCAGGCCGCCGAACGACTTGGACACGCCCTCGAGCCGCAGGGCGGGCGTCATACGCGGAGCCGCCGCGCTCCTTCGAACAGGGAACGCCACGTGAGCCCCTCGCCGCCCGCGAGGTACGGCCACAGGCCGCGCGGCAGGAACAGCACGATGACGACGATGACCACGCCCAAAAACAGCGTGTGCGCCGTCAGCAGACGCGCCCACAGGTACTGGTCGATGTTCTCCACGACAAACGCGCCCAGCACCGGACCCCACAGCGTCCCCGCGCCGCCCACCAGCGCGAGCACGACCATGGTCAGGCTGATCACCGGATCAAACACCGACGGCGGGTTCACAAACGTAATCCACAGCGCATAGACGCCGCCCACGAGCGCCGCCACGAATCCCGACAGCGCCCAGCACGCCGTCTTGTAAAACGTCGTGTTCACGCCGCTGGCGGCGGCCGCGACCTCGTCCTGCCGGATCATCCGGCACGCGTACCCCCACGATCCGCGCAGCACCGCGTAGGTGATGAGCAGCGCGGCGGCCACCGCGCCGGCCATATAGTAGTAGAAGTCCGCCGCGGACGGCGCGAACGGCACGCGCAGGATGACGCCGTTCGGGCCGCCGACCCAGGGCACCATGATCACGATCTGCCCCAGCGCCTGGGCCGTGCCGAGCGTGGCAATGGCGAAGTAATGGCCGTGGAGGCGCAGCACCACCGGCCCGATCGCGGCCGCGAAGGCGACCGCCGCCGCCGCCGCCGCCGCGAGCGCCGCCCCAAACGGCCAGTGGAGATTGGCGACGAGGCCGGCCGTCGCGTACGCGCCGATGCCGAAGAACGCCACGTTTCCGAAGGACGGGTAACCGCACAGCCCGCCGATCAAGTTCCACGACAGGGCCAGGGCCATGAACATGAGGATGGTCGTCGCTTCCCGGAGCGCGTACCCCGAGAGCACGCCCGGGACGGCCGCGGCCGCCGCCGCCAGCACCAGCGGGCCGCTCCAGCGTGCGGCCGCCGGGCCGCGGGCGGGCAATCCACCGAGCGGCGCCGCCGGTGCCACCCCGTGCGGGGGCGGCGAACTCGCGGGGAGGCTCACGCAACCGCGCGGCCGCCGAGCCCCTGCGGCCGCAGCGCCAGGATCAGCACGAGGATCACGAACGCGGTCGCGTCCACCGCGCCCGAGCCGACGACGACGCTGGCCACCGATTCGACCATGCCGAGCGCCAACCCCCCGAGCAGCGGCCCGTACATGTTGCCGAGACCGCCGAGACACGTGACCACGAACGCCCGCAGCGTCAAGTCCCCCCCGATCTGCGGCGAGAACGGAAAGTTCAGGCTGTAGAACGCGCCGGCCAGGCCGGCCAGGCCGCATCCCAGCCCCATCGTCAACGCGAACACGACCGGCAGGCGAACCCCCATCAGGCTCGCCGCGTCGAGGTCCATGCCGGTGGCGTTGATCGCGCGCCCCAAGCGCGTGTGCCGCATAAAGGAGGCGAGGGCCACGGTGATCCCCACCGCCACGGCGAGGACCGCCAGGCGGGTGTAGGGGATCGTGAGCGCGCCGAGCGCGAGGCTCCGCGAGCTATAGGCGGGCGTGACCGCTCGGGGGTCGGCGGTCCAGAGCAGGATCCCCGTGTTGACGAGCACCTGGTCGATGCCGAACGTCAGGAGCAGCGTGAGGAAGAACTGGCCGCGCATCACGCGGTTCAGCAGCAGGCGCTGCATCAGGAAGCCGAGCCCGCCGAGCAGCGCGAAGTCGACCGGCGCGCTGAGCAGCGGATCGACCCGGAGCGGCGACGTAAACAGCATCCACGTCAGATAGGCGCCGAGCATGATGAACGACCCGTGCGCCAGATTGACGATGTTGAGGACGCCCCACTCCAGCGAGAATGCGACCGCGCTCAGCGCGTAGACGCCGCCGAGCAGCAGCCCGTTCGCGACAATCTGCAACCAAAAGTCCACGCGGCCCCGCCGCCGTGCTTACCGCTGGGCCCAGCTCGGCATCGGGTAGCGAAGGTGCTTCACGTACTGCGCCGGCCACACGGGCACGGGCACGCCGCCCTGCAGCTGGATCGCCGCGCCGTGCTGGTTGTCCTCGTGCCAGTTGTTGTCGAAGTGGATCGGCCCGCCGACGCTGTCGTAGGTGACGTTGAGAAAGGCCGCGCCGACCCTGGCGGGGTCGACGCTGTTGGCCCTGGCGATCGCCTGCGCGAACAACTCCATGCCGATCACGGCGTTGCCCACATGGTAGTCCGGCACGAAGCCGTACTTGGCCTTGAACGCGGCCACGAATTTCTGCGTGGACCCCCAGTAGGGATCCGGGAAGTTCTCCTGGGGCAGCCACGGGGCGGGCCCGATCACGTCCTCCGCGTCCTTGCCGAGCGCTTTGACATAGTCCGGCGTGGGCGGCGCCACCGTGAACGCCATCGCCTTGAAGTCGATCGCGTTCTGCTTGGCCTGCCGGGTGATGAGGATCGCGTCCTGGACGTGACCGGAACTCAAGAGCGCGTCCGCGTGTAGCGCCTTGATCTGGGCGAGCACCGAGGAGACGTCGGTCGTGGCGGCCGGATACTGGAAGTCGCCGAGGACCCGGATCCCCTTCTCCTTGAGGTACGCGACCGCGCCCTCCGCCACGCCGACGCTGAACGAATCGTCCGCGTGCATCATCACCACGGTCTTGACGCCGGTGCGGGCGGCGAGGAGGGCGTCGACGACGGGGTACATGTACTGGTAGTCGTAGATGACGGGCCCGACGACGTTTTTGTTGCCGGACGTCCAGATCGACTTCGCGACGCCCTCGTCGGCCATGAGCACCGCGCCGTACTTGCTGCTCACCGCCGCCGCGGCGATGGTGTTGTCGGAGGAGTACGGCCCTAGGATCAGGCCGATGCGATCTTCGCTCACGAGCTTCTCGATGAGGGCGGCCGATTGGGCCGGCTTGCTCTCGTCGTCGTAGTACCTGATCGGCGCAAACGTATACGTCTGCCCGACCACCCGCACCCCGCCGTGCGCGTTGATCCATTCCACGGCAAAGTCGTAGCCGTCGGTGGTCAGCTTCCCCTCGGCGGCCAGATTCCCGGTGTTGGAGATCGCCGCCCCCAGCTTGATCAGGTGCGCCCCGCCGGCGGGCTGGGGCGAGGCCGGGTGTTCGTAGCCGATCATCGCGACACACGCCACTATCGCCCCGAGGGCAATCTTGCTGCGCAGCCTCCGCATCGACGGTCCCTCCCCCAACGTCGTGGTGAGCTCACGAGCCGTACGCCGCGGCGCGCCGCCGCGACGGCCGCGGCAACGCCGGCGCCCCGTTGCCGTGAGTGTTCCGTTCCCGGCGCGCAAACGCCTGCCGTGGTGCGGGGGCCGGCGCCTCTGCTACAATTGAGCACGGACGATGCCCGCGAACCTGACGCCGCAGTACCTCGAGGCGGAACGCCGCTACCGCCAGGCCACCACCCCCGAGGAGCAGTTGGCTGCCCTCGAGGCGATGATGGCCGTCATCCCCAAGCACAAGGGCACCGAACACATGCGCGCCGATATCCGGCGCCGCATGGCGAAGGCCCGGACGGAGGCGGCGCGCCGCAAGACGGCCGGCGGAAAAGGGCCGACCTGGCACCATGTCCCGCGCGAGGGAGCCGGGCAGGTCGTGCTCGTCGGCCCGCCGAACGCCGGCAAGTCGCGCCTGCTGGCGGCGTTGAGCAACGCCGCGCCGGTCGTGGCGCCGTATCCGTTCTCGACCCGGATGCCGCTGCCCGGCATGGTCCCGTTCGAGGACGTCCAGGTGCAGCTGGTCGACCTGCCGCCGATCGCGCCGGAGACCGCGGAACCGTGGCTGCTGGCCCTCGTGCGCCAGGCGGACGCGGCGTTGCTCGTTGCCGACCTGGCCGACGACGATCTGCTCGGCGGCATCGAGACGACCGTGGAGCTGGCGTCGCAGTCCCGGGTGCGTCTGGAGAGGACCGGCGGGGAGGACGCCGTGCCGACGCTGATGGTCGCGTCGAAGCTCGACGCCGATGGCGCCGCCGTCCGCCTCGAGATCCTGCGCGAGGCGTGGGGCGCGCGCTTCGAGATCCTGCCGGTCTCCGCGGAGACCGGCGCGGGGCTGGAGACGCTGCGCCGCGAGCTGTTTGGGGTGCTGCGCGTCATCCGCGTGTACACCAAGGCCCCCGGCCGCCGCGCCGATCGCTCCGTCCCGTTTGTCCTGCCGCGCGGCGCCACCGTCGCCGACGCGTGCGCGGCCGTCCACAAGGACTTTGTGGAGCGGCTCAAGTATGCCCGCATCTGGGGGGCGCGCACGTTCGAGGGCCAGATGGTCCAGCGCGAGCACGTTCTCGACGACGGCGACGTCATCGAACTGCACGTCTGAGCACGGCGAGCGCGGCGGCACGCCGGCCGGGCGGCCTGTGCCCGATCCCGCGGCCGCGGACGCGGCGACATCGACCAAGGGGGGCTCATGGCGCGCGTCGAGGCGAGGGCGCTCATCCGGGCGCCGCTCGAACAGGTCTACGCGGTGGCGAAGCGGGTGGAAGACTTTCCGCAGTTCATGCCGGACCTGGAGCGCGTGACCGTCCTCGAGCGCGACGGCGAGGTGCCCACCCGGACGGAATGGGTCGGAGTGGTGGAGGGGCGCCGGATTCGCTGGACCGAGGACGACGCGTGGGACGACGCCCGCCACCTCTGCCGCTTCCGGCAGCGCGAGGGCGACTTCGAACGGTACGAGGGCGAGTGGTCCTTTGAGCCGGAGAACGGCGGCACGCGGACCGCGATCACGGTGGAGTTTGAATTCGGCATTCCGCTCATCGGCGCGCTGCTCAGTCAACTGCTGCGCGTCAAAATGAAAGAGAACCTCGACGGCATGCTCGCGGCCCTCCGGGGACGCGTGGAGCGACCGTAACCGCGCCACGGCGAGGCGCGAGACCGCGCCCGGCCGCGCCGCCGCGCGATTGCGGCCGGTCGTCGCGCGTAACCGCGCCCGAACGGCAGGAACACCGGCCCTCGCGCAGAATCTTGCCGCGGATCGCCCGCGGGAAGGACGGATGCATGCACACGACGTCGCAGTACGCCGTGCCGATCGCGCAGCCTGAGATCACCGATGAAGAGAAACGCCGGGTGATCGAGGTGCTTGCGTCGGGGCGGCTCGTCGCCGGCCGGTGGGTGGGCGAGTTCGAAGAGCGCTTCGCGGCGTACGTCGGGGCGGCGCACGCGGTCGCCACGTCGTCCGGCACCGCGGCGTTGATGGTCGCGGTCGAAGCCGCCGGGATCGCCCCGGGCGCGCGGGTGATCACGACGCCGTTTTCGTTCGGCGCCACCGCCAACGCGCTGCTGCACCGCGGCGCGCGCCCGCTCTTCGTCGATATCGACCCGCGCACGTACAATCTCGACCCGGACGCGGTGGCCGCGGCGCTCGACCGGGCGCCCGACGTCCGGGGCCTCCTGCTCGTGCACCTCTACGGGCTGCCGTGCCGGATGGATGCGTTCGAGGCCATGGCCAACGCGCGCGGCCTCGTGCTGCTGGAGGACGCGGCACAGGCGCACGGCGCCGCCTTTCGAGGACGGCGGGTCGGCGCCGCCGGCGCGGCGGGGATCTTCAGCCTGTACCCGACGAAGAACCTGATGACGGGCGAGGGAGGCCTGCTCGTCACCAACGACGACGCGGTCGCCGACACGGCGCGCCTGCTCGTGAACTGCGGGAGCCGGACCCCGTACATCTACGAGATCCTCGGCTACAATTTCCGCATGACCGAGATGGCGGGGGCCCTCGGCGCGACCCAGCTCACGCATCTGGAGGCCCGGAATGCCCGCCGGCGGGAGCACGCGCGCCGCCTCACGGCCGCGCTCGCGGACCTGGACTGGCTCGTCGTCCCGTACGAGCCGCCGGGGTGCCTGCACGTCTACCACCAATACACCCTGCGCGTGCCGCGCGTGCGCGATCGCCTGATCGAGCACCTCAACGCGCACGGCGTCGGGAACCGCGTGTACTATCCGGTCCCGATCCACCGCACGCCGCTGTACATGCGGGAGGGGTACGGGACGGCGCGGTGCCCGGAGGCGGAGCGCGCGGCGCGGGAGGTGGTCAGCATCCCCGTCCATCCGGGCCTCGATGACGCGGCGCTCGACCGGGTGATTCGCGCGATTCGCAGCTTCGTGCCGCATCGATCGTGAGCGATCGATGAGCGCCCGGGTTCGCGTCGGCGTCGTCGGGCTCGGCCAGTGGGGGCAGCACCACGTGCGGATCTACCATCATCTGCCGGACGTGGAGCTCGTCGGCGTCGTGGACACCGCGCCGCGCGAGACGACCGTGTTCTCGCGACGCTACCAGATCCCGGGCCACCGCGACTACCGCGCGCTGTTCGGCCGGGTGGACGCGGTCAGCCTGGTCGTGCCCACGGCCCTGCACTACGAGATCGCGCGGGAGTTTCTGCACCGCGGCGTGCACGTGCTGGTGGAGAAGCCGATCACCACCACCGTGGAGCAGGCCGCGGAGCTCGTCGACCTCGCGCGCCGGCGCGGGGTCGTGTTGCTGGTAGGACACGTGGAGCGATTCAAGCCGGCGGTCCAGGCGCTGCGGGACCAGGTGACCGAGCCCTTGTTCGTGCAGGTGCGCCGCGTGCGTCCGTGGGACCGCCGGCGCGTGATGGATGTCGGCGTGGTCCTCGACCTGATGATCCACGACCTCGATATCATCCTCACGCTCCTGCGCTCGTCCGTGGCACGCGTGAGCGCGATCGGCGCGGCCGTGCACGGCGAGGACGACGATCTCGCCGTGGCGCACCTGACGCTCGGCAACGGGTGCCTGGCGAGCTTCGTGGCCAGCCGGATCTCGCCCGTGAAGGCGGCGGAGCTGGAGATCACGCTGCCGGACGGCTTCGTGCACCTCAACTACCTCACCCAGCAGATCACCGTCCGGCGGAACGGGCGGCAGACCCGGACGGTCGTGAAGGGCGAGGAGCCGCTCCGGGCGGAGTTGCGCCACTTCGTGGATTGCGTTCACGGCGGTACGCCGCCGCTCGTGCCGGGCGAGGACGGGCTCCGCGCGCTGGAGGTCGCGCAGCGGATCCTGGAGCGGATGACGCTGATTACGCCCCGCGTCGCCGTGTAGTGCCGCGCGGCGGGCGCGCCATGGCCGGCACCGGCCGGATGGGGTTGGCCGGCCGCGCTCACGCGGCCGGCCCGATCGCTATGCCGGGACCGTCACACAGGTGACGACGCGCGCGACCCCTTGGATGGTCCGGACGTTCGCGTCGACGAGGGAGGCGATGTCGCGCGTGGCGCCGGCGCGGATTACCGCCAGCACGTCGTATTCGCCCATCACCGCGTGCGCCTCGTCGATGCCCGGCAGCGCGCGCAGCAGGCGTGCGACCTCGGCGGGGGTATTGTGTTCCACCTTGATCAACAGAAAGGCCGTCTCGGTCACGGTATCGTCGTGATTCTCCGCGCGGCCGGCGACTCCTATGACGGGCGCGCGCGGCGCGCCGGTCGCCCGGCGTCGCCGTGACCGCGTGGCCCGTCGGCAAGGTACCGCCGGATGCGCTCCGGCGCCTCGTCTACACGCACCTCGGCGCGCCGCGCGCCGACGTCCTCGTGCGGGCCGCGATCGGCGAAGACTGCGCGTCGATCGCCTTCGGCGACGAGGTCGCCGTCCTGACGACGGACCCGGTCACCGGCGCGGGTCGCGACCTCGGGTGGTACGCGGTGTTCGTGGCGACGAACGACCTCGCGGCCGCCGGCGCCGAGCCGGTCGCGCTCCTCCTCACCGTGCTCCTGCCTCCCGCGGGAGCGGCGGATGAGCTCGAGCGGGTCATGGCCCGGGCCGGAGACGCCGCGGCGGCGCTCGGCATCGAAATCGCCGGCGGGCACAGCGAGGTGACCGCGGGGATCGACCGCACGATCGCGGTCGTCACGGCGGTGGGGCGGGCCCGGCGGGACGCCGTGCTGCGGAGCGGCGCGGCGCAACCCGGGGATGCGCTCGTGATGACCAAAGGCGCCGGCATCGAGGGCACCGCGATCCTGGCGGCCGACGCGGAGGCGCGCCTCCGGCCCGCGCTCGGCGATGCGCTGGTGGCGCGGGCGCGCGAGCTGCGCCACCGGATCAGCGTGCTGCCGGAAGCGCGCGCCGCGGCGCGGGCGGGCGCCCGCGCCATGCACGACGTGACCGAAGGCGGAGTCCTCGCCGCGGTGCACGAGATGGCCGCCGCGTCGGGGTTGGGCGTCACGCTCGACGGGGATCTGGTCCCGGTGCCGGAGGAAACGGCGGCCATGTGCGCCCACTTCGGCGCGGACCCGCTGGCGCTCATCGGAAGCGGCGCCCTCCTGATCGCCACGCCGCAACCGGCCCGCGTCCTGGAGGCGGTGGCGAACGCCGGCGTTCGGGCCGCCGCGATCGGCGTCTTTCACCCCGCCGGCGCTCCGCGCGTGGTGCGCCGCGCGGGGCGGGAGCGCGCGCTCGTCCCGCCGGCCCGGGACGAGTTGTGGCGCGTCCTCGAGCGGGCGGGGAGGACGTAAGGGGTTACCCCTCGGCCCGCGCAAGCCGGCCGGACAGACGCGAGCGGGCGAGCATCCAGGCGAACGCCGCGGTCGCGAGCGCGAAGTAGGCCACGTTCTCCGCGGCGGCGATGCCGAGGTACGCCCAGTTCGTCCCGGGGACCTGGAGCGCGCGGCGGGCGGCCTCAAACACGAACGTCGGCGGCAGGGTGTACGCGACGGCGCGGATCGCCGGCGGCAGCGCCGACAGCGGGAAGAACGCGGCCGTCAGCGGCTGAAACAGAAAGATCATGCCCCATGCGAGCGCCTGAATGCGGGTGCCGATCTGGAAGATCACCCCGAGAAGCACGAGGCCGACCGACCAGGCAAACATCGTGAGGTTCGCAAAGAAGAGCGCGAGGTTGACAAGGCCCATCTGCAGCACGTTGAAGTGAAACCACCACGCGGCGATCGCACAGATCCCGCAGAACGTGACCAGCGTCTTGAGCAGCGCCGACAGCATGTGCGCCACGACGTACTCGGTCACGGAGAGCGGAGCCACAAACATGTTGCTCAAGTTGTGCGACCAGATGTTCCACAGGCTCCCCACGGACAGCGAGTACTGGTTGACGCGAATGATCTCCCACAGGAGCAGGCCCAGGATCAGGTACGAGCCGGTGTGGACGTTCGTGACCCCCATGAGAAAGCGGGAGACGAACCCGAACACAACGACGGTCACGAGCGACGTGTAGAACAGGTCCACGATGACCTCGAGCGAGCGCCGCGTGATGTACGCTTCCTGCAGCAACACCCCCTTGATCCGCTCACTCCACACGACCGCCTCCTCTCGCGATGCTGAGGAACACGTCTTCCAGGGTCGGTTTCTTGACGTCGATGCCGGTGATCCACACGCCCGCCTCGCCCACCTCGAAGATGAGGCGGGGGATGGCCTGCTCCGAGGTGTCGATCATCACCGCGAACGGCTGCACGAACCGGAAGCGCTCGACGCGGCCCCGGAGCGTCCGCTCGACCGCGCCGCGGTCGCCGTCGAACGTGAGCGTGAGCGTCGCGGTGCGGATGCGCTTGGTCAGGCCGAGCGGCGTATCGTGGGCAAAGATCCGGCCGCGGTCGAGGAAGATCACGTCGTCGCAGATCCGCGTCACCTCGTGCATGTCGTGGCTCGTGTACAGGATGGAGACGCCGGCGGTGCGCCGGATCTCCTCGATGAGGGCCAGCGTGCGGTCGGCGATGTCCGGGTCGAGCGCCGCGGTCGGCTCGTCCATGAGGATCAGTTGCGGATCGTTGAGCAGCGCCTTGATCAGGTTGACGCGCGTCCGTTCGCCGGCCGAGAGGTCCCAGTACCGCGCGTCGAGCAGGCGGCCCACGCCGAAGTAGGAGGCAAGCCGGTCGATCCTGGCACGCGGGCGGCGGATGCCGTACAGGTGCGCAAACACCAAGAGGTTTTCCCGTACGGAGATCCGCCCCTGCAGCGTGTTGAACGACGACGCAAAGTTGATCCGCTGCAGGCACTCCCGGCGGTGGCGGGAGAACTCCCGGCCGAAGTAGGTGATGCGGCCCGAGGTCGGCGTGATGAGCCCCAGCAACATGTGAATCGTGGTGGTCTTGCCGGCGCCGTTGGGACCGAGCAGGCCGACGATGCGTCCCTTGGGGATTGCGAAGGACACGCCGTCGACGGCGCGCGTCCCGCGAAACACCTTGACCAGGTCGTGCACTTCGAGCAGCGTTTCCATGAGTGACCACGTCCTCGGCACAGCATGGGGACACACGGCCGGTGCCGCGCGGGGGCGGCCGGCCGAGCAACCGCGGGAGTCGTCCGCGGCCGGGGACGGCTTGGGTTCAGGTCTGAGGAATCGGGAGGATGCGGGACCGCCCGGCCGAGGTGACGGAGAGCCAACGCCTGCCCGTGCCCATCCTCGTCACCTCCTCCGAGGGATCGATGCGCCACGACGATTTTGGCACGGCGTGGCGGCGAAGTCAACGCGCGCGCGGCAGGCGCCACCGGCCTGCGGCATCGAGGCGGCCGGCCCATCTCCCCCCGTCACACTCAAATCGCGGGAATCGCGGGCCACGTGACTGATCGACCGTACCGAAGTAGTATAATCGCGGGGGCACCACCGGCCCGCGGCATCGAGGCGGTCGAACGATGACACACCCGGCGCTTCGGGTCCAAGTCTTGGGCGGCTTCAGCATCGACTACGGCGGCTCGCCGGTCGTCCTGCGTCCGGAGCGGGCCCAATCGCTCCTCGCCTATCTCATGCTCCGCAAGGGAACCGCCCAGCGCCGCGCCCACCTCGCCGCGCTCCTGTGGCCGGATTCCAGCGACGCCCAGGCGCGGACCAACCTCCGAAAGCTCGTGTTGGAGATTCGGCGCGCGCTTCCCCAGGCGGAGCAGTACCTGGAGGTCGACGCCGCGACGCTGGCATGGCGGGCGAAAGCGCCGTACACGGCGGACGTCGAGGAGTTCGAGCGCGCGGCCGCGGAGGCGTCGCCTGCCTCGCTCGAGCGGGCGGTGGCGTGCTACCGCGGTGACCTGCTCCCGGGGTGCTACGAGGAGTGGGTGCTCTCCGAACGCGAACGGTTGCGCCGGCTGTACACGGGCGTGCTGGAACGCCTCGTGGCCGTGCTCGAGTCGCGCCGGGCTTACTCCGATGCGATCGCCTACGGGCGCCAGCTCCTCGACCAGGATCCGCTGCGGGAAGCCACTTACCAGCTCCTCATGCGCCTGTACGCGCAGATGGGAGACCGGGCGGGCGCGTTGCACGTGTATCACACTTGTGCCACGGCGCTCCAGCGGGAGCTCGGCGTGGAACCGAGCGCGCTCACCCGTAGCGCATACGAACGCCTGCTGTCCGGCGAGGCGGAGCGCGTCCCGCCGCCCATGCCGGCCGCGCCGCGGCTGGTTGGACGGGAGCGGGAGTGGGAGCGAATCCGATCGGCCTGGGCCGAGGCCTCGTCGGGCCGCGCTCACGTGGTGCTGCTGGCCGGCGAGGCGGGCATCGGAAAGACGCGGTTGGCGGACGAGGTCCTCGAATGGGCGGCGCGCCAAGGCGTTGCGACGGCGGTGGCGCGATGCTTCGGCGCGGAGGGCAGGCTCGCCTACGCCCCGGTCGCGATGCTGTTGCGGTCGCGGCCGCTCCCGCCCCTCGCGGAGCCCTGGCGGCGCGAGATCGCCCGCGTGCTTCCGGAACTTGCCGCGGAGCGGGGGCACCCATCCGGCGCGGCTCCACCGCTCACAGAAGGCTGGCAGCGCCGCCGGCTCTTCGAGGCGATGGCGCGCGCGCTGCTGGCACACCGGCCGCTGGTCGCCGTCGTGGACGATCTGCAGTGGTGCGATCCCGACAGCCTGGAGTGGCTGCACTATCTCACTCGGCACGAGGACGCCGAACACGTCCTGCTGGTCGCCACCGTCCGGTCCGCGCCGCGCCCGGACCGCACCGCGGAGCGGACCTTCGCCTCCTGGCGGCACGACGGGCGGTTGACCGAGATCGAGATCGCGCCGCTCGACGCCCCGGCGACCGCGATCCTGGCAGGCGCCGCAAGCGGCGTCCCCCCGGACGACAGCGTAGCCGAGCGCATATTCCGGGTGACGGGCGGCAACCCGCTGTTTGTCGTCGAGCTGGCGCGCGCCGGCTGGACGCGCCCCGGCGCGCCGTTGGACGGCGCGCTCCCCCCGCGAGTCCGCGCCGTGATCGAGTCGCGCCTGGCCGGGCTGTCGCCGCAGGCCTGCGACGCGGCCGCGGTCGCGGCGGTGATCGGCCGGCCCTTCACGTTTCGTTTTCTGGCGCGCGTGGCCGGCGGCGAGGAGGCTCCACTCGTGGAGGCCGTCGACGAGTTGTGGCAGTCCCGTGTCCTTCGCGAGTCCGGCACGGACACCTACGCCTTCAGCCACGACGCCGTCCGGGAGGTCGTGTACGGGCGTCTGAGCCGCCACCATCGCGCGTGGCTTCACGGGCGGACCGCGGAAGCCCTGGTCCACGAGCACTCCCCGGCCGTGGAGGCGCCAAGCGGCGAGATCGCGACCCACTTCGACCTGAGCGGCGCGCAGGCGCAGGCCGTCCCGTATTACCGGCGCGCCGCGCAAGCGGCCCGAAACATATACGCCAACGAGCTGGCCGCCGGCTACTACGAGCGACTGGTCGCCATCACCGCGGGGTCCGATCGCATCGACGCGCTGTGCGCCCTGGGCGACGTATGGCAGCTCACGGGCCGGTCCGCGCAGGCGGCCGGCGCGTACCGGCGCGCGCTCGAGCTGGCGGAGCAGATCGCGGACCAGGCGGCGCAGGCGCGATGCCGCACCGCGCTCGGCCGGGTGCTTGTCCTGTTTCGGGGGGCGTACGAGGAGGCGCTCGTCCACCTGGAATCGGCCGGGGCCGTCTTCCGATTGCGCGGCGACCGCGCCGGCTTGGCCGACGTCGTGTGGCACATGGGCATCGCCCACTGGTATCAGGGAAACTACGAGCAGGCGCTCGATTGCTACGCGGAGATGCGGCGGCTCGCGAGCGAGGCCGGGGACCGGGGGAGAATCGCCGAAGCCGTCGGGCATGCCGGGCTCGTGTACGACGACCTCGGGGACCACGCCCGAGCGCTGGCCTGCTTCGAGGAGCATCTCGCGATCGCACGCGACCTCGGAGACCGAGCGAGCATGGCGCGGGCGATGGGCAATGTTGGAACCGCCCTGCAGCGGCAGGGCCGTCACGCAGAAGCGCTCGCCTGGTTTGCGGAGTCGTGGCGGACGGCGAGCGCGATCGGCGCCGAACGGTCGATGGCTATCGCTGCCGGCAACGCGGCCCTCGTCTACCACGCCGGCGGCGAGACGGCCCAAGCGATCCGGTACGGCCTGTGGGCGCTGGCGCGGTCCGTGGACATCGGTGATGAGTGGCACGCGAGCGTCGCGGCGGGAAACGTCGCCCGGGGCCTGATGCTGCAGGGACAATACGCCGATGCGGAACGGCTGCTCGCGGCGGCCGTCGCCGTCGGCCGCCGCCTCGGCGCCCCGTATCATCTCTGCAAGCACCTGGCCTGGCAGGCCGAGGTCGCCCTGGCCCGGGGCAGCCCTGCCGATGCCCGGCCGCTGGCCACGGAGGCTCTACGGGTCGCCCAGCGGGCCGGCCGGCGAGACATCCAGCTGACCACGGGCGTCCTGCTCGTCCAATTGCAGGTGGCCCTCGGTGAGGCCTCGGTCCCCGCCGCCGTCGCCGAGCTCGATCGGTTGCGGGACGCGTGGCCCGCGCCGGCCGACCGGGCGCTCCTCCACGACGCCGCGTGGCAACTGGATCGCACCCTCGACGACCACCGCGAGGCCGCGGCGGCGTTGTACCGCGCGGCATACGAGACGCATCCCGTGGCTGAATACCGGGCGCGCTACCGGGAGTTGACAGGCGACTCCCTCCCGAGTCTGCCGCCGCTGCCCCGCGCGGACGACCTGGAACAGGCCGTGCGGTCGAGCGCCGCGCTGGATGCTGTGCTTGCCGCGCTGGAGCGGCTCGTCGCGGAGGCGGAGGAACGATCCGGAACCCCTGGGGACACGCCGGATGTGCCGCGCAGGGAACCGCACGGGTCATAGCGACCGGCCGTGGAGCGCCGTTGCGCTCGGTCACCGATCTCCGCGCGCTGTGGTATACTGAGAGCGTCACAATTGCATAGCGGTGGGGGAGCTTGGAACGACCAGGCTGAGAGGATGGCTGTGACCGCCATCGACCCCGGAACCTGATCTGGGTAATGCCAGCGGAGGGAGGCTGTGATGCGCCGTCCCATTCCGGGGCGGCGCTGCTATTTGCAGGCGGCGACGGCGCGCACCGGGTCGCCGCATCGGAAGTCGAGATGAGCCAGAACCACGCGCGTGGGGAGCGCGCCAAACTCGAGGTGTGCGGCGTCGCGAAGCGCTTTCCCGCCGCGGGCGCCGCGGCCGGAGGCCCGTGGGTCGAGGCGCTCGCGGGGGTCTCGATGTCCGTCGCGGAGCACGAGTTCGTCACGCTGCTCGGACCGAGCGGCTGCGGCAAGAGCACGCTGTGCAACATCGTGGCCGGGCTGTTCCGTCCGGACGCAGGCACGGTCCGCCTCGACGGCGCCCTCATCGACGGGACGCGCGGCCGCGTAGCGTACATGCAGCAAAAGGACTTGCTCCTGCCGTGGCGCACCGTGCTCGGCAACGCCACGCTCGGCCTGGAGGTGCAGGGGGTGGATCGCGCCGTCGCGCGGGCCGAAGCGCGCGACCTGCTGCGCGAGTTCGGCCTGGAGGGCTTCGAGGCCGCGTACCCCGCGGCGCTCTCGGGCGGCATGCGTCAGCGCGTGGCGCTCGTCCGCACGCTGCTCTGCCGGCGCGAGATGTTGGTGTTGGACGAGCCGTTCGGGGCGCTCGACGCCATGACGCGCGCCGCCATGCAGGAGTACCTCCTGCGCCTGCGCAGCGAGTTTCACAGGACCGTGTTGTTCATCACCCACGACGTCGAGGAAGCGGTGCTCCTGTCCGACCGCATCTACGTGCTGACCGACCGGCCCGGCCGCGTGCGCGCCGTGCGGCGAGCCCCGGAGCCCGGGCCCCGCCGCGCCACCGACCCCGAGGTCGTGCGCCTGAAGGCGGAGATCCTCGACCTGCTCCGTGGAGTTCCCGCGGGAGCCGACTGATGAGCGCGCTCAGCCCGCGGCAGATCGCAAAGACGACGCTCGGCGCCGCGCGCGCCCGGGGCGCGCGCCCGGGCAGGTTGCTGCGGCGCGCCGGCGCCTGGTGGCGTCAAGCCGCGCCTCCGGCGGGGCTGATCGCGGTCCTGATTGCCGGCTGGGAGTGGGCGGTCCGCGCGTTCGGCGTGCCGCCGTACATCCTGCCGCCGCCGAGTCAGATCGCGGCCGTGCTCATCGCCGACCGCGCGATCTTGCTGGGCGACGCGACGGTGACCCTCGCGGAGGTGCTGCTCGGCTTCGCGGTCGCGTTTGTGGTCGGCGTGGCGCTGGCGCTCGCCATCGTGTCGTCCCGGACCGTCGAGCGTGCCGTCTACCCGCTCGTCATCGCGAGCCAGACGGTTCCGGTGTTCGCGATCGCCCCGTTGCTGATCGTGTGGTTCGGGTACGGCATGGCCTCGAAAGTGGCCATGGCCGCCTTGATCGTGTTCTTCCCCATCGTGGTGAACACGGTGGACGGCCTGCGCGCGGCGGACGAGGATCTCGTCAACCTCTTGCGGATCCTCGGCGCCGGCCGGCGGCGGATTCTGCTGACGATCCGAATCCCCGCGGCGCTGCCGTTTGTGTTCTCGGGCGTGCGCATCGCGGTGGCGACGAGCGTCATCGGCGCGGTGATCGGCGAGTGGGTCGGCGCAACGCGCGGGCTCGGCTTCGACATGATCCACGCGAACGCGCAACTCCACATCGACCGCGTCTTCGCGGCCATCGTGTATCTGAGCGTCATGGCGCTGGCGCTGTTTGGCGCCGTCTCCGCCCTCGAGTGGGCGGCGCTGCCGTGGCGGCGTGAGGGCACTCGCTAATGCCTCATTGCCGAGCACGGGGGCGAGCCGGCCGGACACAGCAAAGACGCGGCACTGATATAGACGACGGCGGCGAGGAGGGAGGGGTATGACGCGCGTGGTGGGCATGGCCGTCGCCGCGCTCGCGGTAATGGCCGTCGCGATGAGCCCGGCCGGCGGCTCCGCGGGTGCGGCCGCGCCCGAGCAGCTCACGTTCATGCTGGACTGGTTTCCCAACCCGGACCACGTCCCCCTGTACGCGGCGGTCGCGGAAGGGTACTTTACGCAGGCGGGGCTGCACGTGGCGCTGCAGGTTCCGGCGAACGCCGATGACCCGCTCAAGCTGGCGGCCGTCGGCCGCGTCGACGTCGCCGTGAACTACGAACCGAGCGTCATCATCGCACGCGCCCAAGGTCTCCCGGTCAAGAGCATCGGGCTCCTGATCGGCCAGCCGCTCACCACGATCATGTTTCTCGAGCGGTCCGGGATTCGGCGGCCCAGGGACCTGCAGGGCCGCCGCGTGGGGTTTGCCGTGACCGGCTACGAGGACGCCGTCGTCGACCAGGTCGTCCAGAGCGACGGCGGCAACCCCGGGACCATCACGATGGTCAACGTCGGGTTCGACCTCGTCCCCGCGCTGCTCACGCACAAGGTCGACGCGGTCGTGGGCGCGTATCGCAACGTCGAACGGGTGCAGATCGAGATGCAGGGGCAACAGGTGGGCATGTTCGAGCCCGAGCGATACGGCGTGCCGGCGTTCTACGAACTCGTGCTGATCGCCCGGGACCGGGGGATCGCCGCGCGGCGGCCGGCGCTCGGCCGGTTCGTCGGCGCCGTGGCCCGGGGTCTCGCGTTCACGGAAGCCCATCCCGAGGCGGCGTTCCGCGACTACGTTCGTCTCAACCCCACGCTCGGCGACACGTTCAACCGCCGCTCGTTTGCGGCCACGCTCCCGTATTATGCTCGGACGCAGACCCAGGGCGCGTCGACGTGGGACGCCTTCAGCCGCTGGATGGCGTCCCACAAGGTGATCTCCGCGCCCGTCGCGGCCCGGGACCTCTTCGTCAACCTCGCGCCGTGACGCCGTTTGCCCGCCTCCACGAGGCCGCCGCGCCGATTCGGGCGCGGATCCAGACGCACCCGTTTGTGCTCGGGTTGGGCGACGGGTCGCTCCCCGGGGACCGCTACCAGTACTACCTCCATCAGGACTACTGCTTTCTCATCGAGTACTGCCGCGTGCTCGCGCTCGCGGTCGCCAGGGCGGATGACCTCGCCACGGCCGCGCGCCTCGCGGACGTGCTGAACGTGACGCTGAACACCGAGATGGATCTCCACCGGGACGCCTGCTGGGCGGCCGGCATCTCGCCGGAGGCCCTCGAAGCCACGCGGCCCGCACCGACGACGGCCGCGTACACGCGCCACCTCCGGCTCGTCGCGGAGACCGAGGACCTCGCGACGATCCTCGCCGCGGTGCTGCCGTGCGCGCACGGCTACTGGGAGATCGCCACGGGCCTGCGCGCGGCCGGCCTGCCGGAGCGGCAACCGCTGTACGCCAATTGGATCCGGATGTATACGTCGGACGAGTACGAGAGCCTGGCGCGCTGGATGGTCGACGTCTTCGATCGCCTGGCATCGGACGCACCGGCCCCACGGGCCGAGGTGTGGAGCGACGTGTTCCTCACGAGCGAACGGTACGAGTATCTGTTCTGGGAGATGGCCTGGCGAATGGAGGAGTGGCCGCTATGAACGCGCACAATTCGTCCGACCGCAGCATCCCGTTGCGCCGGCTCGTCCTCGCCGCGGTGTTCGCGGCGATCGGGGTTGCGCTGGGACCCCTGAGCATCCCGCTCGGTCCCACGCGCATCGCGCCGTTTCAGCACACGATCAACGCGGTGGCCGGGGTGCTGCTCGGGCCGTGGTACGCGGCGGGAGCGGCGCTCGTGACCGCCGTCCTCCGGTACAGCCTGCACACCGGGTCGCTGTTCGCGTTTCCGGGCAGCCCGTTCGGCGCCCTGATCGTCGGCTACGCCTACCGCCTCTTCCGCAACGACGCCGCGGCGCTCTGCGAGCCGATCGGCACGGGCCCGATCGGCGCGACGCTCGCGGCCCTCGCGTTCCAGCCCCTCATCGGCACGCACCACACCTGGATCTGGTTTCAGGTCGCCTTTCTGTCGGCCAGCATCCCCGGGACGCTGGTCGGGTACGTGGTGTTGCGGGCGCTGCGCCGCGTGCCCGCCGTCAACGCGTGGCGCGCGGCGTGAGGCCGTCCTCCCGCGTCCCGCGCGCCGGACCGGCCGGGCCGGGCCGCCGCGGCCGTCCATGGGAAGCGCGGAGGGGGGCGTGATGCGGGGCACCCCGGCGCCGGTCACGCCGGCCGCCGCGGCGGCGCTCCTGGCGCGCGTCCGGGAGCGCCGGCCGCTGATCCACCACATCACCAATGTCGTCACCGTCAACGACGTCGCGAACGCGACCGTCGCCGTGGGCGCCGCGCCCGTGATGGCCCAGGCGATCGAGGAGGTGGAGGAGATCGCCGCCGCGTCGAGCGCCCTCGCGCTGAACATCGGGACGCTCACGAGACCGACCATGGATGCGATGCTTCGCGCCGGCCGGCGGGCCAACGCCGCCGGCGTGCCCGTGATCTTCGACCCGGTGGGCGCCGGGGCGACGTCGTTCCGCACCGCGGAGGCGCAACGGTTGCTCGGGACCGTGCGCGTGGCGTGTTGCCGCGGCAACGCGGGAGAGGTGGCCGCGCTCGCCGGGCGCTCCGGCACCGTCCGGGGTGTCGACGTCGCCGGGGATGTGGCGGGGGTGGACGACGTCGCTCGCGAGCTCGCGACGGCCACCGGGGCGGTTGTCGCCGCCACCGGCCGGGTCGACGTGCTCTCGGACGGCGTCCGCACCGTCTGGATCGAAAACGGGCACCCGCTCCTCGCGCGCGTGAGCGGCACGGGATGCATGGCCACGGCGGTGATCGCCGCGTTCTGCGCCGTCGAGCCGGCCGTCCTGCCCGCCGCGGCGGCCGGCTTGGTGTGCTACGGGGTAGCCGCCGAGCTCGCCGCCGATGACGCGCCGGGGCCCGGGACGTTTCGGGTGCGGCTCCTCGACGCCCTCGCGTCGCTCGATCCCGCGTCGGTGGTCCGGATGGCCCGCGTGCGATCGTGAGACCGCGCGGCGACTGGCGCGTCTACGTCATCACCGGCGAGGAGCGATCGCGCGGGCGCTCCCACGTCGAGGTCGCCGCGGCCGCCGTCCGCGGGGGCGCCACCGCCGTACAGCTCCGGATGAAGGGGGCGCCGGCCCGCACCATCGTGGAGACGGCCCGGCGTATCGCGGCGATGTGCCGGGAGGCCGGGGTGGCGTTCATCGTCAACGACCGCGTGGACGTCGCGATCGCCGGGGAGGCGGACGGCGCCCACGTGGGCCAGGACGATCTGCCGGCGGCGGCGGCGCGGGGGCTGCTCGGGGCCGGCCGGTGGCTCGGCGTTTCCGCGGCCACGGTCGAGGAGGCCCGCGACGCCGAACGCGCGGGCGCGGACTATCTCGGCGTCGGGGCGGTGTACCCCACCGGCACCAAGGCCGACGCCGGCGCGCCCGTGGGGCTCGGGCGCATCGCGGAGCTGCGGCGCGCATCGTCGCTCCCCGTGGTCGGGATCGGCGGCATCACGATCGCGAACGCGGCCGCCGTGATCCGCGCCGGCGCGGCGGGGGTGGCCGTGATCACGGCGATCACGCTCGCCGATGACATGGTGAAAGCCACGCAGCGGCTGCGGGAGCAGGTGGATGCCGCCCTCCAGGGCTGACCGCCCGCCGCGGCGGGTCGGCGAGTTCGACCTGATTGAGCGCCTGCGCCGGCTCATCCCCGCGGCGGGCGCGGGCGTGCGCACCGGCATCGGCGACGACGCCGCCGTCGTGTCGCTTCCCCGCGGCGCGCTGGTCACGTGCGATGTCCAAGTCGAGGGCGTCCACTTCCGGCGCGGGACGAGCGCCCCGGGCGACATCGGGTGGCGGGCGCTGGCCGTCAACGTGAGCGACATTGCTTCGATGGGGGGCGCCCCGCGCTACGCGCTCGTCTCCGTGCTGCTCCCGCCGGGAGTGCCGCTGCGCGACGTCGAAGCGATGTATCGCGGGATTGGGCAGGCCGCGCGCGCGCACGGCGTCATCGTCGTGGGCGGCAACATCTCGCGCACCTCGGGCCCGCTTGCGCTCGACGTGACCGTGCTCGGCGAGGCCGGGCGCGTGCTCACGCGGGGCGGCGCCAGGCCGGGGGACGGGGTGTGGGTGACCGGGACCCTCGGCAACGCGGCGGCCGGGCTGTTTTTGGCGCACCGGCCGCGGGTGCGGGTGCGCGGGGCCCGGGCGCTCCTTCGGGCGTACCGCCGGCCCTCGCCGCGCGTGCGTGCCGGCCGCGCGCTCGCGGCGCGCAGCGCCGTGACCGCGGCGATCGACATCAGCGACGGGACGGCCCGGGACCTCGCGCATGTGCTCGACGCGTCCGGGGTCGGCGCGGTCGTCCACCTCGAGCGCGTGCCGGTGGCGCCGGCCGTCGTCGCGGCGGCCCAGGCCGCACACCTCGACCCGTATGTGTGGGCGCTCGGGGGCGGGGAAGACTACGAATTGCTGTTCACCGCGCGGCCGGAATTCGAGACCTCCGCGCGCGCGGTGGCACGGGTCGCCGGCGTGCCCGTGACGCGGATCGGGGAGATCGTCCCGCGCCGCGCCGGCCGGTGGATCGTGGGGCCGGCCGGCCGGCGCACGCCGTTGCGTCCGGCCGGGTGGGATCACCTCGTGACCCGCTCGCCGTAGCGCGGGGCCGTGAGATTGCCACGCGGGTCCGGCCAGACGGACGTGCCGCGCGCCCTTGACGGACATCGACGACGTGCCACGGCACAAGGAGGTCCCATGCACATACCGCGCGCCCTGTCGATCGCCGGGTCCGACTCGGGCGGCGGCGCGGGCATACAGGCGGACCTCAAGACGTTCAGCGTCTTTGGTGTGTACGGCATGACGGCCATCACGGCGGTCACCGCCCAGAACACGACGGCGGTGACCGCCGTGGCGGAGATCGCCCCGGACATCGTCGCGGCGCAGATCGATGCGGTCGTGGGCGACATCGGGGTAGACGCCGCGAAGACCGGGATGCTCGCCAACGCGGCGATCATTCACGCCGTGGCGGCCGGGATCCGCCGGCACGCGCTCCGGGCGCTCGTGATCGATCCCGTGATGATCGCCAAGAGCGGGGCCGCGTTGCTCCGGCCCGAGGCGATGGAGGCCCTGCGGCGGGATCTGCTCCCGCTCGCGCTCATCGTGACGCCCAACCTGCACGAGGCGCAGGCGCTCGTGGGCCGCGAGGTCCGGACGATCGACGAGATGGAAGCGGCGGCCCGCGCGCTCCGCGATCTCGGTCCCCGGTACGTGGTCGTCAAAGGGGGCCACCTGCCGGAGGCGGCGGTGGACGTCCTGTACGACGGCCGCGCCATCGAGCGGCTCGAGGCGCCGCGCGTGACCACGCCGCACACGCACGGCACGGGATGCGTATTTTCGGCGGCGATCACCGCGCAGCTCGCGCGCGGCGCGGATGCCGTGGAGGCCGTGCGGGGCGCGAAACGGTTTGTCACGCGCGCGATCGAGCGGGCGCTGCCGCTCGGCCACGGCCACGGCCCGGCCAATCCGCTGGGCGGCCTGGACGCACCGGCCGGCGGCGAGCGAAAGGATGCGCATGAACGCTGAGATGCCGAGAGGCGACTACATGATTCGCGGGACCGCCGCGGGCGAGCAGATCCGCGCGGTCGCGACCGTCACGACGCAGACGGTGGAGGACGCCCGCATCCGGCACACGGCCTCGGCGACGGCGACCGCGGCGATCGGACGAAGCTTGACGGCGGCCGCCCTGCTGGGGGCGGGTCTCAAGGACGGCGGGTCGGTACTGTTGCGGGTGCTCGGCGATGGACCGATCGGCGCCATCGTCGCGCAGGCCGACGCCCGGGGGCGGCTTCGCGGGTATGCCGTGAATCCCCAGGCCGACCTGCCGGTGACGCCGGCGCACAAGCTCGACGTGGGCGGTCTCGTCGGCAAACAGGGCACGCTCCACGTCACGCGCGACGTGGGGTTGCGCAGCCCCTACCACGGGTCCGTGCCGCTCGTCTCCGGCGAGATCGCCGAGGACCTCGCCGCGTACCTCGTCCGTTCGGAACAGGTGCCGTCGGTCGTGGCGCTCGGGGTTCTCGTGGGGCCCGACCTCCACGTCATCGCCGCGGGCGGGCTGTGCGTGCAGGCCTTGCCGGGCGCGTCCGCGGAGGTGGTTGCGGATCTCGAGGCGCGGGCGCGTCGCATGCCGCCGATTACGCAGTTGGTGGCTACCGGCCACACAGCGGAGGAGATCCTCGCCACGGCGCTCGGCGGATGGGAGCCGGCGTTCGGCGAGGTCAGCCCCGTCCGGTTTCACTGCGGGTGCACGCGGCAGCGGGTCGAAGAGATGCTCCTCACGCTGGGGCGGACCGAGTTGGAAGCGCTGCTCGTCCAGGAGGGCCGCGCCGAGGTGACGTGCCGGTTCTGCGGCGACCGCTACGTGCTGACCGGGGACGAACTCGAGGGGATGATCGCGAAGCTCGGGAGCGGGACGACGCCGCTCATGTGACCGGGCCCGGCGGGGCCCTCTCAGGCCGTCCGGCGCACCTTGCCGGCCTTCACGCATGCGGTGCACACGAACGCCCGCCGCGGGACGCCGCCGACGACGACGCGGATGCGCTGCAGGTTCGGCAGGAACCGCCGCTTGGTCTTGTGGTGTGAGTGACTGACGAAATTGCCGGTGCTCGGCGACTTGCCGCACACCGCACAGCGACGCGCCATGTGCCACACCCTCCCGCTCGAACGGCCGCGGATCAGTGTACCATACGGCGGCGAGCAGGGGCAACCGAACGCGCGTAGAAATGCGTGGGCGGTCATGCGCATCCGGCCGGGGACGCCCCGGGCGACCACCGCAGTGCTCGGACGCAGGAGGCGCGCCATGGCGAATATCCGGCGGGATCCCCCACCGCGCGACGGCGCCCCGCGTGCGCTCGCCGCGGTTCCGGTGCGGCCCTGCGACGACACCGGGCCGGCCGCGGCCGGCTTGACGTCCGCGGTGCAGTACGCGCGAGGGGTGGGCCCGGCGCGGGCGCGGCTGCTCGAGGACCGCCTGGGGATCGCCACCGTCTCCGATCTGCTCTACCGGTTGCCCCGCCGCGTCGAAGACCGGAGCCGGCTCCGCCGCATCTACGATGTGGCGCACGGCGCGTTGGAGACGGTCCAAGGCACCGTGGTTCGGATCCGGCAGTTCCGGCCGCGCCGGCGGCGCTTGGTGATCATCAAGGCCGCCGTCACCGATGGCTCGGGCATCCTGCACGCGGTCTGGTACAACCAGCCGTACATCGCGCGGCAGCTGACCCCCGGGACGCGCGTGGTGCTGCACGGGCGCGTCCAACGCCAGGCCGGCGAGATCCAGATGGCCGCGCCGGAGTTCGAGGCCATCGAGGAGGGCGAGGAGAGCCTCCACGTCGGGCGTATCGTCCCCGTGTACCCGGGCACCGAGGGCCTGAGCCAGCGCGTCATGCGGTCGATCGTCGCCCGGGCGCTGGACGACCACGCCGGCGGACTCCGCGAGTGGCTGCCGGCCGAGCTTCGCGACCGGCACCGGCTGCCCGAGCTCCGCCGCGCCATCCGGCAGGCCCACTTTCCCGAGACCCTGGAGGAGTACCGGGCCGCGCGGAACCGGCTCGTGTATGAGGAGCTCCTCCTCTTGCAGCTGCTGCTCCTGCGGCAAAAAGCCGCGCGGGCCGCGTCCCCGCGCGGCCTGCGGTACGGGGATGCCCGCGAGCTGGTCGCGCGATTTCACGGCGCGCTTCCGTACACGCTCACCGGCGCGCAGTATCGCGTCATCACGGAGATCCTGCGGGACATGGACCGGCCGCACCCGATGAACCGTCTGCTGCAGGGCGACGTCGGCTCCGGCAAGACCGTCGTCGCCGCGACCGCGCTGCTGCGGTGCGCCGGCGGCGGCGCGCAGGGGGCGCTCATGGCGCCCACGGAGATCCTCGCGGGCCAGCATTATCTGACGCTCCGCAACCTGCTCGCCCCGATGGGGCTCACGGTCACGTTGCTCGTGGGCGGCCTGAGCCGGGCGGCGCGCGACGAAGCGCTGGGCGCGGCGCGCGAGGGCCGGGCGGACGTGGTCGTCGGCACCCACGCGCTCATCGAGGGCGGCGTCGAGTTTCACCGCCTCGGCCTCGTGGTCGTGGACGAGCAGCACCGGTTCGGCGTGTCACAGCGCGCGGCGTTGCGGTACAAAGGCGAGCACCCGGACGTGCTGGTGATGACGGCGACGCCCATCCCGCGGACGCTCGCGCTGAGCCTGTACGGCGACCTCGACGTGTCGATCCTGGACGAGCTGCCGCCGGGGCGCTCGCCGATCCAGACTTACGTCCGCGCGCCGGCGCAGCGCCCGCGGATCTACCAGTGGGTACGCGGCGAGGTCGCGGCCGGACGGCAGGCCTACATCGTCTGCCCCCTGATCGAGGAGTCCGACAAACTGCAGGCGGAGGCGGCGACCGCGCTCGCGACGCGCCTCGCGGAGTCGGTGTTCCGGGACGTGCGCGTCGGCGTGCTGCACGGGCGCATGAGGGTCGACGAGCGCGATCGGGCGATGCGCGCGCTGCGGGAGGGCGAGACCCAGGTGCTCGTCGCGACCACGGTGATCGAGGTCGGCATCGACGTGCCGAACGCGACCGTGATGGTGATCGAGGACGCGGACCGGTTTGGGTTGTCCCAACTCCACCAGCTTCGGGGCCGGGTGGGACGCGGCGCACAGCCATCGCGGTGCATCCTCATCGGCGAGCCCCGGACCGAGGAGGGCCAGGCCCGCCTGGCGGCGATGGAGGCCACCACCGACGGCTTCCGCATCGCGCAGAAGGATCTCGAACTGCGGGGCGTCGGCGAGCTCCTGGGGCACCGCCGGCAGCACGGGTTCGGCGAGCTGCGCGTCGCCGACCTGCTGCGCGACCGCGAGTGGCTGGAGCGGGCGCGGCGCGACGCCGCGGACCTGCTCGAAGGGGACCCCGATCTGGAGCGCGCCGAGCACCGTCCCATCGCCGCGGCGCTGCACGCCCGCTTCGCGGGGGCGCGCCCCGAGAACGCGAGGGTCGGCTAGGTGCGCGTCGTCGCGGGCGCGGCCAAGGGGGCGCGGCTCCGCGCGGCCACCCGAGCCGGCACGACGCGGCCGACGTCGGGCATGGTCAAGGACGCGATGTTCAACGCGCTCGGCGCGCGCCTCTCCGGCGCGCGCGTGCTGGATCTGTTCGCGGGGACCGGGGCGCTGGGGATCGAGGCCCTCAGCCGCGGCGCGGCGTCGGCCGTGTTTGTCGAGCGCGATCCCCGGAACGCGGCGGTGATCCGCGACAACCTGCGCGCTGCGCGCCTCGCGGCGCCCGGAACGGTGCGCCGGGCCAATGCGCTCGCCGACGTCGCGGCACTCGGCCGGGAGGGCGCGCGCTTCGACGTGGTGCTCCTGGATCCGCCCTACGGCCACGGGCTGCAGCAGCGCGCGCTCCGCGCGCTCGCGGCGGCCGGGGTGCTGGCGCCCGGGGCCGTCGCGGTGGTGGAAGGGCACTGGCGCGACGATCCCGGCGAGGTCGCGGGGTTGCGGCGGACCCGGAGCGCTCGGTACGGCGAGACCGGCGTGTGGTTCTACAAGCCGGACGGCGCGTGATGGCGCGCGGGCAGACGGCGCTCTACCCCGGGACGTTCGACCCCGTCCACAACGGGCACCTCGACATTATCGTGCGCGCCCGCCAGATCTTCGGGCGGGTCATCGTGGGGGTGCTGACGAATATCGAAAAGAAGACGTTGTTTCCCGCGGACGCGCGCGCGGCGATGATCCGCGCCGCGGTGGCGCGGCATCCGGGTATCGACGTCCGCCCGTTCGACGGCCTGACGGTCGACTTTGCCCGGCGCGTGGGCGCCCGGGTGATCGTGCGCGGCCTGCGCGCGATGATGGATTTTGAATATGAGTTGAAGATGGCGGCCATGAACAAACGGCTGAGCCCGCGGATCGAGACCGTCTTTATGATGACGAGCCCGGAACTGGCCTATCTCAGCTCCACGCTCATTCGGGAAGTGGCGGCCTTCGGCGGGTCCGTCGCGGGCCTCGTCCCGGCCGGCGTCGCGCGGCGCCTGCGCCGGACCCATCTTGACACGCGAGGTGAGGATGCATGACGTCTCCAGGCACCCCGTCCCCCCGGAGCGCGGCCGAGTGTCTCGACCGGTTGGAAGCGTTGCTGGAATCGGGCAGTTCCATCTTCGGCCGGCGGTCCCGCCTCGACGAGGCGCGCCGGCTGATCACGCATCTGCGCACGCTGGTGACGCAAGGCGCGGCCCGGGCGCAGCAGGTGCAGAGCGAGGCGGAGGCGGTGCTGCGCCGGGCGCAGGACGAGGCGCGGCGCATCGTGCTCGAGGCGCAGGAGCGCGCCCGCGGCGGCGTGGACGCGGAGGTCGTGCGGGGAGCGGAGCTGGAGGCGCAGACGCTGCGGGAGGAAGCGGCCCGGGAGGCCGAGGACGTGCGGCGCCAGGCGGATCTCTACGCGCTCAAGGTCTTTGAGCGCCTCGACGCCGAGGTATCGCGCGTGCTGTCCACGATCAAGCGCAGCAAAGCGATCCTGGGAGACCGCAACGGCACGGGCCCGAGCGCGGCGCCCGGCCGCCTTGACAATGAGAAAATGGCGTCCGTATAATGAGCCGGTGTGCCCGGGTGCTACCCCCGGGCACGCGGCGTGAGGTGGGGCCGTGCGCGCCTACGTTGGCGACCTGCTCACCGCGGGCGGCACGCGCGTCGTGGCGTTTTGCGAGATGGTCGCGCCGCTCTCGGACGACGTCGTGCCGGCCGGGCCGGTCGCGGGGGAGTTCACGTTGCGCGGGACCGGGGCGACGGTGCAGGTCCGGGGCCGTGTCGCCGCCACCGCGGGCCTCGTCTGCGGCGCATGTCTTCGCGGGTTTTCGCAGACGCTCGAGGTCGACATCGACGAGGAGTTCGCCCGCCCGACCGGCCAGGTCGAGGCCGCCGGCGAGCAGGCGCTGACACCGCAGGATTTCATCGCCGCGATCAGCGCGGACGACGTGATCGATCTGACCGAGCTGGTGCGGCAGCACCTCGCGCTTGCGCTCCCGATCGCGCCGCGCTGCACGCCGGACTGCCGGGGACTCTGCCCTCGGTGCGGCGCCGATCGCAACGCCGGCGGCTGCGCGTGCGACACGCAGGAGATCGACCCGCGCTTCGACGCGCTGCGGCGCTGGGCCGAGGAGCCGGCGCCGGGCGGCGCCCGCACGGCGCGGATCCCGGACGGGCATCGGCGCCGAGGAGGGACGTGATCCATGGGACTGACAAAGCGGCGGTTCAGCAAGTCGCGGACGGCGAAGCGCCGGGCCCACTTCAAGGCGCACGCGGTGACGCTCGTACGCTGCCCCAAGTGCCACGAGCCGATGGTGCCGCATCGGGTGTGCCCGAGCTGCGGGACGTACGCCGGACGGCAAGTCATCGAGGTGCGCGAGCCGGAGGAGAAGGCCGCCACGTAGATGGGCGCCGGCCGCGTGCTGCGGAGCGTACCGTCGGCCCCCGCGGGATCCACGCGGCGATGAATCGCGCCCCGGCCGGCCTCCGGGTGGCCGTCGACGCGATGGGCGGCGACCACGCGCCGCGCGAGGTCGTCGCGGGCGCGGTCCAGGCGGCGGGTGCGCTCGGCGCCCAGGTCATCCTCGTCGGGCGGGCCCGCGTGGTGGAGGAAGAGCTGCGCCGCGCGGGCGGCGGGCCCGGCATCCGCATTGAGGACGCCCCCGAGGTGATCGAGATGGCGGAAGCGCCGGCCATGGCGCTCCGCCGCAAGCGGCGCGCGTCGATTCCGGTGGCGATCGACCTCGTGCGCCGCGGCGAGGCCGACGCGATGGTCAGCGCGGGCAACACCGGCGCGGCGATGGCGGCGGCCCTGTTCGGGCTCGGCCGGGTGGACGGCGTCGATCGCCCGGCGATCGCGGCGGCGCTGCCCACCACGCGCGGCCGCGCGATCCTGGTGGACGTGGGCGCCAACGTCGACTGCCGGCCCAAGCACCTCGTGCAGTTTGCCGCCATGGGCGCCGTCTACGCGCGCGTGCTCGGCATCCGGGAGCCGCGTGTGGGCGTGCTCAGCAACGGCACCGAGGACACCAAGGGCAACGATCTCGTCATCCGCGCGGCGGAACTGCTGCGGCAGTCGGGGCTGCGCTTCATCGGCAACGTGGAGGGCCGGGAGTTCTTCGAGGGGGCCGCGGACGTCGTCGTCTGCGACGGGTTCGTCGGCAACCTCGTGCTGAAGTTCGGCGAGGGGCTGGCCCTGGGGATCTTCGCGCTGCTGCGCGACGAGCTGTCCCGGGGCCTGCGGGCCCGGTTGGGCGCCGCGCTCGCATCGAGGGCGCTGCGCACGGTGAAGCGGCGCATGGACTACACGGAGTACGGCGGGGCGCCGCTGCTCGGCGTCAACGGCGTGTGCATCATCAGTCACGGCAGCTCGCGCGCCAAGGCGATCCGCAATGCGGTGGCGCTCGCGGCCGAGTCCGTGCGCGCTCGCATGGTGGACGCCATCCATGACGCCGCCGGACGGCTCGCCGAATCAGGGACGCCCCAGGGCGTCCCCGTCAAATAGATGCGCACCGCGGCGCGCGAGCGCGGGCCGGCGTAGCGGGTGCACACCGCCGCCGTCTTTCCGGGACAAGGCGCCCAATACGTCGGCATGGGGCGCGAGGTGGCGGAGCGCTATGCCGGGGCGCGCGAGGTGTTCGAGCGCGCCGCGGCCGTGCTCGGCTTCGATCTCCTCGCGCTCTGCGCGGACGGCCCCGAGGACGCCCTTCGCGCCACCGCGAACACGCAGCCCGCGATCCTCGTGACCAGCCTGGCCTGCCTGGCCGCGCTTCCCGTGGCGGCGGACTGCGCCGCGGGCCTGAGCCTCGGGGAGTACGCCGCCCTGGCGTGCGCCGGCGCGATCGACCTGGAGGACGCCGTCACGCTGGTGCGGCTGCGGGGACAGTACATGCAGGAGGCGTGCGCGGGGCGCGACACCATGATGGCGGCCATCATCGGTCTGCCCGCCGCCCGCGTGCACGAGATCTGCCGGCGCCACGGAGATCTCGGCGTCGTGGAGCCGTCCAACTTCAACAGTCCCGGCCAGATCGTGATCGGCGGGGACACGGCCGCCGTCCGGGCGGCGCTCGACACGGCGATGACGCTCGGCGCGCGGCGCGCCGTGCCGCTCGCGGTCAGCGCGCCGTTTCACACGAGCCTGATGCGGCCGGCGGCGGAGCGGCTCGCCGGCGATCTCGAGCGTGCGCGGATCCGGGACGCCCGCATTCCGGTCTTTGCCAACGTGACCGCGACCCCGGTCCAGGCCGCGGATGACATCCGCCGCGCGCTCCTGGCGCAGATCGCCTCGCCCGTCCTGTGGGAGCAATCCGTGCGCGCGATGCACGCGGCGGGCGTCGCCCGCTTCGTCGAGTTCGGCCCGGGCACCACGCTCGGCGGCATGATCCGGCGCACCGTCAAGGCCGAAGTTTGGCACGTCGAGGATCTCCCGTCATGCGACGCCACGGCGGCGGCACTGGCCCGCCCCGCGGGGACCGCGGCGTCCGCGGGGGCCTCGGGATCGGGCCAGGGAGGCTGATGACCCGGGGGCGACCGCCGCGATGCGGGTGGTGAGCACGGACACCCGGGTGGCGCTGGTGACCGGCGCGTCCGGCGGGATCGGCGGCGCCGTGGCCGAGCGCCTGGCGCGCGCGGGATTCGCCGTGGTGGCGCACTACGCCAGGAACGTCGCCGGGGCCGAGGAGACCTTGCGGCGCGTGCGGCAGGCGGGGGCCGAGGGCCTCATGCTGCGGGGCGACGTCACCTCCGCGGAGGCCTGCCGCCAGCTCTGCGCGGAGGCCCTCGAATGGCGCGGCCGCCTCGACGCGCTGGTCAACAACGCGGGGCTGACCAGGGACGGCCTGCTCCTGCGCATGAAGGACGAGGATTGGCACGACATCCTGGCCGTCAACCTGCACGGCACCTTCTATTGCACGCGCGCGGTGTTGCGCGAGATGATCCGGCAGCGCCGTGGACGCATTGTGAACATTACGTCCATCGTCGCGGAGGTCGGCAACCCGGGCCAGGCGAACTACATCGCGGCGAAGGCCGGGGTGATCGGCTTCACCAAGGCGGTCGCGTGGGAGGTGGCCGCGCGGGGCATCACGGTCAACGCCGTGGCCCCGGGGTACGTGGAGACCGGCCTCACCGCGGCGCTGACCGACGAGCAGCGCGCGCGCGTGCTGAGCCACATTCCCATGGGGCGGACCGGCAGCGTCGACGAGGTCGCGGCGGCCGTCGCCTTTCTCGTGTCCGACGACGCGTCCTATATCACCGGCCAGGTGCTCAACGTGGACGGCGGCGCCGTGATGCGATAACGGGCGCGGGCATTGCGCGGCGGGCGCAAGGAGGCGAGCCGCGCGCGGGACGGGGTAGACTCAGGGGGTGGTCGCGGGATGGCAGCGGTGTTCGATCGGGTCAAGGCGATCGTCGTGGAGCAGTTGGGCGTGGAGGCGGGCGAGGTGACGCCGCAATCCAAGTTCGTGGAGGATCTCGGCGCCGACTCGCTCGACGTGGTCGAGCTCGTCATGGCGCTGGAGGAGGAGTTCGACCTGGAGATCCCGGACGAGGATGCGGAGAAGATCGCCACGGTCGGCGAGGCCGTGAAGTACATTGAAAGCCACACCGAGGCGCCGGCGGAGTAGCGCCGGGCCCGGGCGGAGCCGGTGATGCCGGGAACCGGGCCCGCGGGGCGCCGGCGGGTGGCGGTCACGGGACTCGGTGTCGTCAGCCCGATCGGCACGGGCAAGGACGCGTTCTGGAACGCGCTCATGGAGGGACGGTCGGGCGTCCGCCGGATCGCGTCCTTCGATCCCGGCGCGTTCACGTGCCAGATCGCGGCGGAAGTGACCGACTTCGACCCGGCCGCGTACCTCGATCGCAAAGAGGTGCGCCGCAACGACCGCTTCGTCCACCTCGCGATCGCGGCCACGCGGCTCGCGCTCGAGGACGCCGGCTTCGCGATCTCCGCGGCGAACCGCGACCGGGTCGGCGTCGTCATCGGCTCGGGCATCGGCGGGGCGCACACGTGGGAGGAGCAGCACCAGATTCTTCGCGAGCGCGGCCCGGACCGCGTGAGTCCGTTTTTCGCCCCGATGATGATCATCAACATGGCGTCCGGGGCGGTCAGCATGCAGGTCGGGGCCCGCGGCCCCAACTTTTCGGTGGTGTCGGCGTGCGCCACCGGAGGCCATGCCGTCGGCGAGGCGGCCCGCATCATCCAGCACGGCGACGCCGACGCCATGATCTGCGGCGGCTCGGAGGCCGCGATCACCCCGCTCAGCCTCGCCGGGTTCTGTTCCATGAAGGCGCTCAGCACCCGCAACGAGGCTCCGGCCCGCGCATGCCGCCCGTTCGACGCCGGGCGCGACGGCTTCGTCATGGGGGAGGGCGCGGGCATCGTGCTCCTGGAGGCATGGGACCAGGCGGAGCGCCGCGGCGCGCGGATTTACGCGGAGCTTGCCGGATACGGCATGAGCGCGGATGCCTACCACATCACCCAGCCCGACCCGGAGGGCGACGGCGCGGTGCTGGCGATCCGGACGGCGCTCGCCGACGCCGGCGTGGACCCGTCGGAGGTGGACTACGTCAACGCCCACGGCACGAGTACCCCGTACAACGACAAGTTTGAGACCCTCGCGCTGAAGCGCGTGTTCGGCGGCGACGCGAAGCGTATCCCGGTGAGCTCGACGAAGTCCATGACCGGGCATCTGCTGGGCGCCGCCGGCGGCATCGAGCTGATCGCGTGCGCGCTCGCGATCGACCGCAAGCGCGTCCCGCCGACGATCAATTACGAGGTCCCGGACCCGGACTGCGATCTCGACTACGTGCCGAACGCGCCCCGGCCCGCCGCGGTCCATGTCGCCATGTCGAACGCGTTCGGGTTCGGCGGCCACAACGCCATTCTGGTCGTGCGGAGGCCGTGAACGTCCACGCCGAGAACGGCGGCGCGGAGCTGTCCCCGGAGCGTGACGCCCAGCTGCGGGAGCTCGAAGCCAAGCTGGACGTGCGATTCCGCGACCGGGCGTTGCTGCACACCGCGCTCGTGCACGGATCCGTGGGAACCGACGCCCGCAGCCGCCACGGCGACAACTACGAACGCCTCGAGTTTCTCGGCGACGCGGTGCTCAACCTCGCCGTCAGCGACCATCTCTACCGGATGTTTCCGACGCGGCTCGAGGGCGACCTGGCGCGGCTGCGCGCCGCGGTCGTCAGCGAGGGGCCGCTGGCCCACGTCGCGCGGTCGCTCGACCTCGGGCGCTACCTCGTGCTCGGCCGGGGCGAGGAGAAGGGCGGCGGGCGCAGCCGGGCGTCGCTGCTCGCGGACGCGATCGAAGCCGTCGTCGGCGCGGTCTACGTCGATTCGGGCTACGGCGTGGCGCACCACTGCGTGATGCGCTGGTTTGCCGAGGACCTGGCCCGGCTCGAGGAGCCGGGGGAGGGCGATTACAAGAGCCAGCTCCAGGAGTTGATCCAGCAACGCGAGCGCCGGTTGCCGCGGTACCGCATCACCGGCCAGGAAGGGCCGGACCACAGCCGCGTCTTCGTCGCGGTCGTCGAGGTCGGCGGGCGCACGCTCGGCGAGGGCCGGGGCCGCAGCAAGAAAGAAGCGGAGCAGGCGGCGGCCGAGCAGGCGCTCGTTCAGGTGCGGCGGGGACAGGCCGGGTGAAGCAGCTGTGGGCGCCGTGGAGGCTCCAGTACATGAAGACGGCCAGGACCGAGGGATGCATTTTTTGCACCCTGCCCGCCGAGGGTCGTGATCGTGAGCACGGCGTGCTGCTCCAGGGGCGGGACGCCTTCGTCATCCTCAACGCGTTTCCGTACAACTCCAGCCACCTGATGGTGGTGCCGCGCCGGCACGTGGCGCGCCCCGAGGCGCTGACCGCGCCGGAGCGGCTCGAGCTGTTTCACCTGATGACGGCGTCCATCCGGGCGATCACCGAGGTGTACCGCCCCGAAGGGTTCAACATCGGCATGAACCTCGGGCGCGCCGCCGGGGCGGGCATCGATGACCACCTGCACATCCACGTGGTCCCGCGCTGGGTCGGCGACACCAACTTCATGCCGGTGCTGGGCGACGTCAAGGTGCTGCCGGAAGACCTCACCGTGACGTACGATCGCCTCGCGGGCCCCCTGCGAGCGGCCGCGGAGCAGGGCGGTTCGACCGGGCCGTAGCGGCCGCCGGGGGGGCGCGCGCCTCCGAACACGGACAGGCCACCTTGCTATCATAGGCGTATGCGGTGGACCCGGCGCTCGGCGATGGGGTGGCTCGTGGCGGCGCTGGCCGCGGGGCTCGCCGCTCAACCCGGGCTCGCCGCGCGCCGCGGGCCGGAGCCGCCGCCGTCGCTGGCGCTCACGGACCGGGCGGCGCGCCTGCTCGGCGTACGGCAGGGCGACGTGGTCGAGGTCGCGCGAACGGCGGCCGGGCCGTGGCGCGCGTTCCGTGTCGCGCACGTCTACCAGCCGCCCGAGTACCCCACGGAGATCTCCCGCACGCGCGTGGACCTGCGCCTGCACCTTACGGATCTCGAGGCGCTCGACGGCGCGGGCGACAGCGTGGACAGCGTCGTCGTGCGCGTCCGGCCGGGCGTGCGGCCCGAGGAGGTGGCGGCCCGGCTCAACACGCTGCCGCTCGGTTTCCGCGCCTATACGTCGGACGAGGTGGCGGCGCAAGGGTCGAGCACGTTCGAGGTGATCGCGCGCTTTCACCGCGCGATCAGCGTGGTCACGCTGCTGGCCAGCAGCATCTTCCTCCTCACCATCATGACGCTGCGCGGTGAGGAGCTGCGGCGCCACGTCGGGGTGATGCGGCTCGTCGGCATCTCGCGGCGCAGTATCGCCGTGTCCCTGCTGTTGATCGCCGCCGCGGTGGCGGCAGCCGGCAGCCTCGCCGGCGTGGGGCTGGGCTACGCGCTCTCCGCCGCCATCAATCTCTACTACCGCCGCCTGTTCGACACCCCGCTCGTGTTCTCGGCGATCACCTGGCCGGTCCTGGCGGAGGCCGTCGGGCTCTCCGTGCTCATCGGCCTCGCCGCCGGCGCGGCCACGGCCTGGCGCCTCCTTCGGCGCCCGGCGCGGGAGCAGCTCGGCCGGTAGCCCCGCGATGGCGGCGCTGTCGTTTCTCGCCTGGCGCACGCTGCGCCGCAATCCCGTGCGCACGGCGCTCGTGATTCTCGGCCTCGGCGTGACGGGCGCGCTGCTGCTCGACATGACGATGCTCTCGGGCGGGTTGCAGGCGAGCCTGGGCCAGCTGCTGAGCCGGCTCGGCTTTGCCATCCGCGTCGTCCCCAAGGGCACGCTCCCGTTCTCCGGCGACGCGCAGATTCCGGACGGCGACGGTCTGGCCGCGGCCATCGCGTCCCGCCCGGGCGTCGCCGCCGCGGTCCCCGTCCTGGCGACCAACGTGTACGTGCGCCGCGGCGGGGCGGCGTTCGCCTCGTTCGCGGTCGGCGTGCCGCGCGGCGGTACGGGCGTGTACGGCATGCTCGCCGGCCGCGACCTCCCCGGCGGCGCCGCGGACGACCCGGAAGGGGACGGCGGCCCGATCCCGATCGTCGTGAACGAAAACATGGTCCGGCTCGACGGCGTGCGCATCGGCGATACGGTCGTCGTGGCGGGGGCGCCGGCGCGCGGCGTCACCGGGCCGTCCGGGGCGGTGCGAGCGCGCGTCACCGGCGTGGCGGACTTCTACGTCGACCTGGCGACCCAGCGGTCCATGGCCCTCCGGACCGGGGATCTGCGGCGGGTGCGCGCCATGGCTCCGGGCGGGGCGTCGCTCATCCTGGTGCGCGTGTCCGACCCGGCGCGGGCGGGCGGCATCGCGGCCTGGATCGGCGCGCGGGAGCCGCGGGTCGATGCGCTGACCATCGGCCGGTTCATCGCCCGGGCGGGCGCGCGGCTCACGTACTTCAACCAGTTTGCCGCGATCCTGAGCACCCTCAGCCTGCTCGTGTCCTTTCTGCTCGTCACGTCGATCGTCACGCTGTCGCTGGGCGAACGGCTCGGGGAGATCGCCATGCTGCGCGCGCTCGGCATGACGCGGTTCCGTGTGGGCGCGCTCGTCGTCCTGGAGGGCGTGATCTTGAGCGCGCTCAGCCTCCCGGGCGCGTTCGCGCTGGGCCTGGGGCTGAGCGGCCCCCTCGACGCCATTTTGCGCGGGGCGCCCGGCGTGCCCGAGAGCCTGCACTTCTTCACGTTCGGCCCGGGCGCGGCGGCCCGGACGGCGGCGATGCTGCTCGTGACCGGCGCGGCCGGCGGGGTCTATCCCGCCGCGGTGGCGGTCCGCCTCGGCATCGCGCCAACGCTGCACGCGGAGGTGCAGTCGTGACGGCCGAGGTGGCGCCGGTCCGCGCGCCCGGCGCCGTGATCGAAGCGCGGGACGTGACCAAGGACTACCGGATGCCGGGCGGCGCCGTCCGCGCGCTGCGCGGCGTGAGCCTCGACGTCGAGCCGAACCGGTGCCTCGCCATCCTGGGCCCGAGCGGCTGCGGCAAGTCCACCCTCCTGCACGTCCTCGGCGGGGTCGACGTGCCCACGGCGGGCGCGGTCACGATCCTCGGCCGCCGCACCTCGGCGATGAGCGATGCCGCCCTGGCCGCGTTGCGGCTCAGGCACATCGGGTTTGTGTTTCAGCGGTTCTTCCTGCTGCCGATGCTCACCGCGGAAGAAAACGTGCTCCTGCCCATGATCGAAGCCGGGGTGCCGGCGGGCGAGCGGCGCGCGCGGGCGCGGGCGCTGCTGGCGCGCGTGGGGCTCGCGGCGCGGCTTCGCCACCGCCCCGGAGAGTTGAGCGGCGGGGAGATGCAGCGCGTGGCGATCGCCCGGGCGCTCGCGAATCGGCCCCGGATCCTCCTCGCGGACGAACCGACGGGAGAGCTGGACGAGGCGACCGGCCGCGAGATCGGGACGCTGCTCCGCGAGTTGAGCGCGGAGGGGCTCGCGGTCGTCGTCGTGACGCACAACCCGGAGCTCGCCGCGCTCGCGGGCCGCCAGGTGCGGATGAAGGACGGCGTCATCACGTGATGCGCGTCGCGTGGCTGCTGGCGTGGCGGGGCCTGGCCGATCGTCCGTGGCGAGCCGGGCTGTTGCTGCTCGGCTACGGCATGGGTGTGGCCGTCATGATCGCGCTGCTGTCGGTCGGGGAGGCGCTGCTGGCCCAGGCGCGTGATCCGAACCTCGCAGCCGGCGGCGACGTCGTCCTGCTGCCCACGGGCGTGGACCCGGCGGTGCTCAAGGTCAACGGCGTGACGGGACTGTACTTCTCGATCCCGAACGCCGCGTTCCTCGTCCAGGACGTCCTGGCGGGACCGCGGTTCGAGCGCATGGTCGCCGCCGCCGCGCCGCAGCTCCGGGACCGGCAGATCTACGTGCGCTCGGGGGGCCGCGTCGCGGCCGCCGTCGCGTCGGCCGGCGTTCCCTCGCTCGACCGGGCGGCCGGCGCGCACGACGCCGTCCCCGGCGCCGCGGACGCCGCGTCCGACCGCGCATGGCTCGCGCGGAGTTCCGACGCGCTGTACAACAGGATCGACCGGTTTCACGCGCCCGGCGCGGCGGAGCGGGCGGCCTGGGCGGAGTGGGATTACTTCACGTTCATCGACCCGCGATCGCGGACGTACGGCTACCTGACGCTCCTCGCCGGCGGCAGCGGGCGAGGCGCGGTGCTCTTCCGGCTTCGCCGGCCGGGGCGGCCGGTCACCGACGTGGCCCTGCCGGCGGTGATCGGTCCCCATGATCTCTCGGAGACGTCGGCCGCGCAGCGCATCGGCCCGGCGCGCGTGTCGGTGGACGCGGGTCACTACGGCGTCGTTGTGCGCGCCGCGCGCCTTCGGGCGGACCTCACGCTCGTGCCGGACCCCGGGTTTTATCTCCCGCCGGCCGAGACCGACGAGAGCGCCGTGCGCTCGGGCTACGTCGTGCCGGTGCTCCGCGGGTCTCTCTCGGGCACCATCACCGTAGACGGGCGGTCGCTCCGCCTCCGCGGCGTACCCGGGTACCACGATCACAACTGGGGGACCTGGCGCGGCGTGACCTGGGACTGGGGCGAGGCGTCCGGCCCGACAGGGTCCGTCCTCTACGGCGCGCTCCACGCGGCGGGGACCGGCGCCGCGGCGACGCGGCCCGCGGTGCTGTTTCTGTGGGCGCGAGGGCCGCGGCCCTCGGGTGCGGGAGGCTTGGTCGGCGCCTTCGATGTCACACGGTTGACCTACAGCGGGTGGCGCCCGGGACCGACGGTGCGCGGCCGCACCGCGCGCGCCCCGAGCGAGGTGACGATCGATGCGAGGAGCGGGCCCGACCGCGTGCGCGTGCGCCTCGCGGTCTGGGATGCGCTCGGCAGCGTGCCGCTCGGCGCGTCGACCCCGTCGTCCCCGCCGCCACATCGGGTGTTTTTGCAGTTGCGGACAACCGCCCGCGCGAGCGGCGTGGTGGACGGCCGTCCGTTCGCCTGGGTGGGACAGGGCGCCTCGGAAACGTACGTCCCGCTCCCGTAACACGCGCGGGTCCAGCGCGGCGCCGCATCCCCGCAGCGCGCGGCGCACGTGCGCCGCCCGGACCCGGGAAACGCGATGGCGCCGGGGGTGAGCCCTACGGCGGCGGGCCGAGCAGGAGGTGGACGGGGTAGTTGGAGCCGCTCTCCGGCATCGTGGTGATGCGGAAGGTTCGGTCCGTTCCCGGCATGAGCTTGATCGTCGTGATCGTCTTTGGCGCGTTCGGCTGCACCGTCGGGCCGTTGATGAGCTGGTTGTCCACGATGAACGTGCCCCGAGCCTGACCGCCGTCGGCGTGCATGACGAGCGAGGCGACGACGGGATCGGACGTCGGGTTCGTCGCGTGCACGTCGAAGTTGTACACCACTCCGTAGTTGCCCTGCAGTTGCGTTCCGGTCGCGCCCTCCCGCAGCAGGTCGGCGTCGCCGCCGAGCGTCATGATGACGGGCGGTCCGCCCGCCGCAAAGCTCACGGACCGCGTGAGCTGCGGGTTGGCAAACGCACCCCGCTGGTGCACATTGTCGAAGTCGGACATGAAGCTCTCGGTCGGCGGGTCCATCTCGCCGGCGAGCCGGGCGAAGACCTGGAGGTTCAGCCGGTCGCCCGTGACGAGGCCGAGCTGGACGATGCCGCTGACCACCCCGAGCGGGGGCAGGTCGTGCACCAGGAGCGGTACGGTGGTGTTCGCCGGGATCTGCATCAGAAACGCCGCGTGCGTCGCGTACTGCTCGAGGAAGCGAAACGCGGCCGCGTGCCCGATGAGCAGCTCGTCCGCGGCCGGCCCGCCGCTCGCCCCGTTGACCCAGAGCGTGATCGGCGACCGCGTGGGGTTGCTCAGCGCCACCTCGATCGTCATGCGGGCGATCTTCGAGCCGTTCTGGTGATGGTAGAGCAGCCGGGCGGTCTGCCCGCCAAGCAGGGCGGCGTTGTAGAGCACCTTGCCGAACGGCAGCGTCTCGGGGCTGTTGCTGACGAAGAGCACCTGCGCGTCCGGCCACCGCGCCGCGACATTCGTCACGGCGACGGGCAGCGTCATCAGCTGCGGCCGCCGCGCCGGTGAAGTGACCTGCACGGTCGCCTGGACCGCGGCGTTAGTCGAGGGATCCAGCGGGGCCAGCGCCGGCACGGCGGACACCACCGTGACCTCCGCGTCGCGCGCCGCCGGGATGATCTCCCGGACCGCCGTCTCGATGCCGAGACGGACCGTGTCCACAGGCGCGGGCGCGCCGGTGACGGCCACCTGCACCGGCCCGGAGGACTTACTCGACGGCCCGGGCACGGCCGGCGACGGCTCCGGTGACGGCTGCAGCGGCACGGGCGCGGGTTGGGATGGCGCCGGTTGCGACGGGCCGGGTTGGGACGGCGCCGGTTGCGACGGGCCGGGCTGAGACGGTGGGGGCGGCGTAGGACCCGGCTGTGACGGCGCCGGGAACGGGATGGAGATCGTCTGCGCGAGCCCGACGGGCACGCGACCCGCCGTGAGCCCAACCACCACCGCGAGGCAGATCGCGCGGCGGAATCGCGCCGGGGTCATGGCCAGCACAAACGGCTGCGTCGAGTGTCTGCGATGCATGGGCCGGTCTCTAGTTGTTCCCCAAATTGCGTGTTCCGAGACCACGAGGCAAAATCCTGCACGACCGCGCGGCCGGCGAGTCGAGCCGTGATCGTACCGCGCCGGCGCGGGCGACCGGGGTCGGAGGAGAAGAGCGCGCCCGAACTCGAATGCGGTGCGGTGGAACGACTCGGGGGCGCGTCGTCGATGCGGAGAGCGACCGGATGGGCCGGGGGACAGACGCGCCTGAACCGCCGGAGGGAGGCGCGGGATGGAGATCGACCTGTCTGGGCGCGTTGCGATCGTGTCGGGAGCGAGCGCCGGCATCGGACGCGCGATCGCGCAAGGCCTGGCCGAGGCCGGTGCGGACGTGATCATGGGCAGCCGGCGTGAGGATGCGATCCGCCGCGCGGCCGACGAGGTCGCCACCTCGACCGACCGGCGGGCCATCGGCGTGGCCGCCGACGTGTCGCGCCCGGAGGGCGTGGAGCGGCTCCTGGAAACGGCGCGCACGGAGTTCGGCCGGCTGAACATCCTCGTGGTGAACGCGGGCGGGCCGCCCGCGGGCTCGGGCCTCGTCTTGACGGACGCGCAGTGGGAGCAGGCGTTCCAGCAAAACTTGATGAGCGCCGTCCGGTTGATCCGCGGCGCGGTCGAGCCGATGAAGGCCCAGGGCAGCGGCCGCATCGTGACGGTGATCACCTCCGGGGTCAAGGTGCCGATCCCGCAGCTGATCCTGAGCAACGTGTTCCGGTCCGGCGTCGTCGCGCTCACGAAGACGTTGTCGTTCGAGCTGGCGCCGCACAAGATTCTGGTCAACAATCTCGCCCCCGGCCGCATCCGCACGGATCGCACCAGAGCCGTCGACGAAGCGGTCGCGAAGGCGACCGGGAAGACGCCCGAGGCCGTCGAGCGGGAGGCCATGGCTGCGATTCCCGCCGGGCGGTACGGCGACACACGCGAGTTCGCCAACATGGCGGTGTTTCTCGCGTCGGATCTGGCGAGCTACATCACCGGGACGACGATCCTGATCGACGGCGGCGCGACGCGCGCCATGATGTAGCATCACGCAACCGGCGGCCACCGAAGAGGCTCCGGTGACCGGGCCCGCCCCGGGCGAGGGCGCGCGCCGCGGCGGGGCGCGTGAAGTGTTCGGCGCCTTTCTGCGCCTCGGCGTCACGTCATTTGGCGGTCCAATCGCCCACCTCGGGTACTTCAACGAGGAGTTCGTTCACCGCCGGGGCTGGCTCGATCAGCCGACATTCGCGCAGGTCGTCGCGCTCTGCCAGTTCCTGCCGGGCCCGGCGAGCAGCCAAGCCGGCATGATCATCGGCTTGATCCGCGGCGGGGCGGCAGGGGCCGCGCTCGCATGGTGCGGGTTCACGTTGCCGTCGGCCGCGCTGCTCGTCGCGTTTGCGCTCGGGATCGCCCGCCTCCCCCAGGTCGCCACGGCGCCGTGGGTCCACGGCCTGCTCATCGCCGCGGTCGCCGTCGTCGGCCTCGCCGTGACCAGCATGTACCGGTCCCTGTGTCCGGACAACCCCCGGCGGGTGGTCGCGTTCGCCGCGGCGGCGCTCATCCTTCTGTCCCCGCCGAACGGCCTCGTCCAGCTCGGCGTGATGGCGCTCGGGGCGCTCTACGGCTTGCGGTTCGTGACGCCGTCCGGCGGCGACACGCGGCCGCTACCGGTGTCCGGTCACAAGACAGCGGCGGCGGTGGCCGGCGCCGTCTTCGCGGTGCTGCTCGCCGGCTTTGCCGTCGTGCCGCGAAGCTGGACCGCGGGGCCGCTCGGGGTGATCGGCGCCTTTTACGAGGCCGGGGCGCTCGTCTTCGGCGGGGGACACGTAGTGCTGCCGCTGCTGCAGGCGCGCGTCGTGCCGCCCGGGTGGGTCGGCGCGGGCACGTTTCTCGCGGGGTATGGAGCGGCGCAAGCGGTCCCGGGTCCGCTGTTCACGTTCGCGGCCTACCTGGGGGCCGCGATGCACGGCCCGGTCAGCGGGATCGGCGGCGCGGCCGTCACCCTGCTGGCGATCTACCTGCCGTCGTTCCTCCTCATCGCGGCGATCCTGCCGTTCTGGAACACGCTCATGCGCAACCGCGCCGTCGCCGCCGCCCTCCAAGGCGTCAACGCCGTGGTCGTGGGCGTCCTGCTGGCCGCCCTCTATCAGCCCGTGTGGATGACCGCCGTGCGGGCCCCGGCCGACGTCGCGATCGCGCTCATGGCGTACATGGCGCTCGGCGTGCTGCGGGCGCCGCCGTGGCTCGTGGTGGTGTCGTCGGCCGCCGCCGCGCAACTCGCCCGCGTGTAGCGATCCGACCGGGTGCGCGCACCGCTTCGGGACGGCGCGCTACGAAACCGGTTGGGCGCGCAGGATTTCGCCAAACGGCCGCGCCAGCACGCGGTTGAGCGCGTCGAGCACCGCCTTGGCGGCGGCGTCCGACTCGTCCGCGCCCCTCGCCGCGCCGATGAACCGGCGCGCGACATTCGTCGCGTCCTCGAGCACCACCACGATCACCCGCTCCGGCGCGCTCGGGACCTCCGCCAGGTCATCGACCACATACGCGAAGCGCTCGCCCGCCGCCCGCAGCACGGCCCGCAGGGTCGCGGCAGCGGCGAGCCGCGCCATCGGCGGGCTGGTTCCCGGCGAGGCCGCCGTGCCGATCCCCTCCCGCGCGCCGAGCCGCAGCCGGACGGACACCGAGGACTGGTCGAGACTCTTGGCCGTGCGGATCTCCACGAGACACAGGCGCGCCTCGGGAGGCCCGGGCGTACCCGCCGGGGCCGCACGGCGTCCGTCCCACGTCGCCCGGCGGGCCAGGCCGTCCGGTGATTCCTTGGCGCGCGTGGATGCGCGGCTCGCCAGCGACAGGAGATCGTCCACGTTGGCCGCGGCGTGCGCCGCCGTGCGGCGGTGGAGCCGCCGGCCGCCCGCGTACCCCACGCTCGCCGTAACCCGCCGCGACTCGCCGTCGACCTCGACCGGAACGGCGATGCGTTCCTGCACCAGTGCCGCCAGGGCCCGGGCATCGACGTCGCGGCGCGTCGTCGCGATCGCGAACTCGTCGCCCCCGTACCGGCAGAGCAGGTCCGTGTGCACGTCCACGACCGCGGTCAGCTGCGACGCCACGGCCCGCAGCACGTCGTCGCCGACCACGTGCCCCAGCAGCTTGTTCACGGCGCCGAAGTTGTCGAGATCGACAAACACCATGGCGAGCTCGTGGCCCTGGGTCAACTCGGCCGCGGCCCACGCGCGGAGCGCGGTCGCCCACGGCAAGCCCGTCAGCGGGTCGGTCTCCTGGCTCTTGGCCTGCAGGATGGCGACGAGGGAGACCTGACCGGCGAGCCCGCGCTGATCCACCACCGGGAGCGCCTCGAGGTGCTGGCTCGCGGCCATGGCGTGCGCCTGGACCAGCGAGAGATCGGGCGTCGGGCACGCCACCGGGCTCAGCATCACGTCGGCGACGGCCCGCTCCGCGGGCTGGCCGAGCAGGCGTGCGGGGGTCACAAAGCCAACGACCCGCCCGCCGTCCACGACCGGGAGTCCCCCCAGCCGGTGCTCGACCAGGAGCGCGCAGGCACGGCCGACCGTCGCGTCTGGCGGCACACCGACCGTGTCCGCGACCATGACGTCCGCCACGGTCACCAGGGGCTCGCTCATCCGAACTGCTCCGATCACGCGGTCACGTACGAACGCGGGTGCGCGCTTGGCACCGCACCAAGGATGTGTGCGGGCTGTTTCGTGTTCCCGCGGCGCCTTCCCTCGGCTGGATGAGGGGAAGACGCCGCGCGTTCGGCTATACGACACGCGCGGAAGGGGGGGGCTTTTGCGCGGTCGAACAACGCTCGCAGCCCGGCGGCGCACGCTGTGGGGCACGCCCGAGGACGGTGACGCGATGGCCGTTTCCCAGTATGTCGGCGCCCGGATCAAGCGCATCGAAGACCCCAAGCTGATCCGCGGCGAAGGGTCGTACGTCGACGACCTCACGCTGGCCGGGATGCTGCACGCCGCGTTCGTCAGGAGCCCCTACGGCCACGCGCGGGTGACCGGCGTCCGGCTCGACGCGGCGCGCGCCCACCCCGGCGTCGTCGCCGCGTTTGCCCCGGGCGACCTCCGGAACATCCAACAGCCGTTCCCTACGATGGATGTCGACGGCATGCGGCCGTCGCCCCATCTGCCGCTGGCCGATCGCGAGGCCGTCTACGCCGGACAACCGGTCGCGGTCGTCGTCGCGGAGTCGGCGTACGTCGCGCGAGATGCGGCCGATCTCGTGGAGGTCACGTACGATCCGCTGCCGGCCGCCGTGGATCTCGAGCGGGCGGCGGCGGGGCCGCCGTTTGCGCACGACGGGACCGATACCAACGTGGCGTACGCGACGACGCTCGACCACGGCGACGTGGACGCGGCCTTTAGGGGTGCGCCGGTCGTCGTGCGGCAGCGCATGGTCAACCAGCGCCTCGCGCCCGTGTCGATGGAGGGTCGCGGCACGGTGGCCGCGTACGACGGGAGCCAGGGGCAGGGGATCCTGACCGTGTGGACCTCCACGCAGGAGGCGCATGCGATCCGGGACGGGCTGAGCCGCGTGCTCGGCCTCGAAGCGCGCCGGATCCGGGTCATCACCCCCGACGTCGGCGGCGGGTTCGGCGCCAAGCTCAACGTGTACCCGGAGGATGCGGTCGTGGCGGAAGTCGCGCGCCGGCTGCGCCGGCCGGTGAAGTGGATCGAGACCCGGCGCGAGAACCTCCTGACCACCACCCACGGCCGCGCGCAGGTGTTTGAGGTCGAGGCCGCCGCGGAGCGCGATGGGCGGATCCGCGGCATCCGGTGCCGCGTGCTCGGCGACCTGGGGGCCGAGTGCCTGTACGTCACCGCGATCATCCCCACGCTGACGCCGCTGATGATCCAGGGGCCGTACGAGATCCCGGCGATCCGGTGTGAGTTGCTCGGCCTGTACACGAATACCTGTCCGACCGGCGCGTATCGAGGCGCCGGGCGACCGGAAGCCACCTATTACCTCGAGCGCATCATGGACCTCGTTGCGGACGCCACGGGCGTGGATCCGGCCGACGTGCGGCGCCGCAACTTCATCGCGCCGTCCAGGTTCCCGTACACGGCCGCGAGCGGCGTCAAATATGACACCGGCGAATATGCGAAGCCGCTGGACGAGGCCCTGCGGATCGCGGACTATGCGCGCCTGCGGCGCGAGCAGGACGCCGCGCGGCGATCGGGACGCCTGGTGGGCATCGGGGTGGCCAGCTACGTCGAGATCTGCGGATTCGGCGCGTGGGAGCTCGGCACGGTCCGCGTCAACAAGGACGGCACCGCCACGGTCGTCACCGGGACGTCGCCCCACGGCCAGGGCGACGCCACGGGCTTTGCGCAAATCGTGTCCGACACGCTGAGCATCCCGATCGATCAGATCACGGTCATCCACGGCGACACGCTGCTGGTCCAGCACGGCGGCGGGACGAGCGGCAGCCGCAGCATGGCGCTCGGCGGCTCCGCGGTGCACCTCGCGGCGACCGAGGTGCGGGGGCAAATTCTGGGCGTCGCCGCCAGCATGCTCGAAGCCGCCGCGGCAGACCTCGTGCTGCAGCACGCCGCCGTGACGGTCCGCGGCGCCCCGGCGCGCACGGTGACGATCGCGCAGGTGGCCCAGGCGGCGTACGACGGCAAGCACGTGCCGGCGGGGCAGGATCCCGGGCTCGAGGCCACGAGCCGGTTCAAGTCGGAGGGCACGACGTTTCCATTCGGCACGCACGTCTGCGTCGTCGAGATCGATCCGGAAACGTACGTGTCCAGGATCACGCGCTACATCGCCGTGGACGATTGCGGCCGCGTGATCAACCCGCTGTTGGTCGACGGGCAGGTCCACGGCGGGATCGCGCAGGGCGCGGCGCAGGCGTTGCTCGAAGGGGTCGTCTACGACGAGCAGGGCCAGCTGTTGACGGGGACGCTTGCGGAGTACGGCGTGCCCAAGGCCGAGCTCCTGCCGCGCATGGAGCGGGGGCTCTCCGTCACCCCGACCCCGCGCAACCCGCTCGGCGCGAAGGGCGTCGGCGAGGCGGCGACGATCGGGTCCACGCCGGCGGTCCTGAACGCCGTCGTCGACGCGCTGAGCCATCTCGGCGTCCGCCACGTTGACATGCCGGCGACCCCTGAACGGATCGCGACGGCCGTGCGTGCGGCGAAGGCGCCGCGTTAGGACGCGTCAACCGCAAACATCGCGATCGAGGAGCGCGCCGCATCGCGACCGCTCCCGGCGCGCTCGGCGCGTGTACTCAGCATAGCGGTGTGATCGCACATCTCCCGCCCCGGGACGACGGTCTTCCACGCGGCTGTTTTGGGTACGTCCTACGTGATGAGACCGCCAAAGCCTCTCGTGCCGCTTCGGCTGTTTGGTCTGGGACGATCCGCCGAAGCGCCCACGCCGGTCACCCGGCGGTCTTCTGACGGCGCAGCCGCGGTCCCGGCACGGACCGCGCAGGCGGCCGCCGGGGCGCCTACGCCGGCGCCATCCGGTGCGATCCCCCGCGACGTTCGGGCGGCGGGGCTCGACCGGACGCAGGCCGCCTTGCTGACCCGGCTGCTCGCGCTGCTGCGGAAGGTGACCGACGGCACGCCGGCACCGGTCCTGCTCGAGAACACCGTTGAGTTGATCGCCGAGGCGCTGCGTGCGCCGTACACGGCGATCTACGAGCCCGCACGCGACGGCGCCCGCCTCATCCTGCGCGCGGGAACGGGGTGGCCGGGCGTCGCCGGCCGTACCCTGGCGGAGCCCGGGACCGCGTCGCTGCCCGGGTACGCGCTGGCCAGCGGTGCAACCGTCGTCGCGCAGGACGTCGAGCGCGACGGACGCTTTCGGGACGCGTTGCTCGAGACGCACGCATGCCGGAGCGCGGTCTGTGTGCCGTTCGAGGATGAACGGCGCCCGGGCGGCGCGCTCCTCGTTGCGTCCCGGGAACCGCGTGTCTTCGACGACGATGAGGTCGCGTTTCTCCACGCCGCGGCGGCCGCCGTGGCCGGCATGCTCAGCCACAGCCGCGCCGGCGCCGCCCTCCGGAGGAGCGAGGCGATTCTCGGGGCGCTTCTCAAGGTCTCTCCGGCGGCGGTCATCGGGCTCGATCTCGCCGGGAACGTGACCCAATGGAACGCGGCGGCCGAGCGGTTGTTCGGCTGGGAGGCGGCCGAGGTGCTCGGCCGGCCGCTGCCGTCCCAGCTCGGCGCCGGGGACGACGACCTCGCGGCCATGTGCGCCCAGGCGGCCAGCGGCGAGGAATACGGGGCGGTCAACTTCCGGTATCATCGCAAGAACGGCGCGCCCGTGGATCTCGTCGGCGCGGTCATGCCGGTGCGCGACCGGGGCGCGGCGTCCGTCGGCGTGCTCGCCGTCGTCGCCGACGTGACGGCGTTGCAGCAGGCGCAGGACGCCTATTCGCAGTTCCGCGAGATCCTGGATTCGACGAGCGATTTCGTGATGGTCACCGACGTCCCGGCCCACGGCATCTACATCAACTGGGCGGGGCGCCAGATGCTGCGTCTCCCGGGCGACGCCGATCTCTCCGAGTTCACCATCGCCGACGTCTACCCCGAGCGCCTGCGCACGTGGGTGCTGAACGAGATGCTCCCCGGCGCCGTCCGGGACGGCGGGTGGACGGGGGAGACGGTGCTGCGGGCGCGCGACGGCGCGGAGATCGACGTCTCCCAGGTGGTGCTCGCGCATCTCGCGCCGGACGGGACCGTGAAGTGCTACTCGATCGTGGCGCGCGACATCAGCGAGCGCAAGCGCATCGAGGCGCAGCTGATGCAGCTCGCCAACCACGACGCGCTGACCAACCTCTACAATCGGCGGCGGCTGGAGGAAAGCCTGGAGCAGTCGCTCACGGAGTCCCGCCGGCACGGGACGCGCGGCGCGCTCATGCTGCTCGATCTCGACGAATTCAAGCACATCAACGACACCCTCGGCCACTCCGCGGGGGACCAGGTGCTGACCTGGCTGGCGGGCATCCTCCGCGGTCACATGCGCAAGCACGACGTCATCGGCCGGCTCGGCGGCGACGAGTTCGCCGTGCTGCTGCCCGAGACCGAGGCCGCCGAAGCGCTCGGGGCGTCCCGCAAGGTGCTGGAGACGGTGCGCAGCCGGGCCGTGGTGGTGCAGGACAAGCCGCTCAGCGTGACGGCGAGCATCGGGATCGCGCTCTTCCCGGCGCACGGGACCACGCTGGAAGAACTCCTCTCCCGGGCGGACATCGCGCTGTACGAGGCGAAAGGCAACGGCCGCAACCGCGTCGAGGTGTACCGGGACGGCGGGACGGCGGAGCGCGAGAGCCAGGCGCGGCTGCACTGGCACGAGCGCATTCGCGCGGCGCTCGCCCACGACGGGTTCCAATTCGAGCGTGACCCCATCCTGGCGCTCCGCACGGGACGGATCGCGCAGTATGAGCTGCTGCTGCGGATGGTGGACGAGGACGGGGAGTTGATCCTCCCGGCCAAGTTTCTCGATACGGCCGAACGCTTTGGACAAATCCGCGAGATCGATCGCTGGGTGGTGCGGCGCGCGATCCGCCTCATCGCGGACGCCCGGCGCGCCGGCCGCGAGCCCGCCTACGCCATCAACCTCTCGGGTCGCACGCTCGCGGACCCCGATCTGCTCCCGTTCATCCAGGGCGAGCTGTCCGCCGCGGCCGTGCCGCCGGCGAGCCTCTCGTTCGAGATTACCGAGACGTCCGCGATCGCGAACCTGAACCACGCCGAGGCGTTCATCACCGGCATCAAGAACATCGGCTGCCGCTGCGGCCTCGATGACTTCGGCGTCGGGTTTTCGTCCTTTTACCACCTCAAGTACCTTCCGGTCGACTATCTGAAGATCGACGGCGCCTTTGTCAAGGATCTCGCCACGGCCGCGGTGGACCAACACATCGTCAAGGCCATCGTCGCGCTCGCCCGCGCGCTCGGCCGGGAGACGACGGCGGAGTTTGTCGGGGACGCGGCCTCGCTCGAGTTGCTCCGGGACTACGGCGTGGACCACGCGCAGGGCGTCCATATCCGGGTCCTCGCGGCGGGGCCGGACGCGGCGCCCGCCGACGACGGTCCTACCGGGTCCGCGGTCAACGTCGCGGCCGGCGAGGAGCAGGGGAGCGTGGTGCCCGCGCCGTAATCAACGCGGTGCCGGCACGGCCTGTCCGCGCCGGCCGTTTCGCCGGGGCGTCTTCGAGGATGTCGTCGACGCACATCCCGAGCGCCCACGAGCCGCCGCCTGGGATCGCTCACGGTGCTGCGTCGCTCCCGTGGACGCCGGCAGCCGCCCGCGACGCTGCGATCCCAGTCAACGTGACCCAGGAGTAGCCCGGTGGCCGGCATCGTGCGGCAGCGCGTGTTCAAGGACACCTACCGGGACTCGGTGGAGCTGATGCGGATCGCCACCGACCTGGAGCACCTCCCCGGGGTCACCCGAGCCGGCGTCGTGATGGCCACGCCGGCAAACCGCGATCTCCTCGCCGGCGCCGGCCTGCTGCTTCCCGATGCCGCCGAGACCTGGCCCGCGGATCTCATTGTGGCCGTCGCCGCGGAGAGCGACGAGGCGGGGGCGGCGGCGATGGAGCGGGCGGCCGCGGCGCTCGCCGGCCCCGCGCGCCCGACGGGGGAGGAGCGCCGGGCCGCGCCGATGACGACGCTCCACGATGCGATGGCGGAGACGCCCGGCGCGAACCTGGCGCTCGTATCCGCCCCGGGCGCGTACGCGACCGCCGAGGCGCTCAAGGCGCTCAAACGCGGGCTTCACGTCTTCCTGTTCAGCGACAACGTGCCCCTCGCGGACGAGATCGCGCTCAAGGAGCTCGCCGAGCGCAAGGACCTGCTCGTCATGGGGCCCGACTGCGGCACGGCGATCCTGGACGGCGTCCCGCTCGGTTTTGCGAACGCCGTGCGGCGCGGGCGGATCGGTCTCATCGGCGCCTCCGGGACCGGCCTGCAGGAAGTGTCGTGCCTGATCGACCGGCTGGGCGAGGGCGTCTCTCAGGTCATCGGCGTGGGCGGCCGCGATCTCGACGACCGCGTCGGTGGGCGCATGACCCTGGCGGCGCTCCGGCGCCTGGCCGCGGACGAGGGTACGGCCGTGATCGTCGTGATCTCCAAACCGCCCGGCGCCGCCGCGGCGGAACGAGTCATGGCAGCCGTGCGCCAGTGCCCAAAGCCGGTCGTCGTCAACTTTCTCGGCTGGACCGGCGAGGCGGGTGGTCCGCGTACGTTCGAGGACGCCGCGCTCGACGCGGTCGCCATGGCGCGGGGTGTGGCCAGGACGGCGCTCGCGCTCGAGATGCCGGACCCGCCACCGCCGCCGCCCGCCGAGCCGCGGTTCGCGCCGGGGCAGACGGAGATTCGCGGCCTGTACTGCGGCGGCTCCCTGGCGGCCGAAGCTGCGCTCGTGCTCGGCCACACCTTGGGGGACGCCGGCGCCGGGAGGGCCGCCATCGTCGACCTGGGCGACGACCGGTACACGACCGGCAGGCTACACCCGATGATCGATCCCAGACTGCGAAACCAGCACATCGTGGAGGCGGCGCGCGATCCCAGGGTCGCGGTCATCCTGCTCGACGTGGTGCTGGGGTACAATGCACACCCGAATCCGGCCCGCGCGCTCATCCCGGCCCTCGACGACGCGCGGCAGGCCGCCGCCGCTGCGGGGCGCGATCTCGTCGTCGTGGCGTCGGTGTGCGGCACGCCGGACGATCTCCAGGATTTCCAACGGCAGCACACCATGCTCGCCGGCCGCCGGGTCTGGCTCGCGCCGAGCAACGCGCGCGCGGCGCGCCTCGCGGCGAGCGCGCTTGGGGGCGCGGCCCCGTCATCCGTTGATCCACGCGGAGCATCCCGGCCACCGGGAGAGGGTCGCGCGGGCGGCGCGCGATGACGGGGGATCCGGCGCGGGGTCCATCGACGCTCTTGACCGGAGGTGTTCGCGCCGTCAACATCGGCCTCGCGGGGTTCGCGGAGCCGATCCGGACTCACGGCGGGGCATGCGCGCAGGTCGAGTGGCGACCGCCGGCCGAGGGGGACCGGGCGCTCGGGCTTCTCCTGGCGCGGCTCGAGGACGATCCCGACGATCCGTTCGGCGCGCAGGTGGCCAGGGCCAACGCGGAAGCCGTGCGCCGGATCGTGGAGGGCCGCCCCGTGGCGGTCGACGTCCGGACCGCCGTCGAGGCGATCCCCGGCATGGGAGCGCGGACGCTGCTCCATGCCGGTCCGCCGATCACGTGGGAGCGGATGTGCGGGCCGATGCGCGGAGCCGCGATCGGTGCGATGCTGCTCGAGGGATGGGCGGCGACGCCCGCCGAGGCCGAAGCGCTCGCGGACCGCGGCGCCGTCGAGTTTGCCCCGTGCCACGAGCACGCGACGGTCGGGCCGATGGCCGGCATCGTCTCGCCGTCGATGCCGGTCATCGTGGTCGAGAACCAGGCGTTCGGCAACCGCGCATTCTCGAACCTCAACGAGGGCATCGGCAAGATGCTCCGCTACGGCGCCTATGACGAGGCCGTGCTCGAGCGGTTGCGGTGGTTCGCCGCGACGCTGGGGCCGGCGCTTGGGCGGACGCTGCGGGCGTCGCCGGTGGACCTTCGGGACCTCACGGCGCGGGCGCTGCAGATGGGCGATGAGTGCCACAACCGCAACGTCGCGGGGACGTCCATCCTGATCCGCACCATCGCCCCGGCGCTGGTCCGCGCCGCCCCGGACGATGCCGCGGCCGCGCTCGAGTTCATGCGGGGGAACGATCACTTCTATCTCAACTTCTCCATGGCGGCGTGCAAAGCCACGCTCGATGCGGCCCACGGCATCGACGGCTCGACGGTCGTGACCGCGATGGCCCGAAACGGGGTGGAGTTCGGCATCCGTGTCGGCGGGACGGGCGGGGCATGGTTCACGGCGCCCGCGGGTGTGCCGGACGGGTTGTATTTTCCGGGATACGGTGCACAGGACGCCAACCCGGACATCGGGGACAGCGCGATCACGGAGACGTGCGGCATCGGCGGGTTCGCCATGGCCGCGGCGCCCGCCATCGTGAGATTTATCGGCGGCACCCCCGCGGATGCCATCGCGTACACGCGCGCGATGTACCGCATCACGCTGACGCGCAGCCAGGCCTACGGCATTCCGTCGCTCGGATTCGCCGGGACGCCGACCGCGATCGACGTGCGGCGCGTGGTCGAGAGCGGCGTCGTCCCCATCATCGACACCGGCATTGCCCACCGCCTGCCGGGCATGGGGCAGATCGGGGCCGGGATCACGGCCGCCCCTTACGGCTGCTTTACGGCGGCCCTTCGGGCGCTCGGCCGCCGATTGGGCCTCGAGGAGGCGGCGTAGTCCTTGGTTTCATCCTCACGGGATTTGCCACGCCGGTGCGAGAACGGTTGACGCACCTGCCCTGAGCCGAAGCCCGACCTCTGTGCGCCGATCGCTTGGCGCACGTTCCGCAATGGGGTCGCGGACGTAGCTTTGCGCATCCATGGAAAACACTGCCGCCGCGACGCCCTGTCGCGAACGCTTCCCAGCCAAGCAGGAATCCCTCCCCCGATGGCGAACAGGCGTTCGTTGGGTCGTAACCATTCAACGCCGCACCGATCGCACCAGGCGACAGGGAGCCGTGCATGACGCTGGAGCAGATCCTCGACGCCTACCGGACGCGACCCCGCTTCGCGCGGCAGTTCACGGCGTGGCGGACGTTTCCGGCGAAGCCGGCGCAGGTGGCGGAGTTTCCGGAAGCCATGGACGCGCGCCTGCGACATGCGCTCGCCCGATGCGGGATCGCCCAATTGTACACGCACCAGGCCAGAGCGTTTGCGGAGGTTCAAGCGGGGCGCGACATCGTCGTCGTGACGCCGACGGCGTCCGGCAAGACCCTCTGCTACAACCTGCCCGTCCTGGACGCGATCCTGCGAGGCGGCGGCCCGCGGGCGCTGTACCTCTTTCCGACCAAGGCGCTCGGCGCCGACCAGGTGGACGAGCTCCAGCAACTCATCCGATCACTCGAGGTGGAGATCGGCGCGTACACGTACGATGGGGACACGCCGGGCGACGCGCGCCGGACGATTCGGGCGGCCGGCCACATCGTGGTGACGAATCCGGACATGCTGCACACCGCGATCCTGCCGCACCACACGAAGTGGCTCCGCCTGTTCGAGAACCTGCGCTACGTGGTGCTCGACGAGCTGCATCACTACCGCGGCGTGTTTGGCTCCCATCTGGCAAACGTGCTTCGCCGGCTCGAACGCATCTGCCGGTTCTACGGCAGCGCTCCGCAGTTCATCTGCTGCTCGGCGACGATCGGCAATCCGGGCGAGCACGCCGCGCGCTTGCTGGAGCGGCCGGTCGCGGTCCTCGACGAGAGCGGCGCCCCGAGCGGCGAACGCACCGTGGCGGTCTACAACCCGCCCGTCGTCAACCCCGCGCTCGGCATCCGGCGGGACGCGGTCCGCGAATCGGTGGCCGTCGCCGAGGAGCTGCTCAAGGGACGGGTGCAGACGATCTTCTTCGCCCGCACCCGCCTGCGGGCCGAGCTGCTGACCACGTACCTGCGCGAGGCCGCGCGGCGTCAGCACCTGGATCCCGAGGCGGTCTGCGGCTACCGGGCGGGGTACCTCCCGAGCGAGCGGCGCACGATCGAGGCGGGGCTGCGCCGGGGGACGGTCCGCGCCGTCGCCGCCACCAACGCGCTCGAGCTCGGCATCGACATCGGCCATCTCTCCGCGGCCGTGCTCGTCGGCTATCCCGGCACCATCGCCAGCACGTGGCAGCAGATGGGCCGGGCCGGACGCCGCGCCGACCGCTCGTTTGCCGTGCTCGTGGCGACCAGCGGCGCCCTCGACCAGTTCATCGCGACCCATCCGGAGTATCTGTTCGAGCAGCCGGTCGAGCAGGCGCGCATCAACCCCGATAATTTGCTCGTGCTGGCGAGCCATGTCAAGTGCGCCGCATTCGAGCTGCCGCTGCGCGACGGCGAGACGTTCGGCCCGAACACGCTGCCGGAGATCCTCGCGTATCTCGAGGAAGAGGGCGTCCTGCACCACGAGGACAACGCGTGGCACTACGTCGCCGAAGCGTACCCGGCCGAGGGCGTCAGCCTCCGGAGCGCCAGCCCCGAAAATGTCGTGATCATCGACACGACGGACCCGCGGCCGCGCGTCATCGGGGAGATCGACCTGCCGTCCGCGCCCGCGTTCGTGCACGAGGACGCCATCTACATTCACCTGGGCCGGCAGTACCACGTGGACCGCCTGGACTGGGACGAGCGGAAGGCGTACGTCCGGCAGGTCGACGTGGATTACTACACGGACGCCCAGATCGCGGTCGGCGTGCGCGTGCTCGAGGAGTTTGCGCGCGAGCGCGACGCGGCGCACGGCGAGGCGGCCGTCACGTTTCGCCCGACGATCTTCAAGAAGTTGCGCCTCGCCACGCACGAAAACGTCGGGTTCGGGACGATCCATCTGCCCGAGACGACGCTACACACCACCGCGGCGTGGTGGATCTTTCCCCGAGCCCGGGTTCCGGAGATGGACACCGACGCGCTCGAGGGAGCGCTGCTCGGCGTGGCGCACGCGCTGCACAACATCGCGCCGCTGTACCTGATGACGGATCCGCGCGATGTGGGCTCCACGGTCGAGATCCGCTCGCCGCACACCGGCGAGCCCACGGTGACGCTCTTCGAGGAGATCCCGGGCGGCGTCGGGCTCGCGGAGCGGTTGTTCGCGTTGCGCGGGGAGCTGCTGGACAGAGCCGCGGCGCTCGTCGAGGGGTGTGGCTGCGAGCACGGGTGCCCGTCGTGCGTCGGCCCCGTGCTCGAGCTCGGCCCGGAAGCCAAGCGGCGCACCCTGCGCCTGCTGCGGGATGTCTGCGTACCCGCCTGAGGCGCCGGTCCCCGCGGCCGGCGGCGATGCGATACGCGAGCGGCTGCGCCGACTCGGCGCTGGCGCAGGACGCCCCCTCGGCCGTCCTGCGCCGGCATCGCGGACGGGCGAGACGGCGGCCACGGCCCCGCGGCCCGTGATCTCGCCGGGGGCGGCAATCACGCCCGCGGCCGCCGGCGACGGCGTGGAGATCCTGCGCGCGGGATTTGGACCGGGACACCGGCACGGGCGCTGCGCCGTCGGCGACGCGCTCCGCGCCATCGACGACGGCGGCGACCTCGGACGGACCGTCTGGCTCGACACGGAGACCACCGGGCTTGCCGGAGGCACGGGCACGTACGCGTTTCTCATCGGCCTGGCCTACTGGGACGGCGGACAGCTCGTCGTTGAGCAGCTCCTGCTCAGGCGCCTCTCCGGGGAGCGCCGCCTCCTCACCGTGTTGGCCGAGCGGCTTGCGGGAGCGCGGCATCTCGTCACGTTCAACGGGCAGCGGTTCGACTGGCCCATCATCGAGGCGCGCTTCGTCCTCGCGCGGCAGCGCCCGGCGTCGTTCGACGCGCACACGGACCTCATCTACCCGGCGCGGCGGCTGTGGCATCGGGTGCTCGGCACCCATCGCCTGAGCACCCTCGAGGCCGAGGTGCTCGGAGCGCCCCGAAGCCGCGACGTGCCGGGCTGGGAGATCCCCGGGATCTACGTCCGATATCTTCGCGACACGGACCGCGCCGCGCTCGATCCGATCCTCGTGCACAACCGGGCCGACCTGCTCGCGCTCGTGCTCCTGCACGGCGAGGTCTCCAGGATCCTGCGTGCGCCGCTCGACGCCGGGGTGGCGCTCGATTGGGAGGGGACGGGCGTGCTCGTCGGCCGGCGGGGCGCGCACGCCGTTGCGATCGAGTGTTTCGAGCGCGCCATGCTTGGCGCGTGCGAGCCGGGCGATCGCTGGCGGGTGCTCCAGAAGCTCACGCGCGCGCATCGCGCGGCCGGCGACCCTGACGGGGCACGGCGGCGGTGGGAGGCCGAGGCCGGCACGTGGACGCGGCCCGACCGGTTCCGCGCGCATGTACTGGAAGAGGTGGCAAAAGCCCGCGCGCGACAACACGAGATCCGGGGCGCCCGGGCCGCGGTGACCGAGGCGCTGTCGATCGTCGATGGGCTGCTCGAGGAGAGTGGTAGCCTGCGCGCAGCGCGAGCCGCGGGGATGGCGCGGCTCGCCGATCGGCTACGCGCGCGCCTCGCCCGGCTCATCGAGCGTGACCGGGAGCCGTCCCCGGGGCGCGAGACTGCCGGTCAGCACGCGCGCCGCGGCGCGTAGCGACGGCGGATCCCACCCGTACGCCGCCACGCAGCCGACGTCGCGGGGCAGCCGCGCAAGCCCGTACGGCACGTCGACGGCGACGGCGGCCACCGGCGCCCCCGGCATCCGCAAGACCGCCTCGCGGGCGCCGCCGTCGGGATCTGTTCGGCGGCCCAGCACGGCGACGAGCGTGCCGTGCCCGGCCGCCGCGCCGGCCGGGCGTACGTCGACCTCACGGCCCGCTTCCCGCAGCGCGGCCGCGAGCCCGTCGACCGCCGCGGGCGGAGCCCCGTCGAGGGCCACCACCGAAACCGGCCCGGGCGGGAGCGGCACCGCGGACCGGCCGCCGCGCACGAGCGTAACCGCGGCCTCCGCGACGTGCTCGGCAACGTCCCGGTGGGCCGTCGCGCCGACCGCCGCGTCGACACGGTCGACGGCAACGACGGCACCGTTGCCGAGATTGAGGCGCTCCTTGGCGGCGGCCACGCGGGCCGCCGACTCCGCGATCCGCGACGCGGGGATGCGCCCGCGGTCCACGGCACGCCGGACCGCCTCGATGGATTCCCGCTGCGCCGCGACGGGGCCGCACGCCAGGATGATATCCGCGCCGGCCATGATCGCCGCGACCGCGGCGTCGCCGGGCGCGTGCCGGTTCGTGATCGCCTGCATGGCCATCGAATCGGTGACGATGAGGCCGGTGAACCCGAGTTGCGTTCGCAGCATCCCCAGGACAACCGGGGACAGCGTGGCCGGCCGTTCGGGGTCGAGCGCCGGGTACACGACGTGCGCCGTCATGACCGCCCCGACGCCCGCGCGAATCGCCGCGGCGAACGGCGGCAGTTCCACGGCGTCGAGGTGCGCCCGCGAGTGGGGCACCACAGGGAGATCGAGGTGCGAGTCCAGCGACGTGTCGCCGTGCCCCGGAAAATGCTTCACGGTCGCGAGCACGCCCGACGCCTGCATGGCGCGAACGGCGGCGCTGCCGAGTCCCGCGACGCGCTGCGGATCCTCGCCGAACGAGCGGATGCCGATGACCGGATTGGCCGGGTTGTTGTTGACATCCAGGTCGGGCGCCATGTTCATGTGGATCCCGACCGCGCGCAACTCGCGGGCCGTGACCCCCGCCGCTGATGCCGCGAGCGCCTCGCTTCCCGCCGCGCCGAACGCCATCGCGCTGGGAAAGTGTGTCGCTTCTTTGGGCAGCCGGACGACGGGACCGCCTTCCTGGTCCGCGCTGACAAGGAGCGGGGGATACCCGGCCCGCGCCGCGACCTCCTGCAGCGCGTTGGTGAGCGTGGCCACTTGCCGGGCAGAGGCCACGTTCTTCACGAACAGGATCACGCCCCCGACACCCTCGTCCTCGATCAGCCGGATCACCTCGGGATCGGGGGCATAGCCGGTGAAGTCCACCATGAACAGCTGGCCGATGTGGCGGTCGAGGTCCGTCATCTTCGAGCTATTATCGCCCGACCCCGTGGGGGCCTTCCGCCGGCGCGGGTCCGTTGGGCCCATGAGCGTCGGTCCTGCCCGCCAACTCCGGGCCTGCGCATGGGGGCATCGTCGCCGGCGCTCGAACGCCGCTCGATGCCACAGGACAGCCCGTCTACTTGCGCGTCTGGCGCCGCATGATCGGTCCTTGAGCCGCCCGTTCGCACCCTTGTCCACAGGATGCTAGCCACATTGTCCCGACATCGCGCGAACTGAGTTTCCGGATTGCGCGAGCAGGGCCAGGGTGCTATGAATGGTCTCGGAGGCGCAGATCCTCCGGCGAGAGCCGACTCAAACGCTCGCGCACGTGGACGCCGAAAGCTGGTCAAGTGTACTTCGGGGGTAACCCCGGAGGACGGCTGGCGGGCAGTAGGCACCGGCGGCGAGGGCCGAAGACGGTGAGAAGCCGGCCGGGACGAGCGCCTCCCGATATTTTGCCCTGAGGCTGGTTGAGCTACCCCGTGCGCCGCCAGTCCGCGATATTCCACGTCTCGCTGTCGAACGGCGTCATGTTGCTCCCGGTGTCCAGGGTGCCGAGCCGGGCCGACACGGCCTTCCGGTCGATCAGCGGAAGCACCACGCCCGCCGCCACCACGATGTCGTTGCACTTGATCCACAGCGCGTCGTTCTTCTTGGGGTCGAGCTCCTTGAGGCCCGCATCGTAGGTGCTGTTGTACTCCTTGCTCACCCAGCGGGTGATGTCGTTGCCCGACCAGTTGTTCGCCTTCTGCGGGATGTCCTTGGCCGGGTCACCGCTATAGAATCGCGTCATGTATTGGGCTGGGAACGGGGAACTCGGGCTCGAGGTGAACATCTCCGTGTCCCAGTAGAAATGATGGAACGTGTCGTTGTTGCCGGGCGAGCTGCTGAAGAAGACGCCCGCGTCCACCGTCTGGAGGTTCGTCTCGATCCCGATCTTGGTCCACGCGTCCTTGACGATCGTCTGCTCCTTTTGCCGGAGGGTGTTCACGCTGGTTGCGAACGAGACCTGAAGCCGCACGCCGCCCTTCTGGCGAATCCCGTCGGGTCCCCGTTTCCATCCGGCCTCGTCCAGCACCCGGTTGGCCTCGTCGAGATCGAATACCATCTTCGTATTCCTGGAGCTGAGCCGTGCCGGGATGGTGAGCGTGTTGGCGGTCGCATCCCCCGTCAGCCCGTAGAGCTGCTTGGCGATCGTCGCCCGGTCGAGCGCCAGGCCCATCGCCTGCCGCACCTTCGGATCGGTGAGGAAGGGGTGCGGGGCCTTGATCGAGGCGCGCTCGCCGTCCACCGTCTTGGTGGGGTCGGCCTGGTTGCAGTAAATCTGCTCCACGCCGCCGCCGGGGGCGTTGAGCAACGCGCCTTTGCCGCCCTGCATCATGTGATCGAGGACCGACCACTCCACCTGCAGGTTCCAGGCGTAATCGTACTCTCCGGTCTCGAACACCGCGCGGGCGGCGGAGACGGCGTCCCCGCCGCCTTTGATCTGGACCTGGTTGAACGCGGGCTTGGCGGGGTCGCGATAGTATTCGTTGATCGAGTAGATGACGAAGTCGCCGGGGTGGAACGTCTCGACCTTGTACGGCCCCGTCCCGAATGACTTCAGGTTGAACGGCGCGTTGTGGGAGTTGGAGCCGACGTACGGGTCGAGCACGTGGCGCGGCAGGATGTTGCCGAAATCGCCCACGAACGGCAGGTACCATGCCGGCGTCGGTCCGGTGAACGTGATCTTCACGGTGTAGGCGTCGACCGGCTCCACCTTCGCCACGTTGACGTACGAGCCGTAGGTCGTGGCGCCGGTCTCCTTGTTGCTCACGTACTTGTAGGTGAACACCACGTCGTCGGACGTGAACGGTCGCCCGTCCGCCCATTTGATCCCGCGCTTCAGCTTGTACGTGACGGATCGGCCGTCCGCCGCCACCCCGCCGTTGGCCCGCGACGGCACCTCCGCCGCGAGGATCGGACGGAAGGTGCCGTTCGTGTCGGCCGTCATCAGCGGCTCGAGCACCACGCGCGACGCGTGAAAATCCTTGGTGCCCGTGGCGAGGTGCGAGTTGACGATCGTCGGCGCCTGCCAGTAGAGCAGCTTGAGCGTACCCTGGGCGCCGCGGCCCGGCGCGGCCGCACGCGCCGGGAGCGCCGTCGCGCGGTCGAGCAGCGTCCAGATCGTGGGGAGCGCCAGGCCGAGTTCGCCGAGACGCGTCACGGCCTGGCGCCGCGTGAACCGATGGCTCCGAAGCTCCCTCACGACCTTCCGAATGTCGTCTCCCCGCATCTGCATCCTCCTTCGCCGGCCCGCCTCCCGATGGCGCAAACCGGTCGGCGCGGCGGTCTGGAATTTCCACTACCGGTTCCTCGCGCCCTCTAATCCGCGAGGCACCGCTCGCCATGATGATACCGGCGGTGCGGGATGAATCCCAACCTGCCATAGAAATCCAGGAGCACCGTCCAATCGATGTACGCGTCGGTCGCGCCGGCAGCGCGGAGATGCAGGACGGAGCGGTCGAGCAGGGCGAGGCCGAGGCCGCGCCCCCGGATGGCCGGCGAGATCCCCATCGGCCCCAGCCCGCCGGCCCGGGCCGGCGCGGCTTCCACGTCGCCGGGCGGCGTGGCCCACGCCACGCTCGGCCCGATCCAGGAGGCGTCCGGGGGGAAGAGATGAGCGAAGCCGAGCACCTCGGCGCGGGCCACGATCCCCATGATGTCCCCGACCGCGCCGCCGGTGTCCAAAAACCGGGCGACCGTGTAGCGCCACCGGCCCGGGAACGCGGCAGCGAGGAACGCGAGCAGCGGCGCCTCTTCGCCGCGCCGCAGCGGCCGAACGTCGATCCCGGGGTTCGCGGCGAGCGCCCGGAGCACGGCCGGAGGGGTCCGGTACGAGTCGAGCGGGCGCCGCAGATCGAAGGCGTCGCCGCGCAATGCGTAACCCCGCGCCGCGAAGAACCGCAGCGCCCCGGGGTCATCGGGCACCCCGGGGAAGAAGTGCGCGGGATCGCTCCCGAGCACGGACCGACGGCGTCCCCGGCCGCGGAGAAACGCCTCCGCCGCGTCGAGCAGCCGCGTCCCGATCCCGCGGCGCCGGTACGGAGGGGCGACCGCCAGCATGCTGATCCAGCCGCGGTCCGCGCGCAAGCCGTCCGCACCGAGCGGCTCGCGCGCGACCTTGGCCACGGCGACCCCGATCACGGCGTCCGTCCGGGCATCGACCGCCACCGCGCAGCCGGCCGGATCGAAGTGAGGATCATCGACCGTATTTTGACGAAAGAGGCGTTCCCGGAGCGGGAACCGGTCCCCGGCGGCGGCGTTCCACACGTTCACCACGGCCGGGATCAATGCCGGCGCGAATGGCCGGAGGTCGACGCCGCCCGCGGTGGTCATCCGGCTGCGCCCCCCGTGCTCACGAGACGCGCCCGTCCCGCCCGCCACGACCGTGCCCGCCGGCTCGTTCCGGCCGCGCACGCGCGCGCCGGATGACCGCTCGCCGCGCCGCGTCCGCCGCACTCGGTCCCGGCGGTTGGTCTGCTGCCGTCAACTCGACGTGACGCGGAGCCCGAGTTCGACGTTGAACAGCCGGCGCCACGGAAACTCGACCCGCTCGATCTCGATCCGGCATCCGAGGCAACGCGCGACCGGCGGCACGAAGTCCTGCGCGAGCCACATGCGCGCCGCCTCCCGGCACGCGGCATAGGCGTCCCCGAGGTCCTGCGCCCGTGCGCCCGGATGGCGGGGGAGGACCTCCGCGGCGAGCCGCTGGCGGATCTCCGCTTGATACGCCCAGTCGTCGAGCAGGCGCAATGCCGTAAACGGGCGCCCGCCGTCGCCGGGGGCGAGCAGCGCCTGGGCGAGCGCCATGCCCAAGGTGTTGCTCAGCGTGTTCCAGCCGCCGTACGCGTGCAGGTTGGCCGGCCACGGCGCCCCCAGGAGGCGCGCCACAAGGGCCCGGTCCGCGCCGTTGCTGTATCGCACGTCCGCGAGCGCGCAGGATCCCCGCGCCGCCGCCTCGGCGAGCGTCGCAACGAACGGGTCCAGCGCGGCCGGGTCGTAGGGGCGCTGGTGGGGCGCCTCCATCTGTGCGCCGGGAAAATTGTGCACCAGGAGCGTGAGGTCGGCGTCCTCCACCGTATGCCGGCCCCCGGCGGTCTCGATGTGCGAGGTCACCGTGCGGTCAACGGCCTGGCCTTCGTAGCGGGGAATCGCGGCGACGTTATCGGGATACGAGTACACCACGCGGACCCGCGGTCGGACGCCCCGCGCCCCGACCGCCGCGCGCGCCAGCAGCCGCACCGCGAGCTCGTCGGTCCCGTACGTGACCCACGCCCGGCCCCCGGCGCCGCGCTCGGCGATCGCCGTCTCCACCGCGTCGAGGTCGCGCCGCGTCCACCCGTACTCCGCCGCGTCGTCCTGCCCCACCAGGAGCGCATCCAACGTGCGCGCCGCGGCCAAGTCGACGAGGGTCAGGAGCACGGCCAGATTGCGGGCGCGCCGCGAGCGGACGTCGGCGAGCACCGCGGGCGGGATCCGCCTCCGCGCGGCCTCCGCGAGCTCCCGCGACTCGGGATCCCCCGTGCGCGCGGCGCGGTCGTCGTGGAAGCTGTGCGCAAAGATCTCGGGGCCGTAAGCCTCCCAGTACTCCGGCTCCTCGGTGCTGTCGGCGGTGGAGGGCAGCCGCAGATTGCTCGCCGTGAGGTACAGGCGGCGGTGGGGCGCCCGCGCCCTGGCCTCCCTCCACCGGCGGACGAATCCGAGGCACCGGTCCAGGGACTCCCGGCCGATGCGCGACGGCACCAACCCGCCGTAGATCAGCATCTCCGCCGACGCGATCAACACGTCGGCGCCGGCCCCGTCCTGCTCGACCCACGCCCAGAGCGCTTCGACGTCCGCGGGACGCTTGAGCCAGCCGAGTCGGTCGCGCGGGGGCGTCGCCACCTCGAACCCCGCCGCCGCCGCGAGCGCGAGGAACGCGTCGCGGGTCACCGGCCGGTCGTCGAGCGGCACAAACGCGATCCTCACTTGACGGCCCCGAGCATGATGCCGCGGAGAAAGTACCGCTGCAGGCACAGGAAGACGACGATCACGGGCACCGTCATGAGCACCGCGCCGGCGGCGATGTACCGCGTATTCGTCGCGAAGAGCCCGGACAGGTACAAGAGCCCCACCGCGAGCGGGTAGCGATCCGGGGACTTGAGCACGATGAGCGGCCACAGAAACGCGTTCCAGTAGCCGGTGAACTCGACGATCGCGAGCGTGGCGAGGGCCGGGACGACGAGCGGCAGCATGACCTGTCCCCAGAGGCGCACCTCGCCGGCGCCGTCGATCCGGGCGGCGTCCTCGATCTCCTGCGGGATGACGAGGTAGGCCTGGCGCAGCAGGAAGATTCCGAAGATGCTCGCGACCCCGGGCAGGTAGACGGCCGCGTAGGTGTCGATGAGGTGGAGCCGCATCAGCGTGACAAAGTTCAGGATGAGCCCCACATGCTGCGGCAGCATGAGGCTGCCGACGATCGCGTAGAAGATCGCGTCCCGCCCCGGGAACCGCATACGCGCAAGCGGGTACCCGGCCAGCGCGCTCGTGAGCAGCGTCAGCCCGATGCCGACCCCGGTGATGTACAGCGTATTGACGAAGAACCGCCCGAACGGCATCGTCGTCCACACGCCGACGAAGTTCGCCGCGGTCGCCGGCCGCGGGACGATCACCGGAGGGAACGCGAAGATCGTGCCCGAGGCGCGGAGCGACGTCGCCACGAGCCACACGAACGGGAACACCGTGACCACGGCCAGCGCGGCGAGCCCGAGGTAGGAGAGACCGGTCTCCCACGCCCGCCGCCGGGCGGGACGTCCCCGGACCCCGCGCCGCGCGTCAATAATACGTGAGGCCTCCCTGCCGCAGCAGGCGGAAGTTGACGACGGCGAGGACGATCGTCACGGCCGCGAGCACGACGCCGAGCGCGGCCGCGTACCCGAGGTGCAGCGAGCCGAACGCCTGGTCGAACATGTAGTAGAACATCGTATACGTGGAATAGACGGGCCCGCCGCCCGTCATGACGTAGACTTCCTCGAACACGCGGAGCGCCGCGATCGCGGACAGGGTGCCCGCGAGCAGGATGCTCGGGCGGAGCAAGGGGATCGTCACGTGCCACAGCCGCCCGAGCGGCCCCGCGCCGTCGAGCGCCGCCGCTTCCTCGTAGCCGGGGGGAATCGCCTCCAGCCCCGCCAGGTAGATGACCATGTAGTAGCCGAGTCCCTTCCACAGGGTGACGAACATCACCGCGTAGAGCGCGATCGCGGGGTTGGTGAGCCAGTGGATCGGGGCGTGGATCAGCCCGGCGCGGAGCAGCACGTAGTTCACGAGGCCGGACTCGTCGAGCAGCCAGCGCCACAGGAGCCCCACGACCACGATCGACGTGACGACCGGCAGGTAAAAGGCGGCGCGAAACCAGCCGATGCCGCGCAGCGGCCGGCGCACCCACAGCGCGAGCACGATGGAGCAGAACTGCAACACCGGCACGACGAGGAGGTACTTCAGGCTGTTGTCGAGGGCGATCCAGAAGTAGCGGTCGGTCCACAGGGCGCGAAACTGGGTCAGGCCGACGTACCGCGGCGGCGAGATCACGTCGTACTCGAAGAGACTGAGCACGGTGCCGAACACGACGGGGTAGAACGTAAACACGCCGAGGAGCGCGAGCGCGGGCAGCAGGAAGAGGTAGGCGACCAGCGTGCGGCGGAGAGCCATCCCCGGACGGCGCCCGCGCCTACAGCCTGGCGTCCCACTCGCGGGCGGCCCACGCGAGCGCCTGCTCGGGCGTCATGCGGCCGTAGAACGCGTTCTCCACGGCCTCCTTGAAGACCCTCAACAGTTCATCGCTGTGCGGGACCACCACCGTGAGGTCGCGCGCCGTGCCGAGTTCCCGCGCCGCGATGGCGCGCGCCCGGTCCTCGGGCGTGGCGCCGGCCTGCGAGAAGAACGCGTCCGCCGAGGCGCGCCGCGTGGACGGGAAGATCACGACCTGATGGTCGAACGCGAGCTGATTGTCATCGTCCGTGACAAACAGCGCAAACTGCACCGCCTCGCTGCGGTGGCGGCTCGCCAGCGGCACCACGAGGTCCATCGTCGGCAGGTCCAGGACGTTGCCGCGGCCGCGGGGTGCCGGCGCCACGAGCGTCTCGCGGTACACGTCGGGGCTGTCCGTCTTGACGCGGAGGAGAAACTGCGGCCCGGTCGTGAGCATGGCGAGACGCCCGCCGGCATACCGCTCCGTGGCGCCGAGGTAGCCGCGCTGCAGCGTATCGTCGGGAAACATGTCGCGCTTGTAGAGGTCCACGTACCGCCGGAGGAGCGCGACGTAGGCGGCGCCGGCAAAGAGCGCGTGGCGGCGGTCTGGCGCGAGCACGGGGAGACCTTCTTCCTGGAACAGCGCCAGCATGCGCACGCCGTCGATATTGGGCATGAACCCGTAGACGCCGGTCCGCTGCTTGATCGTCTCCGCGGCGCGCACGAACGCGTCCGTGGTGGCCGGGGGATGCGCCGGATCGAGCCCCGCACGTGCAAACAGCCCCCGGTTGTAGGCCAGCACGTTCGGAACGACGTACCACGGGATCCCGTACGTGCGGCCGCCGTACCGCAGCGACTCCCAGATGTTCGGGAAGTACCGGGCGCGCGCGCTTCCGGGCACCGCGGCGTCCATGTCCACGAGCGCGCGCGCCTCCGCGAGCCGGATGGTGCCCTCGGTGTTGAGGTTCACGACGTCGGGGCTCACGCCGCCGGCGATCGAGGCGAGGAGCTTTTGGTCCACGGCCTGCGGCTGGACGTCGATCCAACGGATCGCGACATCGGGATGGGCCCGCTGGTACCCGTCGATCAGGTGGTGGATGTAGCCGGTAAAATACGGCTCGAGCGAGATGGTCCAGAACTCGAGCCGGGCCGGGGGGCCGCCCGCGGCGGTCCCGGCGACGAGGAGCGCGATCGCTACGGCGGCGAGGCTGCGTCTCATAGCGTCCCCCGTGGTGTTCGCGGCGGGGGGCCGACCACCTGCGGCCGCACCGTCGTTCGGCGCGGCATCGAGCCGCGCGGCCGCGGCGCGGCGGGAGATCGGCACCGGGCTGCGAAGTCTCCACGGCGGGGCAGCCGGCAGCGGGCGCGCGACCCTGTCGGCGCGGGGGAGGGGGCGACGCATGTCCGAGGAGACCAGTCCCTTTGATTTGACGGGCTCGGTCGCGGTCGTGACCGGGGCGCGGCGCGGCATCGGCCGCGCGCTGGCAACGGCGCTGGCGCGCGCCGGGGCCGACATCGTGGCCGTGAGCCGCAACACCGCGACCGAGTTGGCGGGGGACGTGGAGCGCATGGGCCGGCGATGCATCACGCTGGCCATCGACCTCGGTGACCCGGCGCAGGTGGACACCGTGATCCCCGAAGCGACGCGCGCGCTCGGCCGGGTGGACATCCTCGTCAACAACGCGGGCGTGAGTGGGCGGGGGCCCGCGGTGGACGTGCCGCCGGAAGAGTGGCACACCGTGCTGCAGGTCAACCTGCACGCCGTGTTCCGGCTGTGCCAGGACGCTGCGCGGCAGATGCTGCCCCGGCGCAGCGGCAAGATCATCAACGTCGCGTCGTTGATGAGCTTTCAGGGCGGCATCCTCATCGCCGCCTACACCGCGAGCAAGGGCGCCGTGGGTCAGCTGACGAAGCTGCTGGCCAACGAGTGGGCGGGCCACGGCATCAACGTGAACGCGATCGTCCCGGGCTACATCGCGACCGATCTGACACGGCCGCTCCAGGTGGACCCGGAGCGCAACCCGGCGATCCTGGCGCGCATCCCCGCGGGGCGCTGGGGACGGCCCGACGACCTGGGCGGCGCCGCGGTGTTTCTCGCGTCGCACGCCGCGGATTACGTGCACGGGCACCTGCTGGCCGTTGACGGCGGCTGGCTGGCCCGGTGACGCGGCGAGCCGTCCGCCCGATCGCGACGCCCGGAACCGCCCCGCGCGCGCCGGCGTACGTGGCGTACGAAGGGCGCGCGCGGGGCGGCCCGCGCCGCGACATCGCTCAAAGGGAGGCGCGCACGTGAACCTGAGGAGCATCGGAAGCGGGCGGATCACCCGGCGGCGGCTGCTCGCGGCCGGCATGGGCGCCGGGGCGGCGTGGGCGCTCGGCGCGGACGGGACGCGGGCGTCCGCGCAGGCGCGGCGGGGCGGCACGCTGCGCGTGGGGATCGACGGTGATCCGGTGACGATGGATCCGCACCGATCGCAGGCGTACGTCGATCGCCAGATCTACCAGAGCCTGTACGACAAGTTCGTCGACACCGACGAGCACCTGCGCATCGTGCCGAAACTCGCCACCGCGTGGACCATCAGCCCGGACGGCAAGACGGCGACGTTCAAGCTCCGCCAGGGGGTCCGGTTCCACGACGGCACCCCGTTCAACGCGGATGCGGCCGCGTACAATTTCCACCGGATGCTGTTCGACCCGAAGTTCCCGTCGTTTCGAAAGAGCGAGCTCCGCCCCGTGACCAAGGTCACGGTCGTGGACGCGTACACGATCGCGCTCAGCATGAGCCAGCCGTACAGCCCGCTGTTGTACGCGCTGACCGACCGGGCCGGCATGATGGTGTCGCCGGCCGCCGCCGAGCAGGCGGGGCTGGACTACGGGCTGCACCCCGTGGGCACCGGACCGTTTCTCTTCGCCGAGCGGACGCTCCAGGATCACATCACGCTCCGGCGCAACCCCCACTACTGGCAGGCGGACCGGCCGTACCTGGACACGATCGTCTACCGGGTGTTCACGGACGACAACGCGCGCGTGGCGAATCTCCGGTCGGGGGACATCGACATCGTCAGCCTGGTGCCGCTGCCCCAGGTCCGCGCGCTCAAGCAGCAGGCGGCTCAGAGCGGCAGCACGTTCCGCCTGATCGAGCGCAGCCCCATCGCCTGGGCGGCCCTCGCGCTCAACGTCACCAAGCCGCCGTTCAACAACCTCGCGCTCCGCCAGGCCCTGCTCGCCGCGATCGATCAACAAGCGATCGCCAACGCCGTGCTCCAGGGCGCGGCGTATCCCGCGTACGGGTTCTTCCCGAACGGGACGCCCGCGTACGACCCCGCCTGGAAGCTGCCGCCCCGGAACGTCGCCGCGGCGAAGGCGAAGCTCCAGGAGGGTGGGGCGCAGGGCGGGCTGGAGTTCACGATGCTGAGCCCCGCCGGCGGGCAGCTCCTGTCGGTGCTCCAGGCCGTGCAGTCGATGGTCGCGGACGCGCAGATCCAGATGAAGATCAACGTGATCGAAGGGACGGAATACGTGGCCCAGGTCACGAAGCTCGTGCCGCAGGCGACGCTGGTGACGTGGAGCGGACGGCCGGATCCGGACTTCGACGTCTACCCGTTCGTCACCCAGTCGGGGATCGGCTCGCTCAACTATTCCGGCTACGCGAGCCCCAGAGTCCAGGACATCCTCGACAGCGCGCGGGCGGAGTACGACGTGGCGAAGCGGCGCGGCCTGTACGGCCAGGTGACGCGGATCCTCGCCCAGGACGCGCCGTACGTGCCGCTGTACTTTCCGCGGGAGTACAAGCTGGTCTCCACCAAGCTCGAGGGCTTCGTTGATCAGCCGGACGGGATGATGCGCTTTCACGAGGCATGGCTGAGCTCGTAGCCACCGACGGCCGGGCGGACGCTCCGCCCCGGCTCCACGCGGCGCTCGGCGAGGTCCTGGACTGGGCCGTCCTGCTCGGGGCGATCGCGCTCCTGGGGTGGGCGGCCGCGGGCGGGCTGACGTTCCTGCCGTCGGCGGGCTACCTCGAGCACCGGGCCCCGCTTCTCGTATTCGAGCGCAGCGCCGTGTGGCTCGGCGCGGCCGCGGTGCTGCGCCGGTTGGCGGGTGGGCGCGTGCTGCCCCGGGCGCCGCTGGTCGGCGTGGCCGCGATGGCCGTCGTGGCGCTCCTCTCGCTTCAACACACGACGTTCCCCTACGGGACGCGCGAGGAAGCGGGATTTCACATCGCGCTCGCCGTGCTCGTGCTCGCCGTGCTCATGGCCCTGAATGACCGGGTCAAGACCTACGTGTTCGTCGCCGGGCTCGCCGCGGTGACGCTCGGGCAATCGCTCGTCGGGCTCGGGCAATACGCGCGCGGCGCGCCGACCCCGGCGTACTGGCTCAGCCGGTCGTTCGCCGAGTTGATTCGGACGCGCGCCTACGGCACGCTGGGGAGCCCCAACCTGCTCGCGTCGTTCTTGCTCATGGGCATCGCCGGGACCACCGTGCTCGCGGTGTCCGCGCCCCTGCGATGGCGCCCCGTGCCGCTGCTCGCCCTCGGCGTGGAAGTCTTCGGGCTGATCGTCACCTACTCGCGCGGCGGCTACGTGGGCCTCGCGATCTTCGTCGTGGCGTGCGCGGTCCTGTCGTGGCCGGTGCGGCGCCGCGCCTGGCCCGTCGTGCTGCTCGTCGCCCTGGTCGCCGCCGCGGGCGTGGTCGCGCTCCCGAACGTCGGCGCACGAGCCCAGAGCATCGCCCCGGCGCAAGAGGATACCGGCGTCAGCCGGCTCTTCATCTGGCGCACGGCGCTCGCGATGTGGCGCGCCCACCGCGTCTGGGGGACCGGGCTCGGGACGTTCAACGGCGTGTACTCGCCGTATCGCCCGCAGGGCGTGCTGGAGACCTACGCGATGGTCAACCCCCCGGGCTCGGCGCACAACGACTACCTGCAAATCCTCGCGACCACGGGCGAAGTCGGCGCGGGATTGCTCGCGCTGGCCGTGCTCTGGGGGCTGTGGCGCGTCGCGTGCCGGTATGCGCGCGGCGGCCCGACGGACCGGATCTGGCTCGGCGCGTGGGCCGCGGGCGCGGCCGGGGTCGCCGCGGTGAGCACCGTGGACGAGAATCTGTTCGTCGTCACCAACCTCACGCTGCTGCTGCTCCTGGCGGCCGCCGTCGCGGCGCACGTCACCCTCGACGACCGCCCCCGGGCGCGGGTGTGGCAGCGGGTGTTGGTGCTGCCGCTCGTCGCCGTGTTCGCCGGCCTCCAGCCGGTCGTGGCGCCGCCGGTCGCGGCCACCGCCCTCCACGATGAGGCGACGCGCGAGGTCGCCGCGGGGCAGCTCATCCCCGCGGTGCGGACGTTCCAGGCGGCGCTCGCCGCGGACCCGCTGGACAGCACGGCGCCGGCGTACTTCGGGGACCTCCTCGCCGACCTCTACATCCGGCGGCTCGACAATCCCATGGGGCCGTGGCCGACGATGCGGGCGCGCGCGGAGGAGCTGTACCGCTATGCCGTCCAGGTCAATCCATGGGACGCGTATCCCCTCGCGGAACTAGGGCGGCTCGAGCACGCCGAGAAACGCGAAGACGCGGCGGCCGCGGCGCTCCGCGCGGCGATCCGGCTCGATCCCTACACGCCGCGCTACCGTCTCTGGCTTGCGGAGGCCTACGCCGCGGGAGGCAACCGGACGGAGGCCGCCAGGCAACTCGGGCAGGCGGTGCGCTTGTTCGACGTCGACCTGCTCGTGATCGAGCACCACGACGGGCGCGGGGCCCGCTACGAGGCGTCCGCGGCCCAGCTCGCAACCGCGGAGCGACTCCTCGCGGAGGTGAGTTCGGCGCGCTGACGCGCCGGCGGCCGGCCTATGGCGCGGGCGCGCTCACCGGAGGCGGCCGAGCGCGCTCAGCACCTTGGCCGGCGTAATCGGGAGCGACGTCACGCGTGCACCCGTGGCGTTCGCCACGGCGTTCGCGATCGCGGCCGGCGTCGGGATGATCGGCGGTTCGCCGACGCCCTTGGCGCCGAGGTTGTTGGCGATGGGGTCCGGCTTATCCACGGCGAGCGCGACGATCTCCGGGATCACCGACGAGCGCGGCACGGCGTAGCTGTCGAACCCGAGGTCGAGGACCGTGCCGGTGTCCGGATCCGTGACGTGCTCCTCGCGAAGCGCCATGCCGAGCCCCTGGATGACCCCGCCTTCGATCTGGCTCGCGTACACCAGCGGGTTGATGACGCGGCCCACGTCGTGGCACGCGACCACGCGCAGCACCGTCACCTCGCCGGTGTCGAGATCCACCTCGACCTCCGCGATCTGCACGCCGAAGGTCCGGATCGTCACGCCGTCGGGGTTGGCGGCGCGAAACCCGCGTCCGGCCAGCGTGAAGTTGCCCATGCGCCCGGCGACCTCGGCCACCGTCATCCCGCGTTCCGGCACCCCCGCGACGAACAGGCGGCCCGCCTCGAGCCGGATGTCGTTGGACGCCGCCTCCAGCACCGACGCGGCCGCGTCCAGCAGATGCCGGCGCACCTCGTCCGCGGCCATGCGCACCGCGGGGCCGCAGGACGTGATCGTCTGGCTTCCCGCGGACAGCGGCGCGTATGGCAACTCGGTGTCGCCGAGCGACACCGAGACGCGGTCGACCGGCACCGTCAGGACCTCGGCCGCGATCTGCGCCAGCGCGGTCTTCGCCCCGGTCCCGATCTCCTGCGTGCCGATGCGGATCTCGGCCGTGCCGTCGGGGTTGAGCCGCATCTCCGCGTACGCGGGAGGAGAGCCCGCGCCGCCCCAGATCTGCGTGCCCATGCCCACCCCCCGGCGCCGACCGTGCCCGGCCACGGGCCGGGGGGGTGTCGGGGTCCGGCGCTCCCAGCCGGCGGCGTTGGCGGCGCGTTCGTAGGCGTCGCGGAGGAACTTGCTCGAGTACGGACGGCCGAGGACCTGATCGGTCTCGGCGTAGTTGCGGAGACGGAATTCCAGCGGATCGATGCCCAGCGTGTCGGCGAGCGCCTCCATCGCGGCCTCGAGCGCCACCGTGCCCTCGACGAATCCGGGCGCCCGGAACGCGGCGCACGGGGCGGTATGCGTGAATACGTTCACCACCTCGGTGCGCACGTTCGGGCAGGCGTACAGCTCCTTGGCCGGCCCCGCGAGCGGCGATCCGATCGCCCGGTAGGCGCCCAGGTTCGATGCGCCGCGGTAGTCGATCGCGACGAGCCGGCCGTCGCGCGTGGCCCCGAGGCGGATGCGCTGCGCGCTCTGCGGTCGCTTCCCCGCGGCCTGGCTCTCGTCGGCGCGGGTGAACATCAGCCGGACCGGCCGGCCGAGCTGCCGCGAGGCGAGCGCGGCGATGATCGTGTACTTGCCCGCGCCGTTCTTGCTGCCAAACCCGCCGCCCATGAACGGGCTCACGACGCGCACGTGGTCCAGCGGCATCTTGAGCGCCGCGGCCACCTGCCGCCGCACCCCGAAGATATGCTGCGTCGAGTCCCAGACGGTGAGCCGGTCGCCGGACCAGTGCACGACCGAGCCGTGCGTCTCCATGCTGTGGTGCAACACGTCCTGCGTGTCCGCGCGCACCTCGACCGTCGCGTCCGCCCGGCGGAAGCCCGCCTCGACATCGCCCCGCTCGTATCGCTCCGGCCCGCCGAGCACGTTGCCCTCGGTGTGGACCGGCACCGCGTTCGGGGCGAGCGCGGCGTCGATCGTGAGCACCCGCGGCAGCGCCTCGTAGTCCACCTCGATGAGATCCAGCGCGTCGCGCGCCTGCGCCGCCGTATCGGCCACGACCACCGCGACCTCGTCGCCGGCGTAGCGCAGCTCCGGATCGAAGAGCCAGCTCTTGCCGTTGTACCACGGGATCTTGGGGGCGTTGGCCGCGGACATGACGAGCCGTACCCCCGGCGCCCGCTCCGCGGCGCCGGCATCGAACCGGGTGATGCGGGCATGGGCGTGGGGACTGCGTAGCACCGCGGCGTGCAGCAGGCCCGGCAGGTCGAGATCCGCCGTGTACCGGGCGCGGCCGCTCACCCGGTCCCCGCCGTCGACGCGGGGCACGCGGGTCCCCACCACGGTGAACGTCTCGGCGGGGCCCCAGGCCGGCAGATCATCGCCCTCGATGACGACGTCGCGCTCCTCGATCCGTCCCTCAAACTCGATCTTCTGCCTGACGATGCGCGGCATGGGCTCCTCCGGTGGTGTGATGGGGCAGGGGGTTACGTCGGGCGGCCGGACCGCCGGGCTTCGGCGGTTCGCGCGATCTCGAGCGCCGCCGCCTGGATGCGAAGGTAGGCCCCGCACCGGCACACGTTGCCGTCCAGGGCCCGCCGGATCTCCTCCGGCGACGGATCGGGCCGCCGCCGCAGCAGGCCCTGGAGCGTCATGATCTGCCCCGGGGTGCAGAACCCGCACTGAAACGCGTCGTGCTCGATGAAGGCGCGCTGCACCGGGTCGAGGACGCCGTCCCGTGTGAGCCCTTCGATCGTCTCCACGCTGCGGCCGTATGCCTGGACGGCGAGGATCAGGCAGGACAGCACCGGCCGCCCGTCCACGAGCACGGTACAGGCCCCGCACGTGCCGACGCCGCAACCCTCCTTGGCGCCGGTCAGGTGGAGGTCCTCGCGCAGCGCGGCGAGCAGCGTCCGCCTCGGAGCGACGCGGACTTCCTCCGCGCGGCCGTTGACCGTGAACGTGACGCTATCGGTGCGGGCTTCCAGGCTCATCCACGCCTCCATTCTTCGGGGCCGGCTCGACGAACACTCGGCAGGACAGTAAGGACAGTGCCTCGCTTTGACACCAACGCGGAGGCTTCCTACACTCGTATACGTCATGCCCCGAAAGTCGATGCCCGTGCCGGCGACCGTGCAGCAGGAAGCCGCGACGCGCGAACTCGTCGTGACGTGGACCGACGGCCACGTGAGCCGGTACCCGTACCGTCTGCTGCGTCAGCACTGTCCCTGCGCGATGTGCGTGCACGAATGGACCGGCGCGCAGCTCTTGGATCCGGAGCGCGTGCCTCCCGACATCTACCCGAAGGACGTCGCGCGGGTCGGCGCGTACGCCCTGCGCTTCGTTTGGTCCGATGGGCACGCGACGGGCATCTATCCGTTCGCGCTGCTGCGCAACCTCTGCGCGTGCCGGGACTGCACGCGCGCCCGTACGTAGCGCATCCCCGGGAATCGCCTTCGCCGGCCGGGACGTTCGGCTTGGATGTGACGGAGCGCACCACCAGCACGGCGCCTCGGGCGCCGCGGAGGAGGCGAGGGGATGGAGTGGGGACGCGAGTTTGCGGAAGCGCTCGGCTACAGGGACTTCCTGCAGCGCCACGCGACGCCGGAGCAGCAGGCGCGCTGGCAGGCGGTGTACGACAAGGTAACGCTCACGCCTGCGCAGCGAGAGCTCCTCGGCGGATTCGTGCGCGAAATGCATGTCCTGTGCGTGGCCGGCGCGTGGTGCGGGGATTGTGTGAACCAGTGCCCCATCATGGGCCGCATCGCCGAGCAGAATCCGCGAATCATGGTCCGCTTCGTGGATCGGGACGCGCGTCCGGAGGCGCAGCGGGCGCTCGCCATGAACCTCGGCCATCGCGTGCCGGCGGTGGTGTTCCTGAGCGAGGATGATCAGGAGTGCGGACGGTACGGCGACCGGACGCTCGCCACATACCGCCAGATGGCGGCCGACCGGCTCGGGCCGGCATGCCCGACCGGCATCGTGCCGCCCGGCGATGAGCTCCTCTCAGCGGTGACAGCGGAGTGGATTGGCCAGTTCGAACGCATTCAGCTCATGCTGCGGCTCTCGAAGCGTCTCCGGGAGAAGCACGGAGACTGAGCGAGGAGTGCCAGGAGTGCGGGCACCGGTTGACATACCGCCGGTAAACCGGTAGCATAAGTGTGACGGATTTTATATCTTCGGAGAGAAAACGTCACACATTGGGGGCACGCTGATGCCCGAGACAACGCCGGCGGCACCGGAAGACCCGGAAGTGCTCGCCGAGTTTACGGCGCGCGTCCGCGCGGGGGAGCAGATCGAGGCCGGGGAGTGGGTGCCCGAGGAGTACCGATTCGAGGCGCTCCGCCTCATCAACATGCACGCCAACTCCGAGATCATGGGGGCGCTCCCGGAGCGCGAATGGATTCCGCGGGCGCCGGGCCTGGCCCGAAAGATGGCGCTCACGGCCAAGGTCCAGGACGAGGTCGGACACGGGATGCTGCTGTACCGGGTCGCCGAGACGCTCGGCCGGTCACGCGATGAGATGATCGCCGAGCTCGTCGCGGGGCGGGCGCGCTTTCACAACGTGTTTCACTACCCCGCGGAGACGTGGGCCGACGTGGCGATCATCCAGGTGTTCGTGGACGGCGCCGCGATGCAGACACAGGGCGCGCTCCGGTCGTGCTCCTACGCGCCGTACGCGCGCGTGCTGAAGCGGATCTGCTACGAGGAAGACTTCCACATCCAGCTCGGCTTGGACGTCTGGCGGGCCCTCGCGGAGGGTACGCCGGCGCAGCGTGCGATGCTGCAGGACGCGCTCTGCCGGTGGTGGACGCCGATCATGCACTTCTTCGGGATGCCCGATCGCGTCTCCCCGCACACCGAGAAGATGCTCGCGTGGCGGATCAAGGTCAAGTCCAACGAAGAGCTGCGCCAGCAGTTCCTCCGCAAGTTTGTGCCGATCATCCTCGAGTACGGCCTCGACGTGCCCGACCCGAACCTCCGCTGGGCGGAGGACGAGCAGCGGTACGTCTACACCGAGCCCGACTGGGAAGAGCTCAAGCGGGTCGGCCGCAACGGAGGACCCAAAAGCGCGGAACGGCTGGCGCTCCGGCAGCGCTTCCACGCCCAGCACGCCTGGGTGCGCGAGGCGATGAGCCGGTGGCGCGCCCGCGCGGACGGCGCCGTCGCGTGATCCCGCCCGCCGACCGGGCGGTGACCCCGCCGGGGGAGCGCAGCGACCCGGCGCCGGGCGGTCCGCGACGCGGCGCGGACGCCCCGCGTCGTGAGCCGGTGGGCGAGGGCGGCTGGCAGCGCACGCTCGGCGCGGCGCCCGATGTCTGGGCGGTCTTTGTGCAGGGCCGGCACCGCGACGCCCACGTCTACGCCGGTGACGTCCACGCGCCCGACGCGGAGATGGCGCTCGTGCTGGCCAAGGAGAACTACACGCGGCGCGACCCGTGCGTCAACCTCTGGGTGGTGCGTGCGGACCAGATTCACGCCACCACGCGTCCGGCTGCGGAGATGTTCGTGCCGGCGACCGACAAGAGCTACCGGTTCGGCGGGTCGTACCGCCAGCAGCGGCGCGTCCTGCAGGGCTCCTACAAAGCATCGTACCGCGACGAGGATCAATAGATGCCGGGCGCGCTCGCCGCGATCGCGGATCCCGCCGTGCGGGCGGCGTACCGCGAATGGCTCCTCCGCATCGCGGACGACGAGCTCGTCATCGGACACCGGCACTCCGAGTGGACCGGGTTCGGCCCCGACATCGAGAGCGACGTGGCGATGAGCAGCATCGCGCAGGAAGAACTCGGTCATGGACGCGCGTGGTACGAGCAGATCGCGGCGGACGACGGAGGCGACGCCGACCGGCTGGCGTTCGGACGGGCCCCGGACGAGTACCGGCACGCCGCGCTGCTGGAGCAGGAGAACGGCGGGTGGGAATACTCCATGATCCGGTTGATGCTGTACGAGGCCTTCGAGATCGGCCGGCTGCGGCTCGTGGCCGCGAGCGGGCACGAGCCGGTCGCCGGGCTGGCCCAGACCCTGTCCCGCGAGGAACGCTATCACGGCCTGTTCGCCGACACATGGCTGACCCGCCTGGCGGGTGCGGCGCCGGGCGGCCCGGAGCGCATCCAGGCGGCGCTCGACCGGGCATGGCCGGACGCGCTCGGCCTGTTCGAGTCCACCGCCGCCGATGAGGTCCTGCAGCGCGCGGGAGTGCTCCAGAGCTCCCCAAGTGCCGAGCGCGAGGCGTGGGTGGCGACGGTCCGCCCCGTGCTCGAACGCTACGGCCTCGCCGTCCCGTCGGGCGCGGGCGCCCGCGAGGGCGGACGCCGCGGCGTGCACACGGCGGCGTTCGAGCCGCTCCTCGCGCAGCTGACGGAAGTGTGGAAGTCGGACCCGGAGGCGCGATGGTGACGAGCGCGCCGACCACGCTGGACACGGCGATCTGGGACGTCCTCCGGTCGGTGGAGGACCCGGAGCTGCCCATCTCGATTGTGGATCTTGGGCTGGTCCGCGACGTGCAGGTGCAGGACGGCCGCGTGGCCGTGCGGCTCATCCCGACGTGGGTGGCCTGCCCGGCGCTCGCGGTGATCCGCGCGCGGGTCCGGTCGGCGTTGCTCGCGCTCGGCGGTGTTCAAGACGCGACGGTCGAGTACACGTACGACGCGCCGTGGACCGTCGACCGCCTGTCCGAGCGCGGCCGCGCGCAGCTGGCGTCACACGGTCTGTCGGTGCCTCGGTGCCGGTTCGCGGAACCCCCGGTGTGTCCCTACTGCGGTTCCCGTGACGTGGTCCAGGAGAGCATGTTCGGGCCGACGCTCTGCCGCGCCACGTACCTGTGCCGGAGCTGCCGGAACCCCTTCGAGCGATTCAAGCCGCCGGCCTAGCCGCCGCTGCCGCTCGGCTGCGCCGGCTGCCGGAAGATCTTCGCGTACTGCCCCGGCCCGAACACGTAGACTTCCGAGACGCGGCCGAGGAGCGGCCCGCTCGTGTCCACGGCGAACGCGATGCCGAGCTTGTCATACACGAGCACGTTGTGGTCCTGCCCGCTGTCCGTGGTGTCCTCGGTCCCGTACGCGTTGTGGATCGCGTCGAGCGCGGCGCCCGCCCCGATCCCTTTGTCCGTCCGGTACCCGTCGTCCATGGAGACGACGAGCGCGATGATCTTGTTGGTCGAGGCGTCGGCCACGGTGCCGATCCGCCGCAGCGGCCAGTAGTCGACCCTGAGCGCCTTGCCAATCACGTCCTCGGAGTGCACGGGACCGAGCGTGCTGACCGCCTGTCCCACATCCTCCCCGAGCTGAAAGGTCCCGATCGCCTGCCCGGGCACGATCCCGCCGACCCCCTGCGACGGCGCCGTGGGGGTTCCCTGACCCCACGCCATCGTGGCCATGCCGAGACTTGCCACAAGCATCATGCCGATCGCCGCGCCACGGCGCATCCCGTTCACCTCGCCATCGATCGAAGCCGGATTGATGCAGATTTACCCGTGCGGCTCTCGTTTGACACGCGCCCGCGCGCCGCGCGGGACGGCCCGAGACCGCCGCGCATCCCGCCGGCGCCCGACACCCGCGCCCGGCGCGCCGATCCCCGTTCGCTCCGGCTCAGTGGGTCGAGACTTTCGTGTACTCCCATTCCGTGGACAGCGTCAGGCTGGCCAAACGTTCCGCCTCGTCGATCGAATCTGCCTGGCCCTTGCCGAGCACCTGCGGGTCCGACTCACCGATCGGAAGCCTGATGACCAGCCAATTCCAGCGACCGCTGTTTTCCTCGTGCTCGTCCGCGACGAACAAGTACCGCCAGTTGCCGTACCGGACCAGTTCAGCCTGGGGTCCCACTGCCCACCTCCTCGAAGTACGCGTTAGGCCGCCGCGCAGACCCCTGTCGCAGGACACACGTACTGAAGATGTTCCCCGGGGACACCGCGGGCAAACGGGCGCAACCCTGCGCCGGCCGGCCGGCTTCGCTACATCGCCTCGATGATCGCCTTGAGCGCCGCGGCGGCGGCGACCATGCCCGCCACGGTGGCGTACTCGCCGGCGTTATGCGCTTGGCCGACGGTCCCGGGGCCGATGTTGCAGAAGTCGCGGGTGCGCTCCGCGAAGATCGACAAATCCTGGCGACCCTGCGAGAACTGCAGCGGCGCATGCCCCTGCAGGCCCGCCACGACGTCCGTCGCGACCTTGAGCGTGTGCCCGTCGCGGTCGGCCAGGGTCGGCAAGCAGAGGCGGCTGATCTCCACCTCGTGTGCCACGCCGTCCACGGCCGCGCGAAGTTCCGCCTCGAACGTCCCGTAGTCCTCGCCCACCGACAGCCGACGGTCCACGGTGAGCTTGAGCCGGTCGGGGATGACGTTTTCCGCGAGGCCCGCGTGCGCGGCCACGACGGACAGCGACGGAACGCTCCTGACCCCGGGCGCGACCTCGACCGGCTTGAGCTGTTCGGCGGTGGCCGCGATCCGGCGAATCACCTCCACACCGCGGTAGATGGCATTGTCCGCGCGCCGCCAGTCCGAGGAGTGCGCGCTGCGCCCGAGGATCGCCAGGTATCCGATGGCGCGCCCCTGGCAGCCGATCCCGACGTGGAGGCGCTTCGCGACGGGGTCGTAGGACGGCTCGGTCGTGATCGCGTAATCCGGCGCCGCCCGGCCGATGAGGCGGCGGACGCCGTTGCGCGGCGTCTGCGATCCGCCTTCCTCGTGGTTCGTGAACGCGAACCACGTGCGCACCTTCGGCGAAACATGCTGCGCGAGCCACAGCATGCAGGCGAGGCCGGCCTTCATGTCCGAGGCGCCGAGCCCGATCACCCGGCCGTCCTCGACGCGCGGCGAGAACGGGTCGGAGGTCCAGCCGTCCACCGGCGGCACGGTGTCCATGTGGCCGTTGACCACGAGCAGGCGCGGCCCGCGGCCCACCTCCGCGGTGACGTTTCCCTCGGCATCGCGCTCGACGTCGACCCCGGCGCGAGCCAGCGCGTCGTAAATGTACCGCGAGACGGCGGCCTCCTCACCGGTCACACTGCGAATGCTGACGAGGTCACACAGGGTGCGCTCGAGGTACGAACCTGGATCCGCCATGGATCAGGGCTTCGATCCGGAAGCGGGGGAGGCCTCTGGATAGAGGACCCGGAACCGCTCGAACGCTTCGATGAGCCCGGCCGCGGTCGCCGGATCCGTGAACGCATGCTCGATGCGGCTCATCCGGCTCAAGGACACCGGGCCGCCGACGTCCCCGGCCATCGGCCGCAGCCCGTCGTCGCCACCGACCACGAACGGAGCCGTCGTCAAGAAGTACTCGCGCACGAGGCGCGCCCGGACGAAGCTCGCCAGGACATGCGGCCCGCCCTCGGTGACGACGCTTTGGGCTCCCCGGGCGGCCAGGACGCCGAGCGCTGCGGCGGGGTCCGGCCGGCTGTCCGCGCCGGCGCGCACGCGCACGACCTCGATGCCGAGGTCCGCGAGGCGGCGCGCCGTTTCGGGAACGTCCGCCGAGCGGTCGCCCGCGATGATCAGGCGCTCGAATCGCGGATCCGTGAAGAGCCGGCGGGACAGGAGGTCGGGAGGCCAGGCGAGCCGCGAGGCCAGCACCGCGACCGTCAGGCGGGGGCGCCGGCCGGCCGCCACCCGGCGGGCGGCCTCGGACTCCGGGAGCACCGCGGTCACGTCTTCGGCCAGGACCGTGCCGATGCCCGTGAGCACCGCGTCCGTTGCGACCCGAAGCCGCGTCAGCGCGAGGCTGTCGACGCGGGTGCCGATCACGCCGGCCTTGCCGCCGACCGCGGCCTCGCCGTTCTGCGTCATGACCATGTTGGCGACGAGATAGGGCAGGCCACCGCCGGGCCCCGGAAACGCGAGGTCGGCGTAGAATTCGTCGAGCGGGAGGTCGCGGGGAAACGGCGCGGAGGTGTGCCAGACGAGACGCACGTGGCCCGGCAGCGGAACCGTTTGCTTCCACCCGGGGCCGACGGCGGGCCGTGCGCGACCAGGCTGCGATACCATGTCCCGATGATAGCACGGCGCCTTGTGCGTTCCGGATCTGCCGCGTATGATGGCGCACGGATCACGGCGTATCTTGGGGAGGCCACGCGGGATGCGAGACCCATCAGAATCCGAGGCCGCCGCCGGCCTGTGGCAGGCGCTCACACCCCTCGCCGACGCCGCGGCGATGCTCCGGAGCCTCTCGCAGCAAGAACCGCTCCTCCAAGCGCGCCCGGACTATCCGCGGGGGCCGACGCCGCACCGATCGTACGCGGGCGAGCTCCGCACGACGCTCGAGGCGATCCGCGACGGCATCGCGGCCGTGAGGCGGCTCCTCCCGGCCGCGCTCCCGGGCCCTGCGCCGGGCCTCCTGCCGGACGAAACCGCGGACGCCTTGGAGCGGCGGCTCGCGGCGCTGGCCCGGTTGACCGACACGCTGCTCGTGGAAGCGTTCGAGCCGCCGCCGGCGCTGCCGAAGCACGCGCCGCCGTACGTGCCGGAATCGCCGCGGCGCGACCTGGCGGGCGCAAAGGCAATCCACCTGAGTTACGGGTTGGAGGAGGCCACCGCGTCCATTCGCAACGGCCTGCTAAGCCGCGCCAACGCCGGCGCCCGCACGGGGGCGCCGCCGGCCTAGCGGCATCGACCCGCCGGAGGCCGGCCCGCCGGCGGCGTGAGCGCGCGCCTGCTTAGACGCGCGCCACGGTACCGGCGTGGGGCTTGATCACATCCAGGATCGGAAATTGTCCGCCGAGGATGGGCTCGCTCTTGACGCCCATCCACCGCTCGAGCACGGTCGCATACACGCTGCGAAAATCGATGCCGAACTTGAGGTCGCCCATGTCGAGGTCCGTGAGGCTCGGTTGCGTGCCGTGCACGCCCGCGGCCGCGGGCCCGCCGATGAGCAGCATCGGGGCGGCGGTCCCGTGGTCAGTGCCCGCGGACGCGTTTTCCGCGACGCGCCGGCCGAATTCCGAAAAGGTCATGGTCAGCACGCGGTCGTCGAGCCGCTTCTGCTTGAGATCGGCGACAAACGCCGCCAGCCCGGCGCCGAGCGTCGCCAGCAACCGGTCCTGCCGCCCCTCCTGGGCGGCGTGCGTGTCGAACCCGCCAAGGCTCACGTAGTAGACGCGCGTCGGTGCGTCCGCCGCGATCAGGCCGGCGACGATGCGCAGTTTTTGGCTGAACGGATCGCGCGGGTAGCCGGTCCCGGTGTCCCCGCTCAACTTCCCCGCGATCCGCCGGATGTCGGAGGCGGCGACGACGGCGTTCATCTCCGTGTGCGTGAGAAAGTCCACCATCGGCTCGTCGCCGGGCACCGGCTGGAGCAGTTGCCGGAGCGCTTCCTGCTCCGCGGCGCCCCCGCCGGCGAGCGGGTGAAACCCGAAACGCTCCGGCGTGTCAAAGGCGACGACGCGCCCGCCGGTCCCCTGCATCGCGAGCGGCATCTCGGGGGAGAGCGTGATCCCCGCGGTCTGGCCGCAGTCGGGACACTCGCTGTCGAACAGGCGGCCGAGCCAGCCGGTCCTGGGGCCGTTGCCCGTGGGATCGGCGGTCTGCCAGATTTCCATCGAGCGGAAATGGCTGCGGTTCGGATTCGGATAGCCGACACCCTGCACGATGCTTACCCGGCCGTCGTCGAACAACGCCTTGAGCGGCTTGAGCACAGGGTTCAGGCCCACCTCATCGTTGAGGCGCAGCACCGCTCCTTGCGGCACGGCGAGGCGCGGCCGCGCGCGGTAATACTCGTCGTGGACCCACGGTACGATCGTGTTGAGCCCATCGTTACCGCCACCCAGCTGGACGACGACGAGCACGGGCCAATCCGGCCGGCCGGATGCCTGCGCCGCAAGCTGCTGATCCCACGGGTTGTTGAGGGCCAGCGCGGTGCGCGTGAGGAACATCGGGGCCGTCACGCCGGCCGACACGATCGTGAGGCCCTTGGCCAAGAACTCGCGGCGCGTCATCATATCGCGCATGCTCGGGTGCCTCCTCAGGCGACCTGATATTCAGGGAGCGTCATCACAAGGTGCGCGACGGCGTCGGGCCCGAGGCCGGGCTGGGCCAAGACCGCGCGGCGCGCCGCGGGCAGCGGCCGGCCCAAGAGCCGCGCGGCCGCCGCGTCCGGCGAGCTCAACCCACCGAGGTCCGGTGTCCCCAGCCGGCCGGTGATCAATCCCGCCGCCACGTCGCTGCGCGCAAACACCGTCCCGGCGTTCATCCACCGCTTGCCGCCGTCCCAGCCCGCCACGGTGGGGGGAAAGAAGAGGTGCTGCCCCATGAGGGCCATCGCGCCGGACAGGCGCGTCCAATCCGGCTGCCGGACGCCCAGCTGCCGCACCGCGCCGACGACAAACTCCGCCGGGCTCTTGACCTGGGCGTGCATGACGGCCGGTTGATAGAACGCGCGCGAGCGGAACAGCGAGCGGAGCACCGGCTTGAGCTCGTAGTTGCGGGCGGTCACCTCGGCCGCGAGCGCGTCGACGAGGCTGTCGGGCGGCTCCGGTGCCACGAAGAACCTGGCGAGCTTGCCGGCGATCCAGCGCGGAGCGGCCGGCGTCGCCAGGATGATGCGCATGACGTCCGCGCCGTCCCACGCCCCGGTTTGGCCGAGGAACGTCTTTTGCCCCGCGTCGTGGAGCTGCGGCTTGAACGCGAACGACCGGCGCCCCTCGAACGTGCGGTAGTCGCGCAGCGTCCATCCCGTCCAGGCGCGGGCCGACTCCCGCACGTCCGTCTCGGTGTAGTGGCCGATCCCGAGCGTAAAGAGCTCCATCAGCTCACGCGCCCAGTTCTCGTTCGGGTGGCCCTTGCGGTTCTGGTCGTTGTTGAGGTAGCGCAGCATCGCGGGGTCGCGGGCGACGCCGTCCACGAGCCGCGCGAAGTTGCCGGCCGCGTCCCGGCGGAACAGCGCATTTTGATAGTACATCGCCATCGCATCGTGCACGTCGCCGAACGAGCTGGTGAAGTGGCCGTGCCAGAACAGCGTGAGCTTCTCCTGCAGCGGGGCGGGGGAGTGTGCCATGCGATCGAGCCACCACGCGGTGAGCGCGCCGATCGCGCGCTGGTGGGCGCGGTTGACCTCCTCGTACAGCGGGCGAAGCTCGGGATGGTCCTTGGGGCGCTCGCGGCGGGCGAGAATCCCTTCGAGCGCGAGGTCGGCTTCGCGTTCGGCGCCCACGGCGTCGCCGAAGATGGACGGCATCGGCGGCTCCGGCGGGAACGCAAACAGGCGATCCACCGCGCGGTCCGGCCCCGCGGCGGCGGCGGCCGCGACGTCTTCCGGCAGGGGGCCGAATCCCGCTCGGCGCAGTAGGTGCGCGGCCTTGGCGGCGTCCCATGGATCACCGGCCGCCGGGACAAAGGGCTCGAGCCCCGTGGGCATCCCAGACCTCCTTGAATCGGAATCGTCCGGTGGTGCTGGGCCCGGGACCGCCACGCCCGGCGGGGCGCGGTGCCCGGTCCCCGGCACCGGTCTCCAAGCGCCCGTACCGCGCGAAAAAGTTCCCGCGCGCGCTAAGCCTGCCGAAATTCCGCCCACGCGCGTTCGACCGTGGCCGGCGAAGCGAGCAGGTCGATCGCGGTCATCACCATCACCTTGGCGTCCTGGATCATCCCGGCGAGGCCGACCTCGGCCTTGCCCGCCTCGAGCGCCTCGCGCGTGTGCATGCCGACGCCGGGGGGACATGTCGGCAGCGTGTAGCTGATCGTCGGCACCGCCTGGCTCAGGTTGCCGAGATCGGTCGACGCGCCCACGAAGCGCTCCTCGACCGCGAACCCGAGCGCCTCCGCGTTTGCCTTGACGAGCGCCCCGAGCGTCCGGTTGTACTTGAGCGCGTCAAAGAGCATCCCCTTGGAGATCGTGACCGTGGTGCCGGTGGCGTCGGCCGCGGCGCGGCCGCATGCCTCCGCCCGCGCCATGAGCTCCTTGTGGTACGCGCTGTCCGCGGAGCGGACGCCGAACGCCGCGGCGGCGCGCTCGGGCACGATGTTCACCGCCTGGCCGCCGTCGGTGATGATGCCGTGGATGCGCGCGTCCGGCCGGAGCTGCTGGCGCATGGCGTTGATCGCGTTGAACAGCTGGATCACCGCGTCCAGGGCGTTGAGCCCGTTCCACGGCGCCGCGGCGGAGTGCGCCGGGCGTCCCGCGTACTGGAACTCGACGCCCTGCACGGCGAGGCACCCGGTCGCCACGGACGCGTGATCGCCGGCGTGGTACTGGATGGCCGCATCGCACCCTTGAAAGGCGCCGCGCTCCAGCATGAGGATCTTGCCGCCGCCGCCTTCCTCCGCCGGCGTCCCGTAGTAGACGACCGTGCCGGCGAGGTCCGGAAGCACCGTCGCGAGCGCGGTCGCGGCGGCCGCCATGCCCGCGCCCATCAGGTTGTGCCCGCAGGCGTGCCCGAGCCCGGCGAGCGCGTCGTACTCCGCGATCAGCCCGACCGTCGGGCCGCTGCCGCGGCCGTGGGCGCGCGCGACGATGGCCGTCGGGATGCCGGCGGCCCCGACCTGAACCTCGTAGCCGTGGCGGCCGAGCAGATCGGCGATCCACCCGACGGCCTGCGTCTCCTGAAAGCCGATCTCGGGATGCGCGTGGATGCGAAGCGCCAGTTCCCGCGCGTCGGCCTCGCGGGCGGCGAGCGCGGCGAGGGCCCGCGCCTTGAGCGCGGCGGTGTCGGACGCGGCGTGCGTCGTGGCCATGACCTGCCCCTCCTTGGCGTCGATGAGATGCCACCAAGGTTCGGCAGGCGGCGCCGGGGCGCCTTTGCCCGCGGTCTATCCCGTGCGGCGCGCCAGCCCCGGCGGCGCCGCGGCGGGGCGGCGTACGGGCCGGGCGCCCGCGGGCTCGCCGTAGCGCAGCCGTTGCACGGCCCGGCGAAGCCGGGCGTCCGTGACCTCGTAGTACACCTGCGTGGTTACCGGGCTCTCGTGGCCGAGGAGCCGCTGCGCCTCCTCGATCCCGAGGCCGACGTTGGCCATCTGCTGCCCGGCCGTGTGCCGGAGATGGTGAAACGCGATCCCCTCGGGAATGGGCACGCGCGCCCGGGCCGCGTAGCGCTTGAAGATGCGCTCCACGCTCGCGTAGTGCAACCGGCCGCGGCGACGCTGAAACGGCAGCCGGAAGAAGAGGGCCGTCGTGGGCGCGGCCGGGCGGGCCTCGAGCCACCGGAGGAGGGCCGTCCTCGCATCCGCCGTGAGAGGCAGCACCTGTTCCTTGCTCCCCTTGCGCCAGACGACGATCGCGGCCTGCTCCGGATCCGTGAGGCGGATCACCCGCTCGGTGTCCAGGCGGATCACCTCGCTCACGCGGAGTCCCATGAGCCCCAGCTCCGCCATGGCGCGATCCCGCAGCACACGCGGATCGTCGCCCGCAAACGCGGCGCGAAACCGCGCGACCTGCTCCTCGGTCCACCACCGATGCACGCGCCGCGTGCGCCGGGGCGGACGGATGTCCTGCGCGACCGAAAACGGACGGCGCTGCCGGCGCCGCAGCCACTCGTAGAACCGGCGGAGCGCCGTAATCCGGCGCGCGCGCGTGGCCACGGACAGCCCAGCCTCGGTCAGGCGCCGGCTGAAGCGCAGGAGATCGTCGCTCGATGCCTCTTCGAGGCGGTTGTCGACGTACTCCGCGAACTGCTGCAGATCGCGGATGTACGCCAGGCGGGTGTTGAGACCGCGGTTTTCTCCCTCGAGGTCCGTCCACCACTCGAGGAGCAGCGGGTGGCTCGACGGCACGGGCGAGCGGCGCGACCGGCGCGCTGGCATGATATCGACCCCCCGAATGGAGCGGCGATGAAAGCGTCGATCGCTGCGGCGGAGCAGGTGCGTCATCGCCCGTTCGGCGCGTGGTGTTCGCACGCCTCCCGTAATTCTCCTGCGCGTTCGCTCGCCGCCAGCCTGAGGCTCACCAGATACCAGTTCACGAACGGCGTTCCGCATCGAAAGACGCCCGGCGCCACCTCGTTCGTCACGCCGCACTCCTCCGGGGGGATTCGATCTCGGGCTCGCCTCCATATTGCCTCGCGTCCGGGTCGTTCCCTCTCGCGCCGCGGCAGGCGCGCCCGCGCCGGCATTCATGTATCATCGATGGTGACGACGTCCAGCCGCCGGAGGGGATCATGGCCGCGTGTGCCAAGTGCGGAAACGAGTACGTGCAGGGGGCGAAGGGCTGGTTTGCGCGCGTCGAGGGGCTGGGTCCCGGCGGTCGCGGGGACACCCCGCTGGCGCGCGTCCTGCTCTGCCCGGACCATTTCGCGGAGATCCCGCGCCCTGAGCGTGCCGCGTGGCACGAATACACGGGCGCCCCGTCCGGGCCGACCCGGGAGAAGCGCGTCGGCCGGCTCGCCGGGACGTAACGGCCGGCCGGTCCATCTACCCTCGTCAAGCACAAGGACGCTGCATTAGGAGGGGGAGGGATCCACAGCGCGAACCTGACCGTACCTTGCGTAACCTAGGACAACCTGGGTCACGACACGCTACATCGCCGGAGAGAGGGGGTCTGCGATGATGGCCCGGTTCACGCGTCGCGAGTTTCTACGGCATACGGCTATGGCGGCAGGCGCGGGCCTGGCGGCGACGTACGCCGCCGGGGTGCGCGAGGCCGGCGCGGCCGCGGCCGTTCCCAATGCCGACACGCTCTTCTACGGCGTGTACTGGGAGCCCGTGAACCTCGACCCGCATGCGATCACGGACTGGGGCAGCATGTGGATGCTCGACAACATCTACGAGCCCCTCGTGCGCTACCAGACCAAGCAGGTCAACGGGCAGACCGTGGGGACGGCGGACGTGGGACCGCACCTCGCGCAGGACATCACCGCCGCGAAGGACGGCAAGACGTACACCTTCCGGCTGCGGACCGGCGTGAAGTTCCACTCCGGCGATCCGCTGACGGCCGACGCGGTCAAGTACTCGATCAACCGCATGCTCACCGTGAACCTCGGCCCCGCCAGCCTGATCTCGAAGTTCATGGACCAGAAGAGCACCACCGTGGTGGACCCGCAGACGGTACGGGTCACGCTCACGCGGCCGTGCCCGTTCTTTCTCAAACTGCTCGCCGCCACCAACACCGGCGCGATCGTCAACCCGAAGACGGTCGAGGCGCATGGCGGCACGCAGCCCGGCAAGTTCAACGAGTGGATGTCGCGCAATACCGACGGCACCGGGCCGTTCAAGTGGGGCACATGGACCGCCGGCCAGCAGTTCGATCTCGTCGCGAACGACCAGTACTGGGCCGGCCCGCCGAAGCTGAAGCGGGTCGTCTTCCGAGTCATCAGCGATTTCGCGACGCAGTTCCTGCTCCTGAAGCGCGGCGAGCTGGACATCGTGTACCGGCTGCCTCCGGACATGACGACGCAGCTCATCGGCAACCCGGACATCGTGATCAGCCGCGACAGCGGCATCGGGATGCACCAGATCTACATGCAGAACCGCTTGAAGCCGTTCGACGACGTCCGGGTGCGCCAGGCCATGGTCTACGCCGTCGATCCGTTCGCCATCAACCGGGCCGCCGCGTTCGGCCTGGCCTCGGTCGCGCACAGCATGCTGCCGAGCGGGCTCGAGGGCTATACGCCGTCGTTGTGGCCGTACAAGCACGATCCGGCCAAGGCGAAGGCGCTCCTCGCCGAGGCCGGCTACGCCAAGGGGTTCGCCACGACGATCGCGTTCAACGCCGGCAACACGGAGCGCGAGCAGACGGCGGTGCTCGCGCAGGCGTCGTTGCGCAACGTGGGGGTCGACGCGAAGGTCGAGGGGATTCCCTGGGGCACGTTCGTGACGAACTATCAGGACGGCAAGATGCCGATGTTTGTGCTGAGCGGGCTCGAGCTGCCCATCGTGGACAATTACGTCAACAACATCTTTTACTCCAAGAGCGCGGGCGCAAAAGGCAACTTCGCCTTCTACAACAACCCGCAGGCGGACCGGCTGATCGACCGCCTGCTCGCAACGGTGGACCCGCCGGCGCGCAAGCAGATCATCACGGAGCTGCAGCGCGTGCTCAACACCGACGTCCCGAGCGTGCCGATCTACGACTCGCTCTTGATGTACGCGCACCGGGCCTGGGTCAAGGGGTGGGTGCTCTACCCGTCGGGGAACTGGTACTTCTTCCCCGTGGAGAAGCGCGCCTAGGCCCACCCCGCAGGCAGCCGCGCCGAGGGCACGCCACTGGTCGGGTTCGTGGTCCGGCGGTTTGCGGCGGTCCCGCCGATCCTCGTCGGGATCACGCTCGTCACCTTCTTGCTGCTCCACGTGGTGCCCGGCGATCCGGCGCGCATGTACCTCGGCGAGGGCGCGCAGGACCCCGGCGTCATCGCGGCGCTGCGCCACCAGTGGGGGCTCGACCGTCCGCTGCCGGTGCAGTACGTCGACTACCTGCGCAACGCGCTGTCCGGCAACCTGGGGTTCTCGATCCACTCCGGCCGGCCGGTCGCGGACGACTTGCGGCATTACTTGCCGGCCACGGCCGAGCTGAGCCTGCTCAGCTTCGTGATCGCCGTCGTCCTCGGCATCCCGCTCGGGGTGCTCTCCGGCGCGCGCGTCAACACCGCGACGGATCACGCGAGCCGCGTCGGCTCGCTCCTGTTCCTGTCGATGCCGAGCTTTTGGTTCGGCCTGATCGTCATCTACGTCGGGTACTTCGTGCTCGGCTGGCTGCCGTCGCCGACGGGGCGCCTGGGCATGACCGACACGGCGCCGCCGGCCGTGACCGGCTTCTTCCTGGTCGACAGCCTGCTGGCGGGCGATCCCGGCGCGTTCGTGCGGGCGTTGTGGTACCTCCTGCCGCCGGCGTTCACGCTGGCGCTGCCCTCGCTCGGGCTCGTGGTGCGCATGCTGCGCGGCAGCATCGTCGAGGTGCTGGGGCAGGACTATATCCGCACCGCCCGCAGCAAGGGGGCCGCCGGGTGGAGCGTGCTCTACCGGCACGCGCTCCGGAACGCGCTGATCCCCACGGTCACCGTGCTGGGCGTGCAGTTCGGCCTGCTGTTCAGCGGCAACGTCCTGGTGGAAGCCGTGTTCTCGTGGCCGGGGATCGGCGCCTACCTCGTGCAGGCGATCACGTGGCTGGATTACTCGGCGGTCATGGGCTGCACCTTGCTCATCGCGGTGCTGTTCGTCGCCGTCAACGTCCTCGTCGACCTCAGTTACGCCGCGCTGGACCCCCGCGTGACCTATGGCTGACGCGGTCCGGGACCGGCCGCGCTCGGATGCCGCGGCGGCGCGGCCGGCCGCGCGGATCGGCGAGTGGTGGATCGCCGCGCACCGCCTCCGGCGGAACACGCTGTCGGTGGCCGGGCTCGGGATCCTCGTGCTGTGGGCCGTCATCGCGGTCGCCGCGCCGGCGGTGGCGCCCCACGACCCCGTGGCGGTGGACGTCACCGCCCGGCTGCGGCCGCCGGGGGCCGGGCATCCGTTCGGCACGGATTTCTACGGGCGCGACATCCTGAGCCGCATCGTGTACGGCGCCCGGTACGACCTCGTGATCGGCATCGTCGCGGTGGGGATCGCCGCCGGCGGCGGCACGCCGTTCGGGGTGGTGGCCGGGTACTACCGCGGCTACCTCGACGACGCCATCATGCGCGTGTGCGACGTGCTGCTCGCGTTCCCGAGCCTCGTGCTGGCGCTCGCGCTCGGCGCCGCGCTCGGCCCCGGCCTCTGGAAAGCCGTCGTCGCGGTGGCGATCACCAGCATCGCCGGCTACGCCCGGCTCGCGCGCGGGTCCACGCTCGTCGGCCGCGAGGAAACGTACGTGGAGGCCGCGCGCGCCCAGGGCGCTTCGGACGTGCGGATCCTGGCCCGGTACGTGCTCCCGAACATCGTCTCGCCCATCGTGGTGCGGGCCACGATCGGCATGGGCTTCAGCGTGCTGCTCGCCGCCAGCCTCAGCTTCGTGGGGCTGGGCGCGCAGCCGCCCACGCCCGAGTGGGGGGCGATGATCAACGAGGGCCGCAACCAGCTCGTGACCGGCGTCTGGTGGATCTCGACGTTTCCCGGCCTCGCCATCATGTCCGTCGTGCTGGGGTTCAACCTGCTCGGTGACGGGATCCGCGACGTGCTCGATCCTCGCGGGGCCACCCGGATATAACCGCGCCCGCGGCAGGACGGGCGCGAGACGCCGCGGGAGCGTGCGCTCGCAAAACACCGCCTCGCGCATCGCCGCGCGCTCCCCCAGGCGGCGCCCGGAGCGCATATGCTGACGGAGTTGCCCCGCGACGTCTAACCGGGTCCCGGCCGCGTCGCCTCGACGCGCGTGGCGACGGCGTCAGCGCGCGGCCGCGGCGATCGCCTCCCGCAGCACGTCCACGATCCGATCGAGCGTCTCGGCGGGCGTCATGAGCGGCGGCGCAAGACAGATCGTGTCGCCGACCGGCGGGTCCGCCGATCCCGCCCGGAGCCGCGGGAGGAGCCCGCGCGACACGGACTCGCGCACCACCCTGGGGCCGAGCCCGAGCGCCGGCTTCTTCGTGCTCCGGTCCTCCACCAGCTCGACACCGCACATCAGGCCGAACCCACGCACGTCCCCAACGGCCGGGAGATCGCGGAGCGTCTCGAGACCCGCCAGCAACCGGCGGCCCATCTCACCGGCGCGCTGCACGAGCCCCTCGCGCTCGATGATCTCGACGTTCTTGAGGCCGACGGCGCAGCACACCGGATGCCCGGAGTACGTCGCCGCGTGCATGAACTTCCGGTCGAGCGGCGCTTCCTGGATGGCCGCGTGCACCCGTTCGGAGATCAGGATGCCACCGAGCGGCAAGTACGCGCTGGTCACGCCCTTGGCGAACGAGACGATGTCCGGCTCGACCCCCCAGTGCCCCATGGCGAACCAGCGGCCGGTGCGCCCGAACCCCGTGATCACCTCGTCCGCGATCAGGAGCACCTCGTACTTGTTGCAGATCTCCCGCACGCGGGGCCAGTACGAGGGCGGAGGCGGAATCACGCCGCCGGCGCCCATCACCGGCTCGCCGATCACCGCCGCCACCGTGTCGGGACCCTCCTCGAGGATGACCCGCTCGAGCGCGTTCGCGGCCTCCACGCCGACGTCGCCGCCGCCCGGCCAGCGATACGCGTAGGGCGCCGGGGCCTGCACGAAGTTCGGGACAAGGGGGCCGAACATCTTGTGGTACGCGGCCATGCCGGTGGCGCTCATGGCCGCCATCGTGACGCCGTGGTATCCATGCACGCGCGAGATGATCTTGACCTTGTCGGGTTTGCCGAGCACCTTCCAGAAGAACCGCGCCGTCTTGAACGCCGACTCGTTGGACTCGGCGCCCCCGGTGGTGAAATAGACGGCCGAGGTGCTCGGATACGCCAGCTTCACCAGGCGCTCGCCGAGGCGGATCATCGGCTCGTTCGACTGACCGGCGTACGACGAGGCAAACGCGATCTTGCGCATCTGATCGGCGGCCGCCTCCGCGAGCTCGCCGCGCCCGTGCCCGACGTTCACGTTCCAGAGTCCGGCAAGCCCGTCGATGTACTCGCGTCCGCTGGCGTCCTTGAGCATCGCGCCGCGGCCCTCGACGAAGAGCAGGGGATGCTCATGGTCCTTGGGGTGGTGGAGCGGGTGGATCAGGTGGCGCCGATCCTCCTGGATCAGCAGCTGCGTGTCGTCCGTCATGACGCCTCCCTCCGTGTCCTCGCCTACTGGACAGACGTGCCCTGGAAGAACAGGTAGAACGTCGGAGAGAGCACGAAGCCGTGCTCCCGCCGGGTCGCCGCGGCCGTCTGCAGCGCGTTGTCGATGAAGATCCAGGGGGCGTCCCGGGCAATGATCGCGCTGGCCTGCCGGTACAGCGCACCGCGCCTGGACAGGCTCTCCACGGTGGACGCCTGCTGGAGCAGCTGGTCCACCTTCGGGTCATCGTAGTAGCCGCTGTTGAATCCCTTGGGCGAGATCGCCGCGCCGTCGACCACGAGGCTGAGCATGGGGGCCGGATCACCGGGATCGAGCATGAACGACATCGCGCCCATCTCCGCGCTCCCGAGTCCCTTGCCGTACTGGTTCAGGTACGCGCCCCACTCGTAAGTTTGGATCGACATCTTCACCCCGACGTTTGCCAGATCGGCCTGGATCGCCTCCGCCATGATCTTCGGCGACTGCATGCCGGAGCCCGACTCCGGAATCCAGAACGTTCCGCTGAAGCCGTTCGGATACCCCGCTTCGGCGAGCAACGCCTTGGCCTTTGCCGGGTCATAGGGGTAGCCCTTGACCTGTGGATCAAACGCCCAGGTCACCGCCGGCGGAATCGGCCCGTCGGCCGGCGTGCACGTGCCCTTCAGCACGTCGCGACAGATCGCCGCCTTGTTCACGGCGTAGTTGACCGCCTGACGAACGCGGACGTCGTTGAACGGCTTGATGCGGGTATTGAGGGTCACCCACCAGATGTGCGGCCCGGGCGCCTCGTAGACCTGGAATCGAGCGTCCTTCTTGAGCTGCGCCAGGTTGTCCGGCGGGACGTCCACGATAAAATCCACGCCGCCGTTGAGCAACTCCGTGACACGGGTCTGGTCGTCCGGCAGCGGCCGGAAGATGAGCTGGGCGAGCTTCGGCGCGCCGCCCCAGTACCGTGGATTCTTTTGGAGCACGATGCGCACGTTCTTCTGCCAGCTCACAAAGGTGAACGGCCCGGTCCCCGCGGGATGGCTGGCGAAGTCCTTGCCCCACTTCTTGACCGCTGCGGGGCTGACGATACGGCCGGTGTTGAGCGTGAAGTTGTGCAGCAAGGGCGAAAAGGGATGCTTCAAGGTGAACCGCACCGTGGAGGGGTCGACCACCGCGGTGGACTCGATCGCGCCGTAGTAAAACGGCGCAAACGGGAACGGCCCGGTGTCGTGGTAGGGGTGTTGCGGATCCAGGAGCCGATCGTACGTGAACTTCACCGCGGCCGCGTCGAACGGTGTCCCGTCGTGGAAGACGACGCCGCGCCTGAGCTTGAACGTGTATTGCAGCCCGTCGGGCGAGATGCTCCACGACGTCGCCAGCCCGGGCTCGAGCGTAAACGTCCCCGGGGCGAATTGCACGAGGGTGTCGTACACGTTTGAGAGGACACGCATGGAGTTGATGTCCGTCAACTGCCCGGGGTCCATCGACGTCGGTTCGGCGACGAGGCCCACGACGAGGGTCCCGGGCGTGACGGCCCCGGTGGGGGACGCCCACAGGGATGCCCCGGCCACGGCACACACCGTCGCGGCAACGATCAGGAGTCGTTTCACGCGTATCCCCTCCCAGGGCGCTCGTAGCGAGTCATGTTGCGTGTTGTTGCAGGAGCTTCTCGCGTGCGCTAGGATCTGAGAAGTGGTTCACTGGGTCGCTCAGATGCACCTTCTCGCGGCCGCGCTCCGGCCGCGCGCGGCGGGTGCTGCTGTGCGGGCGACACTGCCGCGCCGTACGCGCCGCCGGGCTGGGTAGCCGTGTCGCGGTACCTCGTGCATCGCCTGGCATGGGTCGGCCTCGTGCTGTGGGGCGTGTCCGTCGTGACGTTTATCCTCATCCGGATGACGCCGGGGGATCCAGCGGAGATCCTGCTCGGTCCCCTGGCCACCGCGCAGGACGTCTCCCGGCTGCGGAGCGAGCTCGGGTTGGACCGGCCGCTGGCCGTCCAGTACGTCCTGTGGCTCGGGCACATGCTTCACGGGGATCTGGGGCGTTCCATCACCCTGCATCGTCCCGTGCTTGACGAAGTCCTCCGGCGCTTCGTGGCCACCCTCGTGCTCAGCGCCGGCGCCGTCGTGCTGGCGTTCGGCCCCGGCATCGCGCTCGGCATCGGCGCGGCGCGCCGGCCGGCCGGGTTCGCGGACCGCACGGCCCTCCTGATCGCCGTTGGCGGCGTCAGCGTGCCGTCGTTCTGGCTCGGGATGCTCCTGATTATCCTGTTCTCGCTCCGGCTGGGGTGGCTCCCGGGCGCGGGGATGTACTCGCCGTCCGGACAGCCGACGGTGCCGGACCTGCTGCGTCACCTGATCTTGCCGGCCGCCGCGTTGGGCGCGCTGCCGCTCGCGGTGATCACCCGGGTGACGCGCACCGGCATGGCCGACGCCATGCGCGAGCACTACATTCGCACCGCTCGATCCAAGGGGCTCGATGAGCGCACCGTCGCGCTGCGGCACGCGTTTCGCAACACGATGGTCGGGATCGTGACCGTCGTCGGCCTCGAAATGGGCTTTTTGCTCGCCGGCGCCGTGTACGTCGAAACCGTGTTTAGCTGGCCGGGGGTCGGCTCAATGCTCGTCAACGCCATCCTCACGCGGGATTTCCCGGTCATCCAGGGGACGGTGCTGCTGGTGGCGCTCGCGTACGTGCTCATCAACTTGCTGACCGACCTGCTATACGCGTATCTCGACCCACGGATCCGGTTCGAGTAGCATGCTCGAGCGAGCGACGGCGCGTCCGGCGACGGCACCGCCCGCGAGCCGGTCCCCTCATGCCTACGCCAGAGCGCTCGCGCGCCTGCGCCGGAACCCGCCGGCGGTGGCGGGGCTCGCGGCGGTCCTCGCCATGGCGGCACTCGCCGTCGCCGCCCCGCTCCTCCCGCTGGCGCCGCCCGACCAAACGCACTTCGTCTCGCGTCTCGCCGGCCCGCTGTCGTCCGGCTACCCCGCCGGCTCGGATCAGCTCGGCCGCGACCTCCTGAGCCGGGTGATCTGGGGCACCCGGACGTCCCTCGTGGTCGGGATCGGCGCGGCGCTGCTCGCGCTGGTCATCGGCGCCCTGGTCGGGATCACGGCCGCCTACTACGGCGGGTACGCCGACAACCTCCTGATGCGCGGCATCGACATCCTCCTGGGCTTTCCCGAGATCCTGCTGGCGATCGCCATCGTGGCGGCCCTGGGCCCCGGCCTCGTCCACGCGATGATCGGCGTGGCGCTCGCCAATGTGCCGTTCTACGCGCGTGGGATTCGCGGCGCCGTCCTCACCCTGCGCACCCACGAATTCATCGACGCGGCGCGCGCGGCCGGGGCGAAAAACCTCCGCATCATGGCGCGGCATCTGTTGCCCAATATCGTCGGCGCGATGGCCGTGTTTGTCTCGCTCAACGTCGGCTGGATGTTGACGGAGACGGCCGGCCTCAGCTTCATCGGGCTCGGCGCCCAGCCTCCCACGCCCGACTGGGGGACGATGCTCGCGGACGGCCGCAGCGTCATTACGGTGGCCCCCCACGTGGCCACGGTGGCGGGGGCCGCGATCGTCCTCGCGGTGCTCGGGCTCAACGTCTTCGGGGAAGGCCTCCGCGAGATCATCGACCCTCATCCGTAGCCTGCCCGCCGGACGCATGAGCCGACCCCTGGATCGCGCCGGGGCGACCTCATGCGAAACGACTCCGCCGCGTTGCGGTTTACACGACGCATGGGGCTCCTGTCCGGCCCGCTCGTCGAACGTGGTACAATCGGGAGCGCGACGCGCCCGCACGAAGCCCGGGCGTCGCATCCGCAGGCAGGACCATCCACAGAGGGAGCGTGATCGCCCATGCCGCGCCGGTTCCGTCCGGATGCCCTCACCGCGCTGGGCACGAGGATCTTCGAGGCGGTGGGCGCGCCGAGCGATATCGCGGGCATCGTCGCCCGCTCGCTGGTCGACGCGAATCTGACGGGCCACGATTCGCACGGGGTGCTGCGGATCCCGCACTATGTCGAGCGCGTCCGCGACGGACGCGTCAGGCCGGCGGTGCGGCCGAAGGTGATCGAGGACCGTCACGCGATCGGCGTCGTGAGCGGCGAGTGGGGGTTCGGCCAGCTCGCCGGGCGCCTCGCGATGGACGACGCGGTGCGCCGGGCGCAGGAGTTCGGGGTCGGTGCCGTCGGCGTCGTGCGGTGCAACCACTTCGGCCGGATGGGCGAGTACGTGGAGCGGGCGGCGGATGGGGGCTATGTCGGCCTGGTGTGGGTCGGCGGTCTCGGACAGCGCGCGGCGGTGCCGCACGGCGGCCGCCGCCCCACGCTTGGCACCAACCCGATCGCGGTCGGCTTTCCCGTGGACGGCGAGCATCCCGTGGTCGTCGACTTCGCCACCACCGCGGTCGCCGCGGGCAAGATCATGGTGGCCCGCGCGCGTCACGTGCCGCTTCCCCCCGGCTGCATCGTCGACCGCGACGGCCGGCCGACGACGGACGTCGAAGACTTCTACGCCGGCGGGGCGCTGCTGCCGGCGGCCGGGCACAAGGGCTTCGGCCTCTCGGTGGCGGCGGAGCTGCTCGGGCAGGCGCTGACCGGCGCGGATGCCATCCAGGACGCACCCGGCAGGGAGGCCGTGCACGGCCACTCCGGCGCGTTGTTCATGGCGCTCGATCCCGGGGGGATGCGTCCCGCCGCCGACGCGAAGGCGCAGGCGCGCCGGATCGTGGATCGCATCCGCGGCATTCCGCCCGCCGACGGCGTCGACCGCGTCCGCACGCCGGGGGACCCCGAGGTCGAGTCGCGGCGCGCGCGCGCCGGGGGCTTCGAACTGCCGGACGCTACGTGGAGCGCCATTGTGGAGTGCGCCCGAAGCGTGGGGCTCCGCGACGACGACTTGCCGCAACCGGCTTAGGCTCGAGGGCGTCGCACCACTCGTGGGATTGGGCGGGGAGGAGCGCTCGATGACAGTCACCCGCGGCGAGGCGGCGTGCTACCGGATCAAGCTCCGCGAACCGTGGCAGAGCGCGAGCCACGTTATCACCACGTTCGAGCTGATCACCGCGCGGCTGTGGACCGACACGGGACAGGAAGGCGTCGGCTGGACGTTCACCGTCGGCGCCGGCGGAACGGCGATCGCCGCGTTCCTCACCGACGACCTGCTCCCGGCCGCGGTGGGGGCCGACCCGGCGCTGGTGGAGCGCACCTGGCAGCGGCTCCACGGCACGGTGCGGGATGCGGCGCCGGGCGGGCTGGCGTTGCTCGGGCTCTCCGCGGTCGACGTCGCGCTGTGGGATCTCAAGGCGCAGGCGGCGGGCGAGCCGCTGTACCGTTTGCTCGGCGGCAGCCGCGACCGCGCCGAGGCGTACGGGAGCGGGATCAACCTCAACCTCTCGATTCCGGACCTGCTCGCGCAGTTCCGCCGCTGGAAGACACGCGGGTTCCGCGCGTTCAAGATGAAGGTGGGCTCCGATGATCCGAGCACCGACCTCGAGCGCGTGCGCGCGGTGCGCGAGGAGATCGGGCCCGGTGCCCTCTTGATGCTGGACGCGAATCAAAAGTGGACGGCCGCCGAGGCGCTCCGGCGGATTCGCGGGTTCGAGCCGTACGACCCGTACTGGATCGAGGAGCCGCTGCCGGCAGACGACGTGGCCGGCCACGCGTGGCTGCGCGCGCAGGCACGGTGCCGGATCGCGCTCGGCGAAAATCTGTTCGCGGTCGCCGCGTTCAACGAATTTCTGCGCCGCGACGCGGTCGACGTCGTGCAGCCCGACGTGCTGCGGGTCGGCGGCATCACGCCGTTTCTCAAGATTGCGCACCTGGCCGAATCGTACGGCGCGCCGACGGCGCCGCACCTCGTGCTCGAGCTGTCCGGGACGCTGTGCTGCGCGATCGGGCATGCGTCCATGATCGAGGACCTCGACGGCGGCACCCTGGGGGAACTCGGGGCGCTGGCGGAGCCGATTCGCACGGAACAGGGCTATTTCACGCCGCCGCCCCGCCCGGGGCACGGAGTGCGGTTCGACTGGGACGCGCTCGCCCGTTGGCGCGCCCGTGGCTGATCCCGGCGTTGCCGCGCCGGTGAACCTGCCGAGACGCCCGCCCGTTTTTCTTAGGGGAGAGGAGACGGGAGTCCGCATGGCGACGACGGCCGGGACACCGGACACACGTCCAACCGAGCAGCGACAGCCGCGGCCGGCCGCGGAAATCCTCTCGCTCGACGGGCGGCTCAGCCTGCTGGCGGCGTGCCCGTCACTGCGGGGGCTGACGCGGCCGCGTCTTGCCTGGCTCGCGCGCCTGGCCCACGAGCGCTGCGTCCCCGCCGGCGGGTGGTTCTTTCGCCAGGGGGACGCCGTGACGGCCCTGTATGTCCTCACCCGCGGCAAGGTGAAGCTGACGTCCAACAGCCTCACCGGACGGCAAACGATCCTCGATGTCATCGATCCGCTCGCGCCGTTCGGGCACGTGGCGGCGTTGGAGGGGACGGGCGGCTGTTATCCCGTATCGGCGGAGGCCCTCGAGCGAAGCCGCGCGCTCGCGTGGGAGCCCACCGTCATCCTGAAGACCGTGACAGAAAATCCCCCCGTGGCGGTCGCGTGGCTGCGCCACCTCGCCCGCCAGGTCGAGCACGCCTGGGAGAACGTGGAAGAACTGGCCACGGACTGCGTCGAGCGCAGGCTGGCGTGGGTGCTGGTCGAACGCGCCAGGAACACTGCGGTGTGCACCCCCGCGGATCCTCGCATCACCATCGCGCTGACCCGTCAAGACCTCGCGGACATCGTGGGGTGCACGCGCGCCACGATCAGCCGGGTCCTGACCCGCTGGCACAGCCGAGGAATCGTGGACCGCGCGCGCGCCCGCATCGAGATCCGCGACATCGACCAGCTGACCCGCATTCGCGACGGCGCGTAGCCCAAGCGACCGCTCCGGTACACGCAAGGCCTTCCCCCGCGTTGTGTGCGCTAGTATACCGACTTCCCGGCCGGGCGTTGCTATCGTGATCCCGGAGCGCGCGGTGCGGTTTGCCGGGTGCGCAGCCGCGCGCGCGGCCGAGCCGCGGCCGGCATGTCGCGGGCGCGGGGGAGTCGGCCGGCGCCGCTAAGGACAGGGGGTGACGACGATGGGGTGAACGGAATCCGTAAGACCGTGCAAGGCCTGTGGTGGGCGGCGGCGATGATCGGCCTGGTCACGCTGCCGGCGTTCGCGCGGATGCCCGCCGCGCGTGCGTTCGACTTCAGCCCCGTGACGAAGATCCAGCTCCCCGGCGCGGCCGGCCACGGGGACTGGGTGGCCTACGACCCGACGACGCACGCGATGTACATCGCCCTGCACAAGTCCGGGGTGGCCGTCGTGGATACGGTCCGCAATCGGGTGCTCGCCGAGGTCCAACCCATTGCCGATCCAAACGGCATCGCGTACGACCGCGCTTACCTCTACGTGGCCTCGGGCAGCGGGAACGAGCTCGTGGTCGTCCGCAAGGCCGGCTGGCAGATCGTCGGGCGCGTCCCGACCAAGGGAAAGACCCCGGACGGCGTGTGGGTCGACGCTCCGAAGCACCTGGTCCTGGTGTCGAGCGACGATCAGAACTGGGTGGAAGCCTATCGTGCGGGAGCCCATCCGCGATGGCTGGCGACCTATCCCCTCGAGCCCAACACGCCGAAGTCGGGACCGGACGTCGGCGTGCTCGTGCCGTCCCTGGGGGTGCTCTACATGCCCGACGACGCCATGGTGGAAGCGCTCAACATTGACACGGGCAAGGTGACCACGAGCGTCGACACGGGCGTGCCGGTGACGAAGACCGGCGGCACCAAGAACATGGTCTACGATCCAATCCGCAACCTGCTGTGGGTGGGCACCACGGCGCACAAGACGCTCGTCCTCGACGCCACCACGCTCAAGACGGTGGCGACCGTGCCGGCGCGGGGAGGGGCCGACGAGCTCGCCTTCGACCCGGCCCTGCGCCTCGTCTACGCGTTCGAGGGGTCGGCAAAGGGGTTCGACGTGTATAACGCCGACACGCTCCGACCGGTGATCTTCGTCTCGACCGGCGTGGGCAATACCCACACCGGGGCGGTCGATTTGTCGAATGACCGGGTCTACGCGTACGAGGGCGACGCCGACGCCGTCGGCGTGTATACGCCGTTTGGCGAGGCCGGCACGGCCAAGTAACGGGCGCGGAGGAGGGATGACCAATGGCAACCGTGGCACGAGGGCATCCTGATCAGGCCGCCGACCGTCCCGGGATCAACCGATGGTGGGTCTTCGTCGCCTCCATCATCGCGATGGCGGCGATGGCGAACCTGCAATACGCGTGGACGCTGTTCACGACGCCGCTGACGCGAAGCCTCCACGCGTCGCTGGCGCTGGTGCAGGTGGCGTTCGCGGCGTTTGTGCTCTGTGAAACGTGGCTGGTGCCGTTCGAAGGTGCGCTGGCGGACTTCTTCGGGTCGCAGACCATCATCATGCTGGCGGGGATCCTGGTGGGGCTCGCCTGGATCGGCGCCGGGCTGGCGCACTCGCTCGGGTGGCTGTACTTCTGGTATGCGCTCGGCGGCGTGGGCGTCGGGGCGACGTACGGCACGGCGGTGGGGAACGCGCTGAAGTGGTTCCCGGACCGGCGTGGGCTCTGCGCCGGCGCGATCGCCGGCGGCTACGGCGTGGGGACGGCGCTGACGGTCGCGCCGATCGCGGCGATGATCCACGCGAGCGGCTATCGGAGCGCCTTCGTCACGTGGGGCATCATCCAGGGCCTCGTCGTGATCATCTGCGGCTACTTCATCCGCAGGCCGCCCCAGGGGTGGCTCCCCCCGGGGTGGAAGGAAACCGCACAGGCCGTTCGCGCGCACGTCCACCAGGGCCTCGTCGACATGACGCCCGCGCAGATGGTGCGCCAGGGCTCGTTCTGGCTGCTGTACTTCATGATGTGCCTGATGGCGTTTACCGGGCTCGTCGTGACCGCGCAGCTGAAACCCATCGCGCAGTTCTACCACGTGGACAAAGTCATCGTGGCGTTCGGCATGAGCGCCCTCGTGCTGGCGCTGACGATCGACCGCGTGATCAACGGGCTGACCCGGCCGTTCTGGGGGTGGGTGTCCGACCACGTCGGCCGCGAGAACACCATGTTCGTGGCGTTTGCCATCCAGGCCATTACGATATTTCTGTGGATCGGCCTGATCCGCCACCCGATCCTGTTCATCGTGCTCTCGGGATTCGCGTACTTCTCGTGGGGCGAGATCTTCTCGCTGTTCCCGTCCATGGTCGGCGACCTCTACGGCCGCAAGTTCGCCACGACCAACTACGGCATCGTCTACACGGCCAAGGGCGTGGCGTCCATCTTCGCCGGGCCGGTGGCCGCCGCGGCGTCGCATGCCGCCGGCAACTGGGCCGGGGTGCTGTGGGCCATGGTCGTATGCTCCGGGGTCGATGCGATCCTGGCGCTCGTCTGGCTCAAGCCCCTCGCGAAGCACACGGTGGAAAACTCCGAACAGATCCTGCAGCGTATCGTCCATGCGCCGGCGCCGGCCGGTGGCTAGGCCCGCCCGGCCCGGTTGGGGGCCATCCCGGCGGCCGGGATGGCCCCCGCCGGCCGTGCGCCGGTGGCGGTGAGCCTCCGGCGCACGGCCGAATCGCTTCCTCCCGGCTCGTTCGCCCTCGTGATGGCCACCGGCATCGTTTCGCTTGCCGCTTCGTCCGCGGGCTGGCAGGGAATCGCCTCCGCGCTGTTTCAGCTCAACAAGGCGGCGTACGCGGCGCTGGCATGCCTGGTCGTGCTGCGGGTCGCGTGGTATTGGCCCGGTGTGCTCCGCGACATGGCGGACCACGCCCGCGGGGCGGGGTTTTTCACGATGGTCGCCGGCACGTGCCTGCTCGGCATGCAGTACCTGGTGCTCGATCGCAATCCCCATGCCGCGCTGCGGCTGTGGGCCCTCGGCGCCGGGTTGTGGATCGTGCTGACGTACACGTTCCCGTCGGCTATCGTCGTGCCGGACTCCAAACCGGACGTCGGCCGTGGGCTCAACGGGAGCTGGCTCCTCTTGACCGTGGCGACGGAATCCGTCGCCGGGTTGGGCGCAAGCGTGGCGCCCGGCCTGGACGGCGCACGGGTCCTCATGCTCTTCGTCACGCTCGTGCTCTATTTCGTCGGCGCGGCCATGTACGCGGCGGTCATTGCCCTGATCGTGTACCGGCTGCTCTTCGTCCGCCTCGCACCGGAGACGCTGACGCCCTTGTACTGGGTCAACATGGGCGCGGCTGCGATTACCGCGCTGACGGGCGCCTCGATCGCCGCGCAGGCGTCGGGCTGGGGCTTCCTCCATGATGTGCGCCCCGCGCTCGACGGCCTCACGCTGCTCGCGTGGGGCGCGGCCACATGGTGGATTCCGCTCCTCGTCGTGCTCGGCATCTGGCGGCACCTTATCCGCCGCGTGGCCATCCGGTACGACCCGGAGTACTGGGGCCTCGTCTTCCCGCTCGGCATGTACAGCCAGGCGACGCTGGCGCTCGGCGGCATGACGGGCATCGCCGTCCTCTCGAAGATCGCTCGCGTCTTTGTCGACGCGGCGTGGCTCGCGTGGCTGGCAACCGCCGCCGGTCTCGTCCTCCGCGCCGGCGGCGAGCTGGCGGCCAAGCGCGGCCGGTCCCGGCCGGCTACAAGGCCAGGCGCATCTGCTGCGGAGCGTTGATGCGGGCTGGATAGCGGGGCGCATCCACCCCGGCCTGGACCTGTTCCCCTTCGACCATGCGACCCACCGCCGTCCGGTACGGCCGGGGCGCATACTTCCCGCCGTACATCTCGCCGTACCGCGGCAGGAGATCCGGACGGTACCCCTGGAGAAACCGCATGAAGGAGTCCCGGGTCACCGGGCCGAGGTGGAGCACGTTGTGTCCGATGAAGCGCGCGCCGTGGTCGGCGGCCGCGGCGACCACCGCCTTGAGACTGCCGGGCGAGTCGGTCAGCCCGGGGAGGATGGGCGCGACGAGTACGCCGCACCTGATGCCCGCGTCGACGAGCACACGCACCGTTCGCAGCCGCTGCATGGGCGGGGCCGCGTGCGGCTCGATGTTCCGCGCGATCGACGCGTCCACGGTGACCACGCTCAGGCAGACCGTGACGTCCGTCGTCCGGGCCAGCTCGGCAAGGAGATCCACATCGCGCCGGATGAGCGGGGAGCGCGTCACGATGCCCACGGGATTGCGAACCTGCACAAACGACTCCAGAATCTGCCTCGTCAGGCGATAGCGGCCCTCGACGGCCTGATAGGGGTCGGTCGCCGTGCCGAGCGCCACGGTCTCCCGGCGCCACGAGGCACGGGCAAACTCCCGCCGCAGCACCTCCGGCGCATTGACCTTGGCGAAGATCTTTGTGGACCATTGATCGAGACCGTCCTCGTCGAGGAACCAGTGCGTGCGCCGCGCATAGCAAAACGGGCATCCGTGCGAGCAGCCGCGGTAGGGGTTGATCGACCACGCGAACGGCATGCCCGTGACCCTGTTGAGGACAGATTTGACCTGGATCTCGACGATCTCGCGCGGCATGATGCTATTATATGCGAACGTACGTTCGTATGCAAGGACCTTCGTCCACAGTCCGCCCTGGCACACGCGCGCACCGCGGGCGTCGACCGGAGGCGGCCCGAGCCGCCGCAGGGATCGCGACATCCTCGTTGACATCAAAGACGCTGCAGGGGCGACTTCGGGAAACCTGCCGATACCAGCGGCGCAAGCAGGACGCGCCGTACCGCCGCCCCCGTAACGACGCGAGCGCGACGTCACGAGCGCAAAAACGTGTGTCGCGAACGCGCCGCATCGTGACGCCCGGGGATAACGACGGCTGTACGTCAGGACCGCGGGCCCGCGACGTGGAATAGTCTTGGCGTGGTCGCTCTGATCATCCTCGTCGCGCTCGGCTTCAACTTCATCAACGGGTTCCACGACGCCGCCAATTCGATTGCGACCGTCGTGAGCACACGCGTCCTCAACGCCCGCTGGGCCGTGGTGTGGGCGGCGCTCTTCAACTTTGTCGCGTTTCTCCTGGGCGTGCACGTCGCCGCGACCGTGGGGAAGGGCATCGTCGACCCACGCGCGGCGACCAACATCGTCGTGCTCGCGGGGCTCGCCGGGGCGATTGTCTGGGACCTCGTGACGTGGTTCTACGGGCTTCCCGTATCGTCGTCGCACGCGCTGATCGGCGGCTTGATCGGCGCGGCATTCGTGGCCCGCGGACCGCACGTGTTGGTGTGGGACGGGATCGGCAAAACGCTCGTGTTCATGGTATTGTCTCCGGTCCTCGGGCTCGTCCTCGCGCTCGTGCTGATGCTGGTCGTGATCGCGCTCTTCCGGAGGTCGTCGAACGCCCGGGTGGATCGTCTCTTTCGCCGGCTCCAGCTGGTGTCGTCGGCCCTGGTCAGCCTCGGCCACGGCGCCAACGACGCGCAGAAGACAATGGGCATCATCGCGCTCCTGCTGTTCACGAACGGGTATTTGGGAGCGACATTCTTCGTGCCGGTATGGGTTGTCGTGGTGTCCAATCTCGTCATGGCCGCGGGAACGGCCGCGGGCGGGTGGAGAATCGTCAGGACCATGGGCATGCGCATCACCAAACTCCAGCCGGTCGGCGGCTTTGCGGCCGAGGCGGCGGCCGCCGCCTCCATCCTCCTCGCGTCGTTCGGCGGCATTCCGGTCTCCACGACGCACACCATCGCCGGCGCCATCATGGGAGTCGGCGCGACCCACCGCCTGTCCGCGGTCCGGTGGGGCGTCGCGACCAGGATCGTATGGGCGTGGATCATCACGATGCCGGCCGCCGCGGCCGTGGCGGCCATCGCGTACTTGCTCGCGCGCGTCATCGGCGCCTGACCGCCCCCGGCGGCACCCGCCACGAGCGGTGCCCGGGGACCGGCGTGGAGCCGGAGCGAACAGGGGAGGGAGGGGCGCGGATGGTGCTCAGGTTTTTCCCCCGGGAGGAGAGCTTCTTCGACTTGTTTACCGAGGCGACGGGCAACGTCCTCCGCGCCGCGCGTCAGCTCCGGGAGCTGGCGGACGACTTCCGCGACGTGGAGGCGCGCGCGGTCGCGATCAAGGCGACGGAGGACCTGGGCGACGACCTCACCCACGCGTTGATCGAGCGGCTCAACCGCACCTTCGTGACGCCGTTCGACCGCGAGGATATCTACAACCTGGCGAAGCAGCTCGATAACGTCCTCGACTGGATCGAGGCGGCCGCGGCGCGCATGGCCGTCTATCGGATCACGCAGGTGACCCCCGCGGCGCGCGAGATGTGCCACATCATCGTCAGCGCGTGCGAGGCGCTCGTCGACGCCATCGGCAATCTGCGGGCGCTCGACCGCATGGACGGCGCGATTCGCGAGATCAACCGCCTCGAGAACCTGGCGGACCACCTTCAGCGGGATGCGGTCGCGGCCCTGTTTGCCGAGAGCACGAACGCGATCGAGGTGATGAAGTGGAAGGAAATCTACGAAACGCTCGAAGAGGCCACGGACCAGGCCGAGGACGTCGCAAACGTTCTGGAAGGGATCCGCACGAAGCAGCTGTGAGCGTGCACGGCGCCCGCGGCGCCGCTCCGGTCCCGACCTGACGCTGCGGTCGCCAGCGCCTGAAAGAAGGTGATCGCGTGCCGACGCCTCGCGAGAATCACGAGCTGGCGCAGTGTTTTGCGTGTGGATCGGCGAACCCGCACGGCCTGATGTTGCGGTTCGTCACGGAACCCGGAACGGCCGTCGCGCAGACACGGTGCCGCGGCTCCTGGGTGAGCTGGCGCGGGATCATTCACGGCGGCATCCTGGCCGCGATGATGGACGAGGCCATGGGCTACGCCGTCGCGACGCGGGGCTGGACGGCGTTGACCGCGCGCCTGACGGTCGACCTGCACCTGCCCGTGGCGCCGGGGCAGCGCCTCACGATCCGGGCGTGGGTCGAGCGCTGGCGGCGCCGTCTTGCGAGAACAGCCGCGGAGCTGCGCACGCCGGACGGCACGGTCGTGGCCCGGGCGAGCGCGCACGTGCTGCTCGTGCAGGAGCTGCCGCCCCCGGCGCTCCACCCGTAACGCGCCGGCTGGCCGCACGGCGCGCGCCGGCCGCGCGGCCGCTCCATACCGCAAGGCTCATCATCACGGCGGCCGCGCTTCCTGCCGCCACCGAATTGGACCCGGCCCGCGCTCGCGCAAAGGCGGCGTGCTCGCGCCCGGAAGGCGGAGGCCTACCGATCGTGGGCGTGCGGGATCGTGGATCGGCTACGGTTTGTAACCGGCGGGCCACACCACGAAGGTACCGACCTGGCCGAGCGACGCGTGGTTGTACTGCTCGCACAGGAAGTTGAACTGTCCGGCGTCCTTGGGCACGAACGAGACCTGGGCTTCCTTGCCTTCGTCGACAAGCACGTACTTCCAGCCGTCCTTGGCGACGCCTTGCTTGGCGTCCCCGGTCACGGTGAGGTCGACCGCGGAGAACATCGGCGATGCGACGCTGTGGGCCCGGCCGGGGTGCGTCTTGTCGTCGTTGGTGATGTCCAGCGTGACCTTATCGCCGACGTTCATGGTGAGCACACCCGGATCGTACTTGAACGATGTCATGGACACCTTGATCACCCGCGCCGGCGGCGTCTGCGCCGAGGTCGTCCACTGGGTGCCGAACAGCAACGCCGTCGCAAGCAGCACCGCCCACGCCGATCTCCTCGTCAACCCGACCCCTCCCTCGAGCGTAGTCTCGTGGGGTAACAGTACGACGCGTCCGTAAAACTCCTGTCACGGCGCGGGCGCCGCGCCGGGGTTCCGCGCGCCCCCGTGGCGTTTTTCCGAGAGCCGCCGGGGGAAAACCTTCACTGCACCGCTTCGAAGCATCCCGGCAGGGAGCCGGTTCACGCGCAGCCGTCATGTCGGACCCAACAGCTGGATCACCGTGAGCGCGGCCATCCGGCGGTTCCTGGCGTCCGTGTCCATGCCGCCCGCCATGGCCGCGGTGGGCCTCGGCGCCTTGGCGGTGCTGGTGGCGGTCCCCGTGTCTTGCGAACGCATCACGGGCCGTCCCATCGACGTCACCTGGCTGTTCACGGTCAATCTCGTCATCGTCTACGCCCTCCAGGTGGCGCCGCTGTTTGTGTATGCGGCGTTCGCCAGCCGCCCGTTGCGCCGGTTCCCGGCGTGCGCGCCGCGAACGCGGTTTGTGTGCTTCGTCCCCGCGCACAACGAGGAGCGGGTCATCCAGGTCTCGGTCGGAAGCCTGCTGGCCCAGCGGTACCCGCGCGAGCTCTTCGAGGTCTGGGTGGTGTCGGACGGCAGCACGGACCGTACCGAGGACATCGCCGCGAGCCTGGGCGCCCGCGTCGTGAGCACGACGACCCGCGGGGTCGGCAAGGCCCGCGCGCTTGCCTGCGCATTCCAGCGGACGCTCCGCGGTCCGGACGACGACCGCTACGTGTGCGTGGTCGACGCGGACAATCGCGTGGACGCCGACTTTCTCGCGGAGATGAACAACGCGATCTGCGCCGGCGGCTTCCGCTGCCTGCAGGCGTTTCAGGACGTCGTGAACGGACCCGCGAACTGGATCACGAAGGGCCTCTGGATCACCACGCTGGCGTCCTCGCGCTTCTACAATGTGGGCCGCTCGGAAGGCATCGGCAACGCGCTCATCTTCGGGACCGGGTGGTGCTGCCAGGCCGGGCTCCTCCACCGGTACTGGCCGCGGATCCAGACGCAGACGGAGGACATCGAGCTCAACGGCCTGTTGCTCCTGCACGAGGGCATCGGGGTGCCCTGCGTGCCCGGCGCCCGGATCTATGACGAGAAGCCGGCGAACCTCTGGGTCGCGATCCGCCAGCGGCACCGGTGGATGACCGGTCACATGCGGACGGCCGGCGTGCTCTTTTGGCCGTGCCTGCTGGCGGGGCTGCGCCGGCGCGATGTGCGGTTGGTCGAGCTCGCCCTGTACTACCTGCTGCCGTTCGTCATGAACCTGGGGAATCTCCAGGTGCTGCTCTCCACGGGGCTGCAGGCCCGGCTGCTGGCGGTGCACGGCCCGGCGGCATCGCCCACCGTGCAGGCGTGTGTGTTGGGCCTGACGCTCCTGTACCTCTTTGGCTATCAGGTCGTCGGCTTCGCGCTGGAAACGCGGCTGTGGGGCCGGGCGCCGCTGTACAGCGTCATGGCCGCGATCTCCGGCTTCATCACGTGGACGCCGGCGCTCGTGTGGGCGTGCTTCACCGTCTCGCGGACGGATTGGATGTTTCACACGCCGCACACCGGCTCACCCGAACCCAGTGCGCCCGCGGTGACCCGCGTCCGGGGTGCGTTCGCGCGAGGGTGGGGGAGGGGGCTGGCGCCCGCGCCGCTCCTCCGCGTAACCGCAGCCGCGGTCGCGCTGCTCGCGCTCCTGCCGGTCGCCAGCCTGGGCTCCGAGGTCCCGACCGGCGGCCTGGGCGCGGCGCCGGTGACCGCCGCTCCGCTCCCGGAAGCGCCCTTCGGCCACGTGACCCGCGCCAAGGAAGGCCCGACGCTCGTGCGAGCGTCGGAGGCCATCCTCGCGGGGCATGCGGCGCAGGCCGTCACCTTGCTGGAGCCGTTCGTGGCCGCGGATTCCCATAACATGGAAGCGGAGGGGTTGCTCGCGGCCGCGCTCTACGTCAGCGACCGTCGCGTCCAGGCGGAGTGGCAGGCCGCCGTGCTGCGGCGCCAAGACCCGTCCGGCCGGCAGACCGCGTTCGTGGTGGCGCGAGATCTGCTTGCTGCGTTCGCCAACCGCCTGCCGGTGGCGGATCGGCTCGTCGACCTGCTGACCCCGACCGGCGGCACCGATGGGTACGCATGGCTCGGGCAGCTCTTCGCAGAGCGAGGACGCTACGATGACGCCAGCACGATCCTCGCGTGCGGCGCCGCCGCGCTGGACGATACGGCCGGCCCGCCGTCCGCGTCGCTCCTGTCTGCGCTGGGGTACACCGCCTGGAAGGCCGGCCTGCCCGCCACCGCGGTCACCGCATACTGGCAGGCCATCCGGCTACGCCCGCGATCGTGGGAACTGTACGTGGGTCTCGGCCGTGCCTATTACGCGTGGGGACAGTACGAGGCCGCCGGCGCCGCGTGGACGACGGCCGGCCGGCTGCGCCGCGGTGACCACCGGGCGGCGCCCTGAGCGGACCAAGACGGCGACCTTCGTGATCGGCCCACGGCGCCGAGGTTGAGCGACACGACATCGGCCGCGCGGGCCGCGACGCGCACGGGTGCCGGCGGGAGCCCGACGAATCGGGCCCCAGATGGCCCGTCCTGTGCGTCACCCGTGGCGGCCCGCGGCAAGGAGCGTGGCGGCGACGAATTTTGTGACAAATCAAAAAGGTCTTGTATCACTTTACTTGGACGTCCGGTGTCGTTGTTCGATAGTTGGAATGTATGATAGTATTACTTACAGAACCCGATTAGAGGTGGATCATATGGACCGAATAGTGCGCCTCAAGCGCAAAGGACAAGTGACGTTACCGGCCTCCGTACGAGATCGCCTGGCTCTCCATGAGGGGGATCTACTCAGAGTGACCGTACAGGGCTGTCAAGTGGTTTTGGAACCGGTTGCGCTGGGACGGGCCGTCGCCGTACCGGTTGGCGCCGATCGATTCGACGCGATGGTGGGTAGCGCCGCACTCGGCGGAGACGCCGTCGTCGACGCTGCTCGGTATGACGACTGAGATCATCTGTTTGGATTCCAACTACCTCGTCGCGCTCTTCGATCGACGCGACACGTGGCACGAGAATGCCGCCGACGTGCATCACGTGCTGAGGGAACTGCGAGCCTCGACCGTCATCACAGATTGCGTCATCAATGAGGCGCTGACGGTGTTCGGTCGTCGCTGCCGGGAACGGCGCCAGCCGGAGGCGTTCACACACTTCGCGGACCTGTTGCTCGACGCCGTTCCGAAGGTGTCGGTGACGTGGTTGTACCCGCATGTCCTCAACTGGTTCGACCGCTGCGTCGCGATCATGCGCAAGACCGCGGGCGCCCTTAATTTTCACGACGCTCTGATCGCGGTGGCGGCAGAGGAGCTCGGATACCGTGCGGTTGTGAGTTTCGATTCCGGGTTCGATCTGCTGGTCAACCTCACGCGCCTGGACTCGGCGGTTGCGGCGCGGACATGGCTCGAAGCGCCATAGCATCCCGGTGGCCACCGACGACTCTGAATCGCGGCCGGCGCCCATGCAGCACGGCCTCGTGGTTTGATTGTGTGCCACATTTGTGGCAAGATAATACCGGAGGGCAACCCCAGTGGCCACGCATCCCACCCCCGACGCGGCGCGCGCCGCCAAAGCGTTCCGGCAGGCGCTGGCCGGAACAACGCGATCGCTTCGGCGGCACGCCACCGAGGTAGTGCTGCGGGCCGCCTGCGTGCGCATCATGCATGCTGCCATCCGCCTAAATCGCCAGGCGGGGCTCGACGAGCGGTCCGACCGCGCCTCGCTGTCGTGGGTCGTCCAGCAGGGCCTGCTGGCCGTCCTCCTGGCAAAGCGGGGGAAGCGCGATGCGGCGTCGCGATGGCTGGCCGCGGTGTGGATTTCGTCGGTCTCAGACGTTCCGATCGCGGTGGAGAGGATCGAGGAGTCCCTCGGACCGCGCGACGCCGCGGAGGAGGACCTCGTCGCCGGGTATGCGGCAAGCGCGATGGAGGTGCTCGCGGAGCAACGGCGGTCGGATCGCAGCCAGCACGCGCTCGCCGATCTCCAGCGGCATCTGCGCTTGAGCTACGACGACCTGGGCCGGATGCTGGGGGTGTCGGGCGAGTCGGCCCGCCGGTGGTCTACCGGCGCGGTCCGGACGCCGGAGGATCATCTGGCCGCCATCGATGAGGCGCACGACAGCCTGCGGCGCCTGCTGCAGATGTTCCAGCCGGAGCGGCTCCCGGAGGTGGTACGCCGGCCGGCCGACGCGTTCGACGGCAAACGCGCGCTGGACCGGATCCTGGAGGGACGCATCCGGGCGGTCGCGGACACCTATGACGCGCTCCTGTCATACCAGCCAGCGTGAGCGTCGCGACCGTGGTCCACCAGCACGTACCCGTCTACCGTGTTGGGCGGCGCTCCTGGCGCGACCCGCTCGACACCTCCTACAGCTGGCGGCAGCCCGCGAACCGGTGGAACACAACGGAGTTTCCCGCCTTGTATTGTTGCTGCTCGGAAGGCGTCGCCCGGGCCGTGGCGCTCGACAACCTCCGGCGCGGCGGCATGCTGCTCGAGGACCTGCAGCCGCCGGCGCGCCCGGTCGTGTGGGAAATCGACTGGGCAGGGGTTGTCGTGGACATGGCGAGCAGCCCAGGGATCGCGACGAACGGCTTTCCGCCCGAGTATCCGGCCGGCGTCGAAATCGGCCGCTGTCGTGACGCCGCCACCATATGGCACGACGCAGGCCACCACGGCATCGTGTGCCGCAGCGCGGCCATGCTTCGACTCGGCTTGAACGCTTGGACCGGCGACCACCGGCGCTGGGGTGAGCTGGTCGTGTATCCGGCGAATCTGAACCGGCGTCACGGGGCGGTCCCCAAACTGCGCCGGATCCGGGCCGACGATTCTTGGCTCCGGAAACCGTGGGATGGCGCCATGACGCCCGCGACTGCCCCGGGCAGGGAGGAGGGCGGGCATCGTGTGCTCAAACGCAACCGCGGGTGTCACCGCGCGCCCGCGCGCGGAACCGGGCCACGGTGCACACCGGGTGCCCGAAGACAGGCGCCGGGCCCGGGCGTTGACACATGGCTAGATCACATAACGGCGATTATAATGCCTAGAAAGGTAGGCGCGACGGCGGCAGCCCACGCCGGGAACGCTTGCCAGGGCGCGCCTTGGTCGGAGGTTCACGCCTGCCGCGGAGCAAGGCCTATCAGACGTTCGCCTCATGGGGTCTTCCACTCGTCGGGTACGGGAAACCATTCGCGCAGGCGTTTCGGCGGGCGGCGCACCGTACCGGGCGCACAATAATCCGTGAAGAGCGCGATCTCCCGACCGGAACGAAGTGCGGCCGAGATGCACCAGACGCCCGGCCGGCGCTCCTGGTGCAGGCGACGGCCTATGCGTTGTGTGAGCGAACGCGGGGCCGCGTCCGGGTACGCGGCCGGCAGCCCGATACCGGCGATCCCGCCGGGCGACACGACGTCTATCAGGCCGGGCTGGTCGAGGTCGATCTCGTAGAGGTCGGCCTGCTTCTCTTCGGCAACCTCCCATGGTTGTCCGACTTCGCTTCGAAATTGTCGCCACAGATTGACGATCGCGACGTCTATGGAGCAGTTGGTGTAGACGACGGGGAAACTGCCCGGCGCGTTCCATCGGCCGCCGCGCGTCATCGAATGCCGGCCGTCCATCGGATCCGAGCCGGCGTGCGGGATATAACGGTACACCGTGGCGATGAACGGCCCGCGCGTGCGGGGCGACCACCTACGCGGTGGCACCGTAGTCCGTCAACGCGTCAAAGTATTCGAGGACTCGGTCGACCCCGCCGTGCAACATCACGTCGAGGGGTCTCTTGCCGCCGAGCCCGCGCCCATGCCGACGCAGGATGGACGGCAGCAGGCCGGGGCGCCAGTAACTCTCGAGGCGCGTGAGGACGGCCAGCCACTCGTCGATGCGGGCGCGAAGCTCGAGGGATACCCCCTTCCCCTGCGTCCATTTGTGGATCGCCGCCCTGGTGATGCGCAGCAATTTGGCGAGGTCTTCCGTCGTGAGCCCAAGACCGCTCCGCAGGCGCCTCACCTTGTTGAGGTATTCGTCCTGAAGCGGTTCGTTCGCGAGATCTTCGAGCACGATGCCCTCGAGAAATGCGACGAGGTGGTAGTATCGCCGGAGCGCGTCAGCGGAGGTCACGGTCGTTCGGGGCGGCGCCGCCATCGGGCGCGCGACGTCGCGAAAGAATGTGACCGTCCGGCATCGCTGCGCGACTTCAAGGGCCACTGCGCCGCGGCAGTCGTCGTCGAGCTCCGTCCACGGTGACACGATGGTGGCCGGCACAGCGTCGTGGAGATGCTTGGTGAGGTACGCCGACTCCAACGGGTTCACGGCCGCGGGGGTCGCCACAAGCATCAGGGCGCGGTGGACGACCGCAAGCGCCGCCTCTGCGAACGCCCGGGCTTTCGCGGGGCTCCCGGCGGCGAGAACCTCGTGGCAGGATACCGCGCCGGGGGCCTGCGCCCTACCCCACGCCCGCAACGCGTCGGGGTCGCCTTCTAGGACAACGTTCATAACCTGATGATAACCATGAGTCAACTGATTGTCAACCTACTCTCGCAGCACCGGGCAGGTAAGTCCCCGGCCTCCTGCGATATAGGTACCGTACACGACGGTTACACCCACCAAGGTGTATGCCTGCGACAACCGGCTTGGGGAGGATTGCGATGACCGATCGGCGGGCGCCAACGCGGCGTGTCCTCACGGTCGTTCTGGGCATGGTCGTAGCGCTGTCCGTGGGGGCAGCCCCATCGCCGGGGGCGCCCGGTGGCGGTTTCGTCGGCGCCGGCAACCCGCCCAAGCCGGAAAATGCCCCATACTCCTACGTCTCACAAAATCTCTCCAGCATGTATCAGGCCACCGTCGTCGTCACGGGCTCCGACCGGCGATACCGGAACGCCGGGTTCGCCCGATGCCTGCGCACGGTGCTGGTCAAAGCCTCCGGCAATCCACGGCTTGCCGCCGACCCGAGGGTCGATCGATACGCGCGCGAGGCAAACCTCTTCATCGCCTCCTTTGACTACGTGGATCAACTCGCCGCGTACCACATCCACGATGACCAGGGAACCTACGACCGCCCGTTCAACCTCACGGTGCGCTTCGTCCCCGCGATGATCGACCGGTTGCTGGCGGACCTCGGCGACCGGCCCTGGCGAGGGGACCGGCCCATGATCGTTCCGGTGCTCGCCGTGCGGGGTGTCACCACGGCCTACGTCCTCGGCGCGGAAACGGCCGCCGGTGCCGATCAACGAGGCTCGCTCGAGGAGAGCGCCAGCGAGCTCGGTCTGCGCGTCCGTTTCCCCACGGAGGCCGAGTTGGCGGGCTGGGGGGTAACGGCTGACGGGTTCCCCTCGCCCCATGTGGCGCCGCCGGCCGACTGGGCGCTCGTGACCGGGACGCTCGAGTTTGTTCCGGCGGCGCCGGGCTGGGCGGGATCGTGGAAGACGCGGTACCGGGACCGCGACTATGCCTGGGGCGTCCGCGGCGTGAATTTCGACAAGGCGTTTCAGAATCTCGCCGCGGGCGTCGCGCAAATCGCTTCCGGGCACGGCACTCCGGAGTAGGCCAACGCGCTTCACGCCACGCGGACGCACGTCGCGCGCGAAGACGCCAATTCGACGAAAGGGTGGGATCCAGATGAAGGACACGGTTCTCCTCGAAGAACTGTCCTGGCCGGAAGTCCAGGCGGCGCTCGAGGCGGGTGTTCGCACCGTGGTCATCGTGGTGGCGTCGATCGAGCAGCATGGCCCGCACCTGCCGACGGTAACCGACACGGCGATCGGGCAGGCGGTCGGCGAGCGGGTGGCCCGCAAGCTTGGGCACGCGCTGCTGGCGCCGGTCATCCGGCCGGGATGCTCGGACCATCACCTGGCATTCCCGGGAAGCCTGTCGATCCCCCGTGAGACGTTGATCCAGACCGTTATGGCGTACGTGCGGTCGCTTACGCCGCACGGCTTTCTTAACTTCGTGTTGTTCTCATCGCACGGCGGCAACTTCGACGCGCTCGAGGAGGCCGCCAGGCGCCTGCGCGACGAATTCGCCGCCCGGAACGTGCGCATCGCCGCGTATGCCGGTCGGGCCGCGCTCCTCGAGATGATGCAGGTCATGAACGGCGCCGCGGAAGCGCTGGGAGCCCGCCAGGATGTCGACGCCCTCCACGCCGAGCTGACCGAGACCTCGATCATGATGGCCCGGCACCCCGCGCTGGTTGCCCGCGATCGGCTCGAGCGCGGGCTCATGGGCCGGATCGACACGTCCGAGTTGTTCCGGCGCGGCATGAGGGCGATGACGCCCAACGGCATCGTGGGAGACGCCCGGGCGGCCACGCCGGAAATCGGCGCCGCGGTCTTAGAGCGCCTCTCGGATCATCTGGCCGCCTTCGCCCGGCGTGAGCTCGGCGCCTAATGGCGACCCGCCGATCCGCCCGCGCGCCCGCCGGGGCCGGCCGGCCGCGGCCGGCCCCGGGCGGTTAGGCCGGCGGTCCCTACTTGTTCTTCGAGCCGATCATCATCTGCAGGGCATCGGTGAGGTTCTGGTTCGACTCCACGAGCATATGAACCATCGTCCCGAGCTGCTCGATCTGCTTCATCATGGCCTTCTCCGTGGGCGTCATCTGCATCTGCGTCGTCGAGTTCATGTCACGCTGCATCTGCGTATATTGCTGCGAGATCTGATCCAAGACGGCCTTCTCCTGAGCTAGGAGCTTCTGGGCCTCGGCCGGACTCGGACCCTGCTGCTGCGCGCCGGCGATGCTGAGACCGCCGAGCCCAAGCACGCTGACCACTCCGATGAGCACACCCAACGCCACGAGCTGAACGCTCTTCATCGACAACCTCCTTGAGAAGTGCGGAATTCGATCGTGCCACCCGAGTGCGCTATCCATTCCGAGCCGTGCAGATGCCTTGAATGTCTCACCCCCCGAGCGACCGGATTGCCGGCGTATCGGACCGAACTCCGGCGGCCCAAAGGTATGAAATCGGCGTGATGTTTTTATAAGAGTTCCATGAAGGTTGTGTTGCGATGACTCGGATCCCCGATGGCTTGGGCCCCGATGCCTTCGCAGGCGGCGACGGCCCCTCCCCCGCCGCACGACCTCGCCGGCCCCGCGGGCAGAGGTCAAACCGCGGGCAAGTCTCTCCGTCCCCCCAGCGTCCGGCCTGACGCGCGCGCATCAGGCGAAAATCCGGCAAACTTTCGGAGAAAGGCGGCAGGAACCGCGGCCGGTCCGTCGAACGACCGCGATCAAACTTTGCATGACCGACGCTCGACCGGCACAACCGACGCACCAGGGACCGGAGCGACACATCGCCGTTGATAGGTCGCCGTAGCCGTTATCGACGCGCCGGCATCGCACTGTGGATGGTGCTCGCGCTCCTGTGGGCCTCGAGTCCCGGGCTCGCGGGTGCCCCACCCCTCTGGCCCGCCATCAAGTCGTCTCGAGGCTTCACCAGCCGCGTCGCCCCCGGCGTCACGTACAGCCGCTATCAGTTGGCGACCGCGGACGGGTCGCTGAGCCTGTACCATCTCCGCGTCGATCTCACAGATCCGACGGTGCGGCTGGGGATGGGGTTGGCGCACGATCAGCTCATCAGCGCCGACGAAACCGTATCCTCGATGGTCGCGCGCGCCGGGGCGGTGGCGGGCGTGAACGGCGACTTCTTCGACATCGGCGACTCGGGGATGCCGCTCAACATCGTCGTGCGTGACGGCAGGTTTCTACGCAGCCCGAGCGGGTGGGCGGCCCTCGCGATGAGCCGGGATGGGACCCTCCGCATCGCCCACTTCGAGTGGAACGGATCCGTGGTCTTTCCGGCGATCAACGCCAGGTACTGGCTCGCCGGATTCAACACCGGCACCGTGCCGGACGGCATCGTCGCGTTTTCCAACATCCGCGGATACGGCGCCCCGGCGCCGGGTCCGGGCGTGCGTCAAACGGTCGTCGACCTCGCGCCCGTGGAGACCCGGCGCGGGTGGACGGTCGCTTCGCCCTCACTCATCGCTGCGCCGCCGCCGGACGATGGACTCCAGTACACCGTACGCCAGGTCTGGCAGCAACAGGCGTACTACGCGCCGTTTCCCAAGGGCGTGTTGCTGCTCGTGGGGCGCGGCGACGCGGCGGCGTGGCTCGCGCAGCACGTCACCGCCGGCATGGCCGTCGAGGTGCATCTCACGACCGCGCCGGACTGGCGCGGCCTCCATATGGCCATTGGCGGCGGACCGATCCTCGTGGAACATGGGTACCCGGTGGACGATCCCAGCTCGCCGGTGCCCCGCGAACGAAACCGCCGCAACCCGGTGCTCGCGGCGGGACTGTCGAAGGACGGCGCCACGTTGCTGCTCGTGGCCGCCGACGGACGCCAGCCCCGCCTGAGCATGGGGCTGACCCAGCCGCAGCTCGCCGCGTACATGCGGTGGCTTGGCGCCTACGAGGCGATGGCCTTCGATAGCGGCGGATCCGTGACGATGGTGGCCCGGTTCCCGGGGCGCCCCTCCCCGACGGTGCTCAACTCACCGTCGGACGGGCACGAGCGGCCCGTCGGCAACGCCCTCCTCGTGTTCAGCACGGCGATCGCCCCGGCGCCCGTCGCCCCGCAAGCGCCGCAGGCTCCACCCGGTGCGGTGTTCACGGTGCCCTACAGCCCGTCGCATTAGCGGGAGCATGCCGGCCTAGAGACCGCGCCCGGCCCTCGGAATCCACACGCGCATCGCGCCTGGGCCCCGGTTGGCCCAGGCGTAGTACGGAATCGCCACGAACTCGATCGGCCGGCGCGCCGCCGCGGCGCTGGTCCCGAGCGGCCCGTAGAGACGCCCGTTCCACGGCGACGTATCAACGGCCGCCCCCGACCCGCGAATCACGGTCACGCCTCCGAGCAGATCCGGCACGTGCGCGGCCCTGAGCGGCGCGCTCGTGTCGGCCTCCACGTCGAACACCGACACCTGCGGATGGTCGGCGTGCTCGAGGCAGTAGACGACCGGACCGCGCTCAATCGCCACGCACCCCCATGCGGATTCGATGTGAGGGTGGGCCTCCACAAATCTGGGCGTGAGCCGCCACTCAACGTCGACAACATCCCCGGACCGCCAGCGGCGATCGAGCCCGACGTAGCCGGCCCCGTCCGGCATGACGTCGGCGGCCGTGCCGTTGACTCGAACGGCCCAGGCGTCGGCCCACCCGGGCACGCGGAGGCGCAGCCGCCACGGGGCCCCTGCACTGTCTTCGATCGTCACCGTGACCTGCCCGTCCCAGGGGTACGCGGTGTCCACGCGCAACGCAACGGACCGCCCTGGGAGGGGATCGGCCGCGATGCGCGCCCCCGCGTACTGGTGGAGCTGGAGTCCTCCCTCATCCCGGGTCGCGACGTAGTGGCCGAGCGACGCCAGCAGCCGCATGACGTTCGGCGGGCAGCACGCCACCCGGTGCCACTCCTGCCGCCGGCACCCACCCCGGCTCAGGCGCTCGTCGCGGCCGTTGCTGGCGAGCGGATTCACATAGAAATACCGGTCTCCGTCAAGCGATACCCCGCTCAGGATACCGTTGTACAGTGTCCGTTCCATGAGATCGGCGAAACGGCTCTGGCCGGTCGCCAACAGCATACGCCAGCTCCACATGAAGCTCGCGATCGCCGCGCAGGTCTCGCCGTACGCGAGCTCATTCGGCAGTTCGTAGGGCTGCCCGACCGCCTCGGCCAGGTGGCGCGACCCGACCGCCCCGGTGATGTAGAGCTTGTGCGTGACGAGGTCGTTCCACTGCCGGGTGACCGCGTCGAGGAGCGCCGCCTCTGCCGTTTCGAGGTACAGGTCGGCGACGCCGGCGGTGAGGTACTGCGCCCGCACGGCGTGGCCCTCGAGCTCGGCGGACTCGCGAACCGGCACACGGTCTTGATAATGCGCCGGACTGTTGTAGCGCCCGGGACCGAGCCATCCCCTCCCCCGCTGATCGACGAAAAACGCGGCGAGGTCGAGGTAGGCGCGGGCCCCGGTTTCCCGGAAGAGTTCCACCAGTGCGGTCTCAACTTCCGGGTGGCCGGGCACGCCGATCCGCCGGTTCGCGCCGAAGGTCGCGCACAGGTAGTCCGCAAACCGGCGGGCGATACCGAGCAGAGGTGTGGTCCCGGTCGCGCGGTGGTGGGCCACGGCGGCCTGGAAGAGATGCCCGGCGCAGTACAGCTCGTGACCGTACGCAAAATCGGTCCAGCGCCGCCCCCGTTCCGCGACCTGGAAATAGGAATTGACGTAACCGTCCTCCTGTTGGGCCGCGGCCACCAACTCGATCAGCGGTTGCATCGCCGCGGTGAGGCTGTCGGACGGCGCGCGGGCGACCTCGTACGAGGCGGCCTCGAGCCACTTGTACACGTCCGAGTCCATGAACACGGGCCCGCGGTACTGCCGCGCTGACCGTCCCGCCGCGCTCCGCAGATTGTCGAGGTTCCCCGCGGCCTCCAGCATCCTGAGCCCGTGCGGCAGTGCACGGTCGCGATTGACCGATTGGCGCGCGCCCCAGAGGCCGCCCGCAAGCGCCACGCCACGCGCGTCCAGCGTCCGCAGTACCGCCGCGGGGCTGCGCCGTACGTCGACCGGCCCGGCGCCCGCTGCGGGCGGCACCGACACCCCCACCCTACTTGGCCATGACGCGGTTGATGCTCGCGTCCAGCGCCTTGAGCCCGTCGGGAACGGGCGTCCGGCCGGTCGTGATGCCGGCGGCGGCCTCGCGCACTGCCTCTTGGATATCCGGAAACTGCGGCACGCGGGCCCGCGCGCGCGAGATGCGCAGGTTGGCGAGGAGCGCCGGAGCGTAGGGTAGCGTCGCGACCACCTTTGGATCGGTGAGCACGGAGACGCGCGCGCTATGCATGGCGGCGGCCTTCGCCGGATAGAGCACAGAGGCCAGCCCGAACTCGCGTCCAGTCACCCACTGGGCAAACTTCCATGCGGCCTCCCGGTGCTGCGTGGAGCCGGCGATGCCGATCACCCAGACACCGCGCATGGGCGCCCGCTGCGTGCCTCGCGGCATCAGCGCGTATCCGAGTTTGCCGGCCACGGTCGAGTTCGCCGGGTCCTCCATCGGCCGGGCGCCCCCGGCCCACTGGATCGCCGTCATCGCCCTGCCGAGCTGCATCGTCTTGGTGATGTCCGGATACGAGTAGCTCTGCACTCCCGGCGGCGCATACTTCAGCAACTGCAGGAACATGTCCACGCCTCGTCGGACCGCCGGGGTGTCGGCGCTCGCCCGGCCGTCGCGGTCGAGCACGTCCCCGCCGTACGACCACATGAAGAGGAGCATGTCGAGGGCGGTTTGCAGGTCGCCGCCTGCGGTGGTGACAATCCCGGCGACACCCTTCGCCGGGTCATTCAGCATTTGCGCGTCGCGAAGCACCTCGTCCCACGTGTCGGGGACCTTGAGGCCGCGCTGCTGAAAGACGTCCTTGCGGTAGATGAACAGCTGCACGTTCGGGTCTGCCGGGATGCCGTACAGCCGGCCTTGCACGACGCCAGCCTGCATGGCCGCGGGCGCAAAATCGGCGACATCGAGCTGCTTCGCCAGCGCGTCGAGCGGCATGAGAAAGCGCGCCAGGCCAGGCACCCACAACTCGTCCATGAACAGCACGTCGTAGCGGTTCGCCGACGTCGACAGGGAGAGCAGTGTCTTCTTGTAGAGGTCGTCGTACGGCGAGGCGTCGATCTGCACGCGGACGCCGGTCGACTGTTCGAACTTCGAGATGTTGGCGCGGAGCACGTCTTCCTTGTACCCGGCGGAAAATGCGAGCGAGATCGTCTCCTCCGCGGCGGCCCACAACGGCGCGGCCGCCGCCGCACCCGCCACGGCGACCACCAGGCCGACGCAGATCAGCCGCATCAGACTGCGCATGCACGAACCCCCTTCTGTGGCGGACGCCGACATCGAACCGTGGGATGCCGCCCGCGTCCCGACCAGCGGGTGTCGCCGACGCAGACAGGAAACGTCTACGGCATCAGGGAACACTATCCCTCCGCTTTTTCTCCGAAGTGCCGTGCGGCGTGCGATACGTCCGACAACGGGACGGTGCGGTGCGCCAGACGTGGGCGATCGAGCGGAGACTGGCGAAGACGGTCGGCGATCGCGAGGCGACGTTCTCGTGCGTGGCTCGCGGTCCCGGCTCAGGTCGCTCCGCTGCGCCGGCGGCTGCCGGGAGCGGTCCGGGTGACCGCGTATCCCGGGCCGCGTGCCATCGCCGATGGGCGGCGCTGGGGCGCGGGCCCGACGAGGCCGAACTGGCGGGCGGTCCGGACGGGCGGACGGCGGGACCTCCGTCCTCGTGACGAAGGCGCGCGCGGCGCATGGGAATCGCAGGATGCCGGTTCGGCGAGTCATCCGATGAGAGGCCCGCCGGACCGTCCCACTCCCCGCCAGCGCGCGAGCGCGCAAACGATGACCGCCATATCGAGGAGGGACAGCGATGAACATCCGCGTTCGGATCGCGTGCATGGTGCTCGCGGCGATCCTGATCGGCCCCGTGGGCGGAGCGCCGGTGGCGGCGGCCCCAGGGGAGACCATCTCGCTGGCATTCCTCGCCGGCTACAAGGAAGACGTGCTCCGCGCCAACATCTCGAAGTTCGAACAGTCGACCGGCGTCCACGTGCAGATCGACGCCTCGCCGTACGACGACCTCTACAAGAAGACACTGCTCTCCCTGTCGACGTCGGCGAACCGCTACGACGTGCTGTTCATGGACGAACCGTGGGTTCCGGCGCTCGCCGACTTCCTCGCCCCGCTCGACGACGTCACGAAGCAGATCGATCTCGGAGACTTCGTGCCGTCCACGGTCGCGGCCGGACGGTACCGCGGGAAGTTGTACGCTCTTCCCGTTGACCCGAACGTGCAGCTCTTCATCTACCGCAAGGACGTCTTTCAGCAGCGCGGCCTCAAGGTCCCGGACACCTGGGACGACGTGCTCCGCGATGCGCAAATGCTCAACGACCCTGCGAAGGGCGTCGCCGGGATCGTCACCACCGCGGGCAGCGACCAGCAGACCGGCCTTTACATGCTGCTGCTCATGTGGTCGTATGGCGGCGACGTGCTGGACAAGAACGACCGGCCGTCCGCAGAAACGCCGGAAGCCCGCCGCGGCGCCGGCGAGTTCGTGCAGCTCCTGAAGTACGCGCCGCCGAGCGTCCAGAGCTACTCCTTCGCCGATGTGAACAAGGCGGTGCAACTCGGTAAGGCAGTGATGGCGATCCAATGGGCGTCGGGCGCCCGGCCGATGGAGGACCCGGCAAACTCCACCGTAGCCGGCAAGCTTGGCTACGCTCTCATGCCGAAGGGGCCGGCGGGACGGGATCCGATGCGCGGCGTGTGGACGATCGGGGTGGCCGCCAAGACCTCGCATAAGGACGCGGCGGCCAAGTTCGTGCAGTGGATCACCGGCAAGGAGTTCGGCACCACGGCGGCGCTCTATCCCGCGACGTCGTCCGCCATCCACAGCCCCCGCGTGTCAGTCCTGCAGGATCCCAAGGTCGACGCGGCCCTGCCCTACGCCCCGGCGCTCCTGGCCAACCTGAAGATCGCGCGGTCGCGCACGCGCGTCCCCCAGTGGCCCGACATCCAGGAGGCGCTCCGCCAGGCGGCCGCTAAGATCTCCACCGGCGCGATCTCGGTTCCCGACGGGCTGAAGGAGCTCGACGCGAGCCTCGGGCGGATCATGGCGAAGTAAGACCGCGATGGTGCGGTATGCCCGGGGCGGACTCCCGTGGCTCGCTCCGGGCATTGCGTTCCTGCTGCTGATCGATCTGTTTCCGCTGGCCTACGCGGTCGTGATCAGCCTGTACTCGTGGTGGCTGGTGCGCCCCTCGGAGACGCACCTGATTGGGCTGGGCAACTACGTGGGCCTGGTGACCGACCCGCAGGTGGCGCACGACACGGCGGTCTCCGCGGTGTTCATGGCGGGGGCCGTGAGCCTCGAGCTCGTCGCCGGCCTCTTCCTGGCTGTCGTGTTCGCCCAGCGGGCGCGGGTCTTCGATCTCGTGCGACCGGTGATCCTGCTCCCCTTGTTCATCACCCCCGTCGTGTCGGGCACCATGTGGCGGCTGATGTTCCATCCGGATCTCGGCATCGTCAATTACTACCTCCGCCGGATCGGCATCGCGGGACCGCCGTGGCTCAGCGATCCCGGGCTGGCCATGGTCGCACTCATCCTCCTGGACGCGTGGCGCACGATCCCCTTTATGTTCCTGGTCCTCCACGCGGGCATCGTGAGCCAGCCACATGAGTTTTTCGAGGCGGCCATGGTCGACGGCGCCGGCGCGTGGCAGACGTTCTGGCACATCACGCTGCCGCTGCTGCGGTACATCATGGTCGTCGCCGTCCTCATCCGCGCCATGGATGCGTTCCGGGAGTTCGACATCTTCTACGTGTTGACGTCCGGCGGTCCCGGAACCGCCACGGAAACCATCCAGATGCTCAACTACCGAATCTTCGGCTTTGGACGCGTGGGGCTCGCGAGCGCGCTGTCGACCCTCACGCTGGTGCTCGTGGCCGCGATGTCGCTCGCGCTCCTGCGGCTGCTGGCGCGGGAGCGCGCCGCATGAAGCGGGGCGTGCGCGCTGCCGGAACGGCGTTGCTCGCCGCGGCGGTCCTGGTGTGGACGCTCGTCCCGCTCTTTTGGATGCTGTCCGCGTCCGTGAAGACGGAGCTGCAGCTATACCTGAGACCGCCGCGGTGGTTCGTCCCGCCGGTCTGGGACAGCTACCGGCAGGTGCTCTTCGAGGTGCCGTTTGCGCAGTACTTCGCCAACAGCCTCGCCGTCGCTGCCGGCACGACCGTCGGCGCCATGGGGCTCGGCGCGCTCGCCGCGTACGGCTTCTCGCGCTTCGCGTTCAAGGGCGCCGCGACGATTCGGTTCCTGATCCTGATGACCCGCATGGTGCCGCGCATCGCACTCGTCGTGCCGTACTTCCTCATGATGCTGCGGCTGGGGCTCCTGGACACCTACACGGGGCTCATCCTCGCGTACGTGTCCTTCGCGCTGCCATTCACGATCTGGCTCATGATCGGCTTCTTCGACGAGGTGCCCCGGGACGTCGAGGAAGCGGCATTTGTGGACGGGTGCTCGCGGTACCGGGCGTTTCGGGACGTCGTCCTGCCGCTCGCGGCGCCGGGGCTCGTCGTGACCGGCATCTTCGCGTTCCTGCTCTCTTGGAACGAGTTCCTGTTCGCGCTGATCCTGTCGGGCGTGCACTCCAAGACGCTGCCGGTCGTCATCGCGGGGTTCAACACCGACGTCGGTCCTCTGTACAACGAGATGAGCGCCGCCGCCGTCCTCGTCATGATCCCGACCGTGATCCTGACCCTCGCGCTGCAGCGGCACGTCGTCCGCGGCCTGACGCTCGGGGCGGTCAAGGGATAGGTCGCGCGGTGGGTGGACCGGCAGGCGCGTACCTCACGATGGCGCCGCGGGGAACTCGGGGCAACCCGCCAGGCGTATGCGCCTCGCACGGGCCTTGACGGTGACGACCCCGGACGCGACAACCCACCCCTCGGAGATCCGGTCGAGCTCGGCTGGATCAGCCACCCGAGCAAGCGGCCTCCCGTCCGCCGTCGCCGCGGCCGCGTCCCCGGCGCCGTGGAATCGCACGGTGTACGTGGCGGCCGCGGCGCCCGCCTCGAAGTCGAACGCCGGCCCCTCGCGCCGTACGGTCAGCGGCAGCTGTTCGTCCTCGCCCCGCAGGGTGAACCGCGCTTCGGCCGTGACGTAGGCCTCCACCGTGAGCGGGTCGCAGGGGCGCTCACCGGCGTACTGCAGGGGCGGCCCCAGCGGCACCAGACTGTTCTCCCTCACGTAGACCGGCAGGACGTCACGCGGAGCGAGCCGCCGGATCGCGCAGGGCCCCTGGATCACCTCGCCCGTCCAGAAATCCGTCCATCGCCCGCGCGGCAGGTAGGCGGCCACGCGGCCGTCGGGATCGAACACGGGCGCGATGAGCAGCTCGTCGCCGAGCAGATACTGCAGGTCGATCCCGTACGTCGCCGGATCGTCCTGGTAACGCAGCACGAGCGGGCGCATGAGCGGGAGTCCCGTCTCCGCGGCGCAGCAGGCGTACGTGTAGAGGTATGGCACGAGGCGCGACCGCAGAACGGCATACCGGCGAAAGATCGCAAGGATGTCGTCGCCGAACGCCCACGGGTCGCGCACGGTCGTCCCGTGGTAGCGCGCGTGTCCCGACAACAGGCCGAACTGCGCCCACCGCACGTACAGATCCGGAGTGGGCGTCCCATAGAACCCACCGATGTCGTGGCTCCAGAACGCGACGCCGGACATGCCCGCGCTGAGGCCGCCCCGGAGCGTCGCCGCCATGTCCTCGTAGGTGCAGTGCGGATCCCCGGACCAATGCACCGGGAACTGCTGCGCGCCCGGGCACGCCGCGCGGGCCCAGATGACGGCGACCCCGTGGCGCTCTCGGAGCATGGTGAACACGAGCTCCTGGTACAGGCGCGCGTACATGTTGCGCATCTCGGCGCCGGTGCGTCCGTTGTGGAAGACCGCGTCGACCGGGATCTCCTCGCCGAAGTCCGTCTTGAACGTGTCCACGCCGGCCTCGAGCAGCGGCGCGTGCAGCGCTCGAAACCACTCCGCCGCCGCGGGGTTGGTAAAGTCGACGATCGCGCACAGCGGGTACCGGCGGCCTCCCGCGCCTGAACCGATCTGCGGCGTGTACACGGAGCCATCCGGCCGGCGAAGAAAGTAGCCGCGGGCCGCCCCTTCCTGGAACAAGGAACTGTGAATGGAGACGTAGGGGTTCTCCCACAGCGAGACCTTGTATCCCAGGCCGTGCAGGTCACTGATCAGCCGCGCCGGGTCGGGAAACGCCTCGGGGTCCCAGCGGAGATCCGAACGTTCTTCCGCACGCTGCCACGTGGCATCGAGGTGCACGACGTCGGCCGGGATCCCCTCACGCCGGAGCCGGCGCGCCCGCGCGCCGACCTGCGCCTGGTCGATCGGCACGAACGACGTCGACGCCCAGAGTCCAAACGACCACCGCGGCGGGACCGGCGGAAACCCGGTGAGTCGGGCGTAGGACTCGAGGATCTCCGCGAGCGTCCCGGCGATGAAAAAGTACTCGACGGTGTCCCCGGGCACCGCCAGGCTCCACGTGCGCGTCGACCGCGACCCCATCCAGCAGGTCACCCGGGCCGTCGAGTTGACGAAGACCCCGTAGCCGCGCGGGGTCATCATGAGCGGGATGTTTTTGTACGCGGCCCCGGTGCGCGCGCCGGCCGCGTTTTCCTGCCACACGTCGATCGTCTGCCCGCGCTTGTCCAGGTCCGTGAACTTTTCCCCGAACCCATACCAGTGGTCGTGGGGGTCCAACAGCAGCGTCTCGAAGCCGCGCCGCGCCTGACGCGCAGGATCCTGCGAGGCTCCGTCCAGCTCAAACCCCGGCGCCGGCCCCAGCACGTCCCCGCCGAGGTTCACGTCGTCGGCGACCTGCCGGGTCAGCGGCCGGCCTTCGCCCGTCCGGTACGCCAGCGTCCACGGGGTCCGGCCGATTTCCAGCACGAGCGCGTCGGTTTCTAACCGCCACCCCGCCGCGGTTTCACGGATCTCGTGGCCGACGTTGGGGTCGGGATCCCGAATCGGGTACGCCGGCGCGGGCGCGCCTGCGTGCGGGCCTGCGGTCAGACGATAGCGGATGATGTTCGGAGCCCACGGCGTCAGGCGTACTGTCGCGCACCAGACCCGCCCGGCGACACAGGACAGGACCATCCCCTCCGGCGTGGCGCTCCACGCGTGCACGCGCTCGATCGGGCATGCCGTTACGCCGGGCACGAGCGCTGAGAACGCGGGCGGCGGGTCCAGACCGGCTCGCGGTACGGCCTCCGATAGCGCGCGGCCCGACACGCGAACGTGCCCCATGAGCGCGCGTGGCTCCGGACCCTCGCCACTCCCCCACCCCGCTTCGCGTCGGTGATTACACGATATCGTGACATGGTCACCGTAATCAAGCGCGGTGTTCGTGGTCGCTCGGGTTGCCGGCGTCACCGCGCCGATCGACCGACCTCGAAAGCCACCGGCGCGTCTCGCCCGGCGACCGCAGCCGTACGACGTGGAGGTGCGCCCACTCCGGTCGCCGGAACGCCGCCGTGTACTGACGGCGGTTCGGGCCGTGCGTCTGCAGGGCCCAGAGGATGATCGAGTTGCGGCTCAACGCCGTCCGGAGCCGCTCGCGGTTGCCGCTCCACAGCTCCTCCCGCGCGAGCATGCGCCGCACGGTCCGTCCGATGACCTGTCGCAGCACGACGGCGAGCGGATAGTCCAGCCAGACGACCGTGTCGGCGCGCGGCCAGACGAGATCGCGCACCTTCGCGTAGTTGCCGTCGACCACCCAGCCCGGCGCGTCGAGCGCGCGGGCCACGCGCATCCGGAGGACGTCGGTCGGCGTCTCCGTCCACCCGGGGGCCCAATGCAGCGCGTCGAGCTCGAGGTGGGGCACACCCAATCGCTGCGAGAGCTCCCGGGCCACTGTTGTCTTGCCCGACCCGCTCGTGCCGACGACCACGACGCGCCGCATGCCCATGCCTCCCACACGGTACCGCACCCGTGCCGTGGCGGCAAGGTCACGCAGCGCAGCCGCCGTCTGTGAGCCCCAGGTCCTCGTAGATCGCGGCATGGAGCGCACGGACCCGCGCCTGATGCCGCGGCTCGCCCGGCATCCCGTTCGCGACCCACGCGACGACGAGGTCGTGCTCCGGGTCACAAAACGCGCAGGACGATTCCCGGCCGCTGTGCCCGAACGTGCGCGGCGACGCGTACGGCCCGTAGCCGTAGGGAATCGCGGCGCCGTGCATCTTGGAGTCCAGGATGAATCCGAGCCCCCAATCCATGACGCAGCGAAACGTCTCGTCAAACAGCCCCGCGCGATGGCGCGCCGCGAGCGCCTCGATTGTCTGCGGCCGCGCGATGGTCGCGCCGCCCCACCGTCCCCGCGCGCGCAGCACCTCGTAGAAGCGGCCGAGTTCACGCGCCGGGCCGCGGCCACTCCCGCCGGGCTGATACGTCTGCCCCCGTGCCTCGGCATCGGCCTCACTCGGACGGGCCGCGCCGCCGCTCGTATCGTAGAGCCCGCCGAGCCGGTCGCCGTAGGCGGCGCGCTCCGTGGCGGGGATCCCAATCCACGAATCCCCCATCCCCGCGGGGCCGAAGATGTCCTCCCGGACCACCCGGCTGTACTCGCGCCCGCCGCACCGGCCCACGATCTCCGCCAGCACATACCAGCTCGTCCAGCCATGGTACCCGGCCCGCCGGCCGGGCGGCCACCGCGGTTCCGGCCGCGCGGCGCAAATCCTCGTGATGATCTCGTCCCACGCGGCGCCCGGTTCGGGGGCAAGCCCCCCGCGAAACCCGCCGGTATGCGTCAGCAGATGCCGGATGGTGATGGCCGCCTTGCCGTGGGCCCCGAACTCGGGGAGGAACCGCACGACCGGGTCATCGAGCTCGAGGGCGCCCTGCTCCCACAGCCGCGCGATCGCGAGCGCCGCCACGGGCTTCCCCGCCGACAACCACGGGAGGAGCGTGTCCCGCGTCAGGGGAACCCCCGGGCGCGTCTCGCCGAACGCCTCGTCAATCCGCGGCGCGCCGCCCACGCTGACGTAGAGTTGCAGGCCCGGATGCTCGCCGCCGGCGATGCCCCGCGCGATGACCTCGCGTGTGCGGAGAAACCCGCGCTCCATCAGGGAGGCGCCGGTCCGGCTACGTCCACGCGCCGCCCGCCGCGGGCCGGCGGCGCGGCGAGAGCAGCTGCGCGTACGATACGGGGGTCGGAAACATCTTCCACGGGTTCATCCGGCCGTCCGGATCGAACACGGTCTTGACCGCGCGCATCGCGCGCAGGTCCGCGTCAGTGTAGACCCACGGCATGTAGTTGTTCTTCTCAAACCCCACCCCGTGCTCGCCGGTGATGGTGCCGCCGGCGTCCACGCACAGGCGCAGCATCTCCTCCCCGGCCCGGATCACGCGCTCCGTCTCGCCCGGCACCCGTGCGTCGAACACGATCAGCGGGTGGAGATTCCCGTCCCCGGCGTGGAACATGTTGACCAGCGTCAACCGCTCGCGCGCGGCGATCTGCTGGACGCCCCGGAGCACCTCGGGCAGTCGCGACCGCGGCACGACCGCGTCGTGGAGATAGTAGTTGATCGCGATCCGGCCGAGCGTGCCAAACGCCGCCTTGCGGCCCAGCCACAGCGCCGCGCGCTCCGCCTCCGCGCGCGCCACGCGGACCTCGCGCGCGCCGTGGCCCCGGCAGATGCCGTCCACCATCGCGCTCGCCCGCGGCAGCACCTCGCGGAGCCCCTCCACCTCGATCAGGAGCACGGCTTCCGCGTCCAGCGGATAGCCCGCGTGCACGAACGGCTCGATCACCTGGATCGCGTTGCGGTCCATCATCTCGAGGGCCACGGGACCGACCCCGCGCCCGATGATCTCGGTCACCGCCTCGCCGGCGGTGCCGAGGTCGTCAAACACCGCGAGCAGCGTCACGACGTCTTCCCGCCGGTGCAGGAGGCGCACCCACACGCGGGTGACGATGCCGAAGGTCCCTTCGGCGCCGACGACGAGGCCCACCAGATCCAGGCCCGGGGCGTCGGGACCCGATGCGCCGAGGCGGACGAGGCCGCCGTCCGCGAGCGCCAGTTCGAGCCCGAGGACGTGGTTCGTCGTCACCCCGTAGGCGATCGTATGCGGACCGCCCGCGTTGTGCGCCACGTTGCCGCCGATGCTGCTGGCGTACTGGCTGCTCGGGTCGGGCGCGTACAGGTAGCCGCGGTCCTCGACCGCGTGCGTGATGTCGATGTTGGTCACGCCGGGCTCCACCACGGCCACGCGGTTGTCGAGGTCGACCTCCAGGATGCGGTTCATGCGATTGAGGCCCACCACGAGGCCGCCCGTGATCGGCAGCGCGCCCGCGGCGATCCCGGTGCCCGCGCCGCGCGGCACGACGGGCAGCCCGTGGCGCGCGGCCACCCGCAGCACGGCCGAGACCTCGGCCGCGCTCCCCGGCAGCACGACGAGATCCGGCGCGGCCGTGATATTGGACGCGTCGTACTCGTACGCGAACACGTCGCCGGGGCTCGCCAGGACGTACGGCGCGCCCACCACCGCGCCGAGCTCGCGCACCACAGCGTCGCGGGAGGGGATGGCGACGCGGGCGGCGGCGAGGGCCTCGGGCGAGGGCTCCCCGGCGGTCACCCCGCGCTCGGCCTCGTGCACGGTCGTGCGCTCACGTCACAGGCCTGCGCGGTGCCGCCGCCCGCGCGCTACAGCGGCGGGGTGAACCGGCCGTCCACGGCGGTCCAGCCCCCGTCCGCGAAGAGGAGCGAACCGGTGACAAAGCTCGCGGCGTCGGATGCCAGGAAGACCACGGGACCGGCCATCTCGTCGGGCGCCGCCCACCGGTGGAAGACGGACTTCTCGGCATACGCGCGGTGCCATTCAGGGTGGCTTTTGATCTGGCTCGTCAGCGGCGTCTCCACGGCGCCGGGGGCGACGGCGTTGACCCGCACCCCGCGCGGACCCAGCTCGGCCGCGAGGGCGCGGCACAACAGCACAATGCCCGCCTTGGTCGCCGCGTACACGCTCTGCCCCGGCTCCACGGTTTGGGCGCGAATCGACGCAAGGGCGATGATGCTGCCGCGCCCCTGCTCCGCCATGCGCCGGCCCGCCTCGCGCAGCACGTAAAAAGTGCCCTTGAGATTGACCGCGAGGACGCGATCGAGCTCTTCGGCGGTGTAGGCCAGGATCGGCTTCCGCACGTTGATGCCCGGCGTCACCACGGCCACATCGAGCGACGCGTGGCGCGCCGCGAGCTGCGCGAACAGCCGCCCGACGCCGTCCTCCTGCGCGATGTCGACCTGGTGCGCCTCGGCGCGCCCGCCCGCCTCCTCGATCAACGCGGCGGTCGCCCGAGCGCCGTCGGCGTTGAGATCGGCCACCGCGACGGTCGCGCCCTGCGCGGCGAGCGCCTGCGACGAGGCGCGGCCGATGCCAGAACCGCCGCCGATCACGACCGCCACCTTGCCGTCCAGCCGAAACATCCGCCCGTAGTCCATGGACAGGAGTTTCGCTGTGGGAACGGCAAATACTTCTGCACGCGCGGGCCCCCCGTCCCCCGGTGCGCCGCGTGCCTCGTACAAGGAGCGCAGCTGCCGTGCCTGAGACCCAGACGACCGAGACCGAGTTGATGCAGGCCTACGTGGACGCGCATCCGCGCTCGCGCGAGGCGTTTGCGCGGGCGGGCCGGGTCCTGCCGGGCGGCCTGACCCACGACAACCGGGCGCTGGCCCCGTTCCTGCCGTACGTGGAGCGGGCCGAAGGCGCGCGGAAGTGGGATCTCGACGGGCACGAGTACGTCGACTATGCGATGGGGCACGGCGCGCTGATCCTGGGGCACGCCCATCCCGCGGTGGTGGACGCGGTGCGGCGGCAGATCGCCCTGGGCACGCACCACGGCGCGAACCACCTGCTGGAGATCGCCTGGGCGGAGCGCGTTCACCGCTTGGTGCCGGGCGCGGACCTGGTGCGGTTTACGAGTTCGGGAACGGAAGCGACCATGCTCGCGCTGCGGGTGGCGCGGGCCGCCACCGGGCGGTCGAAGCTCGTCAAGTTCCGCGGCCACTTCCATGGGTGGCATGACGCCGTGGCGCCGGGCCAGTCGCCGCCGTGGGACGCGGTGCCGCCGGGCGTTCCCGTATCGATCGCGGCCGACACCATCGTCCTGCCGCCGGAGTTGAGCGCGGTGGAACGGACGCTCGAGAGCGACCCCGACGTGGCGGCGGTGATCGTCGAACCGAGCGGCGCGTCGTGGGGCACGGTGCCGCTGCCCGCGGGCTTCCTCGCGGACCTCCGCCGCCTCACCGCCACGCACGGAGTGTGTCTCATCTTCGATGAGGTCATCACGGGATTCCGTGTCGCGCCCGGCGGGATGCAGCAGGCGTCCGGGGTGACCGCGGATCTCGTCACGATGGCCAAGATCCTCGCCGGCGGCCTGCCCGGCGGGGCCGTGGCCGGCCGGCGCGACCTCCTCGAGCCGATCGGCCTGCCGGGCGGGAATCGCCGCAAGATCCAGCATCCCGGCACGTACAACGCGAACCCCCTGTCCGCCGCGTCCGGGGTGGCCTGCCTCGATCTCATCCGCGACGGCGCGGTGCAGGCCGCGTGCGACCGGACGGCGGCCACGCTGCGCGCGGAGCTCAACGGCGTGTTGGGCCGTCTCGGCGTGCACGGCGCAGCGTACGGCTTCTCCTCGGGGTTTCACCTGGCGTTCGACCGGCGCATCACGCCGGGCGATCCGGAGAGCGCGCTCGCGCTGCCGCCCCACGCCCTCAAAGGGCAGCGGGCCCTCCCGCACGTGGCGCCGCTCACGGTGGCGCTGCTGATGCGCGGCGTGCACGTGTTTGGGATGGGCGGTTTTATCAGCGCCGCGCACGGGCGGGACGACGTGCGCCGCACCGTCGACGCGCTCGAGGGCGCCGTGCGGCAGCTCCGGGACGTGTTGCCCGCGTAATCACCCCGCGCCGCACGCCTCGCACGATCCCGGAGCGGCCGCGGCCGCCGCGCGGTCCAGGCCGTTGACGGACGGAGTGTGTTGACGTCCGCGGCCGGCGCCCGCTCGGGACGGCACCCCGCTCCGTAATCATCGCCGCCCGCACGCGAGACGAACCACATCCGCGATTGGGTGTACCGCGCGGCGCTTCGAGTTCGCCGCGGCGGGGTAAGTATGTCTGTGGAGTCCGACACACGACCGTGCTTCGGGCGCGGTGGTAGGCCGCCGGAAGCGCCCGTTCTCCCCTGCGTACGCGGCCTGCACGGTTGGTTCGTGACGCGATGACGGCCCTCACGCCGTCTTGATGCGCCGGCAGCCTTCATGCGTCAAGCGGATCGCCCGCGCCATCGCTCAGGAAGGTGACGACCGTGACGTTTCTCTGGCCAGCGGCGTTCGGCTTGTACCCGGTCGTCGCGGTGCTCGCCGCGGCGTACATCTGGCGATCGCGGCGGTCCGCGCGTCAATACGTGCGGTTCTCCAGCCTCGGCCTCGTCGCCCAGGCGGCCGCCGCCGGCGGGCCGCAATGGCACCGTCATGTTCCGGCGGGTCTCTACCTGGGCGCGATCTCGACCGTCATCCTCTCGGTGGCGCGGCCGGTCGCCTCCGTCCCGTACCCGGATGATCAAACGTCCGTCATGCTCTGCATCGACGTGAGCGGGAGCATGGACATGCGCGACATCGAGCCAACCCGGCTCGGCGCGGCGAAGCGCGCGGCGAAGCAGTTTATCCAGGCGCTCCCGCCGCGGGCCAAAGTGGGGCTCGTGTCCTTTAGCGATCGCGCCACGCTCGTGGCGGTGCCGACCACGCATCACGCGGCGCTCGCGGGGGCGATCGACCGGCTCGCCACCCAGTCCGCCACCGCCATCGGGGACGGCATCCTGGCCGCCGTGTACGCCCTGCCGGGCCGCGAACGCGCGCCCGGCGGTGGACGGAGCGCCGCGCCGTCCGCGGGCCAGGCACCCGCGGACCCGGACCAGTTGCCGCCCGCGGCGGTGGTGCTGCTGACCGACGGCGAGAACAACACGGGCACCAGCCCGGCGGACGCGGCGCTGGTCGCCCGGCGGCTCCGGGTCAAGGTCTATACCGTGGGGATCGGGACCACCGCTGCGGCAACGGAGCCGCTCGACGAGCAAGGGCTGCGGGACATCGCGGCCACGACCGGGGGCGCCTATTACCGCGCCACGTCCGCGCCGGAACTGGTCCGTGTGTACCGGACCCTCGGGCGCGCCGTCGCGTGGCCCTGGCGGCCGACCGAGGTCAGCGGTCCGGCCTCGCTCGCCGCGGCGGTGCTGCTGCTCGTCGCCCTCCTCTCGTCGCACCGCAAGGACCGCATCTTCTGATCCCGCCCGCCGTCGCGGCCTCGATCGCCGCGACGAATTCGGCGCCCGGCCGCGCGCGATGTGATCGACCCCGCGTGGTGCGGGGGAAACATCAACAGCGGCGGCGCAAGGAGCGCGAGGCGCGTGATGCCGAGGATACGACGCTACTGGTGGATTGAAACGCCCGACGGCCGGCCCGTGGCCGGTCCCTTCGACCACGAGCGCGAGGCGATCATAGGCGCACGCCAGCTGAATCGCGACTGGATGCTGGCCGTGACGGGCGATCACTACGGGGCGCCGCTATGGCCGCTCCGGACGTTCGATTCGCTGGCCGACGTGCCGGAGGAATACTGGCGCCGGCAGCGGGCCGGCACCGCGATCGTGGAGGCGCTGCCCGGCGGGTTCGCCGCGGTCTACGTCTTTCGCGACGCCGACGCCGCGAGGGAGCAGGAGCCGCAGGCCGTGGCGCTGCGTCCCGGCGGCACGGTCACGCCCGCGCCGCCGCCGGCGCGCGCGCTGCCGCGGCGGAGACGCGGCGCGACGTTCGGATAGGACACGGATCCGCGGCACCGGATCCCCATCGGCGCATCAACGACGCGCAAGACATGGCGTCGCCGCCCGTGGTTGCCCGCCCCCCTCGCGGCGGGCGTGTTCATCGACTCTTCACAACATTCACACCGTTTCTTCGCGCGGCGGCTCAGCGGGATGGGCACAATAGAAGTGCGGTAGTACGTGCGGAGAGGAGGTGCCACATCATGTTGCTTGCGCTGCTTCTCCTCGTCGGGGTCGCGATGTGGGCGACCGGCCATCTGATTCTCCAATAGCGATGGCACGCGATCGGCTGGCGGCCTGATCGCTCCGCCTCCGGGCGGACGGTCGGGCCGCCTCGCTACGCGCGGCGGCCAAGGTGCCGCGCGCCGTTCCGGCCGAGCAGCCGCTTCGCCTTGCGCAGCCGGTTGTCGGCCTCCCGCACCAACCCCTCCGACGTCTGCGCGTCCTTGGGCCAGGTCGCCAGTCCGCACGACACGCTGGCGTAGGATCCGGCCGAGCCCATGTGCGGCACGGTGAGCTTGAGCGGCCGCAGGCGCGCCACGAGCCGCTCGCCCTGCGCCGCGCTCGTCTCCGGGAGGAGCAGGCCGAACTCGTCGCCGCCCCATCGGGCCACGAGATCCGAGGCGCGGACGCACCGCGTCAGGAGCTCGGCGACCCGGGCCAGCAGTTCGTCACCCGCCGCGTGGCCGTGCACGCTGTTGATGATCTCGAAGCCGTCCACGTCCAGCAGCACGACGCTGAGGTGCCGCCCCGTCCGCCGGTTACGCGCGATCTCCGATGTGACATGATCCAGAAAGCTCTGCCGGTTCGCCAGCCCCGTGAGCGCGTCCGTGGCGGCGAGCTGCTTCACTTGTTCGCCGAGCCGCGCGACCTCGACCGCACCGGCCAGATAGCGGCCGACCACCGTGAGCAGGCTCAGATCCGACTCCGTGAACGCGCCCGGGCGCGGGGCGTACGCCGCGAGCACACCGACGGCGCGGTCGTTGACGACCAACGGGGCGTAGATACCCGACCGCGGCTTGCGCGTGCGCGCCGGAACGCCGGTGTCGGCCGACAAATTCGAGACGAGGAGCGGCAGCTTTCGGTCCATCACCGTGCCGTGCACCCCTTTGTCTCGGGGCAACGTCGCCCCGCGGGACCGCGCCCACAACCCGGAGGCCGCGCGAATGGTGAGCGTGCGCGGCATGCGCTCGTCGAGGAGCGCGACCGTGCAGGAGTCAAACCCTGTCTCCTCGTGGAGCGCGAGCATCACGCGCTCCAGGAGCGTGGGTAAGGAATGGACGACGGCGAGGTCGTTGGCCAGGCGCGCCAGAAACAACAGCGCGCGATCCGGCGCGGCGTGCGCGCGGCCTGGGCGTGTGGAACGAACGGCGGAAGGTCTCGGCATGCGGTGACTCCCCCGGTGCAGCGTCTCCCCTCGCTACCGTGCCCATCTTGGCCCGGCGCAAGACCCCGCCCACGTGGATGGATGCCCGCGTCAGACGCCGCGGCACTGGGGGATCGCCTCGCGAAGGCTGCCGGTGAAGGACGGTAGACGATTCGAGAACGCGAGCGTGCCGGTGTTTGCCGGGCCCGGGGGGCGCGGACGGCGAGGGGCCGCGGCCGGGTCGCGTCAGCGTACGCTGCGGAGGTTGGTCGTCATGAGCTCGTTGGACACGTGCCGGAGCGTGGCCTTGGCGTCGGCCTCACTGGCAAACGACAGGACCGTCACTTTCTCGCCGGTGGAAAAGGTGACGGTCAGGCCGGCGCCCTCGACCGCCACCTGCCGGACGTGGTCCAGGTTGATCAGCGTACGCTCGTCCCCCACGGCGAGCCACATCATCCCACCTCCGGAATGAACACGGCGCTCACGCACGCGCGATCTCGGTTACGGGTTCGAGACTGAGCGGGTAGGTTTGGTGTTGCATAGGCGCGCGGCCGGGCGGCGCCTCGGGCTTCAGTATAGCAATCAAGCGCCGTGGGCGGAGCCCACCGGCGTCACCGGCCGTGCGCGCGCTCGCGACGAGGATCGAAGGGGGCGTGGCAGCGAAGCGGCGGAGCCGCCGCAAGTCAAGCCGGGTTGGCTCCGAGGAGCTACCTCTCTCTCGCCATGCGACGGCGTCCGCCGACTGTGAGTTGTGGAAATCGGGAGGCGCTCGCCCGCTGGCTTTCCACCGTCTTCGGTCCCCGCCGCCGGTGCCTACCGCCCGCCACTGTTCTCCGGAGTTACCCCCGAAGTACGTCCGACCGGCTCTCGGCGTCCACGCGCGCGAACGTTTGAATCGGCTACTTCGCCAGTCGACTTGCGCCTCCGTGTCCTTTACTATCATCATCGGACTCGCGGCGCAATCGGGAATTTCCGTTCGCCGGAAATGTTGATAGTGTGGATACGGTCCTGTGGATAGGAATCCACGGCACCGTCCGTCTCGAGCCCGACCAGCCGGGCCCGTACGACGTCGCGGACACAACGCCATGACGGGATCCCCGACAGCAGCGCGCCAGGTCTTGACGGGCGGCACGGTCCTGACGATGAACGCCCGGCGCGACCTCATCGCCGACGCGGCGATCGTGCTCGACGGGCCGGTGATCGCGTACGTCGGCGCGGCATCGGGCGTGCGCGTCGAGCCCGCGGACATTCGCGTCGACTGCCGCGGCCTGCTGCTCATGCCCGGGCTCGTGAACGCGCACACCCACACGGCGATGGGGCTGTACCGCGGCCTCGCCGAAGACCGGCCACGCAGCGGGTGGGCGCCCGCCCGGTACGCGCTCCCGCATCTCGAGCGCGCGCGCCCGGAGGACTACTACCACGGCGCGCTCGTGGGCGCGGTCGAGATGCTGCTGAACGGCGTCACGACGATCGCGGATCGGGGCGGATCCATGGATGTGATGGCGGAGGCGTTGGACGCCGCCGGCATCCGCGCGGTGGTCGCGCACACGCTGCACGACATCGACCGGCCGCTGGAGCTGGAGCGGGCGCGCCGGGTGCTCGCCCGTTGGGGCACCGATCCGCGCGCGCGGGTCCACGCCGGGCTCGGGCCGCACGCTCCGGATACGTGCTCGGACGCGCTCCTGCGGCAGGTGCGGGCGCTCGCCGGCGACAGCGGGGCGAGGATCTATATCCACTGCGCGCAGTCGGACCTCGAGCTCGCGACGGTGCGGGCTCGGGGATACGCCGGGGCCGTCCATTGCCTTCATGGCCACGGCATCCTGGGCCCGGATGTCGTGGCCGCCCACTGTCTCTACCTCGGCGCCGGCGAGATCGCGCTGCTCGCCGCCACCGGCACGTGGGTGGCGCACTGTCCGGCGAGCAACGCCAAGATCGAGGCGCGCATCGCGCCGGTCGCCGCGATGCTGGCGGCCGGCGTGGGCGTCGCGCTCGGCACTGACTGGGCCCCGACGAACAACACCATGGATCTCTTCGACGAGATGAAGACCGCCGGGTTGCTCGGCAAGGTCGCCGCGGACGACGCGGCCGCGATCCCGGCGGCGCGTCTGCTCGAGATGGCCACCGTCGACGGCGCGCGCGCACTGGGGCTGGCCGACGTCTGCGGCAGCCTCGAGCCGGGGAAGCGCGCGGACATCGTGGCGCTGGCCATGGACGAACTGCACCTCCACCCATGGCACGACGTGGCCGCGAACCTCGTCTACGCCGCCAAGGGCCAGGACGTGCGCCACGTCTGGGTGGACGGACGGCGCCTCGTGCGCGACCGGCGGCCGGTGCACGTCGATACGGCGGCGCTGCGCGAGGAGACCACCCGCATCTGGCGGCGCCTCGGCGCCGCGCCCCGTGACCCGCGCGCCCGCGGCTAGACCTTCGGCGTCTTGGCCATCTCCACGATCTCGGTGGTCATCACGTCCGCCGGCGCGACCGGGCTGGCGATCTGCTTGAGCCCGTAGTAGGTATCGCTGATCTGCGCCCACACCTTGGGGTCCATCGCGCCCCATCCCGCTTGCTTCGTGAGCGGAGAGTACATGTAGGGAATCTCGTTCTTCCACGTCTGGAGTTCGAGCCGGCGGTCCAGTCCCGTCGTGGCCCTGAGCACGTCGTCCACGGCCTCGTCGGGGTGCGCGGCCGCGTAGAGCCAGCCGCGGGCGCTCGCCTGGACGAACCGCACGAGCACGTCCTTGCGCTCGCCGAGCACCCGGTCGGTCGTAAAATACGTGTAGGCGTACAGGCGGATCCCGAGATCCCACAACGGGAAGTAGCTGAAGTTCCCCGCCTGGCGCACCGCCTCGATCTGCGGGGCGTCGATGATCCAGCCCGTGATCACGTCCACCTGCCCGGTCACGAGCGGGCGCGTATCCCCCCCGACAAACAGCACCTTGACCTTGTCCTCGGGGATCTGATACTTCGCCAGCACCGCGGCGAGCAGCGGCCGCGCCGTCGCCTGGATGCCGATCGTCTTTCCGGCGAAGTCCCGCGGCGTACGGATACCCGACTTGGTGAGGAAGATGAAGGCAAACGGGTGCTTTTGCAGCACGGTCGCGAACGCCTTGACCGGGAGGCCCCGGCTGCGCGCGTTGACGAGGACGGCGACCGACGACACGTTCCCCATCGGCACGCCGCCGCCCGCGACGACCTGGATGGGATCGATGTTCGGCCCGCCTGGCTGGAGCTTCACGTCGAGCCCCGCGTCCTTGAAATATCCCTTGGCGTTCGCCACGAAGTCGCCGGCCATCTGCGAATTGGCCAGCCACCCGAGCTGCTCGGAGAGCGCGGCCGTCCCCTGCGCCGCGGCGCCCCGAAGCAGTCCCGGAACCTGGCCGCCGGCCGCGACCAGGGCGAGCGCACCGCCTCCCGAGAGGAGCCTGCGCCGGCTCATCGGCTGCCCGAGAAGCGTGATGCGGTCTCGTCCCATCTCCCCACCCCCTGTTGCGTCTTCATGCTCCGTCCCCGCCCCGACCGCCCCCGGGTACGCCCGGACGCCTCCGCGGCTTGAGGCCTCAGACCACGCCGTCGCGGATCAGGGCATCGATCTCGTCCGCGCCATACCCCGCTTCCACCAGGATTTCCCGCGTGTGTTCGCCGAGATCGGGCGGGTGCCGCCGCACGCGGGCGGGCGTGTCCCAGAGCTTCACCGGCACCCCGACCGTCTCGAAGCGGCCGAGCCGCGGATGCGCCACGTCCATGCGCATCCCGTTGTGCGCGACCTGCGGATCCTCGAGGGCTTCGCCGAGCGAGCGGACGGGCGCGCACAGCACGTCCTCCCGCTCCAACCGCTCGAGGGCCTCGGCCTGCGTCAATTCTCCGAACCGGCGGCGCAGGATCGCCTGCAGCTCGGCCCGGTGCGCTTGTTGCGCGTCGTCCGTCGCGAAGCGGGGATCCTCGCCGAGCGGGCCGAGGTCGAGCGCCCGGGAGATGTCGCCGAGCGGATCCGCCTTGAACGCGCCGATCAGCACGATCCATTTGCCGTCCTTGGTCCGGAACGTGCCGTTGCGCGGGAGCGCGATCCAGTTGACGACCTGCCGGGCGTTGAGCCACGCCGTCGCTTCCTGCTGCTGCATAAAGAGCATGGCGTCGAGCAGGGACGACGTGACGAGCTGGCCGTTCCCGGTCCGCTCGCGCGCCAGCAGGGCGAGCAGGATGCCCTGCACGAGCAGCATGCCGGCGGCGCAGTCGCAGACCGCGGTGCTGAACGGTTCCGGCGGCGCGTCGGGCTCGGCGCGCCGGAGCAGCGCGCCGCCGAGCGCCTGCGCGAGGACGTCCTGGCCACCCTTGGATTGGTAGGGCCCGGTGAGGCCGTACCCGGTCCCCACGGCGTAGATCAGCCGCGGGTTGATCTCGCGCAGCGTCTCGTACCCGAGCCCGAGCCGCTCCATCGTGCCGGGCCGGAAGTTGTGGACGAGGATGTCCGCCCCGCGGACGAGGCGCACGGCGAGCGCCCGCCCGGCGGGCCGGCGCAGGTCGACCGTGAGCGCGCGTTTGTTCCGATTGGTCGCGAGAAAGATATAGCTCTCCCCGCTGGGAACGGGCAGCGTCGCGCGGGTGTAGTCCCCGACGCCGGGCCGCTCGATCTTGATCACGTCGGCGCCGAAGTCGCCGAGCATCTGCGTGGCCAGCGGCCCGAGCGTGATCTGCGTGAAGTCCAGCACGCGCACGCCGTCGAGCGGCATCGGATCCCGCGGGGTCATCGCCCACTCCACCGCGGCGGCCGCTTCTCGCGAAACGCGCGCACGCCCTCGTCGCCGTCCTCCGAGCCGAGCGCGTCGAGGACCCGGCGCGGAAACCAGCGCGCGGCGACCGGGAGCGGCAGATCGAGTGCCGCCATCGCGAGCTGCTTGGTCGCCTCGACGGCGAGCGGCGCGCAAGCGATCACGTCCGCGGCCCATCGGTCCGCCGCCGCGCGGAGATCGGCCGCCGGCACGACTTCATTGACGAACCCCGCGGCGAGGCCGTGCCGCGCGCCGAGGCGCCGCCCGGTTAGGAGCAAGCCCATCGCCAGCTTGAGGGGGACCTGCCGCGCGAGCATGGCGATGCCGCCGTCCATCGCCATGCGCCCGACCCGGGGCTCTGGAAAGCCGAATTCGGCATGGTCGGCCGCGATGATCAGGTCGCACGCGAGCGCCAGCTCGAACCCCCCGCCGAGCGCCAGGCCGTTCACGGCCGCGATCACCGGCTTCAGCAGGTCCCGGCGCAGCGACAGGTTCCCCGCCCCGAGGGGGAGCGCCCGGCCGAGGTAGGCGAGGCCGCTCGCCTCGCCCGGGTCCTTCATGTCCGCGCCGGCCGAGAACGCGCGCGACCCTGCGCCGGTGAGGATGGCCACGCGCACATCGGTGTCGTCGCGCACGTGGTCCCACGCCCGGCCGAGCGCATGGTGCGCGGCCTGGTTGAGCGCGTTGAGCACCTGGGGCCGGTCGATCGTCACCCGGGCGACCGCGCCGTCCCGCTCGTACCGGATGCCCGCGTCGGTGAACGCCTCGGCCGGCATGCTAGCGCCCTCCGGGCGCCGCGCCCGCGGGCTGCTCTTCGAGTCCCAAATCCGCGCCGGCGGCGATGAGCCGGCGCTGCAGCGCGGCCACGTCGACCGCGCGGGGCTCGATGCCGGCATCCGCCGCCATGGCCGCGGCCACGCCCGCGGCCTCGCCCATGACCATGCACGGTCCGATCTCGCGCGCCGACCGCTGGGCGTCCGGGGCGGCGGAGAAGCACCGCCCGGCCACCAACAACCCGCCGACGCCGACGGGCAGGAGGGAGCGATACGGCATGAAGTAGTCGCGCCCGCGGCCGATCACGTCGGGAAACCGGCGGCCCCCCAGCACGTCGTCCTTGGTCATGACGTACTCGCCTTGGAGGACCCGCGTCTGCCGCACGCCCGCCTGGGGCGACGCATCCAGGATGTAGGCGCGCTCGAATCCCGGCATGTGCGCGCGCAGCCACGCGATGCCGCGCACGAATCGTTCACGCGCGTCGATCTCGAGAAAGGTCAGGTCCTCGACCGAGAGCGCGTCGAGTCCGCCGAGATGCGGGCAGTTGCACCAGATCACGCCCTCGCGCGGCGTCCGCAGCCACCAAAAATCCCAGGAGCCGCCGAGCATGCGCTTGACCTCGGCGTTCAGCGTCCGCGCCTCATCGGGATGAGCCCGCTCAAACGCGATGGCGCGGTCCACGTCCACCGCGGCCAGGCGGTGGACCAGGCTCACCATGTACCGTCCGTGCTCGAACGGCGCGCCGGCAGACGCGTAGAGGTCGCCGTCGCCGCTGGCGTCGATGAACACGCGTCCCCTGACCGCCTGCCGGCCCGCCTTGGTTTCCACGATCGCCGCGCGGACGCGACCCTCCTCGACGATGGCGCGCGAGAACCACGAGTGCATGCGGAGCGTCACGCCGGCCTCGCGGGCCATCTGGAACGACACCTGCTTCCACGCCTCGGGGTCGAAGGCGCCCGCATAGGTCGTGGGCAGAGGTTTGGTGCGCGCGTAGAAATCCTCGAAGCCCCACCGCGCCCAGCGCCACCACACCTCGGGGTCGTGGCTGAAACAGTCCTCCTCCGGGGGCGCGACGGCCCCGCCGGCGGACACGAGCCGCTGCAGCATCTCGTAGGCGATGCCCGCGACGGTCCGCTTGGTGTGCCCGGACATGTCCGCGAGCAGGAGCACCATCCCTCCGGACGCCATCCCGCCGAGGTACCCGTACCGCTCCAGGAGCAGCGTGCCGGCTCCCGCACGAGCCGCGGCGACCGCGGCGGCCAAGCCGGCCGGCCCTCCCCCGACCACCACCACATCGGCGTCGGCCACCACGGGGACGTCCTGCGCCGGCTCACGCACCACGCTCATCGTGCCCTCCTCCCGCCTCCGTCCCGGTGCGTCACGGTGATCCGGCACGGCATCGGTCGGCCTCGCTCAATCCGGCCGGACATGCGTCGCCCGCCACGAGACGGCGTAGTGCTCGATGATGGAGACCAGGTTGAACAAGAGGAGCGCCAGCACCGACGCCACGGTCATCGTCGCGTACAGCAGCGGCGTCCGGTAGTCGTAGGTCGCCGCCACGATGAGGTAGCCGAGCCCGGCGTTGGACCCGATCCACTCGCCGACGATCGCGCCGAGCAGCGCGGCCGTGCTCGCGATCCGGAGCGCGGAGAACAGGTATGGAAGCGACGTCGGCCACCGCAGGTACCGGAACACTTCCCACCGGCTCGCCGACAGCACCCGCATCAGCTCGAGCGCCTGCGCGTCCACGGCGTCGAGCCCATCCGCCATGTTGACGAGGGTGGGAAAGAACGTGATGAGCGCGGCGATCGCGATCTTCGGCGCGTAGCCGTTACCCAACAGCAGCACGAGGATCGGGCTGATCGCGACGATCGGCAGCGTCCGCACCGTCACCGCGAGCGGGTACACGCTGTGCCGGAACGTCCGGTTATGCACGAATCCCACGGCGGCCGCGACGGCCACGAGGTTGCCGAGCACGAACCCCGCGATGGTCTCGACCAGGGTGGGCCACGTGTTGACGAGGAGCGTCCGCGCCTCCGTCCGGAGGGCCTGAGCCACCTGCACGGGCGACGGCGCGATGTACGTGGGCACGTGAAACACGACGATGATCGCCTGCCAGCCGGCGATGACGGCGGCCATGGTGGCGACCGCGATCGCGTGCCGGCGCCACGGGGACTCCGCCCCCCGCGCCGTCCGGCGCCCGCGCGTCGCGGCCGGTCCGGCGACGTGGGCGCCCAGCGGCGGCCGGTCCGCCGACGCCATCAGTGCTCGAGCGCCTCCCGCAGCGCCGCGGTCACGCGGGTGAATTCCCCGGTGTCGCGCATCCGCGGATGGCGAGGATAGCCCATGCCGACTTCCACCACCCGGCGGATCTCCGCGGGGCGGGGCGACAGCACGACGACGCGGGACGACAGGTACACGGCCTCGGGGATGCTGTGCGTCACGAACAGGATCGTGCGCCGCGTCTCCGTCCAGATGCGCAGCAACTCCTCGTTGAGCCGGTCCCGCGTGATCGCGTCGAGCGCCCCGAACGGCTCGTCCATCAAGAGGATCGGAGGATCGCTCACCAACGCGCGGGCGATCGCGGCGCGCTGCTGCATGCCGCCGGACAACTGCGCGGGGCGCACGCGCTCGAACCCCTGCAACCCCACCAGGGCGAGGAGCGCCGCGGGCGCCGGCCCCGAGGGATGCCGCTTGCCCCATCCGCCGATCCGAAGCGGCAACGCCACGTTGTCCTCGACCGACAGCCACGGCAGCAGGACCGGCTGCTGAAACACCATGCCCAAGGCCCGGTCCCGCCGGGCCCCGCCGGGGGAGCGACCGAGGACCTCGATCGTCCCTTCGGTGGGCGAGAGGATGTCCGCGACGGCACGCAGGAGCGTCGACTTGCCGCAGCCGGACGGGCCGAGCAGCGACACGAACTCGCCGCGGCGGATCTCCAGCGTCACGTGCCGCAGCACCTCGAGCGGCTCCCCGCCGCGATCGAAGGTCATCGACACGCCGCGAAGCGCGATGGAGACCGCCGGTTCGGAATGCCCCTCTGATACGATCACCGTGTGCCTCCCCGCAGTGCGCCCCGGTGCCCGCGCGACGCGGCCACCGGCTGTTACGCCGCGCGGTCCCCAACATCCTGGGTCACGGTCGCGCGGCGCGCGACGGCGAGCGAATCCGAAGCCGCCCCCCGCCACGGTGCCGGCCGCGCCCACGGCGGATGATGAACGAGACGCTCGGCAAGATCCACTTCGCCCTCACGTTTCTCGGCATCTACGGCACGTTCTACCCGATGCACTTCATCGGGCTTCACTCCAACGACCGGCGGCTCTACGCGACGACGTCGTACCCGTTCCTCTCGCACACGGGCCCGATCGACGTGTTCATGTCGCTGTCGGCGTTCGTGCTCGGGGCGGCGCAACTCGTGTTCGTGTTCAACTTCCTGTGGAGTCTCAGGTACGGTCCGGCGGCGGGGGCCAACCCGTGGCGCGCCAACTCGCTGGAGTGGGTCGCGCCGACTCCACCGCCGCACGGCAATTGGGGCCCTCGCTGCCGGTCGTCTACCGCTGGCCGTACGACTACAGTCTCCCGGACGCCGCGGACGACTACGTGCCGCAGACGATCCGGCTGGTCCCGGCCGGCGCCGGTACGGACCGCCGTTGACGCCGCCGCCGTGGCCGGCCGGCGGCCATACCGCGCGGCCACGTGGCCCCGCCCGCATCGCCGCGTCACCCGGCACGGATGCCGGCAGCCAGGGCGCGGCCGCCTCGCCGGTGCCGCGGGCCGCGCAATCGCGGCCGCGCGCGCCCGGTCAGGCGCGTCGTGGTCGCCGCTCGGCCAGCGCCGCCCGTGGGACCGGGGCCAGGGTCCCAGGCCGCGGCAGGATAGCGCCGTATAGCTCCGGGCGCTGCCACTGGCTCAGGACGCCCGCCTTGGCCGCGTTCGTCCGCTGCGACTCGACGCGATCCTCCTGCGCTCGAAGCTCGCGCACCCGGTCGAGCGTCACGTCCACGAGAAACATCCCCGCGACGGTCGCCTCGAAGACCACCTGCTCCGGGGTCGCCACCATGGCAAGCCCGCGCTGCGCGGGCGCGAAGAGGTTCTGGGTCGTGGTGACGACGGCGAGGTTCTCGATCGCACGGGCCCAGATGAGATGGCGCCACGTCGGCCAGAGGCGTTCCTTGTCGACGCCCGCCGGAAGGAAGATCACCTCCGCGCCCCGCAATGCGAGCGCCCGCGCCACTTCCGGCATGTAGACCTCGCTGCACATCGCCAGGCCGAATACCCCGTGCTCGGTCTCGAACACCGGGAAGTCGTCACCGGGCACGTACTCGAATTCCCAGTAGGCGCCGCCGGTGTAGATCCACGGGCCGGGCGGGTGCGTCCGCCGGTACCGGCCCGGGGCAGCCCCGTCCGGCCGCGCCAGGAGGAGCACATTGTGCGCGCGACGGGTGTCGCCGCCGATCGGCTCAAGCGTCCCGAACTGAACGTACACGCCGCACCGCCTGGCGGCGTCGACCATGGCATCCGTGGGGTCGAAGCGCCGGGGCATGCGCCATGGGCCCGGGTACGTCTCGGGAAACGCCACCACGGCGGCACCCTCGCGCGCCGCCGCCTCGACGTGGCGCACCGCGTCCGCCACGTTCCGTTCATCCTCCGGCGGCCGGTGGGCCAGCGGTTGGATCACCGCCAAGCGGAAGCCCGACCGCCGGCCGTCGGTGCCGCCCACGAGACCACCTCCCGGGCCGCCCTGCCCCGCGCCCCCCTCGGGCGCGGGCGCCCGTGGCGTGCTTCGACGTGCGCACCTGGGTTCCCCGGGTGAGGCGACGGCGGCCGAGCGCCCACCGGCGGCCAAGGACGCAGGGAGCGCCGGCGCGGACGAGAACAGCGATGCGCACGATCGAGGGAGGAGCGTGATACCCGTGCAGATCCGACTCGACGGCAAGCGCGCCGTGGTGACCGGCGCAAACTCTGGGATCGGCGAGGCGATCGCTCGTGGGCTCGCGGGTGCGGGGGCCCGCGTGTGCGTGAACTACGTTGTCCACCCGGAGGCGGCCGAAGGCGTGGTCAACGACATCACGCACGCCGGAGGTCAGGCGTTCGCGGCCGCGGCGGACGTATCCGACGGGACCCAGGTGGCGCAGCTCTTCGCGGCGATCGACCGCGCCTGGGGCGGCGTGGACGTCCTGGTCAACAATGCCGGCGTCGACGGACCGCGCGCCGTGGGGTGGGAGTATCCGCCGGATGAGTGGCGCAAGGTGCTGGCGATCAACCTCGAGGGCGCCTACGCGTGCGCGCGCGAGGCGCTGCGGCGGATGATCCCCCAGCGGTCGGGCGTGGTGGTCAATCTCACCTCCGTGCACGAGGTCATCCCGTGGACCGGGTACTCCGCGTACACGGCCAGCAAGGCCGGGCTCGGCATGCTGACCAAGACGCTCGCGCAGGAGGCCGCGCCGCACGGCGTGCGGGTGGTCGCGGTCGCGCCGGGCGCCATCCAGACGCCGATCAATGCCAGCGTGTGGGAGAACCCCGCGACGCGCGCGGACCTGCTGAGCAAGATTCCAATGGGCCGGATGGGGCAGCCGGACGACGTTGCGCGGATGGTCGTCGTGCTCGCCTCGGAGGCGGCGGGGTATGTCACGGGCACCACCGTGGTCGTAGACGGCGGCATGACGCTCTATCCGTCGTTCACGCACGGGGGCTAGCTCCGTGTCTTCCGTGTTCGACGATGTGTGTCCGGTCAGGCCTCCGGGGCCTGTCGCCGGGCCGCTCGCACCAGCGCGACGACACGGGGCGGCGTCACGGGGCCTTCGGTGATGCGCACCCCAAACGGCGCCAGGGCGTCCTCGACGGCGTTGGCGAGCGCGGCGGGCGGCGCGATCGCGCCGCCTTCGCCCACGCCTTTGACCCCGAGGGGATTGCGCGGCGACGGGACGTCCAGGTGGACCGTCTCGAGCCGCGGCACGTCGCGTGCCCGCGGCAGCGCGTAGTCCATGAGCGAGCCGGTGAGGAGTTGACCGTGGGCGTCGTAGACGAGGTGCTCGGCGAGACCGCCCCCCAGTCCCTGCGCGACCCCGCCGTGAATCTGCCCTTCGACGATCTTGGGATGCACGACCCGCCCGCAGTCGTGGGCGACGACGTAGCGGAGCACCCGGACGGCGCCCGTCTCCGGATCGACCTCAACGAGCGCCGCGTGCGCGGCGCTGGCGTAGGTGACGGTCGGCACCGTCTGATACGCTGAGGCTTCGAAGACGGGGTCCGCGACCACGGCCCCCTGGAACGTGGGGAGGCTCTGCTGCACGATTCCGGCGAGCGGCAACCCGCGACCGGTGCCGCGCACCACGACGCGCCCCGCGGCGAGGTCGAGATCGGCCTCGCGCGCCTCCAGGAGCGTGGCCGCCGCCCGCAGCAGCTTGTGCCGCACCATCCGGGCCGCCTCGGCGACCGCGTTGCCGGCGACGACGAGACTCCGGCTCGCGAACGTCCCCACGCCGGCCGGTACCTCGCGCGTGTCGCCGCCGACCACGGTGACGTCCTCCAGGCCGACGGCCAGCGCGTCCGCGGCGATCTGGGCGAACGTTGTCTCGTGCCCCTGGCCCTGCGAGCACGCGCCCGTCGCCACGGTCACGTGGCCGGACGTGTCGAGCCGGACGGCGGCGCTCTCATACGGCCCCACGCCGGTCCCCTCGACGTACGCGGCGATGCCGATGCCCCGGTACACGCCCCGCGCGCGCAGTTCACGCTGCTCGCGGCGGCACGCCTCGTAATCGAGCGTCTCGAGGGCGCGCTCCAGCGTGCCGGCGAAGTCGCCGCTGTCGTAGACCAGCCCGTTGCCGTCGCGGTAGAGGAGCCCGACATCGTACGGCATCTCGTCCCGGCGGATCGTGTTGCGGCGGCGGAGCGCCGCGGCATCGACCCCCAGGCGGCGCGCCAGCAGCTCGAGCATGCGTTCCATGACAAACACGGCCTCGGGGCGGCCGGCGCCCCGGTACGGCGCGTGCGGCGTCTTGTTGGTCACGACGGAGCGGGCCTCGAACGCCGCGTGCCGCACGCGGTACGGTCCCAGCATGTGCGCGATCGTGTTGTAGGGCTGCACGATGCCCCATGGATTGTACGCCCCCTGGTCGAGAAGAAACCGGTCCCGGAATCCCAGGATCGTGCCCTCGGCGGACGCGGCGATCTCGGCCTCGTGCCACTGCTCCCGGGAATGCGTGGCGCTCTGCAGGTGTTCGCGCCGCGTCTCGATCCATTTGACCGGCTTCCCGAGCCGCACCGCGATCACGGGGATGAGGATATCTTCCGGATAGACCGAGCATTTCGTCCCGAACCCGCCGCCGACATCGGGGGCCGCTACCCGCACCCGCCGGGCCGGCAAGCCGAGCGCCTCCGTGAGCGCCCGTTGCAGGAGGTGCGGCACCTGGGTCGACGCCCAGACGGTCACGCCGCCACCGAGCGGGTCCGGGTCGGCCAGGATCCCGCGCGGCTCCATGGGCAGCCCCGTGGAGCGCGGCACCTTGAACCGCTCGCGAAGCCGCACCGGAGCGTCCCGAAACGCCTGCGCCGGATCGCCGACCGTGACGGCAAAGGCCACCGCGACGTTGTCCGCCCACTCATCGTGGATGCGGGGTGCGCCGGCGCGGAGGCCCTGCTCGACGTCGACGACGGGCGGCAGCGGATCGTAGTCCGCGTGGATCGACGCGAGCGCGTCCTCCGCCGCATCGCGTCGCGTCGCGACGACCGCGGCGACCGGCTCCCCCACGTAGCGCACCTTGCCGGAGGCCAGCGACGGCTGGTGCGCCGTCCGGAGATGAAAGTCCACGCGCGCCGCGAGCGGCGCGGGCGGCATCCCCACGGCGGGGAGCGGCCGCAATGACCCGGCCAGGTCAGCGGCCGCGTAGCAGGCCACCACCGCTGGGTGGGCCCGCGCGCGCGTCAAGTCGACGGCTCGGAGCCGCGCGTGCGCCTGGGTGCTGCGAAACAGGACCGCGTGCAGACACCCGTCGACGCGAAGATCGTCCACAAAGCGACCGCCGGCGAGGAGCCGGCGGTCCTCGCGACGGGGCACGGCCGCGCCCACATACCTGGTGCTCATCGGGGTTCGCGCGGCACGGCGCTACGTCCGCGAAGGGCTCTGGCGGCGCCGCCGCACGACGTGAACCGTCGAGCTCCGGCGGGGGCTCGCGGCCGGGCCCGCCCATCTCCTCTCGCCGAACATCGACGGCGCGCCCCCAGGACGTGCCCTCAACGCGAGGACGCCGCCCTAGGCAAACGCCCGCACCACGTGACGGACGAGGAGGTCGATCTGCCGCGGATCGTCCGTGACCGGGCCCAGGACGAGGTATTGCAGGCCGGCCCCCACGAGGTCGGCGATCCGCGCGTTGATGTGATCGATGCTGCCGATCATGTAGCATTGCTGCAGGTGGTCGTAGGAGCGGTGCGCGCCCATGACCCGGAGAAACGGCTCCCGCGACGCTTCGACGGCCGCCGCGTGATCGTCCGTCTCCACGAGATGCACGAAATTGCAGTGTCCGAACGTGATCGCCGACGGGTCCACTCCCTTGGTCCTCGCATGCGCCTGGATCGCGGCCCAATCGCGCTTGACCCAGTCCTGCGTGCCGGAGCACCGCGAGAGCCAGTGCCCGCACCGCACGATGCGCTCGAGCACGGGCCTTGCGATGAACGGCACGTCGTGCTCCCCCGGGTCGGGAATCCGCCCGCCTCCGGACGCCCACATCTCCGGGAGCTTCGGGGGCCGCGGGTCGATCGTCACCTCCTCGAAGTGATAGTACCGGCCGTGATAGCTCGCGTTGGGCCGGCTCAGGAGCAGGGTCACCGCATCCAGCATCTCGTCGGTCCGCCCGCCCCGCTCCTCGACGCGCGAACCGGTCGCGCGAAACTCCGCGGCGTGCCAGCCGGGGCCGATGCCGAACACAAACCGGCCGTTGGAGAGGTGGGCGAGCGTCGCGATCTCCTTGGCCAACATCACGGGGTGCCGGATCGGCAGCACCAGGATGCCGGTCGCGAGCCGCACGGTCGTGGTGAGCGCCGCCGCGTAGGTGAGCACGCTCATCGGCTCAAGCCAGGCGAGTCCATAGAGGCCGGGAGCCGTGAGCAGGTGATCGATGACCCAGATGTCCAGGTTCGACTGCTGACACTTGGCAATCGTCTCGGTGAGCCGCGGCAGCCGCGCCGGATCCGGGTCCGGCCACGCGTAGGTGGGCAGCCAAATCCCAAACCTGAGCTTGGGCATCGCTCGGTCCCCCGGTCGGCCTGCGGCTGCGCCGCGTTGGCGGGGCCCGGCGTGATGATGTCCGGACCTCGTCAGTGTTGCGGCGCGTACACGACGATTTCGTAGACGCTCTGATACCCGCGGGTCTTGCGATCATCGACCACGGAGAACGTGATGCCGGCCATCACATAGGCCAGCTCATGGTACCCGTGCTCGTTGTACACGTTGGAGGGCTCGCCCAGCGCGCTGCGCACGGCCGCCTCCGAGACGCCCGTGTGCAGGTGCGTGGCGGTGACGAAGCGCGGATCGTAATGGACGCCGGCCTGCCGGATCACGCCCGCGGCATCCACAACCGCGTACAGCCCGCCGGTACTCCCCATCGACATCGTGCCGTCGCGGTTACGGACCGTGGCGAACCAGGTGTTGATGGTCCCCTGGTTGTTCGCGGCCGGGAACGCGGACTTGGGCGCGCCCATGCGCGTCTCCGCGTCCGTGAGCGCCATGCCCACCCGCACCGGCCCGATCCGCTGCCCGGGCACGATCAGGAAGTCGTCCGCGCCCAGTTGCGCACGGGCGATGCCGGCGATGGCGAGCACGATGCACGCGGCCATCCCCAGGCGAGCGAGCACGACCATCGTCCCCTCCGAGCCGGGGGTCCCGGCTGATGCACCCCGCTGTCGCATTCGCGGGGCGCGCGCCCGGGCCCTGCGTAGAGCGCCCCGAGCCCGGGCGCCTGCGCCGTCCGCCCGCGCCGCGGCGTCCCACGGCAGGGCGTGCGGCCGCGGTCACGCGCCGAGGTACTTGGCGAACCATGCCGCCGTCTTGGACCAGGCATCGGCCGCGGCGGCGCGGTTGTAGGCGGGCCCGGTGTCGTTGAAGAACGCGTGGCCGGCGTTGGGCTCCACCACCATCTCGAACGTGACGTGCGCCTGCTGCAACGCCGCCCGCATCGCCGGGATACCGGCGTCGACCCGCGCGTCCAGCGCGCCGTAGAACGCGAGCACCGCGCCGCGGATGCGCGCCACGCCGTCCAGCGACGGCGGGTTAGCGCCGTAGAACGGGACGATCGCCGCGAGGTCCCCATTTTCCATGGCCAGCCGCCAGGTCAGCCCGCCGCCGAAGCAAAAGCCCATCGCGCCGAGCCGGTCTCGCCGCACGCCGGGGAGGCTTCCGAGATGGCGCACCCCCGCGTCGAGCATCGCGACGAGTTGCTCGGGCGGCGTCTGGCCGAGAAACGTCGAGACCTGTGCGAGATCCTGGTACTTCGCGGTGCCGCCGATGGGGGACGCCAGGTCGGGGGCGAGCGCAACGTAGCCGAGCTTCGCGACGCGCCGCGCCACGTCCATGTGATGCGCCAGCAGCCCGCGATTCTCGTGGATCACGATCACCCCTGGAGCCGTCGGTTTGCCCGCCGGCTGCACGAGGTACGCGATCACGGAGACGTTCCCCGACGGATAGGTGGTCATCGCTGCGTGGATCGCTGGATCGTCCGGCGCCACGATGGGCGTCTGCGCCGCAAGCGGCGGCGCCGGAGATGCCGCGGCCGCCGCCAACTCGTCCGGCGACGCCGCGACCCCGAGCATGCTCAGGATGGGCGCGGCCAGCGCCGCTCCACCCGCAAAGACGCCGATACGGCGCAGAAGCTCGCGACGGCTGAGGTGGCCCTCCCGATACTCTTCCGCCCATTCCTCGACCACATACCGTCCCAGGTCGGTAAGGCTCACCGCCGGGCCGCCGGGCTGATCGGAATCCCCATCCATGTGCGGCTACCTCCTATGGAAATGCGTTCCGAGGCTTGTGGCGCCGCTTCTCGCTACAACGCCACCCATCGAATCACGAGCCCAGGGCCGGTTTCGGGCCGCGTACGATCCCGCCCTGCCGGGTCTACACGATCGTTACGCTTCGTTCGACCCCAAAGGATCACGCGGCGAGAACGTGCGGCAGGCCCTACTCAGCATCATGGACGAACGCGCCGGTTCGGCGTCACCCGTCCCGCCGGCCTTCGCTGTCGCCTGCGCCGGCCGTGGATGCGCACGGCGTCGCGCAGACCGGCGGGCGTTCGTCAGCGGCGCGCAGAAATGCAGCTCGCGCTTCCTCGAGCGTTCGGGCCGCGTCGCGGATATTGCCCGCCCGGGCGTGGAGACCGCACAGGCTGACGAGACTCTCCACTTCCATCAGTCGATCCTCGACCTCCCGAGCGAGCGCAGACGCGGCCATCAGCTGGGTGATCGCATCGTCCGTGCGGCCGGACCGGCGTGCCACGTGCGCCAGGCAGGAGCGCGCGTTCGCCTCATGCGTCTTGGCGGTGATGCACCGGCGCAGCGCCAGCGCGTGCTGCGCGGCCGCGAGCGCCTCACCGATCCGGCCGCCGGCATGCGCGCGCTCCGCCGTGGTCTCGTGGGCATCGGCCAGGCTCCGGGGATCGCAGGCGCGCCCCAGCACCTCGAGGTCGCGGGCGGGCTGATCTGTATCGCGGCCCGCCGCGACGGCGATGCGGATCCGAGCCGCCGCGATGAGCATCGCAACGTCTGGGAAGCGGCCGTCGAGCACCCGCGAGGCGGCGTCGAGCGCCGCCCGCGCCTCGTCCTCGAGGTCCTGGTGTTCGAGGACCGCCGCCAGTTCGACGTAGCTTCGCGCCACCGCCTCGGCGTGACCGAAGCGCGCGGCCTCGGCCTGCGCCCGGGACAAGGCGGCGGCGTGCTCCGGCCCGTGATTGCGCTCGATGTCGAGGGCGAGGCATTCCAGGCGGGCGAGCGCGTGGCGGGCCTGATCGCCGGAGCGAGCCGCGAGGGCCGACGCCGCGGCAAAGAGCCGGCGGGCGCCATCGAGGTCCCCGCTGAGACGCCGCGCCGTGCCGCGCGCGAGCAGGTAGTCCAGCTCCAGCGTATCCGGCGGCGGCACAGCGTCGTCGACAAAGTACCGCACGGGGCGCCCGACGCGCCCGGCGATGTAGGCGAGGACGCGCGGCGACGCGCGCACGTGCCCGCGCTCGATGCGCGAAATCGTGCGGACCGCCACCTCTCCGCCGGCCAGCTGCGCCTGCGTCAACCCTGCCGCGAGCCGCGCCTGGCGAACACGCTCCGCGAGCGGCACCGAACCCACTCGTCACCCCCCGAGTCGACGTCCGCGCAGCCGAAGACTGCCGGTTGCACAGCGCTAAACGACCTCGCCTTACCTTAGCAGGCATGATGAAAATGCAAAGAGGGCCGCAATTTGCAGCGCATGGGGACAGGGACGGGCGCAACTCCGAGGGAGGTTGCCGGCAAGCCGGCGTTGCGCAACGGCCGCGTAGGATGCGTCCCCCGAACTCGGGGACGGCGGCCCGGTTGGCGCCCTCGTGCTCGGGCACGGTCATACCGTGGGACGGTCACGGCGCGGGCGCCCGTCGGCGGAGAGGAGATGCCATCCCCATTCACCTTGACCGTAGGAGTGAGATACGAACGAAGCACTGAGTGCTACCGCGTCGGCCGTTAGCCTGGCCACGGGCGCCCTTGCAGGACGGCGGGCGCCCGCCCGTCCGCAGGAAGCCCAGGTTGACCAGATTCTTGCCGGAGGAGGTGTCGATTTCCAGCCGGTCGCTCGACTACAGGTCGACGAACGAAGGAGGTGTGACGTGGCGACAACGACCAAGTACGCGCACGGCGTCTTTTCGTGGGCGCAGCTCGGAACGACCGATACCGCGGCGGCCAAGCGCTTCTACGGGAGCGTGTTCGGGTGGGAGTTCGAGGAAATTCCCGCCGGTCCGGAGATGACGTACACGTTCATCCGGTCGAAGGGAAAGAGCGTCGGCGGCCTCGCCGCGCTGCCGAAGGAGGCGATTGCGCATGGCGCGCCGCCGCACTGGCTGCCGTTCGTCAACGTGACCAGCGCGGACGACGTCGCCAAGAAGGCGGCACAGGCCGGCGGCCGGGTGCAGATGGCCGTGATGGACGTCATGGACGCGGGCCGGATGGCAACGTTGCAGGACCCTGCCGGCGCGCACTTCGCGCTCTGGCAAGCCAAAACGCACCCCGGCGCCGACGTCGTCAATGAGACCGGCGCGATGTGCTGGAACGAGCTCATGACGCCGGACACCGAGGCCGCCGCCCGGTTCTATAAAGCCGTCTTTGGGTGGACCGCGGACCAGGTCGACATGGGCGGGGGCAGCACGTACACGATCTTCAAGGTGGGCGACACGCGGGTCGGCGGGATGATGGCGCGGCCCCCGCGGCTCAAGGATGTTCCGCCCCACTGGCTGACGTACTTCGGCGTCTCGGACTGCGATGCCACGGTCAAAAAGGCGGGAGACCTGGGCGCCAAGATTCTCATGCCGCCCACGGATATTCCGAACACCGGCCGGTTCGCCGTCTGTCAGGACGGTCAGGGCGCGGTGTTCGCGATCTTCAAGCCCAAGTAAGCCGCGGGGTCTGTCGCGACCCCGAAAAAGTTGTCCGGGTGGTGGGCCGTGCATGCCGGTCCACCGCCCGGCGCTTTGGCGCCGGCGCGGAAATCAACGTCCGGCTGGTCGCCGGTCGCTGGCGGCTGAAACTCGCGGGCAAGTACGGCGGCCGCGCGCGCGTCGACACGACGGTCGTGGAAACGAGGACCCGGCGGCACGCGCGACGACACAATGGACGGCTGCCGCGTGCCCGGTCGCGGGCCGGCCGATTCGGCTCAGGCGGGAAGAAGTGTGAACCGCCGGCGGCTCGAAAGGCGGTATGCGTGGAAATGGGAGTCGAGGGTGAACACGTGTGTCCACCCGCGCGCTTCGGCGAGGGCAACCAACGTCGCGTCGGCAAGATCCATCGGGACGTTGTGATACTTGTGCATGAGGGCGCTTGACCTAGAAACGAGGGACGATGGCAGGTCAACCAGCTCGAGGTCGCCGCGATCCCGGAGGCGCCACAAGCGTTCCTGCGCAGCCCATCCGCCGGCGTCACCGAGCAGATACATCGCCTCGGTAAACACCGGCCACGTCGTCACCAAGGGGAGCGCGATAGTCTCCAAGGCCGCAACGCACCGCGGGTGGTCCGGCTCGCCCTTGTCGATGATCGCGACGAGCGGTCCGGCGTCCGTCAGGATCATCCGCGCCGCTTCCGGAGGAGGCGGCGGAATGCTGCGCCGGACCGGCGGGCCCGTCCTCCGGTCGACTGCACGGTGCCGATGACGTCGGCCAGGCGCTCGCGCGTGCTGCCGGACAAGACGGTATCGCAGTACCGTTCAACGGCCCGGCGGATCAACGTGGACGTGGACACCCGCTCGAGCTCGGCGGTGCGTGCCAGGCGGACTTCGAGGGCCTCCGGGAACCGCACGCTCTTTGGCATGAACTGCCTCCGATGTCGTATTACCGAGCACAGGTTATTGTATCACACAAACGCGCCTTGCCTGGCCGGCGGTGGCCCCGCCGGCCAGGCGTCTTCGTAGCGAGCCGCCCCTCTCAGATCATCGCCGGTACCGAAGGAGACGCGTAAGCAGCACCGTGGGACCCTGGCTCAGCCGCGTGCGACTCGGCGAGTGCCGATCCTCGGCCGCGTCCGTGGCTCCGTGTTGCGCCGGAGGCGCGCGGCGCCACGGCGCCGTCCGAGGAGCGAAGGAACGCGTGAGGAATCGCCGAAGGCGTGCATGAGACGCTGGGCGGGCGTCGCGGGAGCTCACCACCCGTGTCCGTCACGCAGCCGTTGCTCGCCCGCGCGCGTGAATGCCGCGACCGGCTTCGACCGGCGCGATGTCGCAGCATACGGCACCCGAATTCGCAGGCCGCGCTAAGGGGGAATGCAGATGCGACGAGTGTGGCACCAGATCCGCCGCGTAGGGATCGCGGTCGCCGTCGCCGCGGCGGGGCTCGGCATGGCCGCGGCGCCGGGGGGTGCGGCGGCGACGGTCAACCTATCGGTCTGGGGCGGTTTCCCGGAGATCGTGCCGGTGTACCAGCGGGCGGCCGCGGATTACGATCGCGCTCACCCGAACGTGCACACGACCGTGCTCGCGACGCAGTTGCGGGACTACGAGCGGAAACTCGCGGCCTCGCTGCCGGCGGACACCGCGGGCGACGTGCTGGAGGTCGACGACACGACGGTCTTCCGCTACATCGATGCGGGACTCATCGCCAAGGCGCCGCCGGAGATCGCGTCGTTCGTGCGCAGCCGCAGCTTCGGCGCCGCGGCGCAGCATCACGCGACGGTCGGCCCGGACGTGTACGGCGTGCCATGGTTCGCGGGCATCGGCGCCATCTTTTACAACACCGACATGTTTCGAGGGGCCGGGATCGCCGGACCGCCGCGGACGATGGATGAGATGGTCGCAGACGCCAGGAAGCTCGTCAAGAAGGACGCCCAGGGCCGCATCACCCGGAGCGGCTGGAGCCTCCGTCTCTTCGGCGCCGGCAGCGGCGTCGCAGAAAAGTGGGCGATCCTGGCGTGGCCGCGCGGCGCGGAGATCCTGACCTGCAACGCGCAGGGCAAGTGCCACGCCGGCTACGACAACGACGCCGGCCGTGCGACGCTCAAGATGTACATCGACGCGCTCTACGTGACCCCGTTCGACAGCTTTGACATCAAGCACGATGCCGAGGCGCTCGAACTCGGGCAGACGGCGATGTTCCAGCGGGAATCGTGGGTGGTCGGGGATGTGGCGAAGAACGCGCCGTCCCTGAAGTACATGGCGGCGCCGATGCCCCGCGACAAACGGTGGGGCACGATCTTCAACCCCGTGAACCTGTACGTGCCGCAGGGCTCGAAAAACGCCTCGACCGCCTGGGATTTCATCAAGTTCCTGACGCAGCCGCAGTACGAGCGCCAGCTACTGCAGGACGTCGGCTGGATTCCGCTGCGCCAAGACGTCAACTACGACCCGGTGCTGGTCAAGATTCCGCAGTACAAGGCGTTCCTGTTCCAGAACAAGGATTTCGTGTACTGGTCGATGCCGGCGCTCAAGGACTTCGACGAGATCGAGACCAAGCTGGCCGACCGGCTCGTCGCCGCCTATCGCGACAAGAGCCTCGCCAACAACCCGGACGGCATCGCGCGCACGCTGCACGCGGCCGCCGACGAGACCAACAGCATTCTCAGGAGGGACGGGATCTACGCCCCCTAACAGTTGGAATCGCGGCCAGTCTCCGGGAGCGCCGCGGGCCGCGGAGGCGCTCCCCTCGGCCGGTACGCCGCCGGCCACCATGACATGCCACACGCCCGGCATTCCGGCCGCCGCGGCCCGGCGAAGGACGGTCAGCCGCGTGGCGCTATCCCGTTACGTGTTCTGCTACGGGATGCTGCTGGTTCCCACGGCGTTCTTCCTGATCTTCCGCGTCATCCCGATCGTCCAGACGCTGCGGCTGTCGGTATTCAGCTGGGACCTGATCTCGCGCGTCAAGCCGTACGTCGGCCTGGAGAATTTTCGCACGCTGCTGGCCGATGCCAACTTCCAGCTGGCGCTGTCCAACACGACCGCGTTTGCGGCCATGACGGTCGCCGCCAGCGTGGTGCTTGCGCTGCTGGTCGCGTTGCCGCTCGCCCGGCGGCTGCGATTCGAGGGCGCCTATCAACTGATCTACTTTCTGCCGTTTATCACGCCAACGGTGCCCGAGGCGGTCGTCTGGAAGTGGATCTACGACGCGCGGTACGGCGTCCTGAACTACCTGCTGTCGCTCCTCGGCATCCCGCCGGTGGGATGGCTGCTCGAGCCGCGGACCACGCTGTGGGCCGTGATCATCATGTCCGTGTGGAAGACGCTCGGCTATAACATGGTCCTGTTCATCATCGGGCTGCGCGCGATTCCCGCCGAATACACCGAGGCCGGGCTAATCGACGGCGCGACCGGCTGGCGGTTCTTCCGGTCCCTCACGCTGCCGCTCTTGATGCCGACGGTGCTGCTCGTCACCGTCATCTCCACCATCGGCGCGTACAACGTGTTTACGCAAGTGTACATCATGGCGGCCGACATTCAGGGGTCGCCCGGCAGCGTGGTGCGCGTGCTGATCTACGACATCTTCGAGAACGCCTTCCGATACTACCGGATGGGCTACGCCTCGGCGGAAGCGACGGTCTTCTTTGCGATCGTGCTCGCGCTCACGCTGGTGCAGTTCCGGGTGCTGCGGAGCCGGACCTGATGGGCGCCCGCCTGCAGCTCGGCGTGACACACGCGCTGCTGATTGCCTGGGCGGTCGTCATGGTCTTCCCGTTCCTGTGGATGCTCGGCACGTCGTTCAAGCCGGCGCCCGAAATCCTGGCCTTTCCTCCGCACCTCGTGCCCCGTGCGCCCACGGTGCTCAATTACGTGCGGGCCTTCCAGACGGCGCCGTTCGCGCGGTTCTTCCTCAACAGCCTCATCGTCACGGCGATGTCTACCGGGGTCATCGTGGCCACATCGACGGCGGCAGGATATGTCTTCGGCAAGTTCCGGTTCCCCGGCGACACGGCGATCTTCATGCTGTTCCTCGCGACCGCGATTCTGCCGCTAGAGACGTACATGGTGCCGCTGTACTTGACCATGCGCGACTGGCACTGGATCAACACCTATCCTGGGATGGTCGCACCCTATCTCGTGATGAGCTTCGGCGTGTTCATCATGCGGCAGTATTTCCGCACCGCGTTGCCCGACGAATTGCTGGACGCCGCGCGGATCGACGGCGCGTCCGAGTGGCGGATCTTCGTGCGGATCGCGGTCCCGGCCGCCGTGTCGGCCATGGCGGCCGTGGCGATCTTCGCGGCGATCCAGGCGTGGACGGCCTTCATCTGGCCGCTCATCATCGCGAGCTCGCAGGACATGTACACGATGGAAGTCGGCCTGGCATTCTTCCAACAGCGGTACACGATCGACTATGGCGCGATCACCGCCGGCGCCACCGTGAGCGCGATTCCGATCATCGCGGTCTTTCTGTTCTTCCGGCGGCACATCACCGAGGGCATCGCTTTCAGCGGATTCCGGTAGCGCAAGGCGGGCCGGTGTCGCGAGCACCTTCATCACGCCGCGGGCGGGCACGGGCGTCAGGGGCTTTGCCGCCCGAACGGACGGTGCGAGCGGGGTACATACCACGAGATTCCCACGGCCCCAGTTGGCCGGCGGGATTCGGCCGCGTTGCGCGGCGCAACCCGAGTGCCCAATGGCCGCCGCTACGTCGCGGTGAAGCGCCGGATTTCGAACAGGCTCAGATCGAACGCACTGCGGCCCCCGAGCGCGAGATCGGCCATGATCTCCCCGACGACGCTGCAGAACTTGTAGCCGTGGCCGGAGAAGCCGGCCGCGATCGCGACGTTGGGATGCTCGGGGTGCCGGTCGAGGATGAAGTGCTCGTCCGGGGTGTTCGTGAACAGACATGTCTTCATCGCCATCGTCGGGCCGTCGGCGTCGGGGAAGTAGCGGCGGATGCCTTCTCGCAGCACCATCTCGTCCTCGGGGTGGATCTCGCGGTCGACCGCGCCCGGGTCCGTGCGCTCCAGACGGTGGTGGTACTTGCCGATCTTGAACCCCGGGACGCCGTAGACGGGAAATCCGTAGAAGCGGCCTTCGGGGCTTTCCATATTGAACACGGGGAACGTGGCAGGCTGGAAGCGCTCCGGCCTGAGCGGCTGCGCCCACAGCAGCACCTGCCGCTCCGGGACGGCTCTCGTCGCGAGCGACGGCACGAGGTCCCCGGCCCACGGGCCGACGGTGATGATCAGCCGTGCTGCCGCGTACGTTCCCTGCGGCGTGCGCACACGCACGCCGTCGCGGTCGGGTTCCCAGTGCAGCACCGGCTCCCGCGCACGCACCTCCGCGCCGAGCGCCTGCGCGGCCATCACGTGCGCGACGATCGCGCGCTCCGACATCACGAAGCCGCCGTCCGGCTGGTACACCGCGACCATGTCGCGCGATAACCGGTAGCCGGGGAAGCGCCGGTGCAGTTCGGCGGCCGTCAGCGTCTCGTGCGGCAGGTGGTGGACGGCGCAGGACAAGAGCGAGCCTTTCACCGTCGGGGAGTCTTCCGGCCCCGCGTCGATGCCTCCCGTGATGATCAGGAGGCGTTCCTGCGCGCGGTTCTCCAGTTCGCGCCACAGCTCGTAGGCCCGGCGCAGCAGCGGCACGTACGACGGGTGCTCCCAGTACGCCAGCCGGATGATGCGGTTGATGCCGTGGGACGAGCCGCGGTCGTGGGGGATGTCGAACTGCTCGAGCCCGAGCACGGACCTGCCCCGGCGGGCCACATGGTAGACGGCGGCGCTGCCCATGCCGCCGACGCCGGCGACGATCGCATCGTAGCGCCGCATCAGCCGGCCGTCCTCAGCGCCGGGCCGGCGTTTTCGGCGGCGTGATCTCCGTGCGGCCGCTCATGTCCCCGTGCAACCTCCGGGATCGCGAGGCTGCCATCGCCCTGCGGGAGGTTCTCCAGGGTCGTCGCCGACCGATCGCGCATCGCAGTCCTCCTGTGCGCTTACGAGAGTGGACGTCCTTGGGGCCGCGCCCTGATCCCTGCCGCGTGAGCCGCCTCGACGCTATCGCCGCCTGAAGCCGATCCGGCCGCGCCCAGCATCGTAAAGATAGTCGTACACGGCGAGCACGTCTCGCCCGGTGTTGACGAAGATCGTGTCGCCCAGGCTCGACCACCGGATCGACGTCGGCGCGATGGGCGGCACCGGGTGCGGCGACGGAGCGTACGCAAACCGGTACTGAAGCACCGGCCCCTCCGGCGACGGAGCGACGACGCTGACCACGGTGCCGGAGGGCAACCACGCCCGCTGACCGCCGGGTCCGCCGGGGCTCAGAGCCGGTGGGCGCCGGCTGGGCGGCATCCGCAGAATCATGCCGCTGATGCCGGTATCCACCAGGATCGTGCCGCACGCATACCCGAAGCCGGCCACCTCCGGGAACCCATAGCATCCGGGCGCGGCCGACCAGTCATCCACGCGCACCGCGCTTCTCCGCAGATCGATGTAACGGAACCCCGCCGTGTCGCCGGCCGTGATACCGAGCGTGATGTGGTCCGCGGCGATGATGTAGCCGGGGGCCATGCGCCCGGCGCGGACGTCGGCGAGTTGGAGGAACGGGTTCTGCGCCGGCGATCCCGTATCGCGGTCGAACCCCACGCCGAGCATCCCCACACGGCTCAGATCGGCGTCGATCGTGCACCGCGGGTAGCCCGGCGCACAGGTCTGGCGGTCGATTGCCAACACCTCGACCGGCAGGGTCTCCACGCGCGGCTGCTCGTCGCCCGACGAGCCGACATTGAGCGTGAGCGGCGCGCGCACGTACGTTCCCTCGAAGACCTTCCCGGAACTCGTATACTCGACCCGGCCGCGCCGCCCGAGCTCGACGGCCCGGGGTCCGAGGGCGCCGCGGGGAACAACCACCCCGGTCGAGCCGGTGTCGACGAGCACGCGGTGGGGTAACCCGCCGCCCACCGACACGTAGAACTCGAACCCGCGGGCCAGGTTCGCGCGGACGTCCGGCAGCGGCAGCGTGATGCTGACCCCGTCGGCATGAGCCCCGGCGCGCGGTGGCGGCCACGCCACGGCCAGCGCGAGAACGGCGCACAGCAGCAACACCGGCCGTCTTCCGGGCCCTCGGCGGCCGGGCTCAACCGGCTTTCGCGTCCTCCTGCCACGGCGCACAAACGTCGGCTCCACCGACCCTTCGACGGTGTCCGCGTCGACGCAGTTCACCCGCGCGCGCATGATCACGCGCGAACCCGCATCCACAATGGTACTGCCGCTGTGCGCGACGGCCACGCCCATGGCTCCCGCGGCAGGGCGAAGCGTCGCTCTCCCCGGTGAAACCGTGCAGGCCACTGCGCGTCACACGTCACCATTACACGGTCATCCACCGCGGCCATCCCGCCGTCGGCAGCACGAGACCCCGCCATCGGACACCGTCCTGCGATTGCCCGCCTCTGAGCCGCGGTGACGCCGCCGGCAACACGACGTCTACTCGGTTGGCAGCTCGGCCGCCACTTGTGCCAGGCTGAACCCCCGGCGTTCGGCGCTCGCGTGTGCCGCCGCGTAGATCCCGGCGCCGATGAGCGCCGCGATCACGCCTTGAAAGACCGGTTGGAACACCACCGCCGTATGGGGCACGATCGCGGTGCTGCGCAACAGCACGACCGACACGACGAGGGCGGCCAGGGCCGCCACGACGACGCCCGGGCCGGTCCCTACCCCTTCAGCCCACGCGACGCCGCGGAACCGGCCATTGTAATGGAGGTTCAACGCGCCGATCGCCACGACGCCGAGGACAATGAGAATGACCATCGCCCGAATCACAATCGCGATCGCCCAGCCAACGAGCGCGGACTGCAACATAAACACGGTCGCCAGCCCCGCGGTGAGGCGAAGCGCGGCGTCCGGCGCCTTTCGGGGCGACGTGTGGAGAAACGCCGCCGGAAACAAGCCATCCTCGGCCCATGCAAACACGAGGCGCGAGCAGACGAGCATCTGTGGGACGGCGGTCTTGGCGACGATCAAGGCGACGGCCAGCGAGAGGAGCACGCCGAGCACGGGCGGGGCTGTCAGGCTGATCAGACCCGGGGCCGTGGCCAGACCACCCTGGTGGTTTTGCAGCAGGGCGACGACCGCCCACCAGGGCGCGGCGTGAAAGAGCGCGGCGACGACCAGCGTGTAGAGCACGAGTGCGGCGAGCCATCCCAACACCAAACCGAGGGGGACCGTCCGCTCGGCGTCGCGCGCCTCGCCGCCCAACGCGGGCGCGCCGTTCAACCCGCCGTACGCGGCCACCAGGAGCCCCGTGACGGCGAGAAATGCGGCTACCGAGGGAGCCGGCGTCGATGACGGCGGTGTGATCGTGACACCGGTCTTGAGTTGCGCAAGCCGGATGAAGTGCTCGGGCGGCGTCGCGAATCCGTACCCCACGATCAAGAGCGCGGAGGCGGCGATGATCCAGAAGAACACCGTCACCAACATGCCGTAGAGACCGACACCCGAAACGTGGGCCCAGTAGATCGCCCAGATCAGCGCCGCGCCGAGCACGATGTGGCCGGCCGGTGTGAGAAAAACGCCGCCGGCGGGGATCCCCGCGGACTTGAGCGCCTGCCCAAGGAACGTGCCAAAGGCAAAGGCGATGAAGCCCATGGCGGCGGTGAGCGACACCCAGTTGAGGAAGTCGAGCACGAAGCTCACAGGGAGGCTGAGGCTGCGGCCGATCCAGACATACACCGAGCCGGCGCGGGGAGCGTAGCGCGAGAACCGCATGTAGAGATAGACCTTCGGGATCAACACGATTCCCGCGGCCAGCATGGCCCACGGAACGAGACCTTGGACGAGCGGGTACACGCTCAGCGCCTGCGTCGCGGCGAAGTTGACCGTGACGCCGTACTCGTGCGACAGCGCAGAGGCCATGATCACGAACACGCCAACGGCCTTTGCCAAGCGGTAGTGCTGACCGGACTGCGACGTCGTAGCCATCGCTCCCCCCGGACTGGACGACGTGCGGACGCTCACCCGGTTGCCGGTGCCACGCGGTCGCTTCTCGGAGATTCGGCGAGCACGATCTCGTCGCCGGCCCGAACGACCGGCAGGTCGTCCCGGACCAAGTGCGGATACCGCATGCCCGCAGCCGTGTTGAACGCCACGATCGTCTCGTGTGCCTTGATCGCTCCGCCATCGCGCAGGCGAAACCCCGCAGCCACCGTCATCGCCCCCTCGGGGGAAATATACAGCCCCTCCTCGAGCGCCAGACGACGTTGCGTCGCGAGCGTCTCCGCATCCTCGATCGCCACGGCAGCCCCGCCCGTGGCGCGGATGGCCTTGAGAATGAGCCGGTCGGCAAATGCTTTGGCGACTTTCACACCCGGCACGACGGTATCCATCCGCTCCCAGGGCTCGCACGCGTCGGCGCCCGCGTCGAACGCACGGACGACCGGCGCACATCCGGCCGCCTGCACGGCGACCAGGCGCGGGCGCTTCGAGCCAATCCAGCCAACCGCCTGCAACTCCTCAAACGCCTTCCACATCCCGATGAGTCCGACGCCGCCGCCGGTCGGATACAGCACCACGTCGGGAAGCTCCCATCCAAACTGCTCCGCCAGCTCGAACCCCATCGTCTTCTTCCCCTCCACTCGGAACGGCTCGCGGAGCGCGATGATGGGCGTCCAGCCGTACCGGTCGGCGGCCCGCTGGCTCATCCGGAACAGATCGGTGGTGGTTCCATCGATCAAGATGACGCGGGCTCCGGTCGCGACGCAGTCCTTCCGCGCGATCATCGGCGCGTCACTGACGGGCATCGTCACGGCGACCTCGAGGCCGGCGCGCGCCCCGTAGGCCGCCCAGGCGGAGCCGCCGCTCCCGACCGTCGGCACGATGAGCCGTCGTACGCCGAGCGATCGGGCCTTGGACACGCCGACCGACGCCCCGCGCGCCTTGAAGACACCCGTGGGATTGCGGCCCTCGTCCTTCAGGAACAACCGGTGGAGCCCGCCGGCAGGTCCCACCGTGCCCAGCGGAACCAGAGGTGTATAGCCTTCGCCCAAGGTTACGACGGGCTCGTCCCGGCCAAGCGGCATGAACTCGCGGTACCGCCACATCGTCGGCGGACGGTGCATGAGCGACTCGCGGCGCACCTCGGCCCGGATGCGCGGGAGATCGTATCGCGCGAACAGGCTGCGACCGCACGAGCACACGCCGAGCCATCGATCGGTCGGGTGCGTCCGTCCGCACTCGCAACACTCAAGATGCGTGTAGTAGCTCACCCGCTGGCCTCCCGCCCTTCCGCAGCCTTAGGGGCGCGCCGCGCCGGTCTCCACCGGGCGCACCGCGGATCGCGGAGTCACGAACCGGACCCCCCGGCGCGGTCTAGGTTCACGCTCACCGCCCGGGTTCCCTATGCCAGCCGGAGCATGCACGACGGCGTTTGGAGCGCCGCGACGGCGAAGCCGGAGTCGTCGACTTCTTCCAACGGCATCGTGGCGCGCCCTTCGCCTCTTCGGCGCTGACGGTCCCGCTTGGCCCGCGCATCGCCGTGTTCATCCGAAGAGTGCACCCACGCATCCTGTGTTCAGGGCTCGCGCTCACCATGGCCCCAGCAGCAGGACCAGACACCGCCCCGTTGCGCCGCGGTTTGACAAACTCGACCGCGTTATCGACCGGTGGTGCCATCATGTCGGACGGGCGGCCTAAAGACTTGATTCATCTGGCAACCCAAGTCCGGTCAAGCCTTCTGGGGACCCCAGAGATGATACTATAGCAGCGGACACGCTCAGAGGAGAGGGGCGCCCATGGCGATCACCCTTAAGCAACCGCACCCGGTGACTGACGATGAGATCCTGGCGCTTTCCCGCTACAACCCAGGGTACCAGTTTGAGCGCAGCGCAAAGGGAGAGCTGATCGTGACGCCGGCGGGCGGCAAGAGCAGCCGCTGCAGCGGTGAAGTGTTCGGGCAGCTGCGTGACTGGAACCGTACAACAGAGGGCGTAGTCTTTGACTCCTCCGCAGGTTTCCGGCTCGGTGACGGATCGCTGCTGTCCCCAGACGCCTCCTGGGTTGCGCGCGAGCGGTGGGACCAGCTGTCGGCGAGTGAGCAAGAAGGATTTCCGCCGCTCTGCCCGGATGCCGTGTTCGAGGTCGCGTCACCAAGCGATCGGATCGGCGATCTCCACGCCAAGATGCAGGCATATTTGATCAACGGCGCGCGGATTGCCGTGCTCATCGACCCACAGAATCGCGTGGTCTACACTTACCGGCCCCGCACGATCCAGCGCCAACCGGGACATGACATGACCGAGACATCCTTCGACCAATACGCGACACTGTCGCTCGCTCCGGAGTTGCCGGGGTTGGTGCTCGATCTCAAGTCGATCTTCATAGCGTGACGCGAACTTTGTTGTTGCCCCATTCATTAGTGTTTGCCGGCCAAAACCGCGCTCTAGATTCGCTCGCCACGTTACTCGTGGATGGACGGCGCTCCTACTCGCAGGGGATCGTGTCGCACCACGCGCTTTGGGCGACGCGTGAGGGGCACGCGGCGGGATGGGTGGTATAAGGTCACGCCCTGGCCATTGTCCGTGGACACGGAGCGCGCCGGCCGCCCTCCTCTTGAGAAGAGCGCGCTACGGTTGGGAAGTGATTCGCCCATGAGCACGGCACGGTTTGAACCTGGGCTCCTCTATCGTGAGCCTCGCTCGCGGAGCCGGCTCTGGCTATCGGCATGCAAAGTCGACAACTCGATGAAGGAGCTCGACCACGGCCAGTGATGAATCTTCCCCGCCGTCTACACTCGGAGAAACAAACCCACCATCCATGCATTTGGCCGCGGCTGCGGCGTCGAGCAGCCGCACCTCCATGGAGCGATCGTGGATCAGATCGGCGCGGTCCAGCAGCAAGCTCATGCAGGCCGCAATCCCGTAGGCGCCGAGATTTGACGTGTTCGCCACTACGAGCGTGTCGGCCGGAACGGTGCAGGCCGTGCCGGCGTTGCACGCACACTGGCATCGTCGGCCCGCGGGAACGACTTCGTGCACGCGCTCGAGAATGCTGCCCATCCCGATCTCATTGCCGCCGTCTCCCACCGCGAGCGTCGGGATGCCGGCCGCACGAGCCGCCTCCACGATACACTCCACGTACGCTTGCTGCGGGAGCGCCGTGCCGCCGGCGTAATGGTAGCGGCGCTTGACATTCCACCCAAGTCGCTCGATCGCGACAATGGCCGCCGGTTCGTAGCGTGCTAGCAACTCGCGGGCCTGCTGCTGCGACGCTTCGAGAGAAGCCACCGGAAACGGCTCGAGCAGCACGGTGTGCGCCTTACGGCGAGCATGCTCGGGGTCCCGCACGGGAAGCAGCCTGGCCGCAATGGACGTGAGTTCGACACTTCTCGTGATAGGTTCTTCGCAGATGACAACCGGCTTCGCGCCGAGCCCGTCGACCGCCCGCGCCAAAATCGCGACGCCGGGTGGACCGTCGGTCTCTCCAAATGGCAGCGCGATCGGATCGTACACGCCGGTGAGAAACATTATCCATCGGCCTGGACACGCTGCGTCGACCAGGCGGCGGGCCGCCGCGAGCGGCATGGCCTCCGTGACAAGCGCCGCCCCGGCGGCGTGGAGCGCGCACAGAGTTTCGTTGGGCAACGCGGCCTTCTTCGGCCGAATCGCCGCCGAGATCAACGCATCCACGGCCTCCGCGTACGTGATGTCGGCCATGCCGTTCCTCCTAACCCGTGTTGTCCGATACCGCCCTACCGCGGGAGTGCGCGCGGATTGAACATCTCGTTCAACCCGTCGCCAACCAGATTGAACGCCACCACGATAAGCGAAAGAAAGAGCCCGGGGAACAAGCTGGCCCACCAGGCATCGCGCATGAGCGGAAACGCAGCATAGATCATCTGCCCGAGACTGATGGTGTTCTGATCACCCAAGCCGAAGAATGCGAGGCCGGCCTCGAGGAGAATCGCGCCGCCTACGAGCAGCGAGCCGTTCACCACCACGGGCGCGAGCGAATTCGGGAGGATCTGGCGGAAGATGATCCGTGCCGCGCCCGCGCCGATCGCCCGAGCTGCCATCACATACTCGGCTTCCCGGCGCGAGAGAAATTCGGCCCGCACGAGTCGGGCCGTGCCGGGCCAACTCAACACACCGATCGCCGTGGTGATGACAACCAGCCGTTGACCGAGCAGTGCCACCATCAGGATCAGCAGAAAAATGCGGGGGATCACCTGGAAGAGTTCAGTCAGCCGCATCAACACATCGTCGGCCGCGCCGCCGAAGTAGCCCGCACATGCGCCCACGAGCACGCCAATCACGACCGCCGTGGCGGCGGAGGTGACTCCGATCATCAGCGAGACGCGCATCCCGTAGAGGACCTGGGTGAACGTATCGCGCCCCAGATCGTCCGTGCCAAACCAGTGGCCCGCGCGGGGCGCGAGTAGAGCGAGCCCACCGCGCCGCAAGGGATCGTATGGGGTCAGGAGCGGCGCACACAGAGCCGCAAGGGCGAGCAGAGCCACGATCGACCCTCCCAACATCGCGGGGCGGCTCCTGAGATAGGGTGCCCTGCGGCGCGGCATCCCGAGGCTACGCGTAGCGAACCCGAGGATCCACGATCCCGTAGAGGAGATCGGTCAGCAGGTTCGCGGCGATCACCGCTTCCGAGGTCAAGAGAAACAACCCGCTGATCACCGGATAGTCTCGAGCGCCGACGGCGTCGAACGTGAGCCGCCCCAACCCCGGCCACCCGAAGACCGTCTCCACGAGGACGAAACCCGCGAGCATCGTGCCGAGGTTGAGCCCGACGATCGTGATCACCGGCAGCAGCGCGCTTCGAAGCGCGTGCTTGTAGACGACGTTTCGCGGCGTCAGTCCCTTGGCACGCGCCACGACAACGTACTCTTGGGCCAATACCTCAAGCATCGAGGCGCGCGTCAACCGCGCAAAGAGCGCGAGATTGAAACTCACGAGCGTCAGTGTCGGCAGCACCAGGTGACGACCGAGGTCGAGCCAGTGCGCGAGTCCAGAGTAGCCTTCGAGGGACGTCATGCCCACGATGGGCAGCCACCGGAACTGCACGGCGAAAATGAGGATGAGGATCTCACCCACCCAAAACGCCGGCAGGCTGTAGGCGATGGCCGCCGCGACCGAGGCGAGATTCCACCATGGCGATCTCGCGTGCGTCGCCGTTTCCACGCCCAGCGCCACGCCCAGGATCGTGGAAATGACGAGCGCCGTGGCCATGAGGAGGAGGGTCGCCGGCGTGCGCGCGAGGATCAGCGCGAGCACAGGCTGGCCGAACGTAAACGAGTAACCGAGGTTGCCGCGGACGATGGCGGCCACATACCGGACCAGTTGCACGTACAGCGGCCGATCCAGTCCCAGATCATGCCGAAGCTGGGCCTGGTACTGAGCCGTCGACTGCTCGCCGGCCAACGTTGCGACGGGATCGCCGGGTGCTGCATGAATGAGGACAAAGGTCAAGACAACAACACCAAGCGACAGGGGGATCGCCTGCAGTAACCTGCGCCCCCAGTACCGGCTCATGCGGTTGCGACGCTAGCGCAATGACGCGTCATCGAGATCGGTGCCACGTACGGGTGAAGTTGATGTAGCGATCGTCGGGCTGCGTAAACACATTCTCGAAGTCGGTCCGGTACGCCGTGAGAAATCGCGGCTCCCACAGCGGAATGACGGGGAGATCGACCATGATCATACGCTGGATCTCCCGGTAAATGGCGGCCCGCTTCGTCGGGTCGATCGTCGCGACCGACTCGGCTATGAGTTGGTCGACGCGAAGGTTCTGATAGCCCGGAGCGTTTGAGAAGAATGCCTTCGTCAGCCCCTGGGAACTGAGATATTGCGTCAGGGCTAGACCCGGCTCCGGCCCCATGGGCGCGGAGTACACGGCGACATCGAAGTCGGAATTGACGAAGATCGCCGTGAGCGTCGTAGTGACTTCGGCAGCGATGATATCGACGCGCACGCCGACATCGGCGTAGTTTTCCTTCAGGATCTGCGCCGTTTTGGCGAACGTGTCGAGAGATGCGACGTGCCGCAACCGCACCGTGAAGCGAGTACCGTCCGCACCACGTTTCAGCCCGGCTTCGTCGAGCAGCTTGTTCGCGGCAGCGACATCGCGGTGGATGACGGGTAGGCTCGAATCAAAGTAGGGCGACGTACTGGCAATCGGCCCGCGTGCAACGGCTCCCTCGCCGAACGCGATCTCATCAACCATACGCTGACGGTCTGCCGCGAGACTCAACGCCTCGCGGACCCGAAGCTGTTTGAGGTGCTCCGCCCGCAGGTTCGGCCACAATCCGATGATGCGCGCCAGAACGCTCGGCGAGACCACTTTGATGCCGGGCGTATTCCGCAAGCGTCGTGCGTCGTTCGGCAGTACCGTCGCCAGCACCATGGAGACCTCGCCCTGTTCGAGAGCAGCCTCTTGTGATGCCGCGTTCGGGATAATGCGGTAGATGACTTGATCCAAGTACGGCAGTCCCGCCTGATAATACTGGTCATTGCGGACCAACGTCAGATGATCGCCTCGGACCCACTCTTTGAACTTGAACGGACCCGTGCCGACAGGTCGATTGTTGGCCGGGTTCGTGCGCGGGTCGCCTGCTTCGAAAAGGTGCCGCGGCAGGATCGCGAACGCGGGTTCTCCGAGGAGGGACAGCAGGATGCCATTCGGCTTCGAAAAGCGGAACACGACGGTGTTGGCGTCGGGGGTCTCCACTGCTTCAAGCGCCGCCAGCACCGTCTTGTAGTAGGGTGAATACTTTGGTCCGAAGACGCCGAAGGTGTATTGGACGTCCCCTGAGGTAAAGGGCACACCGTCATGCCACTTGATGTTGCGCGCAAGCGCGAATCGATATGTTTTCCCGTCCGGCGAGACGCTCCACGAGGTGGCGAGGCGCGGGATCGGCTTGAACGCGGCGTCGTAACTTACGAGCGTCTCATAGACTTGGTCCGCGGTCCAGAACGTCTGGTTCACAACGCTGAGCTCCGGGTTGAGGGTGGGCGGATCCGCGTCCAACGTGACGACCAGCGTGCCGCCGCGCTGGGGCACGGGCGACTGCGCCGCGTGTGTCGGAGCCACCGTGCCGGTGACCCACACCGCGATCATGAGCGCAAGCAGTCCCCGCACTAACATCCTCGGTCCCTCCCCGTGCCTATGTCGCCGGGCTCGCCATCTCGGCTGTCGCCAACGGCGCTCGCGACCGACGCGTTAAACTGTCGCGCCACCGCGTCAAATCTTCTCGACACTGTCGACCAGCGTCAACCGCGCGCGCCCGGTTCCTCGTCGCCGTTCGGTACCCAGGCCCTTCGGGACCGCGTCCCAACTTACCTCGATCCCGGCTAACGGCTTGCGTAGGTGTGGACAATATCAACCTGCGACTTCTCTGAGTCGGCAAGACCGGCTACTTTGCCGTCGCCATCGAGGAGCAGATACTCGTCGCCGCGATCGCGTCGGCCGCCCCCGCCGAGCCCGGCCTGACGAACGATGGGGACGTCGAGCTCTGTCTGAAACAGCGACCATGGACCGCCGCCACCCTGGTAGGGCCACACGGCAGGGTCGAATCCCTTGGACCGATAGTAGGCGAGGACAGCCTGGACAATATCCGCATCCACGGGGGTCCGGCTCCAATCGGCCGCCGCTAGAATCCGGATGCCCACGTCGCCATACCCGGCGCGGTCCAGGTGCCTGCGCAGGCACTGGGTCGCGTGCTCACAGGTCAGTCCCGGAGGCAATCGCAGATCAAGACGGGCGACCGCTCGCTCGGGTACCGTAAACACGTCCGTGCCCGGGCCATGATAGCCCGCGTAGACTCCGTTGATGTTGAGGCTGGGAGCGTACAGGTAGCGCATTAATAGGTCGCGACCGGACGCGTCGCCGATGACATGCTCCAAAGACACGAGCCCCACCGCCGCCTTGATCCCGGCGTCGCCATACCGTTCGAGAAGTCCCTCCACGAGGCGGAGATCTTCCGCGGTCGGCGCGGCCACCGCCTCGGCGAGGCCGGGTACGCAAATGTCCCCGCCGGTCTTGTCGGTCAGCGAGCTCAGTACGTGGGCCAACCGACTCACCGGGCTGTGGATGCAGTTCTTCAGGCTGCTGTGAGCCGCAAGGTCGATCGGGCCGTGGCGCCACCGTGCTCCCGAGACCTCCAGCTCAAGATAGAGTAGCCCTCGGTAACCGAGGTTCACAGACACCTCGCCATCTGCCGCCTGCGTCATGCCGCCTGCAAAGCAGGCGTCCACCTTGCGCAGCCGCTCCTTGTAGCGATGGAACATTGGAGGGAATGTGGGGCTGCCTTCAATCTCGTCTCCCTCGATGAGGAGCATCACGTTCACGGGCAGGGTCTCGGTCTTGATCATGGCCTCCAGAGCGTTGATCCAGGCGACGAGTGGCCCTTTGGGCGAGCTTGCTCCGCGACCGATGAGCACGCGGCCCCGCGCAGGATCGTTGACAATGGTCGCCCCGAACGGCTGGTACGTCCAGGGACGATCCCCGGCGGGCCGCGAATCAAAAAACCCGTAGCTGGCGATGGTCTTCCCGGCTCCCACGTCGATCGAGGCCCACACACCAGGATTCGGTCCCCCTACATCGACCAGTTCGACCTCGCGAAACCCAGCCTTGCGCAGGATGGTCGTCAGTCTGTACGCGCCTTCGACGATGCCTATCCCCTGGGTGCTGACGGTGGGCAGGCGGACAAACTCTTGGATCCGCGCGATGTGCTGGTCCAGATGCTCGTCGATGTAGGCGTGCGCCTTTCCCGCGCCGTTCGTGGTCACCCCGCACCTCCTCGCACTCGGCTTTCCACGGATCACGCACGCCGTCAAACGGTTGCTTCGGTGACCACTACGCAGGGCCGCCGCTGTCCTCGTCGCCAAGAATGTACGCGTACTCGCCGGGATGGACCTTGGAGATCCTGCTGCGCACCATCATAATCGCGGTGCGCGGGTACGGCGCCCGCATGAGGTCGATCTCTTCCAATGTATCGGGGGCCAGCACCCGGCCCAGGACCGTCCCGCCCGGCACCGTGTTCCCGAGCGCCTCGTGGCCAACTTCGGGAACGAACAGGCCACCGTGCCGGGGTCTGAGCGCACCACCTCGCCGCACGACGATCCGGCGTCCAACCGGACCAATCGGACCATCCAGAACACCCACCTTCCGAAGAATCCGCCGAGCCGCTTCCAGGCCCTGATCCATGAGATCGGTTCCAAAACTCGGCCCGCCACCAACCTCCAAGATCACTGTTGGAATCTCACGGCGGGCTACCTCGCGGGCAAGCGACCCCGCCGGGCCCGGTGTCTCCCACAAGACGCGCGCGCTGCCGAGCATGGCCAGGTCGTGGATGCGGCGGCCGATCGGTGTCGCGGGATCCGTCGTGTAGGTATAATGGATCTCGGTATCAACTCCGCCGCAATGGTAATCCATGAGGAGGTCAATGGCAGGGACGAAGTGCTGCCAGATCGCTGCCGCGATCTTGTCGGTCAACCACCCAGCGTCATCGCCCGGGAACACCCGGTTCAGATTATGCATGTCAATCGGGGTGTTCCGCGTCCCGGCCTCAAAGGACGGCGGATTGGCACACGGCACCATCAGGACCGTACCTCGGAACCGACTCTCCAGCAGCATCCCGCGCAGCCTCCGCATCAGCTCCGTGGTAAACAGTTCCTCGCCGTGGTGAGCGGACACGATGCCAACGGCGGGCCCGTCGCCGTCACCCCGCAAGACATGCACCGCGATCGTAAGCTCGGCGCCACTCGCCAGCCGACACACGGGGACACGGACGACTTTCGCCTCTCCCTCCGCGATCGCTTCACCCAAGAACGTCACAGCCATCGCGCGCCTCCCGCCGCCGCAAATTACAGGTGCAAGTGCGGATCCACGATGTCTCGCAACCAATCGCCCAGCAAGCCCACCCCCGCGGTGGCCACGATAATGGCACACCCCGGAAACACCTCAAGCCACCAGGCGGAGTCCAAATACTGACGCCCTTCGTTCATCAAATTGCCCCAACTCGGCACACTGGGGGGCAGCCCCAGGCCCAAGAAGCTCAGCGCTGCTTCCGCCACAATGAACTGCGCGATCTGTGTCGTCGCGAGCACGGTGATCGTCGGCACCAGATTCGGCACGATGTGCCCGGCCAAGATGCGCCCGTTGGGCGCGCCAATGGCATAGGCCGCCGCGACAAACTCCCGCTCGCGCAGGGCGACCGTGTTGATGCGCACGATGCGCGCGTATAGCACCCAACCGGAAATGGCAAGCACGACAGCGATGTTTGGGATCGAAGGGGGCACGACCAGCATGAAGGCAATCGCGAGCAACAAGTATGGAAAGGCCATTTGCACGTCGACGACGCGCATCAGCACTTGATCGGCGACGCCACCGTAGAATCCGGACAGCGCGCCGAGCGTGGTACCGGCGATCGCCGCGCCGAACGTGGCGAGCGCGCTCACACTCAGCGAGATGCGCGCCCCGTAGATGATGCGGCTGAGCACGTCGCGCCCGAGCTGGTCGGAGCCCAGCACAAATCCCGATGCCTCGGCCCCGCCATATCGCGGCGGCGTCAACCGTTGGGTGATATCCTGTGCATCGGGCGCCCTCGGAGCGAGCCACGGCGCGGAGGCGGCCGCGGTCACGAACGCGGTCACCAGGGCGAGCCCCAGGACGGCGCGCAGCGTCACGCGGCGACCGAACCGATGCGCTGCACGGCGCATCCCGAACGATCGTTGGGGTTCCGCGGCCGAAATCGCCGATGTGTTCACGTCGTCCTGACCCGCGGATCCAAGAACCCGTACGAGAGATCTACGAGGAAGTTCGCGACCACGGTCATCAGCGCAATGTAGACGACGGCACCCTGCGCCAGCGGAAAGTCTCGGAACGAGATCGCTTGCACGACGAGGCGTCCGATTCCCGGCCACGCGAAGATCGTCTCTGTGATGATCGCTCCGCCCATCAACACGCCGACATTCAGCCCGACCAGTGTGACGATGCTGAGCGCCGACTTCCGCAGCACGTGGCGCGTCAGCACGGCGCGTTCATCGAGTCCCTTGCTCCGCGCCGTGCGGACAAAATCCTCACTTAACACGTCGAGCACGTCAGACCGTACAAGACGCGCCAGCTGTGCCAACGGATACGTGCCGAGCGAGACGGCGGGTAGGACAAGTTGTTGCCACGTGCCGGTCCCCGACGTCGGGAGCCAATGCACGCGCACGGCAAATAGCAAGATGAGCACGGGCCCCAACCAGAACACGGGAACGGCAATGCCGAGGAACGACACCGACGACACAAACACATCCAGGGCGCTGTCCTTTCGCACCGCCGACACCACCCCAAGCGGAATGCCGACGGCGACGGCGACCGCGATAGCCGCACCGGCGAGTTCGAGCGTCGCGGGCACGCGAGCGAGCACAAGCGGGGTCACCGGCGTTCCGTAGCGATAGGACTCGCCCAGATTACCCGTTGCAAGGTTCTTTAGGAAATCAGCGTACTGGATCCAGACCGGCTTATCGAGCCCGAGCAGATGCCGCAGTCGGGTGACCTGTTCGGGCGTTGTTTCCTCCGGCGGCAACATCATCTGGACCGGGTCGCCGGTGAACCGCAGCACCACGAAGGCGACGGAGGACACGCTGAGAAGCACGAGCACGAGCCCCCAACATCGCCGGACGATCAAAGGGACCATCAGGCTATCATGTACGGCGGATGTGTGCAACGATCACGCGCTCATCGGTGCGTGGCGTCACTTGAATGTTGCGCCGGATGCCGTACACGTTGTCAATTGCGTAGAGAAAGATGTACGGTGGGTCGTCGTAGATCTCCGCTTGGAGCTTCTTGTAAGTCGCAGCTCTCTGCGCCGTGTTCAGCTGGGTGGCGGCCGCGTCGATCATCTGATCCCACTCGGGTTTGCCGTAGAACGTGTATGGCGACTTCGTATAGAGGATGCCCCGCACGAACGGCTCAGGGTCCAAGAAATCGGTCCCCCAACTCCAAAAGTAAATCGGCGCGATCTGCTTCGAGTCGCGCAGCTTCACCATTGTGCCGAGCTCGACGGCTTTGAGACTGACTTTGATACCGACCTTGGCCAAATCACCCACCATCGCTTGGCAGACCTCGTTGGTCGCCGGCAAGATGAAATTGGCGGGGACTTCCATGTTGACGGAAAATCCATTTGGCAATCCAGCTTCGCGAAGCAGCGCACGGGCTTTATCGGGATTATACGGGTAGGGTTTGAGGCTGGTATCGTACGCGAACGTCGTCTTTGGGAAGATCGTCGGGATTCGGGTCGACAAGCCGTTCAGCACGTACTTCACCACATTATCGACGTTGACCGCATAATTGATCGCCTGGCGGACCCGCTTGTCGCGCAGCTCGCGGCCGCCCTGTGGGCTCTCCGGCCAGAACTGGCAGTACGCAATGCGGTCGCTGCTGACCCACACGGCCTTGGTCAGCGCATTCGCATTGACGTTTTTCACTTGATCGGGGGGAAGCGGCGTAATCAGGTCGACCTCGCCGGCAGCAAGCGCCGAAAGGCGTGTCGCAGGATCAGGCACGATTCTGAACACGACGTCCCTCAACGAAGCGTTTTGACCCCAGTAGTCGTCGAACGCCTGCAGCTTGACATAGCTGTCGGGCGCGCGCTCGATGAACCGATACGGACCGGTGCCGACCGGCTGGGCGATGAATCCTTGCTCGCCGACGCGCGAATAGTATTTCTGCGGCAGAATGAAGAAGCGGACGAGCCGCTGGGGTAGCACGGGATCAGGGTTCTTGGTGACGAATTTGAACGTATAGTCATCGACGACTTCGATGTGATCGAAGGCCTGCCACGTCACGTCCCGTTTGATATCGGTGCGCACGGCGTCCTGGATGTTCCAACGGATTGTTTCGGCGGTCAACGGTTCGCCGTCGTGAAATTTGACGCCCCGCCTGAGCTTGAACGACCACTCGCGAGGTCCCGTATTCTGATAACTCTCGGCGAGCACCGGAATGAGCTGCATGTTGTCGGCGCGCTCGATAAGCGAATCAAACAGACAAAAGTGCAGGCTGCTGTCGTCCGACCACAGCTCGCGGTGTGGATTGATTTCATGGAACTCGCTCGACTGCGCGTAGACGAAACCGCCGGTGGCCCTCGGCCCCATGGCGTATGCTGCTTGCGGCCGGCCGCTGGGGACGCCGGCGGCGCACGCCATCCTGGCCCCGAACGACGCGCCGAGCGCTCCCGCCGACCACCGAAGAAGCTCACGTCGTCGAATCTTCATACCGTCCCCTCCTTCTCAGCGCGGCTCACGCGCCGATTCACGTGCGACCCTCTCGATCGTCCGCTCATGCGCTTACGCCGGCGCAGACCGGTCGTTGTTCGCGCTGTTACGGGGCCCGTCCACCCGTACAGGGCGGCAGCTGCGTTGGGAGTCACGTATCCTTCCTCCACGTCGGCGGCGATCCGGCTGCGCTCACGGCGCCCGGGGTCTCCCAGGCCGCCTCCTCCGGGAAGCTTCATCACCAGCTCGTGACCCGGCTCCAACTGGAACGGACCCGGCTCAAGCGAGCGCCCGTCGAGCAGAAGTTTCCCGGGCGCACCCGGCAGCCCGCCAAGCAGCCCGGGTGCTGGGAACCGCACCTTGTCAGGCCGCACCGACATCTGAACGGTCGCGGGACCGCGGACGCGCACGGCAATCTCCTGCCCCAGGCCACCGCGCGACGCACCGGCGCCGCCGGAGTCCGGGCGAAGAACGCGGCGCATGACCACGAGCGGCGCGCTGTTTTCGATGATTTCTGCGGGGGTAATCGTTCCGTTCCCCGGAAATGCCATGGTCGGCAGGCCGTCCGCCCCGTGTACGGCTCCCTTGCCCCCGTTCGGCAGCACGTGAGTGATTACCGGCGCATCATCGGCGTCACGGCTCATGCACCGGAAACTCCAGAACGACCCGCTGCCGGCCTGCACCCGATGAGGCAGCGCAGGCGCCAGTGCGGCATAGATGGCATTGTGAATGTGATAGCTGCTCTTGGAGCGCGCCTTCACCGGCGCGGGGAAACGAGCGTTGAAAATCGACCCCTCTGGAGCAACGACCTCGATCGGTCGGAACAACCCCTCGTTGTTGGGAACGTCCGGGGTCAGGCTGCACTTCAGCGGAAAAATCGTGTGCGCCACCGTGACGTTCAACACGCAGTTCACGCTGCTGGTGGTCGACTCGGATGACGATCCCGTGAAATCCGCGCGAATTGATCCGTCACCAACATCCAAGGTCACGTGAATCTTCACGGGTTCCCGATAGCCATCGGCCAGCGTGGTCCCTACATAGCGCCCAGCGGGGACTGCGCGAATGGCATCTCGCATCGCGCACTCGGATCGCCAGAGAATCTGGTGGCACAGTGTTTGCAACGTGGCGGCGCCGTAGTCGGCGACGAATTCGGCAAACCGCTCCGCGCCGGTTTGGAAGGCGCCGAGGAGCGCGTGGACGTCGCCGAGCACCAGCCGCGGCACACGAACGTTGGCCTCGATCAGCCGGAACAACTGATCGTTTGGCCGCCCTTCGATCATCAGCTTGCTAGGCGGGATACGCAGTCCTTCCTCATAGACGTCCCGTGAGTCGAACTCGTCCAACCGGCCGCCGATATCGCTGATGTGCGCCGCCGCAGCCACGAAGGCGGCAACCCCGCCCGAGGTGAACAGGGGCTGCGCAAGGATGAAATCCGGGAGATGCCCGTGCGTGAGCCACGGATCGTTTGTCAGCAGCACGTCGCCCGGCGCCAGTCCCTCGATCGGAAATGCATCTAGCATGGAACGGGTAGCGAACGGGAGCGAGCATGTGAACGCGGGAGACGAAAGTTGGGATTGCGCGACCGAGCGACCACGACCGTCCAGCATGATGACGGCGAAGTCCCGCGTCTCGCCGAGAATCGTCGAGAACGAGGTGCGTACAAGCGTCGCATCAACCTCGTCCATAATTGTGATGAGCCGACTCCACTGGACCTGCAGGGCGATCGGGTCGATGCTCGGGAGAGCCGGTTCCACCCTGTGGGTGCTCGGTCGCGATGCCGCCTCGCTCACCGGTCGACTCTGCGCCTGACCACACCGCGCTTGCCCGGCCGCGTCCGCCTGCGCCGCGGTGTTGCGCCAGCGGGTCGGGAGGCCCGCCGACCGGTTGCGTGGGCAGGGCCGATCCGATGCCCGATGCCCGACTCCATGTCGACGGCCACTCCGTAGTCACGTCGGGCGGCCGCGGGGGAGACATAACCGTCGAGGACGTCCGTGACCACGTCCGCTTCCGGGCGTGTGCGTGGATCGCCGTATCCACCGCCGCCCGGCAGACGCAGCCACAGCTCATCCCCCGGACGCAGCGTATGCGGCTCGATCGTCACCCGGGCGCCGTTCAGGGAAAACGCGCCGGCCAATCCGGGGCCGCCGCCCAGAGAGCCCGGCGGCGCAAATCGGATCTTGTCCGGACGCACCGATGCGACGAGGCTCCTCGTGCCCACCGCTCGAAGTCGGATCTCCTGTCCGAGCCCGCCGCGGTGTCGCCCGGGGCCGCCTGAATCCCGGACGAGCCGCTTGGACTCGATCAGCACCGGGGCCTGATTCTCGATGATCTCGGTCGGCGTAACTGTGCCGTTGTACGGGAAGGCGATCGTCGGCAGCCCATCCGTCCGCGCCGTTGCGCCCTTGCCGCCGTTCGGCAGCACATGTACATTGAAAGGCGTCTCGTCTTCATGGAAGCCGTGGAGTGTCACCGCCCAGAAGGACCCGCTGCCGGCCTGGATACGGTCGGGCATCGCCCGGGCCAGGGCGCCATAGATGGCGGTGTGAATGTGAAAGCTGGTCTTGGAACGGGACTTCACGGCGCTCGGGAACGTCGTGTTGAGTACGCTGCCTTGGGGCGCGTAGATGGACAACGGCCGGAACAACCCTTCGTTATTCGGAATATCGGGGGTCAAGCTGCACTTCACCGGGTAGAAGGTGTCCGCGAACGTACAGTTCATCACACAATTGATCGAGGCATCGGCGAACTGCGGTGAGGAGCCCGTGTAATCGAAGTGGATGTTATCCGCGTCCTTCGTCACCTTTACCTGAATATGCAGGGGTGTCCGGAATCCGTCTGCGTCAACCCCGAACTCCCATTCACCGTCGGGAAGGGCCCGCAAGGCGTCGCGCATCGCCCCCTCTGACCGCCGTAGGATCTCCTCACTGAGCTCGTCGAACGCGGCCGGCCCCCCGTAGTCGTCCATGAACTCCGCCAGCCTCTCCGCCCCGAGGCGCTCGGCGCTCACGATCGCGTGGATGTCGCCCACCACCATGTCCGGGACGCGCACGTTGGCCGCGATCATGCGGAACAGCTGCTCATTCGGGGTCCCCGCGCAAAAGAGCCGGCTCGGCGGGATGCGCATCCCCTCTTCGTACAGGTCGCGTGCTTCGAAATAATCCAGCCGCCCGCCGATGTCGGCGACGTGCGCGGCGCAGGCAAGGAACGCGACCACGCCGGCACCCCGAAAGACCGGTGTGATGATCGAGAGGTCGGGCAGATGTCCGGTGCCGAGCCAGGGATCGTTTGTGATCAGCACATCGCCGGGTACCAGGATCTCGCGCGGGAACACCCGCAAGAGATGTTTCGTCGTGATTGGCAGGTGACAGGTGAAGGCCGGCGAGCTGAGCTGCGACTGCGCGAGACTGCGCCCGTGACGGTCGAGCATGATCACAGCGAAATCTCGGCTCTCGCCCACGATCGTGGAAAACGAGGTTCGCACGACTGCGATGTCGACCTCGTCCATGATGGAGATCAGACGGCTCCATTGGACTTCCACGGTGATCGGATCCAATTCTACGGCTCGGATCATGCCGTCAGCGCCTCCCATCCCGTCGACCAGCATGACGTCACCCGGCGAGGTCGAGAAACAAGTTGCCGTACGCATCGACGCGCACGGTACATCTGGGTCCCGCAATCACCGTGCACTCGCGCTCTTCGATCACCGCGGGACCATTGAACGACGCACCTTGGCTCAACTGGTATCGGTCGAATACGGGCGTGTCGACAAACGCGCCCGACTCTCCGAAATAGACCGGGCGCATCGCCTTGCGCGCACGATCCGCACGACCGGACGCTGCAGGCGCCGGCAGCGGCGGCACCTGCGGCGCCGGGCCGCTTACGGTTGCGCGACACGTGATCAGCTCGACCGGAAGGTTGCGGTGGGCGTGCCCGTACTTCTCCTCGTAGCGATCGTAGAATAGCGCGCACAGCGCTTCGACGGAGGACCCGCCGTAGAGGTCATGCGGGATGTCCACCGTGATCTCGTAGCCCTGCCCCTTGTGCCGGAGGTCCATTCGGCGCACGATCTCGACCCCGGGACCCGCGGGATCCACTCCGGCGTCGCGGAGACGAGCTCGTCCTTCCGCGACCATCGGCTCGAAGATCGCCTGCAGATCATCCCACCGAATGCGGTCGAGCCGCATCACGTACGAACGAGCGAAGTCGAAAGACGCGGCGGTGGTGACCAAGCCCATCGCCGACGTGTTCCCGGCGTTCGGCGGGACCACGATGCCTTTCATCCGCAGCGCCCGCGCGAGCTCGTACGCATGCGCCGGGCCAGCCCCTCCGAAGGCGACGAGATAGAATTTGCGCGGGTCTTCGCCGCGCTCGGCGATGTGCACTTTCGTCGCGGAGATCATGTTCTGGTTGACGACCTCATAGATACCGCGCGCGGCGTCGACCGTGGACAATTTCAGCCGGTTTGCCAGGCGCCGCTCGATGGCACGATGGGCGGCTTGCGCGTCGAGCGCCATCGCGCCTCCAAGAAAGTAGTGGGGATCGAGATACCCGAGCACGACGTTGGCATCCGTAACGGTCGGTTCCTGGCCGCCGCGACCATAGCACGCGGGCCCCGGGTCCGCGCCGGCGCTCTCCGGCCCGACCTTCAGCAGCCCCAGCCCGTCGATGTGAGCGATGCTCCCCCCGCCGGCGCCAATTTCGATCATTTCGATGACGGGCACCTTGACCGGTAGTCCGCTGCCCTTCTTGAAGCGTTTGACGCGCCCGACCTCCATCATGTTGGCTTTGGCGGCCTCGCCGCGTTTGACGAGCCCGATTTTCGCCGTGGTCCCGCCCATGTCGAACGAGATGACGCTGTCGAGCCCCATGTACCGGCACGAATACGCAACGGCAAGCACGCCCGCGGCGGGGCCAGACTCGACCAGCCGGATGGGAAACGATCGCACCGTCTCACCGGTCGTGATACCTCCGGAGGACAACATGTAGAATGTGCGTCTCCGATAGCCAGCCTCGGCGAGACGGTCTTCCAGCGCGCCGATGTAGGAATGCGTGATCGGCTGAACGTACGCATTGGCGGTCGTCGTGGACATGCGATCGAACTCGCGGATTTCGGGGGCGACTTCACTAGAAAGCGATATCGTCGCTTCCGGCAATTCCTCGGCCAGGACGTCACGGGCTTGCTGCTCGTGCGCGGGGTTTCGAAAGGCGTGCAGAAATACGATCGCCACCGCGCGAATGCCCTCCGCCCTCATCCGGCGGGCTACAGTTCGCAGGGCGCGCACATCGAGTGGCACCATGACGTTGCCGTCGTGATCGAGCCGCTCTTTTACCTCAAAACGCCACCGCCGCGGCACGAGAGGAGCTGGCTTCTCCAGGAAGAGATCGTAAATGTCGTAACGAACTTCGGTCCCCATCTCGAGGACATCGCGAAATCCGTGGGTCGTCAAAAGTGCCGTCCGCGTGCCCTTGCGCTCGATGAGTGCGTTGGTGATCAGCGTCGTCGCGTGAATTGCGATCTTCACGTCGTCGATCGGCACATCACCCGCGGCGAGCAGTGTCCGGAGACCGTCTGACACGGCCTTGGCCGGCTCGCGAGGCGTCGTAAGGACTTTGTTCAGCCATATCCGCCCGGTGTGTTCGTCGACCAACACAAAGTCCGTGAATGTGCCTCCGATATCGAACCCCAAGCGCAGTTGCGGCTCGGTCGCCATCCCGGACATCACTCCCCGCCTTGTGGTTGTCGGCCTGCGCCCGCGCTACCTGGGCCGCTGGTACGCGCGGGCGCCCTCGGTCGTGACGTAGCCTTCCGAACGATTCGATGCGAGCGAGGCACGACGATCGTTGAGAACGCGCCGCGAACGATCGACGCGTCAATCGCATCCACCGTCACCGAACGAACACCTCGAGGTCTCGGAAGGCGTGGCGGACCCGGTCGTAGACCCCGCGCCGCGCCGCCGGCAGCTGGCTCCACATGCGAGCGACCAGGCCGTAGACGAGTGACAGGCTGACGGTGACCGACTGGAAGAACAGCATGCCCTCGGTCGGGACAATGACCCGCAAGTCCGTCCGCTCGGCAAGCGGGGACAACGAGCTGTCCGTGATGGCTGCGGTGGGCACGCCGCGGCGCGCCGCCCACCCGATCGCGTCCACCGTGTCGCGGTCGCACTGCCAGAAGCTAATGCCGATGACCAGATCGCGGCGCGTCATCCGCGCGAGGTGGGACACCCAATAGACGCGCCCCCGGATTTCGACATCAACCTGCAGATCGAAGGCCCCGCACAAATGCGCGAGCACGAGCGCTGGCGCCGCGTAACTCCCCGTTGCGATGACCATGGTGCGCCGAGCCGCTAGCAGCCGGTCGACAAGCTGATCCAACACGCCGACATCGAGCGTCTCCAGCCAGGTGTGAAGGTTTCGAAGATCGCGCAGCGCGGCGGCGCGGTAGACGTTCTTTGGATCTGCCGGCTGACGCTTGATGAGCTCCGGCGGATCGAGCAATCCAAGATAACTGTGCCGCAGCTCTTGCTGGAAGTGCGTGAACCCGGAGAAGCCGAGCGCGCGTGCGAAGCGCATGATGGTAGTCGCATCCACGTCTACCTTCTGAGCCAACTGCCGTGTGCTGGCCAGCGAGGAAAATTGCGGGTTGTTGAGGACGAACTGCGCCACTTCGCGGTGCTTGCCGGTAAGCTTAGCTCCACGGCGCGCCCAAAGCTCGGCGAATGACGTGGCGCATCCGTCTGCATCCACCTTCGGGCGCCGTATCGAGCGTTGCTCCCGCGCCGGCCGCTCGGATCTCATTTGGAGCGCTCCACCCCACCGCTCACGCAATGAAGGCAGTATAACATCCAGTGGAAGCGATATGCAACGATTGATGCAAGATTGGATCAATGTACTCGGTTGTTGCACACTAAGCGATTGCGATGCACGCAGCAGAACGGACAATGTCGGCGCGATATGGCACCAGACTGGCCTGCGTCTGACTCCATGGGTCGTCGGTACCCGGGGCGCTTGCCTTGAGGCGGGGTCAGGGCGGACTGTTCCACCGAAGGGGGACAAGGGCGGCCGCAACTCCGAGGCAAGTTTCTGGGAAGAAGGCGTCGGAGAAATGTTCCTAATGGGGGGCTTCGCCTCTTTCATCCGGCCCCGCGCGCATACTAGCATAGGCCGCGGACGATGCTTGCGCCTGCCGCCGGGGCCGCGCTGCACCGAGGACTCCACTGCTGTCTCATCGTCGGGGCAGCCGTGGTATGGGTCCGGGGCGCCCGCCTCCACCGGGTGCGCCTGGCGCGTGGCCTCCGTCTCGTCGACATTACCGTGCCCGGTCTCAGCGCCGCGTCGCTCAGCCGGATCGAGCGACGCGACCGGCACCGCATGCCGCTGCCGAGGCTCGTGCTGATCGCCCGCCGGCTCGGCGTCCACGTCCCGGACGACGTTACGGAGTCGACCTGGGGACGCGCCACGCTCAACCTCGGCTGGACCCTCATGATCCAGAGCCGCGTCGCCGACGCCCTGATGGCGGCCCGGCTGTGGGACGCGGTGATCGTCCACGGGCCGTCCGCCGGCCTCGTGTTGGAGGCCGAGCTCTTGCAGGCGTGGGCCGAAGCAAACAGCGGGCTGGACACGTCGGCCGAAGCGTTTCGCGAACTCGCCCGGAGCGCGCAGCGCACGGGCGTCCCCGTGCTGTCGATGACCGCCGCCCTGTACGAGGGGATGGTGCTGGAGCGGTCAGGCGACGTACAGCGGGCCATCGAGGTGCTCTCCAGGGTGTCGGCCCGCGCAGCGGCGCAGGGCTACTACGACATCGCGGCGACCGCCAGCGGGGCTACGGGCCAGATCTGGCTCCGTCTCGGCGACATCGAGCGCGGGCTCGAGGCCACCGCGATCGACCTTCCGAACCTTCAGCCGTTTCCGCGAGCCTATCTCGCCACGGCGCGCGGCGCGTTGCTCGAACGCCGCGGCCGCTTAGACGAAGCCGAGGCAACGCTCCTGGCGGCGACACAGGCCGCGGCGGAAGTGCCGAACCCCGTCCTGGAAGCCGAAGCCCGCGAGGCGCTCGGGCGTCTCTACGCGACCCGGGGCGACCTCGTCCGGGCCGATTCCGCCCTGCTCATGGCCATCGCGCTGTATACGCACGCCGGCCGAACGGCCGAGGCGATGAAGGTGCTGCGCACCGCGATCCGGCGGGTGACCCAGGCGGGGTTGGGTTCGCCGCTGCCGCGGCTGAGCCCGGAAGGCGTGTGACCTCGAGGCTCACGCGCCGGGCGCCTCGAACCACGGCAGCCGCGTCCACCGCAGGTATCGATCCGAGAGCAGCGCCAGCGACTTTCGCGCCGTGGAAAATTCCTCCGCCAGCGAGGCCAGCACGGGGCCCTCTTCCCCCGCCTCCGGTTGCGACGCGGCCAGGCGGTAAAAGCGCCGCCCGTGCTCCTCGTAGGTCTCGACGGTCGGCGGCAGCGCGCGGGCGCGCGCGGCCGGCCCGCGCTGGGCGCGCGCCCAGCGGAGCGAATCGGGAAACACCCCGCTTTGGAACAGCGCGATGTCCGCGATCCGCCGAAAGAGCCACGGCGCCTCGCCGTGATCGACCAGGTCGGCGAACCGCATCATGTCCTCCAGGCTGGACGTGCTGAACCGGCGCCGAACCACCCGGCCGTGCGCGCGCACGAAGACGGTCACGGCCTCGTTCCGCAGAAACGACGTCAGGAGCCGCACCAGGTAGTCCCACATCGCCGGTTCGGCGATGAACCGCCGCACGTGCGGCGCGTCAAACACCGCGATCGTCTCGGCCGGCGTGCGCTCGAGCGTGTACGGCTGGTTGCGCAGGTCGCGCACGACGCGGCGCAGGAGCACCGTAAACACAAAACGCGGGGACACGCGCAGGAGCACGTTCTCCTCACCGAGCAACCGTTCGACCAGCCGATCGTCCTCGAGCATCACATCCAGGAGGTCCTCCCGTGCCCGCAGCACCGCGGGCGCCTCCGCGGGATCGCCGGCGTCCCCCCCAACGACGTCCGCGATGAAACGAAGGTCGTGATCCGTCAGTCCAAACGCCTGCTGCATCTCGGCTCGCCTCCGGCATGTGCTGCCAGATTCCGCACCATCCTTCCCGTCGTAGCCGCCCCCGTCCTCTTCATACCCCGCGCCGCCCGGTTCACCGCACGCCATCCGGTTCGCGATACCGGCGGACGGGTCGTGCCGGCGGGCGTCGAGCAGGACCCCGGCCGGCGCCGCCCGTATTTGGGGACGCATGGAACCCGCGTTGGACGGCAAGGTGGCGCTGGTCACAGGCGGCGGGACCGGTATCGGCCGCGCCATCGCGCTGGCGCTCGCCGGGCACGGCGCGGTGCTCGCCGTCAACTACAGCCGCTCCGAGGCGGACGCCGCCGCGACGGTGCGGGAGATCCGCCGGGACGGCGGCACCGCCATGGCCGTGCGCGCCGACGTCTCATCGTGCGCGGATGTCGAGGCCATGGTCGCAAGCGTCGTCCGGGAGTTCGGCCGGCTCGACGTCCTCGTCAACAACGCCGGAACGACGAAGTTCGTGGATCACGCCGATCTCGACGCGTTGACCGAGGACGTATGGGACCGCATCCTGGGGGTCAACGTCAAGGGCACGTTTTTCGCCTGCCGTGCCGCGGCCAAGGTCATGGACCAGGGGCGGATCATCAACATCGGCTCGGTGGCCGGCGTGAGTGGAGCCGGCAGCTCGATCGCCTACGCGGCCAGCAAGGGGGCCGTCCACACCATGACACGGTCACTGGCGCGCGCGCTCGCGCCCAGGATCACGGTCAACACGATTGCGCCGGGCCTCATCGAGACGCGCTGGCACGCGGGCCGCGAAGCGCAAAATGCGTCCCGCGTTCCGTCATTCCCGGCGAAGCGCATCGGCCATCCCGGGGATATCGCGCATCTCGCGCTGGCGCTGGCGACCGCCGACAATTTCATCACGGGGCAGATCATCGTGATCGACGGCGGCGCCTGCCTCACGTTCAGCGCCTGACGCTTCGCACCGGACGGCGGGCGCACGCGCCCACCCCGGTGATGCACCGCGTCGCGGCCGCGCAGAACCGTGGGGCTGCGACCCGCGCCGGGGTCATGAGCCGGCCGCCGGCGTTGCGAAGTTGCGAACAGGTGTTTGCATTTCGCGTTCTCCCTGTGCTATAATGCGATGCGCTTGACGACACGGCCTGACCGGGGGGAGCACACGTGGGTAAGGGACTGACGAAACGCCAGCGGGAGATCCTGACCTACGTCCTCGACAGCATGCAGCAGCGGGGCTACCCGCCCTCTGTCCGCGAGATCGGCACCGCGCTCGGACTCACGAGCAGTTCGACCGTTCACAGCCACCTCGCCGCTCTCGAAAAGAAGGGATTCATCCACCGCGATCCCAGCAAGCCCCGGGCCATCGAGATCCTTAAGGACGGGGCCAGCCAGCCGCCGAAACGGGTCGTGAACGTGCCGGTGCTCGGCAGGATCGCCGCCGGGCAGCCGATCCTCGCCGAAGAGAACGTGGAAGACGTGTTTCCGCTCCCCAAGGACTTCGTGCGGGAGGACGCCTCGTTCATCCTCAGGGTTCGCGGCGACAGCATGATCGACGCCGGGATTCACGACGGGGACTACCTCGTCATCCGCCAGCAGGCGACCGCGAACAACGGCGAGATCGTGGCCGCGATGATTGGCGAGGAGGCGACCGTGAAGCGCTTCTATCGCGAGCGGGACCACATCCGGCTACAGCCTGAAAACAGCACGATGTCCCCGATTATCTCCCGAGACGTGACGGTGATCGGCAAGGCTGTCGCGCTGATTCGCCGGCTGCCGTAGCCCCGCGGGGCGCGGGACCGGGGGCGAACGCTCAGCCCCTCTCAGGGGCCTCGGATTCCACCAGGTAGCGGCGCACACGATCCACGGTTGCCGCCGGAACCTCGGCTTCGAGTGCGACGCCATCGGCGCGGTCTTCGCGCTTTACGACCCGGCCCCGTCCATAGACATCGGCCAGCGCCCCGCTCTCCGCGTGCGGGACGAACAACCGCACCCGCCTCACGGGATCGGGGAGATGCCGCGCAATCGCCTGCAGCAGATTCCGGATCCCCACCCCGCGCATCGCGGATACCGGGATGCCATCGGGGACCTCGGCCGCGACGTCCCGGAGCGCCTCGCTCGTGAGCCGGTCCGCCTTGTTGAGCGCGAGCACGATGGGCCGGTCCGCGGCGCCGAGGTCGCGCAGCACCTGCTCCACCGCGGCGCGCTGATCCATCCATCGCGGATGACTCGCATCGATGACGTGCACCAGGAGATCCGCCTCCGTGACCTCCTCGAGGGTGGCGCGAAACGCGGCGACGAGATCATGGGGCAGCTTGCGGATGAACCCGACGGTGTCGACGAGCAGCGCGGGCCGGCGGTCGGGCAGCGTCACCCGGCGCGTCGTCGGATCTAGCGTGGCAAACAGCTTGTCCGCCGTGTACACATCGGCGCGGGTCAGCGTGTTGAGCAGCGTCGACTTGCCCGCGTTCGTGTAGCCGACGAGGGCCGCAACGGGAAGCGCGGCATCACGCCTCGATTGCCGCTGTTGATGCCGGTGCCGGCCGAGCGCCCCGATCTCCTCGCGGAGGGTCGTGATCCGCGCCCGGATGCGGCGGCGGTCGACCTCGAGCTTCGTCTCGCCGGGACCGCGCGTCCCGATGCCGCCGCCCAGCCGCGAGAGGAGCACACCCCGGCCGGCAAGCCGCGGCAGCAGGTACGTCATCTGGGCCAATTCGACCTGCAGCCGCCCCTCGTGGGTGCGGGCGCGCTGGGCGAAGATGTCCAGCACCAGGGCCGTTCGGTCGAGCACCTTGGTTTCGAGCGCGCGCTCGAGGTTACGCTGCTGCGCCGGCGACAGCTCCTGGTCGAACACGGCGAGGCTGGCGCCCGCCGTCTGCACGCGCGCGCGGATTTCGTCGACTTTACCGGCGCCCACCCACGTCGCCGGATCGGGCCGCGTACGCCGCTGCACGACGACGTCGGCCACGACGGCCCCGGCCGTCTCCGCCAGGCGCGCGAGTTCCTGGAGCGTGCCGTCGTCGTCGCGGCCGGCCAGGCCGACCAAGACGGCGCGCTCGGGTCCGTCCTCCGGGCGCACATCCGCGGGGGCGACGCCGGAGGCCCCGCCGCCCTGCTCCAGGCCGCGGTGCAGCCGGTGCCCGAGTGGTCCGCTCGTTGTTCGCGTGACGGCGCTACCGGCGACCCGACGGCTCGGCCGGACGGCCCGCCGGCTCGCTCAACGCCGAGCGAATCCGGTCGACCGCCTCGTGAACGCGCTCGTCCGGGACGGTGAGCGACACGCGGACAAACCCTTCACCGCCCGCTCCGTACCCGGCGCCGGGCGTCACGACCACACCGGCATGGTCGAGCAGGTGCGCGGTGAAGCCGACCGAGTCGTATCCGGCCGGCACCGGCACCCAGAGGTAGAAGGTCGCCCGCGGCGCCGCGACGTCAAACCCGATCGCGCGCAATCCCGCGACCGCCGCGTCGCGCCGCCGCTGCCAGACGGCCACGCGCGACCGCGTCGGCTCCTCCGGACCGCGGAGCGCCGCGACGCCCGCGGCTTGCACGGCGGCGAACTGTCCGCTGTCGATGTTCATCTTGAGCGCGGCGAGCGCGCGCACGGCCTCCGGGTTGCCCACCGCGAACCCGATCCGCCACCCGGTCATGCAGTAGGTCTTGCTGAGCGAGTGCAGCTCGATGGCGACGTCCTTTGCGCCCGGGAGCTGCAGGACGCTGGGCGGACGGTAGCCGTCGTATGCGATCTCCGAATAGGTGTTGTCGTGCACGATGAGGATGTCCCACCGCTTGGCAAACTCGACGGCCTCGGCGAAAAAGCCGGGCTCCGCGGTGCCGGCCGTCGGGTTGTTCGGGTAATTCAGGAACATCAGGCGGGCGCGGCGCGCCACGTCCGGCGGAACGGCCCCCAGATCGGGCACCCAGCCCCGCTCCCGGCTCATCGGCACGGGATAGGGCTCACCCTCCGCCATGAGCGCCGCCGTGCCGTACACGGGATAGCCGGGGTCGCTCACGAGGACCATGTCGCCCGGATCGACAAAGACCCACGGCAGGTGCGCCAACCCCTCCTTCGACCCGATGAGCGCGAGCACTTCGGTGTTCGGGTCCAGGGCGACGCCGAACCGCCGCGCGTACCAATCCGCCACCGCCTGGCGATACTCGCGGGTCCCCTCGTACGGCGGGTACTGATGCGTCGCGGGATCGCGCGCCGCCCGGATGAGCGCCTCGACGATGTGGTCCGGAGTCGGCAGGTCCGGGTCCCCGATGCCGAGGCTGATCACGTCGACGCCGCGCGCCTTGAGCGCCGCCCGCCGGCGGTCGAGCTCCGCGAACATGTACGGTGGGATCTTGTGCATCCGTCGTGCGACGCGCATCGGGCCCTCCACGGGGTCACACGTCCGACCCGTAGTCTCGCTTCATGATAGCAAAAATGTCGTCCGCGACCACGTCGGCGGGGCAGCCGGCATCGATCCATCGGTACCGCGCGTCCGCCCGGAACCAGGTCCACTGGCGCTTCGCGTACCGGCGTGTGTTCTGCCGCAGGCGGGCAACCGCCTCGCCGAGCGTCACCCGACCCATGACGTGCGGCACCAGCTCCTTGTACCCGAGCGCCTGGAACGCCGGAAGGTCCGGCGAGTACCCGGCCGCGAGCAGCCGGCGGACCTCGTCCACCAGCCCGGAGGCGAGCTGGTCATCGATCCGCCGGTCGATGCGCTCGTGCAGCGCGGATCGATCCAGCGTCAACGCGATCATCACCGTGCCCCGGGGTGATGGCTGCGGCATCGGCGGACGGTCGCCGCGCCGGCGCGCCGCCGCGTAGTCCCGGCCCGGGGCGGCCGGCGTGCCGCGGGCCTGCAGCACGGAGATGGGAATGCCCGTGTGCTGGAACACTTCGAGCGCGCGGATCACGCGCCGCACATTATGCGGATGAATGCGGGCCGCCGCCGCCGGATCGACCTCCGCAAGACGCCGGTGCAGCGTGCCCGGGCCGCCGAGCCGCTCTTCCTCTTCCAGCCGGGTCCGGAGAAGCCAGTCCGGCTCGGCCGACGGGATCGCAAGCCCGTCCACCACGGCGCGTATGTACAGCCCCGTGCCGCCGACGAGGAGCGCCGCGCGCCCGCGCCCTCGAATCTCCGCGGCCGCAGCCGACGCGAGGCGCTGGTACTCCGCGAGGGTGAAGATGTCGCGCGGATCGGCGACGTCGATCAGGTGATGGCGTACCGCGGCGCGGTCGGCGGCCGACGGCTTCGCGGTGCCGATGTCCAGCCCGCGGTACACGGTGCGCGAGTCGGCCGCCAGGACTTCCGCGGACGCCCGCCGGGCAACGGCGAGCGCGACCACCGTTTTGCCGACCGCGGTGGGACCCGCGATGACGACGAGCGGAGGACTAACGGCCATCCGGTATCCCCCGCGCGGAGGATCGCCCGGCGGCTGCCCGCGCCCGCACGCCCCGCATCGCTACGGCGGGGCCGCGCCCTTGCTCCGGCGGCGCCGGCGGCGCCGGCGCACGGCGCTCGTCCGCGGGGCGGCGGCCGGCGCCTGCGATGGCGCGAGTCCGGCCGCCGGCGCCTGCGATGGGACGGCTCCGGCCGCCGGCGGCGGCGCAGGAGCGGGCTGCCGGCGGCCGCTCGACGATCCCGGGGACGCCCGGGAAGCGCCGTCGTCCGGTCGCTCTCGCGGCGGGGTCGCGCGCCGGTGCGGCCGGTCGTCGAGCCAGATCAGCTGCCGGGGCGCGGAGCGCCGGTCGAACTCGTAGAACTTGCGATACATGGCCCGCGCGGTCTCCACGGCCCGGCCGGCGTTGGCCGCCGAGAGCACCGCGTCCGTCCGCGTTTCGTGACCGCGGTCGGACCGCTCGACCTCTTCGTACTCGCCCTTGTAGTGCGTGAGCATGTTCCGCCACGAGCGCAGGGACGACAGCGCCAGCATCTCGGCGTCGCTGTCGCCAAACGTCTTGCCCGTCTTCGTGGCGAGCCGGGTGACCTCGATCCACTTGCCCTCGGGCGTCATGCGGTCGTAGTACCGGTAACGGCTGCCCAACCGGTCGGTGCCGACCATGCTGATAAACGCCTCGAGGGCGAAGTACGACATGAGGATCGCGACCAGCGCGTGCGTCCGCTCCTCGTGCCGATCGGGGCCCGGCCGGCGCGCGCAGTCCTCGGCCAGGGCCGCGTGGGTGCGCGCCAGCTCGAACATCGTCTGCTCCAGATGCGTGCGCTCCCACGCTTCCTCCCCGGCGAGCCCCTGCGGCGCCGCCTCGCGGGCGGCCTCGTCCGCGGGCGGCGGAGGTGCCGACGTGACCGGCGCGCCGAGCGGCTCCCGGGCCACGGCAGGACCCTGGCGCCTGCCTCGGCGCCGGCGGCGTCTCGGGGATTCGGCGGACGCAGTCATCTACGTGGTCTTCGCCGGTCTCGCGTGTGCCTCCCGCGCCGCTGGCGTCGCGACCCGCACGCGCCCGGGGCACGGATCGCGGGCCCGCGCAATCCCGACAGGACCCCGCACCGAGGCGACGAACACGGTTTCGAGATGAGCGAGCTGACCCCGATGATGCGCCAGTACCGGGCGCTCAAGGACAGCCACCCGCACGCGATCCTCCTCTTCCGGCTCGGTGACTTCTTCGAGGCGTTTTTCGAGGACGCACCCGTGGTGGCCCGCGCCCTCGGCCTCACGCTGACGAGCCGCCCGGTGGCCAAGGGCCAGCGCATTCCCATGTGCGGGATCCCCCACCACGCCCTGCACGCCTACCTGCGCCGGTTGATCGACGCCGGGCACCGGGTCGCCATCTGCGACCAGGTCGAGGATCCGGCGCACGCGCGTCACCTCGTGCGCCGGGAGATTATCCGGGTGGTCACGCCCGGCACCGTGATCGAGGACGACCTGCTCGCGGCGCGCGAGAACAACTTCCTCGCGGCGGCGGCGGGCGACGAAGCATCCTGGGGCCTCGCGCTCGCGGACCTCTCCACGGGGGAGTTCTTCGCCACCGAGGGCGCGCCGCCCGTCCGCCTCGACGACGTGCTGGCGCGCTGGCGGCCACGCGAGGTCCTGGTACCCGAAGGCGCCGAGGGCCGCACCGCTGGTGCGCCGGGCATGACGGCGACCCCGTACGACGCGTGGCGCTTCGATCCGGCGGTCGCGGAGCGCGCGCTCCGCGAGCACCTCTGCGTGGCATCGCTCGACGCCTTCGACCTGCCCGCGGCCTCGCCGGCGACCGCCGCGGCGGGCGCGCTCGTCCAGTACCTCCGCGATACCCAAAAGGGGCCGCTGCCGCATCTCCGCGGCATCCGGCGCATCCCCCCGTACGACGGCCTCGTGCTGGACGACGTGACGCGAAGAGCGCTCGGGCTGTGGCGCCCGGGCCGCGACGGCGGCGCCTCGGACACGCTCCTGGACGTTCTCGATCTCACGGAGACGCCGATGGGCGGCCGCATGCTCCGCCGGTGGCTCGCGGCGCCGCTCACCGACACGGCCGCGATCGGCGCACGGCACGACGCGGTGGAGGCGTTTGCCGCCGCCGGCGAGGCGCGGGAAGCCGTGCGCGCGCGGCTGCGCACGCTCGGCGACCTCGAACGCCTCGTCGGGCGCCTCGCCCACGAGGCGGGTACCCCGCGAGACCTCGGCGGCCTGCGCACCGCCGCGGAGACGCTGCCCGACATCGTGCCGCCGCTCCGCGGCGTCGCGGCGGCGGCCGTCCAGGCGCTGCTCCCCGCCGTCGCCGCGCCACCCGGCGTCGTCGACCTGCTCCGCCGCGCGCTCGTCGACGCGCCGCCGCCCAGCGCCAGGGACGGGGGCGTGATCCGCCCCGGCTTCGACGCCGCGCTCGATGAGCTCCAGAGCGGCAGCCGAGCGGCCCGCGAGTGGATGGCGAACCTCGAAGCGCTCGAGCGCGCGCGCACCGGGATCCGCGGGCTCAAGGTCGGTTACAACCAGGTCATGGGTTACTACATCGAAATCGGCAAGGCGCACGCCCGCCGCGTGCCGGACGGCTACGTGCGCAAGGGCACGCTCGTGAACGCGGAGCGATATATCACCGCGGAGATGAAGGAGCGCGAGGCCCTGATCCTGTCCGCCCAGGAGCGGATCCGCGCGCGGGAGTACGAGGTGTTCCGCGAGGTGCGTGAGCGCGTGCGCGCGCACACCGGCTCGCTGCTGGCCGCCGCGCGCGCCATCGCCGAGCTCGACGTGTACGCGGGGCTCGCGGAGGCGGCGGTCCGGCACGGCTACGTGCGGCCCGTGATGACCACCCGGCGGGCGATCCGCATCGCGGCCGGGCGCCACCCCGTCGTCGAGCGGGCGATCGGCCCGGAGCGGTTTGTGCCGAACGACGTCGCGCTCGGGGCGGGTCACGCCGGCGGACCGGCGCGCGACATCTGGATTGTCACCGGGCCGAACTTCGGGGGCAAGAGCACGTACATCCGCCAGGTCGCGCTCGCGGTGATCATGGCCCAGCTCGGCAGCTTCGTGCCGGCCGCGGAGGCCGAGATCGGCGTGGTCGACCGGATCTTCACGCGCGTCGGTGCGGCCGACGATCTCGCCGCGGGGCGAAGCACATTTCTCTCCGAGATGATCGAGGTGGCGCGCATCCTCACGCAGGCGGGCCCGCGGAGCCTCGTGATCCTGGACGAGGTCGGCCGCGGGACCAGCACGTACGATGGGATGAGCCTGGCCTGGGCCGTGGTGGAGGACCTCCATGATCGTGTGGGGGCCCGCGCGCTGTTTGCGACGCACTACCACGAGCTCACGGAGCTCGCGGCGCAGCTGGAGCGCGTCGGCAACCTGCAGGTCCTCGTCCGCGAGGACGGCCGGCGCGTCACGTTCCTGTACCGGGTCGCGGACGGCGCGGCCGCGTCGTCCTACGGCATCCACGTCGCCCGGCTGGCGGGGGTGCCCGAGCCGGTCATCCGCCGGGCGCGCGAGGTGCTGGCCGGCCTCGAACGGGCCGCGGCACCCCGGCCGGGGCGCCGCCGCGGGCCGTCGCGCGCGCAGCAGCTCGCCCTCGCGCTCGTCTCGCCGGTCGAGGAGGCGCTGCGTTCAGCGGACCCCGCGGCGATGACGCCGCTCGACGCGCTCAACTTCGTCGCCACGCTGCGCGCGATGCTGGATGCTCCGCCGCCCGCGGAGTCCGACGCGCCCGCGGCCGAGCCCGGCAGGCCGGCCGTCCCCACCCGAGGCGCCGGCGCCTCATGAGCCCGCCGCTCGAACCGGAGCGGCCCGCGTGAGCGCGGCGGCGATCACCGTCCTGCCCCGCGACGCGGCGGAGCGCATCGCGGCGGGCGAGGTGATCGAGCGGCCGGCGTCCGTGGTCAAGGAGCTGGTCGAAAACAGCCTCGATGCAGGGGCCCGCCGCATCACCGTCGAGATCGAAGACGGGGGAGGCCGGCTGATCCGCGTCACCGACGACGGGGACGGCATCCCGGCCGCGGAACTCGGGATCGCGTTCGAGCGGTTCGCCACGAGCAAGATCCGCACCGCGGACGACCTGAGGCGGGTGCAGACCTACGGGTTCCGCGGCGAGGCGCTGCCGAGCATCGGCGCCGTCGCCCGGGTGGAGGTCGTGACGCGCACGCGGGCGGACGATGCCGCGTCCCGCATCATGGTGACCGGCGGCGCGCGGTCCGAGGTCACCACCGCCGCCGGCGGCTACGGCACGAGCGTGACGGTGCGCGAGCTGTTTTTCAACACCCCCGCGCGCCGCGCGTTTCAACGGTCCCCGGCGCGCGAGACCGCGGTGGTCGTGGAGACGGTGCAGGCGCTCGCGCTCGCCGCTCCCGCGGTGGCGTTCCGGCTGGTCGACTCCGGCCGCGAGATCCTGTGGGCGCCGGCGGAGCCGTTCCGCGCGCGGGCGCGGCGGATTGTGGGGGCGGCGCTCGCGCCATACACCCTGGAGGTCCACGCGGCCGGCCGCGCGGCGGAGACGAGCGGTCTCGTCGGCACGCCGCAGACCGCGCAACGGCGGCGCAGCCACCAGTGGTTCCTCGTCAACGGACGGCCGGTCCGCAGCGCGCTCCTGGCGCGCGCCCTCGGCACGGCGTTTCACACCCTGATCCCGGATGACCAGCATCCCGTGGCCGTGCTCGCCCTGCGCCTTCCGCCGGACGTCGTGGACGTCAACGTGCATCCGCGCAAGGCCGAGGTGCGCTTTGTCCGGGACGGCGACATCTTCGACGACGTGGTGCGCGCGGTTCGCGGGGCGCTCCGCGGGACGCCGCTCGTCCACGTCGTGGGGGCGACCGCCGCGGAGGCCCGGCCACCGATGGCGTCGCCGGCGGCGCCCGCCGTCGGGCCGGCGACCGCGTCGCTCGCCGGGGGGCCCGCGGACGGCGCGGGCACGCCGCACCTGGCGGAGCCGCAACCGCTCTGGATGCCTGCGGGGCGCGCGGACGGATGGCCGGAGATCCGGCTCATCGGACAGCTCGCGCTCACCTACCTGGTGGGAGACGCCGTTGGCGACCTCGTCCTGATCGACCAGCACGCCGCCCACGAGCGGATCCTGTACGAACGGTTGCTGGATCGGCGCGACGCGCACGGCGTGCGCGCCCAGGGGTTGGTGGTCCCCGCCGTCCTCGAGCTGCAGCCCGCCGAACTGGCGCTGTGGCGGGAGCTCGCGCCCGCGCTCGCGGCGCTGGGGTTCGCCACCGAGCCGTTTGGACCGTCCGCCGTCCGGCTCACCGCGGTGCCCGCGATCAGCACGTCCCGGGCGCCGGACGAATTGCTGCGCGCGTGCCTTCACGACCTCGGCACGGACGCCCGCCACGCGGGCCGCGACCTCGAGGAGCGGCTCGCCATCGCCACCGCGTGCCACACGGCGGTTCGCGCCGGGGACCGCCTGGACCTGGAGGCGATGGCGGCGCTCCTGCGCGCGCTCTCCCTCGCCCGCGATCCGTTTTCGTGCTTCCACGGACGCCCCACGATGGTGCGGGTGCCTCGCCGCGATCTCGAGCGGTGGTTCTACCGGCGGACCTGAGCGGCGTTACGCGCCCGCGGGGGGGTCGTGTTCCAGGCGGCGCACCCACGCGTACGCGGGATCGTCGCTCCACGCCCCGTACCGCGATTCATCGCCGGCCATCGCCCACAGGTAGAACAGACCGTAGCCCGCGGCGGCGACCACCGGATGGTAGCCGCGCGGGATCACGAGCAGGTCGCCGCTGTGGACCCGGTAGATCGCGTCGATCGCGTCCGCCGCGCCGGGCGGCGTGTACAGCATCTGCAGCCCGAACCCGCCCTCGGGCTGCACCAGGTAGAAGTACACCTCCTCCATCGGCAGCTCGCCCGAGGCGGACCTGGTGTCGTGCTTGTGGGGCGGGTAGCTCGACCAGTTGCCCGGCGGGTTGACGGTCTCGCCGACGAGCAGCCGCTCGGCGCCGCGCGCAGCGTCCACGACGTTGTAGACGACACGGCGCCAGTTGCCCGCGCCCACGTCCCGGCGTTCCACGTCGCCGGGGCCGATCGCCCGGAACGGCGCCCGCGACGCGCTCGCCCCCCAGACCACGGCCCCGAAGAACCCGCCGCCCGAGGCCGCAAGATGCGCGGACGTGCCGGGCGGCAGATAGACGGCGGACGGCGGCTCTCGAAACACGTCCTGGCGAGGGCCGAGGCGTGCCGCGCCCCCGCGCCCGCCGTCGGTCACCGTCCCCGCCCCCGTGAGCAGGTAGACGACCGCCTCCCGATCACCGGTCACGATGTCCTGCGTCGCCCCCGCCGGCAGCTCGACGATGCCGAACTCCAGGTGGCGCAGCCCGGCGGTGCCGGGTCCCGCGAGCCGCGTGTAGCCGCCGCCGCGCCGGGGCGCCCGGATGAGATAGGACATCGATGCCTCCGTGGATGCCGCGGGGCCAGGCCCTTGGTTCCCGCGGCGGCTACGCCGGGACGCCCACGGGATGCCCCCGCAGCACCCAGGATCCCGCCCCGGCGATCGCCACCGGAATGACGCGCCCCACCAGTTCGGGACCGCCATCGGTGCGGACGACCTTGTTGGTCCGTGTCCGGCCCAGCACGCCGCCGCGGACGCCTACGTCCTCCACGAGCACGTCCTGGGTCGTCCCGACGAGCCCGGCGTTGATCTCGGCCGCGATGCGCTCTTGCATCTGGTTCAACGCGTGCAACCGCCGGCGCTTCGCCTCCTCGGGGACCTGATCCCCGTACCGGGCGGCCGGCGTCCCTTCGCGCGGCGAATACATCGCGGTATTGGCGGCATCGAACCGCACCGTCTCCACGAACCGGAGCGTGGCCTCGAACTCGTCCTCGGTTTCGCCGGGGAACCCCACGATGAGGTCCGTCGTGATGCTCGCGGCCGGCATGGCCTCCCGGATGGCGTCGATCGTCGCGCGGTACTGCCCGGTGGTGTACGCGCGATGCATCCGCCGGAGGACGCCGTCGTGTCCGGCCTGCACCGGCAGGTGGATATGCTCGCACGCCTTCGGGAGCGCCGCGACGGTCTCGATCAGCCGGCGCGTCATGTCGCGCGGGTGGCTGGTCGTGAACCGGATCCGATCGATGCCCGGGACATCGTGGACGAGGCGCAAGAGATCGGCGAGGTCGCGCCGGGGCGTGAGATCGTGGCCGTAGCTGTCCACGTTCTGGCCGAGCAACGTCACCTCGCGGTACCCCTGGCCGGCCAGGGCACGCACCTCCGCCAGGACCGCCTCCGGCGGCACGCTCCGCTCGCGGCCGCGGACGTACGGCACGATGCAGAACGTGCAAAATTTGTTGCACCCGTGGATGATGTTGACGAAGCCGCGCACGCCGCCCGCCCGCACGGCCGGCAGCACCGGCAGCGGCCGCTCCTTGTCGGAGCGGTCCCAGACCTCGTACACCGGCATGCAGCCGTCCTGCGCCTGCTGCAACAGCTCCGGCAGCCGGTGAATGTTGTGGACGCCGAACACGAGGTCGAGCCACGGCGCGCGCTTGAGGACGCGCTCCCGGTCCTTTTGCACGAGGCAGCCGGCCATGCCGAGGATCAGCCCGGGCCGCCGCCGCTTGAGTGCGCGGAGCTCGCCGAGGCGTCCGTACGCCTTGTCGTCGGCGCCCTCGCGCACGGTGCACGTGTTCAACACGATGACGTCGGCGTCCGCGGGATCCTCGGCGTGCTCGTAGCCGAGGCCGGCGAGGAGCCCGGCCATGGCCTGCGAGTCTCGCACGTTCATCTGGCAGCCCTGGGTGATGATGTGATACCGCCGCGGTTCGACGCCCATCCGTGCCCTCACGCCGTGCGCTCGGTCGCGCTCCCGGTGATGTCGCGTTCGTTATTATAGAGCACGCAGCTCGAGGCTACAGGTTGAAATCCACGAGCGCCGTCACGCCGACCCCGTAGACGCGGTGGAGCTTCCCGGGCAACGGGGTGAGGCTGTCCACGGGGACCAGCCCCCGCAGCCGCGCCACCCCGGTGAACGTGCCCTCGATCTGCGCCACGGCCTGGACCGTGTCGAGCGCCGCCTTGGGACCCTGGACCTGGGCGGCGCCGATGTAGGACGCCCCCGAGCTTCCGACGTTGATCCCCACGCTCAGGATCGGCACGACCTTGGTCAGCTCCCGGTTCGCGGCGTTGTTGTTGAGCATCAGCGTGTTGATGGCGCTGTTGATCTGCGGCCCGAACTGCTTCACGACGTAGCCGATGCCGAACAGCTTGATGAGCGACCCGATGTTGACCGGGAGCTGCGCCCGCGCCGGAGACACCGAGGCGCCGGCGAGAAACGCTACGACGACGAGTCCCGCGGCCCGCTGCTGCCACCACTTGTTCATCTCGCCCCCTCCTTTCCGCATGCCGAGCGCCGCGAGTCTTCTCGGCCGCGGCGGCGCGCCCCTCTGCCGCCGGCCGCGGGGACCCGCTCGGCGCTCGTCTCCTCCAGCGATCGGCCCACGGTCTCGCGGCCCAGCCAGAGCACGATCGCGATGGCGACGGCGATCGCCCCGACGTAGCCGAAGAGCGCACCGTGGCCGCTCGACCAGTTTCCGATCACGAGACCGAGCAGCAGTGGAGACACCGTGCCCGCGCCCCGCCCCGCCGCCGACGCCCAGCCGGTGGCCGTCGCCCGGATGCGCGTCGGGTAGAGTTCGGCCGCATACGACAGGATCACCGGCCAGGCGGCCAGCACCCCGCCGCCCATCATGATCCCGCCGCCGACGAGGCCCGCCTCGCCGCGCGCGCCCGCGAGCACCGCCGCGCCGATCCCGGCCACGGTGAGCGCGCCGAGCATCACCGGCTTGCGGCCGACCCGGTCGAGCACAAGCGTCGCCATGATCGTCGGGACGATCATGGCGCAGGAGAACCACAGCGCGATCCGATCGGCGTCCGGGGCTCCCGAGGCGTGAAGCACCGCCGGCAGCCACAGCACCGGCCCGTTGTACGACGCGATCATGATGCCCCAGACCGTCCAGAGGAGGATCGTGTCCCGCCTGAACCTGGGTCCCCACAATTCGCGAAGCCGCGCCCAGAGCGAACCGGCGCCCGCATGCTCCTGGGCCGGGAGCTCCACCGAGGCGCCGAATCTCGTCCGCAGGAATCGCGCCAGAGCCTCGGCCTCGAGCCGGCGGCCGTGCGCGAGGAGAAAGCGCGGCGATTCCGGGAGGAGCCAGGGCCCGACGATGGCAAAGACGAGCGGGACCGCGCCGAAGGCCAGAACGAGCCGCCATTGAAGCCCGTGCGCGACGATGGCCCCGGCGGCGGCCGCGGCGATCCAGCCGAGCACCCAGATCACCTGGGTCCAGCCGATGAGCGCCCCGCGCCGTTCCTGCGGCGCAAACTCCCCCACGAGACTGGTTGCCACCGGGGCGACGCCGCCGAACCCAACGCCGGCGACAAAGAGCACGGCGCCGAGCGCGCCGAGCGACGGCGCGAGCGACGCGGCGCCCGTGGACAGGGCGCTCAACCCGACGGTGAGCCCGTACCCCGCCCGCCGCCCCATCCAATCCGCGGCGTATCCCATGACCGCGCCGCCGACGAGCTGGCCGGCGCCGGCGGCGGCCGTGAGCAGCCCCGCCTCGCCGGGCGTCAGGCCCCAGGCCGACTGCAGCCCCGGCAACGCAAAGCTGAGCACGCCGAGGTTCAGGCCGTTGCTCGCGAACGCGAAGCCCGCGAGCAGCGTGACCCGCCGGGGCAACGAGGCGGCCGCGGCCTCCGCCGAAACGATGGGCGCGGCGATCGCGTCCGGCGCGCCCGCGGTCACGTCCTCGCGGGACACGCCGGACGGCGCCCCACGGACGGTGTCACGTGGCGGCGCCGAACGCGTCGAACCCTGTGATGTCGCGCCCGACGATCAGCGTGTGGACGTCGTAGGTCCCCTCGTACGTATCCACCGTCTCGAGGTTGGCGGCGTGACGCATCGCATGGTACTCGAGCGTAATGCCGTAGCCGCCGAGAATGGCCCGCGCCTCCCGGGCGATGATCAGAGCGGCGCGCACGTTGTTGCGCTTGGCGAGGCTGACCTGTGTGTATCGCAGCCGGCCCGCGTCCTTCAGCCGGCCGAGATGATACGCCAGCAACTGGGCTTTGGTGATTTCCGCGAGCATGTTTACCAGCCGCTCCTGGATCAGCTGCGTGGCCGCGATCGGCCGGCCAAAGGCCACGCGATCGCGGGCGTACGCGAGCGCCTCTTCGTAGCATGCGATCGCCGCCCCGATCGCGCCCCAGGCGATCCCGTAGCGCGCCTGCGTGAGGCACCGCAGCGCGGCCCCGAGGCCGACGGCTTTGGGAAGCACGGCGTCCCCGGGCACCTCGACATGGTCGAGGACCAGCTCGCTGGTGACGGAGGCGCGCATGGACGCCTTGGTGTGGATGTCGTGCACGGCAAACCCCGGGAGCTTGGGATCCACGAGGAAGCCGCGGATCTCGTCCTGCTCGTCCTTGGCCCACACGACGGCCACGTCGGCGAGCGAGCCGTTCGTGATCCACATCTTCGTCCCGGTCAGCACCCACCCGGCGCCGCTTCGCCGCGCCCGCGTCTGCATCGCCGCGGGATCGCTGCCGGCCGTGGGCTCGGTCAGCCCGAAGCAGCCGATCTTGGTTCCGGCGGCCATCGCAGGCAGCCACCGGCGGCGCTGTTCCTCCGTCCCGTACTCGTAGATCGGGTACATGACGAGGGCGCCCTGGACGGACGCAAACGACCGCACCCCGCTGTCGCCGCGCTCGAGCTCCTGCATGATGAGCCCGTAGGCCACGTTGTTCATGCCGGCGCACCCGTACTCGGCGGGAAGGTTGGCCCCGTACGCCCGGAGATCGCCGAGCGCGGGGATGAGATCGCGCGGAAACTCGCCGGCGAGCCACGCCCGGCCGATGCGGGGGATCACCTCCCGGTCGACGAGCCGGGCGATGGTGTCGCGCGCGAGGCGTTCATCCTCGCTGAGCAGGCTTTCGATTCCGAAGTAGTCCACGCGCTCGGCGATCGCCGGCATCGTACGCTCCTCAAGACGTTGCGTGTTGCTTCATCGGCAACGCAAGCCGGTCCTGTCACGACAGACCCCGAGCGCGGCGCCTTGCCGCATGCGCGATGTGCGTGCGCCAGACCCGCGTGCGCTCCGCTCCTGTGCCCACGGCGTGAGCCGGGGCGCCCCCGAGCCCAGTCCCCAGTGCCGCGGCCGATCGCCGCGCAGCCATGTGCGGCCGAGTCCGCGGCCTTGGGCCAATACGCGATGCAGTCCCCGGTGCCGCGGCCGATCGCCGCGCAGCCATAGCAAGCGGCCGGAGGCGCGGTGCCTCCGGCCGCTTCATGTACCTCACCGATCTCTGCGGGACTCAGGTCTCGCCTGGTGAGGACGCATCCTCATGCGGAGAGACCGGTTGAGGGTTCCCGGAAGGACGGCGGCAATCCGACCCGGCCGCCGCCCCGTTACTTCTTCGGTGGAGTCTCCCGGCCGCTGTCCGTATTGATACGCGACAGGCGATTTGCTCGTCGCATCGTCGCCTCCCCGTCCCGGGTTGGGGTCACTGGGTCGCGACCCGTCTCACCCTCATTGTACGCCGGCGCGGCCTCGTGTCAATGCCCCGATCCGGTGTCCCTGCGGCCCATGATCTCGTCATGACAGCGATGTCGTCCTCGTTCCACGGATCCCGCGACGATGCGTGCCGCGCCGAGGGGGATACGCGTGCCCTGCAAGAATACGCTGCGCGATGCCCTTCGCTCCATCCGCGCGCTCTCGTGCATGGGCGGCCGTGGCCGCGTGCGTCATCGCCCTCGACATGGGGTGGCAGGTCTGGCAGGTGCTCCAGGCGCCGTACCCCGCGGCGTATGACTACGACGAAGGCGTGTACGCGGAGACGGCGCTCGCGTGGACGCACGGGTCCGCGCTCTATCGCCAGGTCTTTCTCAGCCAACCCCCCGCGTATATCGCGGCGCTCCGCCTCGCCTACCGGGCGGCCGGGCCCACGATCGCCACGGCCCGCGCGACCGCCGTGCTGGCGTCGGGGCTCTGGCTCGCCGCGCTGTTTGCCCTCGCCGCGGCACGGGAGCGGCCCCGCGCGGGCGTCTTTGCCGTCTGCGCCGCGGCCGGCAACGGCGCATTCACGCTTGCGGCTCACACGGTCCAGACGGACGCGCCGAGCGCGGCCCTTGCCGCCGCGGCCGTCGCGTTGGGGTTCGCGGCGCACCGGCGCTCGCCCGGCCGGTGGGCCGCGGCAGGCGTCGTCTGGGGCCTTGCGATGCTCACGAAGCTCAGCGCGCTGGTCGATGCCGTCCCGCTCGCATTGCTGGCCGCGCCGTGGGGCGCTGCGGACCACCTGTGGGCGCGCGCGCCTGTCTCCCCGAGCGCCACCCGGCTTAGGGGCGCGGACCGCAATCATCGACCGAGGCGCCGTCCGATCGAGGCACTCCTGCCGCTTGGAGCGATCGGCGCCGGCGCAGCCGCGGCCATCGCCACCTTTCTACCGGTGCTCTGGACCCCCGCCTTCCCGGCGCAGGCCTTGCGGTATCACGTGGCCGCGGCGCGGGTCTATGGGTCCAGTCCCGCGGCAAATCTCGCCGCCGTCGCGGCGTTTCTCTGGCACGCGTGGCCGCTCACCGCGGCCGCGGTCCTCGGCGTCTGGGTCGGCGCGAACTCGAGCCGGCCGTCGTCCCCGCGTTCCGGCGCGACGGCAACGGCGATCCTCCTCGCGTGGCTGCTCACGGCCGCGGCGGCGCTCGCGAGCCTGAGCCCGCTGTGGCCCCATCACCTGATCCTGCTCATCTCGCCCCTGGCTGTGCTGGCGGGCATCGGCGCCGACGGCGCGATGCGACGGATCGAGCGCATGGGGCGCCCCGCGGCCGTCACGGCGGCCGTCACCGCCGTCGTGATGGCGGCAATCTACGTCGGCGGCGGCGCCGGGTCGACGCTCCCATCCTCCCCGGCGCTCCGCGCGGCGAGCGAGACCGTGGCCGCGAGCGTACCGCCCGCGGAGGCGGTGGTCACGGACGATCCGCTGGTCCCGTTTCTGGCGGGCCGTCTCGTGCCCGCCGCCGTCATCGACACGTCGCTGGTGCGCGTGGCATCGGGGAACCTCACCGAAGCCTCCGTGGAATCGGCGCTCGAACGCCCGAACGTGCGCGCGGTCGTGATCTGGCGCGGCACGTTCGATCGGCTGCCGCGGGTCGCGGCCTGCGCCCGGGCGCTGTTTCCGGTTGTCGCCGCGCAGGACGGCTTTCGGCGCGTGCTCGTGCGGCCGCGAGGCGCACTACCCGCCGGGCGCGACCGTTGCGCAGCGGCCGCAGGCGCATCCGCGCGCCATCACAGATGAGGCCGGAGGCCCGTACCCGGCCTCCGGCCTCCCCGGCCGGGGCGCCATCTCTCGTGCGGCTCAGACGGACACCGGCGCCCGCTGGACCGCTTCGAACTGGACCCGCTTGTGGCTGCCGTCACAGAACGGCTTGCGGGCCGAGTGCCCGCACCGGCACAGCCACACGGTTTCCTTCGTTTCCCACGCCTTGCCCGTCGCGTCGACCAGCTCCACGGGTCCCGTGACCTGATACGGGCCGTTATCCGTCGGAACGATCCGCACATCCGCCATCGCGATTGCCTCCCCGCCGCGTTCTCGCTCGCCCCTCCCCGCGCGAGCGGCCCACACCGACCGGCGTAACGCGGCGCGCGTCCGCCGTATTCCTACGCCGGCCAGAACCCGAGGCGCTGCGCCCCCTCGACAAGCGACCGCGTATACGGATGTTGAGGGGCCGCGAACAGGCGGCGAGTGTCCGCCGACTCCACGATGCGGCCGCCCCGCATCACGTGGACCAGGTCCGCCATCTGCGCGACGATGCCGAGGTCGTGCGTGATGAGCAGGAGTGACATCCCCAGGTCGCGCTGCAGCCGGCCGAGCAAATCCAGAATCTGCGCCTGCACCGTCACGTCCAGGGCCGCGGTGGGTTCGTCGGCGATCAGCAGCGACGGCCCCGGGGCGATCGCGGCGGCGATCAGCACACGCTGACGCTGGCCGCCGGACAGCTCGTGCGGATACCGTCGCAGCAGGTCGCGGTCGAGCCCGACGCGGGCGAGGGCGTCGGCCGCGCGCTCCCGCGCCCCGCGGCGTCCAAGGTGCGCGACGATGCCCTCCATGACTTGGTCGCCGATGGACATGACCGGATCCAGCGCCGACCCCGGCTCCTGAAAGATCATGGCCACGCGCCGGCCGCGGATCTTCGCGAGCTCCCGCTCCGGCATGGGCACGAGATCCTGCCCGTCCAAGAGGATGCGGCCGGCCGTGATGCGGGCGTCGACCGGAAACAGCCGGAGCACCGCGTATGCGGTCATCGATTTGCCGGCGCCGCTCGCGCCGACGAGCGCGGCGGTCTGCGCGGAGGGCACGTGGAGCCGCACGTCCTCGAGCACGGGCACGTTGCCGGACGGACGCGTGATGGCCACGCTGAGCCCTTCGATCACGAGCTCCGCGCCGCGTGGAGGCGAAGCGGGGACGGCGGCGGTCACGGCGCGGCGGTCCGGCGCCGGCGCGGGAAACGCTCCTCGAACAGGACGTACATCAAGGGGATCACCAGCAGGGTGAGCGCGGTCGACACCGTGAGTCCGCCGATCACGGCGCGCGCCAGCGGCATGTTGGTCTCCGCGCCCTCGCCGAGGCCCAGGGCCATCGGGACCATGCCGCACACCGTGGCGATCGCCGTCATGAGAATGGGGCGGAGCCGGATCCGGCCGGCGCGGATGATCGCGTCGTGGGCGGACAGCCCGGCCGCCTGCTGCTTGTTCGCGTAGTCGACGAGCAGGATGCCGTTACTGACGACGATGCCGATCATCATGATCACGCCCATGAACGAGATGATCGAGAGCGTGGTGTGGGTCAGCAGCAGCATCCAGATGACGCCGATGAAGCCGAGCGGCACGGTGAACATGATGACAAACGGGTCGACGAGCGACTGGAACTGCGATGCCATGATCATGTACACGAGCATCAAGGCCATGACCATGGCGAATCCCAGGCTCGCAAACGCCCCCGACTGCGCCTCGGTCTGCCCGGCCATGTGGTAGCTGAAGCCGGCCGGAAACGGCAGGCGGTCGAGCTGCGCCTGGATGTCCTGGGACACCGCCCCCAGCGGGCGGTCGACGACGTTCGCGGTGACGTCGATCACCCGCTGCTCGTTCTTGCGGTTGATCTGCAGCGGCGAGCTCCCCAACGTGATCCGCGCCACGTCCCTGAGGTGGATCGGCACCATGGGCTGCGGCGGGGAGTTCGCGGCCCCCGGATCCGCGAGCACGTTGAGCGGGACCGCGCCGAGGTCTTCCGGCTCGGACCGGTACGCCTGCTGGAGCTGCACGACGAGGTTGTACTCGTTGCCCGTGACGGGGTCGATGAACTGGCTCGCGGTCGCGACGTTCCCGGCGATGGCCGTGTTGATGGCGTTGGCGACCGTGGTCGGGTTCAGGCCGAGCTCCGCGGCCTTTTCCTTGTCGACGTTGACGTTGAACGCCGGGGTCTGCCCCCGCGGCGTGATCTGGACGTCCGTCGCTCCGGGGGTGGCGGCCACCATCGCGGCCACCTCCTGGGCGAGCTGCTGGCCGGCCGCGGGATCGTACCCGAGCAGCTGAATGTCGATGGGCGCCTGCGAGCCGAAGTTCACCACCGCGTGCTCCAGGCCGCCCGTCTGGATGAACGTGAGCACCCCGGGGAACCGCCCGGTGATCGCGCGCCGGACATCGTTGGCATAGTCGTCCGACGACTTCGGCCGGTGCGTGGGCGAGACGAGGCGCACGCTGATCGTCGCGTAGTTCTGACCGGCGTTCGACCCAAAGCCGCCGCCGCTCGCCGGCACGCCGGTGTTCGTATACAGGGCGGTGATCACGTTCGCCGGGATCGTCTTGCGGACCACGCCCGCGATCTGCTCGACGATCGCCGAGGTGGCCGCGACGGCGGTCCCCTGCGGCGCCTGGACCTGGATCGAAAACTGGCTCTCGTCCGTGGCGGGGAAGAACTCCGTGCCGATGCCACGCGCCATGAGCACCGACCCGACGAAGACCATGGCGATCGCGCCGAGCACGAGGGCGCGGCGGTCGAGCGTCCACCGGAGCGTCCGCTGATACTGCTCGTCGATGCCGTTCATCATGCGCTCGCTCCAGCGGGCCAGCCGTGGCAAGAGCCCCTCCCCCGTCGCCTCGTCGCCGGTCGTGGAGCGCAGTAACCGCAGGCTCAGGAGCGGGTCGATGGTCATCGACACCACGTAGGAGGCCACGAGCGCAAAAATCACCGTCAGCGCCATCGGCACAAACAGGCGCTGCGCGATGCCGCTCAGGAACACGACCGGGAAGAAGACGGCGATGGTGGTCGACGTGGAGGCCAGCACGGGCAGGCCCACCTCCTGCGTCGCGTTCAGCACCGCCTGCAGCACGGGCGTCCCCGGGACGGCAAGATGGCGCGTGATGTTTTCCCGCACGACGATGGCGTCGTCCACGAGACGCCCGATCGCGAGCGTCAACCCGCCGAGCGTGAAGATGTTGAGCGTCTGGCCCGAGAAGTACAGGAGCAGCAGCGCCGCCGAGACCGACAGCGGGATCCCGACGCTGACGATCAGGACGCTCCAGAGGCTCCGCAAAAAGACCAGCACCACGAGAAACGTCAGGATCGCCCCGATCACGGCCTCATGCGCGAGGGTCGCGATCGCGGCGCGGATGTACTGGGACTGGTCGAACGACAGCGTGAGGTTCACGCCCTTCGGAATCCCGGTGAGGTGCGGGAGCGCGGCGCGCACCGCGTTGACGACCTGGATGGTGTTCGCGCCCGGCTGGCGCGCCACGAAGAGCAGCACGCCCGGCTTGCCGTTCACCCGCACGATCTGGGTCTGGGTCGCGGCGGCGTCCTGGACCTGGGCGATGTCCCCCACGTGCACCGGGACGCCGTTGTTGGCGGCGACGACCACGTGCTGAATTTGCTGCACGTTCTGCAGCAGGGTCGGCACGTTGAGCTGGTAGTTGATCTGCGGGTTCTGGATGTTGCCGGCAGGGATCAGCTGGTTGTACGTGTTGATCGCCGCGATCACGCCCTGCAGCGTCTGCCCGGTCGCCTGCAGCTTGTTCGGGTCGACGTTGACGTTGATCTGCCGCACCAGGCCGCCGTTCACGAACGCCTGCGAGACGCCCGGGATCCGCTCCAGCTGCGGCTCGATGGTGTTGTAGGCGAGATCGTAGAGCTGGCGGGCATCCAAGCCCCCGCCGCCGACCACGACCTGGACGACCGGGATGTTGGAGATGTCGAACTTGAGCACGAACGGCTGCGACACGCCCGTGGGCAGGTTGCGCAGCGCGCGCTGGACGTTCTGGATGACCTCGATCTCGGCCACGTCGAGGTTCGAGCCCCAGCCGAACCAGATTTGGATGTTGCTGAATCCCTGCCGCGTCGTGGAGAGGATTTGCGTGACGCCCGCGACCCGCGTGACGGCCTGCTCCAGCGGGTAGGTCACCGTCCGCTCCATGGTCTCGGGGCTCGCGCCGTTGTAGGTGGTCTGGACGGAGACGACCGGAATGGTGATCTGCGGGAACAGGTCGCGCGGAAGCCGCTGCAGCCCGATCTGGCTCAGCACGACGACGGCGATGCACGCCATCAGCACCATGACCGGGTTGCGGACGGCGGCGCGGGTGAGGAACACGGCCGGCTCCTAGGTCCTCAGAGCCCGACCGGCGACGACTTCACGGGCTGTCCCTCGCGGACCAAGTCGGACCCGCGGAACACCACGAGGTCCGAGGGGCTGAGCCCCTTCGTGATTTCCACCAGCGTGCCGGTCTCGCGGCCGACGCTCACCTGCCGCGCCGTCGTCTTGCCGTTCACCACGACCCACACATAGCTCTGGGTGCCGACCGTCTCTACGGCGCTCAGCGGGACCACGAGCGCGCGCTGGCTGCCGGCGGCGATCGTGGCGGTCGCGTACATCCCGGGCCGCAGCAGGTGCCCGGGATTCGCAAGGTCGATCTCCACCTGCACGGTGCGCGTCTGCGGGTCCACCCCGCCGGCGATGCGGCTCAGGACGCCGGTGAACGTCCGGCCGGGATACGCGTCCACGGTCACCTGCACCCTGTCCCCCCGGTGCACCATCGCGAGCTGCGTCTCGCTCACGTTGACCACGACGTCGAGGTTGTCGAGATCCGCGATCGTCACGATCGGCGTGGACGTGCCGGGCGTCACGTACGCGCCCGGATCGAGGCTCCGGCTGACCACCACGCCGCCAAACGGCGCGACGATCGTCGCGTACTGCAAGCCGAGCTGCGCGTTCTGCAGCGCGGCGGCCTGGCTCGCCGCCTGAGCCTGGTTGGTGTGAACCTGCGATTGGGCGGCCGCCACCTGTTGCTGCTGCGCGGCGATCTGCGCCTGGGCCTGGACGACCGCCGCCTCCGACGCGCGCACCTGCGCCGCCGCCTGATCGACGGCCGCCTGGTCGGAATCCAGGGCCGACTTCGCGTCGTCGAGGTTCTGCTGCGCCTCGGCGCCCTGTTGGACGAGCGCCGCGGTTCGATTGTAGGTCGCCTTCGCGTCGACGAGCGCGGCCTGCGCCTTTGCGAGGCCGGCCTTGGCGTTGACGAGGTTGGCCTGCGCGCTCCGGAGGGCCGCGACCGCGTTGGTCTCCTGGGCCTGCGCCGATGCGAGCTGGGCCTGCGATGTCTGCACGGCCGCCTGCGCGGCGCCGAGCGTGGCCTGCGCCTGGTTCACCTGCGCCAGCAGCTGGTCGTGGTCGACCACGGCCACCACCTGGCCGGCGGTCACGGTGTCGCCGGCCCGGACCGTCACCGTCTGCAGATAGCCTGACGTCTTCGGCAGCACCACGGCCTCACGGAGCGACGCGATGCTCGCCGTCAGGCTCAGCGTGATGGGGAGGTTTTGGTACGCCGGGTGCCCCACCCCGACCGCGGGCGCCACGCGGTTGCGGCCGCCGTTCACCGTTCCGCGCGGCGCGGCCTGGCTCGATCCCGAGCCGGCCGGCGGCGTCGCACGGCCGACGAGCAACCCCGCCACCAGGGCGGCGCACACCAGCGCGACCCACCCCCAAGGCTTTGCCGATGCTCTCACTCGCCGCCCCCTACCCTCGCCGCGTCCCCGCCGACGCCGTTTTCCTGACACAGGCGGCGTAGCTCGCGCGCCTGGCGCTCCAGCTGCCGCTGCAGCCGTCCGAGCTGGTGCATCTTGTCACGCACTGATGCCAGCTGCGCCTCGGTAATCTCGAGCGCGTTCTCGGCGGCGCGATGCCGGCGCGCCGGGTCCGCGACCCGCTTCGCGCCCGTGAGATGGCGGACGCGCGCGTGATCCGCGTCCAGGATGCGCTTGATTTCGCGGAGGGACAACCCGAGGAGCCGCTTCAGATCCTTGATGTGCTCGATCCGGGCCAGGTCCTGCGCCGTGTAGAGCCGGTGGCCGCCGGCGAGGCGTTCCGTCGGCACCAGCAGCCCGATCGCATCGTAATAATGAAGGGCCCGGGGCGTAAGGCCGCTGAGCCGGCACACCTCGCCGATCTGGAAGAAGGTCCCCATCGTGACGCGTCGCTCGCGGATTCGACCACCCCCGCCGCCCCTGCGACCCGCGCGCACACGCGCCCGGGCGGCCCCGGCACGTCCGTTACCCTACAAGCCCGCCTGATTGTAGGAAGAACCTTACGTGCGTGTCAAGGTTATTCCGCGCACGTATGGTAACGATCCCATGAACGTTTCGTGAAGGCCGTGACGCCGCTCTCGCGGAAGGACTCGTGCGGCGGCTGGGAGAACGGCGAGGCGAACGCATGGCACCGGCTCCGGCGACATGCGGCGCAATCCCCCAATGGATTTCGAGGAGGTGACCCATCGTGCCCGCCCCGATGACGGAGGCTGTGCGGCGGTTTCTCGAGAAGCCCAACTTTGCCGTGCTGGCGACGCGGTCGCGGTCGAATCGGCCGCAGGCCACGCCTGTCTGGTTCCTCTACGATGGCGGTTATATCGTGATCAACACGTCCAGGGGTCGCGCAAAACTCCGCAACGTCGAGCGGCACCCCGAGGTAGCGCTCGCCATCGTGGACCGCGACGACCCCTATCGATACGTGCAGATTCAGGGGAAAGTGGTGGCGCTCGACGCGAAGAACGGAGCGCGCGACATCGACCGGTTGTCGCAGCGCTACGCCGGGAGACCCTACCCCTACCCCCGGGGCGACCGTCCGGAGAACCGCGTGACGATTCGCATCGAGCCCGAGCGCATCGCCGCCATGGGCGTGTAGGTCCTCGCTCCCGCGCTGCGGACAACGGGCGCTCATCGCGCAGCGGAGCGGACACCCACCGCGCGGATCACGGGCTCCGTGACGAGGAGCGCCAGGAGGGCGTTGGCCAGCGCCTTCGCGGCGTTGAACGGGACGATGGCGGACACCAGGAGCCCCGCGACGCGCGCCGGCGGCATGCCGAACTGCAGGCCGAGGAGGACGAAGTTCGCCGGGATCATGATGAGGACGCGCGCCGCGGCCCCGAGCACGGCGGCGTAGGCCAGCCGGCGGGCGAACGAGCCGGTCGCGCGCCGGTATCCCCACGCGGTGACCGCGACGAACGTGGCCGCGGCAAGGAAGTCCGCGGCGGGTCCGATCGGGCCGTGAGCCCGGAGCAGCAGGAACAACGCGTCCTTGAGCAAGACCACGACGATGCCGGCGCCGGGCCCATACAGCACGCCGGCCAGGAGACACACGGCGTCGCTCGGGTCGTATGTCAGGTACGGCGCGTACGGCAGCAGCGGCACCTGAATCGACGCCATGAGCACCAGCGCGGCGGCAGCCAGCATCGCGCAGGCGACGAGCCGTGGCGTCGCGGCGGCCGCCGTCACACCACGCCGTCCGCGCGCAAGCGGGCGATCGCACCGCGCCCGTACCCGAGCACGGCGAGGATCTCGTCGGTATGCTGCCCCAGCATCGGCGGCGCCTGCGCGCGGTCCGGCGGCGTCTCGGAGAATCGAAATGCCGACCGGAGCGCGGGCAACGGGCCCAGGACGGGGTGGTCCACCCGTTCCACGATGCCCGCGGCGACGACCTGCGGGTGCGCGAAGGCCTCGGCCAGCGTGTGCACCGCACCCGCGGGGACGCCCGCCGCCGTGAGGCGCTCCACCCACGCCTCCGCGCGGTCGCCGGCGAACGTCCGCGCGAGCATCGCGACCAGGTCGGCGCGGTGCGCGACGCGGCCTGCGTTGGTGTGAAACCGGTCGTCGGACGCCCAATCGAGGCCGAGCGCCGCACAACACCGGCGCCACTGCTCATCGTTGCCGACGGCCACGAGGAACCAGCGCCGCTCGCTGTCTTGGAACGCCTGGTAGGGGACGAGGTTGGGATGCCCGGAGCCGGACGGACGCGGCTGCCGTCCCGTGGCGAAGTAGCTTTGCGCGGCGTACGTCATCCATGACATGCCGGTCGCCATGAGCGACAGGTCGACCCGCTGACCCGGCCCCGACGCGCCGCGGGCGTACAGCGCCGCGACGATCGCCGCGGTCGCGGTCGTGCCCGTCGCGAGGTCGATCACGGCGACGCCGGCGCGCACCGGCTCCCGGTCCGCCTCCCCGGTAATGGACATGAGCCCCGTGAATCCCTGCATCAAGAGGTCGTATCCGGGACGCTCGCGGTCCGGTCCCACGGGACCGAAGCCGGAGATGGAGCAGTACACGAGGCGCGGGTTCAGCCGCCCCAGCGTCTCGTAGTCGGCGCCCAGCGCGGTCTGGGTGCCCGGCCGAAAGTTCTCGACGAAGACGTCCGCGGTCGCGACGAGCCGGTGCAGGATCTCGCGGCCCGCCGCCGTCCCCAGATCCAGGGTCAGGCTGCGCTTGTTGCGGTTGATGGACAAGTAGTACGTCGATTCGCGCGCCGCGCCGCCGCCGGCTTCGACGAACGGCGGTCCCCACCCGCGCGTCTCATCGCCGGTGCGCGGGCGCTCGATCTTGATCACGTCCGCGCCGAGGTCGCCGAGCAGCATGGTGCAGAACGGCCCGGCGAGCACGCGGGACGCATCGATCACGCGGACGCCGGCCAGCGGGCCCGAACGGGCCGGCGTCACGGCGTCGCCTCCTGGCTGTCGTGCGGCCGGCCGGGAACCGGGCGCTCCGACGACGGTTCACGCACGCGTGTCGTGTTCCATCCGCGGCCGGTCCGCCCCTCCCCGCCGCCGTGCAATGGAACCCGGGGAGCGTCGGCGCGAGGCCTGGACGCGGCGCGGACCCGTGCCCGCGAGGGCCGCACACCCGCCGCCACGAACTCCTTAGCGACGATTCCCATCCCTCGGAGGGCACCGCGATGACCATCCGCAACCCCGTGGACCGGCTCGCCGGCGCTCCGGTCCGCACGGAAACCGACAGCATGGGGCCGATCGACGTCCCCGCGGACCGGTACTGGGGCGCGCAAACGCAGCGCTCCCTCATCCACTTCGCGATCGGCGCCGACTCGATGCCGCGCGGGATGATCCGCGCCATGGGCATCCTGAAAAAAGCCGCGGCGGAGACCAATCGGGACCTCGGACTGCTGCCCGACCGCTTGGCCCGCCTCATGATCCAGGCCGCGGACGAGGTGATCGACGGCCGCCTCGACGACCACTTCCCGCTCCGCGTGTGGCAGACCGGGAGCGGCACGCAGAGCAACATGAACGCGAACGAGGTGATCGCGAACCGGGCGATCGAGCTGGCCGGGGGGCGGCTCGGCAGCAAGTCCCCGATCCACCCCAACGACCACGTCAACATGTCCCAGTCGTCCAACGACACGTTTCCCACGGCCATGCACATCGCCGCCGCGGAGGCGGTGGTGCACGGCCTCGTACCGAGCGTCCGGGGCCTACGCGACGCGCTGGCCGAACGCGCGGCGGCGTTCGCGGACGTGATCAAGATCGGCCGCACTCATCTCATGGACGCGGTGCCGCTCACGCTCGGCCAGGAGTTTTCCGGCTACGTCGCGCAGCTGGATCACGACCTCGCGCGCCTCGAGGGCGCGCTGCCGCAGATCTGGGAGCTCGCGATCGGCGGCACCGCGGTCGGCACCGGCCTCAACGCGCACCCGGAGTTTGCCGACCGGTGCGCGGCGCGCATCGCGGCGCACACGGGGCTTCCGTTTGTCGCCGCGCGCAACAAATTCGCGGCGCTGGCGGCGCACGACGCGCTCGTCATGCTGAGCGGGACGGAGCGCACGCTCGCGTGCTCGCTGATGAAGATCGCCAACGACATTCGATGGATGGGGTCCGGCCCGCGCGCCGGCCTGGCGGAGCTCACGCTCCCCGAGAACGAGCCCGGGTCGTCCATCATGCCAGGGAAGGTCAACCCCACGCAGTCCGAGGCCATGACCATGGTGTGCGTTCAGGTCATCGGCAACGACACCGCGATCGCCGTGGCCGGGAGCCAGGGCAACTTCGAGCTCAACGTCTTCAAGCCGCTCATCATCCACAACCTGCTGCACTCGACCGAGCTCCTCGCGCACGCGTGCCGGTCGTTCGCGGTGCACTGCGTCAGCGGCCTCGAGGCCAATCGCGAGCGGCTGCGGCGGTACGTGGAGACGTCGTTGATGCTCGTCACGGCCTTGAGCCCCACGATCGGGTACGATCGAGCGGCCGCCGTCGCGAAGGCGGCCTACCGCGAGAACAAGACGCTCAAGGACGTGTGCGTGGAGATGGGCCTCCTGACACCGGAGGAGTTCGACCGCCTGGTGCGCCCGGAGGAGATGCTCGGCCCGCACGCCTGAGCGCGACCCGGACGCCTCCCGGACCGCAGGCGCGTGCCGTGTTCGTGTGCGTATATCCCGGGGACCGCCGGCGGCGCGCTACGCCGCGAAACCGAATTCGCGCTCCGCGACGGTCAGGCTCTCGTCGATGACCGCCACCATGCGATCCAGCTCGTCTCGCGTCACGACGAGGGGCGGGACGCACTGGATGGACATGAAGCAGCGCGTGAGCAGGCCCCGCTCCGCCATGGCCTCCACGACGCGGCGGCTGAACGGGTGCGCCCCGGCCGCCGGACCCCAGCCGAACGGCTCCTTGGTCTGCTTGTCCTTGACGAGCTCCACCGCGCACAACAGCCCCGTGCCGCGGATGTCCCCGACCGTGGGGTGCGAGCGCAGCGGCTCGAGGGCGCCGAGCAAGTAGCGCCCCTGCTCCGCGGCCCGGCGGGGCAGATCCTCGGCCCGGAGGATCTCGAGATTCTTGAGCGCGGCCGCGCAGGCGACGGCCTGGCCGCCGAACGTGAGCAGGTGCGCGAGCCCAACGTCCTGCCGCTTGAACTCCTCATAGATCGCGTCGCGGACGGCGACGGCGCCGATCGGCGCGTAGCCGGACGACAGCCCCTTGGCCATCGTCATCAGGTCCGGAACGACGCCGAAGTGCTCCGTGGCGAACATGCGCCCGGTCCGACCGAACCCGTTGATGACCTCGTCCATGATCAACAGGACGCCGTGGCGATCACAGATCTCGCGCAGGCGCTGCCAGTACCGCGGCGAGGGCACGTGCGAATTGTTCGACGCCGAGATCGGCTCGCCGATCACGGCCGCGACGTATTCCGGCCCCTGCGCGCGGATCTCCTGATCCACCGCTTCGGCGCACATGAGGTCGCCGGCCTCGCCGTCGATGCCGAACGCGTTGCGGTACCGGTCCGGGGACGGCACGAAGCTGACGCCGTGCATGAACGGGCCGAAGTAGGTCTCGTTGCGGGACGAGGTGATGCTCATCGCGCCGAAGGTCGCGCCGTGGTACCCGCCCCGCCGGGCGATCACCTTGTAGCGCTTGGGGAACCCGCGCATGACCTGCACCTGTTTCGCGATTTTCATGGCGCTCTCGATCGCTTCCGAGCCGCCGGAGCAGAACAGGAACCGGTTCAGATCCCCGGGGGTCAGGCCGGCGAGCACGTCGCCGAGCTGCACCGCCGGCAGGCTCGTGTAGCTCGCGGAGGACACGTACGCGATCTCCTGCGCCTGTCGCGCCATCGCCTCGCCGATCTCCCGCCGGCCATGCCCCGCGTTCACCACGTAGAGCCCGGATAGGCCGTCCAGGTACACGCGTCCCCGGGCGTCGATCAGCCGGCACCCGTCGCCGCGAACGATGACGCGGAGATGGTCCCGCTCGGCGAGGTCCAGCCATCGCGCCGTGTGGATCCACACATGCTCCAGCGCCTCGCGCTCGGCCGGTGTGAGCGCGGTGGCGGCCGCCGCCGTGCCCTGCTTCGTGGCCTCCTGCATGGGTCTGCCCTCCCGGGGAAGCTGGTTTCCCGGTGTGGAGATCCGGGGACACCGTTGAGACGGCCCGTAATTCTGCCGGGGCCCGTCCCCCCTCCGAGGAACGGTACGGCACTTCGTGCAGCACGAGGCGCCGTTCCTGCACGCAAAAGTTTTGGCCGATCGCGTCGAACTATGCGGGCATGGACGACCAATCCGCGCTGGACCGGATCAAGGCGCCCGAACTCGAACGGGTGCTCGGGCACACGTGGCGCGTGCTCGACGACGGCTTCGTCCGCGTCGTCGACTACCTCGGCTCGGACCAGGCGATCGTCCAGGCGGCGCGGGTCTCATACGGCGCGGGGACGAAGGCGGTCCACGAGGACACGGGCCTCATCCGCTACCTGATGCGCCACCGCCACACGACGCCGTTCGAGATGTGCGAGATCAAGCTGCACGTCCGCGTCCCCATGGACACGTGGCGCCAGTGGATACGGCACCGGACGGCCTCGACGAACGAGTATTCGACGCGCTATTCGATCGCCATCGATCAGGCGGCACGCACGGATCCCGGCGCATGGCGGCTGCAGTCTTCGCGAAACAGGCAGGGCAGCGCCGGTGTCCTCCCCGCGGAGGTTGGCGGCCGCTTCACCGAGCGTGAGGCCGAGCTCCAGGCGCTTGCCCGGAATGTCTACGAGGAGCGCCTCGCGGCCGGCATCGCGCGGGAACAGGCCCGCAAGGATCTCCCGCTGTCCACGTACACGGAAGCCTACTGGAAGATCGATCTGTACAACCTCCTCCACTTCCTCGGCTTGAGGATGGACGAGCACGCGCAAGCCGAGATCCGGGCCTACGCCACCGTCATCGGCAACGAGATCGTACGCCGGTGGTGCCCGATCGCGTGGCAGGCGTTCAAGGACTACCACCTCAACAGCCTCACCCTGAGCGCGCTCGAGATCCAGGTCATCAGGCGCCTGTCCGGGGGGGACCGCGACGGCGCGCGGCGCCTGGCGGAGGAGTTCGGGTGGTTGGCCACGCGGGACGGCAAGCTGAGACGCAACCGGGAGCGCGCCGAGGCGTGGCGCAAGCTCCGCGACCTCGGCATCGACCCGCCCTGGCCGGAATAGCCACCCCGACGCCATCCGCCCTGCGCGCCGGGCTCTCCACAGGGGGTGACCGCGTCCACCCGTGTCCGGGAGTCGGGGGCGCCCTTCCGTCGTTAACCGATGAGATGGGTCCGGCCTCCGGCTTCACCCCCCGCACCGCGTCCCAGGGCCTCCGGGCAGCGCCTCGACGGGCGACGTCCGCGCCCGAGGGGGGCCGCGCGGCGCGGCGTCCACGGGCGGGGCAGTCGCGGCACCCAGCCGCGCCGATGGGTCAGCGTGCCGTCCGTGGCGGGGTCGGGTTCGACATATGGTTCGAACCCTTGCCGGAGTTCGGCAATGATGCACGACATAATGATGCACGACATTAGGTAGAGTCTGGCAAGGAGACTAGTCACTGCATGGCTGTGGATGCAACTTCCGCCCTAGGCGGCACGGGGCGCGCCGGCGCGGCACGCCCCAGCAAATGGCTCGTGGCGGTCTCCGTGATCGCCGGGGCCGTCATGGGCGCCATCGACTCCAGCGTCGTGAATGTCGCGCTGGCCCACATTCAAGCCTCCTACGGCGTCACGACGCAACAGGTGACCTGGGTCAGCACCTCATACCTCATTGCGCTGGTCATCGTCATGCCGCTCACGGCATGGCTCGGATCCGTGCTGGGGCGCAAACGCATGTACATGCTGGCCGTCGCGATCTTCACCGCCGCGTCCCTGCTGTGCGGCCTGGCCCGCACCCTGGGGCAGCTGATCGCGTTCCGGGTGATCCAGGGCCTCGGAGGCGGCGTGCTCTCGCCCACGGCGCAGGCGATCATGCGCGAGTCGTTTCCGCCCGAGGAGCAGGGTCAGGCCATGGGCATCTTCGGCATGATCATCCTGCTGGGACCGGCGATCGGGCCGACGCTCGGAGGCTGGCTGACGGACAATTACTCGTGGCCCTGGATCTTTTTCGTGAATCTCCCGATCGGCGTCCTCGGGCTGTTTCTCGCCTCGCTGTTCATCGAAGACCCGCCGTACATGCGGGCGCAGGGATGGCGGCGGATCGACGGCATCGGGATCGGGCTGATGGCGGTGGGCCTGGCGTCGCTGCAGGTGCTGCTCGAACAGGGCGAGACGGACGGGTGGTTCGGGAGCCCGTTCATCTCCACCCTCGCCGTCATCGTCGTCGTCGCCCTCGCGGCGTTCATGATCTGGGAGTTGCGCGCCGAGGAACCGGCGGTCGACCTGCGCGTCTTCGGCAACGTCTCGTTTGCCTCGGGCTCGTTGATCGGCGGCGTGATCGGGATGACGCTGTTCGGCGGCCTGATCCTGTTGCCGCTGTTCCTCCAAAATCTCCTCGGGTACGATGCCACGCGGGCCGGCTTGACGTTGATGCCGCGCTCGCTGGTCATGGTGCTGATGATGCCGGTCGCCGGGCTGCTGTACAACCGGCTCGGCGTCTACATCATGTTGCCGTGCGGGCTGCTCCTCGCCGGCGCCTCGGGCCTGATGATGGCGCATTTCACCACGGACAGCGGGCCGGTGCAGCTGCTCCTGCCGCTCATCCTGCAGGGGTTCGGGTTCGCCCTCATGTTCGTCCCCATGTCGACGACCGCGCTCTCCACGATCCCGCGCCGGAAGATGCAGAGCGCTTCGAGCATGTTCACGTTGATGTTCCAGCTCGGCGGCAGCCTGGGGACCGCGATCGTGATCACGCTGCTCGACCACAAGATCGCGACCGCCAGCGCGAATCTCGTCCGGTACGCGTCCCTCTACAACCCGTCGTTCCGGCAGTGGTGGCAGACGTACGAAGCCGCGTTCGTTGCGCGGGGACATGACCCCGCCACCGCCCACATGCAAGCGCTCGCGGCATTGAATGCCTTGATCGGCCAGCAGGCGTCGGTCGTGGCGTTCGAGTACGCCTTTGGCGTGATCGGTGTGGTGTTCTTCCTCTGCCTGCCGCTCGTGGTCTTCCTGCGCCGGGGCCGCGCCCAAGTGGACGACGTGCCCGCCGCCTGACGTCGCGCCGGGCTCATCGTTCACGTTCCTCGGCGCCGCGGGCTGGGCGTACACGCGCGGGGCGCCCGCATTTTACATCCTGTGCTACGGCACGGTGGCGTACATCATCGCCTTTTTCCTGACGCCGGCCGTCTGGCGCGTCGCGCGGGAGAAACACCTGCTGACCGGGCCGGATTTCCTGGCCGCCCAGTAGGCAACTTCTGACGACCCCGAGCCCCAACGTTCCGCGCGCTCCCGCCGGCCGCCCCGCCTCGCGGTCCAAGAGAGGCGCGGGCGGCCGGCCGGCTGCGACGGCCATCGTTTTACGTACGCCAGATCCTTACCAACACGCCGGGCCCTTGCGCCGCAAGCCCTCTACGCGGAGGCCACGCTCTCCGCTTGACGCTCCCCGTCGCTCCCCGCACGCTACAATAGGACGGCGTTCGCAGCCATCCTGCGTTCGCGCCGAAGGAGGGGGAGGCGCCTCATGACGATCTGGCAGACGACCGCGCTCGGGGCTGTGGCCGGGTTCACGATTTACCTCGGGCTGCCCCTCGCCGGGCTCGGCCGCCGGCCGCACGCGTTCCAAAACGTCCTCAACGCCTTCGCCCTGGGGATCCTGCTCTTCCTCATCTGGGACGTGCTCTCGAAGGCGCAGGAGCCGATCGACACCGCGATGCGTGCGGGCCTGCGGTCCGGTCACTGGGGGGCGTTTCTGTCGCTCGTGGCCATGCTCGCCGTCGGCTTGGTCGTCGGCGTCGTCGGGTTGGTGACGTTCCACGCTCGGATGCTCCGGCGCACGTCCGCGGCTCCGCGGCCGGGGCACGCCCTCACGCTCATGATCGCCACCGGGTTGGGACTGCACAATTTTTCGGAGGGACTGGCCATCGGGCAGGCCGCGGCCACGGGAGCCATCGGGTTCGCGGTCATCCTCATCATCGGGTTTGGACTCCACAACGTGACGGAGGGATTTGCCGTGGCGTCGCCGCTCGCGGCGGCGGGCGAGCCGACCTCGTGGCCGTTCCTCGGCCTCGCCGGATTGATCGGCGGGGGGCCGACGTTCATCGGGACGCTCATCGGCTACCGCGCGACCTCGCCGCTGGCGTTCGTCCTCTTCCTCGCGCTCGCGGCCGGCGCGCTGTTCTACATCGTGGGGGAGATGTTCGCCGTCGGCCGCCGCTTCCGCGCGCCGGTGGGCGCCGCGTGGGGGCTCGTGATCGGATTCCTCTTCGCCTACGGCACGGACCTGCTCCTGACGATCGGCGGAGCCTGACAGCGCGCCCCTATCAGTCTCCGACCGGGCTCTCCGGGCCGCCGCCGGCATCCGGGCGACGCGCCGGATTCGTCGCGGCGGCGCGGCCGCCCGTGACGATGAGCTCCAGGATCTCGTCCTCCGTGGCGTCGCGCACGCGCCGCGTGGCGACGTGGCGGCCCTGCTTGAGCACGGCGACGCGGTCGCCGATCGCGAACACCTCCTGCAGCCGGTGGCTGATCAGGATCACGCCCACGCCGTGCTGCTTGAGGTCCGCCACCAGGCTGAGCACCTCGTGCGTGGCACCCGGAGAGAGGTTGGCCGTCGGCTCGTCCAGGATGAGGACCGCGGGGTTGAAGGACAGCGCCCGGGCGATGGCCACGCTCTGCCGGCGACCGCCGGAAAGGTGCCGGACCTGCACCGTCACCGAAGGCACGTCGATGCGCAGCCGCTCGAGCATCGCTTCCGCGGCGCGTTGCATGGCCCGGCGGTCGACGAGGACGCCCCCGCGCACCGGCCACCGCCCGAGGAAGATGTTCTGCGCGATGTCGAGATTGTTGCACAGGGCGAAGTCCTGGTACACCATCTCGATCCCGCGCGCCCGGGCCTCGGCCGGCGACGCAAACCGTACCGGCGCCCCGCGAAACAGGATCTGCCCGCCGTCGGGCGGGATCGCGCCGGACAGTACCTTCATCAGCGTCGACTTGCCGGCGGCGTTGTCGCCGACGAGCCCGAGGACTTCGCCCGGCAAGAGATCCAGATCGACCCCGCGGAGCGCGTGGACCGCCCCGAAGTGCTTCTCGATGGCCCGCATCTCGACGACCGCCGCCGTCATCGCCTGCGCTCCGCGGAGGGCCGGGGCGGCTCCGGGCCGCCCCAGCCTGCGCCGGTTACCCGCTCACTTGAGGAACTGACCCACGTTCGCCTTCGTCACGACGTCGAGACCCGTGTGCCACGGATCCTGCGGCTTCGTCTTCTTGGTCACGTAGGTGTAGAGCGCCTCGATGCTGTCGACGCCCATCTCATACGGGCGCTGGCCGACCAAGGCGCTCACGTATCCGTCGTGGAGCAGCTGCAGCTCCTGCTGCAGCGTGTCGAACGATACCACCACGAACTTGCCGGACGCCATCGCCGCCGCCTTCGGCTTGAGGGCCTGCTTGTACGCCTCCGGAGCGAACAGCGGCCAGCCGCCGACAGCGACGATGCCGCTCAGGTCGGGATGCGCGGTGAGGTTTTGCTCGATGAGCTGGACCGATCGGTTCACGTCGTCGTTGCAGGGGAACGGCGAGCCGGACACCTCGGTGAACTTGCTCGCGACGCCCGCCGCCTTGAGCCCGTCGCGGACGCCTTTGATGCGCTCGTTCAGGTTCTCCGCGCCGAGGCCGCCCGTGATGATGGCGTACTTCCCGCCGCCGGGCAGCGCCTTGGCGAACTGTTTGCCGAGCGCCACCCCGCCGGCGTAGTTGTCGGTGCCGATGAACGCGAGCCGCTTCGACCCCGGCGCGGCGTCCGAGTCGAACGTCACGACCGCGATCCCCGCGCTCATCGCTTGGTCGATGATCGGCACGGCCGCCTTCCCGTCCACCGGTGCAATCGCCATCCCGTCAACGTGCCGCTGGATGAGGCTCTCCAGCACCTGCGTCTGAGGCTGGATCTCCGTCACGGTCGGCCCCGTGAAGTCGCAGGTCACGCCGAGCTTCTTGGCCTCGGCCTCGCAGCCCCGGCGGACATCGTTGTAGAACGGGTTGTTGATCGCCTTCGGCACGACCGCGAACACCAGCGCCTTGGCGCCATGGGCCGCGGGTACACCGAGCAAGGGGCTGGCGAGAGCGACTGTCAGGGCGACGGACGCAAGAACGCGCCACACGCGCATACCGATCCCCTCCCTCTCCTGCCGTATGGGTGCTCAGTCCTCCCTACGCGGGCCCGGCCGATCGCGTTCCAGCGATCAGTCGCGGGCCAACCGGATCCGCAACCGATCGAGGAGCACCGCCACGATGATGGTGCTGCCGATCACGACTTCCTGCCAGAACGCCGGCACGCCCGTGAGCACCATCGCGTTCAACAGCACCCCGATCAGCGCGGCGCCGGCAAACAGTCCGAGCACGGACCCCTGCCCGCCGAGCAGGCTCACCCCGCCGATCACGGCCGCGGCGATGACGTTGAGCTCCTCGCCCTGCCCGGTGGTCGCGTCCCCGACCGACAGCCGCGCCGCCAGCAGAATCCCGGTGAGGGCGGCGAGCGCGCCGCTGATCATGTACGCCGCGAGGCGCACCCGCGTGACGTGGATGCCGCTCAGGTGGCTGGCCTCGTCGTTCCCGCCGACCGCGTAGAGATCGTAGCCAAACGGCGTGTGCGTGAGCACCGCCCAGCCTGCGCCCACCACCAGCGCCATGTACACGACCGGGTTCGGCACGGGACCGACGTACCCCGCGCCGAGCGCGATGAAGGCCGGGCCGGCGGGGCCGAGCGACGACAGCGGATATCCTTGGGTGATGACCAGGGCGAGCCCGTGCGCGATCGACAGCATGCCGAGCGTGGGAATGAGCGGCGTCATCTTCGCCTTGGTCACCAGGAGGCCGTTGACGGCGCCGCATGCCCAGCCCGCGGCGACCCCGAGCCCGACGGCCGGGAGCAGTCCCAGGTTCATGCCGAGCAACTTGGTCGCGACCACGCCGCCGAGTCCCATCACGGACCCGACCGACAGGTCGATGCCGCCGCCGCCCGCGATGATGACGATCGCCTCGCCCACGCCCGCCGCGGCGATGAACGAGAAGTTGCGCGCCACCTCAAAGAGGTTGTCCGGCGAGAGAAAGCGCGGCGTCGCGATCGACACCGCCGCGACCACGAGTAGCAGCGCGGCGTAGATCGCCGCTTCGTACGACCCCATGACGCGGCCGCCCCACCCGCGCCGGGGTGCGACGCCGGCCTCCGCAACGGCCGAAGCCGCATGTTCCACCGTCACGCGCGCACGCGCCTCCCGCGACACCCCCGCCACTCGTTCGGGACTGCGTCCGGGGACTCCTCGGGCGCCATGGCCGGACTCCGGCTCGGGTTCGCATCGGCCGGACCCGCCCTTCGCTCCCGGGTCCACGGCGTGAGCCAGACTGCGACCGGCGCCCACCAAATTTCGGGAAACCGCGTTGTTCGCCGCGCACGCGAAACGCGCGACACTCACGGATGCACCGCGGGCGCCGACCGGAGGCGGTCTACGGCGCAGGCGCGGTGGGACCCTCGCCGGATGAGATTCCTCAGGGCCGAGACCGACCCCGCGTCAGGCAAGTCCGGCAGGGCTGCCTCGGCTCGTCAACCCTCCCCATGTCACGGCGTGCGTGCCGGCGCGGCGCGAACGGCGTCCGCCGCCGCTTGCAACACCGCACCGCCGCGGACCAGCTCCAGCGCCGCCGCAAAGTCGCGGCTGAGAACGCGATCGTCCTCGAGACGCGGCACGCGCGCCCGCACCGTGCGGTGGGCGGCGCTCGTCCCGACGCCAAGATCGCCCGTGCCGAAATCGACCGCCTGGCATGCCGCCACGAGCTCGATCGCGAGCACCTGCTGGCTGTTGCGCAGCACCTGGAGCGCCTTCCTCGCCGCGTGCGCCCCCATGCTGACGTGGTCCTCCTGGTTTGCCGATGTGGGGATGCTGTCCACGCTGGCCGGATGGGACAGCACCTTGTTCTCCGAAACGAGCGCCGCCGCGGTGTACTGGGCCAGCATGTACCCGGAACGCACGCCGCCGTCCGGCGTCAGAAACGCGGGGAGACCGGACAGATAGGGATTCACGAGGCGTTCGATCCGACGCTCGCTGATGCTGGCCAGCTCCGCGACGGCCGCGGTGGCGTAATCCAGGGCGAGCGCCAGCGGCTCTCCGTGAAAGTTGCCGCCGGAGACCACGGCGCCGTCCTCGGCAAAGACCAGCGGGTTGTCGGTGGCGCTGTTGACCTCGATCGCGAGCACGGCCCTCAGATGCGCCAGGGCCTGCCGCACGGCCCCGTGGACCTGGGGCATGCACCGAAGGGAGTACGCGTCCTGCACGCGCTGGTAATCGCGCCGTACGATCCGCGAGCTGCCCTGCAGCAATGCGCGAAGATGCCGCGCGCTCTCGATCTGGCCGGGATGAGGACGCGCGCTTTGCAGGCGCTCGGCAAACGCGTCATCCGTGCCCCGGAGCGCCTCGAGCGATAGCCCGCCCGCGATGTCGGCGAGGCCCGCCAGGCGCTCGGCGTCGAGCACGAACAGCGTGCCGAGCGCGCTCATGAACTGCGTGCCGTTGATGAGCGCCATGCCTTCCTTGGCCTCCGGCACCAGGGGCTCGATGCCGGCCCTCCTCATCGCCTCACGCCCCGGGAGCCGCGTGCCGCCGACCATCGCTTCCCCCTCGCCGATCAGGACGAGCGCCAGGTGCGCGAGCGGCGCCAGATCTCCGCTCGCGCCGAGCGACCCCTGTTCCGGGATGACCGGGTGCACGCCCGTGGCCAGCATCCGTAACAACGTCTCGATGACGGCGGGCCGCACGCCGGAGCATCCGCCGGCAAGCGCGTTGGCCCGCAGCAGCATCATCGCGCGCACCGCGGCATCCGGCAACGGGATGCCGACGCCGGCGGCGTGCGAGCGCAGGATGTTTCGTTGCAGGCGCTCGACCTGATCCGCGGGGATCGTCACCGTGCGCAGCTCGCCGACCCCGGTGGAGACGCCGTACACGGGCCGCCCGGTCTCGAGGATCGAGCTCACCACGGCCCGCGAGCATTCCACCGCGCGCCGGGCCGCAGGCGCCAGCGCGGCCGGTGCGCCGAGCGCCACGGCTTCCACCTGCTCCAGCGTCAGACTGTGACCGTCGATCTCCACCATGCCGGCGCCTCCGCATGCAAAAAGGGCCACGTCATCCCGACGCGGCCCTCTCCCGTCTTCTCGCTCTGAGCCTGGCGGTGCTTTAGATCGCGTCCTCGCGTTCTCCTGCCTTGCCGTTACGCCGACGCGTGCACGATCCCCAACCCGGCCACCTCGTGCTCCATGCCCTTCACCGGCTGCCCGATCGTCCCGTACAGCGCCACCGCGATCCACGTCGTCCGGTCGCCGGGTCCCCGGGGTCCCTTGACCAGGGAGAACCGCAGCCCGACGGTGCGGAGCAGCGTCCCCAGCGCGATCTGGCCGCGCCCGATGCCGTGCAGCGCTTCGAGCGTCGCGTGGTAGAGGGCGTGCTCCTCCGCGTACTCCGCGCCGATCAGCCGCTCCCGCCGCGCGGCCGTCTCGACCGCGGCGATGATCTTTTGCACGTCCATCGTGCCGACCTGACCGAGCACGACGCGATAGGCCGGCGCCCCGGCGACGACCGCCTGCGGATTGTCGGCCAGGACGGCCAGGAGCGCGACGCGGCCGAGCGTGTCGGTGCGCGCCGGCACCGCCGTGACGTTGGGCATGGAATCGTGGCTCCTTTGGGGATCCGGCACGAGGGTCCCGTGCTCCCTACGGCGGCCCTGCTCTTGCGCCGCTCTGCCCCGATGATATCACCGGACGAGCTCGTCGCGCCGCCATCGCAGCGTATCGAGCGTCGCGGGGGAAAATCGTGACAACGGAGACGGGGCGGAGGTGCCGCATGGGGGATCTGCTGAACGCCGCGTTCGCGCGCAATACCCTGCGCGAGTGGCTTCTGGCGATCGCGACGATGGTGCTGGTCGCGCTGGTCCTGAGCGCAGCCCGAACCATCCTCGCCGGGCGCGCCGGCGCGTACGGGACGCGCCGGCCGGGGGGAGCCGCCGAACTCCTGGCGCTGCTCCTGCGGCGCACCTGGACCCTGTTCATCGCCGCAGTCGCCGTCGACGGCGCAATGTTCATGCTGCCGTTGCCGGACCGCGCGGCGCACGCCGTCGCCGCGGCGGCGACGATTGTGATCTTGCTGCAAGTCGGCGTCTGGGGCAGCGAGGTCATCTCGTTCGTGATCGCGAGACACATCACGCGCCGAACAACGCTGGACGCGGTCGGCGTGACCACGGTGAGCGCCCTCGGGGTCATTGCAAAGGTGACGTTGTTCGCGGTGGTCGTCTTGCTGGCACTCGACAATGTCGGGGTGCGGGTCACCGCGCTGGTGGCCGGCCTCGGCATCGGCGGCATCGCCGTCGGCCTCGCGGCTCAGAGCGTGCTTGGCGATCTCTTCGCGGCGTTCGCCATCGTCCTTGACAAGCCGTTCCTCCTCGGCGACCTCATCGTCGTCAACCAGCATCAGGGCACGGTTGAACACATCGGCCTCAAGACCACCCGGATTCGCAGCGTGTCCGGCGAGGAGATCGTGTTCTCGAACGCGGAGTTACTGAAAAATCAGATCCACAATTACAAGCGCATGTACGAACGGCGCGTCGCGTTTTCGCTCGGCGTCACGTACGATACCCCGTCCGAGACGCTGGCGCGCGTCCCCACGATGCTCGAGGAGATCATCGCGCGGCAACCCCAGGCCCGCTTCGCCCGCGCCCACTTCAAGACGTACGGTGATTTTGCGCTGCGGTTCGAGATCGTCTATTACGTGACCAGCCCGGACTACCGCCTGTTCATGGACATCCAGCACGCGATAAACTTGGACATCCACCGGCGCTTCGCAGAGGAAGGCATCGAGTTTGCCTATCCGACGCAGACCGTGTACGTCATGGGCCGGGGCGCTCGCCCGGACACGGCGGCAACCGCCGCGCCGGTCTCGAACGGCCCGGCGCGCGCCGGGGACCGCGCATAGCGGGGGGCGGTCCCCACAGGCCCCGCCCCCCCCGCCGCTCCGTTACGCTACCAGCGGTGGTACCGGTCCGGGCGGTAGTGCGGATCATAGCGCCGGTTGTCCCAGCACGCACGGTTATACCGGCTGTCGCGTCCCCACCAGTGGCCGTATCCATCGCTGCGGCAGTACCGGCTCCACGTTTGAGGGCCCCAATGGATGTTGAGGTTGACTTGAGCCTGCGCAGGGGCGGGCAAGAAGCTCAGGGGCATCAGCGCGGTGACGATTGCCGACATGCCGAGGACGATCCATAGTGCGACTCTCATCATGATCGCATCCCTCCTTTACCGTTGTTTTTACCCCGGCGCGCTGAGTTCTATAGGATCAAGCGCGAGAATGCGAATCTCCGTCGCCGCCGCACGGTGGCGCCGAGCGGACCACGCCAGTTTCACCGAAGATTACCAAGCGTGCGGATGCGGCTCAGGCCGCAATATCCGCGCGGATGCGCCACAAACGCCTTTGGCTTATCCACCTTGGCGTACCAGATGTCCCGGTGCAATCATCTACGCGATGCTCGGGGAGCTGCTTTGGCAGGTCGCTGCGGGAACGCCATCTCTGAGCGCATGGCAAACCGGAGCGGATAGACGTACGCTCGTGGCGCGGTCACGCCACTTATGGCATGCAGGTTTGAGCGATTACCTCCGCCGCGGAATCGTCGGGAGAGGCGCCGGCGAGGACGGTATTAACCCAGGACGCGAACTCCCCGAGTTTATCGCCATGACTGTCAAGGCACGTAAAGAGCTCAGTTGTCCCCTGACTAGAGAGTGTACCCGTGTTCTGACCAATCATCGCAAGCAGTGACGCCGTATCTGCCATGCCAGCAGCGAACCCGAGTTGGAAGTTGAGATTACCCGCAAGGTACTCGGTCCCCGATTCCCAGAACGTGAGAACGTTCTGAAATGGCGCTGCGCAGTATTGGGCGACAATCAAAACCACAGGGTATTGGTCGTTCGCGGCTGCCTGAGCGGTTGTGGCCACCCATCCCGAAAGTTGGCCAAGCTTGCTCGCGTGGCCCGCGAGACAATAGAACAGGGCAGCACTGGTCCCCCCACTAAGGTCGCCGGAGTCTTTCGCAGCGGCCGCGAACATTGAGACCGTGTCGTAGAGGCTGGCGGCAAACCCGAGCCTGAAGGAGTCATCAGCCTGCCGGTAGTCTGCGGCACCTTCGAAATACACACCGGGTTCGATGCGCCCCGAAGGCGCAGGACGTCCCGGGAGCGGTGGGACTGCTGGAGTAGGCCGGCTAGCGGCGGGCGTAGGCGCAACACGCGCGTATTCCTCCCAGGTCGTGGTAGCTGTGTCATGGAAATACGGCTTCGCATAGTTGATAGGGACAGCCCCGTTGATATTCTGCGCGTCCTTCAGCATGAACGCATTGATCCCAATCACCTCGCCTCGCATGTTGAGCAAGGGGCCACCGCTCGACCCGTGCGAGATCGGCGCCTGGTGCTGGATGAACCGGGTACCGGTCCCGGGATCGAGTCGAATCCCTTCGATAATGCCTGATGTGATGGTAAGTTCGAGGCCCTCTGGATTCCCGATCGCTACGACCTCATCGCCGACTTGGACAGCATCTGAGTCCCCGATCTTGAGCCTAGGGAGCCCGGTCGCGTTGACCGATAGAATGGCGATGTCGCGGCGAGCGTCCGTGTAGATAATACGCACGTTCGTAAAGACGCGGCCGTTCGGTACCTTCACAGCGATCCGGACAGCCCCGGGGTCAGGTGTGATCACGTGGTTATTCGTGACGATCACGCCATTGGGAGACACTGCGAACCCGCTCCCCAAGGATGTCATCTTGTCGTTCGCGTCATATTGCGCAATCAGGACAACCGCGGGGGCGCTCTGTTCGAAAATCTGCTGGACGGACAGCGGAGCCGGCGCTGGACGTGAGGTGGCTGGAGCCGCCTCGGCGACCATTGTTGATTGGCCGTGCGCCGGCGCCGTGACGGCCGCGTAGAGCACTACAGCCAGCGCAAACCTGAAGAGGCGCGGCATGGACCCTCCCCCTCCTGACAAACCCCGTCAACTTCGTGCCCAAACCGAAGCCTCTTTCTGACAGGGAAAGGGGCTCAGATGTCCATTACGAAACGTATGTTCGTATTCTGGAGCACCAGCCTTGGAGGTGGCTGGGGGAAACTGTCGGCGACCTGTTGGCCCTACTGAATCCGCCTCCGGGCGGGAGTCCTTCGCGTGTGGCCGATCAGCCGTAAAAGGGAACCGCCCTCAAAGACAATGGACGGAACTGCTTGAATTGAAAATGGCTGCCCCCATAGGGAAGTGCACCTTGCCCCACAGGAGCCGGCGTCGCAAGGTTCCGAGAAGGCCCGCGCGAGCATGATCGGAACAGGCCGACGTTTACGGTATTGTCCCTGTCCACAGGAGGAGCAGCAACAGGACCACAGAACTTGAGCGGCTATGTGGCGAGCCATGGGGAGCGGCGATCTTGCCGGCGACGCCGCGCAACCCGCGCACACCGCCCCGAGCTGGGCCGACCTTCAACACTCTGCCACCCCACCCCACCCTGAGCGTTCGTTGTCCTGGCTTCGGAAGCGATCATCTAACCGCTACGTGAAGCTGACGCTACTGGTTGCCTTGACGCTCGGAATATTCCTCGCACCGCTCTTCGCGCCGCGTGGCACGACTTTGCCGTTGTGGGTGTTGTTTGCCTGGATTGCGGCTATCGCCGTAGTCGCCCTCCTCTTCGTGCGACAGGCGCGACGTCATGGAGGACCGGCGCGGCCTGCCGAATCAGTACCGGAGCAGGCCCTCACGTGGACATCGGTGTGCATCGGGTTCGTCGCAGTCTATGGAGTCTGGACGAGACATGGTCCGGTGCCGTTATGGTTTTGGGGCTGTGCCACCGCCTTGGTCGCCATCCTGAGCATCGCGGCACTCAACGCGGCACCACGCGACGTGCGCGCCCGTGTCCGCGTTGCCGTTTACGGCGGCATCATGGCGGTCGTTGTCCTACTCCCGCTCGACGCACTACCGAGGCCAGCCAGATTGCCGGTCGCGGGGCTCCGCACCGCAATTATCATCGTGATGGTAGTTCTTATGCAGATCGACGGACGGCGTGTTCGCAGGGCGGCTTCCGTCGCAGAATCATCGCGCGTCCGTCACGGCGTCTCAGGATTGCCCTGAGAGCCAGCGTGGCGGAGGGGTGTGGGAATCGAACCCACCGCGAGCCCAAAGGGCCCGCCGACGGTTTTGAAGACCGTGAGACCCACCAGGACCCATGCCCCTCCGTTGGTATCCTACTACACGGCATCGAGCCGCCGGCAAGGCCAAGCCGGGGCCGGCCGCGTTCGCACACCCGCGCCGCTCGTGCAACGGCGCTGTGACCACGGGCGGCGCGGCCGCGCGCCGCCGGGACGCGCCTACTCGACTGTGACCGGCCTGGGACTGGTGGGGAAGGCGTTCGAGCGTATGGGGTGCGTGCCGTCACCGCGTCGCCGACCATCGAGCCTCGACGCGTCCCACCTGCTTGGCGCTAGCCCGTGACGGTGCCCAACGCGGCCATAAAGCGGTCCTTGATGTAGATCGGGCGCCGGGGGACGCGGGCGAACGAGGTGGCCTGCTCGACCTTGGCCAGGATGAACCACGGTCCGGGGTCCCGGAGCGCACGCCCGAGGGCGGCGGCAAACTCGTCCACCGTCGCGACGGTCGCGGTGTGCGCCAGCCCGGCGCCGCGGGCGATCGCCTCCAGGTCGGCGCAGCGCCCCGAGTGCGTGGCCTGCCCGCCGGTCGTCTCGTAGGTCTCGTTGTCGAGCACGACAAGCGTGAGGTTCGCCGGCCGATACGCCGCGACCGTGGCGAGGCAGCCGAGGCTCATCAGCATCGACCCGTCGCCGTCGAGCACGACGACGCGCCGCCCCGGCTGCGCCATCGCGATCCCGAGGCCGACGGACGACGTCGACCCCATCGCGCCCCACATGTAGAAGTTTTCCGGCCGGTCCGCCGCCTCGTACAGATCGTACGTGTTCCGCCCGAGGTTCGAGACCACGGCGGCGTCGCCGAGCAACGGGACGATGCGCCGGATCGCGTCGAGCCGGTTCATCGGAGCGTCTTGCCCCCGGTCAGACGCGTCGTGAGCACGACGGCCACGGGCATCATCGTCGCGAACGCCAGCTCCGCGGCCCCCGAGAGGACCGGCGACATCTCGGCCTCCGACGTGACCGAGAACGTCTGGACGCCGAGCGCGTCGAGCACCCGGGGCACGGCATGCCCGAGCGGCACCTGGGCGGGATTGAACTCGCCGAGGCCCCCTCGCTCGCTCACGATGAGCAGCATCGGAATCTGATACGGGACGACGAACGACCCCAGCGCGTTCATCGAGTTCCCGATCCCGCTCGTCTGGAGCACGACGGCGCCGCGTGTGCCGCCAAGGTACGCGCCGGCCACGGTGGCGACGGCTTCCTCCTCACGCGTGCAGCACACGACCGTGCACGCAGGCTCGGCCTCGAGCCGCCGGAGCAGGTGGCCGCTCACCTCGTCGGGGACGTAGCCGATCATGTGGACGCGGTGCTCGAGCAGCACGTCGGCGGCGAGCGTGCTCCATCGGTGCAGGCTGACCTCGGTGCCGGCCGAGCCGGCGCGCGTCTTGGCCATGCGGTCGCTCCATTCTGAGGGCCGTCGTTCGGCGCGGCGCCCCGCCCGGTCGCCGGCAGGCGCCGGTGTCGGCGGGAGGCCCCGGGAGTGTAGCTTCGCCGGGGCTCGGCGCGCCGCCTGCGCTCCGGACCTCACTCCGCCGCCGGTTTGACGAGCACGCGCTTGTCGCCCGTCCGCCGCGTGACGCGGCGCGCGTCGAGCCACTCGAGCGCCGCGAGCACGTACTTGCGACTGCTGCCGAGCAGATCGCGCAACGCCGCCACGGTGAGCTCGCCGTGCCGCTCGAGATGCGCCACCGCCCGCGCCTCGATCTCCGCGACCGCGTCACGATGAAACACGATCCCGCCCGCCTCGACGAGCGTCCCGTCGTCGATGAGCGCCTGAAACATCCGGTCCGCGGCGCCCCGGTCCGCCGCGCGCGCGAGCACCTCCTCGCGGGCCGGCGGGGCAAATCGCCCGTGCCGGTAGGCGGCGGCGATCGCGTCCGCGGCGGCCGCCTCCTCGGGGCTCCGGGCCGGCGCAAACGTGGTGAGGCGGACGAACGCCGGGCCTGCCGTGACCGCGCCGGACTCCGCGAGCCCGTCCAGCGCGACGCCGTACAGGCGGTCGTCACCGCTTGGGAACGCGCGACGCTTGAGTTCCTCGCGGGGCATCCCGGCGCGCCACGGGACGGCGGCGTGATGGGCCGTGAGGGCCGCGACGATCGCGCGCCGGAGCAGCTCCACCGTCTCCGCGGAGAAGAACCGCCCGCGGATCCCATAGACGCCGCCGGCGCCTCGCAGGGTCTCCACGAGCTCGGCGGCGCGCGGCACGGTGATGTTGAGCGATCGCGCAAGCTCGTCCAGGGTGGCTCCCCCGCGGCCGGCGCGCCCGAGCGCCTCGCGCATCCGGACGTCCATGCCGGCGGATGCCGCGGAGACGAGCGCCGCCGCCGCGGCCGCGCCCCGGCGCCGCAGGGGCGCATCCACCGCGATGATCTCGCCGCCGCCCACGGTCGCCATCGGCGAGTACCGGCGGATGACGAACGGGTCGCCGCGAGCGGCCACGGTGCTCCGCTCGAGCCGGAGTTGCGCGGCCGCCTCGCCGCCCGGCGGCAGCGCGTCGCGATCGAGGAGCCGCACGCGGCCGATCACCTCGTCGGCGCCGAGATACAGCCGAACCCGCTCATGGTGCCGGAGCGGCGGGACATCGGGGAGGAGCCGGAGCCGCACGTCGACGGCCGCGGACGGATGGTACGCGCCGGGCGCGGCCAGCACGTCGCCGCGGGTGACCTCGTCCTTGCCGACGCCCACGAGGTTCAGCGCGGCGCGTTGGCCGGCTACGGCTTCCGTCACGACCTCGCCGTGGCTCTGCACCTGCCGCACCCGCACCTCCCGGCCCGAGGGCAGCAGCGCCAGCACGTCGCCCGTACGGACCTGCCCCGACCACAGCGTCCCTGTGACGACGGTCCCGAAGCCCGCCATCGTAAAGCTCCGATCCACCGGGAGGCGCGCCGGCGCGTCCGCGTTGGCCCGGCGGGCTGCGGCAAGCCCGTCGGCGATCGCGGCGGTCAGCGCCGGCAGCCCGGCGCCCGTCCGGGACGAGACCTCCACCACCGGCGCCTGCTCCAGGAATGTCCCGCGGACCAGGCCCCCGATCTCATCCTTGACGAGGGCCAGCCACTCCGGGTCCGCCACCAGGTCCATCTTCGTGACCGCGACGACGCCGCGGGGCACCCGCAGGAACCGCAGGATGTCGAGGTGCTCACGCGTCTGTGGCATGATGCCCTCGTCCGCGGCCACGACCAGCAGCACGAGATCGATGCCCGTGGCGCCGGCGAGCATCGTACGGATGAGGCGTTCGTGCCCGGGCACGTCGACGATCCCGACCCGCACGCCGTCCGGCAGGTCGAAGTGGGCAAACCCGAGGTCGATCGTCATGCCCCGGCGCTGCTCCTCCGCGAGCCGGTCCGGGTCGGTCCCGGTCAGGGCGCGCACGAGCGCGCTCTTGCCGTGATCGATGTGGCCGGCCGTTCCCACGACGGCGTAGCGCGTCACGGGGGAGCGGGCGGGTGCGTGCTGGCGCGCGGGCATCGCCGGGGCGGCCCTTACCCGGATGCGGTGCCGGCGAGGTCGCGCGCCGCCGCCCCGAGGGCCTCGGCGACCACGGGCTCATCCTCCGGGCCGAGGGTCCGCAGGTCGAGCAGCAGCCGGCCGTCCGCGATGCGCGCAAACACCGGCGGCCGGTGGCGGCGCAGCCGGCGCTCCCAGGCGTCCACGGATCCGTGATGCGGCCGCACCGACACGGCCCACGACGCCAGCTCGATCCCGGGCAGCGCTCCACCCCCCGCTTCCGTCACCGTCGGGTACAGGTCCAGGGCGGCTGCGCCGTGGATCGCCCCGTGGAGACGCTCCAGGAGCGACCCCGCGGCGCGCTCCAGCGCCCCGGCGGAGCGGCTCAGCATCTCGAGCACCGGGATCTCGCCCCACGCGCGGTCAGGATCGCGGTAGACCCGGAGCGTCGCCTCCAGCGCGGCGAGCCCGAGCTTGTCGATGCGGACGGCGCGCGCGAGCGGATGCGCGCGGACCTTCGCGATCGCGCTCGCGCGTCCCAACAGCAGGCCGGCCTGCGGCCCGCCGAGGAGCTTGTCGCCGCTCGCCGTCACGATGTCCGCGCCCGCGGCCACGGCCGCCTGCAGCGTCGGGGCGGCGGACAGATCCGCCTGGCCGGACGCGCACCGCACCCGCGCCCCGAGCTCCACGAGTGCGCCGCTGCCCATGTCAAACAAGACCGGCACCCCGGCGCGCCGCCCGACCGCGGCGAGGTCCCGCGGAGGCACCTCGCGGACGAAGCCGCGCATCGAGAAATTGCTGCGGTGCACCTTGACGAGGAGGGCGGTCGAAGGCGTGAGCGCCGCCTCGTAGTCGCCGAGATACGTCTTGTTGGTCGTGCCCACCTCGACGAGCCGGCACCCGCTCGCCGCCATCACGTCCGGCATGCGAAAGCTCCCGCCGATCTCGACGAGCTCGCCGCGTGACACGAGCGCGTCTCTGCCCGGGGCCAGCGCGGCCAGGGCGAGCAGCACCGCGGCGGCGTTGTTGTTGACCACAAACGCCGCCTCGGCGCCGGTAAGCTCGCGCAGCAACTCGGTGACATGGGCCTGCCGCGATCCCCGGGCGCCCGTGGCGCGGTCGATCTCCAGCACGGCGTACCCGGACGCGGCGGCGACCGCCTGCCGCGCGTCCCGGCACAGCGGCGCCCGGCCGAGGTTGGTATGGATCACGATTCCCGTCGCGTTCACCGCCCGGTCGAGGCTGGGTGCGGAGCGCTCCTCGAGCAGCGCTCGCGCGTCCGCCAGCAGCGCATCGACGCCGACCGCTTCCGCCGGCGCGCACCCGCCCGCGAGGCGCCGCCGGGCGCGCTCCACCGCGTCCCGGACGCAGGCCACGACGAGGCGGCGCGGATGCTGCGCCGCCGCCCCCGAGGCATCGAGGCCCTGCAGCAGCCGCTCCACGGAAGGGATCCGGCGGAAGGACGGGCGCTCGGGATCGCCGGGCATCGCGGGAATCGCGGGAAGCGCTACTTCAGCAAGAGGCCGAGACCGGCGCCCACCACGATCACCGCGGCGATGACCCAGACGACGCGCGTGAGGTCATACGAGACCCGCTGCCGGAGTTCCTGATCGGTCTCCCGCACCGGGAGCGCCCGGGCGGCCCGCGCCGGGGCGCGCAGCCGCGCGCCGCAGGCGCGGCACAGAATCTTGCCCTCGGGGTTTTCGATTCCGCACTTCGGACACCGCATGCTGAGCCTCCGGGTCGGACACATCCATCTCGGTCAACGCGTCTACCCTACAAATTACACCAGCCTGCGCGTCACTGCCGAACTTCCGTCAGGGGTTCGGGCCGGCCGGACCTGCCCTTCGCTCCCGGGCCCAGGGCGTGAACCAGAACGCGACCGACGCCGACCAACTTTCGGGTAGCCGCTTTGTTCGCCGCGCAATAGAACATGCGCAACACACACGGGCGTCGACCGGAGGCGGCCGAGCCGCGCGAGCGGTCGAGGCCCTCGCGGGGACGTCCCTCCGCGCCGTGTCACGCCCGGGACGCGGCTAATGGGGATGCCGTTGCCGGAGCGCCTCCCAGCGGGCGCGGAGCTCGGTCACCGTTTCGGGCGGCACCGGCACGCTCCCGATGGGGACCCGCGTCGCCATTCCCCCACCATGGTAATCCGTGCCGCCCGTCGCAACAAGCCCGTACCGGCGCGCCACATCGAGATAGCGCGCCACCATCGCCTCGCTGTGGTCGGGGTAGTACACTTCGATCCCGGCCAACCCGTGGGCTACGAGTTGCGGCACGCGGTCGATAATGGGACCGCTTTGCGGCCACCCCGGATGCGCGAGCACCGGCACGCCTCCCGCGTCCAGGATCCGTGTCACGGCGTCCTCCGGCGTGAGCTTCGGCCGGGGCGCGTAGGCCGGGCCGCTGCGCCCCAGGTACCGCTCAAACGCCTCCTGCACCGTCGCGACGCGACCCGCCTCGACCAGCGCGCGGGCGACGTGCGGGCGGCCGACCGCGGCGCCGGCGGCGATCGCCTGCACACGCTCCCACGCCACCGGGGCGCCGAGCTCCCGGAGGCGGCGGACCATCGCGTGGGCCCGGGCCACCCGCCCGTCGCGCATCTCGCGCAAGAACGCCTGGAACGATGCGCGCCCGTGGTCCACGAAATAGCCGAGCACGTGCACCTCATGCGGCCCGACGTCGGTGTTGATCTCGACGCCGGGGAGGACGTCGACGCCGCACCGGTGCCCCGCCTCGACCGCATCGGCGACGCCGTCGGTCGTGTCGTGATCCGTGAGCGCGAGCGTGGCCACGCCGCGGACCCCCGCCTCTTCGACCACGCGCGCCGGGGCCAGCAGCCCGTCCGATGCCGTGCTGTGAACGTGGAGATCGATGCGCAGTGCCTGCTCCTAGCGGGGCACGCGGGGGGAAACGATGAGCTTGATGGCGGTACGGTCCTCGCCGTCGATCTGAACGTCCGCGAACGCGGGGACGCACACGAGGTCCATGCCGGCCGGCGCGACGTAACCCCGCGCGATCGCGATGGCCTTCACCGCTTGGTTGATCGCGGCCGCGCCGATCGCCTGCAACTCCGCCGTGCCCTTCTCGCGGACGACGCCGGCCAGGGCCCCGGCCACGGCGGTCGGGTTCGACTTGGCGGCTACCTTGAGCACGTCCATTGACACGATGCCTCCTCGGCGGCGTCGTCCATCTTTTGGCGGTTTCGGCCGCGATGCCTCAGGCGGACTGCTCCCATTCGAGGGGGCGCCGCAGAATCCTGCACCCTCGGTCGTCCGAATGAGACCGCGCTATCGGTCGAGACGGCCTAGGCGAGCACGCGCATGACGCGGTCGATGCCCCGGGCCTGTCCGGTGCCGGGATCAGCCTCCACCACCACGCCGCAGAACTGCGTCGGCCCGGGCGCGACGTCGAACCGGGACGGCAGCAAGGTCAAGAACCGGCGCAGCACGTCCCCGCGGCCCATCCCGATGATGGAATCCCGCGGCCCCGTCATGCCCGCGTCCGTGATGAACGCGGTCCCCGTCTCCAGCATCCGCTCGTCGGCGGTCTGCACGTGCGTGTGGGTACCGATCACGGCGGTCACACGGCCGTCCAGGTACCATCCGAGGGCCGCCTTCTCCGACGTGGCCTCGGCGTGAAAGTCCACGATGACGACCGCGGTCTCGTCCCGCAGGCGCCGCGCTTCCTCGCGGCCCACCTCGAACGGGGACAATAGCGGCTGCATGAACACGCGGCCCTCGAGGTTGAGAACCCCGACGGCCGCGGTGCCCCCGCCGGCGGGACGAAACACCCCCGCACCGCGCCCCGGCGTCCCGGGCGGATAGTTCGCCGGCCGGAGCAGCCGGGGGTCGCTGTCCAGCAGGACCGCGCTCTCCCGCGTCTGCCACGTGTGGTTGCCGCCCGTGACCACGTCCACGCCCGCCCGCACGAGCTCCTCGAACGTCTCCCGGGTAATGCCGAACCCGCCGGCGGAATTCTCGCCGTTGGCGATGACAAAATCGACGCGCAGGTCCCGGCGCAGGCCCGGCAGGAGCGCCGCGACGGCGCGCCGCCCCGGCTTGCCGACCACGTCGCCGATGAACAGTATCCGCACCGCTCCACGCTCCCCCCGGAGGACACGCGGGGGGACGGGCCGGCCGCCCGTCCCCCACCCGCTCGCGCTCGCCCTACTTCGCGTACTCGATCGCCCGCGTCTCGCGAAGCACGGTCACCTTGATCTGACCGGGATACTCCAGCTCGTTCTCGATCTTCTTCGCCATCTCCCGCGCCATGATGGCCGCGCTCGGGTCGTCGATCTCCTGCGGCTTGACCAGGACGCGAATCTCCCGGCCCGCCTGGATCGCGTACGCCCGTTCGACGCCGGTGAACGACGTCGCGATGCGCTCCAGGTTTTCAAGCCGCTTGACGTACATTTCCACTGTTTCCTTGCGCGCGCCGGGCCGCGAGGCCGAGATGGCGTCGGCGGCCGCGACCAAGATCGCCTCCACGCACTCCGCGGCGGCGTCGCCGTGATGGTACGCGATCGCGTTGAGCACCTGGGGCGGCTCGTGGTACCGGCGCGCCAGATCCATGCCGATGGCGCTGTGCGTCCCCTCGACCTCGTGCGTCAGCGCCTTCCCGATATCGTGCAGCAGCCCGGCGCGCCGGGCAATCTCCGCGTCCGCATCGAGCTGGGTCGCCATCAACCCGGCGAGGAGCGCCACCTCGATGGAGTGCTGCAGCAGGTTCTGGCCGTAGCTGAACCGGAAGTTGAGGCGGCCGAGCAGTTTGAGCTCCTCCGGATGCAGCCCGTGGACTCCCGCCTCGAACGCCGCCCGCTCGCCCGCGTCGCGGATCCGCGCGTCGAGATCCCGCTGGGCCTTTTCGACCATCTCCTCGATACGGGCCGGGTGGATGCGGCCGTCCGTGAGCAACTTCTCGAGGGCCATCTTGGCGACCTCGCGCCGGACGGGATCGAACGAGGACAGGGTGACGGACTCGGGGGTATCGTCGATGATGAAATCGACCCCGGTGAGGCTCTCGAGGGAGCGAATGTTGCGCCCCTCGCGCCCGATGATCCGGCCCTTCATCTCGTCGTTCGGCAGCGGGATGACCGAAACGGTCACGTCGGCCGTATGATCCGCCGCGCAACGCTGGATGGCGAGGGCGAGGATCTCGCGCGCCCGCCGTTCCGCATCTTCGCGCACTTCCGCTTCGACCTTGCGGGCCGCCTGCAGCGCGTCATGCCGCGCCTCGGTTTCGACCCGTTGGAGGAGTTCCTGCCTGGCCTGCTCTTCCGTCAGATTGCTGATCCGTTCCAACTCTGCGCGGGCTGCCTGGTACAATTCCTGCGCCGCGTCCCTGGCCTTGGCTACCTCCTGCTCACGATGCGCGAGGGTCTGATCACGTTTTTCGAGCGTCTCGAGCTTGCGCTCTAGGTTCTCTTCACGCTGAACCAGCCGCCGTTCCAGCCGCTGTACCTCACCCCGCTGCTCCCGAATCTCGCGTTCGGCGTCCCGCTTGATGCGAAACGCCTCATCCTTGGCCTCCAGGAGTGCTTCTCGCTTGCGTGCCTCCGCCTCTCTGTGCGCCTCGGCTTTCGCTTCTTCCAGGATTCGCCGGGCAGCTGCTTCAGCCGTCCCGATCTTCGCCTCGCCGGCGAACTTACGCAGAAAGTACCCAAGGAGGAAGGCCGCCAACGCCACTACGCCCGCGAGCACATACGTCAAGGCGCTCGTGGTGGTCACCCCCTCTTTGGCGATGCCGTGCTATGCCTGCGTCCTCGTCTGCCTCCGTCCCGGCCCGGTCCCGGGCCGCTATACTAGAATGCGTGCAATTGGTGAGCTAGGTAGACTAATTTTCACTACATTTTAACGTGCGTGCGCGATGGGGGTCAAGGAACGGGTCCCGTACCTTATTAATAGCCTAAAATTTCACCCGCCCTCAGGTGGGCATCCCGAGCGTCCGAGCACGCCGTGACCTGCCGGCACCGGAGATCTGCGCGGCGTGTTCCGGCGTATCTTAAGATGTCCGGCGATGCGGCGGTGCTTGCCTTGACACGGCGCAGCGGCGGTTGCTAGCGTGAGCCGGAGGGGTGTACGGATGTCGGGATCGACACGAGATCAGGTTACTACGGGCGGAACCCGGGACGTGCCCCAGGGCCCGGCGCCGGCCGCCCCATCCGGCGGGCGTCCCGGACGGTCGCGCTGGCTTTACATGGCGCTTGCCGTGGTCGTCGCGGCCGCGACGGCCGCCACCGCGGCGGCAGTCCGAGCCCGGTTGTCCGGGCCGGCGCTCGCCGGCGCGGTGATGAATCCGCCGGTCGTGGCCTACGATTTCACGCTGCCCAACCAGGACGGCCGCCCGGTGTCGCTGGCGGCCCTTCGCGGGAAGGTCGTCGTCCTGACCTTCCTGTACGCGCACTGCCCGGACGTGTGTCCGCTGATCGCGGACGACCTCCACAAAGCCTACCAGGCGCTCGACCCAGCCACCGCCGCCCGCACCGCATTTGTGGCCGTCAGCGTCGACCCGAACGGCGATACGCCGGGGGCCGTGCGATCGTTCCTCGCGGGCCACCACCTCGCGGGTGAGCTGGCCTATCTCCGGGGCTCGTTCGCGCAGCTCCGCCCCGTCTGGGCGCACTACTACGTCGGCAGCGATGCCAAAGAGGTCAACCCGGAGGCGGCGAGCGCCGCGGCGCCCATCCCCGACCAGGTCGGGCACACGGCCATCGTCTACGTGATCGACCCCCGGGGCCAGATCGTGGTCTTTCTCCCGTCGAACCTCGACCCCAAGGACCTCGTGGCCGACATCCGGGCGCTGGCGCGCCCGTAGCGCCTTACGGCGCCGGGACCGCCGCGGGCTGGTCCAGCACCGTGAGGTGGTCCGCGCGGGCGTCGTAGGCGGTGCGGCACGTGAAGAGGAAGATCTGGTGGCGCCGCGCCAAATCGGTGAGGAAGTCCATCGCCGCGGCCTGACGGTCCTCGTCATAGGCGAGCAGCGGATCGTCGAGAAACAGCGGCGGACACTGTCCCTCGCACAGCAACTCCACGAGACCCAGGCGCAGCGCAAGATAGCACTGGTCGACGCCGCCGCTTCCGATCTCCTTGGCCGATACATCGGCCCACTCTTTGGGCGGGCCCACCCACACCCGCGGGGCGAGAGTCTGCTCGTCCACGGAGATCCTGGTATAGGCGCCGCCTGACAGCCGCCGCACATACTCGCTGGCCCGCTCCTCCAGCATCGCCCGGCCCGGCACGATCGTCTGACCGCGGGCTTCGGCGAGCACGTCGCGGGTCAGGGTGAGCACCCGCACCTGCCGCTCCGCGCGGGCATACCGGGCGCGCACGTCCGCGAGCTCTTCTTCGACCCTGGCGAGCTCCTCATGAGGCGACCTTCCGGAGAGCCGACCATCGAGCGTGTGCAGCGCGGCCCGCCGCCGCTCGAGCTCCTGTCGCCGGCGCTCCGCCTCGCCGGCGAGGCGCTGAAACGAGGCCGCGTCGAGCCGCCGCAGCGCCAGGTCCGGACTGTCCCGCCTTGCCTCGGCCGCGGCGAGGTCCAGCACGGCCCGCTGGTACTCGTCGGCGATCGCCGCGCGGGTACGCGCGCCCACGAGCGACTCGAGTACCGCCCGGGCCGTCTCCCGCCGGCGGCGCGCCGCCGTCAGGCGCTGCTGCCGCTCCGCCACGTCCTCCACGGAGCCGGCCCCGAGCGCCTGGAGGTGCCGTCGCAGCGCGTCTTCGGCCTGTGCGGCGTCTCGGCGCCGGGCCTCGACGCGCTCGGCTTCTTCGGCGCGCCGGGCCGTGGCCAGCTCGGCCTGGACCGCCGCGGCCCGGGCGCGGCTCCGCATCGCGATCGCGAGCGCGCCCAGGAGGACCGCCGCGAGCATCACCCCCAACCCGAGGCCGGTATGGCGATCGACGAGGAGCGCCGCGCTCGCGAGACCCGCGGCCGCCGCGAGTCCCGCCGGCACCCATGCGGCGCGGGTCCCGCGGGTGGTCGCCTGAGCCGGGGCCGGACGGATCGCCTCCGCCGACGCTGCCGCGACCTCGCGGCGCAGCAGCTCCGCGCGCAGGGCGGCCGTCCGCACGGTCTCGAGGGCGTCCGGCGCGACGTCCGGCAGCTCGAGCGCCGGGTCCCGGCTCGCGGCCTCGAGATCCCGCGCCGCGGCGTCGATCCGCTCCGTCAGCTCGCGTAACTCCGTGACCCGCCGGCGCTGCGCCTCCACCCGGCGATCCAGCTCCAGCAGCTCGCGGTTGGCCTGCACGAGCGCCGCGTCCTCCTGGACCTGCTGCTCGAGCTGCGCGACCCGCTCCGCGATCTTCGTCCGGTCCGCCGCGGCCTGCTCGATCGCGGCGACCTCCGACGCCAGCCGCTGCGCCTCCGCGGTCAGGTATCGCAGACGCTCCTCGTCGCGCTTGAGCGGTCCGGGCGCCCCGGAGGGCCGGCGGAGCCCGAGTTCCATCTTGCGAATGCGCTCGTCCAGGAGCCGGAGCACACGCGCCGCGTCCTCGTCGCCGCCCGTCATGATCGCCGACAGGCGAGTGCCGATGGCGTCCTTTTCCTTTTGTACCTGCGCCAGCTCCCACTGTCCGATGTGCGCGGTGGCGCGGAACAACGCGAGCGTCGGGAAGCCGAGCCATGCGCCGATCTGCCGCTCCACCTCTTTCGCGTTGTCCACGGGCCGCCGCCCGTCCGTGAGGCACACCTTCCGGGAGGCAAAGTCCTTGTGGAGCGTGTAGCGGCGGCCCCCGGCTTCGAACTCCAGCGTGATCTCGCCGGGACCATCGTCGCGCCCCCACGGGCTCAACGAACGGGCTTCGGACGGCCGAATCGGGTAGAGCGCCGCCGAAAACGCCAGGTGCAGCGTCGACTTGCCGGCGTCGTTCCGGCCGCGAACGACGTTGAGGCCGGGCCCGAACTCCAGGGTCTCGTCCGCGAGCCGGCGGAACCGGCGGACCCGCATGCGCCGGATAATCACCCGAGGATCTCCGTCCGGCCCTCGAGCAGGGCCACGCCGTACGCCAGCGCGTCCGAGGCGATGGCCCGCTCCTCGCCGTCGCGGGCGGCGAGGAGCTCGTGCATCTGCCGCACGAAGCGGCCGAGCACCGTGTTCGCCTGGTACTGCGTGGGATCGACGGCCTCCGGGCGCAGATGCGAGGCGTCGCGGATCTCCAACCGGAAAAACTCCGAGGCAAGATCGTCGCGCAGCTCGTCCACCAGCACGCGGTCCGCCAACCCGACGAGCCCGGTGAGCGTCACCACCAGCGCGAGGTCCCGGTCGGCGCGGTCGCCGACCAGGCGCGCGACCGCGTCGGGACCGCCGGCCGTCGCGAGATCGATCGTGATGGACGCCGCCCGTCGCCGGCCGACGCGTCGCGGGGCCACATCGACGTCGCCCGGCCCTCGCACAGTGACGAGGCACACGTTGCCGGAGTCCGGCTCATCCAGACCGATCATCTCGGGCGCCCCGCTGTACCAGGCCGCGACCCGGCCGGCGGAGACGTTTTGCGCCGAGTGCCAGTCGCCCAAGGCGAGGTAGTCCACGCCGCTTGCGCCGATCTCCTCCGGGGTGATCAGGCCGAACTTGGTCTCGAAATCCGGCCGCTGCACGCTGCCGTGGAACACCCCCACGACGTGACGTGTCGGCCGCGCTCCGGCCGGCACCCGCGCGAGGCCCGCGGTGTGGGTCCCGTCCGCGACCGCGGCGCCGCCGGCGAGAAACGCGGCGAGCGGACTCTCAGAGGACAGCCGGTCCTGGACGGACCGGCCGATCACCGTCAGGTCCCGGTCGGGAAATATCCGCGCCTGCGGCGCCGCCCCGAAGACGGTCAGATGCGGGCACTCGCCGGCGAGCCGCTGCCAGATCCCGGCGCTCCCCGCCCCGAGCGGATCGTGGTTGCCGGCGATGGCGCACACGGGGATGCCCGCCTCCCCGAGGCGCCCGAGCTGCTCCCGGGCGAACGGCGCCATGAGCCGGGCCGCGGCCACGGAGTCGAACAGGTCACCAGCGACCAGCACGGCGTCGACGCGCTCCTGAATCGCGAGGCCGACCACGTTCGCCAGCGTGCGTTGCAGCTGGCGCCGTTGGTCGCCGCCGCGCTCTCCCAGCATCTTGAAGGTCGCCCCGAGGTGCACGTCGGACGTGTGCAGCAGGCGGACGCTCATTCGGGCGCCGCGGTGAACGGGCACACCTGGTTGAACGCGCAGTACGGACACGCCCGGTACGGATCGGGGGTGGCGATGAACCGTTGTGCGCGTATCCCGCTGGCCGCCTCCAGGATCATCGCACGCACGGCGGCGATGTCCGCCGGCGTCTTGCGGGCTTGGCCGACCACCACGTCGCGCCCCAGGAAGTGCAACTCCACGCGGTCGGGCAGCCGCCCGAACACGGCCTCGTAGGCAAGCGCGTAGATCGAGAGCTGCTCGCTGTCCTTGGCGCGGCGGTCCGCGTCCTGCTGCGTGCGCACATCGGTGCTCTTGAAATCGATGATCACGACCTCGCCGCCCCGCACGTCGACGCGGTCCCAGCGGCCGCGAAGCAGGGTACCCTGCACCGAGAAGCGGAACTCCCGCTCCACGAACGTGGGCACCGTGCCCCCGGCCTGCTGGTGCTCGTAGAAGCGCCGCAGCGCGCCGCGGCCGGCTTCCATGCGCTGGTCCTCGTGCTCCCGGCTCAAAAACCCCTCGTTGACCCACGCGCGCTCGAAATGCGCGATCAGGTCCTCGGCCGTCACGGGCTGATGCCGCGCGCGCCGCCGATTGTATTCCTGCACGGCCTCGTGCAGGGCCGCACCGTAGGCCACGCGGTGATCGCGGAGCACCGGCACGCGCAGCACGTGGATGTACCGGTACTTGTACGGGCAGGTCAGGTAATCGTCGATCTGCCGGAACGACAGCTGCAGCACCGCGTCGTCGCCGAGCGGGATCAACGTGAGCGGCGCCGGTTCGGCGGCCGGCGCGTGCCGCTCCACCGCCTGCACGGGCGAGGCGCGCACGGCTTCCGGGGCCGCGCGCGGCACGTCGAGCGCCTCCAGCACAAACCGGCTGACCTTGCGCGGCCGCACGCCGCCGTAGTCCGTGGCGCTCGTCAGGTACAGCTCCCGCTTGGCGCGGGTCATGCCGACGTAGCACAGGCGCCGCTCTTCCTGGACGTGAAAGTCACCGCTCGGCAACATGTCCTTCATCAGCGCGTCCGGCAACGGCAGGGGATCTCGCCGGGCGCGCGAGGGGAATTTGTCGGTGACCAGGCTCACGAGGAAGACCACGGGAAACTCGAGCCCCTTGGCCTTGTGCACCGTGAGGACCCGGACCGCGTCGGCGTCGCCGTCCATCTCCGCGGTCGGCGGATCGTCGCCCGCGTCGATGAGCAGGTCGAGGTAGCCGATGAATGCCGGCACCCGGTCCAGAGGGGCCACGTCGCCGAACCGCGCCACCAGATCGAAGAACTTGGCGATGTTGGCGACCTTGTGCTCGTCTTCGGGGCGCCCGGACGACGCGAGCCGGCGCACGAACCCCGTGCGGTTGATCACGTACTCGTAGAGCACCCGGCCCGTCGGGAAGCGGGGCGCCAGGCGCGCCATCTCCTCCAGGTCGTCGATGAGGCGGGCGGCGACCTCGCGGCCCTCTGTCGAGACCTCGAGATCCTCGATCCGGGCGAGGTAGCGGTACACGTGGTGCAACGACCGCCTCCGGCGGCTCGCGTAGCTCAGGCACGCGGCCAGGTCCGCCGCCGGAACGTCGTAGAGCGGCGACGCGCTCAAGTGGTAGAGCGACACGCTGTCGTCCGGGTGGGCGAGGACGCGCAGGAACGAGGTGAGCAACCGGATTTCTTCGCGGTCGTAGAGGCCGCGGGTGCCGGAGAACTGAAACGGGATCCCGCGCATGTTGAGGGCGCGGAGGAACGGGTCGGCGTCCCGGTTGGCGCGCACGAGGATCGCGACGTCGCGATACTGCCACGCGCCGGCCCCGACGCGGTCGGCGATGCGCTCCGCGACCCCGTCGGCCTCGGCGCCGAGGGATTCGTAGTGCACATGACGCGGCAACACGCCCGGCCCGGCGACCGCTTCCAGGCGTTTGTCCAGGCCCGCGCGCACCTCGAGCCGGTCAGGATCATTGTGGCGAACGAGGCGGTAGGCGGCGTCCAGGATGAACTGCGTCGACCGATAGTTCCGGGTGAGGACGACCGTCCGCGCGTCGGCGTAGGTGTCCGTGAAAAACGTGATGTTGCTGTAGGAGGCGCCGCGAAACCGGTAGATCGCCTGATCATCGTCCGCGACGGCGGTGAGGTTGCGGCGCGCGCCGGCGAGGAGCTTGACCAACTCGAACTGCGCGTAGTTCGTGTCCTGGAATTCGTCGACGAGGATCTGGTGAAACTGTTCCTGGTAGCCGTGCAAGACGTCCGGATGCTCGCGGAGCAGGCGCAACGTCAGGACGATCAGGTCGCCGAAATCGAGGCGGCCCTCCTTGGCGAGCAGCTCCTGGTAAGTACGATACGCGGCGGCCAACTCGCGTTGCTGCCGAGCCTGCTCCGCCAGCACCGGATCGTCCGGCCGCGCGGCCGCGTCGGCCGCGAGGCGGTCCGCGTAGGCCGTGTACTCCGCGGCGGATATGTCCTCGTCCTTCGCCCGGCTGATGAGCGACACCAGGGCATCCACGTAGCGGGCCGGATCCGCCAGCGGACGGAAGTGGTCCAGCGGAAACTCGAAGAGCCGCTCCCGGATGAAAATGACCTGCTCCGCGCGGCTGAGCACCCGGAAATCCGGGGGCAGGCCGAGATGCAGCGCGTGATCCCGCAGCACGCGGTCGCCGAACGCGTGGAACGTGCTGATCCACGCCTGCGTGAACCCGTACGGGACGAGGCGGTCCACCCGCTCTTCCATTTCGGCCGCGGCCCGATCGGTAAAGGTCAGCGCGAGCACCTGTTCCGGCCGCACCCGACGGGTCGCGATCAAGTAGCCGATGCGGCGGGTGATCACGGTGGTCTTGCCCGTACCGGCGCCGGCCACGATCAACAGCGGGCCGTCCGTGTGCGTCACGGCATCGCGCTGCTCGGCGGTGAGCCCCTCCAGCACCGCGTCGGCGGCCGACGCCTGCCTGAGGAGGATCGCTTCGAGGGCACCCGCGGGCTCGTCCTCCGCCGGGGACGCGTCGGGCGCGGTGACCGGCGCGGGCGCCGTGCGCGGGCCGACCAGATCGAGGTCGAGCTGATCCCCACCCGCGCGGGACTCGCGGCGATTAGCCATCGGGTGCGTCCGCCGCGGTCCGATGCGCCGCACCGAGAACGCGGGCAATCGTGGCGGACGAGAAGCCGCGCCGATCGAGGAGTCCCGCCAGCCGGCGTGTGCGAACCCCGGCCGGCAGGTGGCGATACGCGGGAAGGCGCCGTTCGATCAGAGCCCGCGCGTAGCGTTCCTCGGTCACGGAATAGTCTTCTTCGCCGTACGCCTCCCGGATTGCCTGCTCGATGAGCGGCATCGCGACGCCTTTTTCGTGGAGCTCACGCCGCAACCGCGCCACACCATAGGCGCGCGTCCCCGCGCGGGCGGCGACCCATCCGCTGGCAAACGCCCGATCGTCGAGGTAGCCGCGGCTGGTGAGGTCCGCAACAACGGTGCGGATGTGCGCGTCCGGCACCCCGCGCCGGCGCAGTTGGAGGGTGAGCTCGAACGTGCTCCGGGACCGCACGGCCAACAGCCGGAGCGCCGTCTCCCGGGCCCCCTCCAGCGGGCGCTCCCGCGCGGGCCGCTCACGTGCACCGGCGGGGACGCCATCGCTTGCGGGGGTACCGCTGGTGCGCGCCGGCACCCCTGGCCGCCGATGCAACCGCGCCGAGCGGCCGGACGAGGCGTCACCCGATCGGATGCTCACGAGGACCGGCCTCTCACCACCGAGGCGGACCCGAGTCCCAGATTCCGGGGATACGCTGCGTGTGGGCGCGGGCTGATCGCGCGGCCCCGAGCGAGGCGCCGCTCATCAGCGCTGCGCCCGAACGGGAACCCCCTTGGCCGCCGAGGGCGCATGACCGTCGCGGACCACCGGCTTCGCATCGCCGTTGGTCGAGATGTCGGCCGCGGGGCCATGAGTCGCCGGCCCGCCGCGCGTCAGACCCAGTTTCTCCCGCGCCCGCGTGGCGATCTCCGCCGCCAACTCGGGATTGGACTCCAGGAACTCCCGCGCGTTGTCGCGGCCCTGCCCCAGTTTCATGTCTTTGTAGGCAAACCAGGTCCCCGTTCGCGTGACGATGCCCTGCGCCGTGGCGACATCGAGCAAGCTGCCCGCCCGGCTGATGCCGCGCGGAAAGATGATGTCGACTTCCGCTTCGCGGAACGGCGCCGCGAGCTTGTTCTTCACCACCTTGACCCGTACGCGCTGGCCAAGCACCTGATCGCCGGACTTGATCGACTCGATGCGCCGGATCTCGATCCGCACCGACGCATAGAACTTGAGCGCCCGGCCGCCCGTCGTGACTTCCGGGTTCCCGTACATGACGCCGACTTTTTCCCGGAGTTGGTTGATAAAGATGACGGTCGTGCGCGACTTGCTGATCGCGCCGACGAGCTTGCGGAGCGCTTGGGACATGAGCCGGGCCTGCAACCCGACGTGGGCATCGCCCATCTCGCCCTCCAGTTCGGCGCGGGGCACGAGCGCCGCGACGGAGTCGACGACAACGACGTCGATCGCGCCGGAGCGGACGAGCATCTCTGCGATCTCGAGCGCCTGCTCCCCGGAGTCGGGTTGCGAGATAAGGAGACTGTCGATATCCACGCCCACGGTCCGCGCGTACTCCGGGTTGAGCGCGTGCTCCGCGTCGATGAAGGCGGCGACGCCGCCGTCGCGCTGTGCTTCGGCGATCACGTGATAGCCGAGCGTCGTCTTGCCGGACGACTCCGGGCCGTAGATCTCGACCACGCGGCCGCGCGGCACCCCTCCCACACCGAGGGCGGCGTCAATGGCCAGCGCGCCGGTGGAAATGACCTCCGCGGTGAGCTTGGCCTGATGCTCGCCGAGCTTCATGATCGAACCCTTGCCGAACTGCTTCTCAATCTGGGTCAGGGCGAGATCCAGGGCGCGCTGCCGCTCGTTCATGCTGCATTTCCTCCCGGTAAGATGAGGCGGTTTTGTGCGGTTAAGTTGCGGCCACTGTACCAAACATATGTTCGTTTGTCAAGCGACCGCGTGGATTCCACGGCTCAACTGCATCGAAGTCAGCGCGATACTCCGTCGCATTGGCGTGACGCTTCCCGGAGGGCTTCGTGATGCGGGAACGTTGACCTGCTCGCGGCCCCGACGTCAACCGTGCGACGCCCCGCCGCCGAACGCGGCCCGGTAGACTTCCTCGTATCTTGCTCCCGACGGGTGCAAGATGCTCTCCATCACGACGATCGCGTCCACGCGCTGCGTGCCGATGACCGGAGCCTCGGCTCCCATCAGGCGTCCGGCATAGGGCCGCAGATCGGGCGGCGGCCCGCCCGCGCGCACGCGGGCGACCGTCACGTGTGGGTGAAACCGCTGCGGCTCACGGGGGAAGCGCTGCTTCGCCAGCGCCGCGTCAAGCGCCCCGGCGAGCGCGCGCAACGCACCGGCGCCGTCGACGACGCCGGCCCAAACGACGCGGGGGGTCCGCAAGGACGGGAACGCGCCGCCTCCCGCGAAGGTCACGGCAAACGGATCGAACGGATCCGCGGCGGCCTGCGCGGCCCTGATGGCGCGGTTGAGCTCGGCGGCGGTGATGCCGCCCAAAAATCGCAGCGTGACGTGGAGCATGTCGGCGCGCACCCAACGCAGCGCATCATGCCCGCCCACGGCCTCTTGAATCGCGGAGACTACGTCCTCCTGGAGGCCGCGGGCCAGGGGCACCGCAAGAAAGATGCGCCGCCTGGGCCCGGCGCGGCGAGCATCGATGTTCGAGCTGGAGGACTCCATGCGTTCGCGCCGCCGCGGCGCGGAGCGACCGCCGCAGGCGCGGCCGGGCCCCGGACCCGAGGGAGGCTGCGCGGAGGATGCCGTCCGCGCGCCGTCAGCGGAGCAAGTGCAGCCGGATCATGTCGAGCGCGGACTGGCTGGCGAGATACTGGATGCCCGTCCGCCCGGGCTCCGTCCCGAAGCGAAACTCGCGCACGTCGGTCCCCTCGGCGTGCGCGAGCGCCAGAAACACCAACCCCACCGGCTTCGCCTCCGTCCCCCCCGTCGGCCCCGCGACGCCGGTGACCGCGATCGCGAGGTCGGTCCCTGCGCCGGCCCGCACGCCCTCGGCCATCGCGCGCGCGACCTCCGCGCTCACGGCGCCGTTGCGCTCCACCAGGGACCCGGGTACGCCGAGCCACCGCGTCTTCGCCGCGTTGCTGTACGTGATCACCCCGCCGTCGAGGTAACTGGACGCGCCGGGCGTGCGCGTGAGCCGGTGGGCCACGAGACCGCCCGTACACGACTCCGCCACGGCGAGCGTCACGCGGCGGTCCGCCAGCAGTCGCGCGACCACCTCGTCGAGCGGCGCGTCGCCGACCGCGTAGATCGCATTGCCGAGGCGCTCCCGGATCGCCCGCTCCGCGCCGTCGAGCAGCGGTTCCACGAGCGCCTCGGTCCCCCGGGCGGTAATCCGGACGTGGCACTCCCCGGTGTGCGCGTAGGGCGCGATCGTGGGGTTGGTGCTCGCGCGCATGAGATCGCGGAGCCGCTCTTCCACCAGGGATTCCCCGAGGCCCACGATGCGCGCGATGCGCGACCGGATGACCTCGCCGCCCGCGAGCCCGCGCTCCCGGAGATACGGCACGACATGATCCTCCAGCATGCCCTTCATCTCGCGGGGCACGCCGGGCGTAAACACCAGCGTCTTGCCCTCGTGTTCGACGATCACGCCCGGGGCGCTGCCGCGGGTGTTTGGCACCATGCGGGCGCCCCGCGGCAGCATCGCCTGCTTGACCTGCTGTCCCGTGAGCGGGCGGTTGCGCCGGCGGAAGAAGTCCTGGACGTGCGCCCACGCTTCCTCGTGCCGTTCCAGCGGGAGGCCGAGCAGTTCCGCGACCGCGGCGACCGTCAGGTCGTCGTCCGTGGGGCCCAATCCGCCCGTCGAGACGACGAGGTCGACGCGGCCGAGCGCGTTGGCAAACACCTCCTGCACGCGCGCCACGTTGTCGCCGACGGTGGAGCGGTAGTAGACGGCGATGCCGAGCGTCGCGAGCAGCGTGCAGATATACTGCGCGTTGGTGTCGACGATCTGACCGAGCAGGTGCTCGGTGCCGACCGAGACGATCTCCGCCTTCGTCACGGGGCCGTCCCGGTGTAGGTTTCGTCCACCACGTCGCCGGGATTTCCGAGCCGCCCCACCGGCCGGCCGTTGACCGTCAAGGCGACCGCGCTCGCGTTGCCGATGCGCACGCTCAACTGTCGCTTCGCCTGCCAGACCTGCTGGTCTCCCGCGCTGAGAAATCCCTCGAACACGGTGATCCCATCGGCGACCGCCCGCACCCAGGACCGATCCGTGGCGATTGCGGCCACGGTGACCGGACCCGCTACCGCGCCACCCTGGGGCACGGCCCCCTGCTGCCCGGCGTTTGCCGGGGCGGACGCTTCCGCGGTCCCGGGCGGCGAGGCCTCGGTCGCCGGCTGCGCCGCCGGCACCGGCGGCGCAGCCGGCGCGCTCCCCGGAGATGCAGGCTGCCGTGACGCCGGCGGCGTCGAGGCCGCGGGCGTTGACGCGGCCCCGCCGGTTGCCCGGCGCGCCGCGCCGCCCGCCCCACTCCCGGGCGTCCCGCCGGCGGCGGACGGGGACCCCGGCGCGGACGACGCGATGCCCGGACCCGGCGCGCTCCCCGGAGCGGGCACGGCGCTCCCGACCGCGGGGCCCGTGCCGGGCCGGGAGACGACCGGGTTCTGCGGCGCAGCGTGCGATCCGGCCGGCGCCTCGCCCTGCACCGGCTCCCGGGTCTCCACGAATTGACGGACCTGAGTCAGAAAGATATACGCGACCACGATCACGCCGCAGACGAGGACGAGCGACGCGCCGATGGCAAACGTGCGCAGCGGGGACCGCCGTGTCACCGGGGTGATCCTGACGTCGGACGGCGACGCGCGCACCGTCACGCTGGCGGTAGGCACGACCGGACACATCAGCGCGATCTCGTCCGCGGGCAGATCGAGGTACGCCGCGTAGCCGCGGAGGAAGCCCCGGACGTACGTCGGGCCGGGGAGCCGGTCGAACGCCTCCTCCTCGAGGGCTTCCAGATACCGGCGGCGGATCCGGGTCCCCGCTTCGATGTCGTCGAGCGACAAGCCGCGGGCGACCCTGGCACTCCGCAGCCTCTCGCCGACCCCGAGCATATCCATCACGCCAGGCGTGTTCTTGGGCTCGAAATGAGTTTCCTGCGGCCGCGGGCACGTATCCGGCTGCGTCCGGGCGGCCGTATCGGCCGTGCGAAGCGCTCACACGGCCCGCACGGTCAGCGCTCGTCCCCCTCGGCCGCCCCGGGCCGCGCGACCCCCTCCCGCAGCACCCGCTCCAAGTCGTCCACGCCCACGAGCACGTCGCGGGGGCTGCTCCCCTGGGACGGCCCGACGATCCCCCGTTCTTCCAACTGGTCGACCAGCCGCGCCGCCCGCACATATCCGATGCGCATCTTCCGCTGCAGCAACGACACCGATCCGTACCCCGAGCGGACCACGAGCCGCGCGGCGTCGACCAGCAGCGCATCGTCGCCCGGCGACTCGTCGGATCCCGTGGACTCCGCCGCCTGCACGAGCGATTCCACGTACGCCGGTTCGCCCTGCGCCCGCCAGAAGCTCACGAGACGCTCGGTCTCGGCGTCGCTGATAAACGCGCCCTGCACCCGGAGGGGACGCGCCGCGCCGATCGGCGCAAACAGCATGTCGCCTTTGCCCAGCAACTTCTCCGCGCCCGGATGATCGAGGATGGTCCGGCTGTCCACGAGGGAGCTCACCGCAAACGCGATGCGCGACGGGATGTTGGCCTTGATGAGGCCGGTGATCACGTCCACCGACGGCCGCTGCGTGGCCACGAGCAGGTGGATGCCGGTGGCGCGGGTCATCTGCGCGAGCCGGCAGATGATCTCTTCGAAGTCCGCCGGCGCCACCATCATCAAGTCCGCGAGCTCATCGATGATGATGAGGATGAAGGCGAGCGGGCGATCCGGGTGCTGCGCGTTGAACGACTGGATATTGCGCACGCCGTCGCCCGCAAACATCTCATACCGGCTCTCCATCTCCTGGATGGCCCAACGCAGCTTCGCCGCCGCCTCACGCGGGCCGGTCACCACCGGGCTCAGGAGGTGGGGAATGCCGTTGTAGTTTGTGAGCTCCACGCGCTTCGGGTCGATCATCAGGAACCGTGCCTGCTCCGGCGTCGACCGAAACAGGATGCTCGCGATCATGCTGTTCAGCATGACGCTCTTGCCGGCGCCGGTGGCCCCGGCAATCAAAAGGTGCGGCATCGTGACGAGGTCCGTCACCACGGGCGCGCCCGCGGTGCCTTTGCCGATGGCCACCGCCAGCGGGGACCGTTGCGCGCGAAACTCGTCGCTCGCCAGCACCTCGCGCAGGTGGACCAGGCTCGCCCGCTCGTTCGGCAGTTCCACGCCGATCGCCGACTTGCCCGGGATCGGCGCCTCGAGGCGGACGCTGCTCGCGGCCAGGGCCAGGGCGATGTCGTTCTGCAGGCTCGTGATCCGCTGCACCTTCACCCCCGGCGCCGGCTGCAACTCGTACCGCGTGACGACGGGACCGGTCTCCCAGCGCACCACGCGCGCCTCGACGCCAAAGCTCGCGAGCGTCCGCTCGAGGTGTCGCGCGACCTCCTCCGGGTCCACCTTGCCGGTCCGGCCTTTGCCGGACTGAAAGGCATCGAGAAGCGACAGGTCGGGCAGCGTATACGCGCGCGGCGGAGGTTCCGGGAACGGCAACGCCTCTTGGGCAACCGCCGTCCGCCGCCGCCGGGATCCACCGGACAGCCCCGGCCCGGTCGCGCCACGGCTCGGGATCGGCGCCGCGGCGACGGTCGGTTGGGCTTCCTCCGCGTCGCCGCCGGGCGCGCCATCCTCCGCCCGGCCGGTCGATGCCTCGCCTATGACGTCCGCGGAAGCAGGCCCGGCGGCGCCGGCATCGTCCGGCCGGTCCATCTCGCCGTCGGCCACATCGTCCGCGTACGGTGCGAGCCGGCGCGCCGCCGCCGGCGTCTCCGCATCGAAGCGATCGTGCACCGAGACCGGCGCGCCGCCGGCGGAGGCGAGCAGCGGGTCGAGCGCGGGCGAGCCCGCGCGGACCCGGTGGCCCGGCAGCGCGGCCCGCGCGCGTTCGGCGGCATGCGCCAGCGCCGTCCCCGCGGCTTGGCCGCCGGCCTGGATCGCCCGGCGGCACGCTGGGCCCGCCCGGCGGAGGGCCGCCAGGCTCAGCGCGGCCGCCGCCGTCCCGAGCGCGCGGAATCCCGCGACGACCCACGCGCGCAGCGCCGCCAGGACCTGCCACAGCGCGCGGAACACGTCGGTAAACGAGGTGCCGGAGATCAGCATGAGGGCCAGCCCGGCGCCCAGCAGCGTAGCGGTCCACAGCCCGGGCTCTCCGAGCGCTCGCCGGAGGAGGACCTCGAGCGCGGCGCCGACGTAGCCGCCCCCCTTGCGGCCAACGGCCGCCGTCCACTCCTCGCCGGCGGGGTATCGCAGGTGAAGCGCGATCAGCGCCACGATGTAGCCGAGCAGCACCCCGGTGAGCCGCGCGCTGAGGCGCAGGCGCCGGCGCACGAAGAAGACGAGGCCGAGCAGCCCGAGAAAGACGGGGACGCAGACGACGCCGGCGCCAAAGCCTTGTCCGAGACGGGCCACGATCCAGCGCGGCGCCGCGGCGGTCTGGTGAGGGACCAGGCTGACCGCGCTGAGGACGGCCAGCGCAATCAGCGCGGCCCCGACGGTCTGCGCGCCTCTACCGCGGGACGCCCTGCGCCTGGCCATTCGATGCTCCGCTGGTACGATGCGATGCCGTCATCGTGAGTCCGTCTCCTGCTCCGATGAAACGATCCGCTGCGACGCCTGCTTCGATTATACGTCTATACTTCGACCAGCATCGGCAGAATCATGGGTTGACGCCGGGTCTGCTCAAACAAATACTTCGCGAGGGCCTCCCGGATGGCCGTCCGCACCGCGGTCCAATCGGGCGTGCCGCGTTGCCGGGACCGGGCGACCGCGTCTTTGATGCGCCGCTTGGACTCGTCGATCAACTCGCCGGACTCGCGCATGTACACGAAGCCGCGCGACACAATGTCGGGCTCCATCAACAGCTCGCCCGACTGCCGGTCCAGCGCCACGAGGGCGATCAGCATGCCGTCACGCGCGAGCTGGCGGCGGTCGCGCAGGACGATCGCCCCGACGCCGCCCAGGCCGTCCACGAGCACTTCTCCCGCGTCGACGGCGCCCGCGCGGGTGATGCGACCGTCACCCACCGCGACGATGTGCCCATTCTCCGCCAGCAGGCTGCGCTCCTCCGGCACGCCGACGCTGCTCGCCAAACGCCGGTTCAAGACGAGATGGCGGTACTCGCCGTGCACGGGCAGGAAAAAGCGCGGCCGGAGCAGCGTGAGCATCAGCTTGAGCTCTTCCTGGCAGGCGTGTCCGGACGCGTGCACCCCCGCGCCGTGGATCACCTCCGCGCCCTGGCGGTACAGATGGTTGATGGTCCGCGCCACCATGCCCTCGTTGCCGGGGATCGGCGATGCCGAGAAGATCACCGTGTCGCCGGCCTTGATGCTCACCGTCCGGTGCTGGCCGGTGGCCATCCGGCTCAGGGCGGACAGGGGTTCACCCTGGCTGCCCGTGGTGAGGATCGTCGCGTGCCGGTCGGGCAGATGCCGCACCTGCTCGAGCGGCACCAGGGTGGACCGGGGCACCTTGAGGGCCTGGAGCTCGGTGGCAATGGCGACCGTGTCGACCATGCTCCGGCCGGCGATGGCGACCTTGCGGCCGTGGCGGGCGGCGGTCTCCAGGACCTGCTGAATGCGGTGCAGGTTGCTGGCGAACGTCGTCACGAGAACCCGGCCCCGCGCTCGGGCAAACACCTCGTCGAGCGCGCCGCCGACGGTGCGTTCGGACGGCGCGTAGCCGGGGCGCTCGACATTGGTGGAATCCATCAGCAGCACCGTCACGCCGGCCTCGCCGATCTCCGCGAGCCGGGAAAAGTCGGCCGGTTGCCCGTCGATCGACGTCGGATCGAACTTGAAATCCCCGGTGCAGACGACCACGCCGGTGGGGGTGCGCACGACGACCGCGCACGACTGAGGAATGTTGTGGTTCACGTGGACGAGCTCGATCTCAAAGGGCCCGACCTGCACGGGCTGCCGTGGCTGGACCGCAACCCCGGTCATCTTGGGGGCCTGCGGCATCTCCTCCACCCGCCGGCGCGCGAGCCCGAGCGTCAGCGGCGTGCCGTACACGGGCGCGGGCCGCGTCTGCAGCAGGTACGGCAGGCTGCCGACGTGGTCCTCGTGACCGTGCGTAAGCACGATCCCGTGGAGCGTGCCCCCGGAGGCCAGGAACCGGTAGTCGGGGATCACGAGGTCGATCCCGAGCATCTCCTCGTCCGGAAACGCCAGCCCGGCATCCACGACGAGCATGTCGGCGCCCACGCGAAGCACCGTGCTGTTTTTGCCGATCTCGCCGAGGCCGCCGAGCGGGATGATCTCGAGGCCAGGGCCGGTCCGCCTCGGCGGAGCAGGGCGCGGGGAGGTGCGGCCCCGGTGCCGGCGGCTGCGCCGCCGCGGCGCGGCGCGGGTCCCCGCGGATGCGGGCGGTCCCGGCTGAGCCGCCCGATCGGATGCCATCACCCGCGCGGCCGCTCGTCCACGAGCCCCCGCAACGCCGCCGCGTCCCGGAACAAGACGGGACGCGCCCCCGGGTTGCGGAGCGCATAGGACGGGTGGTACAAGGGCAGAATCGTGAGGGCTCCGCGGTGCTGGGGACGTCCGTGGACGCCCGCAATGCGCGCACCGGGGAGCATCACCTCGAGCGAGTGACGGCCGAGGGTGACGACGATCCTGGGGCGAATCAGGGCAAGCTGCGCGCGCAACCACGGCAGGCACGCCGCCACTTCCGCCGGCGCGGGCGGCCGATCGCGCCGCGGGGTGGTCGCGGTCGCCGCCCGATCCTTGATCACGTTCGTGATGTAGACGTCGGCCCGCCGCAGCCCGGCGTGCGCCAGCAGCTCGTCCAGCAGCCGCCCGGCCCGGCCGACAAACGGCCGGCCCGTCTCGTCTTCCTGCCGTCCCGGCCCCTCGCCGATGAGGACGATCGATGCCGACGGGTTCCCTTCACCGGGGACGCCTCGCGTGCGGGTGCGCCACAACGGGCACCGCCGGCAGCGCCGGATGCGCGCGTGCAGGGCCTCGAGCCGGTCGCCGGTGCGGGATCGACCGCCGCTCAGGCTGCCACCGGCGCCAGCGCGAGCTGCGTGAGCACCGCCGCGATCTGCTCCCGCTCCGCCGCGGTCGCCTCGACGAGCGGCAGGCGCAGCCCGCCCGCGTCGAATCCGGTCAACTGCAAGGCGGCCTTGACCGGCGTCGGGTTCGATGTGATGAACAACACCTTGAACAACGGCAGCAACCGCAGGTGCAACTCCGTGGCCCGGCGGACGCTACCCGCCAGAAAGGCATCGATCATCTCGCCGATCTCCCGGGCGGCGACGTGCGCGGCGACGCTCACGACGCCGGCTCCGCCGACCGCGAGCAGCGGCAGCGTCAGGCTGTCGTCCCCGCTGTAGAGCTTGAACTCCGGGGGCGTGAGCCTGCGAATCTGCGACATCTGATCGAGGTTGCCGCTGGCCTCCTTGATCGCGACGATGTTCCGCACCTGGGCGAGGCGCGCCACGGTGGCGGGTTCGCAGTTCACCGCCGTCCGGCCCTGGATGTTGTAGAGCATCACCGGAAGCCGCGTGCTGTCCGCGACGGCCTTGAAGTGCTGGTAGAGTCCCTCTTGAGACGGTTTGTTGTAGTACGGGTTAACGAGCAGGACGCCGTCGCATCCGGCGCGCTCGGCCTCGCGCGTCAGGTGGATGCTGTGCGCGGTGTCGTAGGTGCCGGTGCCCGCGATCACGGCGGCCCGCGCGCCCACCGCGTCCCGGACGGTCCGGAAGAGACGCACCTTTTCCTCGTCGCTCAGGGTCGGCGACTCGCCGGTCGTACCGCAGACGACGAGCCCGTCGGATCCCGAGTCGACGAGCCGCTTTGCGAGCGCCGCCGCCTTGTCGTAATCCACCGCACGGTTGGCATCCATGGGCGTGACCATGGCGGTGATCACCCGTCCGAACTCGACCATCCCCGTCACCTCCCCCGGCTCGCCTCACGTCGTCTTGGCGCGTGTGTACCAAGACGTTCAGGACTCCCGGCGCCGGCTCCTGCACCCGCGGCGCGGATTCGTCATCCCGCCCGGATCTCGGACAAGAAGCCGTCCCGCACGACCGCCTCCGCGATCTGCACCGCGTTGAGCGCGGCCCCCTTGCGCAGGTTGTCCGCCGCGGCGAAGAACGCGAGCGCGCCGGCGCCGTCCGTGCGAATCCGGCCGACCACGCACGGGTCCCGGCCGGAGGCGGCGAGCGCCGTCGGGTAGCGGCCGGCGGCGGGATCGTCCATCACCTCGACCCCGGGCGCGGACGCCAGGATCGCTCGCGCCTCCTCTGGGGCGATCGGCCGGGAAAACTCCGCGTGCACCGCGACGCCGTGCGCCCGGAGCGTGGGGACCCGGACGCAGGTGACGCCCACGGCGACGTCCGGCGCGTCCAGCATCTTGCGCAGCTCCGCCCCCAGCTTGACCTCCTCGCTCGTGTGCGCGCCGCGGAACGACCCCACCGCGGGGATCACGTTCATCGCGATCGCGTGCCGGAACGCGGCGCCGCCCGGCGCGGCGGGCGGCGCCGCGGATGCCGCCGCGTCCCGCACCTCCGACCACAGTTGGGAGACGCCCGCCTGTCCCGCGCCCGAGACCGACTGGTACGAGCACGCGATGAGACGGCGCAGGCCCGCGGCCCGATGCAGGGGCGCCAGCGGCACGGCGATCGTGGCCGTCGTGCAGTTCGGGTTGGCGATGATCCGCCGCGGTGCCCGCCGCAGGGCCGCCGGGTTGACCTCGGGGATGACCAGGGGCACGTCCGGCGCCATGCGGAACGCCGCCGAATTGTCGATCACGAGCGCCCCGCGCTCGGCCGCGACCGGCACCCAGGCCTCCGCGACGTCATCCGGCGTGTCGAAGATCGCGATGTCCACGTCATCGAACGCGTCCGCCGCAACCGGGGCGACGGTCAGCTCACCGATGCGCAGCCCGGCGGACCGCGGCGACGCCAAGGCGCGGAGCCGCGCCACGGGAAACCGGCGCGCCGCGAGGATCTCCAGCGCTTCGCGCCCGACCGCGCCCGTCGCGCCCACGACCGCAACCGTGTACCCGCTCATGATGCACCCCCCCTCTACAGCTCCAGCACGCGCTCCAGGCCTTCCACGAGGTCCGACACCGTCCCCACGCGCTCGATCGCAAGCATCAGGCCGGGCATAAACGACTCCTCGCTCAACGAATCGTGGCGCAGCCGGAGCGTCTCCCCTGGCCCCCCAAAGAGCACCTCTTGATGCGCCATGAGGCCCGGGAGCCGCACGCTGTGCACGCGGACGCCCGCCACCAGGCCGCCCCGGACGCCGGCCACGAGCTCCGTCTCGGTCACCGCCGGCGGGGGCGTCTCCGCGCGGGCGGCCGCGATGAGGTGCGCCGTCCGCGCCGCCGTGCCGGACGGCGCGTCCCGCTTGCGATCATGGTGCAGCTCGGTGATCTCCACGTGCGGGAAGAACCGGGCGGCCTGCCGGGCAAACTCCATCATCAGGACCGCGCCCAGGGCAAAATTCGGCGCGAGGAGCACGCCCACACGCTCGGCGCGGCACCGCTCGCGCAGCCGTTCCACCCCCGCCGCGGGCAGGCCCGTCGCGCCGATCACCGCCGGCACGCGGTGATCGAGCGCCGCTTCGGCATGCTCCACCGCGGGTTCTCCACGGCTCAGGTCGACGAGCACGGTCGGCCGTCCCTCGAGAAACAGTTCCGCGAGATCGGCTACGATCGGCACGCCCAGCGTGCCCGCGCCGGCGACGACGCCGGCGTCCTGGCCGACGGACGCCGCTCGGCCGAGCGCCCCGACCAGCAGCATGTCGTCGCGGCGCGCGATCGCCCGGATCGCCGCCCGCCCCATGCGGCCGGCGGCTCCTGCCACCGCGACCCTATGCACGCTCATGACGCTCCACCTCCGCCCGCAGTGCGTCGGCCAGACCCGCGTGGTCTTCAAACGGGCCGATCGCGGCGAGCGACGCGCGCCCCGGCACGAACAACTCGGCCGCGACGCGATGCACGTCGTCCGCGCTCACCGCCTCGACCTCGGCGACGATCTCATCCAGCGTGAACTGCCGCCCGAAGTACTGCTCCGACCTGGCGAGCTTGCTCATCCGGCTGCCGGGCGTCTCGAGATCGAGCATGAGGCTGCCCTTCAACGACTCCTTCGCCCGCGCGAGGACTTCGGCCGTGATGCCGTCCCGGGCCCAGGCCAGGTTGTGGAGGACCAGCCGCACGACCTGGCACGCGGCCGCGGGGCTCGTCCCACAATACACGACGAACGCCCCCACGTCCCGGTACGCGGCGTGATAGGTGGACACGGCGTAGGCGAGCCCCCGCTCCTCGCGGATTTCGTGGAACAAACGCCCGCTCATCCCGCCGCCGAGCACCGTATCCAGCACGGCGAGGGCGTACCGGTCGTCGTGGGCTTCCGGGTAGCCCGGCACGCCGACGCACAGGTGCACCTGCTCGATGTCCTTGTGCCGGAGCGCGATGCCGGTGCGGGGGCGCGGCGCGGACAGGTCCACCGGCGCCCGATGCCCCGTCCACCCGCCAAACCAGCGTTCCACGAGCGCCACGACCGCGTCGTGTTCGAGGCGCCCCGCCGCGGCGACGATGGCCGCGTCCGGCCGGGAGTGGACGTCCATGAACCGCATCAATTCGGTCCGGCCGATGGCCTGCACCGTCTCCCGCACGCCCGCGACCGGCCGACCCAGCGGATGATCCGGCCACAGCGACGCGGCGAACACGTCGTGCACGAGGTCGTCGGGCGCGTCCTCGTACATGCGGATCTCTTCCAGGATCACCTGCCGCTCCCGTTCGAGCGCGTCCGGATCCCACGCGGGGTCCAGCAGCATATCGGAGAGGACCGCCATCGCCTCGTCCAGGTGGTCGCTCAGCACGCGCACGTAGTAGCAGGTATGCTCCTTGTCCGTGAACGCATTCAGGTGCCCGCCGATCGCGTCCATCGCCTGCGCGATCGCGAGGGCCGACCGGGAACGCGTCCCCTTGAACAAGGCGTGCTCGATGAAATGGCACATGCCGAGGTGCGGGAGATCCTCGTAGCGCGAGCCGACGTCGATCCAGACGCCGAGCGAGGCGGTGCGCACGTTGTCCATGGGCTCGGTCAGCACAACCAGCCCGCTTGGTAGCACCGTCCGCCGATACGTCGCCTGATCAACTGCCATCGCTGGCCGTGTACCTCCGGGATCGTCGCCCGTCGAGCCGGCTCGCCGCCACCCGCGTCCGCGCGATAATCGAAAAGCCCCCTCGCGGAGGCTTCTCTCACGCAAGAGCCGGCGCCCGTGTTACGATCGCGGCTTTCGATGCGGCCGGTGGCCGCGCTCGCCTCGCGGACCGCGGTCGTACCGCCCCGGCCGCGCCGTCCCCGTGGGCGCGTCCGCCGGCGGCGCCGCCTCGCCCCCAGGGGCAGGCTCGCCGTCGGGGATCAACCCGCGCCGCGTCAGGTTGACACGCCCCAGGTTGTCGATCTCCTTGACCCTCACCTCGATCTCGTCCCCGACCTTGACCACGTCCTCCACCCGGCCGACCCGATGATTGGACAGCTCCGAGATGTGGACGAGCCCCTCTTTGCCGGGGAAAATTTCCACGAACGCTCCAAAGTTCATCAGCCGGGTGACTTTGCCCTTGTACACTTCGCCCGGCTTGGCCTCCTTGACGATGTCTTCGATCATGCGCTGCGCCTGCGCGGCGGCCTCGGCATTCGCGGAGGCGATCAGCACGCGGCCGTCTTGTTCGATGTCGATCTTGACGCCCGTCTCCGCGGTGATCTTGTTGATGATCTTGCCGCCCGGACCGATGACCTCGCGGATGCGGTCGGGGTTGATGTAGATCGTGTAGATCCGCGGCGCATAGGGAGACATCTGGGGACGCGGCGCCGGGATCGTGCGCTCGATCAGGTCGATGATCGTCATGCGCGCGTCGCGCGCCTGGGCCAGGGCCCGCTCGAAGAGCGCCCGCGAGAGCCCCTTGATCTTGATGTCCATCTGCAGGGCCGTGACGCCGTCCCGCGTCCCGGCCACCTTGAAATCCATGTCCCCCATCGCATCTTCGATCCCCTGGATGTCGGTGAGGACCGCCGCGCGGCCGTCCCCGTCGCCGCCGGTGATCAGCCCCATGGCGATCCCGCCGACCGGCTTCGCGATGGGCACCCCCGCGTCCATGAGCGCCAGCGTGCTCCCGCACACCGACGCCATCGACGTGGACCCGTTGCTCTCGAGGACCAGCGACACGAGCCGGAGCGTGTACGGGAACGTCTCCTCGGGTGGAATCATCGGCTCGAGCGCGCGCTCGGCAAGCGCGCCGTGGCCGATGTCGCGCCGCCCCGGCGAGCGCAGCGGCCGCGTCTCGCCGACGCTGTAGGGAGGGAAATCGTAGTGGTGGAGGTACCGCTTCCGGTCGCGCAGGCTGAGATCATCGATGATCTGCTCGTCCTCGCCGGTGCCGAGCGTACACGTCGTCAGGACCTGCGTTTGGCCTCGGACGAACAGCCCCGAACCGTGCACCCGCGGCAGGAGCCCGACGCGGGCGCTGAGCGGCCGGATCTGCGTCGGACTCCGTCCGTCGGTCCGGACCCCGTCGTCGAGGATCATGCGCCGGACCTCGGTCTTCGTCAGTGAATCGACGCAGTCGCCGATGGCCCGGGCCTGGCCCGGGAACCGTTCGGTGAGCTCGTCCTGGACCGCGCTCGCGACGTCCGCGAGCGCGCTCTCCCTCGCCAGCTTGTCGGGGGTGCGCAACGCGGTCGCCAGGCGGGGTCCGGCCGCCTCCCGCACCGCCGCGGTGAGCTCCGCCGGCGGCACCGCGAGCACCGGTGTGATCTTGGGACGGCCGGCCTGCCGGACCAGCTCGGCGATGGCCTCCGTGATGCGTCGGATCTCGGCGTGCGCCAGATCCAACGCCTCGAGCAGCACCTCTTCGCGGACCTCTCGCGCCCCGGCCTCGACCATCGTGATCGCATCGCGGGTCCCAGCCACCACGAGGTCCAGGGCCGTGGCCTTCTGGTCAATGAGCTGCTGCGACGGGTTAACGATGAGCCGGCCGTCGACGAGCCCGATCCGCACCGCCGCGACCGGACCGTCCCAGGGGATCGGCGAGATCGCGAGCGCCGCCCCCGCGCCGGTCACGGCGAGCACGTCGGTCGCGTTCTCCTGATCGGTGCTGAGCACCGTCGCGATCACCTGCACGTCGTTGCGGAACCCCTTGGGAAACAGCGGCCGGAGCGGCCGGTCGATCAGCCGGGACGTCAAGACGGCGCGCTCGCCGGGCCGCCCCTCGCGTTTGAAGAAACCGCCGGGGATCTTCCCGGCGGCGAACATCTTTTCTTCGTAGTCGCAGGTCAGCGGAAAGAAGTCGATCCCTTCGCGCGGGCTCGTTGACATCGTCCCCGTGACCAAGACCATGCTGTCCCCGCTGCGGACGACGACCGCGCCGCTGGCCTGTTTGGCAAGTTCCCCCGTCTCGATCGATAGCGGCCGTCCGGCGACCTCGACCTCGACCCGTCCCACTCGCGGCTCTGCGCTCATTCGCGTTCCGTCCTCCTCATCCACCGGCAATACTCATGGCTCGGCGCTCCAGGCACTCCCGGGGCCGGGCACAATGCGCCTGCGCGAACCAGCCGCGGCGCGCACAGCCGGACACGCTGGCGACGCCGGCCGCATCCGCGGGCTGCGCGATTATCGACGGAGGCCGAGCCGTTCCACGAGCGCCCGGTAGCGCGCCGTGTCGTGCCGGCTCAGGTACGTCAACAGACGCCGGCGCTGCCCCACCATCTGCAGCAGACCGCGGCGGGAATGAAAGTCTTTCTTATGCACCTTGAGATGTTCGCTCAGATGCGAAATCCGGTCGGTCAATCTGGCGATTTGGACTTCGGGGGATCCGGTGTCGGTGGGATGCCTCCGAAATTCGCCTGCCACACGCTGCGCCGGTTGCGCTCCTTCGGTACTCACGTGGTCCACCTCCTCGCGGCCGCTTCGTGGCGGCCGGCCGGGACGCCGCCGGAGCTACGGTCGTCCCCGCCGCACGATAGCTTCATTATAACACGCTCGCGCGGGCGCATGGCGAGGCACCCGGAGGGCGCCCGACCGCTCGGTCTCCACGCCGCGAAGGCGCCCGGCGCGCTCAGCGGACGCGCTCGATGTAGGACCCCGTGCGGGTGTCGACGCGAACGACTTCGCCCGTTTCCACGAACAGCGGGATTTGCACGACGGCCCCGGTCTCCAGGGTCGCCGGCTTGGTCGCACCGCTCACCGTGTCGCCGCGAATCCCCGGTGCGGTTTCCACGATGCGCAGATCGACGGAGTTCGGCAGCTCTGCGCCGATCGGCTTCTCTTCGTGAAAGACCACCGTGACATCGGTGTTCTCGCGCAGAAATCGGACGGCATCACCGAACAACGCGCGGGGGAGCGGCATTTGCTCGAACGTGGTCTTGTCCATGACGATGTACTCGTCGCCGGTCGTGTACAGGTACTGCATCGTTTTCTTTTCCAGATAGACGAGCGGCACCCGCTCGCCCGCTCGGAACGTCCGCTCGGTCGTGGAGCCCGTCTTGGTGTTGCGGACCTTGGCCTTTACGTAGGCCGGCCCCCGGCCAACCTTGACGTGCTGGGACTCGATGATGGCGTACAGGTCGCCGTCGAGGAGCACGTGGACGCCGGGACGGAAATCATTGCTCGAGATCACGCCGCATCACCCACCGGGAGTGTACCGGCCGCCCGACGCCGTTGTCAACCAACGGCCGGCGGCGGACGGCGGCGGATCGCGCGCCGCCGCTCACCACGGGCGGACCTGCTCAAACGGGCAGCTCGATGAGCTCCTTAGGCGCGTGCGTGAGTACACGACAGCCGTCCGCGGTCACGACGACATCGTCCTCGATCCGAACGCCGCCCCACCCCGGCAGGTACACGCCGGGTTCGATCGTCAGCACCATGCCGGCTTCCAAGGGCACGTCCATCCGTGGCGACAGCGCCGGCCCTTCGTGGATCTCGAGCCCGATCCCGTGGCCGAGCCCGTGCCCGAACGCCTCACCGTACCCGGCGGCGGCGATGATCTCACGGCCGGCCTGGTCGACCGCCCGGGACGACGCCCCCGCACGCACGGCTTCGATCGCGCCGCGCTGCGCCCGCAACACGACCGCGTAGATCTCGCGTTGCCGTTCGTCGGCGCGTCCGAGCACAACCGTGCGCGTACAGTCGGACGTATACCCGTCGCATACGGGTCCGAAGTCCACCGTCACTAGGTCGCCGGCCTGCAGGACGCGACCGGTCGCCCGCCCGTGCGGGAGCGCGGAGCGCGGACCGCTCGCGAAGACGAGATCGAACGAAAGCCTTTCCGCTCCCGCGCGGCGCATGAACGCCTCGAACTCCACCGCCGCGTCGCGCTCCGTCATCCCGGGGCGCAGCACGGTGAGGACGTGGGCGAATCCGGCATCCGATATCTTGGCCGCCCGCTCGATCGCGGCGACTTCCTCCTCGTCCTTCACCCAACGCAGGCGGTCCACGTCCGCAAGCGGCACCAACTCCGCCGGCCGCAGCTTCTCGCGCAGGCGCTCCGCCTGCGCGTACGGCACGGACTCCGCTTCGAAGCCGATCCGGCGCAGCTCACGCGGCCGTACCGCTTCGGCGAGCGCGCCCGGAAGATCCGTCGCGCCCCGGACGATCTCGCACCCCGGCGCCTGCTCGGCGGCCTGCTCATAGTAGCGAAAGTCGACGACCAGGAGCGCCGCGTCCCGGGTCACCACGCCGATGCCGGCGGAACCGCTAAACCCGGTCACGTATCGCCGGTTTTCGTCCTTCGAGAGCAACAGGGCATCCACGCCGGATGTCCCGAGATAGCGGCGAGCTCGGTCGATATGGTCCTTCATCCTTCCCTCCTCGGAGCTTGCGCCGCTGCACGGCACATCCGGGTCGCCGCGAGTTCGGCGTCGCGCTACTGCGCACCGCGCAACATGATCCGCTCCACGATCCGCACCAGGCGGGTCAGCGGGTACTCCTGAGCGCTCTGGGGCCGGACCAGAATGGTCTGCAGACCCAGCCGGTTTCCCCCCAACACGTCGGTAAACAGCTGATCGCCGATGAGCGCCGTGGTGTCGGCCGTCGTCCCCATGAGCGCGAGCGCCCGGCGCAACGCGCGGCGACGCGGCTTCATGGCGCCGGTGAGCGCCGGCACGCCGAGGACGCCGGAGAGCGCGGCCACCCGGTCTCCGCCGTTGTTACTCACGATGCACAGCGCGAGTCCGGCGCCACGCGCCCGGCGAATCCACGCCACAAGCATCTGGGGCGCCTCATGGGCGCCCCACGGCACAATCGTGTTATCGAGATCCAGGATCACGCCGCGGATGCCGCGCGCCGCGAGCCCCTCGACATCGATGTCATAGATGCTGTCGGTCCGTAGCGTGGGCCGGAGCCATCGGTGCACGGCCGCGCGTTCCGCCTCGGAGTCGGCCGCCCGGTCCTAGTGAGACGTGGAGCCCGGACCTTCGGTGGATCCGCGCTCGTCCTCGGACAATTCCTCGTCCGCTTCGTCGGCCGACTCCTCGTCCGCGTGCGTGTCCTCAAAGACCTGCCGGACCCGCTCGAACTCGGCATCGTCCTCGATCGTCACGAGCGCGTCGTCCTCCATGCGAAAGATGACCGCGGTGTCCGACTCTTCGCCATCCGCCATGGGCTGGAGGATCGCATATCGCCGTTCATCGACGTCGAGAACATCCACGATGTTGAACTCGTGCTCCGTTCCATCTTCATCAAGGAGGGTAATCACATCCGCGCTCTCAGGCACCGTACGAACCTCCTTGCATCTCGATGCCCGCCACCGGTCCCTATCGGCCCATCGTGCGCGGTCACCTGCGGCGATTCGATCTTCAGTCTCTGTCACAACCAGCGCGATCACAAATGCAAAACAGAGGATAGCACTCGATGGACGCGGGTGTCAACGCGACAGTGGGCGTTTTGGGCGTTTGCGGCGCGCACCGCCGGCGTTGACGCGGCGAACCGATAGAGAAGCGGCGGTGGCGTGCACCGCCGCTTCCCGATTTCAGCTGCGAGTGGTGTGCGTATATGGTGTAGTGTCTGCGTCAGGCGCTTCTTGATTCGAGCAACCGCGTCCTAGTGCCCACCGTTCCCCTGATCGTGGCCATTGCCGCCGTCGCCGTTGCCGTCACCAATGTTGCCCTTGCCACTATTGCCGCCGCCGTTGTTGTTGCTGCTGTTGTTGTTGTTGTTGTTGTTGCCGCCCTTGTTGCCACTACCGCTATTGCCACCACCGTTGTTGCCACCACCGCTATTGCCGCCGCCGTTGTTCCCGCCACCCTTGTCACCACCGCTATTGCCGCCGCCCTTGTTGCCAGCGCCGTTGTTGCCACCACCGCTATTGCCGCCGCCCTTGTTGCCGCCGTGGTCGCCGCCGTTGTTGTTCTCTCCGCCCTGACCGTTGCTGTTGTCGTCTCCCTTGCCGCTGTTTCCGTGCTCCCCGTGCCCGTTATTGCCGCCACCGCCGTTATTGCCGCCGCCGTTATTCCCGCCACCGTTGTTGCCACCGCCGTTATTGCCGCCGCCGTTGTTGCCGCCGCCGTTGTTGCCGCCGCCGTTGTTCCCGCCACCCTTGTCACCACCGCCATTATTGCCGCCGCCGTTGTTCCCGCCACCCTTGTCACCACCGCCATTATTGCCGCCGCCGTTGTTCCCGCCACCGTTATTGCCGCCGCCGTTGTTGCCGCCACCGTTGCTGCCGCCGCCGTTGTTCCCGCCACCCTTGTTGCCACCGCCGTTGTTACCGCCGCTCCCGCTACCGCTGTTGTTGCTGGCATCGCCGCCGCGCGCGTCGTTGCCCGCGTCAGGCCCCAGCGACCCGATCGTGCCCTGCGCCGGGAAGGCCAGCACGTCAACTTGGCCGGCCACTTGGTTCCCATCGACCATGCCCGAGACGACGATCACCTGAGCGCCGACGAACTGTGACAGCGCGCAAAACGACTGACCGCCTTCGTCGCCAACAGTGACCCCGGTGCCATTGGTGACCTTGAAGCCTTGCACGCCGGCCGGCGTCCGCACATTCAACGTCAGCCCCGAGCAATCGGCCGACACGAGTGTGCCCTGCGTCCGCGTCACCACCGGCGCGGTTTGCGCCTGCCCTGCCAGCGGAATACCCCATAGGGTAACGGCGGCACCCAGCAGGCCAATCAACGCCGCCCCGTATCGCGATCTATGCTGCATCTTGTGTACACCCCCGGTTTGTCAGTGCGCCGGCGTCGCCGGCGGGTGAAGCCAAAAAACAAGAAGCTGGACTGCGTATCTGGTCCAGCTTCGGCAGCCCCGCTAACCTGATGACGCCAGGTCCGGCGGCTTTGCGTCTCCGCGTTACCGCGGATTTGCCGTTATCGGCCGGAGATCGTACGTGGTGCGACCTTACTGCGATTGCTTCATCTGACGCACCCCCGGTGAACCTGCCGCACCCTCCTTTGCGCGCCGCCGACTCGGTCCCGGGTCGTCGAACTATGTCGCATCAAAAACAAGAAGCCGGACGACTGCATGTCCAGCTTCGGTAGCCCCGCTGACCTAGCGTTGCCAGGTCCGGCGGCTTTGCGTCTCCGCGTTACCGCGGATTTGCCGTTATCGACCGGAGGACTCACGGGCCGTTTATGCTATTCGTTTGTCGCAGGTGAGCGTACCATCGGAGGATGTGGTGGTCAATTCGGTCGTTCGCGTCACGAAATCGATACCGGCCGATCCACATTACTGTTCGAACGATACACCGGCGCGCAACATCGGTGGAAGACCGGAGTAGTGTGCGGTTAGATTCGGTGCGTCGAGGCGCCGGGCGGACAGACCGGTCTATTGCCCGGCCGCCAACGTGCTATAGGCCCCGCGTCTTTGATCAGGGCGGGGAGCCCGCGCTGAGCACGTACGGGACTCGGCTACTCGGCGAAGTCCTCGGTCACCGCCAAACCGGCCGAACCGGCTTCGGCAACGCCGATGCCGATTCGGTGAAATTCGGGGTTCATGATGTTTTGGAAGTGGCCGGTGCTGGCCAAAAAGATCGTGTGCGCCTGGTCTACGGTCTGCGCGAGGGTCACGTTCTCGCCGACGAGCCCGGACCGAACAACCGGGGCCAGGCGGTCCAGAAACGAACGCCCTGTCAACGACCCATGCCCGACATAGCCGTGCACGGCCATGTCGGTCGAGTGCTCCCGCGCCACGAATCGGAGCGACGCGTCCATGTACAGATGCGGCAGCCCGCGCGCGGCGCGCGCCTCGTTCACGAGCCGGAGCAGCTCCGACTCCGCGCCGGCGTCGATGTCGGCGTGGGCCACCGACGTGTTGAGGAGCACCACCACATTCGAATCGCCCGCCGTTGAGCCGCTCGCGCTCGTGACGTGCGCCACCATGAGGCTTGCGACCACAAGGATGGATGCCGTGGCAAACTGTCGCGCCGTGCCGCTGCCAAGAATCCGCACCCGCTCGCCTCCTTCGGCAGCCCGGCCGACCCGCCCGCGCGGGTCCCGTGGCTTTGCGCCCCCCGGTTACTCGAGGTTCGCCTTTTCGAGAAGTTCGCGGTATTTTCCCGTGTGCCCGTATTTAATAAGTAGCTGGATCGCCGGCGGCCTTGGCCGCTCCGACCGCCGAACCTGCGATCCAGCCGTGCGTAGCATAGCGTCCGCGCCGTAGCGCAGTCAACGATCGCTCCTGAGTCGAACGGTCAATGTTCGTCCACGACGTCCTCGGACGCGGCGAACGTCCGTTTGCCAATCGCCGGGCTCTCGTGAACACGATGCACGGATGCGTAGCGATAGCCGAGATAGGAGCGGCGGCTCGGGCGGCCCCAAGTTGGGCACCACCCGGGATGATGCGGCACACCGTCGTGAAGGTCCATGCCTCGATCCTCCGGGCGGCCTGCCTGAGCGCCGTCTGCGTGGCGGTCGCAGGGTGCTCCCTCGTGGCGTTGGTGCCGGAGCACCAAGAAACACCGCCGGCCGCGGTCAGCGTGGTCGTCGAGATTACCGGGAGCCCCGGGGTGACATTCGAGGGCTCGCTCGGCACCGCCGGAGCGACACGAACGATCTCGGGGCAGGTCCCGGCGACCTACACCGTGAACAGCGCGGTCGCGCTGGCCGTGAACGTCACGAACAAGGGCCCAGACGGCGACCTCACGGTCCGCGTGCTGCGGTCCGGCGCACAGGTAGCGCAGCGGACAACGCACGCCCCCTACGGGACCGTACTGCTCGTCTACAAGCCGTGACGCCGCGCCCGGAGCGCGGCATCATGCACAGGCGCTGACTGGCGGTTAGGCAACCCCGCCCGACGCCTCTGCCCGCTATGATCCTCAACCTCGTTCTGGCCGTGTACTGGGCGTTGCCGAGGCGTCCCCGGCGCCGGGAAAACCCGGGGGTTCCTTGACGTCACCGTCCGGCCCGTGCTACATTGGGCTTGCTTATCATATGGAAATGATTTACATATGAAAGGCACCCACGACCCGATCGCCGCCGACCGGCGGACCGGCGGCGCTGTCCGGCCCGTCGCGCGTGATGTTTCGACTGGCACGCCTCGGTCCGGCGCGGCCGTGCAGCTCGACGGCGCCTCGCTCGCGATCGCGGGCCGGCAGATCTGGACCGACCTATCCCTCACGATCGCGCGCGGGGAATTTTTGGTCGTGATCGGACCCAACGGGGCCGGCAAGACGTCGCTGCTACGGGTCCTGCTGGGTCTCGTGCCGCTGGTGCGCGGGCGCGCGCTGGTGCACGGCGAGGCGCCCCGGCGGGGCAACCCGGCGATCGGCTACATCCCGCAGCAGCGGGCGTTCGACCCCGAGCTCCCGCTGCGCGGGCGGGATCTTGTCGGCATGGGGTTGGACGGCCATCGCTGGGGAATCTCGCTGCGCCCCGGGGCGCAGCGAACACGCGTCGACGGCATCCTCGACCTTGTCGGCGCACGCGGGTATGCGGACGCGCCGATCGGGCGACTGTCCGGCGGCGAGCAGCAACGGCTGCGCATCGCGCAGGCGCTTATCGGCGATCCTTCCCTCCTCCTGTGCGACGAGCCGCTCCTGAGCCTGGATCTGCACTCGCAGGCGGTCGTCGTCGAGCTGATCGCCCGCTGGAGTCGCGAGCGCAACGCCACGGTGATCTTTGTCACCCACGACGTGAACCCGGTCCTGAGGGCCGCGCATCGCATTCTCCTGCTCACGGGCACCCGGTGGGGTGTGGACCGCCCCGACCGTATGTTGACGACGGAGACGCTGAGCAGCCTCTACGGCTTGCCGGTCGATGTCGTGCGTTACCGCGACCGCGTGGCGGTCTTGGGCATCGACGTGGGAGGCCACGATCCCGTCTCGCACGCGGAGCCGGGCTCGTGACCTCGCTGTGGGGCTACCCGTTCGTCCACCACGCGATCGAGGTCGGCGTGATCACGGCGGTGGTGGCCGGCGCGGCCGGCTATTTCGTCACGGCGCGCAACATGGGCTTCGCGGTTCACGGGCTCGCCGAGATGGGATTCACGGGCGCGGCGGGCGCCGTGCTCGCGGGCATCGCCCCCGAGGTCGGCCTGCTCGCCGCGTGCCTCCTGGCCGCGCTGGCCATCGGCCTGCTCGGCGTGCGGCTGCGTGAGCGCGACGTCGCGATCGGTACGGTCCTGGCATTCGGGTTGGGGCTCGGGGTCCTGTTCCTCGTGCTGTATACACGCTACGCGACCGAGGCCTTTAGCATCCTCTTCGGCGCGATTCTCGCCGTCGATGCCCAGGATGTCGTCCGCTCCGCGATCGTCGGAGCCCTGGTGCTGGCGGCGCTCCTCCTCGTCTACCGGCCGCTCCGGTTTGCGAGCATCGATCCCGAGGTCGCCGAGGCGCGCGGCATTCCGGTGCGGCTCATGTCCGTGGTGTTTCTGGTCATCCTGGCGCTTGCGGTCGCGGAAGCGGTGCAGGTCGTCGGGGTGCTGCTGATCGTGACGCTCCTCATCACCCCGGCGGGGGCCGCACGGCGGCTCACGGCACATCCCGGCCGGGCAATCCTGTATAGTATGCTGATTGCGGCCGGGGTGACGGTGGGCGGGATCGCCGGCGCCGTGTACACGTCCTGGCCCGTGAGCTTCTTCGTGGCGACGTTGAGCCTGCTCGCCTACCTGGCGGCTCGCCTGGCCGCCCGTCCGGCACGCACGTAGGCGGCGCGCGGCGATGTGGGCGCCCCGGGGGATGGACGCGCGGACGAGCCAGAGGAAAGGACCCGGCACACGATGAAGTCGGCGGATCGGTACGTCGATATCCTGCGGCGGGCGAACCTGCGGGTGACGCCCCAACGCATTGCCATCCTGAGCACGCTCGCCAGCGGCCAGCATCTGGCGACCTGCCAGGCGATCTGGGAGCGCGCGCACAAGCGCACGCGGGGACTCGGGCTCGTGACCGTCTACCGGATCCTGGAACGGCTCCGCACCGCCGGGGTCGTCGAGCAGATCGACCTGCGCGGCACGACCCACTTCTGCCTCGCGGACCACCATCATGACCACGTGATCTGCGAGTCGTGCGGGCGGGTCGACCCGATCGACACCTGTGTGCTGGAATCGCTGACGGGATCGCGGCTCGAGGGGACGGGGTTCCTCGTCAAAGGGCATCGGTTGGATCTGCTGGGAGTGTGCCCCACCTGCCAGCGCGCGGCGACGTAGGAGCGCAACCCCGGCGCGCCCAACCCGTATGGCGACCGGCACGTCTCCAGGGAGGCAGCGACCGTGCTGATTGTCGACGCGCACCTCGATCTGGCGATGAACGCGCTCCAGTGGAACCGCGACCTGCTCGCCTCGGTCTACAGCATTCGCACCCAGGAGAACTACACGCCCGGCAAAGGACGAGGCCAGGGCACCGTCGCGTACCCCGAGATGCGGCGCGGACGGGTCGCCTTGAGCTTTGCGACGCTGATCGCCCGCTCCACGGGACGCCCCGTGCCGCACATCGACTACGCGAGCCCCGCGCAGGCCTGCGGCGTGGCGCGAGGCCAGCTGGCCTACTACCGCGCCCTGGAGCAGCAGGGACATCTCCGGATCCTGACCGACCTTGCGTCGCTGAACGGGCACGTCGCGGAATGGGAAGCCTGGGACGAAGCCCATCCCCGCGACGCCGCCGGCGGCCCGCCGCTCGGGATCGTCGTGAGCTTGGAGGGCGCCGATCCGATCCTCCGCCCGGCAGACGTTGCCGCCTGGCACGCCGGAGGGTTGCGGATCATCGGCCTGACGCATTACGGGCCGGGACGGTACGCGGGCGGAACCGGGACGGAGGCGGGGCTCACCGAGCTAGGCATCCAGCTGCTCGACGAGATGGCGCGGCGCGGCGTACTGCTCGACCTCACGCACTCCTCCGACCAGGCGTTCTGGCAGACGCTCGCGCGGTGGGACGGGATCGTGCTCGCCAGCCACAACAACTGCCGTGCGCTCGTGCCCCATCAGCGCCAGTTTTCGGACGATCAGATCCGCGCCATCATCGCCCGCGACGGCGTCATCGGGGTGGCGCTCGACTGCTGGATGATCGTGCCGGGGTGGCGTCACGGCGACCCCAACGAACACATCAGCCTGCGGGATGTGATCGATCACGTCGATCACATCTGCCACCTCGCCGGGAACTGCCGCCACGTGGCGATCGGCACGGATCTCGACGGCGGATTCGGCCGTGAAGGCACCCCGCACGACCTCGACACGATTGCGGACCTGCAGACGATCCCGAAGCTGCTCGAGGAGCGCCGCTATCCTGCGGCCGACATCGCGGCCATCATGCATGGAAACTGGCTGCGGCTGCTGCGCGGCGCGTGGGGAGGCGCGTAAGACCTGCCGGCCGGCCTCATCCAAACTCGCGCCGCGGCGGCGCCTGGTCGGGTCCGACCCGTCCGATCGCAATGTCGGCGACGAAGTAGTTTTCGCCGCGCACCGGGCTGCCGGCGAGAGTCCGGCGGGTGGCGAGCTGCCCGACGTGTGTGAGCGCGTCGGCGATGGGGCCCTGAAAGAGCCGGGCCGCGGGGGCGTGCAGCGGGGCGTCGGAGGCAAGGTACGCATCGAACGCGCGCGCGGCCGCGAAGAAGCGATCGACTTCATCGGCCCACGGGCGCGATCCGACCGGGCGCCACGCCTCCGCGCCCTGCGCCATCGAGAGCGCCCACGCAAGCAGATCGCCCATATGCCGCAGGATGTCTCCGGGCGTACGCGTCGTGTCGGAGAGCCGAAAATCGGCGAAGCCCTCGGGCGCTCCCCTGAGCGCCTTGGCCGCCCGGTAGGCCAGCGTCGCCACGCAGTGGCGGAGGAAGCGACGGTCGGAATCTCGGCGATCGCCCTGCTCCACGTCTGTCACGGCGCGGGACCCCCCCTTGCGAATCGACGGGCAGGCACGCGCCACCGCGACCGGACGCATCGCACCCCGCCCGTCCCAAAGATCCGCTCTCACGCGACCGCCCCGCCGCGCCCGGTGCCGTGACACCCGCCGGCGGATGCGGTGCCTAGGCGGGACGGCGCTGCCGCCAGAGATCGTGCCGTTCGAGCGTCAGCACCCAGCTCTTCGGTTTGAGGTCGGCGGAGAGCAGTTCGTGCAGCGTCTGCAGCTCGTGCCATTTGATCGTGATGGACTGCTGCACTTCGACCTTGTTGTCCGCGCCGGTGTAGCCGCTGTTCAGCCGGCGGAGCTGCCGGTGAATCCGCCGAATATCCGGCACCACAGATGGGCTGGCCATACGGTATCTCCTCCTTCTGCTGTTGACGCTACGGCGAGCGAACGTATTCCCGCTTCCAGCGTATCGGCATCGCGGTGACCGTGCTTCCATAGAAAGTGCCGGAACCGGGCAGTTTGACGATCATGCCCGGTGCGCAGTGCGCCTGGACCCATGGTTCGAGACTCGTGAAAACGTCGCGCGGACCCCCGGGTGGTGCGCGAGGCCGTGGAGACCGGCGTGCGTAGCTTTAGGGAGCTTACCGTATCCACATCTTTTCCACCCGCCGAGCCTCTGAAACACGAACACACCGCCGCCCAAGCGATCGCGCCCGCGAGGGCTCCCCGGACGGAGCACATTCTAGTCGATGTGGGGCGGGGTGTCGGGAAATGTCCACGCATGCTGCCCTGGACCAACCATCCGTTCGATGTCGGATCCCGGTGGATACCCGGCCGTTGTCGGGCATCGTGGGGCGGCGGGGTTCGTCCACGGGTCCTCCAGTGTCCCACCCCCGCTCGCCCATGCCCCCGGCGCCGGACCCGGCATCACCGGTTGTGGAAGGGATCACCGCAGGCGGCGCGAACTCGCCACTGACGTCGTATCGAACGGAGTCACGGCATGAGCGGCACCACGAAGACGACCACCGTGCGAAGCGACTCGGTCGGCCGGCCCGGCGTTGCGCTGAACACCGCCCGCATGCATCGGTTCGTCCTGGACTCGTCTTCCGGACCGGGCGAGGGACTGACGAACACCGAAGCGTTTCTCGGCGCGATCGCGTCCTGCGGCGTGACGCTGATCGAAAAGCATGCGCGGGACACCGGCGTGGCCCTCCCCGGCCTCGCGGTGACGATCTCGGGCCATCAGGCGCAGCCCGACCCGCACCGGTTCGCCGCCGTCGACGTCTTGTTTGAGTTTCAGGGTGTGTCGCGGGAGACGGCCGATCAACTCGTCGAGGTGTGGCGCGCCCGCTGACCGTTGTACCGTACGGTCGCGGTCGCGACCGAGGTCCGCGTCGAGGTAGCCAGCACTCGCTAGCCGCCGGGCGTCGAAGTCCGCGTCAGCGGTTGGTCACGAGCTCCCAACCCAGCGGGGTGCGCACCAGGATCCTCGGCCGCAGGCGCTGCCTGAGGTCGGCCGGCGCGTCCGGAGCCAGCAGCGCCACCGCCCGCCCGCGGCGCCACGCGGCAGCCAGGGTCGCCGGGTCGACCTCCCGCACCGGCTGCCGGAGCCAAAACGCCGCGAAGTTCGTCTCGGCGGGATGGAGGCCCAGCATCATCACCGGTTGGCCGGCGTCGGACGCGCGATTTGCCGCGGCGGCGATCGCGCGCCACGGCCACAGCTGCTCCCAGCGCTGCCACAGCATGGCGTAGCCCGTGGCATACGCCACGAGGGCGCCCACCGCCGTGCACACGATCGCGTGCCGCACCCGTCCGCATACCGCCAGCCATGCAAACGCCATGATGGTCGCCGAAAACAGCGCGAGGGTCGGAAACAGGATCGGCAGATAGTACGTCACCGCGGGATCGGGCGATCGCCACACCAGCCATACCGCGGCGATCATCATCGGCAGCCCGAGCAGCAGCGATAGTACGCTCGCGGTCCTGAGATGCCCCCGCCCATGGAGCGCCTCGGCCAGCGACCGGCCCGCCAGGATCGCAAGCGGCGGATAACAGGGGTACAGGTACCGGATGATACGGTCGCCCTGCGACAGGGAGACCACGGCAAAGATCAGCACGAACCAAACGGCGGACAGCCGCACGACGCCGGATCCTCCGCGGATCCCTCGCCATCCCTCCGCAAGCGCCGCCGGCAGCAGCCCCGTCCACGGCAGCATGCCCACCATGAGCATCGGGATATAGGCGAGCGTCTGCGATACCACGTCGTGGAGCGGGACCAAGCCGGGACCGAGGAAGCGATGCTGCAATCGTCCGATGCTGTCGCTCGTCAGGAGCAGCGTGCTCACGAACGGCGACCCGAGGCGCACCGCCTCGGCGACGTACCACGGAGCGGCGACGAGGATGCAGACCCCGGCGCCCGTGGCGAGGTGGCGGAATCGGAAGCCGGGCCGGTGCCCCGAGCGTCGGGCGAGCACCGCGTCGATGAGCGCGATGCCGGCGAAGGCCGGCAAAAACAGGACGCCCTTGGTCAGGACCGCGAGCCCCGTCCAGAACCCGGCCGAGGCCGCCCAGACGGCCGTTGCGCTCCGCCGGTACCGCAGGTACGCGTAGAGCGCGAGCGAGAGGAACAACGTGACCGGGACGTCGTGCTGCGGCGCCATCGAGTAGTAAAACACCTGCTGGAACGTAGCCATGCACAGCGCCGCGAGCAGGGCCGGCTCTTCGTCCAGGTCCAGCCGGGCGATGCGGTACACGACCAGGAGCAGCGCGAGGGTCGCGAGCAGGTGCCAGAGGCGCAGCGCCGCGTCGGTTGCGCCGCCGAGCCACAGCGAGATCGCCATGATCCAGAACGTGAGCGGAGGCTTTTCGACGATCACCTCGGGATGCACCGGGTAGTGCAGGGTCACCCAGTCGCCGGTGCTGAGGATGTTGAGCGCGGTCTTGCCGAAGAGCGCGGTGTCGCTGTCGACCTGCGGCAGCGGCGTGGCGAGCAGGATCGCGACACACGCGGCGCCGAGGAGGACGCGCCAGGCCACGAGGCTCGCGGCGGCCGCGGAGCGCGCCGCGGGCCGCGCGACGGCGTGCGCTTCCCGGATCGTGGTAATCGCGTGCATCGAATCAGGACCCTACCCGGCTGGACTCACCATGTTTTTCCCACCCCTCGCTCCCGGAACGCGCCGTGCGGCGAGAACGGACCGGACGAATGACGGCGCGCGCCGGCCCGCGCTCAGACGAACGCCGCGCGCCGCCGGGTTGCCGCCGCGGCAGGGGAGCGATACAATCGGCCTCGAAGCGCGGATCCGGCATCGACGCGGCGCCCGGGAGGTGGCCTCGCTTGTCCCTCGCAGAAACCCGTGGACGTGCCCCGGTGGTCGCGCAGACCGGCGGGCAGGCGCTGGTGCAGGCGCTGCGAACGCAGGGCGTGGACCTGGTGTTTGGTCTACCGGGCGTCCAACTCGACTGGCTGTTTGACGCGCTGTACGACGAGCGCGACGCCCTTCGAGTGTACCACACGCGCCACGAGCAAGCGGTCTCCTACATGGCGGACGGCTACGCACGGACGACCGGCCGGGTCGGCGTGTGTCTCACGGTCCCGGGGCCGGGACTGCTCAACGCCATGGCGGGCCTCTCCACGGCGTACGCGTGCTCGTCACCGGTCCTGTGCCTCACCGGCCAGATCCCCTCCCCGCAGATCGGAGCGGGCCGCGGGTTTCTGCACGAGATCAAGGACCAGCTCGGCGTGGTGCGTGCCGTGACGAAGTGGGCGGCGGCGGCGATGACCCCGGCGGCGATTCCCGGCGTGGTGGGCGAAGCGTTTCGCCAGCTGTATTGCGGCCGGCCGCGCCCCGTGGCGATCGAAGTCCCGCCCGACGTGCTGCAGGCGACCGACGACGTCGCCCCCGCCCCGCGCATCGAGCGGCCGGCCCAACCGGGCGACCCGGATCTCCTCGCCCGGGCCGCACAGGCCCTGGGGGCCGCCGAGCGGCCCATCATCTTCGCCGGCGGCGGCATTCTCCGCGCCGGGGCATCGGAGCCGCTGCGCCTCGTGGCGGAGATGCTCGAGGCGCCGGTCGTCATGACGCACAACGGCCGGGGCGCGATCTCCGACCGGCACGACCTCGCCGAGACCCTGCTCGCCGCGCCGGACCTCCTGCCCACGTCCGATGTCGTGCTCGCCGTCGGCACCCGCTTCCTGCAGGCGAGCGGCGCCGCGTGGGGCCCCAAGGCGCACCAGACCGTCATCCAGGTCGACATCGACCCGGACGAGATCGGGCGCAACTACCCGCCCGCGATCGGCATCGTCGCCGACGCCGCCGAGGCCCTCCAGGCGCTGCTGGACCTGGTGCCACGGCACAATCGCGCGCGGGCGTCGCGCCGGGAGGAGTGCCGCGCCGCCCGGCGGCAGGTGGCCGAGCGGGTCGCCGTGCTGGAACCGCAGGGCGCGTACATGCGCGCCATCCGCGCCGCGCTGCCGGACCACGGGATCCTCGTCACGGACATCACGCAGGTCGGCTACCTGTCGTATTTCTGCTTCCCCGTGTACGAGCCGCGGACGTTTCTGACGTCCGGGTACCAGGGCACGCTCGGCGCGGCGTATCCGACGGCGATGGGCGCGCAGGCCGGCGATCTCGCGCGGCCGGTGGTGTCGGTCAGCGGCGACGGCGGCTTTTTGTACAATGTGCAAGAGCTCGCCACGGCGGTCCGCCACGGCCTCAACGTCGCGGCCGTCGTCTTCAACGACAACGCCTACGGCAACGTCAGGCGCATCCAGCGCGAGGATTTCGGCGGCCGCACGATCGCGTCCGACCTGCGCAATCCGGATTTCGTCGCCCTGGCCGAGTCGTTCGGCGTGGAGGGGCGGCGCGTCCGCGACCCGGACGGCCTACGATCGGCGCTCCAGGACGTCCTGAGGGCGCCGCGCCCCGCGCTCATCGAGGTGCCGGTCGGCGAGATGCCAAGCCCCTGGACCGTGCTCCGGGCCGGCTTCGTCGGCTGACGCGTCGCGCATCGGCCGGGTCAGCCGCGGACGATCCGGCGGAGCCGGCGCACCGCCGCGGGGATCACATCGGCGCCGGCGCCGCCGTACCCCAGCACCAGGCCCTGTCGCGACGCGCCGCCGGCGTAGCACCGCGAGAGCGGCATCGCCCACACCCCCTCGTGGGCGGCGCGCGCGGCGACCGCCCGGTCCCGGCAGCCGCGGGGCAGCGTCACCACGAGGTGGATGCCGGCCTCGGCCCCCAGCACGCGCAGCGCGCCGCGGAACTCTTGCGCGATCGCATCGACGAGCGCGCTCCGCCGCTCGCGATAGAGCGCGCGCATCCGCCGCACGTGGCGCGCGAAGTGCCCCGCGCCGATGAACTCGGCGAGCACGGCCTGCGGGAGCGTGGGCGGAAAGAGATCCGTGGCTTCGCGCACCGCGGCAAACCTGGGCACCAGGTCGGGCGGGATCACGAGGTACCCGATGCGCAGCGCCGGGAACAAGACCTTGCTGAGCGTGCCGATGTAGATCACCCGCCCGTCGCGATCGAGGCCCTGCAGCGCGGTGATCGGCTGGCTCTCGTACCGGTACTCGCTGTCGTAGTCGTCCTCGATGATCCAGGCGCCCCGTGACCGCGCCCAGTCCAGGAGCTGCAGCCGGCGGGACGCCGTCATCGTGACGCCGAGCGGGTACTGGTGTGAGGGTGTGACGTACACGGCGCGCGCGCGGGCACAGCGAGCCGCGCCGGTTCCGACGTCCAGGCCGCCGTCGTCGACCGGCACCGGCACCAGATCGGCGCCCGCCATCCGGAGCGCGTCGCGCGCGCCGCCGTAGCCCGGATCCTCGATCCAGACGGCGCTGCCCGGATCGAGGAGGACGCGCGCCGTGATCGCCAGCGCCTGCTGCGAGCCGCTCACGACCATGATCTGGCCGGCGTCGCACCGGAGCGCCCGCGCCGCGCGCAGGTACTCCGCGACCGCCTCGCGGAACGGCCGGTGCCCCATCGGATCGTGGTAGTTGAGGAGATCGGGGTTCGGGGCGCGCGCGTACCGGGCGACGAGGCGCGCCCACAGCGGAAACGGAAAGTGGTCCACCGCGGGTTCGCTCACGCGAAACGGCCCCCATCCGCCGAGCCACGGGGCCGGGCGCGCCGGCACCGGCACCGCCGTGCGCGCCACGCGGCGAGGCCCGGGACGATCGGACGCGCGCGGGGCGCCGGGGGCCGCGGGCGCGGCCCGGTCCGGCAGCGACCGCGCGACGAAGGTGCCGGCCCCTACCCGGCTCTCGAAGTAGCCCTCCGCGAGCAACTGCTCGAACGCGTTGAGCACGGGAATGCGGGAGATCCCGAGCTCCGCGGCGAGCGCCCGGGTGGACGGGAGGCGCTGTCCCGGCCGCAGGCGGCGCTCCAGGATCGCCTCGCGGTAGCCCTCGTAGATCTGCCGGTAAAGCGGCGCGCCCGCGCGCCGCGCGACCGGCGGGACCGCGAGGACCCCCGAGGCGGTGCGCGTCACGGCTCCATCATACTGGTCATATCAAGCTGGGGGCAAGTGGCTATTGTGACCGACCACTCAGCGGGTGTAAACGTGGGCCATGGGCGCCGCAGCCGTTCCCTCCGTCTCGCTCGCCCGCGGGGTGGCGCTGTACGCCGGCGCCGTGCTCGGGACCGGTATCTTAGCGCTGCCCGCGATCGCCGCCGGCACGGCCGGGCCCGCCTCGATCCTGGCCTGGCTGGCGCTGATCGGGACCTCGTATCCGATGGCGCTCACGTACGCGGCGCTCTCGCAGCAGCGGCCCGACACCGCGGGATTCTCCGGGGCCATCGAGCGCGCCTTCGGCCCGGCGTGGGGCGCGGTGGCGGGATGGCTGTATCTGTGGCAGGTGCCGACCGGCTACGTCATCCCCGCCCTGATCGCCGGGAACTACGGCGCGAGCCTCATCGGCGGCGGCCGTGACGCGGCGTTCGCGCTCGGGTACGGGCTCGTGGCCCTCGCCTTTCTCCTGAACGCGGTCGGGCTGCGCGTGAGCACGGGCGCGCAGCTCATTTCCCTCGGTGCGATCACCGCGGGCATCGCGCTCATCGCCGCGCGGGCCCTCGGGCACGTCGACGCGGCGGCGTTTCATCCGTTCGCGCCCCACGGAGCCGCCGCCGTCGGCCTGGCGGCCGTGCAGCTGTTCTGGGCGTTCGTCGGCTGGGAGGCGATCACGCCGCTGTCGGCGGAATTTCAGCGCCCGCGCGACATCCGGCGCGCCAGCCTGCTCGCCGTCGCCGTCGTGGGAGTGCTCTACCTCGCGCTGGCCGTCGCCACCGTCGGCACGCGCGCATACGGCCCCGGCCTCGCGGCCAACGCTCCGCTGGTGCGCATGGCGGCCGGCACTTTTGGGCGGTCGGCCGCCTTCGCGATCGGCCTCGCGGGCTTCGTGCTCTCGTTTGCGCCGATCAACGCATACGCGGCGGGGATCAGCCGCCTCGCCTCCGCGCTCGCGCGGCGCGGGCAACTCCCGCGCTGGCTCGGGGAGGTGTCGCCATCCGGCACGCCCCGCCGGGCGCTTGGCATCATGAGCATCCTGTGCCTGACCGCCGCGGCCCTGGCCTACACGCGGCACTGGGGGATCGCGGATCTCCTGCCCCTCTCCACGTCCTCGTTCATCGCCACCTACGTGCTGTCGATGGCGGCGGCCGTCCGTCTCTTGCGCGGCCGGCTGCGGTGGGTCGCGGCCGTTTCGCTGGCCGCGTGCTGCACGGTGCTGATCTTCGTAGGCCCCCTCCTCCTCGCCTGGCTCGGCGGCGTCGTCGGTTGTGCCGTGGCCTGCCAGCGGGTGCTCGCGATGCGGGGCCCGGGCGCGCGCGGCCGGCGCGGGGCCCACACGGAGTCCCGGGTATCCGGAGCACCGCCCGCGGTCGTCGTGGACGCGGATGCCCGGGCCGACTGACGGGACCGGAACCGGCGCGACCGCCGCGCGTCGTCGGCTATCTCGACAGGTAGCGGCCGACAGCGTCAGCGAGGCGGGGCGAGCCGGAGGAGCTAGCTCGCGAAGATCGGCGCGAGATCCAGGATGAACCCGGGGAGTTCCGGATCGAGGGAGACGGTCGCAGGCGAGGCCTGCACCAGGGCCGCGCTCCCGGGCAGTAGCATCTCCACGATCCGCTCGTAGGGGTCGATCAGGACCACGAGCGCGGCGCCCGCCGCGACGTATACGCGGGCCTTGTCGCGGAGCTCGCGTAGAGATTGGCTCTCCGAGCGGATCTCGAACACGACGTCCGGGCATAGCCGCGCAAACGTCCTGCGTTGCTCCTTCGGCACCGCCTCCCATCGGTCAGACCGTACCCAGCTAGCGTCCGGCGCGTACAGGAACCCGTTGGGCAACTGAAACCCGGCGCCCGCGGGGAAGGCGCGTCCATGTCCATCGCTCGTGGCCCACGCGCCCAACTGGAGGAAGAGCAGGCCCTCACGGTACGCGGACTCGGTGCCGGTAGGGGTCACAACGAGATCGCCGGCCGCGGTGCGCTCGAACTCGTAACCCGGGTTGCGCTCCGACAGGACGAGGAGCTCTTCATCCGTGACCGCGTGCGCGAGCGTCAGGGTAATCGCCATGACCGTCCCCTCCGGTCTGTCAGGCGCTATCCTACCACGAACCTAGAAACCGGAGAAAGACACGGAGTGGCTCGGGGAGGTCAACGGCCGCGCGGGAGCTACGCGCGCAGCCCGTCGTAGACCCAGAGGACCGCCCAGACGTACCACTGCGTCTCGGCGTACGGCGGGATGCCGCCCCAGCGGCGTACGGCGCCGCTGCCCGCATTGTACGCCGCGAGCGCAAGCGGCAGGCTATGGAATTCGTCCAGGTTGAGCCTCAGCAGCCAGGCCGTGCCGAGCAGGTTTTGAAGCGGGTTACGCGGGTCCACGCCGAGGCCCACGGCCGTCTCCGGCATGAGCTGGCCCAAGCCTTCGGCCCCCGCGGAGGACACCGACTGGTGGTTGAACCGGCTCTCGATGAAGACGACCGACGCGACCAGGCGCGGATCGATGCCGTAGCGCTGGGCGGCCGCGATGAGGGTCGACCCGAGCCACTCCGACTGGCCCGGGGACAGCGAGTGATTCACCGCGTGGACGAAGACCGCGTACTCCGCCGGCGTCTGGAGGTGCCAGCGCGGGCGGGCCACGGCGAGGCCCAACTGGCGGAGCCAGGCCATCGCGCAGCTCTGCTCGGGCAGCGAGGGGTGCCGGCGCAGCGATTCGCTGAACCATGCCACCGCGGCGGCGCGATCGCCGCGTGCGACCGCCACGGCGCCGAGCCACAGCGCCGGCCGCGCGGAGCCCGGCGCCTCTGCCGCGGCCTGCGCAAACGCGGTCCACGCCTCCCCCAGGCGGCCGGCCTGGTAGAGCGCCTGGCCCTGCGCCATGAGCGTCCACGGATCGGCTGCGTGGCCCTGGACCGGCAGCCCGCCCACCGCCGCGGCTGCCAGGAGCACTACCAGGAGCCCCGTTACCCCGCGAGACCGGCCGCTCACGTCAGCCTGTCACCCGGCTCACATACCAATGCACGATGCTCGGCCCCCACCACAGCGCGAGCAGCGCTCCGCCGGCGAGCATCGGACCAAACGGGACGTAGTCCCGGCGCCCGCGCGTCCGCGTCACGAGGAGCACGATGCCGACGACGCCGCCCACAAAGATCCCGAGCATGATCGCGACCGCGCCGAGCGGCCACCCGAGAAACGCGCCGATCATTGCGGCCAGCTTGACGTCCCCCAGACCCATGGCCTCCGCCCCGGCCATCGCCGACCCGACGAGGCTGACGAGCAGCAGGACGCCGCCGAGCGCCAGGGCCGTCAACCCCGAGGCGGCCACGGCGCCCCAGCCCCCCGGCGCGGCGCTGAGGATCCCGAACGCCACCCCGGGGTAGGTCACGGCATTGGGAATGATGCGGTGGTCGAGGTCGATGAAGAACACGATGACGAGCAACGTCTCCAGCACGAGCGCGCGGAGCGCCTGGACTCCGGGGCCAAAGAGCGCCACGGTCTGGAGGAAGAGCACGCCCATCAGGACCTCGAGGAGCGGGTAGCGCGCGCTGATCGCCGCGCCGCAGTGGCGGCACCGGCCGCGCAGCGCGACGAAGCTCAGGATGGGGATATTGTCATACCATCGGATCGGCGCGCCGCACCGCGGGCAGCGCGATCCCGGCCAGACGACGGACTCGCGCCGCGGGAGCCGGCTGATGCAGACGCTGGCGAAGCTGCCCACCACGGCGCCGACGCAGAACGTCCCGATCCACAGGATGGCCGGCGCCATCGCTACCGTGCGCTGCGCTGGACGTCGAAGCCAGTCGCCCGGCGCGCGCGCGATCCCGGCGCCGTATCGCTCACGGACAGGGCGCCACCGTGTAGCCCTGGGACACGGCGTCCCACTTGTTCAGGAAGATCGCGACGTGCGCCATGGACGGCAGGCGCGGGCACGACAGCGGGTACAGCTTCTTCGTGGCCGGATCGCCGGCGTACGTGTAGTCGCCCGCCCGGAACGCCGGGCTGGGCGCGGGCACCGCCGTCACCGTCCGCGCGGGCGGTGCGACCGTCACCGGCCCGCCGCGCCGCGGGGCCGGCGGCATGCCGCGCGAGTAGAGAGAGATATCCGTGCTCAGCGCCGCGAGCTTCTCCGCGGCGCCAAACGCCTCGTCGTATTTCCCGGCGGTCGCGTAGGCCTCCTGGAGCACGAGCCAGGCGCCGAGCCGCCCCGGGTCGAGCGTGACGGTCCGCTCGAGCGCCTCGATGGCCCGCGGCAGGTAATCCGCGCCGTAGGGAATCAGGCCCTGGCGCGCCAGGGACGAAGCCTGCCAGTACGCGATCCCGAGCCAGTAGTACGCATCCGCGTCCTGCGAGGATGCGGCGATGGCCTGCTGGTAGGGGGCGATGAACTGCTGAAACTCGGCCTCGGTGGGATGGACCGTCGTGTCGGCGTACGGCGGGACAGCCCCGCCGGCCGCCGCCGTCCCGATCAGGACGGCGGCGGCCGCGCACGCCGCGACCCAAACTCCGCCGCGCGGGCTCATGCGCCCACCTTGGGCAGGATGTGCGGGGTGATGATGAACACCACCTCGTTGTCGTCGCGCGTCGTGTTCTGCTCCTTGAACAGCCAGCCGAGGATCGGGATGTCCCCGAGGATCGGGATCTTGACGGTCGCCGTCGTCTCGTTCTTCTGGATCAGGCCGGCCAGGATGATCGACGACCCGTCCTTGACCGTGAGCGACGTCGTCGCGAACCGGGTGTTGATCGTCGGCGGCACGCCGTTCGACGGCGGCGTGGCGATGGAGCTGACCTCGGGATGCAGGTCCACGGTGATGTTGCCGTCGCGGTTCACGCGCGGGGTGATGTTGAGGATCACGCCGGCGTTGATGATCACGACGGACGGCACCCCCTGCGCGCTCAGCACCTGGAACGGGATCTGGCTGCCGATGTTCATCGACGCCGTGTGGCCGTCGAGCACGGCCAGCCGCGGGTTGGCCAGCAACCTGGCCTTGCTCTGGGAGATCAGCAGGTTGAGCTGGGCGGTGATCGGCGACGGCGTCGTCACCGCGTAGGCGAGATGGCCCATCGCGTCCGTGCCGGTGCTCGTCAGGTTAAACGGGATCGGGTTCTCCCACTGGACGCCCAGGTTTTTCGTCTCATTCGTGGGGATCTCCACGACCGACGCCTCGACCAGCACCTCCGGGAGCGGCAGGTCCACCCGCTGGCGCAGCGCTTCCACCGTGGCGATCTGCGCGGCGCTGCCGGTCACGACGATCGAGTTGCTGTTCTTGTCGATCTTCGCGGTCTTGACGACGGAGTCCGGTAGTTCCGAGCCCATGAGATCCGCGAACGTCGCCGCGTCCATGTAGTCCAGCTTGATGACCTGCGTGACCGTCCGGGCCTCGGGCACGTCCACCCCGTCGAGCAGCGCGCGCACCTTGGCCTGGTCGTCGGCCGCCGCCACGACGTACACGGTGTTGTTCGACGGATCGACGGAGGTCTGCTCCTTCTTGATGCCGGTGACCGGAAGGAAGGTCGCGACAAAGTCCGCCGCCGAGATGTTCGTGAGATGGTAGGCGCGCATGAACGGCTTCTGCAGCTTCGCCTGGTTCTCGACGACGATGTTGTTCCCCACCATCGTGTAGCCGAGCCCGTTGGGCTGCAGGATGAGCTGCATGGCCTGATCGAACGTGACGCCGACGAGCCGCACCGTGATCTTGCCCTTGACGTCGGTATCGGTCACGATGTTCCGGCCGCTGAGCTTCGCGAGCGCCGACAGCACGTCCGCGATCTCCGCGTCGTGGAGCTCGAGGTTGATGAGACCCGACGGCGCCGGCGCGGCCTGGACCGCGGGGTTGGTCTGCGCGACCGGCGGCAGCGGGATCGCGGTGGGCGCGCCGGCGGGCCCCGCCGACACGGCGGCGATGGGCACGCCGAGCACCAGGGCGTTCCCGTCGGCCGACAGGCTCACCGCGACCTTCACCGGCCGCGTGAGGTCGAGCACCACGCGCACGACGTTCGCCTGGAACTGGCTGACGCGCACCTGTCGCACCGGGCCCCGGGCCAGGGGAAGCGTGCCCGCGGGGATGCCCAGCACGGCGTCCCGCACGTCGACCACGGCCACGTTGGCGCCGCCGTCGACGACCCGGTAATGCACCGGCCCGGAGACCGATGCGGTCACGAGCACCTGCGTCGGCGTGCCGCCGAGTGTCACCCCGGTCACGGTGGCCGGCGCCGCGAGCGCGGGTGATGCGGGCCACGCCGGCAGCGCGAGCGCGGCGGCCATCCCCAACGACAGCAGTAGTCTCATCCGGTGGTACCGATGACACCGACTCATCACGACGAAGCACCCCCCAATGGCAAGTCGAACGTGACCCCGTTTTGCCGGAGCACGACCTTTTCCGGCTCGATCGACACCACGACGGCTCCATTCACGTTTTCGCCGACGCCGACGACGTACGTCTGCCCGGCGGCGTGGATAATCGCGATCCTGGGCTGGTTGCCGACGATGCCCGTCAGCGTCATGCTGGCGCTCGGCGACAACGCGGGCAGTCCCGGCCCAGACGGCCCGACGCCGGGCGGTAGCGGCAGCCCGAGGCCCGTGCTGGGCGCGCTGGGAACCCCTGACGGCGCCGGCCCCGCCGGACGCGGCACCGCGAGCGGTGAGAACGGGTCAGATCGCCCCGTGGCACCGCGCCCGGCGAGCGGCGCCACCGCGGGCGGCGCTGCCGCCGCCGCGACGGCGGCAGGCTTGACGGCCGGGACAGGCCCCTGCGGTTGTGTGGCGCTCCGCTCGACCGTGCCGACGCGCCGGACCGCGGGCGGCACCGGCGACGCCTGGCGCACCGCCGGGGACGTGGTCGTGGTCCCACCGCCCCGCATGTTGAGGTACAGCACCGCGACCACCGCCAGGCCCAGCACGCCGAGGAGCCAGGGCAGACTCGACTTCGATCGACGCTGCGTCATCGCGTCCCTCCCGACCCCGGCACCACGTACGCGGTGCTCGTCACGTCCAGCGCGAGGACGGGCTGCGCGGACACGGCCGGCTGCCCCTTCGCGGGCGCCGGCGTCAACTTGATATCGGAGATCGCCAGAAACCGCGGAAACGCTTCGAGCCCGTGGGCGAACGCGAGCACCGTCGGGAACGTCCCCTGCACCTGGATCTCGACGGTAAACTCCTGGTAATCGGCGAGCGGCGACGGCCCGGGCTGCCCGACCTGCGGCGCCCGCGGCCCCGACCCCGCCGGCGCGGCAGCCGCCCCGTTCTGCGGCGTTGCCGCGCCGCTCTGCGCGGCGGCCGCCGGCTTCAGCGCGCTCGGCTTGATCAGCGTGAGATCGACGCCCGACTGGTGCGCCAGCGCGTCGAGCTGCACGAGCAGGCTTGGCACTTCCTTGGATGTCGGCAGCTTCGCCTCAAACGTCTGGATCTCTGTCTGCATCTCCTTGACCTGCTGCTCCAGCGCGCCCTTTCGCGCCGCCTGCGCCTGGAGGTTCGACAGGTCCGCCCGCGCCGCGGTCAGCCGAGCGGCGAGATTGGCGTTCGTCTGCGCCCGCGGGCCGTACACGAGGACGTAGAAGGCGCCCACCATCAGGGCCAGGATCAACCCCCACAGCATCGCGCGCTCGCGCGGCTTGAGCGACCTCATCGCGCCACTCCCCGCTGGCTCGTGATCGGGCGGGCTCCGAGCGTGCCCGTCACCTCAAACTTCACCACGTCGCGCCCGCCGATGCTGTCCTTTTCGCTGGAGGTGAGGTCGACATTTTGGAAGCTGTTCGAACCGCCGAGCTGCACCATGAACCGCGCGACCTCCGGGTACGAAAATGCGTAGCCGTCGAACGTCACCTGGTTGGTGTTCGTCGCGGCCATCGTCGTCAGCCACACATCCGAGGGGATGACCGCCTGGATCGTCTGCAGCGACTCGGCCGCCGGCATCTGCAGCGTGACCAGTTGCCTGAGCGCAGCCTGCCGGCTCTGCAGCGCCGCCGCCGTCTGCTGCAACTGCTGGACCTGGAGGGCCACCGGACGCAGGACGGCTTCCTGCCGCGCGACGTCCGTCATCTGCGCCTGAAGCTGCGCCGTGCGGTGCGCGAGGGCGATGCTCCAGGCGACGAGCACGCCCGCCAGCACGACCGCCGCCGCCATCCAGGGGCCGTTGCCCCCCGCCGCGAGGCCGGGCGTCCGGCGCCGCTCAGATGCGAGTAGGTTGATCGTGATCATTATTCGCGCGCTCCTCTGAGAGCCAGCCCGACCGCGACCGCCATCGTCGGGGCGAGGTCGCTCAAGCGGTCCGGCGGGATGCCGGGGTCGACCTGCCGCGGCCCGAATGGGTTACCGACTTCCACCGGGACCCCGAGCTCGTCGCTGAGGTACGGGGCGAGGTTCCTGAGCTTGGCCGTCCCGCCGCTCAGCACCACCTTCGCGATCGCCTGGCCCCGGGACCGGGCGGTGTAAAAGTCCATTGACCGGCGCACCTCGGTAAAGATGCTCGTGAGCACGGGCAGCATCGCCTCGTGCACCCGCCCGAGCATGACATCGCTCGGCTGCTCACCGTGGAGGTACAGCTGCGCCTCACGCTCCTTGAGCGTCTCGGCGGCGCCGAACTCCACGTCCATCGCCGCCGCCACGGCCTGCGTCAGGGCGTTCCCCCCCGTCGAGATGTTGCGGGCCAGGCGCAGGCGGTCATGCTCCATCACGATGATGTCCGAGCTCTGCGCCCCGAGGTCCACGTACACGATCGCGTCGCCGTGGTCGTTGTCGCCTCCGTCGCCGTTCCCGGCGGCGGGGGATTCGTACGCCCGGACCATCGAAAACGACGTCACCTCCATGATCGACGACGAGAGACCCGTCGCGCGCAGCGGCGCGAGCTGGCGGTCGACGAGCTCCTTGCGAGCGGCGACGAGCAGGATGTCCAGCTGCTTCTCCTCGGCGGTCGTGCCCAGCACCTGGAAGTCGCGGGCCACCTCTTGCACGCCCGCGGGCAGGTACCGCTCCGCCTCAAACGCGACGGCCCGGGCCAGCTCCGCTTCCGGCATCTCCGGCAGCTTCAGCTCGCGGATGATCACGGCCTCGCCGCCCACGGCCGTGACTACGCGCTTCGCGCGGATGCCGGCTCCGCCGAGCAGCTCGCGGATCGCCGGGGCGAGCAGCGCCGCGTCCGTGGCGACGCCCTCGACCACGGCCCCCGCGGGCGTCGGCGCCGCCGCGATCTTCGACACCCGCACGTCGCCGTTGTGGCCCACCACCTCGACGGCCTTGAGCGTATGGCTCCCGAGATCCAGCCCTACCGCAGACCGTTGACGGAACAGTCCCATCGGGTGCTACGCCTCGCTTCCTCGTTCGTCTGGCGCCGTACGCCGGACCGGTTGATCCGTCCGGACGCCAAATGCCAGTACGACGTCTCGCCACAGCACGTGATGCCCAAAAGCGGGGAGCTTAAGACGACAGGCGCAAAGATTCTTGAGGCCGGCGCGAGATCAGGGGCGCTGCGGTGTCAGTGCGCCGCCGGCCTCGTGTCGCGCCGGATCCCCGTCCGCGAACGCGCCGGTTGCGGGGATGTGGTCCCCCGGGGTCTCGCCGCGCAGCGCGGTGGGGATCGTCTTCGCCAGCACGATGAGATCCAGCCACAGCGACCAGTTGCCGACATACCAGCGGTCGAGGCGCACGCGCTCGTGAAACGGCAGCGCGTTCTTGCCGCTGACCTGCCACAATCCCGTAAGACCAGGCCGCACGTCGAGCATGCCGTCCCGCTCGATCAGCGGCATCTCCCTCGGGAGGTAGGGTCGGGGCCCGACGAGGCTCATATCGCCCCGCAGCACATTGAGCAGTTGCGGCATCTCGTCGATGCCGTACCTGCGCAGGAACCTGCCGACCGGCGTGACCCGGGGATCCCAGCTTCGTAGTTTGCGGAAGCGGGCCCACTCGGCCGCGGCCCCCCCGTGCCGCGTCAGGTGGTCCTCGAGGCGCCGGTCGGCGTCGACGTACATCGTGCGCAGCTTGAAGCAGGTAAAGCGCGTGCAATGACGTCCGACCCGCGGTTCGACGTGAAACGCCGGCCCCGGCGACCCGAGCCGCACCGCCAGCGCGGCTGCGGCGACCACCGGCAGGCACGCGACGGCCAGCAGCGCCCCGGCGCAGACGTCGAACGCACGCTTCATCGCGAGGTTCCAGGGCTTGAGCAGGTTGTTCGGCACGCGCAGCAATAGGGCGCGGTCCTCGATAAGGCCCAGGACTTCGACCCCAAGGACCGGCGCTTCGCGAAGGTCCGGCGCGATGAGCACGTTTTCCGCGATGTCCCGGAGACTCTCGACCAAGGTCAGCAGCTCCGGGCGCGCCAGTCCCGACGATGTAATGATGATCTCGCGGGCATCGAGCGCCGCCGCGCGGCGCGGCAGGGCGGCAGGGTCGGTCACCACCTCCACCACGTCGTAGCCGAGCGTCTTGTGCCGCGAGAGCGCCGCGACGATCGCGTCCGCGACCGGGCAGCTTCCGAGGACGATCGCCCGCTTGCGCCAGGGACCCATCGCCACCAACGCCTCTTTGGTGCCAAGGCGCAGCAGCGGCAGCACCACCATGAGCACGGCCCAGGCGAGCACCACCACCGGCCGCGACATATCATCGTTGATCTTCGCCGCCGAGAGCACCGCCAAGATGACGAGCGCGCTTGCCGTGGCGCCGAGGAGGCACCGTCGCGCTTCTTCCCAGTGCGGATCGCGCCTGGTGTACAGGCCGGCGTACGCGAGGCACGCCAGGTACGCGACGGGGATCCACCAGAGGGCCACGTAATGCGCGAGGGGATACGTCGGACGGGCAAACGCCGGCGACATCGCCGGGAGTACTTCGGCGCGCACCGCCACGGCAACCGTGAGCGCGAGCGCCAGCGCGGCGAGGTCACTGGCCACGAGCGAGATTGCCGAGAGCGCGCGCGCCGCGGCGCGCGACAGCAGGCGCCCGGTGTGGAGCGCTAGCGCTGCCTCGCGCGGGCTTCCGCTCTCTGACGCCGCCATTCCGCAAGACATATGCCCAAGAAGACGGCGTTGAGGACCACGTAGCGATGCCAGAGGCGGCGCGGCTCGGCGCCGAAGCGCCACAGCCACTCGAGCCCCGCGTGCCGCATCCAGACGGGCGCGCGCCGCCGTACGCCCGCCGCGTAATCGATGGCCGCGCCGCAGCAGATCGCGACGCGCGCATCGAGCCGGTCCCAATGCGCGTGGACCCACAATTCTTGAGCCGGCGCGCCGAGGCCGACAAAGAGGATATCCGGCCGGGCGCGATTGACCGCGCGGACCGCATCCTCCGCGGCGCCGCCCGTTGGGGTGAACCGCCCGGCCGGCGTGTACGCGCCGGCAATCCGCAGCCCTGGGTAGCGTCTTTGCAGTCGCTCCGCCGCCCGCTGGGCGACGCCCTCTCGGCCTCCGCACAAGAATACGGACCACCCCCGCGCGGCCGCTCCCTGGCACGCCGCGGGAAGCAGGTCGGACCCCGCGGCGCGTCCCGGCAGCGGACGGCCTAGGAAGCGTGATGCCCAGACGAGCGACATGCCGTCCGCGAGCCGGAGTGCCGCGCCCTCACAGGCGGCGCGAAACGCCGGATCCCGGCGCCACAGCACCACATGCTGCGCGTTCGGGGTCACCACGTACCCGCGGCGGCCGGCGTCCAGCGCGTTGAAGATCGCCGAGGCGGCCCCGCCGAGGTCCACGCGATGGACCGGCATCCCGAGTAACGGGACCGAAGCGCCCCAACCTCCCCGGTGGGGGTGTCGGGCGTCGACAGCCGGATCCTCGGGCGGATCTGCGACGGGGTGGTTGACGGCCGGCGAGGACGCGGCGCGGCCGATCGAATCCTCGCTCGGATCCGCGAACGCATGATTGGCGGCCGGCGAGGACGCAGCGCGGATCGTGGTCACACCCTAAGGTGTGCCCATCTGAGCCGGCGCCGGAGACCTGGGGTGGAAATGCGGCGGTCTACAGTACGCGACCGGCGGCGACCGGCGGCTCCGCCTGAAGCGCCGGCCGCTTCGCCGTCACTTGCGCGGCAAGCGCAGCAAAAGTCGCCCACCGCCGCGTCTGGGAAAAGTGCTCGAGGACGTACGCCCTCCCCTCGGCCCCCAGGCGCCGGCGCAGGTCTGGATCCCGGAGCACGCGCACGATCGCGGAGGCAAACGCATCGGGATCGTCGGCAATCAGGAGATGCCGCTCCGGCACCAGGTCGAGTCCTTCGCAGCCGGGCGTCGTCGACACGACGGCGAGCCCGCGCGCCAGCGCGTGGAGGATCTTGAGGCGCACCCCGCCGCCGATGCGCAACGGCACCATGAACACCGCGGTATTGCGATAGACTGGTTCGGTGTTGTCCACGTACCCGAGCACGCGCACACCGCGCCGCTCGGCCTCCTCCCGGACGTCCCGCGGCGGCTGAGGCCCGGCGAGGACCACCTGCGCGGCGCCCAGGTGCGGCGCCAACCGCCCGTGCACTTCGTTCAGGTACCATCGCAGCCCGTCGGCAATCGGGGGCCAGTGTTGCGTCCCGAGGTACACGACGTTCCGGCGGTTCGGCCCATCCGGCACCGCTTCCACCGGGTCCACTGCCGGCGGAGCCACCGTAATCGGGGCGCGTACGCCGAGCGCCTCCAGACGGCGACGATCGACCTCGGACAGCGTCACCACCGCGTCGAACGCGTTGCAGCGGTCCCGTTCGAACGCTTCGAGATGGCGCAACTCGAGCCGCCCGATCCACGACGTCACTCCGGCTTGGCGTGAAAGAAACTCCGCCACCAAGTAACTCTCCACGTTGTGCTGCTGCAGGATCTTCGGCACTGGCAAGTCCGCGACGTATGGGGCCATGTACAGTGAGTCGGCGACCAGCAGATCGTAGCGGGACGCCATTTCCCGGATGCGAGACTGCATCTCGCGCGAATAGTCCCGCATAATGTAGTACGGTTCTTTTCGCACGGCGGCGACTGCGAAGTAGATTCGCGGAAACCGACGGCGGAGGGGCAACGTCGTCACCTTACCGGCGACCCGGGTCACCTGAGCCACACCGCCGCGTTTCGCCCACGGCGCCACAAACGCACACGCGTCCACCGACCCCAGTTGGGCCAGGTTTCGAAGCGTATCCCAGGTGACGGCCCTGCCGCCAGAGTCGACCGGGAATGGAATGAGATGAGTAACGAGAAGTGTGCGCATCGCCTGCGTAAGCCGATATGCCCAAAGGGAGTCGGGCTCCAGACGGCGCCCGGCCGCTCCCCGAGGCGCCCGGTCCGCTCTGCGCGGGAAGGGGGAGCCGCACCTGCGGCTGGCACGGTCTCAAAGGGGTCTCGAACTCATTAAGAAGGGGAATGGTAGTCCGTGGGCACGCCCGCGATGTGGGCGGCACTATACGTCTCGCGGCGCAGGCGCGCGACATCCGCGTGCCGGTCCGATGGGAGACGCTCATGGACACGATGAAGGGGTTGATCCTGTCCGGAGGGCGAGGCAACCGGCTGCGTCCGCTCACGTACACGCGCTCGAAACAACTCATCGCGATCGCCGGCAAACCCACGCTCTTTTACGGTGTCGAGGATCTCGCCGCCGCCGGTATCCGTGACATCGGCGTTATCATCAGCCCGGAAACGGGAGACGAAGTTCGCGCCGCCTTGGGAGACGGGGCCCGGTGGGGGGTGCAGTTTACCTACCTCGTCCAGGAGGAGCCGCGCGGTCTCGCGGACGCGGTCCGCTGCGCTCGTGCGTTCCTTGACGACTCGCCGTTCGTAATGTACCTTGGCGACAACCTGTTATCCGGCGGGATCGCCCACCTCGTCTCGGAGTATCGCCAGAACCACCCCGCCGCGATCATCCTCACCACGCCCGTGGACGATCCTCGACAGTTCGGCGTCGTGGTCCTCAACGGCAACGATCGCGTGGCGCGGCTCGTGGAAAAACCCTCCGTGCCCCCGTCCAACCTGGCGCTCGTCGGCGTGTTTCTGCTCGGGCCGGACATCCACGAAGTGATCGCCACCCTGCGGCCGTCGGGCCGAGGCGAATACGAGATCACCGAGGCCATTCAAGGCCTCATCGACCGGGGCTGTCCCGTCGCGGTCCACCGTGTGCGCGGTTGGTGGAAAGACACTGGGAAGGCCGAGGACTTGCTCGAGGCCAACCGTCTCGTGCTCTCCCAGATCACGCGGAGCGTCCGCGGCGAGATCCAGGACTCCGAAGTCCTCGGTGAGGTGGTTATCGAGCCCGGCGCCCGCGTGGTCCACAGCACCGTTCGCGGCCCGGCGTACATCGGGGAAGGTGCGATTGTCGACGCAAGTTATGTCGGTCCCTACACGTCAGTCGGGAAACGCGCCGTGGTTCAACACAGCGAGATCGAGTATTCGATATTGCTCGACGACGCTCAGATACACCACCTGCCCTACCGTCTCGACGCCAGCCTCCTGGGAAACGGGGCAACCGCGGACGGCCGGCGCGAGCGCGTGCAACGGCACGCTCTGCGTCTCGTGCTCGGCGACTTGAGCAGGGTGATGCTGTGAGGCTCCCGATCACGGACCCAACGAGAGAGCGACGGCCACCGCGTCCGACATACGGCGTGCGGTGCCCCATGGTGGTGTCGCGTCCGGCGCGCGACTCCGCGGCCACGTCGCGCGAGCCGCGCTTCGACCGCGCGGCAGATGCCCGGCTTGAGCGGCGAGGTCCCCACGACCCGACCAGCGTCTCCTCCTCGAGGTCATGATCAGACAATTTTCCAGCGTCCTGATAACGGGCGGCGCGGGGTTCATCGGCTCGAACTTCGTGCGACACGCGCTTCGGCACCATCCAGCCTGGCGCATCGTCGTCCTCGACAAGCTAACCTACGCCGGCAATCTCCGGAATCTCGACGACGTTCGCGAGCGCATCACCTTTCTCGAAGGGGATATCGTCGATCCCCGCGCGGTGCGGTCCGCGATCAATGGAGTGGACGCAGTCGTCAACTTCGCGGCAGAGAGCCATGTGGACCGATCCCTACTCGACCCGGCTCCGTTCGTCCGTTCGAACATCGAGGGAGTCCTGGTCCTCCTGGACGCGGCCAGGCGCGCCGAGGGAATTCGGCTGCTACAGGTGTCCACCGACGAGGTGTACGGCGATACTTCCGGTCAACAGGGACACTCCGCGGAAGGTGATGTCTTGCAACCGCGGAGCCCATACGCCGCGACAAAGGCCGGCGCGGAACATCTTGTGTCGAGCTATCACGTATCATACGGCCTGGACGTTGTCATGGTGCGAGGCTCAAACACGTACGGGCCGTATCAATATCCGGAGAAGATTATCCCACTCTTCGTCACGAACGCCCTCGAAGGGCTTCCGCTCCCCGTCTACGGTGACGGCCGCGCCGTGCGCGACTACATGCACGTGTCTGACCACTGCGCCGGCATCGACCTCGTGCTGCACCACGGGTCAAGCGGCGAATGCTACAATCTCGGCGCGCGGCTCCAGATTTCCGGACTCGATGTCGCCCGACGCGTTGTCGATCTGCTGGGGAAATCGCGAGATCTTATCCAACTCGTCCCCGACCGCCCGGGGCACGACTACCGCTACAGCGTCGATCCCGCGAAAGCCGAGGCAATGGGGTGGCGACGCAGCTACACGTTCGAGCGCGGCCTTGCGGATACGGCGCGATGGTACCAGCAGCACGCCTCGTGGTGGAAGCCGATCCGGCAGACGAATGCGCACAGGCACCTCATGGCAACGTGGTATGGTGCTCGTTGACTCGAACGCCAACCACGCGCTGACCTAAACCCGGGCCACGAGGCCGCAACTTACAGTCGGTCAATCGTCAAGAGCCACGGCGCTCAGAACCCGGCCGTGGGCGTTCCGACCACGGCCTCGTACACCTGGCGAAGTTGCTCCGCCGTGGCGCTCCACGGGCGCACCCACGGAGGCGCGGATGTGTATCTGGCTCCACGCGGCGCCCGATACGCGTCAAGCACGGCCTCGCGAATGGAGCGCACGGACAGCGGATCACAGTACCACACGTACCGCCCAAAAGTCTCTCGGAGCCCGGGCTGGTTCGACACGACGACGTTCGCGCGGGCCGCCGCGGCCTCGATCACGGACAGGGGTTGAACCTCGGCAAGACTCGGCAACACCACGACCTTCGCCGCGGCGTACGCAGATGCAAGCAGAGGGGAGTCATGTGGCAGCCCGCGGACCCACAAGGCCGTCGCTCCGTGACGCAGCCGTGCCTCCACTCCCTCGACGTACTCACCGTCCGACGTACGGGCAGCGCCGATGAGCACGGTGGGTAAGCCGGCATCGAGCAACGCGTCGAGCAGCCTGTGTTGGTTCTTGTTGCGCTCCACCGATCCGACGCACAGGACGATATCGTGCAGCCCGTACGCGCGCTGAAACTCTGCGGCGCCAGCCGTGCAGAACCGCTCTTCCACCCCGTTTGGAATCACCAAAATCTTCCGGTAGTCCAGACCGAACAGGCTTCCGAGAACCGCCGCCTCGTGCTGCGATAGGGCCACAACGGCATTTGCCGCCAGGAGGAGTTGCTTCCGCGCGCGGAATGACGTTTTCATCGGCACCAACGCATCCACGTATCGCCAGAGCCGGAAGAAGCTGAGCGGCTTCTGCGGAGAGAAAATCGAGGACACCACAACAGGAATTCCTCTGGCACGGGCCCTGGTCACAGTCTCAAAGAGCGGATACTCACTTCCGAAACAGTGCAACAGGTCCGCATTCAGGCGAGTCGCCCACGGGTCGAGAAGGTCCACCTGGACCCCCATGGTTCTGAGCGCTTCCGCCGTGCGGAGCACCTGTATTTCCAGTCCCCCGACGCAAAGGCAGAACGGAACTGGGGAGACGAAGGCGACCCTCATGTCACGGGTCCCCCCGAGCACATCTCATCCAACCTCTCGGCGTGGTCGCGCGCACAGCTTCACAGAGTCCCGTAGCGACCGACCCCGTTGCCACGCACGCGCGGCGAGGCGCGCAAGAAGAACCGTGTAGCGTAACCGCCGGCGCGTGGACACAGCGGACGGATCGGTGGCGCCGGGCACCAAGGGAAGCGCCTGCTCGGCAAACCATGCAATGAAATCCATGGCCGGCGCACCGCCAAACCACGCCGTCTGAGCCTGACGGCGAAACAGCCACCCTGCAAGGAACCCGGTGTTTCGGAGCAACTCCGGGGCTACGCCGACCGCCGCCTCAAGCGCTCGGGTTGCCGCGCGTTCGTTGCCGGCGCAAAAGTAGAGGTAGGCGAGCTGAAGTTGCAGCACGCCCCCATTGAATCGCTGGCCGAGCGCGTGGTCGATGGCTGGCGCTTTCAGCTCAATCGCTCGCATCACCTGAAGATGGCGGTCCAGCTGAATCCGAGGAGACTGACCCAGGGAGGTGTTCCGTGCGTGCACGCGATAGTAAGTCACGGTCCCGGGCAGGAAGGCGACGTTGTATCGGGCGAGAATCCGGATCCAGAGCTCCCAGTCGCTGTAGATGAGCTGTTCGTCATGCAGCCCGACGGCCTCAAGGCAGGCGCGCCGAACCATTGCCGCCTGCCCATAGATGTAATTCTCCTCCAAGAGGCGCGCGAACGGCCAGCGGTCCGACGAGAGGTCCCTGGCCGCCAACCGACCAACCTTCCTGCCGCCCTCGTCGATCGTGGCGACCTCGCCGTAGACCATGCCGATCTCGGGATGTTGTTGTAGGAACGTCACCTGCCGCTCGACCTTGTCCCGGACAAAGACGTCGTCGGAGCACAGTCCGCACCAATACGCGCCCCGCGACTCGCGGAAGGCGCGGTTCGCAGTGGCGGAGATGCCGCGACTGGCGTGCCGGGCGTGGGTGAACACCCGCACTCGGTCTGGATCGCGCGATGCGTAGCGCTCCGCAATGTTCAGACTGCCGTCCGTGGACCCGTCGTCAACGATAACCAACTCGATGTTGCGATACGTCTGAGCGAGCGCACTTTCTATGGCGAACGGAAGGTACCGCGCGTGATTGAACGATGGCATGCATATGCTGACCAGCGGCTCGCGGGGCACGAGAGCTCCGGCCATCGCCCGCAACACTACCCGACGGCACGCCGCTCGGACGCCGGCATCGGTTGTCTGCGAAACACCCGGCCGACGTGGTCGAGCGTGCTCCGTCGCTCGGCTGTGGTCAACGCGATCCAAGAAAAGCCGATCGCCGCGAAGACGTACGCCATCGTCACGGGGCGAGTCGATCGATCACTCCAGGTCTGGAGACCGGCGGCGAGAATCAAAAGGAAGCCCATGAGCCACGTGCGAGCCGTGGAACGATCCAAGACAAAATAGCGCCGCCGGATCACGTAGGCCAACGTGAAGACAAGGTACGTCCCGTACACGAGCGCGAAGTTCGCACCTACCGCCTCCAAGGATTTGAGCCGCAATAACGCGAACGCGGCGCCGCCGATGCTCAGTCCTCCCCAAACGACTTCTGTCCAGAGCAGGGTCCGCACGTCCGCGTAGGCGAGCATGGTGAATGAGAAGACCCAACTCGTCACCTTGAAGTAGTCGCCGATGAACATCCACCGCATGATGTCCAGTGACGGCAGGAATCCAGGCGCGTACAGCACATCGACGACCGCCGGCTTCAACACTGTCGCCGCCACGATCACCGGAACCGTTAGTACCATGGACAAGCGTAACACGCGTTGGACGAGTACGTGCTGATCGTGCGACACGCGGAGCCGGCTGAGGCTCGGGACGTAATACGTCGAAAAGGAAGCCAGCGCGAACAACAGGTAGTTCATGCTGATGTTCCACGCCACGTCAAAGATACCGACGCCGTGCAGTCCGAAGCGACGCACGGCAAGGGAACGCACCACAAGGGGGATTGCCGCGGCAAGAAAGCCGCTCAGCAACAACGCGCCCGACAAACCCAGGAACTCCTTCGCCGCGGATACCCTGAAAACGGGCTTCAACCGCGGTAGCCACATCCGGACGGACGCGAAGCCCATGGCGATGGCACACGCGACAACGAGGGGAAGGGTTACGTACAACGCGAGCGCCGCCGTATCGCCAGCTTTGACCAGGAGCGCGACCGGGTAGGCCAGCAGGGTCGACACCACCGCGCCCGCCGTCTGCAACAGTGCCAGGCGCGGAATGTCGCGATGACCGTTGAACACGCCGGCGAGATACGTGGACACGACTCCGCCCACGACGGCGAACGCCAGCCACCGCATCACCCCAACGGCGCTGCCGACCACGCGCCCCATGACGACTGCCGAGATCTGTGACGGTAGGGCGAGGAACGCCAGCGCCACCACGCCGCCGGTCGCCAGCAAAATCCAGAAGGCCGTCGTGATGTATTGCTCCCGCGTTTCTCCCTCCCGGCTCGCGATGCCCTGCGCCAAGGCCGTCTGCCCGTTGAGCGTCGCGAACACGACCGCGGACTGATAGGTCTGCCGCACTAAAGAGATGAAGCCGATGCCTGCTGGCCCCAGGACTACGGCGAATATCTTGGTCGCGACGAGGCCCAGTCCGAGCGAAATGACTGACGCGGCCCCGGTTTGCCAGACCGCGACGACAAGCTCACGCATCGGAGATATCCGGGACACTCGCTTCGTCTATCGCGACCTCGACGAGCATTTCACAACCCATCTCCGGAAGGTGCTTCACCATCGCCGCGAGCCCGTCTACTACGCGGGTGTCGATGATGCCGTGCCTTAGCAGTCGGTCCATCTGGTCGTTGGTGAACGGTTTGACGAAGTAGGTTTCAAAGTACAGCGCGCGAAAGCCGTGGACGCGGACCGCGTCCAGGAGCGCGCGGCGATCGAACCGCGTATGCCGCTGGAACCGCACCTCCGTGGCCGAGGGCTCGAATAGGCTGTGGATTAGCCCCATCTCGAGGGCGAGCAAACGGTGAAATGAGCGCACGTTCGGCACGTTAATGTGCACCACCGTGGACTCGACACACAGCCTTCGCACGGCCCACAGCAGCTTCGACGGATCCGGGACCTCGTGAAGCACACTGCTCAGAACGATGAAGTCGAACGGACCGTGACCGGCGACCCGGTCGACGACGTCCTCAAGACAGCCGTGAACCACGGCGACGTTGCCGGCGGCCATCGCGCGCTCGCGTGCGCGCCGCACGAATTCGTCCGACGGCTCGACGACCGTGTAGTTTCGGTAGGTGGAGAAGAACGAGAACAGGGGCTCCGCCCCGCACCCCACCTCGAGCACACGGTCGTGGGGATGCTTGCGGATTGATCTCAGGACTGCCTCTCGGCGCGCCTCGATGATCCGGACTTCAAATGCGCCCTCGTCATACTGCCGGAGGTACTCTCGGGTGTAGCGATCGAGATCATCCATCAATCGCCACCCGACAGGGCGGCGCGCCGGGACCGAGCGTATGCGTCAACCGCCGACGCGACGTACTGGCACTCCGCAGGCCCCATGTGCGGCCCGATCGGCAAGCTCACGCAGGTTCGGGCGAACGCTTCCGCCTCCGGGAAGGCGCCTGAGGCCCAACCTCGAGTCGCGTAGGCTGGCGACAAATGAGGTGGCACAGGATAGTGCACGAGCGTCTCCACCCCGTGTCCTCGAAGCGCGGTTCGCAGTTCGTCGCGGCGCGGGTGCCGGACGACGAACAGATGCCAAACCGGATCGGACCAGTCGGGTACGTGCGGCAGCTCGAGATCCGGCAGGTCCGCCAGTGCGCGTAAGTAGCGTTGGGCCGCGGCGCGGCGTCTGGCGTTCCAGGCGTCCAAGTGCCGGAGCTTGACCCGCAACAAAGCGGCTTGCAACGCGTCCAGCCGTGAGTTGAACCCAGGCACCTCGTGGTGGTACTTCTCTCGCGAGCCGTAGTCGCGCAGCAGCCGCACGCGCGCCGCGATCGCATCGTCGCTCGTGACGACGGCCCCGGCGTCGCCCAGCGCCCCCAGATTCTTGGACGGATAGAAGCTGAACGCCGCGGCGTCGCCGAGGCTACCCACGCGCCGTCCCTTGTAGTCTGCGCCGTGCGCTTGCGCCGCGTCCTCGATGACTGCCAACCCGAACCGACGTCCGACCGCGAGGATCGGATCCATGTCGGCCGACTGTCCAAACAGGTGGACGGCGATGATCGCCCGTGTCCGCGGGCTCACCGCCGGCCCGAGAAGGGCCGGGTCGAGGGTCTGCGTGCGCGGGTCACAGTCCACGGGGACGGGCGTCGCGCCAGCGTAGGTGACAGCCAGCCACGTCGCGACGAACGTCGTCGCCGGCACCAGAACTTCGTCCCCCTCCCCGATTCCGCACGCACGAAGCACCAAGTGTAAGGCGTCGAGACCATTCCCTACCCCAACGCCGTGGCGCGCTCCGCAGTATGCCGCGAACTCCCGCTCAAACGCCTCCAGTTCGGGCCCATGCACGTACCGCCCCGACGCCATTACCCGCCGGTACGCGGCGTCGAGGTCGTCCCGCAGTTCGTCGTACGCGGGTCTGAGATCAAGAAAGGGAATGTTCATCATGCACCCGCACGGCGCGCAGGAACTCCTTGTAGTCTCGGTAGTAGTCCGCCTCATCGAACGGCGCCGAAACGACCGCGAGGCACACCGACCCGGACGAGAAGTCGTCGATCTCGCGCCACACAAGCGGCGGAACGTACAGACCGTAATAGGATCGATTGAGTCTGAACGTCTTGCGCAGTGTGCCATCGTCCACAGTCACATCGAAACTGCCCGACATCGCGATCAGCACCTGATGCAGCGCCTTGTGTGCGTGCCCCGCGCGGGCGGAGCCGCCCGGCACGTCGTAGAGATAGTACACGCGCTTTATCTCGAATGGGATGTGGCGACCGCTCTCGATGAACGTCAGGTTACCTCGTTCGTCGGCGATTCGCGGAAGATCGATGATACGGCAGTCGTTTACGCTCATCATCGGCATCCCCCGTCGGTCTCGGGCGGCGCGATCTCGAACTCATAGAAATCGTGGGTGACGCCCCTCGCGCCGAATCCCTCCTTGAACTCGATCAGGCCCACGTTCAGATCGCGGCCGCCGTTTTCCGCCGAGATCCCGAAATCGAAGTACGGTTTCTCACGATACACGTCCGTGAGCAGATAGTAAAACAGCAGGTCGAGCGCGCGGCACGACCGTCCCGCGTCGGATGCGGCGATGTATTGCGCATGGGCCACCGTCGGCGTCTCGTAGATGAGTGTCCCGCCGATCATCTCCGACGACCGGTGCGCCGCGTACAGCTTGATATGGTCCGGGAACAAGGCGTGCAGCCGCTGAATCTCGGCGAGCGTGTGGACCGGTCTGATCCCGTGAGCGGCGAGGAGATTCTGCTGGAGAATCTGCCAGAACGCCTCATAGTCTTCGCAACGATCGACGCGGACGTCGTCCGCCTCGGCCTTCCGCACACCTCGCAGCCGGCGATCCTGAAACCTGATCCCTCCCCGCGGGCGCACGACGCTCAGCAGGTCACGCCGCACGAGCCTGGCCCCGATCCGCGCCAAGGCGTAGAGATCCTCCTCCGCCGGGACCAGGTGATAGATGTGCGGTACGGTCTTGTAGACAACGCGGCGGACGCCGCGCTCCGCCAAGAACTCCTGCACTCGGAGAAACATATCGAGCATAAGGGCCGTTCGCATCCGGCCGTCCGTCACGAACCCGCCGTACGTCAGGCCGCCGTGGCTCACCACGACATCGCCGGTTCGGTGAGCCGGTAGAATGCCGAGTAACTCGCCGTCGGGCCGGGTGATCACGAGCGAGAGGTCGGCGAAACGATCCGCATGATAATCCATGTAGTCGCGGAGGAATAAGAACGTACCGTTCCGGCTCTGCCGGACGAAGGCGTCCCAACGCGATTTCTCGGACTCCTTGTACTCCGCGATCCGCATCATATCGTCAGCACCGCGTACCCGAACCCCGTCGCGCCATGGCGGTTCCCGTTATAGAACAGGTAGCGCGATCCATGCGCGTCGATCACGCACGGAAAGCAGACCATCTCCGAGTCCCAGCCGCTGCTGGAGGCCTCGATACCCACGTCACCGTCCCTGCGTTCCCACGTGACCCCGTCTGCAGACTCCGCGTATCCGAGACGGTAGGTGATGGGGGCCTTGCTCCGGATCGAGTACCACATGCGGTACGTGGGTCCGTCGTGGATTACCCAGGGGCGGCCTACCGCGTAGTCGCCGGGCCCGGTCGGGGTGATGCAAGCGCCGCCCCGGCCAGCCCAACGCACGCCGTCGGCGGACTCCGCGTAGCGGATCACCGTGTTGTAGTGGATCGATCCCCCTTCCTGCGACCAGTACTCGCAGGACCAATACCACATCTTGAAGAGACCCTGCTCACGCAACACCATGGGTGCGGACCGCGAGAACGGTTCGCTCGCAGTCCGGTCCAGGACCGGGACTTGCGAATGCTTCCGAAACAGGGCCCCGTCGCTGACGGCCAGCCCGGCAAAGAGCATGTAGGGCACGCGTTCGCACCGCTGCCAGCCGATGTAGTAGAGGTACCGCCGACCGTCGACCGCTAGGATGCAGGAAGGATTAACGCCGCAGTCGTCAAACGCCCCGGGTTGTCCGACGTCGAGCACGGGCTCCGGTGCCTCGCTAAGAATCCGACAAGGATCAGTCGCGTCCAGGTCCACGTACCCGATCCGCCCGTAGCGATGGCTGTCCAGCGACGCGAAATACACGCGAATGACGCCGTCGTCGATGAGCTCGGCGGTGGGAAACGCCGCGTAGGCCCTGGCCCACCAGCGGCTCCCGTCTGGCGCGTACACGTGGCCTCGCTTCTGCCACCTCACGAGGCCTCACCGCGCCGGGGCGGCGCGCCAGCCGACACCGTCACGCCTGGCCCTTCTTCCACAACCCCACGACCACCCGATCGTCGGGCACGTTCCCTAGCACAATCGCGCCGGCGCCGATGATGCAACGGTTGCCGACAGTGACGTTGTTCGCCAGAGTGGCGTTCACGCCGAGGAAGCAATGGTCGCCCACGGCGCAGAAGCCGGACACCACGACGTGGGACGAGACGAAGCAGTGGTCGCCGATAGTGGAATGGTGACCGATGTGGTTGCCGCTCCACAGAACGACGTTGCGGCCGATCGTCACGAACGGCTGAATGACGTTCTGTTCGAAAATGAAGCTGTGCTCGCCCACGCGGCAGTTGCGCCAGACGAACGCGCGCGAGCTTGCGTAGGAAACGGGAGTGTAGCCCTTTCGCTTGGCCTCGCCGTAGAGGCGCTCCCGAAGGGTGTTCGCCTGCGTGTATGCGGTCGCGCAAAAGAACCCATGTGCGGCGGGGGCGTAGCGACGCTCAAGCCCCTCAAGCGGCACGACGGGCAGATCGAACAGTTGGTCCCGCTTCCGGTACGCTTCCTCGACCGCGAAGGCGACCACCTGGTGCGGCGAGTCGTGCGTGAAATACTCATAAGCGATCTCAGCGAATGCGCTGTCACCGATGATGATCAACTTCGCGCGCGTCTCTGTCATCCGTCCAACCTCTGCCGGGACAACCGATCGACCGGCCGCGGCTCCCCCCGCCCGCACGGGACGCCCGACGGGTTCTTTCCGAGACCGCATAGCCTCGTTCGCGGCGGTGTCCGGCGATCTTGCGGCGCCTTTCCAAGAGACTTCCGAAAATGCTATATGCCCAACTCAGGAGATGGATAGGCTTCGAATTCTTCCCCGAGTGTCGGGAACGAGGTGCCTGCGAAGCTACCGCGGCGGAAGGCTGCTTGCCTAAATTTAGTGCCCGCGGGTCGCCGCGGGAACCCCGGCAAACGTGACCAGTCGCAGCCCTCCGGTGGTACGATCGTCGACGACCCGATACCGGTAGGCACGATGCGCCACCCACGTTTCGACGGCCCTCGGAGAAAATAGTGGGCCGGACAGCGGGACGTACGTCCAGCGGGCCGCGTGGTGGGTGGACAGATCCGCTACGAGGGCACGAAAGTCCTCGGGGCTTTGCACGAGCAGGATCGTCTTCTGGAAATAGACTGGACCCGCGCCGAGAGTCATCCACTCCAGCGGTGTGACCACGATGTCGCCGGGCGCGTTGTGCAGCGCCTCATTGACGCGCTCGTTGGCCGCCATCATCTGCGACACTTGATCGACCCCCGACACCTGGATCAGCAGACTGACGGCGAACACCCACGCGGCGGCCCAACGAAGAGACGACCACGCCGAAGACCCGGCCCTCTGCGCGCGCGTCATGGCGGCGGCCACGAGCCAGACCAGTGGCGGCAGAACCGGAAGCAGATAGCGGGGACCCCATTGGAGCCCACCGTGCGTGCCAGTAAGGATGATGCCGGCCGTGAATGAGCACACGACCACCCACAGAAACCGCTCCCACCTTGCGAGCGGTCCTGGCAAGAACACCAACACGAGAAACGGCGCACCCGGCAGGAGACCCGAAATGTCGGTTCTGCGCAGAAGGACGAGCAACGCTGTCGCCCCGACCAATAGCCCGCCGGCTAGGATCGCTCGCTCCCGCTGACGTGCCGCACCCCTTCGAAGCAGGGCCGCCGCTATCGCGAACACAGCCGCAAGCCCGACGCCGAACAGCACCGCCTCATGATTGAACGCGTAGTAGTCCGGCGAGATCAACTGGTAATAAGCGTTGCTGGCCTTGTCCGCGAGCCACGGCCTAAGGCCGTGTCCGGTCGCTGTTTCGATTAGACTGCCGGCACGACCGGTGGCGAGCCCTTGGGCCTTCCACCCAAGCCAACTTCCGCTCAGGTGCCGGTTGATCGCCCAAAGGACAGCCGTGGGCGCAGCCAGTCCCGCGCCAATGGCCAGGATGCCCCGCCACCTGTTGGGGCCGACGCAGAGCCACGCCAAGGTCACCGCGGGGACGAGCACGTACACCTCGTTGCGCAACCACAGCCCACAACCCAAGAGCACACCCGACAGCGCGAGATCCCGGTCGCGATGCTCAGCTTCTTCGGAACACGCACCCACGAGTAGCCCAAGCGCCGCGCTGCTGAGAAACACCACCGGCGCGTGATCCCAGAAGACGGTACTATAGACGATGAGCGGTGTCGCTAACCCGAGCGCAAGCGCCCCCGCAACTGCCCACTCAGACGCATCCCGGCGCAGCACCCGGTAGGTCACCCAAATGGTCCCGAGTCCGGCCATAAGCGGCAACACGATCAATCCGGGCTTCCCCAGTACGCGGTACAGTGACGCCACGATCGCCGGAAAGTACGGCGCGTACGAGACATAATAGTGACCGTTCCGCACGAAGTGGAACCACGGCCCAAACGGGAAGTATCGGCCCTGGGGATCAATCGCTGCCGCCGGATACGGCAAGGCCGTGCTGTGGATCCCCTGGCGCACAACGTTCTCCACCTGGACAAGACGCACCGCTGAGTCCGGCGACCAAAACCCGCCTTGATGCAGAAAGATGGCCGCGACGGCAAGATAAGCTATCAGGCATGCGGCAACAAGCGACATGGGCCCCAGCCTGTCCTCGTGCCGCGCGAGCGCCGGACGATGCTCTGGGATCGACGCCACGGGCGCATGTACAGTGCGAGTGTGCAGGTAACCGGCCATTTGGCCTCCCCGTCCCCAGATGCTAGGACCCGCCGCCTTACCGTCTACCGTGGTGGGCGTACGTGAACCGAGACGGCGACATCGAACAGCCGGCCGCCGTTCACTGCCGAGCCGCCGTGCTCCTCCGCTGAACGAGCGTGACCCACACGTAGCCGAAGCCAAGATGAGCCACGGGCCAGTAGACTGGATCCAGAGCAGCGTGGAGCCTTCGTTGCATCGCGGGCGTCACGGGCGCGGTGGTAACGACCCAGACGCGCGCGTGCTTGGCCGCGAGGCGCCTCGCCTGGACAGCCGTGAAAACAGGCCGACGATCCCCGCGTGACACGGTCTCTATAGGGTTTATCGTCAACGATGGATAAGGCTCGCCCAAGTAATAGGAGAGCGCGATCTGCGACTCCACGCTGACGTAGAGGATGAAGTCTCCCGGGTGCGCGTACTTCTGTACGATACCGGCCGCGGCTCGCCAATCGTACGGGCGGGCCGCCGGATCCAAGTAATATTTGCCGAGGGCGGGAATCTGCAGACCTAGCACACATACGATGAGCACAGCGACCACGCGGTCACGCCAACGCCGCACGGCCTCTCCCACGGCATAGATTCCCAGGGCGAGTAGCACACTGAAGAATGGCCCGACGAAGGAAAACCACCGCGCGTAGAACATCGGCTTCACAAGGGAAACAGCAAACACCGATGCGACCGGCACGACGAGCGGGAGGACAATGAGCATCAACCGGCCGCGATTGGACCGGAGGTGCCACGCTCCTGCAAGAAGGAGCAAGATGAATGGAAGCGTGAGAGCGATCTCAACGAGCGGCGCAGCGGTGCCGTCTCCGAAGTAGTTGCCCATGCCGAACAAGGTGCCGCCGAACGCGAGAAGGCCCGCGAGGTCCGCGAGGCTGGCCAATGAAACGCGGTCACGATACCATGCCCAGCCATGTCCATCACTCAGTTGAAACCACAGCGATGGTACCCACGGCAGATACACAAGTGCGACGGTGATCGCTGCCAGCGCCCACGCCCCGAGGTGCCGCCGTTGACAGCACAGCACCCAGAGGCCCTGGGCGACCATCACGAGAATGCCCAGGTAGTGCGTATACGCGAGCAGTACCGTCACGCTCGCGTATGCGACCCAGCGAACCCCTCCTTTCTCCACGCTTGTGGCGAGCAAGAGCGTGGATGCAACCGACAGCGCGCCCAAGAGCGAGTACATGCGCGCGTCCTGACCTGACATAATTTGCAAGGGCGCGGTTGCAGTGAACAGCGCGGCAAGCACCGCCGTTTGCTCCGATCCTATCCGCCGCGCGAGCGCATACGTCAACAGTACAGACGCCGTGCTGAAGCACGCGGATGGGATCCTGAGCGCGACTTCCCCTGTTCCCGCATACTGGGTCCAAGCCTTGGCAAGCAAGTAGTAGAACGGTGGATGCGCGTCGACCAGGCGAAGAAACGGCGGGATGCTGCTCCATCCCTTGTGGGCGACGTACGCGACGAACGCCTCGTCGAACCATAGGCTATTCTGGCCAAGCAGCGCTAGACGAAGCGCCAGCGCGAGCAGCACGATGCCGACGAGCAACGTCCCCGAGCTGAAGGTAATTTCTCGTCCCCACCACGGCTTCGCGCGGATGGGGAGTGACCAGGTCGGGATCGTGCCGGGCACCGAGGCGTGCTGCATTAGTCCGGTGGGAAGAGTGAGGGGCAGGACCCCGCAGCCTGCCCCTCTCGCTCCGCAAACGTGACCTGAGCTAGAAGTCCGAGGAAGACGTCGAACTGCCGTCGCTGTTCAGGATCACCGTCACATGGTTCCCGGTAACTGGGCTGGCCTTGCCGGTCGCGATCATGGTTGCCGTCGTCGCCGTGACGGTCGGGTCGGCGTACGTCCAGTAGCTGCTGTTCGGCGCGGAGAAGCCGATGTTGGCCATCGTGCCGTTCAGGAACGTGGACCACTGCTGGTAGTAAGACCACTCCATCGTCTTCATTTCCTGGAGTGCGTTGTCAGCCTCGGCCTTGTACGCCTTCTTCCGTGCGCCGAGGTAGAGCGGTACGGCCGCCGCGATCAAGATGCCAATGATCGCCAGCACGACGACGAGCTCGATCAGGGTGAAACCCGCATCCCTCTTGCTCAGCCTCTCACGAAACCACCTGAACATACCCGACTCTCCCCTCCTTGTGATCTTCTTGCGGCCATCAGATTTGGCCCCGCGAATAGTTAGATGCCCATGGCTAGCGACTTTCGGACATCTCCCCGGCTCAGTCTTTCGAACGAAGGACTGATGACGCGCACTCGCGCCGGCGCGCGGACCGCGGGGTGACACTGACGCGCGTTAACCCGAGCTTGCTTTTGGGCTTACACTGAGGGAGATGGGCGAGGCAGGGGTTACACCCTGCCTCGCCGGTTACGTTGACTCGTCTTAAAAGTCCGAGGAAGACGACGAACTGCCGTCGCTGTTCAGGATCACCGTCACATGGTTCCCGCTAACTGGTGTGTTGGCAATTCCGGTCGCGATCATGGTTGCCGTCGTCGCCGTGACGGTCGGGTCAGCGTACGTCCAGTAGCTGCTGTTCGGCGCGGAGAAGCCGATGTTGGCCATCGTGCCGTTCAGGAACGTGGACCACTGCTGGTAGTAAGACCACTCCATCGTCTTCATTTCCTGGAGTGCGTTGTCGGCCTCGGCCTTGTACGCCTTCTTCCGTGCGCCGAGGTAGAGCGGTACGGCCGCCGCGATCAAGATGCCAATGATCGCCAGCACGACGACGAGCTCGATCAGGGTGAAACCCGCGTCCCTCTTACTCAGCCTCTCACGAAACCACCTGAACATCCCTGACTCTCCCCTCCTTCTGGGTTTTCGGTGCCTGGCCATTCAAATTTGGCCTTCCCACACACTAAGTGCCTTGCCAGCGTATTTTGAGACGGCGTGCAGGGCCGCGCTTTCGATCGAAGCGGCTATCAGAAGGTCGCTCCCGTGTACCCGCTGCCGTCGCTGTGAAGGATCAAACTGACAGTCTGACCACTCACCGGTGATGTCGTTTGCCCGACTGCGAGCATGGTCACGTCGGTCCCTGTCGCCGTAGGATCACTAAACGACCAGTTCACGCTGGCCGGCGCTACAAAACCCAGGGTGCTCAGCGCCGTAGCGAACGCGTTGTGCTCTTCATAGTAGCCCCACTCTAGCGACTTGACTTCCTCAAGCACGTGATCTGCCTCAGATTTGTAGGCTTTCATGCGTGATCCGAGGTACAGGGGAATGGCAGCCGCGACGAGGATGCCGATGATCGCCAGCACGACAACAAGCTCGATCAGCGTGAATCCCGCGTCGCGCTTGCTACGATCACGGACCCGTGCTGGTATGTGCATACTCCTCCTCCCTACGAGACGCTGCCGGTCCGTCTTCAAAGCGAAATGGGCCGACGAGGTTCTTCCGAAAAGTGTCTCTACCCATAAAGCGGCCGGACCGGGACACCTCGTTCGATCCTGTAGCACCCCGGGCCATCGACCAGAGGGCTACCGCGGCGGAGATGTCAAAGCCTCACCGCTTGTGATCGCTCCTGATGGGATCTCCGGGTTGACGGACGGGCGAGCGAGGTAGCGCGGCCCCGTCTACTCGGTCGCAGAATCATTCGGCCGCGCAAACGTCCGCTGTATACGGTATCGAAGGAACGATCTAAGCTCGCATCCTTGCACGAACATGCGCTCGAACCGGTTCCCAAGCGCGCGCTGGTCGAGGCCCGAAGGTTGACCGCGTACGGCGATGGATCCGCGCTACAGGTGCCAACGAGAGGTCAGGAAGGCGACCCCGGTCGCTCCCTCGTTGGAACCAGGGCAGCCGCAGGGCATCCTCGTATGCGCCGCAAATGTCTCTGAAACTCGCCGGTTGGAGGATAGCCGGAATCGCAAGTCGATCCTGATGAAGGGTACACCCAGGGTGTTATGGTTGACTACACTGCGCATGTGGTTAAGCGGTTGGTGCTCTCCTTGCTGTTTCTCGCCGCGGTAGCGGTAGGCTCGGCCCTTCCCCCGGCTTGGCTTTATCCGCGGGCAGCACGATGGGCGACGCCGCCGCTCATCGAGCGATGCCGCGTCATCTACACGCCCTATCACGGGACCCCGCGCTGCGTCAAACGCTCCGAAGAACAAAGGGTTCCGGCCAACGCGCTTACTGCCAGGTTTGATCGGCCCCCCTGGAGACAGCTAGAGCGAGAAGATAGGCCGCAATCTTAGGATCGTCCCGACGCTCGCAAGCGTGCGAGATCCTCGAGAGCGTCGGTGGCGCCGAAGACACGGCGCCGATCCTAAGTCAACATCGACCGATCGCTGATCGGTCACCGAGTCCCGCGCACTGCCGCGTAGCACCGCCTCGAGTTACATTTGAGCACAACTCAGCGCTCGCAGGCGCACCCTCCGTTTGAACGTAAGGCCTCCCGCCCTTCCTTCACAATGAAGTACACGAGCCCAAGCGCGGCTACCGGGTCTGCCCACCACCACCCCAGCGCGGCACGGAGGCCGAGCCCCGCGAGCAAGGTCCCGGCCATGTACGCGCACACCACCCCGCACGCGGCATCCCCCTTGAGCGCGGGGCTGTCGATCGCTCTGGCGATCCGGCGCTTGGCTTGAACGAGCCACGGCATCACGACGAGGGCCGCGGCGGCCAGCGCCATCCCCACGGGCGAGACCTCGGGCGCGGCACGAACCACGAGGGCGTAGCCGGCGTGCGCGACGACGTACGCGGCGAGCGCGAGCAGGCTCCAACCCACAACCCGTGACGCGCGGCCCTCCGCCCGCTCGACGCCCTCCCGGTCCAGGGCCCGCTGCTCGGACACCAGGCGCCACAGCACGACGCCGCCGGACAACAACTCGATGACGCTATCGATGCCGAAGGCGACGAGCGCGACGCTGCCCGCCGCTACGCCGGCGGCGATGCCGACCGCGGCTTCGAGCGTCATCCATGCCACGCTGAGCCATTCGATCGTGATGCCGGCGCGGAGCGCACTCGCGTCGCCGGCTCGAATGTTCATGTTACCGCCGCCACCGGAGCTGGCTCGTGGCCTCGATCCGCGGGAACGCCGCTGTCGTTCGCGCCGATGACGCTCGCGTCCGTAAGCTCACGGCCGGTATTCGGGCTCCACGATCGGGACGAGCAGCACTGGCGCCCGCGTGCGCCGCAGGAGCCGCGCCGCCACGCTCGAGGACCAGATCGCCTGGAGCCCCGCGCGCCCGTGCGTCGCGACCACGACGAGCCCATCGGCGTGCTCGGCGGCGTCGGTCGCGAGCTGCGCCACGGGTCCCCCGCGACGAACCTCGGCGGACGCAGGCACGCCCGTCGAGCGCATCGACGCCGCGAGACGCTCCAAGTACGCCATCGCCTGCTCGCCCTGGACGTCCAGGATGGATCGCGTCGTGCTGGGCAAAAACGTCGCCTGGGGTACCTGCTCGCCGCCGACCGTCTCCAGCGTCGGCACCACCATCACGAGACGAAGCTGCGCGTCGAGGGCCCGGGCCAGCACGGTGGCCATGGGCAGCGCCCCTTCCGCCGCCGCCGTCCCATCGAGCGAGACCATGATGGTCTTTGGGGCGAACCGCTCGGTCGATTGGGCGTCGCTGCGCGCGCGAACCAGCAACGTCGGGCGCCGGCTCAACTGCAGCACACGCTGCGCGATCGAGCCCCAGAGCGCCTCGCGGATGCCCCCGGCGCCGTGCGTGCTGAGGAGCACCAGGTCGCTCTCCTGCTCGGCGGCATGGGCCGCGATGGCCTGCGCGACGTTGCCGATCGGCACCTCGTGCACGTGGTACTCGACGCGACGGCCGCCGGCCTCCAAGTCGCGCGCCAGCCTCGCCAGATACGCCTCCGCGTCCACCCGGTTGCCGAGATGGGGTTGCCCGTGCACGCGGGGCGGCGCACCCCGTTCGATCACGTGCAGCAGGGCGATCGTCGCATCGAAGACCTCGGCCAAGCGCACCGCGATGGGCAGGACCGCCTCGGCCAGGCGGGATCCGTCCAACGACACGATGAAACGCTGCACCGTGATCGCGGGTGCCGGCGCGGCGGGCACGAGCGGCGTTGCCGGTTGACGTGCACGTCCCTGGGAAGCCATGATCATGCTCCTCCGCGGTGCGTTACCGGTACCTTACCCAAACTTCGGAAGCGGCCCGCCAAACGTTTGGTAAAGCAACAGCACGTTCAGCGCGAGGATGAGCACGGCACACGTGATCGCGAGCGCCGTCACCACGGGGTGATTCACGAGCTTCCCCATGATCGCCCGGTTGCGCGTGAAGAGAATGAGCGTGATCACCGGCATCGGCAGCGTGAAGCTGAGCACGACCTGGCTGATGACGAGCGTCCGGGTCGGGTCGAGACCGACGTAGATCGCCGCGAGCGCCGGGAGGAGCGTCGCGAACCGCCGGAACCAGACCGGGATGCGGAAGTTCACGAAGCCCTGCATCACGACCTGGCCGGCCATGGTCCCGACGTGCGAGCTGGAGATGCCCGAGGCCACGAGCGAAATCCCGAAGACGAGCGCCGAGAGCCCCCCGAGCAGCGGGGTGAGCGTCTTGTACGCCGTGTTGATGTCGGCCACGTCGGCGTGGCCCGTATAGTGGAAGACCTTGGCGGCCATGAAGAGCATCGCCATGTTGACCAGGCCGGCCAGCCCCATGGCCAGGACGACGTCGACCTTGTTGAAAGCGGAGATCCGCCGCGCTTCCTCATCCGTGGCCGGGACGACGCGCCGCTGCGTCAGGCTCGAGTGCAGGTAGATCACGTGCGGCATCACGGTGGCCCCGATGATGCCCACGGCCAAGAGAAGGGCGTCGCGTCCGGGAAGGCTGGGGACGACCGAGTGAAACGCCACCTGGCCCCAGTTCGGCTTCGCCAGGAACGTCTCCACCAGATAGCAGGCCGCGATCACCCCGGCGCACCCCCCGATAAACACTTCCAGCTGCCGGAACCCGTTGCCCTGGATCGCGAGGATGACAAAGACCAGGATCCCGGTGATGAGGGCGGACACGAACATCGGCAGCCCGGTGAGCAGGCTGATCCCGATCGCCGCCCCGAGCACCTCGGCGAGATCCGTCGCCATCGCCGTGACCTCCTGCGAGATCCAGAGGCCATAGTTCACCCACGGCGCGAAGTGGGCCCGGCACAGTTCGGCGAGATTCATCCCCGTCGCAATGCCCAGCTTCGCCGACAACCCCTGGATGAGCATCGCCATGAGGTTCGCCAGGAGAATGACCCACAGGAGCGCGTAGCCGAACTCGGCGCCGCCCTGGATGTTCGTGGCGAAGTTGCCGGGATCGATGTACGCGATGCACGCGATAAAGGCGGGCCCGACGAACGGCAGGATCGCGCGGAGGCCGCGCACCCTGCCCAGGATCGCATCACGGGCCGCCCGCTGGAGTTCCGGGTGTGGATGTGCGACGGTGTCGACCGGGGAATACGTTCGTACCATCGTTCCCTCCCACGCCGCCCGCGATGCAGCCGGCCCGCCAACCGTGCCCGACTTCCGCCGTCCAGCAGGTTCTGATGGGGCAAAACTAAGTTTAGTATATGCGAAATCACATGTCAAACGAACACGTGATCGCCGGGCCGGCACACGGCGGCACACGGGTTCGCCTTGACAACGATTCCATGGTTCGAGTATTATCGAATCATGATTCCCACCCGGACGATGAAAGGGGCCGCGCGATCGTCCGTGCGTACGGCGGCGGGTGATGCGCGGCGCATCGAGGCAGGCGAGGACGTCGCGCGCTACGCGGACATGTTCTCGGCGATCGGCACCGAACCCCGGTTACGCATCATGCGCCTCTTGCTCAGGACTCACCCGGACGGCATGGTGGCCGGCCACATCCAGGCCGAGTTGGGGATGCCCGCGTCCACGCTGTCACACCACCTCGACAAACTGCGGCACGACGACCTCGTCACCGTGACGCGCGAGGGCACGTACCTGCGCTACGCCGCGAATACGGAGACGCTTCGCGACCTGTTGGGCTTCCTGTACGCGGAATGCTGCACCCGCAACCGGGCGGTGCGGCCGCAAGCGGTGAGGTGGATCGGCAAGCGCCCTCGAACGCATCCGTAACCAGACGGGAGGCGACCCGCGATGGAGCTCAAGGATACGGTGCGCGAGAAGTACGCCGAAGCCGCTCGACGCGCCGGAACGGGCAACCGCGCCTGTTGCGATAGCGTGTGCGGTCCAGCCGCGCCCGGCGGCTGCTCCGAGGACCCCGTCACGTCGCGCCTGTACGAGGCCGCGGAGCTTGCCGTCCTCCCCCGGGAGGCGGTGCGGGCGTCCCTCGGTTGCGGCAATCCGACCGCGCTGGCGCAACTGCAACCCGGGGAGATCGTGCTGGACCTCGGCTCGGGCGGCGGTATCGACGTCTTGCTGGCCGCACGGCGCGTGGGGCCGCGGGGGAGAGTCTACGGGCTGGACATGACGGACGAGATGCTTGAGCTTGCGCGGGAAAATCAGCGCAAGGCCGGGGTGGTAAACGCCGAGTTTCTCCGGGGCGAAATCGAACACATCCCGCTCCCGGCCGGCTCGGTCGACGTCGTCGTCTCCAACTGCGTGATCAACCTGTCGGCCGACAAGGACCGGGTGCTGGCCGAGGCGTTCCGGGTCCTCAAACCCGGCGGCCGGTTTGCCGTGTCGGACGTCGTCGTCCGCGGACCGGTGCCGTCCGAGATCCGGCACAGCATGGAGTTGTGGATCGGCTGCATCGCCGGGGCGCTCGAGGAGGCGGACTACGCCGCCAAGCTCCGGCAGGCCGGGTTCGAAGGCGTCAGCATTGAGCCGACCCGCGTGTACGATGTCAACGACGCGCGCGCGTTTCTCAGCGGCCACGGGCTGGACGTCGACGCGATCGCGCCTCTCGTCGACGGCAAATTCATGAGCGCGTTCGTGCGCGCGACCAAGCCCCGTGTGCCGCCGGGTTGACGCGCGACATCTCGAGTGGCACTGTTCCGCCGGCGCGCGCCGCCCATTCACATCCCGCCCAAGGCTCCGGCATAGGTGTCCCCGGGACGTCCGACGAACGGATGCACCCATGACCAATGAGCTTGCCATCGCGCGGTTCAAGAGACTGCCGCAGCGGTACGACGATGTGTGGCAGGGCGGCCTCGTCAGGCTGCCGATGTGGATCGAACAAGGGCCGGACAGCCGCCCCTACCGCCGCCGCTGACGGCCCCAGGCACGCCCACGCGGCGCGGCGCCGCGCGTGGGGCCCCCGCCTCACGGGAATGCCGGAGACCGGTGAGCGCGCCGTTTGCGAGTGACGCCTTGGAACACCTGGAACACTCCGTTCACCGATGACGGGGGGAGGCTCCCGGGATGACCGCGGTCGGGCGCGCTCTCGCCCTCGCCTTTGCGATGTTGTGGGAGATCCTCTGGCCCCTCATCCTCGGCTTTGCGCTCTCCGCGGGGGTGCAGGCGTTCGTCTCCAAGCGCCGCATGAGCGAGCTCCTCGGCAACGACTCGCTGCGCTGCATTTCACTGGCAAGCCTCTTCGGCTTTGCGTCCTCGTCGTGTTCGTATGCGGCCGTGGCGCTGGCCCGGTCGCTCTTTCGGAAGGGCGCCGACTTCACCGCCTCGATCGTCTTTCAGTTCGCCTCCACGAACCTGGTGATCGAGTTGGGCATCGTCCTGGCGGTCTTCCTGGGCTGGCAGTTCACCCTCGCCGAGTTCCTGGGCGGCCCGCTCATGATCGCAATGTTGTGGCTCGTGTTTCGCGCCACGCTCCCCCCTCGGCTCGTCGACGAAGCCCGCCGCCGGGCGGACGCGGGACGGCGGGGGCGCATGGAAGGGCATGCGGAGATGGACATGTCGGTGCCGGCCGGCCGGCCGCTATGGGCTCGCCTGCGATCCCCCGAGGGGTTCACCGCGATCAGCCACTACTTTGTCATGGACTGGGCCGCGGTGTGGATCGATGTCGCGGGCGGGCTGCTCATCGCCGGGGCCATCGCGGCGTGGGTCCCGGACGCGTTCTGGCGGGGCTTCTTCCTCGTGCGCTACCCGCTCGGCAACCTGCTCTGGAGCCCGCTCGTGGCCCCGCTCGTCGCAATCGTGTCGTTCGTCTGCTCCGTGGGGAACGTCCCGCTCGCCGCGGTCCTCTGGAACGGCGGCGTCAGCTTCGGCGGCGTGATCGCGTTTATCTTCGCCGATCTGATCGTGCTGCCGATCCTGGACATCTACCGCCGGTACTATGGCCGCCGCATGGCGCTGTACTTGCTCGGGGCGTCTTACGTCACGATGGCGCTGGCCGGCCTGATCGTGGACCTCGTCTTTCGCGCCGTGGGACTGGCGCCGGGCGCCCGTCACGTCGCCGTGGTCGAGGCCCACCTCGCCTGGAACTACACGTCCGTGCTCAACATCGTGTTTTTGACCATCGCCGCGGTCCTGGTCTGGCGGTTCGTGCGCACCGGCGGCCCGGAAATGCTCCGCATGATGAACTGATCACCGCCGCTGTAGGATTTCATCGAACGATCACGCTCCGCCGCCGGGCGGACGATCAAACGTCGCGCAAGCAAGCCCTGGCCGGCCTCGCCGCGCCGGGCGCGGAGACCGAGAACCTGGTCCGATGGTTCGAAGGACGCTGGCAGCCGGGCCGATGAGGAGGATCCACAGGTGAGCACGCCTCGCGAGTCGGGCTCCGAGCCGGCCTCCGCGTTGCCGCGAACCGCGGGGCGGGGCGCCGCCCGCGCAACCGCGCTCCGCTTTGTCGTGCTGCTCGGCATCGTGAGCATGTTCTCCGACATGACGCACGAAGGCGCCCGGAGCGTCACCGGTCCCTTTCTCGGCGCGCTCGGCGCGAGCGGCGCGATCGTGGCCGTCGTGGCCGGGGGCGGCGAATTTGTCGGGTACGCGCTCCGCTTCGTCTCCGGATATGCGGCCGATCGCACCGGCATGTACTGGCCGATCACGCTCTTCGGGTACGCGGTGCAGATGCTCGCCGTCCCGCTCCTCGCGCTGGCCGGGCAGTGGCCGGTCGCCGCCCTCCTGATCGTCGCCGAGCGCGCGGGGCGGGCCACGCGGAATCCGCCGCGGGACGCGATGCTGGCGCACGCGACCGGCGAACTCGGAAGCGGCTGGGTCTTCGGCCTGCGGGAGGCGCTGGACGCGGCCGGAGCCACGATCGGCCCGCTCTTGATCGCGGCGATCGTCTCCCTCCGGGCGGGGTACCGGATGGGCTTCGCCGCCCTCGCCGTTCCGGCGTTGCTCACGCTGGTCATCCTCCTGGGAGCCCGGCGGCAGTACCCTCGCCCGCACCGCCTCGAGATCCAGGAACGACTGCCGGAAGGACACGGACTCCCCCGCGTCTTCTGGATCTACCTGGCGGGCATGGCGTTGATCGCCGCCGCCTACGTCGACTACCCGCTGATTGCCTACCACGTTGGACGGACCGGGATCATGACGCCCGTGTGGATCCCGGTGCTCTACGCGGTCGCGATGGCCACCGAGGCCGTCGCGGCGCTGGTGCTCGGGCGTCTCTTTGACCGGATCGGGCTGCGCACCGTGATCGCCGCCACGGCGCTGACCGCGGTGTTCCCCCCGCTGGTGTTTCTGGGAGGAGCCGCGCTGGCGGCTCTCGGCATGGTGTTGTGGGGGCTCGGCATGGCGGCCCAGGAGTCGGTTGTCAAGGCCGCCATCACGGGCATGGTCGCGCCGAACCGGCGCGCATCCGCCTACGGCCTGTTCGACACCGCGTTTGGCCTGGCCTGGATGCTGGGAAGCGCCGCCTTGGGGCTGCTCTACGACCGGTCAATCGGGGGACTGGTGATCTTGTCGTGTGGGTTGCAGATCGCGGCCATCCCGTTTCTGATCTCGGCAAGGGCAGGGCTCTCCCGCCTCTCCGCGTCCCGGGCGGGCGCGGCCGCCACGACCTGAGGGCCCGCGCGATTAGATCCTGCCGCACGACGTGCGGGGCAGCGATACCGGGCGGCGTCCGGCGCGCGGGACGTCCCTCCCCGCATCGATCTCCTTGTCGAGCGCCGCTGTAGGATCTCATGGTATCTGGCAGTACTTTGCTTAGCGTTTCCGGGGTTTCCCTGATCATCGGCGCACCTACTTGGCATCCGGTTTGGCTAGGATATCTGTCAGTTTCGCGCGTAGGCCCCTGCCTTGGCCGATGGCCGGGATGAGACACTTATCGCACCGCCTCGCACCGCACAGTCTACCGCCAGCCCTTCACCGCGGGGTGGCAACCTGGAACACGGCGGGTGATGGGGGAATGGAATGTAGCCGGTCGCAACAGCGCGATAAGGAAAGGCGACAGTTTTCGTGTCGTTGACCAATCAGGCCAAATCTGGCATATTTAACCTAAGCCATGACGCCGCTGGTCTGGATAGGGTCCAGTCTGGAGGATCTGCGGTCATTCCCAGACGCGGTGAAGCGGGTTGTGGGGTATGCGCTGTATCTCGCACAGACCGGGGATAAGCATCCCGATGCTAAGCCACTCAAGGGCTTCGGCGGTGCCGGCGTGCTCGAAGTCCCTGTCGACACCGAGGGGAAGACGTATCGCATGATCTACACGGTGATCTTCCCGAACGCGGTCTACGTCCTGCATGCCTTCCAGAAGAAGGCCAAGCGGGGGATTGCGACGTCCCGGCAGGACCTCGACCTCATCCGAGCACGCTTGCAACGTGCCCAGGCGCACTCTGAGCAGGAAGGAGCATCGAATACATGAGCCCGACGAAGTCCATCACGCTGACCGAGAGCACCGGCAACGTGTTCGCCGATCTGCGGGTCGAGAGCGCCGAGGAGGCATTGGCCAAGGCCGAACTGGCTCATGCGATCAGCAAGATCATTGCCAAGCGGCACCTGACTCAGAGTAACGCGGCACGCCGTCTCGGGATCGACCAGCCCAAGGTCTCCGCACTCGTACGCGGCCGTCTCACGGGGTTCTCCATCGACCGGCTGCTTCGGTTCCTCGTAGCCCTGGACCGGGATGTCGAGATTGTCATCAAACCCAAACCTCGGAGGCGCGCCGCCGGTCGTGTGAACGTCATCGCCGCGCCGTAATCAAAAGCCACGCCGATGGTCGCCAAGGCCTCCGCGCGCCGCCCTATTTGATCGCGTTGGCGAGCCCGAAGATCGGCAGGTACATCGCGAGCAGCAAGCTCCCGATCACGGCGCCCATGCCTACGATCATGACGGGCTCCAGGATGGACGTGAGGCTGTTGACCGTGGCTTCGACCTCGCCGTCGTAGAAGTCCGCCACCTTGTTCAGCATGGTGTCCAGGGCGCCGGTCTCCTCGCCCACGCGCACCATCTGCACGACCATGAGGGGAAACATGCCGCTCGCGCCGAGGGGGATGGCGATGCTCTCGCCCTCGCGGATGCTGGACCGGATCGACTCCACGGCCTGCCCGAGCACGGAGTTGTCGATGGCCTGCGCCACCACCTCGAGCGCGCGCATGATGGGGACGCCGCTGCTCACCAGCGTGCCGAACGTCCGGCTGAAGCGGGCCACGATGATCTTCTTGACCAGCGGCCCCAGGAGCGGCAGGCGCAGCTTGAGCCGGTCGTACTGCTCGCGGCCGGCTTTGGTGCGCACGTACCGGCGGACCGCCATCGTGAGCCCGATCATGACGAGCAGGCCGAGCCACCAGAAGCGGCGGATCAGCACGCTGACGAGGAGCGCGATCTGCGTCGGGATCGGCAGGGCGGCGTTGCCGCCGAGCTGTTTGAAGAAGTCCGCAAACTGCGGGATGATGACGATCGTCATGAACAACAGCGCCCCGAGCGCCGCGACGAACAGCAGGGCCGGGTACGTCATCGCCGACTTGATCTTGTGACGGAGCGCCATCTCCTTCTCGAGAAACGTGGCGAGCCGCAGCAGCACGTCGTCGAGCACGCCGCCGGCCTCGCCGGCGCGCACCATGTTCACGTACAGGTTGCTGAAGACGCGCGGGTGCTTGGCGAGCGCCGCGCTCAGCGTCGAGCCTCCCTCCACGTCCACGCGGACCTGGCGGATGGTCTCCTTGAGGATGGCATGGGTGACCTGATCCTCGAGGATGCTGAGCGTCCGCACGAGGGACAGGCCCGCGCTGACCATCGTGGCGAACTGGCGGCTGAAGACCACGAGCTCCTTGAGCGGCACCCCGCGCCAGCGCGCAAAGATGTCCTCGATGTTGGCCGACTGGGCTCGCTGCCGGCGGAGATTGGTGACGAAGAAGCCCATGTCCCAGAGCTTCTGGGCCACGATCGCCTCGTTGTCGCCCTCGAGCGAGCCGGCGAGGACCTTCCCGGCCGAATCGCGCGCGGTGTACTCAAACACGGCCATGGCTACGTGCCTCCCTGTACCGCCCCATCATCCTGCGCCCGCCCACGGGACCGGCCGCGGCTCAATGGTGCCCGTCCCCGCGCGCGTGCCCCTGGCCCCGCGCCGGGCCGGCGCCGATCAGCCGCCGCATCTCGTCCGGGTGAATCGCCCGGTTGATCGCGGTCTCGGTGCTGATGAGCCCGCGCCGGTGAAGGTCGGCGAGCGCCGAGTCCATGGTCTGCATCCCGTGCTGGCCCCCCGTCTGGATCGCGGACTCGATCTGGTGGCTCTTGGCCTCGCGGATGAGGTTGCGGATGGCGGGGGTCGCGATCATGACCTCCACCGCCGGGAGCCGGCCGACCTCCTCGATCGACACGCGGGTCCGCTTCATCGTGGCGACGGGACCGCCGCCGTCCGCCTTCGCGGCCGCCTGCTCCGCCGGCCGCTTCGCTCCCACGAACCGCTCGTTCGGCACCAGCTGCTGCGCGACCACGGCTTCCACGACGGACGCGAGCTGGGTGCGGATCTGCGGCTGCTGGTGCGGCGGGAAGACGTCGATGATGCGGTCGATGCTCTGCGCCGCCGTGGCCGTGTGCAGCGTCGCGAACACCAGGTGCCCCGTCTCGGCGATGGTGAGCGCGGCGGCGATCGTCTCCAGGTCGCGCATCTCGCCGATGAGGACCACGTTGGGGTCCTCCCGGAGGACGCCCTTGAGCGCGTTGGGGAAGCTCTGCGTGTCGAACCCCAGCTCGCGCTGGTTCACGATGCTCTTCTTGTTCGCGTGCAGGTACTCGATCGGGTCCTCGACCGTCACGATGTGGCAGGCGCGGTCGGTGTTGATAAAGTCGACCATCGACGCGAGCGCGGTGCTCTTGCCGTTGCCCGTGGGCCCGGTCACCAGCACCAGCCCGCGGTGGCGCCGCGCGAGGTCGAGCAGGATCGGCGGCAAATTGAGCTCCTCGATGGACGGGATCGCGGTGGGGATCGTCCGCATCGCCACCCCGACCGCGCCCCGCTGCCGGTAGAGGTTGACCCGGAACCGGCCGAGCCCCGTGACCCCGTAGGAGAGGTCGAGCTCCCAGGTCTTTTCAAACTTCTGCTTCTGAAACGCGTTGAGCATGCTGTAGGCGAGCTGCGACGTGTCCTCGGGCGTCAGCACGTCGTGGCGCTCGAGCGGCATCAGCTTGCCCCACACGCGGATCGTCGGCTTGGCGCCGGCGGTGAGGTGGAGGTCGCTGGCGTGCGCGCCGACCGTTTCGTGCAGCAGATCGTCAATGTGCATTGCGCTCCTCCCCGGAATGGGGTCCCCCTGCGTCCCGCGCGTCAGTCCTCCACATATACTGCCCGCAACACTTCCTCCGCAGACGTGATCCCGAGCAGCACCTTGGCAAAGCCGTCCTGCGCGAGCGTGCGCATCCCCGCGCGGAGCGCCGCCTGGCGGAGTTCGCCCACGGGCGCCTGCTTCGTCACCAGGCCCCGCACGTTGTCCTCCACCACCATGATCTCGAAGAGCCCGGTCCGGCCGCGGTAGCCGATGTTGTCGCAGTACTCGCAGCCCTGGGGCCGGTAGAACGTCATGGACCCGCTCTGCGCGGCGGCGATCGCGCCGAACCGCTCCAGGAGATCGGCCGTCGGCTCGAACGGCTGCTTGCACCGGTCGCAGAGCACGCGCACCAGGCGCTGCGCCACGACCCCGACGATCGACGACGCGACGAGGAACGGCTCGATGCCCATGTCCACCAACCGCGCCACGGCGCCCGGCGCGTCGTTCGTGTGCAGCGTGCTCAGGACCAGGTGACCCGTGAGCGCGGCGTGGATCGTAATGCGCGCCGTCTCCTCGTCGCGGATCTCGCCGACCATGATGATGTCCGGATCCTGGCGGAGAAACGACCGGAGGCCGGTGGCGAACGTCACGCCCGCCTTGGGGTTGACCTGCACCTGGTTGATCCCGGGCAGCTGGTACTCCACCGGGTCCTCGACCGTGATGATGTTGGACTCCGTGGAGTTGAGCCGGGTCAGGATGGAGTACAGGGTCGTGCTCTTGCCGCTGCCGGTCGGCCCGGTGAGCAGGATGATGCCGTACGGCTTGCGGATCATGGTCTCGAACCGGGGGAGATCGCTCGCCAGGATGCCCACGCGCTCCAGGCCCACGATCGTCGCGCTCTTGTCCAGGATCCGCATCACGACCTTTTCGCCGAACACCGTGGGGATCGTGCTCACCCGCAGATCGTACTCCCGCCCCTCGGCCCGGTACGCGATGCGGCCGTCCTGCGGCACGCGCCGTTCCGCGATGTCGACCTCGGCCATGATCTTGATGCGCGACACCACGGCCGCCTGGATCTCGCGCGCGGGCGTCATGACGTTGTACAGCGCGCCGTCGATCCGGTAGCGCACCCGCATCCGGTGCTCCTGGGGTTCGATGTGGATGTCGCTGGCCCGCTGGCGGATCGCCTGCAGGATGATCATGTTGACGAGGCGCACGACCGGCGCCTCGTCGACCAGCGCGCGCAGCTGGTCCACGCCCAGCTCCTCCGGGCGCGCCTTGGCCTTGATCTCGGTGATCACGTTCTCCACGCTCTCGTCGAGCGCGGGATATTGGGTGAGCGCGCGCTGGAAGTCCTCGCGCGTGATCACCGCGGGCCGGATCAGGCGCCCCATCCGCCGGTGGATGTCGTCCAGCGAGAGCACGTCGAGCGGGTCCACCATGCCCACCGTGACGGTGTCCCCCTCCTGCCGGATGGGAATGGCCTGGAAGCGCCGCGCGAGGTGCTCCGGGAGGAGCAGCATCGCCGCCTCGTCGGGGATCACCTCGCGCAGATCGACGTACTCCAATCCGAGCTGGAGCGCGAGCGCCTCACCGATCCCGCGCTCCGTGGCAAGCCCCATCTCCACGAGCACCTGGCCCAAGCCCCGGTGCCGGCTCCCGCGTTTCTGCTCGCCGAGCGCATCGGCGAGCTGCTCGAGCGAGATCACCCCCGCCTGCACGAGGATCTCCCCGAGCCGGCGCCGGCGCGGGCCGACCGCGGGACGCCCTCGCGGCTCCGCGGCCGCGGGCGTCTGCACCAGCTTGTCGTCCATCGCGCGTGCGGCCATCGCTATCTCCCCTCTCGAGCGCGCCCCGCCGCCACGGGCAGCGCACCCGTGTCGGTGAGCTGCGCGTAGATGTTCTGCAGCTTCATGAACGCGTGGTAGTCGGGACGGTACTCCGCCTCCAGCTTGTAGTCGAGCTCGACGAACTTGTTGAGCGTGACGAAGAACGCGTACTGGATGATGCTGGCCGGATGCTCCGGCGCGTCGCGGTTCTTGTCGATGTGGAGGTTGATGATGTCGAGCTTCGGGAGCGTCGCCGGATCGACGTTCGCCGCTTTGGCGCGGTTTTCCACGAACTGCCCGAACTCCGCGGTGGCCCGCCAGTCCTTGGCCAGCACCATGGCCACGTCGAGGTCGTACTCGAGGTCGCCGCTGCCCACGCTGTGATGCATCGTCGGCCGGTGGTACAGCGAGTACGCGTCGGCCTCGTCGTCCGGCGGCTGCTCGTCGAGCCGGCACCCTTCCTTGTCCAGCGGGGAAATGGCGAAGATCGGCACGTTCAGCTCCAGGCTGAGCTCCGCCAGCTCCGTGGAGATCCGGTCGGTCCGCGCCTTCCAGTCCGCGAGCGACTCCCCGAGCGGGATCTTTTGCAGGTAGTCGAAGAACAGCGCGATCTCGCTCGTTTCAAACTCCTGCATGACGTTGTAGGCGTGCGCCCGGATGCGGTCGACCGTGTCCTGGCGCCCCCCCTCGATCAGGAACATGTACGGGGCGTACCGGGTCATCTGCTCATAGGCCGCCCGCACCGGCGCGGCCACCGGTTGCCCATCCGCGTCGTGGCCGCTAAGGATGGCCACGGGGTTGATGCCGCTCTCCTTGGCGATGAGCCGCGCGCCGAGCACCTGCGCCGTCTGCTCCCACGAATAGAACAGCACCGGGATGTGGTGGTTCGTCGCGAGGTACGTGGCGAGCTGCAGCGTCAGGTTGGTCTTGCCCCGCCGCGGCGCGCCGGCCAGGCCGTAGTAGAATCCCCGGCGCAACCCCGACAGCAGGGTCGTCAGCCGGTCGAACGGCGCGAGCGAATACCCGAGGACCCCGGGCTGCCCCTGGCGCCGCTCCGCCTCGTCCGCGAGCCGGCCGATGACCTCGCTCACCGGCTGCAGGTGCGTGTGGATGCGGTGGCGCCCGAGCTCCACGAGCTCGCGGATCATCTCCGCCGCGAGCTGGGCGATGTCGCCGTCCGACGGCGTCTGGGTGTGGAGAAACCGCCCGAGCCGGCCATGGAGCGCGCCGAGCCGGTCCCGGCGGGCCCGGCCGCGCAGCGCCTCGACGAGCGCCATCACGCTGCCGGCGTCCACGGGCGGGGTGCCGCGCACGGTCGCGAGGTACCGTTCCATCGCGGTGGTGAGCGCCCCGGTCTGCTCCAGATGCGCCCGGACGGACGCGGGGTCGACGACGCTGTTCGGCCGGTTGTACAGCTCGAGCACCGCCTTGCAGAGCCGCACGGCCCCGGGCGTGCGCAGCATCTCCTGCTGGAAGCCCTCGCGCAGCGCGAGCATGATGAGCTGCTTGTCCTGGATGAACCCGTGCAGGATCGTTGCCTCGATGGACTCGTCCGTCGGTGTCACGGTCGTGCTGCTCCTCGTCTGCGGTTCCATCGCCCCCTCGCGCCTCCCTCAGTCGTTGACGAACACGACCCGCAGCATCTCGTCCACGGTGGTGCTGCCGTCGAGCACCCGCTCGATCCCGTGCTGCCGCAGGGTCCGCATCCCCGCGGCCTGCGCCGCCTCGCGCAGCCGGTCCGCGGATTGCCCGCCGAGCACGAGCTGGCGCAGTCCTTCGTTCATCGTCATCAGCTCGAACACGCCGAGACGGCCGCGATACCCCGTCTTGCGGCAGGCGTCGCAGCCGCGCCCGCGGTACAGCTGCACCGGCGTGGCCCCGGACTCCGGGAGCCCCAGGTGGCGGACCACGTCGCCGGGCGCCGGGTACGCCTCCTTGCAGCGGCCGCAGACGACGCGGACGAGCCGCTGGGCCAGCACGCCGATCAGCGACGACGCGATGAGGAACGGCTCCACCCCCATGTCCACGAGCCGCGTGGTCGCGCTCGGCGCGTCGTTGGTGTGCACGGTGCTCAGCACGAGGTGCCCGGTCATGGACGCCTGGATCGCGATCTCCGCGGTCTCGCGGTCCCGGATCTCGCCGATCAGGATCACGTCGGGGTCCTGCCGGAGGATCGTGCGCAGGCCGCTCGCAAACGTGAGCCCCACCTTCGGGTTGACCTGGACCTGGTTGACGCGCGGGATCTGGTACTCGACCGGATCCTCCACGCTCACGATGTTCCGCTCGGGGGTGTTGATCCGCGCCAGCGACGTGTACAGCGTCGTCGTCTTGCCGCTCCCCGTCGGCCCCGTGACCAGGATCAGGCCGTAGGGCTTGGTGATCAGGCTCTCCCACGCCGTGAGGAGGTCGGCGGCAAAGCCGAGCTGCGGCAGGGTGAGCCGCGTGCGCGACTGGTCCAGGATGCGGAGCACCACCTTTTCCCCCAGCACGGTCGGCAGCGTGCTGACCCGCAGGTCGAGGTCCTTGTTCTGGGTCCGGAGGTGAATGTGCCCGTCCTGGGGCAGCCGGCGCTCCGCGATGTCCATGTTGGCCAGGATCTTGATGCGCGAGATGAGCGCGGCCTGCGCGGCCTTGGGCGGCGCCATGAAGTCCTGCAAGATCCCGTCGACCCGAAACCGCACCTTGACCTCGTGGGCGTGCGGCTCGATGTGGATGTCGCTGGCCTCGGCGAGCACGGCCTGCGCGAGGATCTGGTTGACCGCCCGGACGATGGGCGCATCCTCGACCATCGCGCGGAGGTGCTCGACGCTCGCCTCCTCCGCGGGGGCGTCGCGGACCGTTTCGGCCTCGACCGAGCCGCGGAGAATCTCCTCGATGTCGGCCTGACCGCCGTAGACCATCCCGTGCACCCGCGCGATGTCGACGGGGCTCGCAATGACCAGGTCCACATCGAGGCCGGTCACCAGCCGGATGTCGTCGATCGCGACCACATTGGCGGGATCCGCGATCGCCACGACGAGGCGGTTGCCGGCGCGACGGACGGGGACGACGCCGTGGCGCCGGGCGATGTACGACGGCACGAGGCGCGCGGCCTCGCCATCGACCTCCCGCTCGGGCAGGTTGGTGAACGGCAGGTTCCACTGGACCGCCAGCGCCATCGCCAGCTGCTCCTCGGTCAGCGCCTGCATGTTCACGAGGATGCGGCCGAGCGGCGCACCGTTCCGCTGCTGGGAATTGAGCGCTTCCTTGACCTGGTCCGGCGTGACCCAGCCCTGGCGGACGATGATCTCGCCGAGGAGCGCGCCCCACCGTTGCCGCGTGGCCGGCCCGTCGGGTGTGGGCGAGTCGACCGGCACGGCCGGCGCGGTCTCCGGCGCCGGGGGCGCCGCGATCGCGTCCCCGGCGGGATCGGCGAGCACGGGCGCGGAGTCCGCGATGATCTCCACCTCGGGGTCCGCGATCCCCGCCGCCGGGCCGGCGATGATCTCCACGGCGTCCGCCGGGGCGGCCGCGGCCCACGGGCCGTCCCCGTCCGTGACGGTCGCCGGCGACGCGCCGCCGGGCGCCTCCGGAGCGCGCGGCCCGGGCGAACGCCGCGCGCGTGCCGCGCGAATGGCCTCGTCGATGGCCGCCAGCTGGCGCGTCTGCCCCGCGTACTCCGCCGCGCGCCGGAGCGACCTGAGGATGTCCGCGTCGTCGGGCGCCAGCTCCGCGGCGCGGGCAAACGCACGGTTCGCCTCGGTCCACCGGCCTCGTTCGAGGCAGCGGTCGCCGAGAGCCGTGAGCACCATCACGGCCGGCCGCGCATCGGCCTGGGCGGCGTACAGCCCCGCGAGCTCCCAGTACGCCCAGGGGTCGTCCGGGGCCAGCTCGATGACCTTTTTGAAGCACGCGACGGCCGCGTCGGCATCCCCGAGGCGCTGGCGCAGCACGCCCTCGTGAAACCATACGGCGACGTCGAGCGTGGTGTCGTGCTCCGCGAGCGACAGCGCGGCGCGGTAGGCGGCGAGCCGGTCCCGCACGCCCTGGTCCGCCCCGGCGCGGTCGCCGGCGGCGCGCACGCCTTCGACGCGGTCTACAGGCACTCGGCCACCGCGGCGCGCGCGCGCTGGGTCTCGACCCGGATCCGGCCCAGGTTGCAGAAGCGGCTCCCCATGAGCACGAGCATCGCGTCCTTGTTGACCTGGGTCACGGCGATCGGCCCGGCCGGAAACTCGGCCAGCACCACGTCCGGCGGGTCGCTCGCCGAGATCTCCGTGGCGACGGCCTCCCAGGCCAGCATCGCGCTGCTCACCAGCGCGCCGATGGCGTCGAGGTCGACCTCCTCCGACTTCGCCCCGTCGATGACGAACCCGTCCCGGCTCACCGCGACGGCGGCGACGATCGACCCCTTGTGCGTGAGGTCGTTCAGGATGTCCTTGAGGCTCCCCGTCAGGTTTGTGACCACGATCCACCCCCCATGATTGGCTGGCCTTACCCCGCAAGTGTCTCCGTCGCCGATGCCAGGGCCGGCAGGTGCCGCCGGAGCTGCACGCGCGCGGTGCCGACGTTGGCTTTGCCCCCGAGGAAGACGACCACGCACCGGTCGACGGCCGGCTGCGCCACGAGCACGGTGAACCGCTCGCAGCTCATCATGAAGTCGTGGAACGCCGGGTCGTGCAGCTTGCGGCAGGTGTAGACCAGGAGCTTGACCAGCGTGGCGATCTCCTGGTTCACGGCCTCCAGCGGAAAATGCGCGTCGACCTTCACCACGTCGATCGGCGTCCCGTCCATGGCGAGCACGCCCGCGCCCAGGACGCCGGGGGTGCCGGAGACGATGGAGTCCAGGATTTCTCGCGTTCTCGTCATGAATCGCTCCTCGAGCCTCGGGCGCCGGCGCGCCTGTGTGCGGCTTCGGTGCGGGGCCGGGCCGGCCGGACCGGTCCTGTGCGCCACGCACGGCGCCGCACACACCCGTCGATCCGGTCCGCGCGCCGCGCATGTCGGGTGAGGCCGCCCACATGCACCCACGGTGAGCGTCGGCCGGAGGCGGCCACAGCCGCCGGAGGAGTCGAGGCGCTCGCTGGACCCGATGTCATGAGGCCCGAGACCAACGCCCGCTCCCTGCGGCGCAAGCCAGGACGGCCGGCCAGGTCCGCTCGGCCCTTTCTCGTCTTGTCGGGCATGAGCGACCCGGCGCTAGCGACGGTGCAGGTCCGCAACATGCGTCATCGCGGCGAGGCGCTTGAGCGCGGCGGCGAGCACCCGCGAGACGTGCCGCTGCGAGATGCCGAGGCGCGCCGCGACCTCGCTGTGACTGAGGTCCATGTAGAACAGGTAGTATACGATCTTCCGCTGGAGGTCGGCCAGCCGTTCGATGGCCTGCAGCAGGACGATGCGGTCCTCCACGGGCAGCTGAAACGACACGTACCGCTGATGGGTGATGGCCTCCCGCCGCACGCCCGCTTCGGCAATGATGTCGTCGATGGACCGCACGCTCGTGGAGTCGTAGGCCCGAATGATCTCGTCGACCCCCTTTTCCGTGGTGTTCATGCGGACCGCGATCTCCGCGTGCGTGGGCGTCCGGCCCAGCTCCTGTTGCAGGGCCGCCACCGCCGCCGTGAGCTCGCCGTAGAGCTTCCGCGCCCACCGCGGCACCTGCACGGTATCCGCGTCGTCGCGGAGGTAGTGCCGGATGTGCCCCGAGACGTGGCTGAACGCGTAGGCCTCGAACCGGACGCCGCGATCCGGGTCGAAGTTCCGGACCGCGTGCATCAGGCCGATCGTCCCCACCTGGGTCAGGTCCTCGAGCGCCACGGACGGGCGCACGTACCGGTGGGCCACCTTGCGCACGAGCGGGAGAAACCGGCAGACGAGATCCTCGAAGAGATCGGCGCTGCGCGTCCGCCGGTACTCGCGAAACAGCGCGAGGATGCCGTCCTCGGCCGCGGACGCCGCGGCGGGGAACGACGCCGGCGGCGGGGGCGCCGGATAGTCGTCCGTGGGCGACCGATGGTCGACCCGCACGGTCACCAGGACACCGGGGAGGCGGCTAGCCGTTCCGCCGCTCGCCGGCGGTCACGGGCGTCTGCGACGGGTCCTGGGACTCCGCGGCATCCTCGTCGCCGTCGTCCTGCGGGTCGGGCGGCTGGGCGGCGAGCCACGCGCCGACGCCTTGCAGGCTCATCCCCTGCTCCTCGATGAGACGCCGGATCTGGCGGATGAGCTCCAGGTCTTTCATCGAGTAGAGCCGGTGATGCCCTCGCGTCCGCGCCGGCTGCAGCAGGCGATATTCCACCTCCCACATGCGCAGCCGCCGAGGCTCCACGCCCGTGAGCGCCGCGGCGGTGCGGATGGGGTAGATCGGCAGGGTGCTGAGCCTTGGTCCCATGACCCCGTGGTCTCCTTTCAGCGGAATCGACGATTACGCGCCGTCGGCGCCGACGGTCTGCACGAGCGGCGCGAGACGCTTGAGGGCGGCGGCCAGCAGCCGGGAGACGTGCCGCTGGGAGATGCCCATGAGCTTGGCGGTCTCGCTCTGCGTGAGATCGAGATAGAACAGGTAGTAGACGGCTTTGCGCTGCACCTCGGCCAGCCGCTCGATCGCCTGCAGCAGCATGACGCGATCTTCGACCGGTAGCTGAAAGGACGCGTACCGCTGGCGGGGCTGCGGCGGCGCGTCGCCCGCCGCGCCCTCATCGTTGATCCGCTCGACGCGCGTCGCGCCGTAGGCCCGGAGCACGTCGCGCAACTCCGGCTCGCTGAGCTCCATGTGCTCGGCGATCTCGGCGAGGCTGGCGGACCGGCCGAGTGTCTGCTGCAGCTCGGCCGCGGCCGCCTTCATCTCCCCGTAGCGCTTGCGGGCCCACCGGGGCGTGCGCATGAGGTCCGCGTCGTCGCGGAGATAGTGGCGGATCTCGCCGGCCACGTGGTGGTAGGCGTAGGTCTCGAACTTGACGTTGCGCCCGGGGTCGAAGGTGTTGACGGCCGTCATCAAGCCGATCGAGCCGACCTGGATCAGGTCGTCGAGGGAGACCGATTGCCGCACGTAGCGCCGGGCAATCTTGCGGACGAGCGGCAGATACTGGCAGACCAGTTGATGGTAGAGCCGAACGTCCTTGGTCCGCCGGTATTGCCGGAACGCGTCGTGAATCCCCGGTCCATCCGAGTCCACATCCTGCCTCGCGGCTAACGCAGTGCTGCCCATGCTCCCCCCCCGTTCCGGTGCACCCGCACGCTGCCGCCCGCCATGTGGGCGTGCGCGGCAACCTGTACCGCCTCCGCGTCTCCGCGGCAGATCGAACGCGATCGTGGCAGGGCACTCCTGGGGGCAGCAGAGATGCAGAGCCAGAGCAAAGGGGACGGAAAAAGCGCGGGCCGTGGCGCGCGGGCGGCTCGTGGGCGAGAAAAACAAAGCCTCCCGCAACGCATTCACGGGAGGTTCCGGTCGTCGCTCCGGCAACCCGGCTGACTTGCCAGCTCGCGCTGGCCTGTCCCGTGGCTTTGCGTCCCCAGATCTCTCTGGGTTTGCCCCTACAGAAGCGGTGTGGCTATGGAATTGTCCCCATTAGAAAAGCATATTCATAGAAACTTGTCAAGAGACTGTCTAAAGGTTGTGACTACGAGTGGACCGACCATCCGAAAATCAACTGTGAGGATTCGGAGTGGACATGCGTGTCATGCTACCCGTCGGGCGACCCGCGCGCCGCTTGCGCGTCGAGGCGCGACTGTAACACGACCGCCGCGGCGACGCGGTCGCGCGCCTCGCGCCGTGTCCCGCGGCGAGCGCCGCCGCGGATCATGGCCCGGTCCGCGGCCACGGTCGACAACCGCTCGTCCCACAATTCGACCGGCAGGCCGGTGTCGGCGCGAAGTCGCGCCGCGAACGCCTCCGCCTGCCGCGCGGCGGGACCGGCGCTGCCGTCCATGTTGCGCGGCCACCCCACCACCACCCGGTCGACGCCATGCGCCGCGCAGAGGCGCGCCACCTGCGCGGCGTCCTCGCGCAACGACCGGTGCGCAAACGTGACGAGCGGCGACGCGAGGATGCCGGTCGGGTCGCTCAGCGCGACGCCGACGCGTTTCGCGCCGAGGTCCACGCCGAGGTAGCGCGTCACCGCCGCTCCCGGGCGGTGTCCGCGAGCACCGCGCGCACGATCTCCGGCAGCGCGTCGATCGCCTCGTCCAAGCGCTCCGGATCGCCGCCGCCCCCTTGCGCGAGCTCCGGCCGTCCGCCGCCGCGGGTGCCGAGCCGGCGGTTGAGCGCCTGCATGATCTTCGAGGCCGCGGCGCCGCGCGCCACCGCACCCTGGGTCGCCATCACCACGATCTCAACGCGGCCGTTCGCGCGGCCGGCCGCCACGATGACGCCGGCCGGCAGGCGCCCTTTGACCCGGTCCCCGAGCGCCCTGAGCGACGCTTGATCGGCGCCCGGGACCGTCACGCCCACGACGGCGATGCCGTCGACGTCGCGGGCCGACCGGACCGCTTCCTCGAGATCCGGCGCCGCCTCTCGCGCACGCGCGCGCTCCGCGCGCTGCTGCACGGCGCGCCGCCGCTGATCGAGTTGCCGGATGCGCTCGGGCAGCGACTCGGGCGGCACGCGCAGTTCGGCCGCGGCGTCCCGCAGCTTCGCCTGTGCGTCCCGCAGGCGATCGAGCGCCTCCCGGCCCGTGACCGCTTCCAGGCGCCGCGTGCCGGCCCCGACGGATCCCTCGCTGGTCACGAGAAACAGGCCGATGTCCGAGGTATCGCCCACGTGCGTGCCGCCGCACAGTTCGCGGCTATACGCGTCGATGCTGACGACCCGCACCTCGTCGCCGTACTTCTCGCCAAAGAGCGCCATCGCGCCGGACTCGACCGCATCCCGATAGGGCATCACCGCGGTCGCGACCGGAAGCGCGGCCAGGATCTGCGCGTTGACGCGGTCCTCGATGCGCGTGAGATCGTCCGGCGTGAGCGCGGCCACGTGCGTGAAGTCGAACCGCAGCCGGTCCGGCGCCACGAGCGATCCCGCCTGGCGCGCGTGCTCGCCGAGGATCTCGCGCAGCGCCTTGTGCAGCAGGTGCGTGGCCGTGTGGTTCCGGGCCACATCGCTGCGCCGCGCGCCGTCGACGGCCAGCCGCACCAGGTCGCCGGTCTCGATCCGCCCCGCGGTCACGCGCCCGCGGTGGACCCACAGCCCGGGCACCGGGCGCTGCGTGTCGTCCACCGTGACCGTCCCGGCGGGGCCGCGGATGGTCCCGGTATCGCCGACCTGGCCCCCGGCCTCGGCGTAGAACGGCGTGCGGTCGCAGACGACCTCCACATCACGGCCGGCGTCCGCGGCGTGGACGCGCGCGCCGCCGGCGATGACGGCAAGGACCCGGCCGTCCGCCTCCAGCGGGCCGTAGCCGGTAAAGACCGTCTCGATCCCGGCGTCCCGCAGCTCGGCGTACACGGTCCGGTCGGGCGCCTCGAACTTGAACGCGAGCGCGCCGCGCGACCGCTCGCGTTGCCGGTCCATCTCCGCGCGAAAGCCCCCCTCGTCCACCTCCATGCCGTGTTCGCGCGCGACGTCCCGCGTGAGGTCGATCGGAAACCCGTAGGTGTCGTACAACCGAAACACGTCGGCGCCGGCCAGCACCGCGCCGCCCCCGGCGCGGGTGGCGGCGATCAGGGCATCGAGCCGCGCGAGCCCGTCGTCCAGGGTCCGCTCGAACCGGGCCTCCTCGGCGGCCAGGACCTGGTGAATATACGATCGCTGCGCCACCAGCTCCGGGTACGCCCCGCCGAGCAGGGCGATCACCTCGTCGGCGATCTGCGGCAGCAGCGGTTCCGGCGTCCCGGGCCGGCGCCGCCCCGGATCGGCGGTGAGCATGCGGCGGGCGAAGCGCATCGCGCGGCGGATGATCATCCGCAGCACGTAATTGCGGCCCTCGTTCCCCGGCGTCACCCCGTCGGCGACGAGGAACGTCATGGCCCGCCCGTGGTCCGCGAGCACGCGATACGCGATGGTGTGCGCCGCCCGTTGCGCCGCGGTGTGGCCGAGGATGCGGGTCTGCAGCCCGTCGAGGATCGGCAGAAACAGATCGGTGTCGTAGTTGGTCGGCGCCCCCTGCAGCACCGAGGCGATGCGCTCCAGTCCCATGCCGGTATCGACGCCGGGTTTGGGCAGCCGCGTGCGGCTGCCGTCCGGGGCCTGGTTGAACTCCATGAACACGAGGTTCCAGATCTCGACCCAGCGGGCGCAGCCGTTGTCGAGCGCGACGCCGCAGTCGGGCCGGCGACACGTGCACGCCTCCGGTCCCCGGTCGTAGTGCAGCTCGCTGGTCGGGCCGCACGGCCCGACGTCGCCCATCATCCAGAAGTTCGTGCGCTCCCCCATGCGCACCACGCGGTCCGCCGGCACCCCGAGCGCCGCCCATGCCGCGGCCGCGTCGTCGTCGGCCTCGAACACGGTAAAGACCAGCCGGTCCCGGGGGATCCGGAGGGTGCCCGTGACGAGCTCCAGGGCGAATCGCACGGCGTCGCGCTTGAAGTAGTCGCCGAAGCTGAAATTGCCGAGCATCTCGAAGAACGTGTGATGCCACGGCGACGGCCCCACGCTGTCCAGGTCGTTGTGCTTGCCGCTCACGCGCATGCACTTTTGCGCGGTCGTGGCGCGCACGTACGGCCGCTGCTCGAGCCCGAGGAACACATCCTTGAATTGCACCATGCCGGCGTTGGCAAACAGCAGGGTCGGGTCACCCGCCGGCACCAGGGAGCCGCTCGGGACGCGCGTGTGCCCCTGCCCCTCGAAGTACCGGAGAAAGGCCTCCCGGATGTCGGCGCCCGTCATCGGCTGGCGCACGGCGTCTCAGGCGCGCTCCGCGGCCGCCTCGCGGACCGAGGCCAGCACGCGGTCGGCCTCCGCGACCGCCCCGTCGATGCCCGCGGCGGCACGCTCGATCAGATCCGGCGTGATCGTGAGCGGCGGCGCGATGCGGATGACCTCCGGCTTGTTCAGCGTGTAGAACGTGATCACACCGCGGTGCCCGGCCTCGGCGGCGACCATGAGCGCGTAGTCGCTGTGCACGAACTCGACGCCGAGCAGGAGGCCGCGCCCCCGCACGTCGCGGATCACGCCCGGATACCGCCGGCGGAGATCGTGGAGCCGCGCGAGAAACCGCTCGCCCATCGCCGCGGCGCGCTCGGGGAGGCGCTCCTCCTCTAAGACCTCGAGGGTCGCGATCGCGGCGCGGCAGGCCAGGGGGTTGCCGCCGAACGTGGACGAGTGGATGTACGGCTGGCGTCCGAACGGGCCCCAGAGCGCCGGGCGGGCGACAAACGCGCCGATCGGGATGACGCCGCCGCCGAGCGCCTTGGCGACCGTGAGGATGTCCGGAACGACGTCCTCGTGATCGACGCCGAACCGGCGCCCGGTGCGGCCGAGGCCCGATTGAATCTCGTCGGCGATCAATAACACCCCGCGGCGATCACAGATCTCCCGCACCCGGCGCAGGTACCCCGCCGGCGGCACGATGACGCCCGCCTCGCCCTGGATCGGCTCCAGGATCACCGCGGCGGTGTCGGGCCCGATCGCGCCGTCCACGGCGCCGGCGTCACCGAAGGGCACGTGCGTAAAGCCCGGCACGAGCGGCGCGAACGGCGCCCGGTAGTACTCCCGGCCGGTCGCCGAGAGCGCCCCCAGCGTCTTGCCGTGAAACGCCTCCCGCATCGCCACGAACCCGATGCGGCCGGTCGCCAGGCGCGCGAGCTTGAGGGCGCCCTCCACCGCCTCCGCGCCGCTGTTGCAGACAAAAGTGTAGCACAGGTCCCCCGGCGTGAACGCGGCGAGGCGCTCCGCCAGTTCCCCGAGCGCCGCGCTCGGCATCGTCCGCACCGACATCGGCATCCGGTCCAGCTGGTCGCGCACGGCGGCCAGCACCCGCGGATGCCGGTGGCCCACGTTGAAGATCGCCGGGCCGCACGCGCAGTCCACGTACTCGCGCCCGTGCGCGTCCCAAACCAGGCAGTCCCGCGCGGCCCACTCCACGGTCTCGGACCCGCCGAATTTGAACAGCCGCGCAAGCCCGGGGTTCACGTAGCGCTGGTACCGATCGATCGTCTCCGCCACGAGACGCTCACGCTCCGCCGGGGGAAGCAGCGGCACGGGGCACCCGCCGGACGGGGCGGGCTCACGCGAGTCCGGGATCACCATGCACCTCCGCCTGGCCCGCCGCGTCCGGCACCGGCCGCGTCAAGGCCGCCTGCGCGCGCCGCACGACCTGACGCGTTTCCTTGTACTTGATGCGATCCAGCGCCTCGTCGAGCGTGACCCACTCGCAGCGTACGAAGCCTTCCTCGCGCTGCGGGGAGGCCTCCTCGCCGCCCAGGAACTCCATGAGGTAGTAGTGCACGGTCTTGTCGTAGTAGGTGTCTTCCGCCTTCCAAAAGAACGTGTAGCGCTCCTCGCCGAGATCGGACACGACGCGCACGTTGCGGATCCCGGTCTCCTCGGCGACTTCGCGGCGGGCCACGGCCTCGGGGGTCTCACCGGCTTCGATCGTGCCCTTGGGGAGCATCCACTTGCCGGTCTCGTGCTGCAGGAGCAGGATGCGCACATCGTCCTGGGGGCTGGCGGCGGCGCTCCGTCGAAACACGACGCCGCCCGCGCTGCGGGCCGGCTTGACCTTGCGCCACGGCTGCGGCACCGTCGTCCTCCTGCGCGCGCGCAAACGCGCCGTCCGAGAGGCGGGCCGCCGCCTGCGGTCCCGGCACCGGCGGACCGTTCCGACACCGGGCGCGTACCCCGACCGATCCGGCGCGCTCGGACCCTATCCGTCGACCCCGCGGCTAGTGGCGTTTACGGCGAACGGCGCGGCGGCGGCGCTTCTGGCTCGGTTTCTCGTAGTGCTCGTGACGTTTGGCGTCGGTGAGGATTCCGGACCGCTTGACTTGCCGCTTGAATCGACGGAGCGCGCTATCCAGCGTCTCGTCTTTGCCGACTCGAACCTCGGTCAACCGGCCCACCTCCACGACGCGCGCGACACGCGACAATGGGGTCATTATACACGACCGGGCGCGAGACCATCAACCAACCCGACGTCTCGAAACGTCTCGACGTCTCGCGTCCGCCGCATCGCCGCGCGCCTGCGCCGCGCCCCCGGCCCGGCGCGGCCGATTGCTCGGACCGCGCGGTCCGCGCGGCTCCCGAACGCGCCGGCCTGTGCCTCAATGCGCCGGTGCCCCCGCCGCCACCCGCTGCACGCTCACCGACCGCACCACGAGATTTTCCTTGCGGTCGCCGGCGCCGTTGATCGCGAAGTCCCAGCCCCAGGTCTTCGAGAAGTCGGCGTCCGTGATGCGAAACGTGTAGGTCGCCCACCCGCTCCCCGCATCCACCCACTGCCAGGGCGTAAACCGGTAGCCCGTCATCGAGTCGTACATCAGGTTGAACCCGACGAGCTGGGCCGCGCTGGCCCGGTGCGCCTCCACGGTCACCACAAAGTCGTCCCGGCCGTTATCGAAGTACGCGAACGTGCCGTCCACGACGAAATAGACGTAGACGGCCTCCGTGCTCGCGTCGGTGCGCACCGCCGGGCTGCCGTCCACGGTGACGGGGACGATCGCGCCGGACGGCAGCGAGCGGAGCCGCTGGTTGTACAAGCCGTGCTCGTCGTCGGTCGCGCCGAGCTGTGCCGAGACGGCGTCCGCGCGGGAGAAGTCGTGGGCGGGATCGACGGCCATGGCGAGCGGCCCCTGCGCCGCCGCGCGCGCCGCCTCGTCCACGAGCGCCCGGTCGGGGTTCGTCACCCACACCGGATCCGGGCCGACCGTGATCGTGCCCGCCTCGCCCGGGGCGACGAGCGCGGGCTGACCCGACGCGGTGACCACGGCGGCGGGACCGATCGTGGGGATGGCGACCGCCTGCGGCTCACCCGCCGTCCAGGCCACGACGGCGGGGGCGCCGCCTTTGTCGAACATCAGCGCCACAATCCCCGGACCCCGGTCGAGCGGCCCCACGTACCGGGCGCCCGCGAGGTAGCGCATCGCCGTGAGCACCGGCGGGTCGAGCGCCGGCCAGAACTCGCGCGTGACGCCCTCGGCCACGCCGAGCGCCGCGAGCTGCACGGGCGCGCCCCAGTCCTGCCGGCCGTACATCCACAGCTGGTGGCGCGCGTCCGTGAGGATGCGGGTATGGATCGTGCTGAGCGCCTGCAGGGCCTCCGCGGGCCGCCGCCCGCGCGGGTAGAGCATGATCGCGTCGAAATCGCTGCCGTGCCTGGTCAGCATCATCTGCACGTACGGCAGGTCAAACCCGCCCGGAGACGCGGCGACCACGAGAGCCCCGGGGTCCGCGCGCGTGACGGCCGCCCGCACGACGTGGAGCATGGCCACGTAGTCTTGCGTGGTGCCGCGGAAATCGGCGAGATCCAACGACGGCTCCACCTGCCACGCCGCCACCCGGCTCCCGTAGCGCTGGGTAATGGCGGTCACGAACGCGGCCCAATCGGCGACGCGCTGCGGCGGCTGCCGGCTCCACACCGACGCCGGCGCGTCGGGCGTCATGGCCGCCCAGCGCGGCGTGCCCTGGAGCAACAGGACGACGTGCGTCTTGGCGGCCGCGGCCTGCCGGATCGCCGCGTCGAGCGGCGTCCAGAGGTACGCGCCGCGACTTGGCGCGAGCACGGCCCAATCGGCGACGATGCGGACCCAGCCGATGCCGCCGAGCGCCACGGTGGACGGGCTGGCCGCGGTGCCGGACGGATGTTGCGGCGAGGCCAGGTCGATGCCGAACGTGTCGCCCGGCGCGGCCGGCGACGAGGAGCGCGGCGGCGTCTGGGCGGACGCGAACGCAAACGGCGCCGCCGCGATGAGCAGCGATGCGAGCATGATCGGCCGTAACGGGCGCAACGGTCTCCTCCATGATCATCCGTCGTGTGGGCGGACGGCTACGAACTCCGATATAGTATCCTCCGCGGTAGATGCGCGTCCCCCCTCAGGCGCGCCGCCCTTCGGAGGAGGCCCCCCGCTCGGGTGGAATGTTGACGCCTATGTGGCAACTCCCCCGAGCGATCTCCCTCGTCGCGGGACACGGCGAGGGCGGCACCGAGATCAATGCGTTCGATCGTGCGCTCATGGACGCGGGCGCGGCGGACCTCAATTTCCTGCGCGTGACCAGCATCCTGCCGCCGGGCGCGCGCGTCATCGAGCTGCCTCCGTATCCGCCGGGCGTGCTGATGCCCGCCGTCTACGCGCGGATCGTGAGCACGCGGCCGGGCGACCGCATCAGCGCGGCGATCGGCGTCGGGCTGTCCCGGAGGAGCCACGGGGTGATCATGGAATACACGGGCCACACCTCGCGCGCGGAGGCCGAGGCCGCGGCGCGTCGCATGGTGATCGAGGGGTTCGAGATGCGGCGCCTGCGGCTCGACGAGGTCGTGGTGGCGGCCGCCGAGCACGCCGTGGAGCGCGCCGGCTGCGCGGTCGCGCTCGCCCTGTTCTGGCCGACCCCGACCGGCCTGCCCCGATGAGGGGCGCCTGGCTCACGGACCAGGGGTGCCTCGATCTCACGACGAGCATTTTGGTCACGCGCCGGCTCCACGAGGAGCAGACCCCGTACCAGCATCTCGAGATCTACGAGAGCCCCAGGTTCGGCCGGATGCTCGTGCTGGACGGCGCCGTGCAAACCACGGAAGCGGACGAGTTCATCTACCATGAGATGCTCGCGCATCCGGGGCTCCTCACGCACCCGGCCCCGCGACGGGCGCTCATCATCGGCGGCGGCGACGGCGGGCTGCTGGAGGAGACGTTGAAGCACCCGCTGGAGCGGGCCACGATGGTGGAGATCGACGGCGCCGTCGTGCGCCGGAGCCGCCAGTACCTCGACGTGATCTCGGCCGGGGCGTTTGACGATCCCCGCGCCCGGCTCGTCATCGGCGACGGCATCGCCTACGTCGGGGACGCGCGCGAGCGGGTCGACGTCGCGCTGGTCGACTCCACGGATCCGGTCGGCCCCGCAGCCGGCCTCTTCAGCGGGGAGTTTTACGCCGTGCTCGCCGACCGTCTCACCCCCGACGGCGTGCTGGTCGTCCAGTCCGGCTCGGCGGTGTACCAGCACGAACTGATCGCGATGGTCCGCCGCAACATGGCGCCGTCGTTTCGGGTCGTGCGCACCTACGCGGCGACCGTGCTGGCGTATCCCGGCGTCCTCTGGTCGTTCACGATCGGCTCGCTCGGGCGCGACCCGCTCGACGTCCCCTCGAGCGAGATCGCGCGCCGGACCGAGGGCTTCGGGTTGCGCTACTATACGCCCGCCGGCCACGACGCCGCGTTCGATCTGCCGCCGTATCTCAGGGACGCGATCGCGGCGCGATGACGTTCCTCGGAGCGCGCCCGCCGGGCGCCGCGGCGGCGGCGCGGATCACGTTGCTCGGCGCGCCCTATGACGCCACGGCCTCGTTTCGACGCGGCAGCCGGTTTGCGCCCGGGGCGATCCGGCGGGCGTCCGAGAGCATCGAGACCTACAGCCCGGTGCTGGATCGCGACCTCGCCGACGTCCCGTTCACCGACGGCGGCGACCTCCGGCTCGAGGGTCTCGCCCCCGCGGAGATGGTCAAGGCGATCCGCCGGCAGATGCCGCCCGGGCTCCCGTTGTTCCTCGGCGGCGAGCACACGATCACGCTCGGCGCGGTGCAGGGGCTCACGCCGCGCGTCCCCGACCTCGTGGTGGTACAGTGGGACGCGCACACCGACCTGCGCGACGAATACGCGGGGCAGCGCACGTCCCATGCGACGGTGATGCGGCGCCTCGTCGACGGCGGGCTGCCGCTCGTGCAGCTCGGGATCCGCGCCGGCACGCGCGAAGAGTTTGCGCTCGCCCGGACGCGCTGCGTGTATTCGGCCCGCGGCCTCCAGCTGCCGGCGGCGCTCGGGGACCGCCTGCGGGACACGCCGCTGTATCTCAGCGTGGACGTCGACGTGCTCGACCCGGCGATCGCGCCCGGCACCGGCAACCCGGAGCCGGACGGGGCGGGCTACGGCGAGCTGTTGCAGAGCCTGCGGAGCCTCGCGGGATGCCGCATCGCGGGCATGGACGTCGTCGAGGTCGCGCCGGCCCTGGACCCGAGCGGCCGGACCGCGATCATCGCCGCGTCGCTCGTGCGCGAGATGCTGCTCCTCTTCGGCCCGTAGCGGGCCGCCCGGCCCGGCCCCCCGGCGCCGTCCCGGCGCCCGCGCGTCCGACGGAGTCCGACACGCGCCGGTCCCCGCGCGCGGCGGCGGACGTCCAGTCCTGCGGGCAGCGGCACGGCGACGTCCCGCACCGCGGGCAGCCGGCGCCGTACCGGCGCGCGACGCGCGCGAGATCCACGCCGCCCAGCACCGCCACGCTCACCGTCCACGCCAGCACGTCGGACAGCTCGAGGGCCAGGGCGCGCCGGTCGCCGCGCCGGAGGGCGTTTGCCACCTCGCCGATCTCTTCGACGAGGCGGCGGAACGTGCCGTCCATGCCGCGCGCCCGGTCGCGCGCGCCAAACGTTCGGGCGATCGCCTGCTGGAGCGTGCCGAGGTCGAGCCCGCGCCGGCCCGTCCGCGGAGCGGGGCTCACCGAATCACGACGACGCGCGCGCTGAGACCGATCGGCGTGTCGCGGTCGAGGACGGGCACGCCGTAGACGACGGTCGTCCTTCCGGGCGCGACCTGGGAAAACTCGGCACGCCCGTTCCCGCGCACCACATAGGTGTCCGCCGTGGTCGCGACCATGGTCTGGGCGACCACGAGGCCGCCGAGGCCGCTGACTACCTCCTCCACCGGGCCGGAGATCCGCGCGGCATCCGGCGCCGAGAACCCGATATCGATCAGCGTGGCGGCCAGGCTGCCATCAGAGTTGAGGGGACCGCCGACCCGGAGGATGTCGTACGGGGCGACGGCCGCCGGCGGCACGACCTGGCCGTTCACGCGCACCACGGTCGCGCCGGTCAGGATGATGCTGCGCCGGCTGCCGGCGCTCGTCAGCAGGTCGACGGTCGATCCCGAGCGCCCGAGGACCACGCCGGTGCGCGACACCGACCCGGGCGGCGCGGTCGCCATGGCGACACGGGGCGACGCGATCTCCACCGTCAGGCCGACCACCTCGCCGTCCGGCTGCGCCACGGCCCATAGCATCGCGGGCGCGCCCGGCCGGATGCCGGCGATCGGCACCACCCGCCCGCCGGCGTCGACGATGACGCTGGCCCCGAGGAGGCGGACCCGTCGCGTCCCGGTGAGCGTCCCGCGACGCCACGCGGCGCCGCCCTGGGCCCAATCCACGTGCCCGTCGCCCGCGATCGCGAGCGTGAGCATGCCGCGGCTTGGCTCGACGCCCATGATGGTCCCGGACGCGATGACGCGGCCCCAGCCTTTCGCCAGCGGCGCCGCGCCCCCCGCAGCCCCACTCCCCGGTGCCGGCGCGCAGATCAACGCGGCCACGGCCACGACCCCGGCCAGCAGGCCCGCGCTCCGCCACACCCTCATCGTCCCGTGTGTCAACGGTCACCCATCCTCACGTCGCAACGTTCGACCCGGGCGGCGCACCCGGGCGCAGCGCGGCGCCTAATGCGCCGGCAGGTGCGGCCCGACCGAGGACGCCTGGTCGAGCGCCTCGCGCACCCCTCGTTGCAGCGTCGCCGGGGTGACGCCGGCCCGCTGGGCCAGCTGCGCGGTGGACAGACGCCCCTGCAGGAAGCGCACTGCCGTGGGCACGTCGATCCCGAGCCGCTGCGACAGGACCACCGCGCGCGTGATCTCAGGGAACGTCAACCCCTCGCGACGCAGTCGGTCGACCACCCCGGGATCGACCGCGACCTGCCGCGACACCGAGTGCGCCAGCGCTTGCTCCCGACCCGACAGGAGCTGCCCCGCGATGGCCAGCAGCGTTTCGGTCGGCATCGTGCCCACCGCCGTGAGATGCAGGCCCCGCTGGTCCCAGATCAGCACACGAAAGTATCCGAGATCGACGAGCCTCGCCGGCCGCCCGCCGACCCGAACGTCCTGGCCGAACGCCGGCGCGCCGATGGATCCGGCCGGCGCCTCGAACAGCGACAGGAGACTGTCCCCATCGCTGTATTGGAGGTTGACCGACGTGAGGCTCCCGAACCGGCTGATCCCGCCGCCGCTGAACGTGTAGCCCTCGGGGAGCACCGGGGGCACCAGCACCGTGAAGCCGGCCTGGCGCCCCAGGGCCTCGGGGGTGGCCGCCTCGTCGACCGTGGGAAACAAGTGGAGCACGCGCGCGCCGGCCGGCAGGCGGAATCGGAAGTACGCCGTCGGGAGATTGAGGCTGAAGCTGATGCGCGAAAAGTACGTGGTGAGCACGACGCCGCGCGACGGATCTCGCTCTTCGGTGCGCAGCACGGTGCCGGTCGCCTGATCGATCCACAGCTCCCGGCTCACCCCCGGCCCGTTGGGCGCAAGCTGGACGACGTAGGCCTGCCGGCCGATCACTTCCTCGGTGCCGAGCCCGGTCACCCGGTAGTTGCGGTGCAGCAGGCTCAGGTCACCGCGCAGCAGCCCCGTGGTCATCGTCGGTCCTTCGAACGCCGTGTTGAGGCGCGGCTCGTAATGCCACGACGTGGCGCCGTCGTCGACGATCAGCCGCCCGGCGACGTCCTCCGGCGACAGGTACTCCAGGCGTGTCATGTTGGGCCGCTTGTGGAACTCGGCCGCGGTCACGGTCTCCGTCCGTCCGTTCCGCGGCGCCGTGATGATCTTCGTGCCCTCGTAGTCGATGACGCGCGGCGCGTCGAGCGCGAGCTGAAGCACGCGGTCCACCGACGGAGGCGCCGGCGGCGCTGGCGCGGCCAGCGTCGCGCCCGCCGCGACCAGGGCGGCCACGAGCGCGGGCGCCAGGGCCGCGGCGGCCCGGATCCCCCTCACCGCGGCGCCGTCCCCGCCGGCTGCGCGTCCCCGCTCAGCACGAGGTCCGCGTCCCCCGTCGTCAATCCCAGATAGGCCCGGTCCGTGAACGGCTCGGCGCCCATGGCCTGCGCGTGCTGCCGCACGTACAGATCGACGCCGATCTCCGACGCGTGCAGGCGGTCGATCGTCCCCTTGACGAGCGGGGTCGCGGCGAGCGCCAGCGCGAGCACCGCGGCGGCCGACGCCCACGCCACCCGCCGCCCAAAGACACCGCGGATCCGCGCCGCTCCGGCGCGACGCGGGAGCCACGGCGCGCGAACGGCGGCCCAAAACCCCGCCGGCGGCTCCGCCACCGGCAGTTGCCCCACGAGCTCCTTGGTCGTGCGCAGGCCCTCGTAGGCGGCGCGGCAGGACGCACAGTCGAGCAAGTGCGCCTGCACCGCCGCGGTCTCGGCCGGCCCGAGCTCGCGGTCCAGATACGCGGACAGCAATTGGCTCGCCCGATGATGATTGAGCCTCATGGTTCCCACCCCCGGCGCCGCGCCTCCACGTAGCGCCCCAGCCGCTGTTGCAGGATCTGACGGGCGCGGTGGAGCCGGGACTTCACGGTCCCCAGCGGCACGCGCAAGAACATCGCGATCTCCTCGTACGAATAGCCTTCGACGTCGCTCAGCACCACGACCATGCGGAGATCCGGGCTCAGCGTCCCGAGCGCCCGCTGGATCGTCGCGTCGAGCTGCTCGCGCTCGATGATGGCCTCGGGGCTCGACCCCGGATCGGGCATCTCCCGGAGGAGCTCACCGCGGGGGGTGTCCACCGGAGCGTCCAGCGACTCGACGCGGCCGCGGGGACGCTTACGGAGCAGGTCGATATAGAGATTGCTGACGATCCGGTACAGCCAACTCTCCAGCGGGGCGTCCGGCTCCACGCGCCGCAGCGCCCGGTATACCCGCAGGAACGTCTCCTGCGCCAGGTCGCGCGCATCCGCCTCGTTCCCCGCCATCCGGTATGCGACGTTGTAGACGTGGCGGGCATACCGCTGGACGATCGCCTCGTACCGCGCGAGCTCCTCGGTTGTGTACGAGACGGCCTGCGAGGCGTTGGGTCGCGCCATCGACACCACCGCGGCCGGCCTGCCCATTTATCCAGCTACAACGGGCGGCACCGGAAAAAAGTTCGTGGGGCGCGGGCTATCGCGCGACGACGTTGACCAGTTTGCCGGGCACCACGACGACGTCTTCGACGGACTTGCCGTCGAGAAACTTGCGCACCTTGTCGCTGCCGAACGCCGCCTCCCGTAGGCGCGCGGCGTCGAATCCCGCCGGCACGGTCACGCGATCGCGGACGCGGCCGTTGACCTGCAGCACGACGGTGATGGTGTCCTCCCGCACGGCGTCGGGATCCCAGGCCGGCCACGGCTGGCGGTGCACGCTGTACCGTTCCCCCAGCCGCTCCCACAACTCCTCCGCGAGGTGCGGCATCAGCGGCGCGAGCATCAGCACGAGCGTGCGCAGCGCCGGCCGCCAGGCGTCGGTCGCCGCCCCCTCCTGCTCGCGCAGCCGCGCGAGCGCGTTCGCGCACTCCATCAACGCCGCCACGGCGGTGTTGAACCGGAACCCCTCGAGATCGCCGGTCACGCGCCGGAGCGTCTGGTGGATCGTGCGCCGCACCTGCACCGCGAGTTCCGGTGACGGTGCCGGCCCGTCCGCCGGCGCGTCCGCGGTCACGAGGTGCCAGATGCGCTGCGCGAACCGGTGCACGCCCTCGATGCCCTTGGGGTTCCACGGGCCGCCGCCGTCCCACGGGCCGATGAACATGAGGTAGGCGCGCACGACGTCCGCGCCCATCGTCCCCACGTAGTCGTCGGGGTTGACGACGTTGCCGCGCGACTTGCTCATCCGGTTGCCGTCCGGGCCGAGGATGATGCCCTGGTTGAACAGGCGCAGCATCGGCTCGTCGAAGGGCAGCAGTCCGAGGTCGCGCATGGCCTTCGTGAAAAACCGCGTGTACATGAGGTGCAGCACCGCGTGCTCGATCCCGCCCGTGTACTGATCCACCGGCCCCCACCGGCGAACGCGCGCCGGGTCGAACGGCGCGTCGCGGTTGTGCGGGTCCAGGTAGCGAAACTGATACCACGACGAGTCCACAAACGTGTCCATCGTGTCCGTCTCGCGCTCGGCCGGGCCGCCGCACGCGGGGCAGGTCGTCGTGCGAAACGCGTCGTTGCGCTTGAGCGGCGACTCGCCCGTCGGCACAAACTCCGCGTCCTCCGGCAGCAGCACCGGCAGGTCTCGGTACGGCACCGGCACCGTCCCACACCGAGGACAGTAGATGATGGGGATGGGCGTCCCCCAGTACCGCTGCCGGCTGATCAGCCAGTCGCGCAGGCGGTAGGTCACCGCGGCGCGCCCGCGGCCGGCCTGCGCGAGCGCCTCGGTGATCCGCCGGCGGCCCTCCTCGCTGGACAGCCCGTCGAACGGGCCGGAGTTGACGAGCGTCCCTTCGCCCGTGTAGGCCCCGGCGAGCGGCTTGCCGTCCCAGTCGGGCGGCGCGACCACGACCGGCGTGTCCAGCCCGTGGCGGCGAGCGAACTCGAAGTCGCGGCTGTCGTGCGCCGGCACCGCGTGGATCGCCCCGGTCCCGTAGGTCAGCAGGACGTAGTCGCCGATGTAGATCGGGATCCGCGCGTTCGTGAGCGGATGCCGGGCGTAGGCGCCGATGAACACGCCGGTTTTCTCCCGGTCCTCCGCGAGCCGTTCGATCTCCGATTGGCGGCGCGTCCGGTGGACGTACGCCGCCACCTCCGGCCGGCGGGCCGGCGCCGTCAGCTTGTCGACGATCGGGTGCTCCGGCGCGAGCACGAGGAACGTGGCCCCAAACAGCGTGTCGGGACGCGTGGTAAAGACCGTGATCGGATCGCCGTGCTCGCTCAGGTAGATGATCTCCGCCCCTTCGCTGCGTCCGATCCAGTTGCGCTGCAGCGTCTCCACACGCTCGGGCCACTCCATCTTGCTGAAGTCCAGGAGCTCCTCCGCATACTTCGTGATGCGGAAGTACCACTGCTCGAGGTCCTTTTTGATCACGGGCGTCCCGCAGCGCTCGCAGACACGGTCCGCGCCGATGACCTGCTCCCGCGCGAGGGTCGTATTGCAGTTGGGGCACCAGTCGACGGGCGCCAGCGCCCGGTACGCGAGCCCGGCCTCGAAAAACTTGAGGAAAAACCACTGGTTCCAGACGTAGTAGTCGGGCTGGCAGGTCACGACTTCACGGGACCAGTCGAACATCGTGCCCATCGACCGCAGCTGGCCGCGCATCCGCTCGATGTTCGCCATCGTCCACTTGTAGGGGTGGATGCCGTGCTGGATCGCGGCGTTTTCCGCCGGCAGCCCAAAGGCGTCGAACCCGATCGGGAAGATGACGTTGTGGCCGCGCATGGCGAGGAAGCGCGCCCGGGCGTCCGACGGCGTCATCGCGTACCAGTGACCGATGTGCAGGTCGCCGCTCGGATACGGGTACATCGTGACGAACAGATACTTCGGGCGCGGCGCGCGCTCGTCGAACCGGTACAGGCCGTCGGCCGCCCACCTCGCCTGCCACTTCGCCTCGATTGCGGTCGCGTCGTAATGATCGCTCATGGGTCCCTGCGCGCTATGTCGACCTTGCGATACTTTATCATACTGCGGCTACATCACCTCGCGCACCTGGGCGCCGAGGTACCCGGCCGCCACGATCAGGACCGCGCCGGCAAGCGAGAGGGGCAGCAACGCCCGCCCGGCGGCGTTGCCGGTCCGCCACCGCCAGAGGAAGTTTGCGAGGTAGACCGCCGTGGCCCCGTACGCGATCCAGCTATGGAGCTGATGCCGCGTCACCAGCGCGGTGCCGACGCCCTGCGCCTCGACGGCGAACAGGTCCGTCCAGCCCAGGGCGATCGAGACCCCGGCGCCGAGCAGGCCGAGGCCGACCAGCCAGTAGGCCATGCGCCGGTAGAGCGGATCCTGAGACCGCCAGCCCATGAGGTCGAACAACGCGCTCGCCAACCAGAGCGCGATGGGAAAATGCACCACCATGGGATGGATCAGCACAGCGGTCCACCCCAGACACGGCGCCGGGACGCCGTCGCCCGCGCATGAGCCACCTCATCCCCCCCACACCGGCTCGGCGGGCGCCGGCACATCGCCTGGCCCCGCAGCAGCGTGTCTGTTCCGCTATGCGCCGGCTGTTCCCTGCCGGCCCGGGGGGGCGGCGCCGTTCCGCACGCGCGGCATTGGTCGGGAGGCGATGCGTGGCGCCCGGGCCGGATCTCCCCTGGCTTCAATCCTGGCCACAGCGTGGATGACAGGCCGGGGTGCGGATCGGTGCGGATACTGCCGCCGTGGGTGGCCGGACACGCAACGGCCCCGGCGGATCGCGCCGGGGCCGCATCGAGGGGGCGCTTTACTGCGCCTGTGCGAGATCCTGGGACGCCGCCTGCAGGTGCCGGGAGACCACGAGCACGTAGGGCTGCGCCTCGTTGAGGTTGGTCGACGCCAGCGCCTGCTTTGCGAGGTTCTGGCAGATCATGGCCTCCTGTAGCGCCGCCTGCGCCCCGGCCACGTTGTGCATCGCCGCGACCTGGAGATCAGGAATGATCCCGTTGCCTTGCGACTGGCACGGATTGCCCGCCTGCGCGAAAAAGTCGGCGCCCTTCGGCCCCTCGAGACAATTGAGCACGTGGTGCGTGTGCAGTTGGACACCTTGAAGATTCGTTGCTTTCTGCGCGAGCTCTCCGGCATGGAACATGGCGGTCTTCAGCTGCATCTGGATTTGGTCCACGGACCCGGCCATCGCCTGTCCGGAGCCCGCGAGCGGCATGCCGAGCACCCCCAGGCACGCGAGCGCCACTGCCCCGATCGCGATCGTCCTCACGTGATCCTCCCCTCGTGGTTGTCGAATCGTTCCCGGCCCATGATCCCGAGCCTATGTAACAGGGGCGTGTCGGCCGGCCCCCGGTGCTTGTGTTCGTGCCGCGGCCTGGGTCCCCCTGTCCCCGGCACGGTACGGGCGCGGCGAGACGTCATGCCGCCGTCATGCCCGCCGGACTATGCTGGGGCCAGTCCGTGATCAGGGCGGCACGCGCCCGCGGCGGGGTGGGGGCTCGGCCGCCGGCCGGGCGGGCCGCATGTATCGGATGGCGGAGACGTGGACCGCGTGATCCGGAGACAGGAGGCACGAACCGTGAAGAGCCAGCACGAGATGACGGAACTTGCTCTCACCGAAGTGCGGTTACGCATCGTGCGCACCAAGCTGCGTGAATGGCGCAAAATTCAGCGGCAGCTGGAACGGCGGGCGCGCATCCTCCGGCGCGTGCTGGCGAGCCGAACCATGCACTGACGGCCAGGCGCGTCCGCGCCGCGGCCGCTACGGTGCCGGCGCGGACGTGCTGCCCCTCGGACGCCCCGACAGCCACGACCCGCCCCGGGGATTCAGTGGACACGGGCACCAGCGCCCGCGCGCCGGCGGCGCGGGAGGGGGACGCGGCGGGCGAGTGACGCGGGCCGCCCCCGCCAACCTCGCCGAGGAGCGCGAGGTGCGTCACGGCGACCGCCGCGAGTGCCAGGAGCAGCCGTCTCGCCCGGATCCCGCGCGGACGCCACGATCTGGTCATCGCCACCTTCAAAAGGAGGATGCCGGCCTGCCCTCTGTGATGATACCCGGGGCCACTCCCAAGGTACGAGGGCGCCCCGGCGGTGTCAAACCACGGGATTTCGAAAACATCCCCGCAACGGCAAGGAGCCGCTCGGGATAGCGGAGTAGTAATCGCCATCCCGGAAAGGAGCGCGGCCTCCATGGATTGGCAGGCGACCGCTGCTGGATTTGGGCCATTGTCGTGGGACGCATGGACCGCGATCGGGACCTGGTGCCTTGCGGCGATCACGGTCGCGGTCACGGTGACCCTGGCCCGCGGCGTGCAGCGCACGACCCGCGCGCAGATCGAGACGATTCGGGACGCGGCCACGGCGCAGGTGGCGGCGGCGGAGCAGGCGGCCATCGAGCAGCGCGACATCACCGAGCGCATGGCGCAGGCCCACGCCGACATGATGCGCGAGGACCTGCGGGCGCGGTTGCTGCTGTACTACGCCACGCAGTGGGGCTCGGCACGCATGATCGAGCAACGCAAGCGCTTTGCGGGCATGTTGCTGTCATCCGCGCACGGGCCCGCGGACGGCGCGAACGGCGTCGGATACGACGTGCCGAACTTCTTCGAGTCGCTCGGCCTCTTGCTGCAGCGCGGACAACTCGACGCCGAGATGCTCTGGCACACGCTCGGCTATGACGCCGCCCGGTACGGACGCATCCTGCGCGGATTTTTTGTGCGCGACCGCGAGACGCACGCGGATCCGCACCTGTGGAGCGCCGCGCTCGAGTTGTTTGCGTCGCTGCGGAAGATCGAGGAGGCGCACACGAAACGCGCGCCGGCGGAGTTCTCGCGCGACGAGCTGATCAAGTTCCTGCGGGAGGAAACGCACGGCGCCGTACCGGCCCCCGTGCCGGCCCGGTCCCACCGATAGCGGTCCCCGCGGCGCGCTTAGCCGCCCGCGGGCCGCGCGCAATGGTCAAACACTGGCGGTGCTGGACCGGGACACGCTGATCGCGCACATTGTGCCGGCTCGCGCGCTGTCCACGCTTCGGATCCGAAAACCGGCACCCGATGCTCCCACACTCAATCGTGTTCCTCTGCCAAAACCTCTGCGGCTTCGGATCGATGTCGTTGGCCTGCTGCTTGAAGAACGAGTCTCAGAATCAGCGGTGCCGGTCCTAACCGAGAACGAAACTAGGACGCACCTTCCTCGACGATCTCCGAGGCATGCGTGATCCGCACGCATCCCTTGAGCGTCTGCGCCACGGGGCACCCGCGCTCGAACACGGCCAGCGCCCGCTCCGCCTCCTCGCGCTTGCCGCGCGGGATCACAAGGTGGTACGTGACCCGGATCTCCGTGACGCGCATCACGCGATCCGGCGCTTCAATCGTCCCTTCCGCCTCGGTCCACAGCTTGTCGGGATAGCTCGGGATCCCGCGCGCCTCCAGCGCGCCCGCGAGGGTGCCGGTCAGTCACCCCGCGGCTGCCCCGACCAGATGGTCGAGCGTGCTCGGCAGCTCCTCCTCGGGCTCCAGCCCGTAAAAGGCCTTGATCCCGGTGTTCACGCCGTAGCGGATCGGCTCGGGAAAGCCGCCGATGAAGGCGCGACGGTTCGGCCGCTTGTCCTGGTACACTCGAACGCGGGCGATATGCACCGCTGCCATGTCAGCACCTCACAGACCGGCGTTAGCGCGGGTGGGATTACTCAGCCTCCGACGGGTGCAACACCACCGGCTTCCCGTGCGGCGTCCGGCGATAGGCCTCGGCCCACGCCTCCTTTCGCACCCGCAAAGCCCGCGGATCCGCCAGCCCCTTCGCCGCGACGAGCCGCTCCAGCACCGCGAGCCAGTGCCGGTAGTAGTGCGATCCGTCGTCGGGCTCACCGCGACCGCTGGCCGCCCGGAGCTCGTCGGCCAGCGCCGCCGACCACTCCTTCCATGAAAAGTAGCCCCCCTCGGCGAGCGTCACGGCCAGCGCGAACGCCTGAGCCTCCCACGGCTCGGCGAACGTCGGCCCGTCGGAGTCCCGGGGAAGACGCGGCGGCTCGGGATGCCCGGCCCCGGATGGCGGATCAGGCCGCTTCAAGGTACTCGTCCCACAGGTCGAGGTAGACGGCGTCGCGCGCGGACGCTTGGTCGCCCCACAGCTCGCGCGCGGCAAAGCGGACGGAGTACACGTGTTGGGGACGCTCCCCCGCGAACAGCGCGTTGGAATCGGGGAACACGTAGACCCCGTGGTCGCGCTCCACCGTACCGACTCTGCCGCGGACGTAGCGCGGCAGCCGTGTGTGCCCCTGGGGATGCATCATGCGGGCACGCACGCGTTGATGGACCTGAAAGCGCGGGGCCACGGGGAGATCGCGGCTCGCGGCCGCTCCCGTTCGGGTCATCGAAGACACGCGTGCGGCCCTGAGCGGCGGCTCCGCCCTGGTCGTGCCCGGGGCCGGCCTCCCGGCGGCCACCTCCTCGCGCGTGACCAGGCCGGTCTTGACCATGAGCGCGACGAGCCGCGCGAACCACCGCTCATAGTAGCTCATGCGCAGGTATTCGGCCGGTGGAATCAGCTCGATCTCGTAGCGGCCCGCATCGATGTTCCACTTGCGCCACGCCCGCATCGCGAGGTTCAGCGCGAACACCCGTCCCTCCCAGGGCTCGTGAAACACCGGCTCGTCCGGCTCATAGGGGATCCGGCCCACGCCGTGCATCCCGCCCATGTCGTGCACGCCGTTCATGGCCGCCGCGCCCCCGGGGGGATCGTCACCCTGGCGACCCCGACCATGGCATCGCGCGTGACGAGCGCCGCGAGCTCCTCCTCGCCAAGGTGCTCGCTGTGCGCGGGACGCTCAGGCAGCACGAGATAGCGCAGCTCGGCCGTGCTGTCCCACACGCGCACTTCCACGTCGTCGGGGAGCTCGAGGCCGAACTCGCGGAGCACACCGCGAGGGTCGATGACCGCCCGCGACCGGTAGGCCGCCGACTTGTACCACACCGGCGGCAGGCCGAGCACCGACCACGGGTAACAGGAGCACAAGGTGCACACGATGAGATTGTGGACGGCCGGCGTGTTCTCCACCACGCGCATGTGCTCGCCCTGGGCGCCGCCGTACCCGAGTTCCGCGATCGCGGCCGTCGCGTCGCGGAGGAGGCGCTCCTTGTACGCGGGGTCCACCCACGCCCGCGCGACCACCCGGGCGCCGTTGCGCGGCCCGACTTTGCGCTCGTACATGTCCACGAGCGCGTCCAGCGCGGCCGGATCCACGAGTCCTTTGTCGACCAACAGCGACTCGAGGGCCTTCACCCGGAGCGCGAGGTCCGACGGCACCGCCTGGTGCTCGTGGCCGCCGTGGTGGCGCGCCTCCTCGCCCGCAGCATGGTGATCGGCCGGGTGGTGGTCATTCATGCGGCGCTCCGACGCGCATGAGGCGTATCCGACAGACGACGTGGCCTGGACCGAGGTCACGGCCCTGCGGTATCGTTTGGCGCTACCCGGGGCCGCTCCTGCTTGAGTGGCGCCGGCGTTCGCGCGAATCAGGCCGCAGCTCGCCCGGTGCCCCGCCGGGCCGAACGCTCACGTATTGAACCGGCGGCCTGAGCTCTCCTCCTGATCCGGGGGTGCGCCGTGCAACACGATCTCCAGAGGACTGTGCGGATGATCGTGCCGCACTACGATGGTCGTAAGGATGCGTGACATCCAGGCGCGCTGGACAATCGCGCGCACGCGCGGTTCGCGGCTTTCGAATCGATGCCGCGCCCCCTCCATCGTCTCCAGGATGAACCCTTCGAAATCGCCGAAGCGGTCGTAGATGATACCGTCGACCTTCCCGGTACACGACGGACGATGCTCGTGCTCGCCGATGCCGGGATGACCCGGGTGCCCGGGGTGTCCAGGGTGGCCCGGGTGCCCGGGGTACCCCGGGAGACCGGGCACGCCGGTGCCCCACGGCGACGGTAAGATCCCCTCGGGATTGCCGCCGAAGGAGCGCACGCGACCGCTCATGACCTCGAGGTAACGGTGGAACACCGGATGCCACCGGTCGGTCGTCGGAATCGCTTCGCCGATCCAGCGCAGTACGGACAGATTTCGTTCTTCCGCCGGCAGCAACGCGCCCTTCTGGCGCACCGGGATGGTGAGCTGAAACGCACCGACCACCCGTCGCCACTCCAAGCGGGTCGTCGATTCGGCGGCCGCTCGCGTTCCGCGGGTGCGCCCGTCCGCCGGCCGGCGCGTCTCGCGGGACGCGTTCGTGACCTGGCGCACCACCACCGTATGCGTCCGGCCGCGCCGCAGGGCAGGCGGGAGCGTGATGGAGAGGAGCCCCGCGTACGTGCGGTCCGAGCTCGGCGGGATCGGCACGTAAGACACGCCGACCGTCTTGCACTGCACGGTGTGGTCGTCGACGCGCGTCAGGCCATGGTACGTGTACATCCGGGAGGCCATCGCGAGCACGTGGTCGGCGCTCACCGCCGGTAGATAGATGGAGGCACTGCTGCCAACCGGTGTCGTTCCCCAGTCGATCATGAGCTCGTCCGGCCGTTCTCCCGCGGGGAGCTCGGGGCTGGTCGGACGGATTTCAAACGTCGTGGCGGCTTGCGCCGAGCCGGCAGGGCTCCACGCGATATTGCGCTGCGCCAGCTTGTCCCAGTTCGACGGATCGGTGCCCACCGGGATGGTCGCCGGGTCGAACGCCACTTCGGCGATCAAGCATTGATGCAGGTTTCGCAGGATCGCCTGACCGATGGGTTTAGGCGGGTTGCTCGGATCCGTGAACGGCCCGTCGATCGGACCGACCGCTTTCAACGGCAAGACGTTGTTGGGCGTTACGCCGTCGGGCCGGAACGGCTGATTGATGTCCAGCCAGCAGCCGAAGAACGTGTCCACCTCAGAGCCATCCGCATGGGCGGTGATGGTCTGCACGTTGCCGAGCGTGTTCCCGCTGCCGTCGACCCGCGAGTCCAGCTGCTGACTCATGGGGGAGGCGGTCGTGTCGACCCGGGGGAGCGCAAAACAGGGAATGGTCACGTACTCGTTGGCGATGACGCCGGCCAGCGGGATGGGCTGGCCTGCGGGATTCGTCGCGCGTCGATACTGTTCGCCGGGCGGATAGTCGTAGATGCCGGTGGTCTGCTGCGCCGAGAACAGCCGAAAGAACACGCGGACGTCGGCCGCGCCGATCAGGCCGATATAGCGCACGCGGGCAAGCGCGAAGTTGAAGACGGGGACGTTGTGCTCATCGGCCGGCGTCAGGTACAGCGCCGAGCCCTCCTCGTCGGGCGAGAGCACGCTCGGGTCGTCGAAGGACTGGCCGGCCGCGGTTCCGTTTCCCTTCGTGAGCGACCACGCCACTTGCTGGATGAAGGTGTTGGCGGTGGTGGCATCGCCCATGGGTTGGCCGAATTTGGCTTCGCCCTGCCGGATTGGGAAGACACGGAGATCGACGCTCAACCACGCGGGGTCGCCGTGCAGCATGTACGGATCGGGTTGTTTGATCAATTCGATCTGGCCGCTGGCCGACACGCCGCCGACGGTCACGTGAAGGGTCAGCATCTCCGTCGGCCCGCTGAACCCGAAGGCGGGATCGCCGGCGTCCGTGCCGAAATCCAGGTTGTAGAAGAACGTGAACCGCTGCACTTGCGCGCCGTAGGCGCCGGTGGCGGACGCGTTCCCGGTGCAGACCACGTTCATGCCCGTCGTGGGCGACGCGACCGCGAGCGTCGACGCCGGACTCGTTACCCCAAGTTGTGCCGCGGTGAATCCATCCACGACGACCCGGAACGCGTCCGTAATGACCGCGCTGGGCCCGTGCGTCTTGCGCAGCGTATCCACTTCATCCTGCCCGATGGTGCTCTGATCGATGATGAACTCGCAGCCCTTCTCGGGCAGAATCGCAGTCCACAATTCCTGAATGCCCGTGCGTGTGTCCGTCCAGAGCGGGTAGAAGCCGAGCGTGCTGGCGTCGAGTCCGAAGTAATCGCCGATGAAGGTCGTGTCCGGGTACGCCTCGGCCAGGGGCGCGTCAACAGACGGATCCCACGGCTGGTCGGTCACGACGAGGTAGTTGAACGAACTGCCGTGATCGAACGACTGGGACATGATCACATCGATCATGTATTTCGACGGCTTCGGACCGAACTCGTAAAACGTGCACGCGACGACACCGCTCGGATCGATCACGATTTGCGGATGGAAGTGCTGAACATTGGACGGGATCGGCTGGGTAAGCAGCGGCTGTCCGGACGCGCCCGTGGTCCAGGTCGCCCCGGCGTCGTTCGAATGTGCGTAGTAGATGCGCGAGACGCCCTCGCGATAATCGGCCCACGCCACGAAGACCATCGGTCCGGACGAACAAGCGGTTGGATCCGTGAGCACGCGGAAGGTGCCGCCCGGAAACGCCGGAAAGCCCGAGTCCGTGGGCGGCAGCACGTCCTGGATGGTCGTAATCCCAGTGGCCGGCGGCGTCGCCGACTGCTGAAACGTGTTGCCGCCGTCCGTCGAGACCAGCAACTGAATCTCGTTGGAGCCGAGCGAGGCGATATAGATGGTGCCGTCCGCCGACACATCGATCTCAGGATAGGACGTGCCCGTGGAGATGAGGGACCCGGCGGCCGCGCCGCCTGCGCCGGTCCAACTCGCCCCGTGATCCAGCGTGCGCGCGAACGCCATCCCGCCCGGCGCGTCGAGCTTGTCCCACACCGCGTACACATTCCCGTGATACGGGCTCGCCGGGTTGCTGTCGCCCGCGGCCCACTGTTTGTCGGCGCCGGTGGTTCCCGGGATGGGGTACGGCGCGCCCCACGTCTTGCCGCCGTCCGCCGACTTGTACATGACGATGCCGGTGGTGTGGAACACCGGCGGAGTCGTACCGAGGGTACCGCCCAAGCCGACCAGGTACACGTTCCCGATGTCGTCCCACGCCAGCGTGGGATCCGTCATGACCGTGAAGCCGGGCATGGCCAGCGGCCCGGAGTCGTGCCAGGTCTGCCCGCCGTCCGTCGAATACTCGGTTGCCAGCGTAAAGTTGTACGTTTCAATGTCGACGAACTTTTTCGAGGCGGACACGATCTGCAGCGGGTTGTTGGGGTTGATGGCGATGCTTGATTCGCTGCGCGCGTTGTTCGGGTTGGAGTCGTGCGTGACTTGGATGTTGGCCATTGCTCAGCATCCCCCAAGCGGCCACTGCCGCACCGCGCCTGCGGAAACAGCCCGTGTGCCAGCGCCCGTGTACAAAGGCGAGCGCGGCCCAGTATCGCCGGGCGGACCCTGTGCCGCGACAATGCTCCGCTGTGCTGGGCTTATTCAGTTGTAGAGTGCATTGTGCGCTGCGCGGGACAGAACCGTCAATCGCGTCTATGTGTTCGAGGCGGCAACGAGCCGCTGCTGTTACGAGAAACTTTCCGTGAATCGCCGAGCAGGCTACCGACCCTGGCGCACCAAGTAATCCTGACCGCGCTCCGTGATCACCGCGGTCCCCAATCCATTCCGCGCCCGCTTCCACGTCACCAGTCCGTAGTCGGCGCAGTAGAGCAGATGGCGTTCCACGACCTCCCGCACGAGACCGAGACGCTCGGCCAGCGCGGCACTATTCGCGCCTTCTGCCTGATCCCGTAACGAAGCCAGTACCCGGTTCCGTTCGTCGTCGATCGCCATGATCGTCCTCCTCACCAACTGCTCTCGTCCCCCCAGGCTGCGATTGGCTTCTCCTCCGAGGAGCCGGCCGAGAGCCCGGGACATGGCCGCGGGCGTTCGTTAAGGAAAGGCACCACTGCTAGTGTACGCCTGCTTGCGCAGAGAAGCGAAGCCGGTTTGGGGCCTCATCGGTCCGGATCTGGGGACTTGCCTCCGCCAGCACGATGCTTTCACCCCTCCAGCCCACGCCAGAGGCACGCCCCGGAGCCCCGCGAGACCGCACGAAGGTGACGGGTGACTCTCGTCCCCAGATAAACTGCTGGCCACCCAGGAGGCGGCGGACGTGCTCAACGTGTCCCGCCCCTATCTCGTGACGCTCCTGGAATCCGGGGCCACTACCCTCAGTGTGCTCGACTCGATCGAAGAAGACACAGTGGAGCACATTGGTTCGGCTTCATTGCGTTGGTGGAGCTGGAGGGAATTGAACCCTCGACCTCCTCTACGCCAAAGAGGCGCTCTCCCGCTGAGCTACAGCCCCACGTACATCACACGACGCGGAACGCTCGTATTATAGCGACAAGGGACACGGAGGTCCATAGGCGTCGCGCTCACGGCGCTCACGGGCGCATCCCGGCCGGCCGTGCGCGCTGGCAACATCGGTGGAACCCGCAGCAACCCGGCGCGCAGGGACCGCGTCCGCGATCTAGCGCTCCACGATGGGCGCGTCGCCCCACAGCCGCTCGAGGTTGTAAAATGCCCGCTCCCGCGGATCGAAGATGTGGACGACGACGTCGCCGAAGTCGAGCAGCACCCACCGGCCGTCGCGCCGCCCCTCCGCGCGGTGCGCGCGCTCCCCCGACGCTTCCAGCGCCTCCTCGACGGCTTCCATGATCGCCTTGATCTGCACGCGGTTGCTGCCGCTCCCGATCACGAAAAAGTCGGTGACGGGACTGTGCTCCTGCAGGTCCAGGACGACGACGTCGCCCGCCTGCTTGGACTCCGCGGCGGCCGCCGCCAGCAGCGCCTTTCGCCGTGCCTCCACTAGCCCGTCCTCCCGCGAAGCGGCGCCCGCGCCTCCGTGTAGAGGTTGTGCTTGACGATGTACTGCTCCACGGCCTCCGGGACGAGATAGGTGATCGGCCGGCCCTCGCGCACGCGGTTCCGGATGTCGGTGCTGCTGATCGCCATGGCCGGAATCTCCATCGTGTGAATGTTGCGCAGGCGCGGCCCCGTGTGGTGGTGCGACGCCGACCACTGCGCGAGGTCGAGGTAGTAGCCCGGCCGGCTGGCGCCGATGAAATGGCAGAGCCGCAACAGCTCCTCCGCATCACGCCATTCGCCGCGCAGGATCTGGCCGAGCGCGTCGGCGCCGGTGATGTAGAAGAGCTCGCCGCCGGGATGCGCGCGTCCCAGCTCCCGGATCGTGTCGATCGTGTAGGAGGGTCCGGGGCGGTCGATCTCGATCCGCGACACCATGAAGCGCGGGTGGGTCGCCGTGGCGAGAAACGTCATGAGGTAGCGGTGTTCGGGGCCGGACACATCGTGGGGATCCTTGTGCGGCGGATGGCGGTTGGGAACAAATACGACCACGTCGAGCCCGAACTGCCAGTGCGCCTCCCCGGCCGTCACCAGGTGCCCGTAGTGTACCGGGTCGAACGTGCCGCCCATCACCCCGATCCGCTTCACGTCGGTCTCGCCACGGTCCTTACTAGACATACGCGGCGCCGCGCCCGTCGGCGCCGGCGTGGCCCGCGGTGTCCTGCGCCGCCGGGTGCGCCTCCTCCGGGCGCCCCGGCCGGGCCGGCGCCGCCTGCAGCTGCGCGAGCATCGCTCGAAGCAGCGCGTCGACGCCTTCCCCGGTGGCGGCCGAGATCGGCACCACGGCGCGGCCCCGGGCCGCCATCGCCGCCGCGAACCGCTCCTGCCGCGCGCGTGCGTCCGGCAGGTCGATCTTGTTGGCCGCCACGACGACGGGGCGCGTCACCAGCTCGGGCGCGTGCAGCTCGAGCTCGCGCTCCACGGTCGCGACGGCCGCTTCTGGATCCGCCGCGCTCAGATCGACAACGTGAACGAGCGCGCGCGTGCGCTCGATGTGCCGGAGGAATTCGTGCCCCAGCCCGGCGCCGCGGTGCGCCCCCTCGATCAATCCGGGGATGTCGGCGACGACGATCCCGGGCGCTCCGGGCATCGGGACCGTGCCGAGGACCGGCTCCGTCGTCGTAAACGGATAGTCCGCCACCTTGGGCCGCGCCGCGGAGATACGCGCCAGCAGCGAGGACTTGCCGGCGTTGGGCAAGCCCACGAGCCCCACGTCGGCGAGCAGGCGCAACTCCAACCGCAGCCACCGCTCCTCGCCCGGCGTGCCCGGCTCGGCGATACGCGGAGCGCGGCGCGTCGACGTCGCGAAGCGCGCGTTGCCGCGCCCGCCCCGCCCGCCGCGCGCGACGACGACTTCCTGCCCCGCGGCCACGAGGTCGGCGAGACGGTCACCCGTCGCCTCGTCCAGCACGACGGTTCCCGGCGGGACGGCGATCGCGAGATCCCGGCCGGACCGGCCAGACCGCGCGCTCCCTTCACCGTGGGCCCCCCGTCCGGCCTTGAACAGCCGCCGGTACCGGAACGGCAGGAGCGTGTTGAGCTCGACGTCCGCCCGCAGCGTCACGTTCCCCCCGCGGCCGCCATCGCCGCCGGATGGACCGCCCTTGGGCACGAACTTTTCCCGGCGAAAGGCGACGCAGCCGTTGCCGCCGTCCCCGGCCTTCACGTAGATGCGCGCACGGTCAATAAACATCACACGCCGAGACAAAAAGGCCCCGGGCCCGACGAGCCCGAGGCTGCGCGCGGGACCGCGTCCCTACGCCCCCGCGGGATCCACCGACACCTGCCGGTCGTCGCGGCCGCGCCGCTCAAAACGAACCACGCCCGCGGCCAGCGCAAACAGCGTGTCGTCCCTGCCGAGCCCGACGTTCCGCCCGGGATGATACCGGGTACCGCGCTGCCGGACCAGCACCGACCCCGCGGACACGACTTCACCGGCAAACCGCTTGATGCCCAGGCGCTGCGCGTTGCTGTCGCGCCCGTTCCTGGAGCTGCTGCCGCCTTTCTTGTGCGCCACGCTAGCCCTCCTGCCCGGCCGTGATACGCTCGATCCGCAGCCGGCTTCGGGGCTGCCGGTGTCCGACCCGCCGCCGGTAATGCTTCTTCGGCCTGAACTTCCCGACGAGCAGCTTCCGGGTTCGGAAATGGCCGAGCACGGTCGCGACCACACCGGCGCCGGAGACCTCGGGCGCGCCGCAGGTCACGGTGTCGCCGTCCACGAGCATCAAGACGCGGCCCAGCGTCACCTCCGCGCCCGGATCCCCCGCGACGCGGTCCAACTCCACGACCTGCCCGGTCTCCACCCGTAGGTGTTTGCCGCCGACATCGATGACCGCGTACATACCGCGCCCCCACCCTCTTACGACCCGGAAATCGTAGCATGCGACCCCAGGGGTGTCAACGATCCGGTGTGCGCCCGGCGCCGGCCGGGTTTGCCGGCGCAGGCGGGCCGTCGCCTCGCGGGACGCGGCGCGCCGGCCCGGGCATGATGAGGCGCCACAGACGGCCGAGCCAGCCGGACGGCGCAGCCTCGGAGCCTCCCGCGCCCGCGATCGCGTGTTCCCGCAGCTCGTCCTCGGGCAGGTCCAACCCCTCGCCGTGGATCGGGTCCAGCCAGAGGACCTGCGCGGCCTTCGCCGCCTGCCCGTTGGTGGCGGCCCGCTCCGCGGCCGCCAGGTCGTCGCCCTGCGCCACGACGATCCGGTCGAGGTGCATGCCCGGTCGCGGGCGCACGGCGATCGTCTTGCCGCGCTCCTGGCCCAAGGCCTCGAGCCAGCCCGCGTGCTCCTCCATAACGCGGGCCACCTCGGGGTGCACGTATCCGATGAGCGCCCGGCCGCGGGCGGTCGCCGCCGCGCGCCGCAACTCGCGCCCGGCGCGCACCGCCGCGCTCTCCGGCGACAGGACGCGGCCGCGCCCCTCGCAGTACGGGCACGGCATCCGCAGCACCTCTTCCAGATCCTGGTGGACGCGCTTGCGCGTGATCTCGACGAGCCCCAGCTGCGTGAGATCGATGACGTGCACCTTGGTGCGGTCCGCGCGGACGGCGTCGTTGAGCGCGCCCAGCACCCGGCGCCGGTGCTTCTCCGCCTCCATGTCGATGAAATCGACGAGGATGATGCCCCCGATGTCGCGCAGGCGAATCTGCCGCGCGATCTCGTCCGCCGCCTCGAGGTTCGTGCGCAAGATCGTGCTCGCGAGGTCCGTCTTGCCCACGTACTTGCCGGTGTTGACGTCGATGACGGTCGCGGCTTCCGTCCGGTCGAACACGAGGTACCCGCCGCTCCGCAGCCACACCTTGCGGTGCAGCGCCCGCTCGATCTCCCGCTCGACCCCGTACGTGTCGAAGATGGGGTCCGGTCCGCGGTGGAGCTGCACCCGATCGCGCAGGTCCCGCCCGAACGTACCGACGAGGTCCTGAACCCGCCCGTACTCCTCCGCGGAGTCCAGGATGAAGCGGTCCACGTCGCCGGTAAACAGGTCCCGCACCACCCGCTGGATCAACCCGAGATCCTGGTAGAGCACGGCGGGCGCGCGGCTCGTCGCCGCGGCGTCGGTGATCTTGGCCCACACCTGCACGAGGAAGCGCACGTCGTCGCCGAGGTCCTGTTCCGCGACGCCTTCCGCCGCCGTCCGCACGATCAGGCCCATGCCGTCCGGGCGCAACCGCTCCGCGGCGGCGCGCAGGCGTTTACGCTCCGCGTCGCCGTCGATGCGGCGGCTGACCCCGACCCCGGTCACGGTCGGCATCAGCACCACGTAATGCCCGGGCAGCGCGACGTAGGTCGTGGCGCGGGCGCCCTTGGTCCCCCGCGGCTCCTTGGTCACCTGGACGAGGATTTCCTGACCCACGCGCAGCCGGTCCGCGATCGGTCCACGGCCGATGCGGTCCTCGAGTTCCTCGCCGCCTTCCGGCTCGATCCGGCTCGAGCGGATGTCCGTGACGTGCAAAAACGCGTTGCGCTCCAGGCCGATGTCGACGAACGCCGCCTCCATCCCCGGCAGCACGCTGGCGACCCGCCCCTTGTACACGTTGCCGGCGAGCGGCTCGCTGCGCTCGAGGAAGATGCCCGCGAGGCGGCCGTCCTCGCGGACCGCGACGCGCACCTCGAACGGGTCCACGGTAGCGAGAATGTCCTTGCCCATCGTCTCAAAGCTCCTTTACGGGCGGCGGGCGCTAAAACAGGATCCGTTGGCGCCGCATCCCGATGTTGAGCAGCAGCGCCGTGGCCCACAGCATCGTCATCAATGCGCTCCCCCCATACGAGATAAACGGCAGCGGGATCCCGGTGATGGGCATGATGCCCACGGTCATGCCCACGTTGACGAACACGTGAAACGCCACCATCGACACGATCCCGACCGCGGCGAGCGCGCCGAACCGGTCCCGCGCGACCGCCGCCGTGCGGACGCCGCGCCACAGCCAGACGAGAAACACGGCGAGCAACGCGAGGCCGCCCAGGAACCCCAGCTCCTCGCCGATGACCGAGAAGATGAAATCCGTGTGGTGCTCGGGCACGAACTGCAGCAGGTTTTGCGTGCCGGCAAACAGGCCCTTGCCCCACAGCAGCCCGCTCCCGACGGCGATCTTGGACTGGATGATGCCGTATCCGGCGCCGCGCGGATCGAGCGACGGATCGAGAAACACCAGCAGCCGCCGGCGCTGGTACTCCTTGAGCACGTGCCACAGCACGGGTGACACGAGGCACGCCGCGGCTCCGAGCGCGGCGAGATCCCGGCGGCGCGCCCCGCCGGCGAACAACATCCCGGCAAAGATGGCGCCGTACACGAGCGCCGTCCCCAGATCCGGCTGGCGGAAGATCAGCACCATCGGAACCGCCACGTGCGCGAGAAAGGGCACGAGGTCCGCGACGGAGCGGTACGGCCCGGGGCGGTCGGCCAGGTGCTTGGCGAGCGTGATCACGAGGACGAGCTTCGCGAGCTCCGAGGGCTGAAACTGGCCGAGCGGCCCGAGCGGGATCCAGCGCTGGGCGCCGAGGCTGCTGCGCCCGATGACCAGCACCGCGGCGAGCATCAGCAGGTTGGCGACGTACAGCCAGCGCCACCCGGCGGCGAGCGTCCGGTAGTCCGCGGCGACGAGCACGATCCCCACCCCGACGCCGATCATGAGGTGGAGCATCTGGCTGCGGGTGTACGCCAGCGGGTGCGGCATGGACCGGGTGGTGCTGTAGACCATGAGCAGCCCGAACGCCACGAGCACCGCGGTGGACCCGAGCAGGAGCGGGTCCAGGTTGCGGACGAGCCGCCGCCGGCGCGACCGCGGGGCGTCGAGCGCGGCGGGCGCCGCCGCGGTGGCGGCGCTCACGGCTTGGGGTCCCCGGGCTGGGCGGCGGGTGTCAGACCAAAGGCCGCCTCCAACACGCGCTGCACGATCGGGGCGGCAAACTCGGCGCCGTACCCGGCATGTTCCACCATCGCGACGACCACCAGCTTGGGATCGTCGGCCGGCGCGTACCCCACGAACCACGCGTACGGCTTGCCGTGACCGCTCTCCGCGGTGCCGGTCTTGCCCGCGACCGCCAGCCCCGGGATCTGTATCGAGGTGGCGGTGCCGCGTGTGACGACGGCCGCCAATCCGGCGCGCAGCGTCGCGAGCGTCTGCGGGCCGAGCGGGACATGGCCGGCGGGCGGGGGCGCGATGCGCTCGACCACCTGGCCCCCGGGCGCGCGGATTTCCACGGCGATGTGCGGGGTGACCAGCGTGCCGCCGTTCGCGACGGCGGCGACCATGCGCGCCGCCTGGATCGGCGTGACCAGAACGTAGCCCTGCCCCACCGCGGTGTTGAGCGTGTCGCCACCGTACCACGGCTGATGGTACACGCGCCGCTTCCAGGCGGGGTCGGGCACGACGCCCGCAATCTCGTCGGGCAGGTCGACCCCCGTGCGGCTCCCCAGCCCGTACAGGTGCGCGTACTCGGAGATGTGCTCGGGCCCCACGGCCCGGCCGATGGTCCAGAATACGACGTTCGAGGAAACGGCGATGGCCTGCAGGAAACTCAAGTGGCCAAACGCCTCGTTCGCATTGTCGTGGAAGATCCGCCCGTTGAGATTGTAGTACCCGGGATCATAGAAGCCCGTGCCGGCGTTGACGAGGCCCAGCTCCAGGGCCGCGGTCGCGGTGACAATCTTGAAGACCGATCCGGTGGGATATCCGGCCTGCGCCGCACGGTCGATGAGGGGCTGCCGGGGATCGTGCAGGAGCGCATTCCAGTCGCGGGCGTGGATGCCGGTGGAGAACAGGTCGGGATCGAACGCGGGGTGGCTCACCCACGCCTCGACCGCGCCCGTCTGCGGATCCATGGCCACGACGGCGCCGAGCCGGTTGCCGAGCGCCGCCTCCGCCGCCTGCTGCATGGGGAGATCGATGCCGAGCACGAGCGTGTCCCCCGGAACGGCCGGGATCGTCCGCAACGTCCGGGACAAGCGGCCCATCGCGTCGACCTCGGCCTGGAGCTCGCCGCTCCGCCCGCGCAGATACCGATCGTAGACGCGCTCCACGCCGGCCTTGCCGATCAAATCGCCCGCTTCGTACCCGTCCGCGCGGAACCGGCGCAGATCCGCGTCGCTGATCTCGCCGAGATACCCCAGCATGTGGGCTCCGAGCTCCCGGTACAGGTAGTCCCGCACCGGCTCGATCTCGATCAGGACCCCCGGCAGGTCCATGCGGCTCTCCTCGATCGCCGCGATCACGTCCTTCGGCACATCCCGGCGGAGCCGCACGGGCTCGAACGGCCGCTCGCGGCCGGCGGCGAGCCGCTGCCGGATGTCCGCCGGGTCCATCGAGAGCAGGCGGGCGACGCGGGGAATCTCCTCGTCGGGGCGCACCATCTCGGTCGGCATGAGCGCGACCGTGAACGCGGGCCGGTTGACGACGAGCGGCCGCCCGGCGCGGTCGATGATCAGCCCGCGGGGCGCGGCCACGCTGGTGACGCGCAGGCGGTTTTCGTCGGCGAGGCGGGCGAAGTAATCGCCCTGCACGACCTGCACCTGCCACAACCGCACCGCGAGCACGGCGAGCAGGGCGACCACCGCGGTGAAGAGGACGACGAGCCTCCGCTCGAAGGTCTCGTGGTCCATCTACCCCGGGCCTCCCGCGGCTCGGCAGGCACACCGCTCCGGGCCCCTCGCGCGGGTCGGGGCAGCCTGGGGCGCGCCCACTCCGGTCGGGCGAGCGGCCGCGCCCGCACGATGTCTCCGTGGCGCCCCCACCGGGGTCCGCCACGCCTTGCCGTACCTCAACGTCGCCCGCGCGCCCGCATTCGCCGGGATCGCCGTTACCGCGGCCGCTCGGACAGCCGCTCCAGCCTCCCGTCGAGCCGGCGGAGCCATTGAAACATCGGGATTGCGATGCACCCATTATAGCACGCGCTCAGCAGGGTCAGCCGCAGCGCCTGCGCCGGGTGCGCGTCCACGAGCCCCACAAGGTGCCCGGCGCCGATCCAGACGACGTTGCGCACCACGGTCAGGGCAAAGGCGGCGATCCCGGGCAGCCACGCGTCCTCGAGGTAGATTCGGCCCTCACCGAGCCCCGCCCCGAACCCGGCGCACAGGTTCCCAAGCATCCCCAACCCGAGGGGTACGCCGGTGATCACATCCTGCATCCACCCCGCCGCGGCGCCGGCGACGGCGCCCACCTCGGGCCCGCGCAGCAGGCCGGCGCTCACGACCAGCACGAGCAAGGGATCGATGACGGCGCCCCATGGCCGAAACACCGCAAGCCAGGTGACCTCGAGCGCGAGCGAGGCGGCGGCGAGGACGCCGTAGGCCACGACGCGGGTCACCGGGCCACCGATTCGCCGCCCCGGATGATGACCAGCACTTCTTCCAGGTGGGTGAGATCCGCGGACGGCCGCACGGTCGCTTCCTCGAACATGTCGCCCGCGGCACGCGCCACCTGCACGACACTCCCCACGACGAGGCTCGGCGGATAGATCTGGCCCAACCCGGACGTCACGACCTCGTCGCCGGGCCGGACATCCGCGTCCCGGGCGAGGTACTTGACGTGGAGCAGCGACTGCCCGAGCCCTTCGACCACGCCGGCTTCGCGGGAGCGCACGACGAGCACGCCGACGGCGCTGCGCGGATCCGGCAGGAGGAGCACCCGCGACCACGTCGGGCCAGACTCGATGACGTGCCCGACCAAGCCGTCACTCGTGACCACGGGATCGTTGCGCCGCACGCCGCCGAATGTTCCGCGATCGACGAGCACGGTGCTGAACCAATCGCTCGGATCCCGTCCGATGACGCGGGCGGCCACGGTTTGATACGGCTGCTGTTCCTTGAAGCCGAGCAGCGCGCGCAGCCGCGCGTTTTCTTGCTCGGCCGGACGCAGCCGGGCGTTCTCCTCGCGGAGGCGCCCGATCTCGGCCCGCAGGCGGGCGTTTTCCGTGCGGAGGCTCCCGATCTCGGTGAGGAGCGACCAGGCCCCGGCGACCGTGCCGCTGAGACGCGACAACACCGCCGCGGCCGGGGCCACCGCCAACTGCACGGCGGCGCCGGCCCACCCGATCCGGCGCCGCTCGGGCGTCCGCACCTGCGCCGTCAGCACGGCGAGTGCCACGATGCCGAGCGTCAGGAAGACGATGAGGCGTCGGTGCCGGAGCAGCGGGAAGAGCAGCATGCCCCCCTACATCTTCTTGCTGGTGATGAGGACTTTCTTGAGCGTCTCGATCTCTTCCAGCGCGCGCCCCGTGCCGAGCACGACGCTGCTCAGCGGGTCCTCGGTGATCATGACGGGCATGCCGGTCTCCTCCGCCAGGAGACGCTCCAGCCCGCGCAGCAACGCCCCGCCGCCCGCCATGATGATCCCGCGGTCGACGATGTCGGAGGCCAGCTCCGGGGGCGTCCGCTCCAGCGTCATCTTCACCGCCTCGACGATCGCGGCGATGGGCTCCGCCATCGCCTCCCGGATCTCGGTGCCCGTCATGCGCACCGTGCGCGGCAGGCCCGAGACGAGGTCGCGCCCCCGCACCTCGATCGACTGGTCCTCCTTCTGCGGGTACGCGGACCCGATCTTGATCTTGATGTCTTCGGCGGTGCGCTCGCCGATCAACAGGTTGTACGCCTTCCGCGCGTATTGAATGATGGCCTCGTCCATCTCGTCGCCGGCCACGCGGATGCTGCGCGCGGTCACGATGCCCCCGAGCGCGATCACCGCGACCTCGGTGGTCCCGCCCCCGATGTCCACGACCATGCTCCCGACGGGCTCCGAGACCGGCAGCCCCGCGCCGATCGCGGCGGCCATCGGTTCTTCGATGAGGTACGCCTCGCGCGCGCCGGCCTGCAGCGTCGCATCGATCACGGCGCGTTTCTCCACCTCCGTGACGCCGCTCGGAATGCCCACGATGACCCGCGGGCGCATGAACCCGCGCCCCCGCAGCCCGCGCTTGATGAAGTACGAGAGCATGGAGGCTGTCGTGTCGAAGTCCGCGATCACGCCGTCCCGCAGGGGCCGCGTGGCGATGATGTCCCCCGGCGTCCGCCCGATCATCCTCTTGGCCTCGTCGCCGACCGCCAGCACCTCGCCCCCGTCGACCCGGCGCGCCACGACCGACGGCTCGCGGAGCACGATACCCTCGCGCCGCACGTACACGAGCGTGTTCGCCGTGCCGAGATCCACCCCCATGTCCCGCGTGAACCGGCTGAACAAGCCGTTGAAGATCATCCCCCCTCACACTCCTCTCAGGCCCGGTGCGCGCCGGCTCCCCTCCGCGGCCGGCGCGGCGCGTCCGTTGACGGGGCAAACGGGCCGCCGTGCTCGCGCAGGCTCAGGTACCGGCCGTCTCCCACGATCAAATGGTCCAGCACGGGGATCCCCATGAGGCGTCCCGCCCGGTGGAGCCGCGCCGTGAGCGCGAGATCGGCCCGGCTCGGCGTGGGATCGCCCGACGGATGATTATGCACCAAAATCAGGGCGGCGGCGCCCCCGCGCACCGCCGCCCGGAAGACCTCCCGCGGATGCACCGGCGAGCTCGCGAGACCGCCCCGGGTGAGCTCGATCCGATCGAGCACCTCGTGCCGGGTGTTGAGCAGCAGCGCCCAGCACCGCTCGGTCTCGCAAAAGCGCAGGTCATCCATGACGAGCGCGGCCGCGTCCGCGGGCCGGTGGACGACCGGCCGCGCGCGGGGCGGCAGCGCCCGGAGCCGCCGGCCCAACTCGAACGCCGCGAGCAGGTGCAGCGCCTTGACCTCTCCGACACCCGGCGTGCGGCGCAACTCCGACGGGGTGGCGCCCGCCAGGCGGTCGAGCGTCCCGTGGCGGCCGAGCAGGGTCGTGGCGACGTCGAGGGCGCCGTGATCGCGAAAGCCGGTGCGGAGGAGAACGGCGAGCAGCTCCGCGGTGCTGAGCGCCGCCGGCCCGTGTCGCAAGAGCCGCTCGCGGGGGCGGATCTCCTGCGGCAGGTCTGCAATCCGGCGTGGTGATTCGCTCAGCCCCGCACCCAAACGGCCGAAATCACGGCCGCCGCTCGCGACGTCGCGGGCGGCCGGTCCGCGTGATGGAACAACGATGGGGCGAGTTCGGCGTTGGACCCCGCCGCCCCCACCCCCTCACGCGCTTCCGAGCCGCATTCACAGCACGCGGAACACGTAAATCGCGACAATTATACCAGCGACAATCGCCAGGTTCAACCGCACCGTGAAGCCGAGCGTGACCGTGAACACGCGGAGGTCGAGCGTCACGGGTGGATCCACGCCGAACGAGACCGAGTGCCCGAGCGGCGCGAGGTAGGTGAACTGGCCGACGGCGTCGGCGAAGACGCTGCCCAGCATGGCGCCGGCGATCACGATGACAAGCAGCACCCACCAGGGCTCGCGCGTCTTCTTGACCACCGGCGCCACCTGTCACCCCCCGCGGCGACTCCACACAACAAAAGGAGCGGCGCGAACCGCTCCCCGGTCACGCGTGCCGGCCTCGGAGGCCGCCGAGCCGCCTCCGAGGCGTCCCCCTCGGGGTCAGCTCTTCTCCCCGGCGCTCTTGTCCGCGGCGGGTGGCTTATGATCGTCCGGTCTCGTCGCGTCCTTGAACTCCCGCATGGCCTTGCCCACCGCGCCGCCCAGGCCGGCCAGCCGGCTCGGGCCGAACAGCAGGATGATGATGGCCAGCACGATGATCAGCTCCCAAAACTTCGGTCCCATCGTCGCGCACCTCCGCGGCTCGATTATAGCACCAATGAGGGAGCGCCCGCGGCCGGCCGGCGGTTCCGTCCGTCGCGCGCGGGCGGGCAGGCGCGGCGGGCCCCGGCGCGCCGGGAACCCGCGGTCAGAGCATCGGGTGCGCCGTGATGATCGCCCGCGCGATCTCGACGAGGCGCTTGTTCTCCCGCTGGCTCTGAATTTGCATCCGGCGGAACGCCTCCGCCTCGCTGATCCGCAGCCGGTCCATGAGGATCCCCTTGGCGCGCTCGATGACCTTGCGCGCCTCGAGCGCCTCGGACAGGGTCGCGACCTCTTTGCGCAGCTCCTGAAACTCGGCGAACCGCGTGCGGGCCGTGAGAATCGCCGGCAACAAGTCTTCCTCTCCCACCGGCTTCACGAGGTACGCGAAGACGCCCGCGGCCGCCGCGCGCTCGACGAGGACCTGGTCGGAGTAGGCCGTGAGCAGGATGATCGGCACCGCCCGCGCGCGGCTGATCTCCCGCGCCGCCTCGATCCCGTCCATCTCGGGCATCTTGATGTCGAGGATGACCAGATCGGGCGCCGTCTCGCGCGCGAGCGCCACGGCCTCGCGCCCCGTCGTCGCCTCGCCCACCACCTCCATCCCGAGCGTGGCGAGCTGGGTCCGGAGCGTGATCAGCCGGATCGCCTCATCGTCCGCGATGAGGATCCGGGAGCGCGGGCTCATCGCCGGAACGTAACCTCGGCGATCGTGCCCCCATCGACCCGCATCTCCAGCCGCCCGCGGAGGTCGCGGGAGACGAGCGTCCGGACGATCGACAGCCCGAGGCTCTCGACCCGCTGCGGGTCCAGCCCCGGCGGCAGCCCGACGCCGTCGTCACGCACCGTGACGGTGACGGTCCCCCCCTCCTCGCGGAGCGTGACCCGCACCACCCCCTTCGCGCGCGCCACGAAGGCGTGCTCGATGGCGTTGGTCAGCAGCTCCCCGAGCACGAGGGCCAGCGACGTCGCCTGCTTGCTCGGCAGGAGGATCCGCGGCCCCTCGACGTGCACCTCGAGTCGGGTGCCCGGGGTCCCGAGGTCGCGGCACACGGTCTCCGCGATCGCCTCGGCCAACTGCCGGGCGTCGGCCTCGCTGATGTGGTCGAGCGACAGCAGCCGGTGGACGGTGGCGATGCTCTTCACGCGGGCCAAGCTGTCGCGAAGCCGGCTGGCGACCTCCGGCGACCCCGCCTCGCGCCCTTCGAGGTAGAGCAAGTCGGCCAGCGTCTGCAGATTGTTCTTGATGCGGTGGTGCATCTCTTGGAGCAGGGTGCGGAGCTGCTCGTTGCCGGCCACGAGCTCTCGTTCCCGCCGCTGGATGACCTCGGCGCGCTCGTCCAGGTACGCCTGCCCGATCGCCAGCATCTCGAGGTCGATCGCCTCGTTGATCCGGTCCGCGGCCCGCATCACGTCCCAGGGAAACGCGAGCCACAACCGCCGCCGCAGCATGTGCTGAATTTCCCGCAGCACGGCGAGGCGAAACAGGGCCAGGGCCTGCTGGATTTCCTCCAGCGAAAAGCCCCGCCGCAGCTGCTCGCCGGCGACCGCGCGGGCGGTCTCGTACACGGTGTCGCGCGCCCGCGCGTGCTCCTCCGGCGTCCACGCGCGTGTCACGGCGAGGAGGACGCGCAGGCCCTCGGCCCCCCACGCCGCGGTCTCCGCGGCGTCGCGATACCGGGGGACCCGCCGCCGGAGCGACTCCTGCCACGCGGCGATGATCGCGTCGTGCGCGCGGGCGAGGTGCGCGCCCGTGGCTTGCACCGCCAGCCGAAACAGCACGTCGCCGAGGCGTCGCCACGGCCGCAGGGCCTCGGGCAGCGCCGCGCGGACCTGGCGGGGCGCGAAGACCGCAAACGTCCGGCGGGTCATGGGCCGTACCGCCCCGCTAGCGTGTCCTCACCGTGACGAACTCCACGAGCCCCTGGAGGCTGTCACGGGCGGGCGAGTTGGTGAGCGCCCCCAGCGCCGCCGCGGCCTGATCGGCGCGCGACCGGGCCACGCCGAGCGCGTAGTCGACCGCGCCGCACCGCGCGAGGATCTCCCGGACGTCCTGGGACACCTCGCCGCCGGCGTCGCCGTTGCTGCGCGCCAGCACCGCGGCCAGGTGCTGCCGGTCCGGCTCCGGCGCCTCCAGGAGCGCGTAGATGATCGGCAGCGTCACCTTGCCGGTCTGGATGTCGCTGCCGATCGGCTTGCCGAGATTGGACGGGTTCGCCGTCAAATCGAGCGCGTCATCGGTGATCTGAAACGCCATCCCCCATTCCAGCCCGAACACGGCCAGCGCGCTCGCCTCCGCCTCGCGGGCGCCCGCCGTCATCGCGCCGCACCGGCACGCGGCGCTCATGAGCTGCGCCGTCTTGCCCTCGATGATGTCGAAGTAGACGGTCTCATTGGTGTGCGGCGTGTTGCCGTACTTGATCTGTTTGATCTCGGCCTGGCTCATGCGCACCGTGGCCCAGGCCATCGCCGCGGCGAGATCGGTCCGGTGGAGCCGGGCCAGCAGATGAAACGCCTTGCTGAAGAGATAATCGCCGAGCAAGACGGCGACCTGATTCCCCCACACCGCGTTCACGGTCGGCTGGCCGCGCCGCAGGTTCGCGGTATCGATGACGTCGTCGTGGACGAGCGAGGCGACGTGGATCAACTCGACCGCGCCGGCGATCTCCAGGCGCGCCGCGCGCTCCGGCGTGCGCGTGGCGCCGTTCGCGCAGGCCAGCGCGCTGAGACACACCAGGGCCGGCCGGATCATCTTCCCGTGGCTCCGCAGCACGTGCGCGACGAGATCGCCGATGAAGGGGTCGTCGCTCACGAGCTCCGCGCGCAGGAGGCCGTCGAGCGCTTCGAGGTCCTGCTGCACGGGCGAGTAGATGCGCGTGAGGTCCATCGGGTGGTGTGTTCTCGTCACCGGCCGCGTTTCCCTCGGCTGCGCCGCGCCCGGACCGCCGTCTCGGGCTCGCGGCCGCCGCGCGCCGTGAGGGCGCGGCACCGCGCCGCGGCCGTCCACGCCGCACGCGAACGCCCCGGCGGGCGCAAACGACCCTTGGTCCCCGGACCGCGGTTAGACGTCGGCGACGGTACCGTAGAACGAGATGAAAAAGAGCAGCCCGAACAGGAGGACCCAGAACGCGAGGTATCGCCAGTACACGATGGCGGCCGTCGGCTCCGCCGGGGTGCCGGGTGCTCTGCGTTCGGCCATCACGTTCCCTCCCGTCCAGCGGGCGCGCCGGCCTGGCCGTCCTGGGCCGCGGGCCCCGTGCGTGGCGCCGCGGAGGCCGGGCCCGCGGCCGCGGGCGCCGGCTTCCGCGGCGGGAACGCGGGACCGGGCATACCCGCCACGCGGTCGCTGAACGCCCGGACCGCATCCACGAACGCCGCCCCCGCGTGCTTGCCGTAGAACAACGCGCCGATGCGCTCGGGATTGACCTTTTGCCGCTCGAGGCGCCGCCGGAGCTGCTCCACGCGATCGCCGATCAGGTTGTTGCCGTAGCGGTTGAAGCAGTCGCCGAGCGGGCACCCGCAGACAAACACCCCGTCGGCCCCGTTGCGCAGCGCAAACTCGAGCCACGCCGGCCGCGTAAAGCCGGAGCACGGGATCTTGATCAGCGTCACGTTCGGCAGATCGCGCATCGTCCCGTCGTCGCGGACCAACCCCTGGGACGCGACCGCCCAATCGCAGAGAAAGCCGACGATCTTGGGGCCGCGGCGGCCCGCCGCCGATGGCGGACGATCGGCTAGCTCTGGCATGCGCTCAGCACCTTCTCGTGGATGTCTTTTTGGAGCAGCCGCGGCAGCTCCAGCGCCTCGAACGGGCACGCGCCGACGCAGATGCCGCACTCCACGCACCGGGATTCCAGGATCACCGCCCGCAGCTTGCGCGCCTGCGCCGCCTTCGTCACACCGGGATTGGGGCTCGGCACCATGACGATCGCGTTGTACGGGCAATCATAATAGCACAACTCGCAGCCGGTGCAGTTCGCGTCGATGACCTGCGCCACGCCCGAGTCCTTGAGGCCGAGCTCGCTCCGCGTCTCGGGCAACTGGTAGGGAATGTACAGGCCGTAGCCGATGAGGACCACGGCCAGCGCGATCAACACGAGCGGCGGCAGGAACCGCATCGCCCAGTACGGCGTGAGGAACAGCCAGTCGATGGCCAGCGTCTGCGGGCGCTGCGAGACGACGGCCGGCGCCTGGCTGGTCACGGGGATGAGTCCCGTCAGCAGGACCACGAACCCGAGCGCGAACAGCGTCCACACGGCGGGCGGCCACACCTTGGGGTGGCGGATCCGCGTGTAGTGCCACCACAGAAACACGTAGAGGCCGACGGCGGGACCGATGTGCAGGAACAGGAGACGCGGCAGGAGCAGATCGGTCAGGCCGGTGCCGCCGAACAGCGCGTGGCGCAGCCACCCGCCGACCAGCGGGACCTGGGCGGCGGCGTTGGCCGTCATCGCCACGAGGGCCTCGCTCCGCTGGTCCCACACCAGCATGTACCCCGTGACCCCGATGAAGCCCGTGAGCGTGAGCAGCATCATCCCGCTGATCCACGGCTCGTCCCGGGAGAACCGGAAGCGCTCCGTGAACCAGTTGCGAAAGAGATGCAGCAGCACCACGATCATGAACCCGTCGGCGGAGTACCGGTGGATGCCCCGGATGATCTGCCCGTAGGGCACGTCGAGCGTGAGAAACTGGACGGACGTGTACGCCTGGTCGAACGACGGCGTGTAATAAAGGAAGAGGAAGATGCCGGACAGGACCAGGACGGTGAGAAAGAGGTTCGCCAGGCCGCCGGTGTAATACAGCGGGTTGAAGTCGTCCGGGTACACCCGCGCGACGAGGGTGTCCACCCGCAGCGTCGCGGCCAGCAACCCGGCCAGCAGCCGCTTATACACTCGTGAACCCTCCCTTGCGCAGGCACAGCAGGATGAACGAGTACGCCAACAGGATCACGCCGATGAGCGCCCCGCCCAGGCGATGATGGCCCGTCAGTTCGCCCCAGACGATCCCGGCGGTGCAGACGAGGCTCACCGCGGCCAGCACCACGATCCAGAGGACGTACGCGGACGCCCGGTCCGTCATCGCTACCTCCCGCTCCGCCCCGCCGGCGGTGTCAGGGGCCACGCTTGCCGTCCGGCCGGCCCGCCGCGCCGCGCGAGCAGCCACTCGTAGAGCGCCACCTTGCGGCGCACCTGGCCGGCGGCACGGTCGACCTCGTAGAGCAAGAACCCCAGCCACACCATCGCGAAGACGAGGGCGGCGCCGAGCACCACCGCCTCCGCCGCCGCGTCCAGGCTCCCGGATGCGCGCCACGCGCGCCACGCCGCCAGGAATCGGCTCAGGCCGAGCGTCGCCGCCGCGAGCAGCGCGCAGAACAACGCGTTCCGGCGCATCGGCTACCCCGCCCCCGGCATGCCGCCCGCCGCGCGGTCCCGATCCCGAACGCCCTGGCGCGTGCGGCCCGCCCGCATGACCCTACGACGCCGCGGGCCGAGGCGCCGGCCGCGACGCCCCCGCGGGCGCCGGGGCGGAGGCCGCGCCGCGCCGCGCCTGCCGCCGCCGGTACGCGAGCTCCCAGAGAAAGGCGGCAAACAGCACGACCACCGTGATGCCCCAGATGTACGGCGGGTCGCGCGAGATGACGGCGATGTTCAGCATGATGAGCGCGCTAAACCCGATCCAGTAGATGACCGCGAGCAGGCCCACCACGAAGAAGAACGGCCGCCGCGTCGGCAGCGTCTCCTTGGTACGGTCGAGAAAGGGCACCAGCATCCCGTACCCGATGAGCAGCGCCGGGGCGACCCCCGCCCACAGCGGCGGCATGTACTTCACCACCTGGTAGAGGGCGAGGAAATACCAGTCGGAGAGGACCGGCAGCGGCGTGCGGTTGTTGTTGGCCCACTGGCCCAAGTCCGGCAGGTTGATGAAACTCACGAACGCCAGAAAGACGAGCACGAGCACGATGGCAAACGCGGAGACGTTCAGGCGCCGCCGGCGCGTGCGGTAGAAGAACGTTTCGGCCACGATGGCCAGGACGATCGAGATCCCGAAGTGGATGGAGTAGAAGCGGGTGAGCGTCCCCTGGCCGAGCGCCGGCCCGCCGAGGAAGATGTAGGCGATGGCGTGGCCCAGCCCCAGGTTGCCGATCAACGGGATGTCGTCGTAGTAGGTCGGCACCGTGAGGATCACCTTGGCCGCCCAGAACGCGCGCTGGTTCCACTCCAGGGTGTACCCCGTCACGCCGGAGATCATGGCGAGCACCAGCGAGGCAAAGAGGATCATCCACGTGAGCTCACCCGGCTTCTTGTACTCCCCGGCAAAGTACATGCGGTAGATCCGGAGCGTGATGCACGTGATGAGCATGTCCCCGCCGTACTTGTGAAGCCCGCGCACGACCCACCCGAAGGGGATGTCGTACGTGATGTGCTCGATCGAGCGGTACGCCCCGGTCGTCGTCGGGATGTACCAGAGCATGAGCACGATCCCCGAGACGATGACGATCATCCAGGACAGCCAGACGAGGCCGCCCAGGATGTACAACGGATTGTCCTGGCGCGCCGTCTGCGTCTCGTCCCAGAGGTCCAGGCGCTGCTTGCGGTCCTGGAACCACTCCCTGAGGTTTGCGAGCACCGCCTCCACAGCCTACCTCCAGCCCCTCGCCGTGCGCGCCGAGCACGCCCGGGCGCGACGCGCGCGCATCACGCCTCCCGCGGCGACGCGGCGCCGCCGGGCGCGCACTGCGCGATCGCGCCGACCTCGGCGCCGGTGACGACGATGTCGTCGCCGTGGATCTCGAACCGGAAGTACCGTGCGCCCCGGGGCGCGGGTCCCGAGATGACGTTCCCGGGATTGTCCGGGTACTCTGGGTCATAGATGCTGAAGTGGCACGGGCACGCCATGAGCGCATGCTGCTCGAACCCCGGCGGCCGGAACCCGCCGTAGCCCGCCGATACTTCATGCCAGTCGGACACGTAGTTGTAAATGCAGCCCAGGTGCGGGCAGATCCGGGAGAACAGCACGATGTCGGTCTCCCCGTCGAAGCCCACGTACCCCTCGCTGTTCACGAACCTCACCTTCTTGGGCAGGCGGATCGCCACGCCCGGGACATTGCTCGCTTCCTGCCCCTCCGGCGTGTACTGGACGAACCGCTGCACGTACGTGAAATAAAACGAGTCCCACGGCTTGGCCAGCTGGGATACCTTGCCCACGACCTGGGCGCCGCCCTGCGGGAGGTCGGGGGTGATCGTGAAGATGCCCCACGGCTTGTCGTTCGGCTTGAGAAAGCGGAAGAACGGCGACAGCACGGCGATGAGCGCCCCCACCACGGGGATCGCCGTCAGCGCCTTGAGCACGCCGCGCCGGTCGAGCTTCATGCCGTGCGCCTCCCTCGCCCCTGCGCCCGCCCTACTTGATCGGCGGGTGTTTGTAGAAGAACGTGTAGATATAGTCCACGACGTCGTTCAGCTGCTCGGCGCTCATCTTGCCGCGAAAACTCGGCATCGGCCCGCCGCCGTCGAGGATCGCATTGGTCAGGTCCGCCCCGTTGCGTTGCACCATGTAGTTGATGTCGGTGAAGATGCCGGGCCCCTTCCCGTGCGACCACGACCAGAGCTGCGCCGCCATCTCGGGGCCGCGCGGCCCCTTGCCATCGCCGTTCGTGCCGTGGCACTGCGCGCACTGCGCCTCGTAGATGCGCTTCCCCTCGCTCAGCGCCTGCGGCGTCGTGCGGAACATCATCTCGTAGACGTTCGCGTCCCAGCGGTCCTGGTTGGAGAGCGTCTGGGCTTTGTTGGCGCCGAACGACGCTTCGGGCCCGAACGCCGGCATCGCCGTGTATGCGCGTCCGTTGGTCACCGTCTGGTACATGATCGCCGGGGTGATGACGCTCTCCAGGTCGCGGTTGTGAAAATCCGCGGGCTTGCTCGGCACCGTCGGCCGGTGAACGGTGATGCCGAACAATCCCGTGACCAGCGCCAGTACGTCGTGCTGGGGCTCCACGAGCGTCGGCGCCATCGGACCGTTGCCCCGGCCGTCCGTCCCGTGGCACACCGCGCAGTTTGCGTCGAACACCTGCTTCCCGTGCACGGCGTCGGGGACGATCGGCCGGTCGTTCTCGTCCGCGACGAGCGGGGTCTCGACTTCCTCCGTCGGCGGGAGCGCGAGATCGAGCCCGGGCCCCCGCAGGCTCGTCTGCGGCTGGCACCCGGCGGCCAGGACGGCCGCAGCGATCACCAGCAACATTGCGGCCGAACGCGTCCGGCCGGACCCTGTCGGCATGCCGGTCCTTTCTGTCGTCGCCCTCGGGGCGCGGGTTCTGGCGCAGCACAAAACCACCCCGATCGTGAGCCGTACACGATCGGCGTGGTTTAGGCGCGCGAGTTTGGGCTTCCACGACGCGCCCGCGCTCTCCTCCCTTCCGCGCCGCGCGGGCAAGCGGCCCTAGACCGCGCCGCGGGGCCGCCGCGCGAGCGCGAGGGTGAGGCCGCAGGTCAGGAGGATCCCGAGGAGGGCGGCGGCCGCTCCCGGCCACACGTCGCGGGACACCGGCACGCCCTCGAGGCTCACGGTGAGGTCCGCGCCCGGGAGGACGGGTCCGCCCGACCAGCGCGCCAGCCGGCGGCCCGCCGCCGACACGTCGGCAGCGCGGTGAAACCCGGCCGTCGCCACGCGCACCCGGGGATCCGTGACGAGAATCTCGACGTCCGCGGCGCCGTAGGGCAGCGCCCACGTGATGCCGAGCGCCGGCGCGCGCACGGTGACGCCAAAGGCATAGGCCACCTGCGTCGCGCCGGGCAGGACGGGGATCGCGTCCGCGATCGCCCCGTCGGCGATCCGCGGATCGCGCCAGCCGCCGATGTACTCCACCGCCTCCGCGCCGGATGGAATGGGAAAGACCAGCGGATCGGCCGGGGTGACCGCCACGGTCCGGTCCGTCGCATTTTCGAGACGCTCCACCACGCTGACCCGCAGGGCGCCGCGGGCGGTCTCCACGACCGCGAAGAGCGCCGCACCGTGGATGACCGCCCGGTCGCGCGTCGGCTCGTAGACGGAGATCAAAATGGCGCGGGCGGGCGCCGACGCCGTGAGCGCCACGCGGGATTCGTACGGCACCCCGCCGTATCGCACCCGCACCACAAAGACGCGGATGCCTCCCACGGCGAGGCCGGTGAACGCGAAGCGACCCGCCGCGTCGGTCACCGTGCGCCGCTGCGCCGTGGATCCCCGCTCGACGATCTCGAGCATGACCGGCTGGCGCGCCACGGGATGCACGGGACGTGTCCGGTCCACCACCACCCCGGCGATCCGCCCGGGCCCGCCCCGCGGCGTGGCAGCCCGCAGGACCCCCGGCCAGGCCGCGGTCCACAGGATCGCGCAGGCCAAGAGTACGACGTGAGCGCGGAGGTGCGACCCGCGGCGCGGCGCGGCACCGCCGTGCCTCCGCCTCAGCTCGCGCCCTCCGGTCCCGCGGCGGCGTCGCGCTCGAAGATCGCCAGCGCGTCGAGGCGGCGCAACACCGCGACCGCCTCGGCCTGATAGCCGGCGCGCAGCGCCGCGTAGTCGCCGTCGGCGAGCTTGCCGGTTTCGTGGTCGAGATCGAGGTCTCTCAGCGCGCGGTATGCCGCCTCGCGCGCCGCGAGCAACCGCTGCCGCTCCGCGTCCGGCGCCGGCGCCGGCACGGGACGCCACAGCGGCCAGAGGACAAACACCGCGGCCGCGCACGCGAGGACGACGAGGCCGGCCTCGGCCATCACTCCCCGGCGCTCCAGGCGCCGCGAAACGCCGGCGCCGCGCGGGGCATGAGGCGGCGCTCCGGGATCATCGCGATCACCGCGCCGAGCGTGAGCACCGCGCCGCCTGCCCACATCCACGAGACGAGCGGGTTCACGAGCAACCGCAGGGTGGCGCGGCCGCTCGGCGTCCACCCCGCGAGCGTCACGTAGAGGTCGTCGCGCGGCGTGCTCCGCAGCGCGACGTCGGTCGTGACGTCGCCCGTGAGATAGAGGTTGCGCCGGGCGGCGGCGGGCCCGAGATCGCGGGCGCCCTCGAACACGCGCAGCGCCGCGGTGATCGCGAGCGCGCCGCCGCGCGCCGACTGCGACAACCCGTCGAAGCGCACGCGGTACCGCTGGATCGCCGCGGCCTCGCCGGGCGCCAGCGTGACGACCCGCTGCGAGGCGAACACCGACGAGCCCGTGATCCCGCAGAACAGCAGCAGGATGCCGAGGTGCACGATGTATCCGCCGTAGCGCCGGCGGTTGTGCGCGACGAGCGCCAGGAGCGCGCGCAGCGGGGACTCGCCGCGGTGCGCGCGCCGCACGCGCACCCCGCCGGCAAACTCCATGGCGACGGTCGCGGCGACGAACGCGCACAGCGCAAAGGCGAGCAGCGGCCCGGGCGCGCGCATGCCGGCCGCGAGCAGCGCCAATCCCACCACCACCGCGGCCGCGGCGGGCGCCTGCAGGCTGCGGCGCAGGCCGCCGGGGGAGGCCCGCCGCCACGCGACCGCGGGGCCGATCCCCATGAGCAGCAGGATGCCGAACGCGAACGGCACGACGATATGGTCGAAGAACGGCGGCCCGACGTTGATCGCGCGGCCGGCCACCGCCGCCGACACGATGGGAAACACCGTCCCCAAAAACACCGAGAACGCCACCGCGAGAAACAGCACGTTGTTCAACACAAAGGCGCTCTCCCGCGACACCGCCGCGTCGAGCTCGTGGCGGCCGCGCAGCTCGTCCCACCGCCATGCGGCGAGGGCAAACGCCGCGACGAGGGCGAGCGCCAGGAAGCCGAGGAAGAACGCGCCGAGCGACGACTCCGTGAACGAGTGAATGCTGCTCAGCACGCCGCTCCGCGTCAGGAACGTCCCGAAGACGGCCAGCCCGAAGGCGAGAATCACGAGGACGACGTTCCACCGCGCCAGCATCTGGCGCCGTTCCTGGATCATGACGGAGTGGAGAAACGCGGTGGCCACGAGCCAGGGCATGAGCGCGGCGTTTTCCACCGGGTCCCAGGCCCAGTACCCGCCCCACCCCAGCACCACGTACGACCACTTGGCGCCGAACATGAGCCCCATGGTGAGGCAGTACCACGCCCACAGCATCCAGCGCCGGGCGAGAAGCACGCCGCCGCCGTCCACGGATCCCGCGGCGAGGCTCGCCGTCACGATCGCAAAGGGGACCGTCATCCCCACGAACCCGAGGTACAGCGTCGGCGGATGAATCGCCATCCAGGGGTTCAACAGCAGCGGGTTCATCCCGCGGCCGTCGGCGGGCGGGAACGGCGACGTGGCAAACGGCGAGGTGACGAACGCGAGCATGAAAAGAAAGAACGCCGAGATCCCGCCGAACACGGTCGTGAGCGCGGGCACGAGCGGCGGCCTCGTCCGCCCGATGCTCCGCAGCGCCGCGAGTGTGTACGCGGACAGGATGAGCGCCCACAGCAGCAGCGAGCCCTCCATCCCGCCCCAGAACGACGTCAGATCGTAGATGAGCGGCTGGGCGTCGCGAACGTGCGACACCACGTATCGAAACGAATAGTCGCGCCCGGCCAGCGCCGCCCACAACACCGCCGCGGCGACGGCCTCCAGCAACGCGACGGCGACGAGCCCGTGGACGGCGCTGCGCGCCAGCTCGGGCCGGCGGGTGCGGGCGCCGAGGATGGACGCCGCCATCGCGTACAGCGCGAGCACCAACGCGGCGAGGAGCGCAAACCGTCCGAGATCAGCCACCGAAGCGTTCCCTGGGTTGCCGGCCGGCGCGGAGCATCCCGCGCCCTACTGCGCCGTTGTGGGATCCGCGGGATTGTACCGGGTCGGGCACTTGGCGAGCAGCGTCGTCGCGTCGAACGTGCCGTGCCGGTCGAGCGCCCCTTCGACGACGACCTGGCGGCCCTCCGCGAAGATATCGGGCACCACGCCGCTGTAGACGACCGGCAGCGTACGGCGTCCGTCGGTGACCGCGAACCGCAGATGCCGGTGCGACGCGTCCCACCGCACCGTGCCGGCGGCCACCGTACCGCCGAGCCGCACCCGCTCCGGCCCGATCCCCGGGGCGCGTTGCTCGAGCTCGCTCACGGTGACCCAGTACGTCGCGCCCTGCTGGATCCCGCCGTAGACGAGATACGCCAGCGACAGCACGACGACGGCCGTCCCCGCGGCGAACACGAGCGCGCGGCGCGGGCGGCCGGCGCGCGCCGCCCGCGGGAGCGCGCGAGGCACCGCGATCCCGGCGGCGTCCCTCATGGCCCGGCGACCGGCGGGACGCCCGCGAGCCTCGTACCCGGCCGGGGGCGGGTCACCGCGGCGTCCCCACCGGCGGGGGCGTCACCGGTGCCCCCGTGGGATGACGCGCCTCCGCGCCGGCGCCAACGCGCGCCGCGAGCTCATCCACTTCCCGCTCCAGGCGCCGGCTGCGCCGTGAAAGGCCGTACACGTAGACGAAGAGCGCGATCCACACGACGGCGAAGGCCCAAAACAGATACGTCATGTCCTACGCCCGCTCGTCGATCAGGGCCTGGAGCCGGAGCTCCAGGACGCCCAGCCGGATCCGGGCGCGCACGAGCACGATGTAGAGCAGGCTCCATGCCACCAGCCCGGCCAAGAGCGCCCATGCCATGGACGGCGCGAGGCCGATCGAGCGCGTCGTAAAGATGACCGGGCTCAGGGCGCGCAGGTACCGCGCGGAGAGCCACACGAGCGGCACATCCACAAACCCGACGATGGCAAACACCGCCGCGAAGCGGGCCTGCCGCGGGTCGTCGCCCGCGGCCGCGCGGAGCACCAGGTACCCGGCGTAGATCAGCCACAAGATGAGGTAGGTCACGAGCTGCGGATCCCAGGTCCACCAAGTGCCCCACACCGGACGCGCCCACAGGGATCCCGTGATGATGACCAGTGTGGCAAACAGCAGGCCGATCTCCGCCGCGGACGCCCCGACTACGTCCCACTCCTGCCGCCCGGTCTGCAGGTACCGGATCCCGGCCCATGCCGCGTGGCCGAACGCGACAAAGCCGACCCACGCCAGCGGCAAGTGCACGTAGAAGATCCGTTGGATGTCCCCCATCACGACCTCGCGCCGGGCGTACACAAACGCCCCGTACAGCGCCGCCAGCATCACGGCCCCGCAGGCCCAGCCGAGCGCGGCGTCGGAGAATCGGGAGTCGCGCGCGTGTATCACCGCCACACCACGCAGACAGCATAACAGACGCCCGGAGGCCTTTCAAACAACGGCGGCGCGCCGCCTACTGCCGGACGCGGATCACCATATTCACCGGGTTGATGAACCGGAGGGCGGCGAGCAGCACCACGAGCCCCGTGACCATGTACACGACGGCCATGGCGTCGATAGCCTGCGCCGGCCGGATCCCCGCCGCGAACGCCGTGTAGTACAGCGCGACGACGAGCGTCTGGCTCCGGGCGCCCGAGACGAGAAACGTGAGCTCGAACAGCGCGATCGCGCGCACGAGGATCAGCAGCCCGGCCGCGAGCACGCCGGGCAGCGCGATCGGCAGCAGCACGCGGCGGAACACCTGGACGGGTCCCGCCCCCAACGTCCGCGCGGCGCGCTCGAGGTTGGGATCGATCTGCTCGAAGAACGGCGTCATGATGAGGACCGCGAACGGCAACGCCGGCACGATGTTGACGACGATCACGCCGGCGAGCGAGCCGCCGAGGTGCGCGGCGTAGAGCATCGCCGCGAGCGGGATCCCGTAGGTGATGGGCGGCACCAGCATCGGCAGCACGAGGAGCAGCAACAACGGCGCCCGCCCCGGAAACGCGTGACGGGCCAGGACGTAGGCGGCCGGCACCCCGAGGATCAAGCTCAAGACCGTGACGCTCACGCCGACGACGACGGTCACCCACAGCACGTAGCCGAGGTTGAACTCGGCGAGGGCGAACCGATACCACCGCATCGTGTACCCGTCGGGTAGCCAGCCCCCGAACCAGCTGGAGGCGATCGAGTTCAGGAACGCCGAGAGAAAGATCCCCGCGACCAGCAGCGCAAACGCCGCGACGGCGGCGTAGACCCACCACGACGAGCCGCCGTCCGTCCGCGCGCGCGGCGCGCGGGCGACGGCGCTCACCCGCGGCCTCCGATCGTCGGCCCGCGGTACGCGCGGTTCCGCGCCGCGAGCACGAGCGCCACGAAGACGAGCTCGATCGCCGCCATCACCATCGCGATCGCCGAGGCGCGCGGGTAATCGAACTGTTCGTAGGCCGCCTGCCAGGCCGCGAGGGCGATCACGCGCGTCGAGCCGGCGGGCTCCCCCACGAGCACCGCGGATGGAAACACCGAAAACGTGGCGACAAACGACAGCGCCGCGGCCGCCGCGATCCCGGGCGCCAAGAGCGGGAGCGTGACGCGCCGCAGCCGCGCCCACCACCCGGCGCCGAGCGTGCGGGCGGCCTGCTCCAGCCGCGGGTCGACACCGGAGGCGTAGCCGAGGAGCACCAGAAAGACCGCCGGGAAGTCGGCGATGGCGAGCGAGATGAACACGCCCGTGTAGTTGTGGACGAACTGCACCGGCATCCGCACGAGGTGGAGCGCCAGCAGCGCCTTGTTGGCCCACCCGGCGGGCCCGAAGAACTCGATCATGCCTTCCGCCAGCAACACCGTGCCGAGCGTCATCGGAATGACGAGCAGCGCCGTGATCAGCCGCTGTCCCGGCAGCGGCCGGCGCAGCCGGTACGCGAGCGGCAGCGCCAGGGCGAGGTCGAGCGCGGAGACGGGCACCGCCAGCCGGAGCGTGTTCCAGATCGACGCGCGCTCCCACGGCGTGCCGAAGAACGCGGCGTAGTTCGCCAGCATGCCGCCCCGCGCCAGCGCGCCGATCGGGTGCAGCGAGAGCGCGAGCCCGTAGGCGAACGGGTACACGAAGAGCACGAGGACCACGAGCAGCGCCGGCGCGATCGGGACGAGCGGGCCCCAGCGCAGGCCGCCGCGCCGTGCCCTCGGGGCGGTCCCCGGTCCCACGCGTGCCCCGGCGGCGCGCTGCACGACCGGCTACTCCGGCGGAAACACGAGCAGCCGGCTCGGGTCGACTCTGAGCAGCACGCGCGCACCCTGCGCCCATCGATCCGGGGTCCGCACGACAAACACGACCCCGGCGTCGGCGGTCACGCTGCACTCGAACGCATCGCCCACAAACTCGGCGAACTCGACCGTCGCGGGAATCCCGTGGTCGACGCCGCCGGGCCCGCCGACCTCCACGTCCTCCGGGCGCACCGCCGCGACCGCGTCCGCTCCCTGGCGGACCCCGCTGCGGGGTGTCCCCTCGAGCCTGAGCCCGCCCGGGATGGTCACGGTCGCGCGGCCGTCGTGGACCGCGTCGGCGTGGACGCGGAACACATTGCGGTAGCCGAAGAAGTTCGCGACAAACGCGGTGTCGGGGTGCAGGTACACCTCCTCGGGCGTCCCGACCTGCCGCAGCACGCCGTCCTTCATGAGCCCGATGCGATCGGAGAGCGACAGCGCCTCCTCCTGATCGTGTGTCACGTAGAGCGTCGTGAGCCCGAGGCGCTGGTGCAGCCGCCGGATCTCCAGCCGCATTTCCAGCCGCAGCTTCGCGTCCAGGTTGCTGAGCGGCTCGTCCATCAAGAGGAGGCGGGGCTCGATGACGAGCGCTCGAGCCAGCGCCACCCGCTGCTGCTGGCCGCCGCTGAGTTGCGCAGGATACCGGTCCCCAAGGTCTTCCAGGTGCACGAGCGCGAGGGCCTGCCGCACGCGCTCCGCGACGGCCTCGGGCCGCACGCCCATCATCTCCAGCCCGAACGCCACGTTCCGCGCCACGGTCATGTGCGGGAACAGGGCGTAACTCTGAAAGACCACGCCGAACCCGCGCCGCTCCGGGGGCACGCGCGCGAGGTCCTCGCCGTCGAGGAGGATCCGCCCCGCGTCCGGCTCGACGAGGCCCGCGAGGCAGTTGAGCGCCGTGCTCTTGCCGCATCCCGAGGGTCCGAGCAGGCTGATAAACTCGCCGCTCTGCACGTCCAGGTCGAAGTTGGACAGCGCGACAACGTGCGCAAAGCGCTTGGAGAGCCCCCGGACCTCGAGGCGGCCGATCCGCCGCGCCGGTGCGGGCGCGGACGGCGCGGGCTCGGCGGCGGGCCGGGCGCTCACTTGAGCTTGTTGGCGCCGACCTTTTGGTCCCAAATCTGGAACGCCTGCACCAGCTTGATCGGATCGAGCGGGATCTCGACCGGCCGGCTCTTGATCAGGTCGTCGAACGACTGGCGCCGGACGGGACCCACCGCGTCCTGGCTGTCCTTCGGCGCCATGGCAAGCGTGACGCCCTTGACGGCAGGACCCGGATAGAAGTACCCGGTGTCGTATGTCTTGGCCTGCTCGTCCGGCCGCAGGACCCAGGCGATGAGGTCGAGCACCAGCCCGAGCATCTCCGGCGTGTTGCCCTTTGGCACGCAGATGTACTGCGTGTCCGCGATGAGGTGCTCGTTCGCGAACGCAAACGCGCCGAAGTTCTTCGGCACGACACCGAGCGCGCGCACGTTGAGGTCCCACCCCATGGTCGAGGCCGCGATCGTCCGCGCGCCCTGCCCGAGCTCCTGAAACGTGCCCGCGGTCCCGGTCGGGTAGTACTGGATGTACTGCCCGAGCTGCTGATAGTACGGCCAGACCTTCGTCCACGATTGCGGCTCGCGCGGCTGCGCTTCGCCGAGCAGGTACGGCAGCCCCATCAGCAGGCTGCGGCCCGGGCCGGAATTGGCGGGCCGGGCGTAGATCAGCTGCCCCGGATTCGCCTTCGCCCACGCCAGCAGGTCCTCGGGCGTCTTGGGCGGCGTGGGCAGCTTGGCCGGGTTGTACGTCATCGTGGGCCCGTAGTTTCCGAACACGTCGAGGATGCCGTACCCTTGGGCCAGGCCCTGGGCCTTTGGCTGCAGATAGTTGCCGATCAAATTCGGGAACTTCGCCTGGTAGTCCGGCAGCAGCCGCTGCCAGATGTCCTGAACGATCCCCGCGGACAGCGCGTCCGAGCCGGTGAGCACCATATTGATCTGCAGCTGGTTTGCCGCCTGCTGCGCCTTGATCTTCGCCGGCAACTCCGGCGCCGTCGCCTGCTGGTAGCTGACGCCGCTCACGTACTGCCCGTGCGACTTGGCGTAGTCTTCGATGATGGCCTTGGTGAGCTGGAGCTGCCCCGCCACGTCGATGATCGTGAGCGTAAGCGGACGGGAGGGCATCGGCGGCAGCCCGGGCGAGGACGCCGCGTCCGCCGCGCCACGCCCGGTCCACACGCCCGCGCCCGCCGCCGCGGCAGCCGCTCCCGCACCCTTGAGAAACGTCCTGCGATCAAACACGCGACGCTCGTCCATCCCGCCCCCACCTCCGGACCATCATGGTCGCCCCGCTGTTGCCGGCCCCGCGCCCGCGCGTCCGCGGAGCCCGCGCCTCGACGCCCTACCCCGGCTCGCACCCCGCCCGGGCGGCGGACGGCCGTGCGGCGGCGCCGCCCGCTGCCGGTCGGGTGGTCCCCGCCGCTCCCGCGGCCGGGTGTGGCTCCGGCGTGCTTGCCCTCGCCACCAGCGTGGGCCGGATCACCAGCTCCGCCGCCTCCGGCCCGGGCGCGGCGATGCGGTCCAGGAGCATCCGCACCGCGGACGCGCCGATATCGTATTTCGAGACGCGAATCGTGCTGAGCGGCGGTGTCACCAGGCTCGCGAGCAGGATGTCGTCGCACCCGACGACGGCAACGTCCTCCGGCACGCGGGCGCCGAGCTCGCGGCAGGCCTGGAGCGCGCCGATGGCCACCAGGTCGTTGTAGCAGACCAGGCCGTCGACGGCCCGGCGGCTCAGGAGCACGCGGCGGGCCGCACGAGCCCCACCGTCGAGATACGGTGGGCACGCGAGGATGAGTTCCGGATCGACCGCCAGCCCCGCCGCCTGCAGCGCCTCCCGAAACCCGCGCACGCGCTCGCGGCCGCCCCACGAGGCGGGCGGTCCCGAGAGCATGGCCAACCGCCGGCGGCCCCCGCCGAGCAAATGCCGCACGGCCTGCCGGGTGCCGTCGGCGTCGTCCACGCGCACCACGCCCGCCGCAGCCCCGGCCACGATACGGTTCACGAGCACGACCGTGCGCTGCCGCCGCAGCAGCGGGACGAGTTGATCGTCGGGCAGCCGCGCGCTGCACACGACGACACCGTCGACGCGTTTTTCCTCGAGCAGCCGGAGCACCGCCACCTCGCGCTCCGCCTGCTCCGTCGTGTTGCACAGGAACACGCTGTAGCCCGCGGCGAGCGCGGTATCCTCGGCGCCCCGCGCGATCTCCGGGAAGAACGGGTTCGTGATATCGGGAACGACGAGGCCGAGGCTCAGCGTCCGGCGGGTGACAAGGCTCCGGGCAACGGAGTTCGGGCGGTAGCCCAGCCGCTGGATCACGTCCGACACGAGCCGGCGGGTCTCCGGGCTGATCTCGCCCTTGTTGTTGAGCACGCGGGACACAGTCTGGGTCGACACGCCGGCCTCACGGGCGACGTCGGCTATCGTGACATTAGACCTGGCAATCATAGGTTTTTATCGATGTTAGCGATAACGTGATCCTTCACGCAACTTCGATGGCACGGGGAGGGTTTCCTCCGTGGTGCTGCGCCGGGCTGGACCGCCCGTGGACTACTCTTGCGGGGGGCATCCCCGGCTGCGGCTTGGCGGTTACTCCTGCGGGGTCAACTCGTGCCACCACTTGATCTCGACCGGCTGCGGCGACGAGCTGCCCGCGAGGACCCCGATCAGGTCTTGAATCGGCGCCGGGAGGGCGTTTCCGAGCCCGGGGACCTGGTAGAAGTCCGGATTCTGCGTCGTATCGAGGTTCGTCGTAATGACCATGCCGAAGACCGCGACCTTGTTGGTCGCCGTAAAGGTGTCGCTGGTCCCGAGCCGGCCCACCACCATGACCGCATCGTTCTCCTGGGCGCAGGCGGTCGAGTTTCCCGAGAGCGTGACGCTCCCCGCGACGATGAACCCCATGATGTCCGACGTGGGCATGCTGCTCGCGGCGGTGCTGGTGCAGCCGAGCACGTTGCTCGTCCCGGTGCCGCTCGCCCTGGTGCTGGAGAGGATCTGCCCTCCCATGTTGACCGCGTTCGAGGCGCTGTTGACGTTCTCGACCACGATCGTGCCGACGCCGCTGTACGTGACGTTGCCGGACGAGGTGACGATCCCCGGGATCTCGATCGGCGCGCCGTCGTTCGTCGTGTTGAACGTCGCATTTCCGGCGCCGTCCCACGTCAGCATGTAGTTCGTCCCGGACGGGGGGGATGCGCAGGAACTGTTGCTCGCCGTCGGGATGAAGAACGCGGTGCCGCCGAACGCCAGGTTCGTCACCTGCGCGGGCGAATACGCGCTGCCCGACTTCTGGCAGATGGTCGTCGTGCTCGACGTACCGCTGCCCGAGACCACGTTGCCCGGGCTCTGGACCGTCACGTTGGCGGGACACGCGCCGCCGTTCAGGCACGTGATGTACGCGGCGACGTTTGGCGGGTTGATCGTCGGGACGACGTTGTCCTCCTGATCCGTGTAGATGTTCTTGGACGGGTTGTTGATGTGACTGGCGTGCACGCCGTACATGGGCTGCGACGCCGTGCCGATGTTGACGTTGCCCTTGCTCGTATCGAGCGTGCCGCGCACCCACAGCTGGTTGAGGTACGGCGCCGTATCGCCGATGTTGATGGCGCGGTCGTTGTACACGCCGGCCCCGGCGCCGCCCTTCAGCAGGGCGTCGCTGTAGAAATAGGCGGAGCCGTGGAACGTCGTGCTGCCGTTGCCGTTCGTCGCCGTGCTGTACGACCCCGCGGAATACACGGCCGGGGCCCCGCCGCCGACGTTTGCGGGGGTCAGCCGCTCGACGTAGGCTTCGATCGACCGGGCCACCCCGCCGTAGGTTCCCAGGGCCCGCACCCAAATATTGTCATGGTTGACGTTGGGATTCGTCGAGGACGCTTCTTTGAACTCGATCGTATAGGTGCCGAAGCTCGAGCTGACGGGAAACGCCTGGTTCGTCGCGTTCGCCTTCGCCACCGTGTCGTACATGGGTCTGAAGTTGAGCCCGGTCGTGTCGAGGTTCTTCAACAGGGGATTGTTGGTGTCGCTCCAGTCCGGGGCCAGTTTCAAGAATGCCACCGCCCGCTCGATCGCTCCGTCGGCAACCGCGAGCGCCCGGGTCCCCGTGTCGAGGCTGCGGGCGGCCGCGAGCTCGGACACCGCCAGGTTCCCGAGCGCCACCGTGATGAGCGCCATGATGAGCATGAACACCATGGCCAGGATGAGCGCCATTCCAGCCTCCGGATTCCCCGCGTGGAGCACCCGCCGGGCCCGGGATCGTCGCCGTATCATGTCTTACGCCCCCTGCCGAATGACGATGTCCGTGACGATGCTCACCGGCGTCTCGCTGCTCGACACGCCCTTGACTTTGACGGTGACCTCCACGCGACGAACGAGCGCTCGATCGGACGCGCTCAGCGGGGTCGCGGTCAGTTGCCCGCCGCTCAGATCTTCCGCGTCGTAGTAGGCGAAGTCGAGCTCGGTGAACGTGAGCGTCTTGGCCTCCACCGAGGTCGTGAGCGGATTGCCCGTTTCGCCCGTGATCGACGACCCGCAGGACGTGCTCGTGTCCTTCGCCTCGTAGACCACGCCGTTGTTGAGATAGAAGCGGTAGCACTGGACCGTGCCGGTGTTGTCGATATCCGCGTAGAAGTCGACCTCGTTGTTGCTCGCGTAGATGAAGGCGGGCGCCGTGGCCGTCCCCGTGTAGTTGTACCCGGTCATGCGGAGAGCGCGTGCGACGCGGTTGACGGTGGTCCGGCCGTTTTGCTGCTCGGACGCGTATTGCTGCGTGATGATCCAGTTGCTCAACCCGGCCTGAAACCCCAAGAACACCCCGGTGGACATGATGCCGAGGAGCGCCAGCGCGACGAGGACGTCGACGAGCGTCATCCCGGCATCGGCGCGGGCGAGGCGGCGCAGCCGCGCCAGATCGCACCTCGCCGGCTTCATCGCGTGCTCACCGACGTGTAGCTCTGCTGGTACGCCTTGCCGGCGTTGCAGTCCGCGAGGGTGCGGTAGAGGTCCACCTCTACGAGCTGCAGGTAGTTCGTCGCCGGATTGGTCGAGCTGTCCGACGGCGTGTTGGCGTCCCATGACACGGCGATCTTGGCCGCCGCGAAATCGGACGGAAGCGCGGGCCCGTTCCCAACGGCCGTGGTGATGCTCGTTGCGGGACTGACGGCCGATCCTCCGCAGCTGGTGGCGGGGCCAGGGAGGTACCATGTACAGCTCGTTTGGTTGCACTCCCCTTCCCACCCGAGCTGGCGGGCGTACTCGATCTGCGCCTGGATCCACTCGCTGGCGATGCTCTCCAGCCTCGCTGTTTTCTGCCCGCTGGGCGACTGCTTGCCGATCAGCCCCAGCGTGGTGGTCGCGACATCTTGACTGACGCCGAACGACGAGGCCGCGGAACTCAGCAGGGCGCTCGACGCCGTGATCGACCCGAGCATGGCCGCCATGATGAGGACGAGCGCGACGATCACTTCGAGCGTGGTGAAGCCGTGTTCGCGGGTGGTGTGCATGGATGTGTGGTCCGACGTGGGCGCGCTGCCGCCGCCCCACGATCGAGCGTTGCCTCCAACCTTGGCTCGTAGGGGACGTGCCCTGGCACCGCCGCGCGGTCCTCGCGGGCGGCACATCTCCCCCCAACGCATGGGTGCCTTATGAAGGCCGTTCGTGACGGAACGCCGTCGTTTCTATGTCGAGAATCGGACGCGCGTTCGGTGTCCGGCGGTCTCAACGGGGCCCAAGTCGGGCATTCAGACTGTGGAGCCGCGGCCGTGCAGAGCGCCGAGTGGCCGGCGGGCAGATTCCGGACGGACGATGAGCGTAGAGTCAGTAGAGTCATTTGCCGAGATCTACGAGCAGCACTATCCGAGAGTATTTCGCTACTTGCTCGGAAGGCTGGGCCGGCGGCACGACGCCGAGGAATTGGCGGCCGAGGTCTTTGCCAAGGCCCTCGAAGGGCTCGGGCGCGGCAGCGAGCCGCGTCACATGAGAAGCTGGCTGGTCGGCATCGCCGACCACCTGGTGTCGCATGCGTGGCGGCGGCGGGCGGTCGAGCAGCGGCACGCCGACACGGAACCACCGGCCAACGCGATCGATCCGGAAGAGCTGGCCATGGGACGGATCGAACACGAGCTCCTATGGCGCTGCCTGGACGCGCTGGAGCCGGATCACCGGCGCGTCTTGCTGCTCCGCATCGCCGCCGAGTTGCCGGCGCGCGAGGTGGGCGCGGTTATGGGACGCACGGAAGAGGCCGTGCGGAGCCTCCAGCTCCGCGCGCTCGCGGCGTTGAGGAAGCAGTGGATGGAGGCGAACCCGGATGCCCGACCCTAACGCGGTTCCTCACGCGGAGATGCAGCTCGAGGTGCTCCTCCGGCAATTCCTGGGAGAGGACATGGATGACCTGGAGCCGCAGGCAAGCGGCGAGGTGCCGCCGGCGGTCTCCGAGCTGGCCGATCTGGCGCGGCGCCTCAACGCGGCCGCGCGCGACGCGGCGCTGGCGTCGCTTGGCGGCGCATGCGGGGCGCGGGCGAACGTCATCCCGGCGCGACGCCGCCGGCCACTGCGGCCGCGGGGACGGCGGCTCCAAGCGTACCCTTGGGAGTGGGCGACCGCCGCCGCGGCGGTCGCGGTCGGCGTCGTTGGTTTTGGCCTCGGCATGATGTGGGCCGGCGCCTCGCCCTCCAGTCCTTGGTACCGCGCGCGCCTCGCGGTCGAAGACATCCAAGTCGCGCTCGCGCCGAGCCCGCTGGCCCGAGCAGAGTTGCTGGTCAGGAACGCGCGCGCGCACATCATCGAAATCCGGACCATGGCGTCCGCCGGAAACACCGCGGGCCTGCGCCAGGCTGCCGACGCGCTCGACGCCGACGCGGGGTGGTTGCACGCCGTGCTGCCGGCGCTGCCGGCCCCCGAGCAACGCGTGCTCGTCAAGGTCCTGAACGACGGTTAGCGGACCGGGGGAGCGCCGTAGCGTGGCACGGTGTGCCGCATCCATCCTGGCGCTCTGCGCGCTCGCGTCCGCAGCGGCGCTTCCTCGTTGGGCGGCCGCGGCGGAGCCGCTGGCGCTGGAGTTCAACGCGGTCCAGGTGCCGTCAGCCGCTCAGCCCACGACCCAGGTGCCCGGAACCGTGGGAGGCCTCGCGATGACCCTGTCGATGACCAAGGCGGCGATCGCCGGGTGTCCCGGCGGCGACACGTGCGGAACGTTTACCGCCGCCGTCTCGGGATTGAAAGGAGCAGCGAGCGCGCAGTTCGGGCAGATGCGCGGCTCGTTTGCGTGTTCCGCGAGCGAATGCTCGCTCGCGCTGGCCAGCACAACGGGCGTCTTCGCCGGCGTGTCCGCGACCACGCTCGCGCTGAACGTCGGGGGACCCACGACGGGTTCGATCAGCACGTCTTTCCCGAACCACGGGGCCTGGGTCGCGAGTGTTGCGCAGGCGGCGTCCGTGCTGAAGGCCGAGGGGACGTTACCGGCTTCGATGAGCATCGCGGATCTGGTGAACGACGCGGCGCGCACCAACAACGGAAGCTCCTCCGGCGGTACCGGCCACGGCACCGGCAACGCAGGCTCGAGCAACCAGGCAGCCGGCGGAGGCAATTCGAGCGGACACGGTAACGGCGGCGGCAGCGGCAATGGCGGCGGTAACGGCAATGGCGGCGGTAACGGCAATGGTGGCGGCAACGGTAACGGCAATGGCGGCGGCAACGGCAATGGCGGCGGCAACGGCAACGGTGGCGGCAACGGTAACGGCAACGGCGGCGGCAACGGCAACGGCGGCGGTAACGGCAACGGCAATGGCGGCGGTAACGGCAACGGCAATGGCGGCGGTAACGGCAATGGCGGCGGTAACGGCAATGGCGGCGGTAACGGCAACGGCGGCGGTAACGGCAACGGCGGCGGCCACGGGCATCAATAAGATGATGCCGTCGCGCCCCGCCAGCGGTCGCGGCGAAGAGCGAGGGTTCACCCTCGTCGAGGGCGTGGTGACCCTCGCTCTTCTCGGCGTCGTGCTCAGCTTCGCCTTCGTCTCGATCAAGCTATTCGTGTCGCAGCGAACGCTCGACGGGTGGAGCGACACGATCGTGAGCGACGTGCGGGCGGCCCAGCAACTGGCGATCGCCCGGCGGAGCACCGCGACGGTGACCTTTACCGGGGCTGCGCCGTCGACCTACTCGGTCTCCGTCGGCGGGACGACGGTGCGGGGCGACACGCTCGCGGGCGATTTGACCCTGACCAGCACGACCCTGTACTTCAACAGCCAGGGCATTCCGGTAGATTCGTCGGGCAACCAGCAAACGTCAGCTGTCACGGTGCAGATCTCCGACAGCACCACCGGGAAGTCGAAGACGATCAGCGTCACGCCAATTACGGGCGCGGTGACCGCTCAATGAAAGCCATGGGTCGTTCGTTCGGAGATCTCCGGAACGACGCCGGCGCGACCATTCTCGACACGTTGGCCGGCATGGCGTTCCTGGCGATCGTGGTAAGCTCCCTGGCCAACTTCTTCCTCGGGACGATGACGCAGGCCAAGAGCGCGGGCCTGCGCGCCGAGGCCGCGGTGTGGGCGCAGGCCGAGCTCGACTACCTGCGCGGGCTCAGCTACCCGAATTCGTATCAGAACTCGTGTCTCACCGTGGCCACGAACACGTACACCCCGACGTCATCGGGCTGCACGAGCCTGCAACCCGCTCTGCCGTCCGACTTCACCAAGGCGACGGTTCAGATCGACACGGTTCCCGGCCAGAGCGGGCTCAAGCGCATCACGATTCAGGTCTATCAGACGGCAACGACGGTGCTCTTCACCACGGTGACGTATGTCGCCCAGTACTCGTAGGCGCGGGACGCCGCGCGGCCCGCGGCGGGGCGAGGCCGGGTTCTCGTTGCTCGAGCTTCTCGTCAGCCTGGTCATCCTGGGCGTCTTGTTTGCGTCCCTGCACTTCGTGGTCGGCACCGCCGTGCTCGGTAAGATGCTCACGGCCAACCGCTCCACCGGCCAGAACCAGGGGCGGCTGATCGCGGAGTGGCTCGCCGACCGGGTGCGCATGGCCGGGTATGGAACGAGCTCGAGCAATCCGATTGCTCGATGCCAGAGCGGCATCGTCTCCACGGACTCCAACTATTATCCGACCACCTCGGCGCTGTGGGTGAGCGGCGAGTACACCCAGTCCGACATCAACAACAACACGCCTGAAACCCGCGGGTTTCGGCTGGAAACGGTGAACGGCGTCCAGGCGATCACAGAGACGGTGATCAACTGCGCGGCAGGCGCGACGTCGACCGACGAACCGCTGACGGACACCACGACGACCACGGCGGTCTCCCTGGCGTTCGCGTACTACGACAACACGGGAGCGCAGGTCACCGCGCTGACGACGCCGAGCAAGATTCAGACCATCCGCGTGGTGCAGATCACCGCCACCGTGCAGCCGCTCCACACGCCGCCGGGCATGGCGGCCGGGAGCGCGCAGCAGACGTGGACGACCAGGGTCACCGTGCGGAACCCGTAGAGCATGACGCCCGTGCGCCAACATCACTGGAATCGGCCTGAGCGTGTTCGATCCTTGGTGGAAACGGAGGTGACGGACCAGGCGCGTAGGCTTCGCTCGGCGCGCGCCACCGAGTCGCGATGAGACACGTCATTCGCAGCGCGTGCTGCCCCACCCGGTGGGGGCGTCAGAGCGCGGGGTTTGTGACAATCTCGGCGCTCATGATCATGCTCGTTGTCACGACGATGGCGGTGCTCGCGTACACGAGCCTCCTAGGGGAAACGCAGGGCGAGGTCGGCAATCAGGAGGCGGTCGGCGCCCTGGCCGCCGCCGAGGCCGGCGCCAACTGGGCGGTCAACAAGTTGTCGGCATCCGGCGCGACAACCTACACGGGCGACACCGGCCAGACCGTGTCGAGCGCCGGCGGCTCGTCAATCGGCGTGTTCGACGTGTCGGTTACCTGCGATGATCCGCCGACGTACTCCACTCCCGGCGTGAGCCCGAACTCGGCGTCCGGATGCAATACCAATCCCACGACGCGTATCGTCACCGCGACCGGTTACGTGCCGACGAAGTCGGCGGCGCTCGGCAAGCGCACCGTTGTATTGCAGGTGACCGCAACCGGGCTCGGTTTCGCGCTCTGCGCGTGGGGACCCCTCACCTTCAACCAGCAAGACACGGTGTATGGGAACGTGGGAAGCGACGACAGCATAGATCATCCGAGTATCAGCCTGCAGGGCCCCGCGTCGAGCGCGGCCGCGATCAAGGCCGGAGGGGGCACGCCGGGGGCCGCCTACGCCGTGACGACACCGCAGGTGAGTTGCAGCCAGAGCTGTGGGACCCAGGTCGCGGGCGGTGTCCAGGCCAAGACGGCGGGCACGATCTGCCCGAGCCAAACGCAGACAAAGGCCTCGTTCACGTGCCCGGTTGGAGCCACCAACATCACGACCTCGGGGACGACGATCTCCAGCAACAGCACGTGGAACAGCGTCACCCTGGGCGCAAATTCGACCCTGACGTTCCAGACGGCCGGACCGGGCACCGTGTTGACCGTACACGTTAACGGCTTCACGGTGGGGCAGGGCTCGAAGGTGCTCGTCACCGGGGGCGGGAGCGTCGTCCTGACCGTGAACGGTGTCATGCACATCAACCAGAGCAGCTGGTTTGGAAGCTCGAGCGCGGCCAGCTGGACCGCCGTTCCGGGCAGCAATCTCACCGTGGAGAGCTGCAACACGAGTACTCCGGCCGTGAAGTTCGATCAGAGCAGCGACTTCAGCGGTTACTACGTGGTGCCGTCGGGAGGATTCGAGATCAACCAGGCGCAGAACGCGCAGGGGGCGATCCTCGCGGCGAGCATCTTGATGGACAAGACATCAAGCTTCACGTACGACAGCTCCGCCGGGGGCGGCAGCACGTACAACCACCTTGTCACATGGCTGGACAAGCCATGATGGCAAAGGTTGGTGCCTCCCTCCCGGTGCGCGCGAACCGCGGCTCCCGGGCGTGTAGCGCCGGCGGCAAGACACGCTCCTGCAGCGTCGTTGATGTTTGACGGGAGTAGACGGGCCGGCTGGCTCGAACCTTTGCCGGAGTTCGGCAACGACGCACTACCGGACGTGGGGGCCGATCGAGGGACCGTGCGGCTGCGCGGCGCCGCTATTGCGAGCTGACGGAGATCGAGCCCGTAATCGGCTGAATCGTCACGTGGTACGTGCGGCCGTTGAGTGACACCGCGACGGCGTGGCTGTTCGTATCCGCGAACAGAGGCTGCCCGGACGACCGAAACGCCAGGGCCGACTCCCCCGCCGCCCCATCACACGTGATCGTGCCCGAGCTCGGAAGCGAGAACTGGACGTTGGAGTCGTACTCCTGGCCGGCGTTGACACTCCGGATCTTGGCGGTTGTCCCGATCGACGGGGTGGTCGTACTGTAGTTGACGTTCAACACGTCGCTCCCGGAGTACGTCGTCGTGTACACGTCGTACCCGTTGGACCGGAAGCACACTTCCACCTGCGGGCCGTTGCCGGCGTTGCTGACCGCCTGCTGCTGCGCCCACCGGAGGTCGCCCTCCAGCATGAAGGCGGCGTTTTGCAGCTTGCGCATGGTCACGAGGCTCGTCCAGCCCCACGCCGCGGCCAGCACGACGCCGATCATGGCCAGGACGACGACGAGCTCGATGAGCGTCGTGCCCCGGCACGCGGCGCCGGGATCCGGCAGGCTCCCCCTGGCACCGGAACGGCGGCGCGGGGCTCCGGCACCGGCCATATCCGTGCGGGGGTACGCGCGGCCCGCACGCGATGGATTGAAACGACGAGCATGTCCGCGGATCGACAATGCCGCCCTCCATGGACAATCCTGCGCTAAGGTAAATGCCCAACGCGCTCGGATACCAGACTCGGCGCGCCTACCGAGGCGCAACCCCGGCAGCCTCCACCCCGCCCGAGTACCATGAGAGGACCGCGCTGGCATCCACGACAAGCCGGGGCGCCGGAGCGGCCACCGGGGCGCCGCTCCGTACCGCGGGCCGGCCTGGGCAAACGCTACTCGGCCACCACGTACTCAAAGAGCCACGTACCCAGCACCACGAACAGAAGGTCGTAGGCCGCAAGCAGCTTCAGCGGTCCCGCGAGCGCGCCGAACGGCGCACCGTCGAGCGCCCTCGCGACGGCGGCCAGCGACACCAGAATGACGGGCAGCACGACGGGCAACAGCACGATGGGCAACAACACCTCGCGGAGCCGGGTGGCCGCGGTCATGGCCCCGAGCAAGGTGCCCACCGCGGCAAATCCCACGGCGCCGAGGACGAGCGGCACAGCCATCGCCCCGGCGTGGCGTCCAGCCAGAGGGTCGACAAACACCGCCGTCGCCAGCACGACCACCGCCTGCAGGGCGGCCACGAGGACGGCGTTGGCCAGGCACTTCGCGAGAAAGACTTCCCCCCGGCCGACCGGGGCGAGCAGGACGCCCTGCAACGCCTGCCGCTCCTGCTCGATCGCGTGCGACCGCGCGAGCCCGAGCGTGGCCCCGAACGCCACGGTCACCCACAGGATCGCCGGCGTCATGGCGCCAGCGCCACGCGGAGACGCCTGGGCTGCGAGCCCGAGAATGACGACGGTGAGAAACGCCACGAGGCTCATCGAGCTCATCAGCTCTCGCGTGCGGGCCTCGATCACGAGGTCCTTCCACGCGAGCAAGGCGATCGTCCTCATCGGGCCCTGCCCGTGCGCCCGGCGCTCCGGTACCATCCCTCGAGCGCCGCAACGTCCATGCGGACGAGCGGCTGCGGCCCGGTGAGCCGGCCGTCGACGAGGACGTACGCGACGTCGGCACCCCGCAGCGCTTCCGCGGCGTGGTGGGTTGCGAGGACGAGCGCGCCGCCCCGGCTGCGAAACGTCCGCAGATAGTCCGCAAAGCGCGCCGCGGCATCGAGGTCGAGCCCGGCAAACGGCTCGTCGAGCAGCAGCACCGGGGGGCGGTGCACCAGCGCCCGCGCGAGCGCCGCACGCTGCACCAGCCCGCGGGACAGCACGCGCACCGGATCGTCGCGGCGCGCGAGCCCGACAAGATCGCAGGCCCAGGCGGCACGCGCCCGCGGATCCTCGACGCCGTACAGCGCGGCGAACAACCTGAGATTCTCGAGCGCGCTCAGCCCGCCGTAGAGCATCGGCTCGTGCCCCACAAAGCCGATGCTGCCCCGCGCCGCCGGATCCGCCCACGGATCCCGGCCCCGGATGCGAACGGCGCCGCGGACCGGTCGAAGCAGGGCGGCAAGGACCCTGAGCAACGTCGATTTGCCGGCGCCGTTCGGTCCGAGGATCGCGATGCCGCTCCCCGGGGGCACCTCGATGCCGATGCCCCGAAGCACGCGGTCACGCCCGTACGACTTCCAGACGTCGACGGCGGACACGGCGGGACACGGGCCTGCGGCGGACGCGACCGCGTCCGGAAGCATCACGCGATAACTGTACACCAAATCGGCAGGTACGGCACACCCGCGGAAGGTCCCGGCGCGAGGATGTGGATCGCGGCCGGGCTTCGCGATGGCCTATCCCGCCGGGGCGGCGACGCTCCGCGCCCCGGGCGCCGCCGCCGCGGATTACGTGGCGCTCGCGGGCATGCCCGCGAGCGCTGCGACCTCGGCCGGCTCGAAGAGGAAATACGGGTATTCGCGGTACCCGGCGGCGCCGCCGGGGTCCGCCTCGCCGAGCGCGCTCAAGCGCGTCTCGACGCGTTCGATCTCCCGCGCCAGGCGGCCCGCCAGCTCCGCGTTGATCTCGCGGATGCGGCGCGTGGCCTCGCGGCGTGCGCGCCCGGGCCGCATCGTCCCGACCTCGCGGATGAGGCGCCGCTTTTCGTCGACGAGGCGTTGCTGCGCCTCGTCGGCGCCGGCGAGGTGCCGGTCCGGGTTGTGACGGAGGTCCATCCGGAGCTGGTGGAGCGTCCGGCGCTCGTCGCCGCTCGCCTCCGCGGGCAGCGGCAGGTGGAGCGTCGCGGTCGCCACGGCGTACGGTGCCGGCGCACAGCCGAACAGGTCGCGGACGATCGCGTCGGTGACGCGGTCGTAGCGCCCGCCGCCGACCCCGTGGATGAACGCGTCGCCGAGGCAGAGCCGCGCGAACATCGTGAGCGCCATCGCCTTGGGGCGCAGCGCGATCCGGGCGTCCGCGAGCGCCTGGACCCCCGATGCGTCCGCGGGCACGGCCGCCACCGGGCCGGAGGCGGTGCTGAGCTCGAGGCGGTCGCCGGCGCGTGCGACGTAGAGCGAGGTCCGCCGGCCCGAACGCACGACCCAGAACGGCGCCTCGACCCGCCCGCCCTCCGCGGCCAGGTTCGGGAACGGGTTCGCGGCGGATCGAAGCCGCCGTTGCCGCCGGTAGGCGTCGAGTTGCCCGTTGAACGCCCGCGCGAGCGCCTCGGGGTCCTGAACGAGGTGGAGCGCGAAGGCGCGGAACTCGGGGGTGTCCGACAGCGCCGCCATGGAGACCTCGACGTAGCACGGGGCGCCGGCGCCCGACTCGTACCGGCGGCGCAGCCGTGCCAGAAACTCTCCCAGGTGCCGCGATCCGCGGGCCTCGTCCGCGCCCTCCGCCCAGCGGTCGAGCCTCGCGGCGAGGCCCTCGAGCGGCACCGTCGCCAGATGCCGGCGCGCGCGCGCGAGGAAGCCTTCCCACGCCGCCGCGGAGGGGACCGGGGCGACCTCGAGCGGCACATCGTCCGGGAGATCAGCCAGCATCTCGCGCACCCGCACGAGGTGGTCGCGATCCGCCGGCAGATCCGCGCCGACCGGGCCGGCGGCGTCGGTGTCGACGATCACATGCAGTCCCGCCGCCCGCGTGTCGCGCACGATGCGCGTCAGCAGGAAGTACTTGATCCAGATGCCCGGATGGAACAACACGGGTTGATGGCCCATGACGACGAGCGGCCGGGCCGCGTCGGGGACCGGCGCGCTCGTGTACTCGGCCGCCAGGCGCAGCGCGCGACTCCGCGTGCGCCGCCGGAATTCCACGAGCGGCACGCCGAGGATCTCGACGCCCTCCCATTGGGCCGTCCCGGCGGCGGCGAGCAGCGCGGGCATGCGGTCCGGCCCGGGCTCGATGAGGACCTCGCCCGATCGGGCCGGGGTCGCGTAGTCCGGCGCCGTCACGGCCGGCCCGCCGGTCACAACAGATCCCGGAGGCCGCGCAGGCCGACCGCTTCTTTGCTGGCAAACGGCTCGCCGTAGGGCCGCCGGATCCGGCTGCCCCAGTACTGGTTCGTCGCGCGGATGCCGTCGAGGAGACCGAGATTGCCGCGTTCTAGGTTGAACTGCGAGCGATAGCAGGCGATGGCGTCGATCTTGCGGTCGATCTGATCCGTGATGTCGAGGACAAAGGCGAGGTCCGCGTGCAACCGGTAGTGCGTACAGAAGAAGTGCAGGATGCGCGGCGCGTAGTACGGCTCCCCCCGCATCTCGGTCTTGGTCAGCTTGCCGTAGAATCGCGCCGCTTCCGCGAGCCGCTCGGCCGCCAGGTGGTCGGGATGCGCGTCCACCCAGTACGGGATGAAGAGGATCGCGGGACGAACCTCCCGGATCACCTCCGCCACGGCCATCCGGTTCTCCACCGTATCGGCGAGATAGCGGTTCGGAAACGGCAGCGTCACGCGGCGCGCGATGCCGAGCACGCGCGCCGCGGCCTCGCTCTCCTGCCGGCGGCGTTCCGGGGTCCCCATCGGCGTCGGCTCCCCGTCCGTCAGGTCCAGGATCGTGACGCGGTGGTCTTGCCGCGCCAGCGCCGCGATCGTCCCGCCCATCCCGATCTCGGCGTCGTCCGGGTGCGCGGCAATCACCAGAAAATCGGCCATCGGCTCACCTCAGCAGGTCGGCGGCCGGGGGCATCCGCGGTGCCCCGCGCCGGCCGCCTGAACATCACGACCGCACGCCGCTCCGGCTCATCTCGCGATCGATGATCGACAGGTAGTACGTGCGCCGTGCCGCCGGATCGTCGAGACCGCCCCAGAATCGCCGGTTCGGGTTCTTGTAGATGCGCGGCACGGGGATCTCGGTCACGCGGAGGCCGAACCGTGCGGCCTGCAGCCACACCTGGAGCGGCAACCCGTAGCTGCGCTCGTCGAGCCGCATCCGGGCCAGGCCGCCGACGCGATACGCCTTGAACCCGCACCACGCGTCCGTGAGTCGGTACCCCGTCAACTCGTTGACGATGCGCGTGATCTCCGCGTTGAGCTGCCGGCGGTCCGGCGGCGCCTCGTCGGCCGCGCCCGGCGTATCGGGATGGTACCGGCTGCCCGACACGATGTCGAACTCCCGCGCCGCCTCCAGGAAGCGCGGAATCATCCGCGGCTCGTGCTGGAGATCGCAGTCGATGGTCACGGCGACGTCGAACCGGCGATCGGCGGCGTAGCGAAAGCCGTCGATCAAGGACTGGCCGTATCCCTCGTTGCGCGCGTGGGTGAGGACCTCGATCCCGCGATATCCGGCGAGGATCGATGCGGAGTCGTCCGTCGACCCGTCATCCACGACGAGGATCTCGGCGCTGGTGTGGCGCCGCACCTCGTCCAGCACCCGGGCCAGCGTCGCCTCTTCGTTGTACAGCGGCATGATGATCAGCGGTCGCATCGGCCTCTCCCGTGGAACACTGATGCGCACAACGACCGAAACCGGCCGCGTATGCCCCGGGGTGGCCGCGCCGCCGGGTGTTCGCGCGTCACTGCCGCACTTCGGCGCGGGGTCGAGCCGAACATCGACGCGGCGCTACCGCGCGAGCGCTGCCGCCGCGGCGTCCACGGTCCGCCGCACGTCGCCAGCCGTGTGCGCCAGGGACACGAACCACGCCTCGAACTGCGACGGCGGCACCATCACGCCGCGGGCGAGGAGACCGTGGAAGAACCGGGCGTACCCATCCACGTCCGCCCGCTGGGCCGAGGCGGCGTCCGTCACCGGGCCGGCGGTGAAAAACGGGGTCAGCATCGATCCCACGCGGTTGACGACGAGCGGCACACTCGACCGCCGCGCGGCGCCGGCGAGGCCGTCCGCGAGCGCCGCCCCGAGCTCGTCCAGCCGGCGATACGCCGCGTCGTCGAGCAACCGCAGCGTCTCGAGGCCCGCGCGCATGGCCACGGGGTTCCCGGACAGGGTGCCGGCCTGATAAACGGGACCCAGGGGGGCGATCATCTGCATGAGGTCGCGCCGTCCGCCGTAGGCGCCGACGGGGAACCCGCCGCCGATCACCTTCCCCAGGCACGTGAGATCGGGCTTGAGACCGTAGCGTCCCTGCGCGCCGCCGCGAGCGATCCGAAACCCGGTGATGACCTCATCAAAGACCAGCACGGCGCCCGCGGCGCGGCACAGGTCCTGCACGGTCTCGAGGAAGCCGGGGGCCGGCGGCACCACGCCCATGTTGCCGGCGACCGGCTCGACGATCACCGCCGCGATCTCACCGCCCGCGCGAAACACGGCGCGAACGGCGTCCGCGTCGTTGAACGGCACGACCCGGGTCCACGCCGCGACCTCGTCCGGGACGCCGGCGCTCGACGGCAGGGCCGCGCCCGGCTGAGCGCGCGCCCCCGGGGACGCGTGCGCGAGCGTCATCATCCCGGACCCGGCCTTGACGAGCAGCGCGTCGGCGTGCCCATGGTAGCAGCCGTCGAATTTCACGATGCTGCGCCGGCCGGTCGCGGCCCGCGCCAAGCGCAACGCCGCCATCACGGCCTCCGTGCCCGAGCTCACGAAGCGCAGCATGTCGATGGATGGCACGGCGGCCGCCACGGCCCGCGCCATCTCGACCTCGAGCGGGGTCGGCGCGCCGAAGCTGCTGCCGGCCGCCGCGGTCTCGGTGACCGCCGCGACGACCGCGGGATGCGCGTGGCCCGCGATCAGCGGCCCCCACGAGCCGAGGTAGTCCAGGTACTCGCGGCCGTCGGCGTCCCACACGCGCGCGCCCTCGCCGCGCACGAGGAACGGGGGTGTCCCGCCGACGGCGCGATACGCGCGTACGGGACTGTTGACGCCGCCCGGCATGAGGCCGCACGCCTCGGCGTAGAGCGCCGCCGAGCGCGGCCCGCCGCCCGGCGCGGCGGCGCGGGGCGCGCCGTTCACCGGGCCGGCGCCGCCATCCCGGGCGCGCACACCCGTGTCATCCGCGGCGGAGCCGCGCCGCCGCGGTCTCGGCGTAGTACGTGAGCACGAGATCCGCGCCGGCGCGCCGGATCGCCGTGAGCGCCTCGAGCATCGCCCGGTCCTCGTCCAACCAGCCGCGGGCGGCGGCCGCTTTGAGCATCGCGTACTCACCGCTCACCTGGTAGGCCGCCGTCGGCAGGCGGAGCTCGGCCTTGACCCGCGCGAGCACGTCGAGGTACGGAAGGGCGGGCTTGACCATGACGAGATCGGCGCCTTCCTCGACATCCAGGCGCGCCTCCCGCACCGCCTCGTCGACGTTCGCGGGGTCGAGCTGATACGCGCGGCGATCGCCAAACCGCGGCGCCGATTCGGCCGCGTGGCGGAACGGGTCGAAGAACGCCGAGGCGTACTTGGCGGCGTACGCCAACACCGCGACGTCCCCGCGGCCGCGGCCGTCGAGCGCGCGCCGGATCGCCCCGACCTGCCCGTCCATCATGCCCGATGGCGCGACGACGTCGGCCCCCGCGTCGGCGTACGAGACCGCGATCCGCGCGTACGCGTCCAGGGTGGCGTCGTTGTCCACGGTCTCGCCTGCCAGCACGCCGCAGTGGCCATGGCTCGTGTATTCGCACAGGCAGAGGTCGCCGATGATCACGAGCCGGTCGCCGGTCTCGGCGCGAATGCGGCGCATCGACCGCTGCACGATCCCGTCGGGGTCCCAGGCGCTCGAACCCGCATCATCCTTGCGCGTGGGGATCCCGAACAGCATGACCGCCGGGATGCCGAGCTCCGCCAGCCGCCCGCACTGCTCGACGAGGCTCGAGACCGTGTGCTGCACGTGGCCCGGCAAAGGGTCGAGCGGGGCCGGCTTGGAGAGCGCCTCCTTGACGAAGAGCGGGGCGATCAGATCGCCCGGATCGAGGACCGTCTCCCGAACCATCTCGCGCAGCGTCGCCGTGCGCCGAAGCCGCCGCATGCGCCGGAGCGGAAACGTCATCCCTGGCCCACCCCTTTCATCCCTCCCTCGCCTCGCGGCCGCGCTCCGCGAACGCCTCGCGCAGCGCCTCCACCAGGCCGCGGAGCGTGTAGTCCCGGGCCACCGTTCCGACCGGAAAACCCAGGCCCCGCGCGGTCTCCGCGGTCACGGGTCCAATGCATGCGACCACGGCCGCGCCGAGCACCCGCGGGGCATCGGTCCCCAGGAGCTCGGCGAAGTTTCGCACGGTGGACGAGCTCGTAAACGTCACCGCGTCGGGATGCTCGCGCAGGAGCCGGCGGCGCGCCTCGGGCGCGTGGTCGCGCTCCACGTCCGTGCGGTACGCCGGCACCACGTCCACGATGGCGCCGCGCGCGCGGAGGCCCGCCGGCAGCGCGTCGCGGGCCGCCGCGGCCCGCGGCAGGAGCACGCGGGCGTGGCGCAGGTCCGTGCCGGCGAACGCGTCCACCAATGCCTCCGCGCGGAACTCCGTGGGCGCGAGATCGACACGCAGGCCCGCCGCCCTGAGCGCGCCGGCCGTACCCGGCCCGATCGCCGCGACGCGCACGGTGCGGAGCGCGCCGGCTGCGGCTCCCAAGGCGCGCGCGCGGTCGCACAGGGCGGCCACGGCGTTTGGGCTCGTCAAGACCACCCAGGCGTACTCCGGGAGCCGGGCGATCGCGGCGTCGAGCGCTGCTGGATCGTCCGGGGGGACGATCCGGATCGTCGGAAATTCCAGGACCGCGGCGCCTTCCGCCTCGAGCAGCGCGCGCAGCGGGCCCGCCTGTGCGCGCGCGCGTGTGACGACGACGCGGCGGCCGGACAGCGGGCGGGCGGAGGCGATCACAACCCGTGGCGGGGCGCCGCCGCGCCCGCCGGTTCGCCGGCGGCGGTGAGCGCGAGCACGTCGCCCGCGCGGACGAGCAGCCGGTCGGCCAGCGACATGCCGAGCCACCGGGCGGCGCCCGCCGGTCCCCCGGCGATCTGCCGGCGTACCGCGCGCCCGTCCTCGCGCGCGATGAGCGCCTCCAGGATCGTGCGCCCGTCCCTGACCACGGCCAGCGCCGCGGCGGGGACGCGGCACCCCGTTCCGAGGCGGGCGAGGAACGCGCGCTCCGCCGTGACCGCCTCCCGCGTCGGGGCATCGTCGAGCGCGGCGACCAGGGCCCGGCAGTCGGTATCGCCCCGCCGGACCTGGACCGCGAGCGCGCCCTGCGCGGGGGCGGGCAGCATCACCTCGGGTGGGAGCCACTCCGTGACGCGATCCTGCCATCCCATCCGGAGCAGGCCGGCGCCCGCGAGGCAGACGGCGTCGCACTCGCCCCGCTCCATCTTGGCGAGCCGTGTGTCGATGTTGCCGCGGATCGGCACGGGAACGAGATCCGGGCGATGCGCCAGGACCTGCGCGGCGCGACGCGGGCTGCTCGTCGCGACGCGGGCGCCCGCGGGCAGATCGGCGAGCCGCGCGCCCGTGCGGGAGACGAGCACGTCGCGCGGATCGGCCCGGTGCAGGATGGCCGCGATCACCAGCCGGGGATGGGGCTCCGTGGGGAGATCCTTTGCGCTGTGCACCGCAAGGTCGCACCGGCCGTCGGCGACCGCGGCCTCGAGCTCTCCGGCAAAGAACCCCACGCCGCCGAGCCATTCGAGCGGGACATCGGGTGCGCGATCGCCGGCGGTCTTGACGATCACCGTCTCGGTGCGGAGCCCGGGCACGAGACGGGCAAGCGCATCCGTCACCAGCTGCGTCTGGCGCAGGCTGAGCCGGCTGCCGCGCGTGCCGACGCGGAGCGTGCGGGTCATCGCCCCGGCCCTTCGCGCCCCGCCGGTGCCTCCGGTGGCGTGGCGCCGGACTGCACCGCCGCGAGCAGCGCGGTGATCGGCCGGTGCAGCACCTTGTTGACGACGCGGCGGAGCACGGCCCGCACCGCGACCGCCTCCGCGGGATCGAGGCTGCCGAGACGCGCGCGGGCCCGTTGCCACTCCTGTTCCACGATGGCATCGGCCTCGGCCCGCGCCTCACCGATGAGCGACGCCGCGCGGCGGCCCGCGCGAGCGCGGAGAAATGCCCGCACGTCGGCGTCGACGAGTGCCTGGGCGCGGCACAGACCTCCCGCGGCCGCCGGGTCCGTGCGCGGGGCCATGAGATCGTCGATATCGCACAGATGCACCCCGGCAAGACGCCGGACCGAGGGATCCACATTTCGCGGCACGGCGATGTCGACGATGACGAGCGGCAGCCGGCGCCCGGCGCCCGCCCGCGCCACCGCGGCCTCGGTCACGACGGCCTCCCGCGCCCCCGTGCATACGATCACCGCATCCGCCCGGGCGAGTTGCGCTTCGATCGCGCCGAGCGACGCGATCTCTCCGCCGACCCGCGCGGCGAGCTCGCCGGCGGCGCTCGCGGTGCGATTTGCCACGACGACCGTCCTGGCGCCGGCCTCGGCGACGGCTTGCGCCGCAAGCCTTGCCATCTTGCCTGCGCCGACCACGAGCACGCGGCGGCCGGCGAGCGACCCCAGGATGCGGGCGGCGCGGGCCGCCGCCGCATAGGGTACCGACGCGGCGCGCCCCCCGCCGTCCACTTCACGGCGCAGACGCCGGCCGGTGGCGAGGGCCGCCCGAAATAGCGCGTCGAGCTTCGGCCCCACCGTCCCGGCGGCGCGCGCGGCGGCCAGGGCCGTCCGCATCTGCCCGAGGATCTCGGGCTCGCCGATGATCATCGAGTCGAGGCCGGCGGCGACCCGGAAGGCATGGCGCACGGCGTCCTGGCCCGCCGACACCCGGACACTCGCCGACCCGTCACCGGCCTCGCCCGCGAAGAACGCCGCGGCCGCCCGCCCGGCCGCGTCCGGGTCCGGTCCCGCCACGTACCACTCGACGCGGTTGCAGGTCGAGACGAGCACGGCCTCGGCGACCGCCGCGCCGGCGCACATGGCGCGCAGCGCCTCCGGGACCGCCTCAGGCTCGAGCGCAAACTTCTCGCGCTGCGCCAGCGGCACCGCGTGATGGCTCACGCCGCAGACGACGTACTCGCGCACACCGTGACTCATCATCCGGTTCCGGGGCCGTCGCGCCGGCCCGCGGATGCGATCGCCGGCACAACGCGTTCATCCTCCTCATCGGACAGCCAGTGCGTCATTGCCAAACTCCGGCAATGGGTCGAACCGGCCGTCCTCTGGAAGGCGCGCCTGCGTACCCCGGCCGTGGGGAAACGAGACCGGACCGCGCGGCGGCTACGCGGGGCGCTGCCCCTCGAAGGCCTCGATCATGGCGTGCAGCGCTTCTCCGAGAAAATCGTCCGCGCTGCGCAGCGACCGAACGTGACCCGATGACGTCCGGCGCACGCCGGCCAGCATGTCGAACACACCGCGCTTGAAGTGCAGGAATATCTCCGTGGACTGCGCGGGTGTCAAACCCCAGCGCGCGACCTCGCGTCCCAGATCGCCGCCGATACGCCGCGCCGAGCCCAGGTCGTGCGCCCGGCCCCCGCCGACGTAGGCCTCGAGCGCCTCCATCAACCGTCCACACTGCGCGCGGGCGCGCGCTCGGGCCTCGTCGTCGATCTCCCTGAACCATGGTCTCGCTGCGAACCAATGCCGCGGCGATTCGGCGTGTTCCCGTCTCGCGAACCCGCCGCCCGCCCCCCTCGATGTGTCGTTGAGCAGCGCGTCGAGATCCGCGATATTGAACCGGCGGTGACCGCCCGGGGTCCGAAACACGCGCACCTTACCGCCGTCCGCCCACCCTCGGAGCGTCGTCTCGTCAACGCCCAGCATCCGGGCGGCTTCCCCGAGGCTCATCCACTCGGTCCCGGCTCTTCGTCGAGCCGCCGCGCCGCTCACAAACTATGCAATTCTATGAAAGCCTGGGGAAATCCTCTGCGGCTGGTGGCGATATTCCCAGGTTCGAGCGAGGGCGCACAACCCGATGAGGCTTGCGCTCGCTTCGCGCGGCCGATGCCTCGAGCACCTTGCCCGCGCTACGATGCCGCGCCCGCGTGGGGCGCGCGGTTACCGCTTGCGGCGCTTCGCCGCGGCCCGCGTGCCGCGCCTTGTACCCGCCTTCGCGGCCGGCTTACGTCCCGCGGTCCGCACCGATGCCGCCTTGGCCGCCGGCTTGGGGCGGCCGCGCGCCGCCCGGGCGCCGGTGCGCGATGACGATGTCTTGCGCGAGGCGACACTCCGGCTGCGGTTCGCGGAGCCCGTGCCGGCCGAAGCCGACGGCAGGAGAAAACGCGACCCATCGTGCCACGCCCATTCTCCGGTCTCGACGCAGCGCAGCAGCATCGTGCCGCCCGGCCGCACGGAGATCTCGTGCACACCGCCGCATGATACACACCGGTACTGAACGTTCGCCATACCGCCCCTCCTTCGTCCGGCTACCGTGTCGGCCGCGTCGCGGGCCCGGCCGCCGCCCGTGTGGCGGCGCCGGCTGCGGCCCGCCTCACAGAAGCTTCGTTCCGTTGATCTGCAGCTTGAACTGGCATCCCAACAAGGTCGCCGCGCGCCGGCACATCACCATGCGCGGCAGAAAGATCTCGAAGTACTCCATGACCTGCGACATCGCCGTGTTGATCGTCAGCTCCAGGGTGATCGTTCGCGCGCGCTCGTCGACCCGGAGAAACGAGTGCTCCACCGCGTAGTTCACGCGGTCGTGGATGTCGAACGACGTCGGCTCCGGGTTCCGGACCCGCGTCCGGTGTACATCGGATTTGTCGCCGATGACGAGCGCCGCGCCGACCCGGCTCACCGGTTCCCCCGTCTGCTCCTCGTGGTTGCCGATGGCCCCCATCACGACGGCCATCTCGAGGGGGCTCATGCCCAGACGGCCGAGGATGCGCCCGGCGAGCAGCGCGCCCGTGTGCTCGTGGTTGACCCGGCCCACGAGATTGCCGATGTCGTGCAGGTAGCCCGCGATGGCGGCGAGCTGCACCTCCCGCTCCGGGGATCCGAGGCGACGGAGCACGTTCGTGGCGATGCTGGCCACCAGGTTCGCGTGCCGCAGCCCGTGCTCGGTGTACCCGATCGCCGCGGTGTACTCGTCGGCCTTGGCGACATACGCTTCGACTTCCTGGTCCCGCTTGACGTCCTCGAGCGCCAGCGGGCGGGCGGCCGTATCCGCCGCCGCGCGCCCGGCGTCCCCGTGGTGGTCGCCGCTCATCATCCGGACCGCCCGCCGCCCCCACCGTTCCCTCCCCGGTTCACGACGGTTTGGACGGCGCTGCGCTCGGCCCGCACGCGCACGTTCTGTGCCAGCTCGAGGGTGAGGTTGTTGTCCTTGATCTCGAGCACGACCGCGTACAACCCTCCCCGCGTGAGCACGCGGTCGCCCTTTTTGAGCCGTCCCAGCATCTCCCGGTACCGGCGCTGCTGAACCTGCTGCGGCCGGATCAGGATGAAATAAAACACCACAAAGATCGCCACCCATAGCAGGATCGGGGCGGCTTGCTGGGCGGTCACGTGCGGCGATCTCCGCGCGGCATCGGGCGGGGATTTCTGCGATTTTTGAGCGTTTCCCTCCAGCGCCGCACGTGCCACAGCCGCGGGCGCTACCACGCGGTGCGGTAGCGGGCCAGGACCTCGCCGCTCCACCCATCAAAACGGTCCTCGAGGATGGCATCGCGCATGGCCCTGACGAGACGCGCCATGAACGTCAGGTTGTGCAGGCTCACCAGGCGGGGCCCCAGCATCTCCCCGGCCTTGAACAAGTGCCGCAGGTAGGCCCGCGAGTAGCCCAGGCACGCCGGGCACGGGCAGCCGTCTTCGAGCGGCGCCAGGTCGCTCGCGTGCGCCGCGTTGCGCAGCGTGAGGCGCCCATCGGGGGTCAACGCCACGCCGTTCCGGCCCACGCGCGTCGGCAGCACGCAGTCGAACATGTCCACGCCGCGGCGAACCGCCTCGATCACCGTCGGCGGCACCCCCACGCCCATGAGGTACCGCGGCTTGTCGTGAGGCAGCCGGGCGGTCACCGCCTGGAGCAGCTCGTGCGTGAGCGTCCGCGGTTCGCCCACCGAGAGCCCGCCGACGGCGTATCCCGGAAACTCGAGCGCGGCCATCTCGTCCGCGGCGCGTTCTCTGAGCCGGTGATCGAAGCCGCCCTGCACGATCGCGAACAGGCTTTGGCCCGCGTGCGTGTGCGCCGCCCGCCCGCGTTGCGCCCACGCCACCGTCCGCCGGTGCGCCTCCTCCGCCGCCGCGCCGTCCGCGGGGTAGCCGAGGCAAACGTCGAGCGGCATGATGATGTCGGCGCCGAGCACTTCCTCGATCCGCGTGACGCGCTCGGGCGTGAGATGAATCTCGCTCCCCTCGATGGGCGATCGGAATACGACGCCGTCGTCGGTGACCCGGCGCAGTCGAGGCAGACTGAACACCTGGAAGCCGCCGCTGTCGGTGAGGATCGGGCCGTGCCAGTGCATGAACCGGTGGAGGCCCCCGGCGCGGCCGATGAGCTCGGCACCGGGACGCAACATCAGGTGAAAGGTGTTGGCGAGCACGATCTGCGCGCCCGCGTCGCGCACCTCTTCGGGCGTGAGCGCGCGCACGGTTCCGTGGGTACCGACCGGCATGAACGCGGGCGTCTCCACGCTTCCGTGGGGCGTGTCGAGCCGGCCGGCGCGCGCGCCCGTGCGGCGGTCGGCGTGGAGCAGCGTGAACCGCATCATCCGGGAGGAGTATAGCACGGCCCCGGTAAGATTTTGGACGGCGCGATCGGCGCGACTCGGCCGCTGGACCGGCCGGACGCGCCGGGATACAATCACCGCGGGACCAGATCTCTCGGAAGGCGAGGCCGCTACGAGTGAACGAGGACACGCCCACCCCGCCCAACACGCCGGGACCTGCCGGGACGACCCCGCCGGCGGAGCAAAGCCGCGAGGAGCGCATCGCGGCTGCCAAGGCCAAGGCCGAGGCGATCAAGGCGCAGCGCGCGGCAGCCGGCTCCGGGCCGGCCGCCGGGAGCGGAGCGGCCAGCGCCGCCCCTGCGGCCGCAACCGGCGGTTTCAAGGCGCCCGTCGCCTCGCGGAACCCCGGCGGGGCCCCGACCGTGCCGCCGAAGGCGCCCAAGGTCCAGGCCTTTGGCACGTTGACGCAGGCCGTGGAGATTCGGTGCGACCCGGGCGAGGAGCCCAACATTGTCAAGATCCTCGGCGGCCTGGGCCTCTACAAGAATCCGCTCCGCGGGGTGTGGCAACTCGATTACCGTTACTACGCGGAGGCCGTGCGGCGCCTCGGAGCCGCCGGATACGAGGTGGACGGCACAGACTACCTCGGCCGGCCCCTCGCCGGGTGGGCGCCCGAGGCCCGTGGCTGGACCCGCACATACTGAGGCTCGCGGCATCGCGACGACACGTCCGGCGATGACGCGCTACAGGATCAGCATCGCATCCCCAAAGCTGTAGAATCGATATCCGAGACGCACCGCGGTCTCGTAGGCCCCGAGCACGCGCTCCCGCCCCGCAAACGCGCTCACGAGCATGAGCAGCGTCGTCCTGGGCAGGTGGAAGTTCGTGATCAACGCGTCCGTGGCGTGGAACCGGAAGCCCGGCGTGATGAACAACCGGGTCCACCCGCTCGCCGCCCGTATGGTTCCGTCCTCTCCCGCGACCGATTCCAGGGTGCGGACCGCGGTGGTACCGCACGCCACGATCCGGCCGCCCCGCGCGCGCGCGGCATTGATGGCACGGGCGGCCTCGGGCGTCACCTCGTACCACTCCGCGTCCATCTCATGCGCCTCGATGCGCTCGGCCTCCACGGCGCGGAACGTGCCCAAGCCGACGTGGAGCGTGAGATGCACGGTCGCGACGCCGCGGGAGCGCACCGCGTCCAGCAGGGCGGGCGTGAAGTGCAGGCCGGCCGTGGGCGCGGCCACGGCTCCGTCGCGCTTCGCGTAGACGGTCTGGTAGTCGTCCGGATGTTCGAGCGGATGCTCGATGTACGGCGGGACCGGCATCTCCCCGATCCGATCCAACACGCTCCGGAGATCTCCTCGACACGAGAGCGTCAGCCGCCGCGTCCCTGCGGCGGTCCTCGGCCCCGCGACGGCCTCGAGGATGCCGTCCTTGAACACCAGGCGCGCTCCCTCCCGTACGCGGCGGCCGGGGCGAATCAGCGCCTCCCACCCGCCCGGTCCGTCCGGCCGGAGCAGCAGCACCTCCACCGCGCCCCCGCCCGCCCGCCGGCCGCGCAGGCGGGCCGGGATCACGCGCGTATCGTTCAGGACGAGCGCATCGCCCGGGCGCAAATACTCCGGCAGGTTCCGAAAGATCCGGTGCGCGAGAGACCCGTCCTCGCGGGACAGCACCAGGAGACGCGCGGCGTCACGGGGCCGCGCCGGAGTTTGCGCGATCTGCTCGCGCGGGAGCGTGTAGTCGAAGTCCGACAATCTCATCGCCACGAGTACCGCCGGCTCTATCCTAGCACCGCCCCCGCCCTCCGAAGAAGCGCGCGCCCGGCAGCGGGACCACGCGGGGCGCCAGGCCGTATCGTATACTCGGCCTGTGAAGCACGCCTGGACATGGCGTCTGCCCTTTCGGGGCCCGTACCATTGGGGCGCGATGACGGCGTTTCTCGCGCCCAGGGCCATCCCGGGCGTCGAGATCGTGAACGCAACCGGGTACCATCGCGCGGTCTGGCTCGATGGCGCCGGGGGCGTTGTCACCGTGAGCCCGGCGCCGCGGGGCTCGTACCTGGTCGCCACCGTCCGCGCTACCGCCGCCGCGCCCCGGGGTCCGATCGTCGAGCGGCTCCGCCGCCTCTTCGACCTCGACACCGACATCGAGGCGGTCGAGAACCACCTGCGGCGCGACCGCCGCCTCGCAGCCTCGATCGCCGCGCGGTCCGGCCTTCGGGTGCCGGGCGCCTGGGACACGTTTGAGCTGGCCGTCCGTGCGATGCTGGGGCAGCAGGTCAGCGTGGCCGCCGCCACCACGCTCGCCGGCCGCTTGGTCGCCGCGTACGGTCACGCGATCGGCGACGCCGGCGCCGATCCCGGGCGGATCTTTCCGGCGCCGGCATCGCTCGCCCGCGCGGACCTGACGGCGATTGGATTGCCGCGGGCGCGCGCCAGGGCGATCTCGGCGCTGGCCGGCGCCGTGCTCGCGGACCCGGCGCTCCTCGAGCCCGCGGATGCGCTGGAGGGCACGGTCGAGAAGCTGTGCCGGCTGCCCGGCATCGGGCCGTGGACCGCCCACTACGTCGCGATGCGGGCGCTCCGCCAGGCGGACGCGTTTCCGGCCGCGGACCTCGGGATCCTGCGGGCGCTCGGCACCCCGCCGGAGCGGGCCACGCCGGCCCAGACCGTGCTCATGGCCCGGCGCTGGCGGCCGTGGCGGGCGTACGCGGTCATGCATCTGTGGGCGGACGGCAACGCCGCGCTTCGCGGAACGGCGGGACCACGATCGCGCGATCGAGATGCGTCTGTAAGCGGGCCGGCTCCTTAGTAAATCTGCTCGATGGATACGCCCGTGTAGTAGTAGTGGAGGATCTGCTGGTAATCGGCGCCCTGCGCGGCCATGGCGCGCGCGCCCCATTGGTCGAGGCCGACGCCGTGCCCGGAGCCGCGCCCGGTGAAGATGGCGTCGGGCCCGCGGCGCGATGTCGTGAACATCGTGCTGCGGACGACGCCGGGCCCGACCAGCAGCCGGAACCGGTTCGCGGGCACCTCCGCCACGGACCCGTCGCGGCCGCGCACGCGCACCGTAATGGCGCGCCCCCACGGCGTGACGCGACCCGGCTCCACGCTGTCGACGGACCCCACCGGCACGCCGCCGCGCGCGAGGGCCCGCGCCACGTCCTCGAGCGGGAGGGTCGCCGTCCAGGATAATCGCTCGGCGGTCAGCGCGTAGGGATCGGGCACCCCGCGAAGGTAAGGGTACGCGGTCCCCCACACATTCTCGCTGTCCTCGGTGTGGCCGCCGGAGTTTGCGTGGTACGCGGCGAAGATCGGCCGGCCCCCGTACGTGACGAGCCATCCGCGCGTCGCATCCACGGCCGCGGTCGCCGCCGGATCCTCGCCCCGCACCCCAAGGTAGACCTGCGCGTCCGTGGTGGCCGCAAGGTCGTACCCGGTCATCCCCGCCTGCGCTTGGGCGATCCGCTCCACGGCCAGCGTCCGCGCCGCCACCGCCTGCGCTTTCACGGCTTCGGGCGGCCAGCGGGGATCGATCTCGCCCTTGATGACGCCGTACAGGTACTGCTCCAGCGGCAGCTCGTCGATCGCGGTCACGCCGGCGGCCGCGCGGTGTACCTCGATCGCGCCGCGGTACGGCCGGCTGTCCACGCGCAGTTGCCCCGCCGGCGCCACAAACCGGACGACCGGGCCAACGTCCAGGCCCGCGACCGAGAGCCCCGCCGCGGTGGGCATGACGGGCCACGTCCCTCCGGTCAGCGCCACCACCCGGCCGGTGTCGGGTTGTACGGCGTCCACGGGCCCGTCCGCCGCGATCACGACCGATGGACGGTCGACGGCCACGCCCACCCGTACGACGAGCGTCTCCGTGGCCCCGGAAACGGACCCCCGCGCCGTCACCGCCGCCACGACCGCCGCCAGCGCGAGCCACAAGCCGGCCCGGCTCATCGGCGGGCGAAGAAGAGATTGAGGAGCGCCGTGAGCAGGATGCTCAAGAGAAGGCTCCCCACCAGCGGCACGTACAACACGAATCCCCTGCGCTGCACGTAGATGTCGCCGGGCAGGCGCGGCAGGTGCCCGAGCGTCGACACCAGCGCGCCGAGGATGACGAGCAGGATGCCGGTCGCGATGAGAAACCGGCCGATCTGGGACATCATCATGAGAACAAGCTCCCTTGAGCACGCCCGGTCCGGTCCGGCAACGCCAGCCCCAGGTGGTCGCAGGCCTGCGCGGTCACGCGGCGCCCGGACGGGGTGCGCGTCAGCAGCCCCGCCTTCAACAGAAACGGCTCCACCATCTCCACGAGGCTGTCGGCCTCTTCGTTCAGCGTCGCGGCGAGCGCTTCGACGCCGACCGGCCCGCCGCCGTACACCTGCACGATCGTCCGGAGCAGCTCCCGGTCCTGCGCGTCCAATCCCAGCGCGTCCACGCCTTCGAACTCGAGCGCGTTTCGGGCCACCTCCAGCGTGATCTTGCCGTCCGCACGCACCTGGGCAAAGTCGCGGACGCGGCGCAGGAGGCGGTTGGCGATCCGCGGGGTGCCCCGCGCGCGCCGCGCGATCTCCGCGGCGCCGTCCTCGGTGATCGCCACGCCCAGAATCGAGGCCGACCGGCGCACCACGAGCGTCAACTCGTCCACCGGATAGAAATCGAGATGCAGGGTGATCCCGAACCGCTCGCGCAGCGGCGAGGACAGGAGCCCGGCGCGGGTCGTCGCGCCGACGAGCGTAAAGGGCTGCAGCGTGTAGCGCAGCGTCCGCGCGTGCGCGCCCTTTTCGATGACGAAGTTGACGCAGAAATCCTCCATCGCCGGGTAGAGAAACTCTTCGACCGCTCGCGGCAGCCGGTGGATCTCGTCGATGAAGAGGACGTCCCCCTTGTTGAGGTTCGTGAGAATCCCCATCAGGTCGCCTCCGCGCTCGAGAGCGGGGCCCGACGTCGTGACGATGCCCGTCTGCATCTCCGCCGCCACGACGTTCGCAAAGGTCGTCTTGCCGAGCCCGGGCGGCCCGTGGAGCAGCACGTGATCCAGCGCCTCGCCGCGCTCGCGCGCGGCCTGGAGGCCGATCTCCAGGGCGCTCGTCACGCGGGCCTGGCCGATGCACTCCGCGAGGCGTTTCGGACGCAGGCTGCGGATGAGCTGCTCGTCGTCGCCGGCCTGCGCCGGGCGGGCCGCGCCCGGCCGGGCCTCTGATCCCCTCCCCGCCGCGCGTTCCCGGGTCATGCCGGCGCCCCCCGCTCCACCCGGTAGACCTCCTGGAACAGGTCCTCGGCCGAGGCGATGGCCGGGTTCCGCCGAAGCGCCTCCTCAACCATGCGCCGGGCTTCCGCGGCGCGGTGGCCGAGCTGTCCCGTGAGTACCTCGATAACCTCTGCGCGAAAGTCCTCCGCGGCCGGTTGCGACGCGGCCGGGGCTTCTGATCGGAGCAGCGCGTACTTCCCCATCTTGCCGTGGAGCGACGCGACGATCTTCTCGGCCGTGCGTCCGCCGATCCCGGGCAGCCGCCGCAGGAACGCCACGTCCTTGCGCTCGATGGCGTCCGCGATCTGCTCCACGGGATGGACGATGGCCTTCATGGCCTTCGTCGGGCCGAGGCCGTCCACGGTAATGAAGCGCTCGAAGAACTCCTGCTCGATCTCCCGCAGGAATCCCACGAGCAACGGCCGCGGCTGGTTGGCGGAGACGTGATACGAGACGTGCAGCTCGGCCGCGCCGCTGAGCCGGCCCGGATCGCCGCGCAGCAGATCGCGCAGGAACCCAGGCAGGTGCACCTCGTAGCCGACGCCCCCGCACTCCACGACCAGCATCTCGTCCGTACGCCGCAGGACGCGGCCGCGGAGAAAGGCGATCATGCCGGGCCGCCGGCCGCCGCGTACAGGGCTGCGCCGCGGCGCGAGGCCGCGACGAGGGCGAGGGCCAGGGCGTCCGCGGCGTGCGGCCCGGGCTCCTCACGCAGATCCAGCAGGGCGCGCACCATCCGTTGGACCTGGCCCTTGTCCGCGCGGCCGAACGCCACCATGGCGCGCTTGACCGCCGCGGGGGGGATCGTGTGGACCGGCACCGCGGCCTGGGCAGCGGCGAGCCCGATCACGCCGCACACGTGGCCCATGACGATCGCCGTCCTGGGAAAGCCGGGATGCGCGAAGATGTCCTCCAAGGCGAGCGCCGACGGGCTCGCGCCCGCGAGAATCTCCGAGATGCCCGTGTGCAGCTCACGCAGCCGGTCGGGTAACGCGGCGCGGAGGGCGGTCCTGATGACGCCGGCTTCTACGAAGCTCACGCGGCCGCCGCGTACGTCGACCACGCCGTATCCCGTGACGCGCAGCCCGGGATCGATCCCAAGAATCCGCATGAAGCGTGCTCCGACTCGAGCGTGGATCGCTGGTGCATCCGGCGCAACGACGAACGAGGGTTCGCCGGCAGGGCGCGCATTCCTCCACGCGGGCTCGTCGGGCGACCCACCGGGATGCGCGGCCGCCGGATCCGGCGCCGCCGGGCTCCGTTCGGCGCATATGAAGGACAGACGCACCCCACCCGCGCGGACGATCCGATCGCGCGAGGCGGGCGGGCTTGTTCGCGCTACGGCGCGACGAAGAGCGGCTTCACGCCTTGCATGCGGAGATAGATCGAGAGCTGCCCGTTGTGGTAAAAGAGGTGGCTGACCTGGCCGGCCATCACCGCGCCCTGCGGCATTTCCATGCCCCACGGCGTCCGGACGATCCGGCCGGCCTCCTCGTCCGTGAGGCGGGCTAGGCCCGCGAGGAACCGCGCGCCCCCGTCCCGCATCACATCCAGCACCTGCGCCCGGGACATCGGCTTGTCGATAGGGTACGGCGCGACGCGCTCCCAGACGCTCTTGCCCACGTTCTCACCGAACGTGACGCACGAGTTCGCCATGTGCACGGCGATCGCGCGGAACGGGCGCGTGTCCAGGCCGGCCGGCGTGAACTCCAGGCCGCTCTCGGGCATCGCCTCGACGTTCTTCTGGGCGGTGCCCCAGATCATTTGAAACCCACCCTGCACGTTCTCGCGGACTCCCATAGGATGGCTCCTTTCGCGGTGGCGCGCGGCCCCGGCGGATGGCAACCGGGTGGCCGCGGGGTCAGCCCACCTGCTGCAGTACTTCGTCGGGGATGTCGAAGTTGGCGTACACGTGCTGGACGTCGTCGTGGTCTTCGAGGGTCTCCATGAGGCGCAACACTTGCTGCGCCTCCTTGCCGGCCACCGGCACCGTCGACTTCGGGACCATCGTGATCTCCGCGGATTGCGGGCGGTATCCCGCCTCCTCGAGCGCCTTGCGGACCGCGGCGAAGTCCTCGGGCGCGGTGGTGATTTCGTAGTCCTCGTCCGTGGTCCGCATGTCCTCGGCGCCCGCCTCCACGGCACGCGTGAGCACCTCGTCCTCCGAGGCGGCCGAGCGCGGGACCGCGATCAACCCCTTCTTTTCGAACATCCACGCCACCGAGGCGCCCATGGAGCCGCCGGCCTTGGTCAGGATGTTCCGGATCTCGGAGGCGGTGCGGTTGCGGTTGTCCGTCTGCACCTCGATCAGCACCGCCACCCCCGCGGGCGCCATCCCCTCGTACGTGACCTCTTCGTAGACCGCGCCCTCGGCCCCGCCGGTGCCCCGCGCGATCGCCCGCTGGATGTTGTCGTTCGGCATGCTCGCCTCGCGGGCACGGTCGATGGCGGCTCGGAGGCGAATGTTGGCGCTCGGATCCCCGCCGCCGTCCTTGGCGGCGATGATGATCTCGCGGGCCAGCTTGCTGAACAGCTTGCCCCGCTGCTGGTCCACCTTGGATTTCTTGATCTTGATATTGTGCCACTTGGAGTGTCCGGACACGTCAACCCCCTCTTGCGCGGCCGCGCCGTCGGCGGCCCCGCGCGGGACGCACTCTAACTATAAGCCGCGCGCGGCGCCGGGCGCAAGCGCGCCCCCACGGCCGCGCAGGCCGTGCCGAGCGGGGTACGGGGGGTGGCGTTAGCGAATCTGTACGCGCGTCGTCGTGGAGCCGCTCTCGGATCCCACCGTCGCCGTGACGATGATGGCGTACGTCGCGCCGGCGGGCCGGAACCATGGGGTGATCGTGTAGGAAAACGCGCCCGTCGCGTCCGCGCGCGTGTACGCGTCCACCACCTGGGTTCGGAGCAGCGCGGTCTGACTCTCCACCACGATGTGGACGGCCGCGCCGGGGCGCGTCGTCCCCTCGAGCCACAGCGGGAGATCGACCTGGCTGCCGTCCTTGGGGCTGGCCACGGTAACGGGAATCGTTCCCGAGGAGGTGGGCGCGGTCACCCGCGCCTGCGGGGGTGGGACGGCGGGAGACAGTGACCCGGTCGCCTGGCCATTACCGCTCCCCGGTGTCCCCGGTGAGCCTCCGCCGGTGTCCGGTTGCCCGTACGGATTCGCGGGCGGCGTTGGGCTCGTCGTGGGCTGCGCCGCCGGCGCCGCCGGCGTTCCCGCCGCGGCCGGCTGCGCCCCGGACGCGGAGGCGGACGCGTCGGGCTCCGTGCCGCGGACAAACACCTCGGTCCGCGGATCCGGGCAGCCCGGCGCCGCCGGCTGCCCGGACGTGCCGCACACCGGCGACTGGACGACGCTGTCGGGCATGGTCCAGTCGTCGTGCGGCATGGTCGACGTGACCTGCTTCATCAGCGCCGCCCAGATGCGCGCGGGCACGCTGCCGCCGGTCACCCGGTTCATCGGGGAGTTGTCGTCGTTGCCCACCCACACCGCGGTCACGACGTAGGGCGTGTAGCCGATGTACCACGCGTCCCGGTAGTCGTCCGTGGTGCCGGTCTTACCGGCCTGGGGAATCCCGATGTTGGCGGCGGTGCCGGTGCCGCGCAGCACGTTCCCTTTGAGCATGTCGGTCATCACGTACGCCACCTCGGGGCTGAGCACGACGGTCCGCTGCGGCGTATGCTCCTCGAGCACCTTGCCCCGCCAGTCCGTCACCTTGGTGATCGCCATGGGGTCGGCCCGCACGCCGTTCGCGGCGAACACGCCGTACGCGGTGACCATCTCGAGCGGCGTCACGTCCGACGCGCCGAGCGTCAACGCGAGCGTCGGCTCGAGCGGGCTCTGGATGCCCATGCGGTGGGCCAGCTCGACGATCGACCGCGGCCCGACCTCCTGTTCGAGCCGGATGGTCGCCGCGTTGATCGAGTTCTCGAGCGCGTATCGAGCCGTCACCCACCCGTGCCACGTGTGGTCGAAGTCCTGCGGCTTCCAGATCTTCCCGTTCGGGAGCTGGAACTCGATCGGCGCATCGAGCAGCAGGCGGGTCGGCGGGATGCCCCGCATCACCGCGACCGTGTACGTGAAGGGCTTGAACGCCGACCCGGGCTGGCGGTGCGCCTGCCACGCCCGGTTGAACTGGCTGGTCCGGAAGTCGTAGCCGCCGACCATCGCGCGGATCGCGCCGGTGCGCGGGTCGCTCACGATGATGGCGCCCTGATGGACGTTCAAGTGCTGCGCCTGCGCGGCATCGATCCCCTGGCGCAGCGCGGCCGTCGCTTCCGCCTGGATCCGCAGGTCGAGCGTCGTGTAGATGCGCAGCCCGCCCTTGTACAGCGCATCCTCCCCGTAGTGCTGCAGCAAGCCGGGCAGGATGTAGCTCACGAAGTACGGAGCCCGGATGCCGATGAGGCCGGCGTTTCCCTTCGCCGCGAGCCCGAGCGGCGCGGCCGCGGCCGCGCGCATCTCAGCCGGCGTCAGATCGCCCACGTCCACCATGCGCTGCAGCACCTCGGCGAGGCGGGTCCGGGCCCGCGCCGGGTGCTCGTACGGCGAATAGGACGAGGGCGCGCGAATCAGCCCGGCCAGCATCGCCGACTGCGTGAGCGTCAGGTCCGACGCGCGCTTGCCGAAGTACACGCCCGCCGCGGTCTCGACGCCGTAGGCCCCCTCGCCGAAGTACACCTGATTGAGATACCGTTCGAGGATCTCGTCCTTGGTCAGACGCCGCTCGATCTGCACCGCGAGCAGGATCTCCGCGATCTTGCGGGTCAGCGACTTCTGCGGGGTCAGAAACAGGTTGCGCGCGAGCTGCTGCGTGATCGTGCTGCCGCCCTCGGCGTAGCCCCCCTCGAGCGCGTTCCGGAGCCCGGCCCGCAGGATGCCCCGGACCGAGATCCCGCGGTTGCGATAGAAATCCGCGTCCTCGGTGTCGACGACGGCCCGCTGGAGCATCCGCGGCACCGCCGAGAGCGGCACGCTGTCGCGGTTTTCCTGGTACAGGCTCGCGATCAACTGACCGTCGGCCGCGTAGATGCGGGTGGCCTCGCTGGGAGGCGAATACAGAGCGTCCACCGCGGGCAGGTGCGAGCTGATCGCGAGGGCCGCGCCGGCGAGCACGCCGGCCGCGAGGAGCGCCATCACCGCGACCGCGGCGGCCGCGAGCAGCAGCGCACGACCGGCCGTCTGCCACGGCATGGACGCGGGGACGCGCGCGCGGGCGGCGCTGCCCGGGCGGCCCGTCGTGGACCGTCGTGATTTCGTCATCTACGGCCTCTCTCTGCTGCGGCGCAAGGAGCTACGATCCTGGGAGCGACGACCCCGGCGCAACGATCGAGCGGCCCGCATGGGAGCGTATCACGCCGCCTTCAGTATACCCGATGCCGGGACGCTTTCAACACACGGGCCGCGGCCCGCATCGCCCGTGACGGGCCGCCCTCAGTGCAGCAGCACCCCGTCGATGGCGTACACGATGCCGTTGGCGCAGACCTCGCCCGGCCCCACGACCTTCGCCTCGCCGTCGAGCCACACCGCGCCGTCGCGCACGGTAACCGAGATCGCCTTGCCGGAGAGCGGCTGCAGGGACGTGGCCCGCTCGAGCTGGCCGGGGCTCAGGACGGTGCCGTCCAGGATGTGATGGCGCAGGAGGCTCGCGACCAGGTCCTTGTGGTGCATTACGTAGTTGACCTGCGACGCGGGAAATTTCCGGAATGCGGCCTCGTCCGGGGCGAACAGCGTGTACGCGCCCGGACGGCTCAAGGCGTCGGCCAAACCGGCCACCCGCATGGCTTCGGCCGTCTGCCGGAAGTCCGCGGAAGCGGACAGCGCCTCCATGATGGACGCGCAGGTCTGGGCGCGCGCCCACGGCGTCCCGGGCACGCACACGAGCGCCGCCGAGGTGAGGAGCATCACGACCGACATCACAAGCCCGTGGGTTCGCACGGCACGCTTCCTTTCCGCGCCCTCGCGGTGCGCCGGCCTATCCAGCGCGTGGGCCGGCGCGCGTGTCTTGTAGCGCCGGTAGCCTTCGTCCCGGGCCCGGCGCGGTCCCGCTCGGCCCGTGCCCCTTGCGGCGCTGCAGAGGAGTTCGCTCCGGCGCCGGAAAATATGGGACGCGGCGATGCTCTCCATCACGGCCCGGCCGGGGACGAGTCTATCGCCTCGGGGCGACGCGGCGCCGATTGTCCCGGCGCGGCTTCTCCGGGGCGGGCACCCCGCCAACCGCCGGCGAGAGATCACGACCGCCTACCTCCTCCTGATCCCGGCGTTCGCGTTCGTGTTCGGCGTCCTCGCCTACCCGCTCGCCTGGTCGATCGGGTTGAGCTTGACCGACGCCTCGGTGGTGCGCACGACAACCAGGTTTGTCGGCCTCGCGAACTACGCGGCGTTTCTCGGCGATCCCGCGTTCTGGCGAGCGACGGTGAACACGCTCGGCTATCTCGTGCTGACGTCCGTCTTCAAGATGGCGGTCGGCGTGGCCATCGCGCTGGCGCTGGCGCGCCCGTTTCCGGGCCGGGCGCTCGTGTTTCTGGCCGCGTTCCTGCCGTGGGCGTACCCGGCGGGCCTCGGCGCCGTCGGGTGGTACTGGTTCATCACCCCGCCGCTCCGGTCCGACTACTCGATGATGGTCACACACCTGCAAGGGGTGTTCGACGCCTGGCTCGGCCCCGGCACGTGGGGCTTCTTGAGCTTGATCTTGTTCAACATCTGGCGCGGCGGGTCGTTTGTCGGGGTCTTTTTGCTCGCCGCCCTCAACGGCATCCCGCAAGACCTGTTCGACTACGCGGCGCTCGAGGTCAAGAGCGGGTGGCGGCGCTTCTGGCTGGTGGCCGTGCCGCTCCTCCGGCCGTTCCTGGCGCTGGCCACGTTTCTCTCCCTGGTCTCCGCGGTGGCGGACCTCGGCAACGTGTGGGAACTCTCGGGGTTCCGCGACGTCTATCCGATCGTCTGGACGCAGTCGTTCATGCTGGCGCTCGTCACCGGCTCGTGGGGCCGGGCCGCGGCGCTGTCCTTGATCCTGCTGCCCGTTCTGTTCGCGATCCTGTTCGTGTGCTACCGCCTCTTTGACCCGCTCGAGGACGACGCCGCATGACCCCCGGGCGGCGCGCGACCCGATGGCTGCACGGCGCCCTCCTCGTGGTGATCGCGGTCTACAGCATCTTCCCGATCTACATGGTGACGATCGAGTCGCTCAAGACCATCCACGAAGACGTGTTCGGCAGCCCCTTCTACGTGCTCCACCCGACGCTGGACTGGTATCAGGACTTGTTTGACACGGTGGAATACCAGCGCCAGGGCGAGATCCTCCAGCCCACGGTCCCCTTCCTTCTCTGGGCCCGGAACACGGGCATTGTCTTTGCCGCCTCGCTGGCCCTGATTCTCACCGCGAGCCTCATGGCGGGATACGCGCTGGGCCGGCTCCGGCCGCCCGGGTGGCGGTGGACCCGCCGCGTGTTGCTCGCCACCTTTTTGATTCCGCAGACCCTGCTGTTTTTGCCGCTCTACCGCCTGGTCTTCCGCCTGGGCCTGGACGACAGCCTCCTCGCGTTGATCATCACGTATCCGTTTTTGGCCATCCCGTTCTGCGCGTGGCTGTTTTCGGTGTACTTTCAAAAGCTGTCGCCCGAGATCGAGGAGTCCGCGTACGTCGAGGGCGCGGGCCGCCTGTCCGCGTTCCTCCGGATCGTCCTGCCCATGAGCTGGCCCGTGGTGATCGCCGCCGGCCTGTTCGCGCTCGGCGTCATCAGCAGCGACTTCATCCTCGCCGGCGTCTTCCTGCCCAACGAGTGGCATCAGACGATCGCGGCGGGGATGGCGACGATGGACGTGAGCCTCGAGGACCTCACGGTCGTCTCCGGCGTGAGCCTGGGAGGCCTTCCGGTGCTCGTGATCGGCGCGCTGTTTGCCGGCTCGTACGTCCGCGGCCTGACGGCGGCGATGATCGAGGGCGCCTAACGACCCGCCTGCGGCCGCGCTACTTGATGGCCGCGCTCGTAATGCCGGAGATGAACTGGTCGAGGAAGAAGCTGTAGAGAATCGCCACCGGCACGCCGACCAGCAACGCCCCGGCCATCAAGGATCCCCAGAAGTAGACGTCGCCGCGCATCAGATCGGTCGCGACCCCGAGCGGGATCGGCTTTTGATCGGAGACGGACACGAACGCGAGCGAGTACAGGAAGTCCTGCATCGACAGCGTGAACGCGAAGATGACCGCGGTCAGCATCCCGGCCCAACTCACCGGCACCACCGTGCGCACGAACGCGGCGAACCTCCCGCAGCCGTCCACCTGGGCCGCCTCCTCGATCTCGGCCGGGATGGTCTTGAAGAACCCGCTCAGCAGCCACGTGCAGAACGGGATCGTGAACGTCGGGTACACGACCACGAGCGCCCATTTCGTGTCGATGAGGTGGGTGAGCGCCACGATGCGTGACAGCGGGATGAACAGCAGGATCGGCGGGATCAGGTACGCGCAGAAGATGCCGATGCCGAGTTTCTCCGCCCCGGGGAGGGCGACGCGGGCCAGCGCGTATCCGGCCGGGACCGCGGTCAGGAGCGTGATGATCGACACGAGCATGGCGATGGTAAGCGTATTGAAGATCCAGTCGCCGTAGTACGTATGCTGAAACAGGTAGGTGAAGTGTTCGAGCGTCGGCGGCTGGTGGAACCAGAACGGAAATACGGTGGGGTTGACGAGATCGGCGTCGGTCTTGAACGACGTGATCGCCATCCAGAAGACCGGAAAAACCGCGATAATGACGAACGGGGTCAGCCCGAGGTACACCAGGAGCCGCCGCCGCGCGGCGCGCGTGTGCGCCTGCCGCATGCTGCGCTGCGCGACCGACAGCCCCGGGCCGAGCGTGTGGACGGTGTTCATGCCGCTTCCCGCCTTCCGAGGAACCGCAGCAAGAAGTACACGACCGGCAACAGGATCGGGAAGAGCAGGAGCGCGATCGCCGCGCCCCGGCCCAGCGCGCCGGCCTCGATGCCGATCTCGAGCGCCCGCGTCGGCAGTATTTCGGTCGTGTTCATCGGCCCGCCCTGCGTCAGCAAGAAGACGATGCTGATGTCGGTGAGCGTGAATACCGTGTCGAACAGCAGGCCGACGAACAGGATCGGCGCGATCATGGGCACGACGATGTAGTGGAACCGCAGGAAGAAGCCGGCGCCGTCGACCTTGGCCGAGTCCAGGATCTCCAGCGGCACCGCGGACATCCCGGCCAGCAGCACGATCGCGGCGAACGGGAACCCGCGCCAGACGTTCACGGTGATGACCGACGCCATCGCCAATCCGGGCTCGCCGAGCCAGTTCGGCCACCCGCTCATGAGGTGCAGGCGCGTCGCCACGTAGTTGATGGCGCTGAACTGCGGGTCGAACATCCACTTCCACGCGAGCGCGCTGATCGCGACGGGAAGCGTCCACGGAATCACCAGCAGCGAGCGGAGGATCTTTTTCGCGCCGATATCCTGCATGAGCAGGAACGCGAGGAGGCCGCCGAGCACGGCCTTGAAAATCCCCGCGATGACGGTAAAGACGATCGTGTTGCGCAGCGCCTGGCGGACGGTGCTGTCCGAGAGCACCGCGGCGAAGTTTTGGAGCCCGACAAACGGAGCGACGGAATTGCCGACGGTCGCGTCGCTCAGGCTCAGGTAGAGCGACCAGAGAAACGGGACGCCGACCAGCACCGTCATGTACAGGATGGCCGGCGCGAGCATCCCGTACCCGAACCACAGGCGCCGGCGCGTAAACGCGCCCGGCCGCGCGTGCACCAGTGGCCCGGTCACCATCTCGGCGTGTGCCATCCCAGCCCCTACACGCGGCCGTGGCCGCTCCCCCGGCTCAGGCCGGGGCCGGGGACGCCCCCGGCCCCGGCGTCTTACGACTTGTACTTGGCGTAGATGCCCTTAATCTGGCCGAGTCCCCACTTGATCGAACCTTCCAGGTCGTTGCTGTGGCAGTACCGAGCGACCATGTCGGGGACGACGAACGTCGACAGCACTTCCGCCGCGGGGGCCGTCGATGGTCCGGGGTACCCGAACACCAGGGCCACCTTGTCCCAGTCCTGGAGAACGGTCACCTTGGGGTCGCTGCCGAGCGCCGGCATGGGCTTCTTATACCAGCCCTTGAGATACGGCATGTTGTAGCCCTTGCTCGCCGTGAGCGAGAACTTCACATCGGCGCCGTACTGCTCCAAGAAGGCCTTTGCCGCCGGGACGTTCTTTGAAAACTTCCAGATGGCCAGAATCGTGGGATCCACGACGGCGGCCCGGCGGACCGATCCGATCGGCTCGGCCCCGGAAACGCCGACGTTGCAGTTGTTGTACAGCGTCGGATTGGAATCCTGGATCGACCGCAACGAGGAGAGCGCGTCGTGGATGTAGATCGCCACGCCCGAGTCCAGATACCGGTTGTCGGAGACGTTGTCCCAGGAAAAGACCTCCGACGTCATGCCTTCCGACCAGAGCGCCCGGCTGAACTTCATCGCGTCCCGGAGCGCCTTGGAGTCCCAACGGATCTCCTTCCCGCTCGGGTCGGCCTCCTCGACGCCGAACGCGTAGAAGACGGCGCGCCAATTGTGGTTCGCATCGTTGCAGTGCGAGATCGCAAACCCGGCGGGGTGGCCCTTGCTCTTGCCAACGCGCGCGGCGGTGCGCAGATTCTCCCAGGTGTCCGGCGCGGGTAGGCTGTACTGCTTCCACAAATCCGTGCGCCACATGATCGGCTGCGGGATATAGAACTCGGGCACGGCGTACCACTGGCCCTTCACCGCGGCGACGTTCGACGCCATGGGGAGCCAGCCCCCGGCGTCCCGGCCGAGTTTCTCGCAAATATCGCTGACATCCACCCAGTGCGGGTAATACAGCGTCGTCTGGATGACCCCGTTTTGCTGGATGATGTCGTGGCCGGCGCCGGCGGACAGCTCGGCGGCCACGCGTGCCGGCAGGTCGTCGATATTGATGTGATCGACACGGACGGTGACGTCGTTGGCGACGCCCCAGTCGTTCGCATACTTGTCAAAGGCGGTGTCGTAGGCGGGAACAAAGTGGCTCCACGTCAGGATCCGCAGCGAGCTCCCGCGGATTTGGGCCGGTGCCGCGCCCGCGGTCCAGGGCGCCGTCAGGGGAAGGAGTGCCGCGCCGGCGACGCCGGCGCTGGCGGTGGACAAGAACTGGCGTCGGGTCATGAGCCGGTCGGATCGCGCGCGACGCCGTCGGGCTGCTTGCCGTGCCATCCTTATCCCTCCTCTATGATGTGTCCACGTCGGTCGGACACTACATCCCACGGATTGCGCTCCGGTTCGGTTTCACCCCCGTCCGTGCATGCAGACATCGTTGTTGCGGCGTGGACGTCGCCGATGGTTTTGGAGACCCCACGGGCTACGGGCATCATTAGGTACAGTTTGCTATCGTTTCAGCGCATTTTTCACAGATTCCTCTTACTATGCCGGCCGTGCGTGGACCGATTGAACCACGCGGTCGTTTGCATTCGAAATCTCCCCTTGCCCAATATACCGAACATATGTACGATATAGTAAGCACTAACGGGGAGTCACCACGTGAGACGATCTTCGCTGCTTCGGCAGGCCGGCGCACCATCGCCTTCCGGGGCCATCACGCTCGCCGTACTGACAGGACAGTTGAGCGAGATCTCGGGGCTTGGGGCCACTGCCGGCCTGACGGTGGCCACCCGCCTCGTCCTTGACGCCCAGCGGCATGGAGAGCTCGCCGCGTGGATCACCCCTGCGGATCGCCCGTTCTTCCCTCCCGATGTCGCCGACAATGGCGTGGACCTCACGTCGCTGGTGGTCGTGCGGGTGCCGGACACGATGGCAGCGGCGCGGAGCGCCGACCGGCTTGCACGGTCCGGCGCCTTTGGGCTGCTGATCGTGGACCTGCAGGATGCCGCTGCGCTGCCTCTCCACGTGCTCGCCCGGCTCGCGGGATTGGCGCAGCACCATCACACGGCGATCGTGTTCGTGACCCAAAAAGCGCCAGGCGCCCCCTCGCTGGGATCGCTTGTCGCCCTGCACGGCAGCACGACACGCGCGCGCCTGGCGGCGGATACGTTCGCCTGCACCCTGCGCGTCGGAAAGGACAAGCGCCGGGGCCCCTGGACGGTTGAGGAGGTCTGCCGTGGACCGGCTGGCCTGCGTTAACCTCCCGTCGTTCCCGCTGCAGGTACTCCTCCACGGCCATCCTGCATGGCGCGGCACGCCCACGGCCGTCCTCGAGGAGGAGCGGCCGCAGAGCCCGATCCTCTGGGTCGATCCGCATGCGCGTCGAGCAGGCGTGCGCCCAGGCATGCGGTTTGCCGCCGCGCTGGCGCTCGCTCCCGCGCTCAACGCGGGCTGTGTCTCCCCTCCCGCCCTGACGCAGGCGCGCGACAGGGTGACTGGCCGGCTCCGGCGGTTCGCCCCCGACGTTGAGCCGGCGGATGACCCGGGGATCTTTTGGGCCGGCCTCACCGGGCTCGAACGCCTCTATGCATCGCCGGCGCGATGGGCCGATGCGGTACGCGCCGACCTAGGCACCCTCGGGTTCGAGGCGACCGTGGTGACCGGATTCACCCGGTTTGGCACCTATGCCGTCGCCCACGCCACCCGGGGGACGCGGAGCTTCCGGGACCCCCGCGAAGAGCGGGCGGCGGCCCTCGAGATCCCGCTCGCGCATCTGGCGATCGCCCCGGAGATCCGGGACGTCCTCGTCAAGCTCAACGTGACGACCGTCCGCGACCTCGTACGGCTCCCGGAAGCGGGACTCCTGGAACGGTTTGGGGTGAAGGCGTACCGGCTGCGCCAGGCAGCCGGAGCATCGCACACGACGCTGCGGCCGGTTGCCGAAGCGGCGCCCGTTCGCGCCCATCGCACGCTCGATGAGCCGGAAACCGATCTGTCCCGCTGCCTGTTTGTGTTCAAGCAGATGCTCGATCCGATGCTCGCCACGCTGGCCGCACGGGGCACGGCGCTCGCCGCGCTCGAAATCCGGCTCGAGCTCGACCGATGCGGACCACGTGTGGAGCAGATCCGGCCGGCCGCGCCGACGCTCGACCCCGTGCAGGTGCTGGAGTTGGTCCGGCTGCGCTTGGAAGACCGGACGAGCGCCTCCGCGCACGACGCCCTGGCCGGGATCGTCGAGATCGATCTTACGGCCGTGGCGGTCCCGGCAACGCACGAACAGCTTCGGTTCTTCGGCAGCCCCCCGCATCGTGATCTCATCGCCGGCAACCGCGCGCTGGCGCGACTCCGGGCCGAGTTCGGCGAGCAGGCTGTGGTTCGTGCCCGGCTTCGTGACGGTCATCTCCCCGAGGCCCGTGTGACGTGGGAACCGGTACGCGCGCTCACGCCTCCCTCCCCCTCACCCGGACGGCCGGGAACGCTCGTCCGGCGTATTTGGGCGCGCCCCGAGCCGGCCGCGCCCGCCGCGACGCGCCAGCACGACGGCTGGTTGATCCTCGGCACCGGGTATGGCGCGGTCGAGGATCTCCTCGGCCCCTACATCGTCTCCGGCGGCTGGTGGGTCCGCGAAGTGGACCGTGCCTACCATTTCGCGCAGACCCGGCGCGGCGATCTGTTGTGGGTGTACCACGATCGCCTCCGCCGGCGGTGGTTTCTTCACGGGCGGGTGGAATGAGCCGTGTACACGCCGGTATGGTGCAAGAGTGCGTTTTCGTTTTTGGAGGGAGCATCGCACCCCGAGGAGTTGGTGGATGAAGCCCACCGCCTCGGGTTGCGCGCCATCGCGCTGACGGACCGCGACGGGGTGTACGGCGTGGTGCGCGCACACGTCGCGGCGCGCGAAACCGGCTGCCGTCTGATCCCAGGCGCCGAGGTGACGCTCACCGACGGCTCGATGATCGTGCTCCTCGCCCGCGATCGCGGCGGGTACGCCAATCTCTGCCGGCTGCTCACGCGGGGCCGGCTGCGGTCGCCCAAGGGGCAGTGCGCCGTGACGTGGGACGAGGTGTGCGCGCACGCGCACGGTCTTCTCGCACTGTGGGGAGGCGATCGGAGCCTGCTCGCCGGCGAGGAGGACCCCCACGCGACCGCCGGGGCGGTACGCGAGGCGTTCGGCGATGCGCTCTATGCGCTCGTTACCCGCCACCGCCGGGACACCGATCCCCGTCGGGAGGCGCGGGTGCGCGGGCGCGCCACCCGCCACAACCTCCCGGTGGCGGCCGCCGTCGAGGTGCTCTACCATACGCCGGCCCGCCGGCCGTTGCAGGACGCCCTCGTCTGCCTGCGTCATGGCCGGCAGCTCGTGGACGCCGGGGGTGTGATCAAGCCCAACGCCGAGCACGCCCTGCGCTCGCCGCATGCGTTTGCCATGCTCTTCCACGACGATCCGGGCGCCGTGCAACGCACCGAGGAGATCGCGGCGCGGTGCGGCTTTGCGCTCGACCAGCTTCGCTACCGGTATCCGGAGGAGCGGATCCCCGAGGGCCTGACGCCCCAAACCTGGCTCCGCAATCTCGTCTTCACAGGCGCGCGGGAACGGTACGGGGGCGCGCTGACGGCCGACGTCCTGCAGCAGATCGAACGGGAACTGGCCGTGATCGACGAGCTCGACTACGGCGGGTACTTTCTGACGATGTGGGAGATCGTGCAGTTCTGCCGCCGGAACGGGATCCTCTGCCAGGGACGCGGCTCCGCCGCGAACTCCGCCGTGTGCTACTGCCTCGGCGTGACCGCGGTGGATCCGGTGCGGTCGAACCTGCTGTTCGAGCGCTTTCTTTCCCGGGAGCGCGCCGAGCCGCCGGACGTGGACCTGGACATTCAGCACAATCGCCGGGAGGAAGTCATTCAGTTTGTGTATGAGCGGTACGGACGCTCGCACGCGGCGATGGTTGCCAATGTGATCCGCTATCGCCCCCGGTCGGCGGTGCGGGACCTCGGCAAGGTGCTCGGCATCCCCGAGACCGCCGTCGACCGGCTGGCCCGGCTGCTCGACTACGGCGGGGAGGTCCCTGCGGAGGCGCTGCGGGCGGCCGGACTGGATGCGGATGCGCCGGCGCACCGGCATCTCCTACGGCTCGCCAACGAGCTGATCGGGCTGCCCCGCCATCTGTCCATCCATCCCGGCGGATTTTTGCTGGGGGATCATCCGGTGGACGAGATCGTCCCCATCGAAAACGCCACCATGGACGGCCGCACCGTCATCCAGTGGGACAAGGACGATCTCGAGGCGCTCGGCCTCTTCAAGGTGGACCTGCTCGGCCTCGGCGCGCTCACCCACCTGGACTTGACGTTCAAACTGTTGCACGAGCACCGCGGGATCGCGTACTCGATGGCCACGCTGCCGCCGGAGGACCCGGCGACGTACGCGATGGCGAGCCGCGCCGACACGATCGGGGTGTTCCAGATCGAGAGCCGCGCCCAGATGGCCATGCTCCCGCGGCTGCGGCCGCGCACCTTCCACGATCTCGTCGTCGAGATCAGCATCGTGCGTCCCGGCCCGATCACCGGAGGCATGGTCCATCCCTACCTGCGCCGCCGGAACGGCGAGGAGCCGGTCGAGTATCCGCATGCGCTGCTCGTCCCGGTGCTCGAGAAGACGCTCGGCGTGCCCCTGTTCCAGGAGCAGGTGATGCGCCTCGCGGTCGTGGCGGCGGATTACACGCCGGGCGAGGCGGACCAACTACGGCGCGACATGGCGGCCTGGCGCCGGACCGGCCGCATCGAGCGGCACCGCGACCGGCTCATCTCCCGCATGACGGCGAAAGGTATTCCCGCCGAGTTTGCGGAGCGCGTGTTCGACCAGATCCGCGGGTTTGGAGATTACGGCTTCCCGGAGGCGCATGCGGCCAGCTTCGCGCTGATCGCCTACGCGACCGCGTACCTCAAGTGTCATTTCCCCGCGGAGTTCACCTGCGGGCTCCTCAACGCGCAGCCGATGGGCTTCTACAGCGTGGCCACGATCGTTGAGGACGCTAAACGCCACGGCATCGTGATCCGGCCCATCGACGTCCGGTGGAGCCGGTGGGATTGCACACTCGAAGCGCTCCCTGCCGCGCCCGCTGGCGGCGCCGGGGACCCGCGTCCTGCGTCGCAGGCCGGGCGCACCGGGGGCCCGCGCCTTGCCTTTGACGCTGGGGGCGCCGGGGACCTGGACCGAGCGACTTGGCATCACTCCAGCCATTGGAGCGAGGGAAAGGACACCGGCGCTCCCTCGCTGCTAGAGGGGTGCGGCTTGGCCGTGCGTATGGGGCTGCGGTACGTCCACGGGCTCGGCGAGGACGACGGGACGCGGTTGGTACGCGCCCGGGACGAGGCGCCGTTCGCCTCGCTCGACGACTGCGTGCGGCGCGCCCGGATCGACCGGGGCGCGCTCGCCGCGCTCGCGGAAGCGGGTGCGTTCGAAGGATTTGGGATCGGCCGCCGGACCGCGTTGTGGCGCGTCCACGGCCTGGCACGCCGGCGTCACATCACGCTGCCGTTACGGATGCACGAGCCCACGCCGGCGCTGGAGACCTTGAACCTCCGCGAGCAAATCGCCTGGGACTACCGTGCGACCGCCCACAGCCCGCGGGGCCACCCGCTCCAGCCGCTCCGGGAAGAGCTCCGGGCCGCGGGTCTCCCGGACGCACGCACGGTCGGCACCCTCCCCCACGGCCGCTTCGTGCGCTACGCGGGGCTCGTGATCTGCCGGCAGACGCCCGGGACCGCGGCCGGTGTGACGTTCATGACGCTTGAGGACGAGACCGGGTTTGTGAACCTCGTGGTGTGGGCGCGCGTCTTCGAACGGTTTGCGCCGCTCGCCAAGACGGCGGCGTTCCTCGGCGTCTCCGGTACGATCCAGCGCGAACACGACGTTGTGCACATCGTCGCCGCCACGCTGTGGGCGCCGCGGGTGCGCCGCCGGCCGCCCGCGCTCCGCAGCCGCGACTTCCACTAGTGCGCGTCTCTGATGTTTGACGAGGGTAGATGGGCCGGCCGGATCTGCTCGGACGTACTGGCTCACGCCGTAGGCCCAGGAGCGAAGGGCAGATCCGGCCGGCTCGAACCCTTGCCCGAGTTCGGCGACGGTGCACTGGCACGCGCCCGCGCACGAACACCCGGGACCCGCTTCCCGCTTCTCAGATGGGGAGCGGGACGTGACGGCGCATCGACCGTGTCGCGATTCCACACATGCGGCATGCGCGCGCCCGCGCATCACGCGCCGCGAGCGCCGGACGTGCGCCGTCACCGCCCGAACAGCCCGACGACCCCGACCACGATGAGATAGAGCGCCACGATGTAGTTCAACAGGCGCGGCAGGATCAGGATCAACACCCCGGCGATCAGTGCCACGAGCGGCGAGATCGTCGTCACGCTGGTGACGAGCGGCACCCGCGCGGTCTGCGCGGCTGCGGGCGCGCCGCCGGCCGCCGCCACCGCTCCGAGCGCGATCAGGATTGCAAGACGCCCGCACGAACGGGTCACCATGGGTCACCTCCGATGGCCGCGTCGCCCGGCCTCGCGTGACCGGCGACATTCACGGGCCTACTGGAGTTGTGCCCAGGATGACCGGTCGCGCACGGGCGTCCGTGTCGCACGCCCGTACGACCTCGCGCGGTGTCTCCTGCGCCGCGCGTTTCGCGGCTGTCGCGACGGGGGTAGAAATTCATTGAAACGGAACGGCGTCATTCCACGTGTAGAAGATCGGCGCGTCGAGGACGCGCCCGCCGCAACCCATTCCCGATTCGGAGTCATGCGATCATGACTACTTCCCTCGCGATGTTCCGGTCCACGCAACGCGGCGACACGGCCCGCGCCGCCGGCCGTTCGCGGAAGCGCAAGTCCCGCGGCCCCTCCGAGGCCGAGGTGAACGCCATGTTTGCCCGGCTTCGCGAGACGCACGATCCGGCCACGCGCGACGCGCTGGTGCTCGCGCACCAGCACCTGGCATCCTACTTTGCGCGCCGGTTTCGCGACCGCGGGGAGCCGTTGGAGGACCTCGTGCAGGTCGCGCAGATCGGGTTGATCAACGCGGTCGACCGGTACGACCCGACGCGCGGCGTGCGTTTTGGCACCTACGCCGCGGCGACGATCATCGGCGAGCTCCGGCGCTACTTCCGGGACAAGGTGTGGACGATCCACATCCCGCGGCGGCACCGGGAGCTCAACTACCGCCTCATGCAGGCGGTGGAGGTCTTGAGGCAAGCCCTCGGACGGTCGCCCACGATCGAGGAACTCGCCCGGCACACGGGGATTCCGTTCGACGTCGCGATCGAAGCCCTCGAAGCGTCCCACGCGTACGCGCCGGTGTCGTTGGACGAAGACTCGGCGGACCGCGCGCAGGAGGATTCGATCCAGCGGCTCGAGCAACTGGGCGCCGACGATCCGGGGATCGCCCGCACCGACGACGTGCTCGCGCTGGAGCACGCCTGGGCTCACCTCTCGGATCGCGAACGCGCCGTCCTGGCGCTCCGGTTCAAGGAAGGGCTCCCGCAGAGCGAGGTGGCGGAGCGAGTCCGGGTGTCACAGATGCAGGTGTCGAGAATCCAGCGCCGGGCGCTGTTGCGGCTGCGCGCGCTCATGAACGAGTGAGCACCGCGACGAGCGCGTGCGCGGAACACGCGGCGGACGGGCGCTCGAAACCGCCCGCCGTCGCGGTGAGACTGCGGGCGACCAGTTGGTGAGTCCCGGGCGGCGCGCCGTCGGCCCGGCAGGGTCGCTCGGCTCAGCGCATCGCGGCCGCCTCGTGGTCGCGCCGGACGAACCGGTAGAACCGGCTCAACCGGCCCGGGCCGGTCTCTTCCTGGTATAGGAACCCCCAGTGCGCGGCGTCGAACGCGTGGAAAAACTCATCCCACGTGATCGGCTTGAGCGCCGCCTTGATGCGGTACTCGGGAAAGTCGATGCGCAGACTCGACGCGCGGCGCCGCCGGCTCACCCCGCCGACGGTCGCCGGCCTGCCGCCCCGGCGCTCGACCCACCGTCTGATCTCGCCGTGATCCACCGTGTATCTGACCGTGTCTGCCATACGCCTAGCCCGGCGACTCGTGGTGTCTCAGTGCCGCCCGCGCGTGTCGATCGGGGTGTTGCCTGTTCTACGTAGAACCTACCCATCGCGCGCACCCTGAAACGACGCGCGCTCCGCCAGGCCGCGCCGCGTGGGCTTGTGACGCGCGCCGTTACGTCCGGCGGCGCCGCGGTTTCTTCGGCGCGCGCCGGCCGGCCAGCCGCGCCAGCACGCGAACCGATCGCCCCGATACCCGCATCTCCCGCCGCTTTGCGCGTCTCGCATCGCGGCGCGCTGCGTGAAGGTCGGGAGCCCCGGACTGTGGGCGCGGCATCGGCGTCCTCCCTTGCCATCGGATCTCGCTCGCCGCGTTACCCTGCCTCCGCGGCGCGCGCCGTGGTACCATCTACTCGGCACGCGGCGCCGTGCGGGAACTTCGGCGCCGTGCCCGGCGTTCTTGCGGAACGGGGCTCGCGCCCGGCCGGCGCGGCGCCGCCGTTCCGCTCGCAAACCACGCGACTTCGCAACGCGCAGGACAGGCAGAAGCCGGCCGGGCCGCTGACCGCGGCTCGCCGTGGGAGGGAACGCGTACATGGGCGCGAGCGCATGGTCCCGCGGCACGGCGGCCGCCGTGACGCTGGTCTTCGCGGTCTGCTTGAGCGGGAGGCCGTCCCCTGCGACGGGCGATCCCTCGGACTCCGCCGCCGGCGCCGGCGAGACGTCGGTGCTCGTCAGCGGGATCCCGCTCGGCGCGAGTATCCCCCCCGACTTTCTCGGATTTAGCTTCGAGACCTCCGCGCTCGACACCGGCGTGTTCGCCCCGAACCATCCCGTGCTCGTCCGATTGCTTGCCAACCTCGGCCCGGGCATCGCGCGCTTCGGAGGGAACACGCTCGACCAATCCGCGTGGGCGCCCGCGGGCAGCTTCGAGAGCGCGACGTCCACGGTCACGGCGGCCGACCTTCAACGGATGTTCGACCTCACGCGGGAAGCGGGATGGCGCGTGGTGTTGGGCCTCAACCTTGGCCACTACGATCCCGAGGCCGCCGCCAGCGAGGCGGCCGCGGCGGCGCTGTTGGGGGCGCGATCGCTGCTGGCGTTTGAATTCGGCAATGAACCGGACCTCTACGTTCGCACATACGCGGGCGCGCTGCGCCCGTCCACGTACGGCGTGCCGGACTATCTGCGCGAATGGCAAGGCTACCTTCGCGCCGTGCGGCAGCGGGTCCCCGGCGCCCGCATTGTCGGCCCGAGCATCGCGGGCACACCGGCGGGCGTCGAGATCCTGCGCCAGCTCGCCGAGGCCGAGCGCGACGAGATCATGTTCGCCACGTCCCACCACTACCCGCTGGGGGCCCCGGTGACGGACCCGCTATCGCCCGCCTATGCCAGCATTCCGAACCTCGTCTCCGCAACACTCCGTGCCCGGGAGATCGACGAGATCGGCGGATGGGTGCGGACGGTGACGGACGCGGGTCAGTCGCTGCGGCTCACGGAGACCAACTCCGTATTCGGCGGCGGGAAGCACGGCGTGAGCGACACCCTGGCCGGCGCGCTGTGGACCGTCGATTACCTGTTCCGCGTCGCCCAGCTCGGCGTGATCGGCGTCAACCTGCACGCGACGCTGGAACACTGCGGCGGGTACACGCCGATCTGCGCCCCCACGCTGGCGGATGCACGGGCCGACCGCTTCCGGGTCCAACCCAACTACTACGCCCTCCTGCTCTTCCACCTCGCCGCCCAGGGTCGGTTCATCCCGACCAAGGTCACGCCCAACCCGTACGTCACGGCGTACGCCACGCGCGGCTCCGACAGCGCGACGCGCGTCACCCTCGTCAACTTCGGCCCGCAGCCCGCGACCGTCAGGCTGCGCGTCATCGACGCCCCGCCCGCCGGGTCGGGGGAGATCACGCGGCTCCGCGGGCCTGCGCTCGAGGCCACAGACGGCGTCACGCTGGACGGGGCGGCCGTCGCTCCGGATGGAACACTGACCCCGGGGCCGGCGAGCCCGTGGACCGTCGTAGGAGGCAGGACCACCATCACGCTCGGCGGCGCGAGCGCCACGCTCCTCACGCTCGCGCCCTGAGCCGCGCCGGGGCGGCTTGCCCGGCTTGACGGAGGACCGGTCTGTCGCCGCTCCGAACCGGGCGGCCCGGACCGACGTATCTAACCGCAGACGGCTCGGGAGGTACACCGATGCCACCGGCTGCGCTCAACTGGGTCATGGTCGGGGCGGTGATCATCGTGGCCTGGCGGCTGCTGCCCCCGGCGCAGGCCTGCGTGGCCACGATCGTGTGCGCCGGCACCCTGTGGCTCAGGTTGCACCCGGTCATGGCCGCACACTTGCTGACCGCGGTCGGGCGCCTGGGAGACGCCGCCGACCCGCTGCGGCACTGGTAATCACCGAGTCTTCATGCGCCGGGCCGGCGCGGCCCCTGCCGGGCGCGCCGGCCCGGCACGCGTGAACCAACCGGCGCCCCTCCACGTGTGCTTGAAAGGATCGCTCGCGCGCGAGGGGATCGACGAACGTCATGCTGGAATCGCTGCTGCACGGCGCGGTCAGGCTTGTGGGGTGGCAGTGGTCGCCGTATCTCGTGACGCTGGTGCCGGCCGCGCTGCTCTCCGCGATCATCTTGCTCGGCGCCGGCGGACGGCTCAGGCGTCGCGGTCATGGATAGCGGGATCGACGCCTGATCCTGCGGGCGCGCGGACGCGTTACGTGGCGCCGCGACGCTGCCTCCCGCGCGCCTTACGGCGGTTGAGCACCTCGGCGATGCGGCACAGCAGCGCGTCGCTCGGCCGCGCGCGGCCGTTGATGATCTGGTTCAGGTGCGACGCGCTCACCCCGGCTTCCATCGCGATCGCCGAACGGCTGACTCCGGCCGCGTCGCACCACGCGCGGAGCTCTTGGACGACGGCGGGGACCGGGCGTGCGTCCGAGCGGATGTGTGTCGAGCGTAATCGCGTCATGTCGAACCGTTCCGTGGTTGCCCGCGACCGCCGGCGCCGGCCGTCCTTACGAGGAACCCCCAGGGGCGTCCGCTCGCGACCGGCCCGCCGCGGCTCGCGGCCCGGCGGCGGAAACGAGCGCCTCGCGCGCCACGAGCGGCTGGTACGCCGCCACCGCGGACAGCCTCAGCAGCCATTGATGGTACCGTGTCGCGGCGCCCTCGTCGAACGTCGGGACCATCCGATCGGCGCGGCCCGCAGCGGCCCTGCGGCCGGTCGCGGTCCCCGGCTCCGACCGCCGTTGCCGTACACCCTGCCGCCACAACCCTCTCATCGCGTCACCTGCAGCGGAACCTAGGCGATGTGATCTCGCTCGAAGCCGGTCATGCTCACATGCCACCCGTGACATACATACCACATTGAGCGCGCCATGTGCCGCGCAACGAGGTTTCGTGACGCGGGAATGTGCGGTCGATTCGCGGCTCGTCCGTTCGACGCGCGCCGCAGATCCAAATAGGGAGCGAGGCGGCTCGAGCGAGGATCAGTACCTGCAAGGCCCGCCGCCGGCGGCGGCGAGGCACGCCACTTCCCCGCTCGCGCGCACCGCGATCGTCCTGGAGCCGGCGTTGTTCGCGATGACGATCGTTTGGTCCGTCGAGTACGGCGTCCCCGTGGTGTCGTCCGGCATGCCCTGACAGGTGAACAGCAGCTGGTCCGACGGGAACGACGCGCTCGCGACGGTGAGACCGGACGGCAGCTGGTCTGTCTCGACGGTCGACCAGGTGCCGGCGACCGGGATCGCGCACCGATTTGCCACGGCGCCTCCCGCCGGTGACAGCGTCTGCACCGTGTACGTCCCGCTCGCCGTGGTGAAGGACACCAGCGTCAGGTAGTGCTCGGTTCGCGCGCGATCCGCGGCCGCGCGGAGGGCGGCGGTCAGTTGCTGCGCGCCGAGGTCAAGGTTGCGGGATGCCTGATATCCCTGGAGCAGCGGAATCGCCGCCACCAGCAGGACGGCGATGATCGCGAGTGCGACCATCAGCTCGACCAGGCTGAGCCCGCCCTCGCGGCCCCGGGCCGCATGCCGCCGACGCGTCCCCGCGATGCCGGTCACACCACGCACGGCCGCGCCCTCAGTACACTTCGCGCCAACCGGCCCGGCTGGCGCTCGTGTCGAAGAGGTTGTTGATCGTGGCGGTGTACTGCAGGGCCACCGGGAAGTACGGGGGCACCGCCTGCCCGTTGAGCGGCCGGGAATCGAACACGATATTTTGGTTGTAGCCGCTCGCGAGGCCGTTGCCGTTGAAGGTGCCGGTGTAGCCCGCGTAATACGAGATCTGGCCCCCCAGGTTGTTCCAGCAGCCGCCGTCGGGCTGCCACTGTCCGCCGCACGTGGAACTGCCGGTGTTGGAATAGACCGACCCGTAGTTGGTCACGCCGATCTGGCCGCCCCCGGACATGACGAACGCGTCCGTCGTCAAGGTCGGCGGCGCGTTCGTGACCATCACGTTGCCGGTCGCCGAGTAGATGCCGAGAATGTTCGCGGGCTGCGCGCCGCTGGACGCCGGCTGTGTCTGGTAGATGATATTCTCGTCGATGTTGATGTCGCCGCCGGCGGCAACGTCCAGGGCCGTGTTCGACTGGATGCACGAGCCGACCAGGCTCGTATTGTTGGGATTCTGGCCGAGATCGCTGCTATCTCCGGGGCACGATGACGACGAGTTCACGGTCCGCCCGCCGAGCGCGGCGATGCTGCCGCTCGTGTAGATCATGCCGTTGGGCTGGCCGGCGTAGGTCGCCGTGGAGGTGCTTTGGCCGCCCCCCGTGAGGGTCTGCACGGTCGCGACCGTCGTCTGGTTGGCCGTCTGGTTGATCGTGATCGTGACCACCTGGGTCCTGACCTGGGCCGACGGGTTGGTCTGCGTCACGGTGATGACCTGGTTACCGCTCCCGTCGATGGAGAAGCTCATGCCGGTCAGGTTACTGTCCTGGATGTAGACCCCGCCGTTGAGCGTCGCCGGCGATCCGGCCGCCGGCAGGTAGACTCCGTTTGGCGGGGGGTTGGTGCTGCACGTATTCGAGCACAGACCCAGGTCTTGATTGATCTCCTGGTTCGTGACGGCCGACGTGTCCCCGGGATTCCCGCCGATCGCCGCGCGGATCTGGCTGTAGGCGTTCCCGGGCATCGGCACCATGTTCGCCAGCCGGTTGAAATTCGCCCCGCCCTGCATGTAGGTCGGATTGTCGGCCGAACACGGAGTGCTTCCCGTGTGCCGCGGGGAGCACCAATCCGCGATGTCCTGCGGGTTGCCGTTGTTGTAGAAGTGCACGTAGCCTTGCGATGCCTGCGTGCCGGCCACGCACTGGCCGTTCTGGTAGCTGAAACTGTAGTTGGCGCTGCCCACGGAGCTGTCGAAGACGGGGTCGCCCGCCAGCCACAACTCCCCGTTCGTAAACACCGGGCCGTTGAAGACGTTGCCGGTCGTAAAGTACCCGTTGTTCGTGCACTGGCCGTTGCTCGGCGGCGGGCCGAAGAAGTTCGAGAAGAACGCGTAGTCGGCGAAGCTGCCGGGTGCGATCGTCACGTCAAAGTCCTTCTGCACCTGGACCTGGCGCGTCGCCTGCAGCGAGACGCCGCGGGACAGTACCGCGTACGTGAAGTAAAAGGTATAGGAATAGGCCGTCGCCGGGCCGGACCGCTTGATGTAGACGCCCCCAACCTGCCGGGGCGTGATCGTCACCTTGGCCGTGTACGAACCGTCCCCGAGTGATTGCACCTGGTCGCCCGTGTAGAGCGCGAGGTACATCGTCGGGTAGTTCGCCACCTGGCTGACCACCTCGTAGGTCGCAGGCGCCGAGCCGCCGGTCCAGGTGCTGTTCCAGCTGGCGTTGGTGAGCGTGTTGCAGCAGGTGTTCGAGCTGCTCTTGAATCCCGCGTAGTTCAGAATGGCGAGCGGCGCGTTGTTCGCGTAGATCGTGGCCAGGTCGGCGGCGAGCTGGGTCTGCCCGCCCGCAACGGTTTGGGCGTTCTGCAAGCTCTCCACGAGCTGGTAGACGGCTTCGCGGCCCACGGTCGCGCCGCCGTCGGCCAGGTACAGGGCGTCCGCAGCCGCGCGCTGCCCCCGGCTCAGGATGACTTCCTTGCCCGCCAAATCGAGCACGAGCAGCACGAGCGCCGAAATCACGAAGATGATCGCCAGCACGGTCACGAGCGCCAGGCCGCCCTCCGCGGCCGCACGGCCGGGGTGCCAGCGTCGCCGCAGCACAGAGCGCAGGTGTCTCACGATTCCCCTCCCTCGTGCGGATCGGTGCCGCTCACCAGCTGCACGGGTTCGTCGCTTGGAGCGTGTTGCGTGGGAAGACCGTCGTCGTGAACGTCCGCGTTTGCGCGCCGGCCGTCGCCGTGATGGTGAGGGCCAGCTCGCCGCCGTTCCAGGTCGGGCCGAACGCCGTGATGTCCGCGCCCACCTCGGACGCCGCCGGCGCGGCCCCGGCCGGCGGGCCGGCGGCGCGGGTGACCGTGGCCCCGCTCTGCGCGTACGTGACGCAGTAGTCGGACGCCGATACGGCGTTGCCGGCCGGCACGTGAATCTCGACGGAGCTTCCGGTGACCCTGATGTAGTCGGCCCAGCGCGCCTCCTCGACGATGCGCTCCAGCACATACCGCGCGTTCTGCTGCACCTGGAAGAAGTTGTCGGTCAGCCTGGACGACTGCGCCTGCGTGCTGAGGAGCGCAAAGATGCCGCCCGCGGCGATGGAGAACACCGCCATCGCCACCATCATCTCGACAAGGGTGACGCCGCGCACGCCCCGCGGGCCGGCGGCGGATGCGCTCACGGGCCCACCACCGTGGTCAGGCTGACCTCGGGCGCCGTGCCGCCGCCGAGGTACACGGTAGCGGTGATCGTCTCGAAGTTCATGGTGCCGTTCGTCGAGACCGAGGTCTGAAGCTGATACGGTGTTCCGGACACCGCGGCGCGGGCCTGGGCGGGCACCGGAAAGGTGCCTGAGGCGGTCGTTTCACGCGCCGTCTCGAGCGCCTGGCGGGCAATGTTGGTCGCGGCCGTCAACTCGTTCGTCTGTGAGGCCTGGCCCATGCTCCAATCAAACCCGGCCATCAGCGGCACCAGCACGAGGGCGAGGATGCCGAGCGCCACCATGATCTCCACCAGCGTGAAGCCCCCCTGGCATCCCTCGGACGGGCGGCGCCGCCTATGCGCCCGCCCCGCGGGGCGCGTCATCTGCCCCGGTGCGAAAGACTGGTGTTTCCGCGTTCGCAGCGCCGGCATCGGTCGGTCCCCCCTTTCGCGTCGGTGCGTTCCGGGCGAGCATTCCGAGTACCGTGAGATACATACCAAAGTAAGCGAGACAAGTGCCGTCCCAAGCGGTTTTGTGACGGCACAATGTGCGTTCGATTTGTCCTTCGTCCGTTCGATTCAAAGCCGATCTCGGGAACGGCGCGTTGCGTCGGTCGCGCGTCACTGCACCGTCTTAGCAATGTAGGATTTCTGCCGCGTGGCGCGCTCGCCGGCGGGCCCGACCGGCGCCGCGGCGCGCCGCCCGAGAGGGACGCCGTCTCCGGCCGGCGAACGCGCAGTCGCTGACGGCCCGCCCCATGCGGGCGCGGCCGCCCGGCCCGGGCGCCGCGAGTCGCTACCCACGGCGAGAAAGGCGGAGCGATGACGAAGCTCTTACCCGAACAGCAGACCGCCCTGGCGTGGACAGCGGAGCATCAACCGCGGCTGTCGCGCTTCTGTGAAGAGATCTGGCACTATGCGGAGCCGGCCTGGCGGGAGTACAGGTCGGCCGCGGCGTACTGCGAGCTCCTCGAGGCGGAAGGATTTCGGGTCGAGGCGGGCACGGGCGGGATGCCGACGGCGTTCCTCGCGACATTCGGCGACGGCCCGCCCGTCCTCGGCTCCTACGCGGAGTACGACGCGGTGCCGGAGAATTCGCAGCAGCCCGTTCCCCGCCCCGCTCCGCGGGAGGGCCTGCACCCGTACGCGGCCGGACATACGGATCCCCACTCCGCGCTCGGCGTGGCGGCCCTCACGGGCGTGCTCGCGGCCAGGGCGGCGATGCAGCGGCACGGCCTGCGCGGGACGCTCCGCTTCTTTGGCGAGCCCGCCGAGAAGGTCTGCGGATCCAAGCCGGTCCATGCGGCCAAGGGCTACTACGACGGCGCCGACGCCTACATTGCCTACCATCCCAACCCGTACAACACCGTCGCGTGGGAGACGCAGTGCGGCGCCTATTGGAGCGCGCAGTACGTGTTTGAGTGCGCGGACCCGGAGACGTGGATCGATCAGACGCTGCTGCCGTACCGCCACTCGCACGCCGCCGCCCGGTGTCCCGGCGCCCTGGACGCGGCGTGCCTCATGTATACGATGACCAAGTATCTCAAGGAGGCCATGTTTCCCCACACGGGAACGTGGACGCTCAACGAGTTCATGATGGTGGGCGGGCAGTGCACGTCCGACAACCTCCCGCCGCGGTACGCGGCGATCCAGTATGCGTGGCGGTCGCCGAGCCTCGGCATCCAGGAGCAGGTGGCGCGGGTGCTCGAGGCCAACGCGGCGCACGCCGCGGCGGCAACGCATTGCCGTCACCGCGTGCGTTGGATCACCCGGACGCGCGTGGGGCTCCCCAACCGCGCGCTGGCGGAGATCGTCTACCGCAACCTCGAGCTGGTCGGGCCGCCGGCGTGGGGCGAGGATGCGCGCCGGTTTGGGCGCGCGATCCAGCAGTCCTTGGGTGTCGTCCCGATGGACGATCCGTTTGTGGAAACGTGCCAGCGCCTCACCCCGCCCGCCGAGTACGAGGCCAGGCTCCGCGAGGCGCTTCCCGGCTGGCAGACGCACTTCACCTCGGACGATTACGTCGAGTACACGTGGCACGCGCCGACTGCGCGGTTGTTCACGGGCCGGCCCCGCCTGCGGCCGCCGCGGCCGGGCTACGAATACCCGGCGTGGGCCGCGAACGCGCTCGGCGGGGTCCCGGCGTGCATCGACCCGATGACGTTTACGGCCGGACGAACGATCGCGGCCAGCCTGGTCGAGCTCCTCGTCGATCCCGGCCGCCTGGCAAAGGCGCGCGCGGAGTTCGAGGAACGCACCGGGGGCGGGGTCGCCGGCTCGCGCTGGGTCGCCCCGCTGCTGCCTCGGGAGTTCGTGGCGCCCGTGGATCTGCGGTGGCCGGAGTACGTGACGACGCCGCGGGGCGAGGAGTGGTGGATCCCCACGCCGCACCCGTCGTCGCCTCGGTGACACCTCGAAAACAGGACGGTCCGGCGGGGCCGCGACGCCACCGTGCCGGTCCGTTCACGCGCGCGGGCGGGAGCGCGGACCTGGCCGTTCCGCATGTTCGCGAGTCTCCTCTCGACGGTGTTGGATCGACGGACCACTCACCTCATTCCCCCGCGCCCCGCGCCTGTTCCCACACGCGCTCGGTGGTCGTGGCCGCGGTCGCCATGTCGCGGCTGTGTCGCCGCTGAGAATGCCGGCCGCCCTTTGGAGTATCATTGGGTTATGTTGCCGCGGCGGATCCTCATGTTGTTCGTGGACGGCGTCGGCCTGGGGGAACGCGACCCCGCCACGAACCCATTCGTGCGCGCCGGTACGCCCGCGCTCCGCCGGCTCCTCGGCGGGCCGCTGGCGGGCCGCGAGGCCGTGCGCACCGACCTCGCCACGCTCGTGCCCCTCGACGCGCGGCTCGGTGTTCCCGGATTGCCGCAGAGCGCCACCGGGCAGACCGCCCTGCTGAGCGGGGAGAACGCGGCGGCGCTGCTCGGCCGGCACCTCACCGCCTACCCGACGCCGTCGTTGCAGCGCCTGCTCGCCGTCCGCGGGCTCTTCGTGCGGCTCGGCGCCGCGGGCGTGCAGGCGGCCCTCGCCAACGCGTACACCGACGGGTACTTCGCCGCGGTGGCCCGGCGGCGGTTGCGTCACGGCGCAATCACCCTCAACGCCATGCAGGCCGGCGTCCGCCTTCGCGATCTCGCGGACCTCCGCGCCGGGCGGGCGGTGTACCACGACCTCACGAACGCGGGACTCCGCCGCCAAGGGCTCGAGATCGCGCTCGTGAGCCCGGAGGACGCGGGGCGCCGGCTTGCCGCCATCGCCCGCGCCGAGACCTTTACCGTGTTCGAGTTCTTTCAGACGGACCTCGCGGCGCACGGTCGCGCGGGCGAGCCGATCGAGGTGATCGAGCGGTACGATCGGATGCTCGGCGCCGCGCTGGACGCCCTCGACCTCGGTGAGACGCTCGTGGTGATGACGAGCGACCACGGCAATCTCGAGGACGGCCGCACCACCGCCCACACGCTCAACCCGGTGCCCGCGCTGCTCGTCGGCGCCGGCCGCGACGTCCTGGCGTCGCGGCTCGGCGCCATCACCGACGTCGTTCCCGCGTGCCTGGATCTCTGGTCCGCGCCGGCGCCGGTGCCCTCGGCATGACCCCGCGGGCGCTGCGCGTGCTGGGGTGGCCCGCCGTGCAGGAGCGGTTGGCGGCGGCCTGCGCGTCGGCGATGGGGCGCGAGCGGGCGCTCGCGCTCGCGCCCGTGCCGTGGGTGGACGAGGTGGAGCGGCGCCAGCGGGAGACGTCCGAAGCGCGGCTGCTCTTGGAGCAGGCGGGCGGGCTGCCGGTGCGCGGGGCCCGCGACATCCGTGCGACGGCGCATCGGGCGCGGATCGGCGGCGTGCTCGGCCCGCGCGAGTTGCTCGACATCCGGGACACGCTCGCCGTCGCCCGCACGCTCAGGGGATTTGTGGTTTCGCGGCGCGACGGCGCGCCGGTGCTCGCCGAGATCGCGGAGCGCATCCAGGTCTTCACCGACCTCGAGGCCGAGATCGCGGGGGCGCTCAACGACGAGGGCGTGGTGGTGGATGGGGCGAGCCCCGAGCTGGCCCGGATCCGCCGGGAACGGCGGACGGGCGAGGCGCGCCTTCGAGAGCGCATGGAGCAGGTCTTGCGGACACCGGCCCTCGCGCGTATGCTCCAGGAACCGCTCGTGACGATCCGCAACGAGCGCTACGTCGTGCCCGTGCGCGCGGAAGTTCGCGAGCAGTTCCCCGGCGTGGCGCATGACCAGTCCGCCAGCGGCATGACGGTCTTCATGGAACCGCTCGCGGCCGTGCCGCTCGGCAACCGCCTCCGCGAGCTCGCGGCCGCCGAACAGCAGGAGATCGCCCGGATCCTCGCGGCGCTGAGCGCCGCGGTCGGCGCGGCCGGCGAGCAGATCGGAGAGACCCTGGCGCGGGTCGCCGACCTTGATCTCGCCGCGGCGAAGGCGCAGGTGAGCGCGGCCATGGCGGCCGCCTCGCCCCGGCTGAACGCGGAGGGGCGCCTCGATCTGCGCGAGGCCAGACACCCCCTGCTGACGGGCGCCGTCGTGCCGATCGACGTCCGGCTGGGCGGCGCGTTCCGGACGCTCGTGATCACCGGCCCCAACACGGGCGGCAAGACGGTCACGCTGCGCACGCTCGGGCTGCTGACGCTCATGGCGCAGGCCGGCCTGCACATCCCCGCGGCGGCCGGCAGCGACCTCGCGGTGTTCCCGCAGGTCTTCGCCGACATCGGCGACGAGCAGAGCGTGGAGCAAAATCTCTCAACGTTCTCGTCGCACCTGGTCGCGATCGTGGAGATCCTCACCGCCCTCGCGAAGGAGCCCGCGGGCGCCGCGCGCGCGCTCGTGTTGCTCGATGAAATCGGCGCCGGCACGGATCCCGCCGAAGGCGCCGCGCTGGCGCGCGCCCTCATCGAGGCGCTGCACGACGCCGGCGTGTGTACGGCGGTGACGACGCACTATAACGAGCTCAAGTCGCTGGCGTTCACGCACGAGGGCGTGGAAAACGCCTCCGTCGAGTTCGACGAGGAAACGCTCCGGCCCACGTACCGCCTGCTCATCGGCACACCGGGCCGCAGCAACGCGCTGGCCATCGCCGCACGCCTGGGCCTCGCGGCGGCGATCATCGACCGCGCCCGGCAGTATCTCGCGCCGCACGCGGCGGACCTGACGCAGGTGATCCGCCGGGTGGAGGAGGAACGGGACCGCCTCGCCGGTGAGCGTGAGGCCGTCGCCCGCGAACGCGCCTCACTCCGCCAGGCCGCGGCCGCCGCGCACGCCGAGACCGAGCGGCTTGCCGCCGACCGCGGGCGCGCGCTGGAACGGTTCCGGGACGAGCTCGCCGCGCTGCAGCGGCGGGCGCGGGCGGAGCTCGACCGCCTGCTTGCGACGCGCCCCTCCGCGCCGGCCCCGGATGCGGCCGCGCGGGTGCGCGCGTACCTGCGGGACGTCCGGGACGTCTCCCAGCGGTACGCCGCCGAGACACGCCCGGCTGCCCCCGGCGCGCCCCCGGCCGAGGTTCGACCCGGGGACGCCGTGGTGGTGGCATCGCTCGGTCAGCGGGGTGTGGTTCAGGCATCCCCCGACGCCCGCGGGGACGTGGAAGTGCAGGTCGGTCCGCTCAAGATGCGCGTGCCGAAGGACGAGCTCCGGCTCGACGCAGCGGGCGGCGAACCCCGGGGACCGCTCCGCGTCGCGGGCGCCGCGATCGAACCCGGCGGCGTCACGGCCAGGACGTCCTCCGTGCCGGTGTCGCTGCACTTGCGGGGGAAACGAGCAGAGGAGGCGCTCGCGGAGCTCGACAAGTATCTGGATGATGCCGCGCTCGCCGGCCTGCCCCGCGTGGTCGTGGTGCACGGCAAAGGCACGGGGACACTCCGCCGCGCGGTCCACGAATACCTGGCCCACCATCCCGGGGTGGCGTCGTTTCGCCTCGCGCCGGACGCGGAGGGCGGATCGGGAGCCACGATCGTGGACCTCGCGGAGCCATAGTCGACGCCGATGGAGGCACGGTCGACGCACCGGCACACGGGACACGGAACCGAACGATCGCGGTCCATCCGCGCGCTCGGCCTCGCGCTGGCCGTGACGCTCGCGCTGATGCTGGTGGAGGCGGTGGGCGGATGGGTCACGGGCAGCCTGGCCTTGCTCGCGGATGCCGGCCACTTGCTCGCCGACGTCGGCGCGCTCGCGCTCGGGGCGGCGGGAAGCTGGCTGGCGCTCCGGCCCGCCACGGCGCAGATGTCGTACGGCTACCGCCGCGCCGAGATCCTCGCGGCGGTGACAAACGGCGTGGCCCTGTGGGCCATCGCCGGAGCGATCGTGTACGAAGCGATCCGCCGCCTCGAGGCGCCGCACCACGTGCTCGCCCCCGGGATGCTCGCCGTCGCGGTGGTTGGCCTCGCCGGCAATCTCGCGAGCACCATGCTGCTGGCCCCGACCGGCGGCGAGAATCTCAACGCGCGCGCGGCGTTCATCCACGTGCTCGCGGATGCGGGGGCGGCGGTCGGCACGATCGCGGCGAGCCTGGTCATCCTCGCGACCGGGTGGACCGGCGCCGACACCCTCGTGAGCTTCGGCATCGCGGCCTTGCTCGTCGCGAGCTCGTGGCCCTTGATCAAGGAAGGGCTGGAGATCCTGATGGAGGGCACGCCCCGGGGAATCTCGCTCGCCGCGGTGGAGTCCGCGATGCGCGGCGTCCCGGGCGTCGTGGACGTGCACGACCTCCACGTGTGGTCGCTCACCGCGGGCGTCCCCGCGCTGAGCGGGCACGTGCGGATTCACGACGCCGCGGAAGGCCAGCGCATCCTCGTCGCGCTGTGTAGCCGCCTCCACGAGCAATTCGGCGTCAACCACACCACGCTCCAACTGGAGAGCGAGGCGCTCGACGCGCGCTGGCACGCCGCCTGCGAGAGCGACGGGCTCTACCGCGTGGACGGCGGCGCGCGGTGACCCGGCGGGCGGCACCGCGCGCGTCGCGACCGTCCGCGGCGCGATGATATAATCACCGGCATGACGACGCTCAGCCCGCATCAGCAGCTCGAGCAGCTGCGCCGCGGCACGGTCGAGATCATCACCGAGAGCGCCCTGCTCGAGAAGCTCGAGCAGGGCCGGCCGTTACGCGTCAAGCTCGGCCTCGATCCCACGGCGCCCGACATCCACATCGGCAACGCCGTGGTGCTGCACAAGCTCCGGCAGTTTCAGGACCTCGGGCACGAAGCGATCCTCGTCATCGGCGACTTCACGGGGTTGATCGGAGACCCGTCCGGGAAGTCCGAGACCCGGCCGGCCCTCTCCCCCGACGAGGTGCAACGCAACGCGGCGACGTACCGCGACCAATATAGCTTGATCCTCGACCCGGCGCGGACGCGCGTCGTCTTCAATAGCGAGTGGCTGCGGCCGTTGACGTTCTATGACGTGATCCGGCTGGCCAGCCGCGCCACCGTGCACCGGCTCCTCGAGCGGGACGACTTCGCGAAGCGGTTCCGGGAGCATCTGCCGATTCACCTGCACGAGCTCCTCTACCCGCTCTGCCAGGCGTACGACTCCGTGGCGATTCGGGCCGACGTCGAACTCGGGGGCACCGACCAGAAGTTCAACAACCTCATGGGCCGGGAGCTGCAGCGCGAGCTCGGCCAGGATCCCCAGGTCGTCGTGCTGACGCCGCTGCTCCCCGGGCTCGACGGCGTCCAGAAGATGAGCAAGAGCCTCGGCAACGCGATCGGGATCACGGAGCCGGCGGGGGCCATGTACGGCAAGGTGATGTCGCTCGCGGACAGCCTGATGATCCCCTACTTCGAGTACTGCACGCTGGTGCCGCTCGACGAGATCCGCGCGATGGAGCAGGCGCTGCGCGCCGGCGACCTCCACCCGCGCGACGCGAAGCAGCGGCTCGCGAACGCGATCACGGCGCGGTACCATGGGGACGCCGCCGCGCGCGTGGCGGCGGACGAATTCACCCGCGTGTTCAGGGAGCGCGAGCTTCCCGCGAGCGTCCCGGCGCGGGTGCTGTCGCGCGACACGCTCAGGAGCAAGGGGGCGCTGGACGAGCCCAACTGGGTGCGGCTGGAACCGCTCCTGGTGGAGCTCGGGTTTGCCGCCTCCAACAGCGATGCCCGCCGGTTGATCCGGCAAGGCGGCGTCGGGCTGCAGCCCCCCGCGCACGGGGACGGCGGCGCCGAGCAGCCCCTTCGCCTCCCGCATGACGCCTCGCGCCTCATCAGCCTCGGCGTGCTCGAGGATCTCGGCAAGGGAGGGTTTCGAGTCTGCGTCCCGGACGCCGGTCCCGGCGGACCGCCCCCGGCCGAGCGCAGCGGCCTCCTGGTCCGGGTCGGCCGCCGGCAGATCGCCCGCGTCTGGCTCGGCGCGTGAGCTCGACCGCGCCCGCGGTGCGCGGCGCCCGCGCCGGCAGCAGCGCGCCGGAGCGGTGCGCGGCCGAATCGAGCGCGCGCGCGCCATGGGAAGGTGTGCATTTGCCCGCGGGCGCGTACGCGTGGGGCCTGACGGCCAGCGCCGCGCTCGGCGCCCTTCTCCGTGCGGCCCACATCACGCGCCCCTTCAACAGGCTCATGGCCTGGAACGAGGGGCATTACGCGATGATCGCGCTCAATTTCGACCGCTACGGGCTGTGGAGCCAGCACAACGAACTCGGCATCGACCGCACGTTTTCGCCGGGGGTGCCGTGGCTCATCTGGGCGTCGTTCCGGCTGTTCGGTCCGGTGGAATGGGCGGCGCGGCTTCCGATCGTCCTGAGCGGGGTTGCGGCGATCGTCCTCCTCGGCATTGTTGTCCGCCGTGTGACACGGAGCGAACAGATCGCCGTCATCGCCGCCGCCTGCGCGGCCGTGGCGCCGGGGCTCGTGTACTTTGCCCAGAACGTGCAACTCGATACCCCGAGCATCTGCTGCGCGCTCGCGGGGGCCGCGCTCATGCTCCGGTACCGCGACGACCGCCGGGCCGGCGATCTCGCCGGCGCCGGGCTCTGCCTGCTGGTCGCCGTCTGGTTCAAGTTCACGGCGGCATTGCTCTACCCCGTCTTCCTCCTGTTCTGGTGGCCGGCCCGTCCCACGCGTGCGGTGGCGGCGGCAGCAGCCGCGGCCGCGTTTGTTGGCCTCACCGCGCTGCCGAGCGCGGCGTGGATCGTCGCCAACTGGCTCGCGCACGAGCCCGGCGGCGAGTTCTTCCACCGCGACTGGACCGCCACGGGCGTGCTCAAGGCGCTGTCGGAGATCCCGCTCGCCGTGGAAGCGCACTTGTTCGTGCCGCTGTTTCTCTGCCTCCTCGCCGGCCTTGGGACCGTGGTTCGATGGCGGTCTCGATTCCGCTGGTTGGGGGTCTGGTGCGCGCCGTGGCTCGTGCCGTACGTGATCGCGCCGTGGGACAGCCTCGTCAATCGCTACTACGACCTGCCGATCGCCTACGTCTGCGTCGTGCCGGCGGCGCTGGCGCTGTGGCGAACGCGCCTTTCCCGGCCGCCCGGGCGGGCGTCACTGCCGCGCGTGACGTGGGCCGCGCTGACGGTGGTGGTCGGGCTCACGGCGGCGTACGATCTGTGGGATCCCACGACGGACCGTATCGCGCGGGCGACGACGCCGCACGCGGCGCCGATCGATCCCGCGCCGTTCTACTCGGCGCGCCTGGTGTCGAGGCTCCCCCCCGGCCGCACCATCGTGGACACGCCGCAGACGATGTTCTACGCGGGCGGGGATCCGCACTGGATCGACTACACGGGCGGCGACGTGCGTTGGAAGATCGACGGTGAACAGTACGACTACATCGTCCTGAACGACTACGGCCACGGCCAGGAGCCATACTACGCGATCGACGAGGCCCTGCGCGCCGACCTGGCGGCGCACGGGTACGTCCAGATCGGGCCCGCGTTGTGGGCGCAGGGCCGGACACGGATCGCCGACCTCGGCGGGTACCGCGACCTCAACGTGCCATCGTGGGCGCCGCGCCCGGCGTGGGTGGCGCCATCGCCGCTTGCGCGGCGGTGATCGCGGAACGGAGGCAGCGGAGGCGTAGGAGCGTACCTGTGTGTTGACGCTCGCTCCGCCCCTCCAGTATGATGACGGCGTCCGCAACGGGGACGGGCCCTTAGCTCAGGTGGTTAGAGCGCACCCCTGATAAGGGTGAGGTCCGTGGTTCGAGTCCACGAGGGCCCACCACATTGTTCAGATTCTGAACGGCGATTCACCGGGGCGCGCGGCTCTCGATCCGCAGTCTGTCAGCAACTACCGTGGCCTGCTCTTGCGCCCCAACTGCGGGATGGCGTACGCTGGCAGGGTTGCGTTGGCCTGTGGGAGGCATCGCTGCCGTGGACCGATGGCACGATCCAGAATTCGCTCGGGCATGGGACCGCCGCGCGGAATTCGGCAATCCCGCACGGGAAGAGCATCTGAGCGTGATCACCGCGATCGTGAGGCGGATCTATCAGCCCGGTTGCGCCATTCTTGATCTCGGGGCAGGCTCCGGCCAGGTCGAGCAACGCATCATCCGAACCTGTCCACAGGCCCGCGTCGTCGCCGTTGATGCCTCGCCGGCCATGCTCGACCTGGCGCGAGACCGGCTCCGTGGTGCGAACGGCCGCGTCGAGCTCGTTCATGGCGACATCAGTACCCCGTCGCGCCTCGTGGTACCCGAGCACGACTATCAGATCGCGCTCGCGGTCCAGGCCCTGCACCACATTACGGACGCAGCCAAGCGGGAATTGCTGGCGTGGCTCCACGCTCGTTTGATGCCGAACGGCATCGTGATTATCGCCGACCGCGTCCAGCTCGAACCCGCGCTCGGTACCGTGTACAAGGCCGCGTGGGAATGGGAGGAAGACCGCGCAAGCGCGAAGAGCGGCTGGGATGGGCAGGCCTTCCTCAGGCGCTTCGAGGCCAAGGGAGACCACACGGCCACGCTCGAGGATCACTACGCGGCGTTGCGTGCGGCGGGGTTCGTCGCCACGTGCCTGTATCTTCGTCTCCACCGAGTGCTGTTCGTCGCCTCGAAGCGCTGAGCCGGCGGTCGCCGCGGGGGGCGAGCGTTCGTACGGGGCACGAATGACCGGCGGGCCGCGCGACAATGGCCCACCCGTGCGCCGAGTCCTGCTCTGTCGTGGACCATACGGAAAGGGCCGGGCTAGCGGCTTCGTACAGCCAGCGCGATCGGCAGACGGTCGCGGATCATGGATGCGGCCGTCTTCTTGGGGCGGCCCGGCTTCCGCCGCGGCGTCCGGTCCCACGCCTCAAGGAAATGCGTGAGCGACGTGCGGTCCCACACGGGGCCGGATGAGAGCCGGGCTAGCGGCGCCGGGAAATATTCGGTCTTGGCGAGCGCAGAGACGCGCTGGCGCGATACCTTGAGTAAGCCCGCCACTTCCGTAACCCCGACGAGCTTGGGGATGGTCGATCGCTCGGCCTCGAGCGCGAACTCGATCTCCGTCATCACGGTGAGGCGCACGACATGAGCAGCATGCGGGACCGCAGCCTGCACGATGCGCCGTCCCCGTTCCGCCGCAGCGAGCATTGTCGGCGCCGTTACCGGAATGCTCACGCCAGCGCGGTCCTTCTTTACACTGACGGCCGAGACGCCATAGGGCTCGAGGGCCGTCAACAGTGCCTCGCCATCGGCCTCGGTCCACGATCCCGCTATCTCGATATCCACGATCCATGTCTTTCTCGCCATCGCCATCATCACCCATATTCGTCATCGCCCTGATCCGTTATCCGTTCCACCGGAATCCGCTCCGCTTGAGTCGATGGATCGCCATGCGGAGCGAACCTTGCGTTCCCGGCGTACCGCTCAGGACCACCATCGGCTTTGTCCGGTCTGGCGGGAAGCACTTCCAGTGCCCGCTCCCCGCCTTCTGAATCCGCCAACCCTGTCTCGCGAGCTCCTCAAGGATGCGATTCAGGTCCGAACCCATCGTGCCACCTCTTGTTGACTCTGTCAATAGGTAATTACTACGGAATCCCGACATTGTCAATAGTAATTACGACATTGTCAACAAATACCGGCCGCGCGGCCGCATGACAGTGCCGATTCGTTTGGCGCGAATCCACGAGGGCGATGTATCCGTTGTTCCGGCAACGCGGACCGCCGGGAGTGACCGGTCCGCACGGGAGGCCGGCAGTGGCACGAACGATGAGGGACTGATACGATTGGGCTTGCATCAGGCGATGGAGCTCGCCTCAACCGCCCCGGTGCTCCTGCTTCGCGGGCTGATAGCTCCTACCCCACACCAGGGTAGGGGCTTTTTTCGCGCCCCTGCGGAGGAGAAACGGCATGGACCATGTCTGGTTTTTGGCCGCGCTCTGGATCGGGCTCGCGCTTCTCGCCACGCTGTTTGCCGCGTGGCTCCACGTGTCGGTCGCGCTCACGGAGATCGTGGTCGGGGTCGGCGCGTCGTGGTTGATCACGTCCCGCTGGGGACCCGCGGCGTTGGGTGCCGATCAGGGATGGATCACGTTCCTGGCGAGCGCCGGCGCCGTCATACTCACCTTTCTGGCGGGCGCGGAGCTCGATCCGGTCGCATTCCGGAGGAGTTGGAAGGAGACCACGGTGCTGGGCCTCGTCGGATTCCTGGCGCCGTTCCTCGGGGCAGCGTGGATGGCGAAGGTGGTGCTCGGGTGGGACCTCCACGCCGCGTGGCTCGCCGGCGTTGCGTTGTCGACCACGTCGGTCGCGGTTGTCTACGCGGTGCTCCTGGAATTGGGACTCAACAAGACGCCGTTCGGCAAGGTCATCCTGGCGGCGTGCTTCATCAACGACCTCGGCACGGTCGTCGCCCTCGGACTCTTGTTCGCGCCGTTCACCTGGAAGACGGCGGTCTTCGGGCTTGGCGCGGTAATGGCCCTCGTCACGCTCCTCTGGACGACCGGACGCCTCTTTCGGCATCACGGCGGGAAGACGTCGGAATTCGAAGCCAAGTTCCTGCTCTTCGCGTTGTTCCTGCTGGGATGGCTCGCGGCGTGGTCCGGGTCCGAAGCCGTCCTACCGGCCTATCTCATCGGCATGGTGCTCGCGGGCTCGGTGGGCCGCGATCAGGAACTGATCCGCCGGCTCCGTACGCTGACCTTGGGCCTGCTGACGCCGTTCTATTTCCTGCGCGCCGGGTCGTTCGTGCAGGTGCCGGTGCTTCTCGCCGGTCTCGGCACGTTCGCTGCGCTGTTCCTCGCCAAGGCCGTGAGCAAGTTCGTCGGGATTTTCCCCATCACGCGCGTGTTCCGCTATCCGAAGCCCGACGCGGCGTACACGACGCTGCTGATGTCGACGGGGCTCACGTTCGGCACGATCTCCTCGCTGTACGGCCTCTCGCATGGAATTATCACGCGGTCGCAGTACTCCTTTCTCGTGGCGACCGTCATCGCGAGCGCGGTGGTGCCGACGTGGGTCGCGAACCGGTTCTTCCTGCCGCGCCATCACCTGCGACCGGTGGACGGCTCGGAAGGGGACGTGGCGCTGGAGGAAGCTGCGCGGAACGCGGTCACGGCCGACGACTGACGACACGTGGGCCCAGCGGCTGGCTCTGGGGCTCAGTCGGGCCATGCCCGGCTCGGGATTCTACTTTGAGCCTGGTTGAGTTACGGCACCGCCCGCGACAGAAACGGCGAGCCGCGCTCGACGAAGCGCCACGGCGCCTCCGCCGCGGCGGTGATCCCGATGCGGGGCGTGCGCGCCACGGCGGCCGGCGGCCGGCCCTGCGCCAGATAGAGCGACCCCTCGATCAGGTCCACCCGGTTATGCCCGAGCGTGATCCCCATGGCCTGCGTCAGCCGACCCGGCCCGCTCGCGAGGAGCCGCAGTTCTCGCACGCGGCGGCGGGCGCGCATGAGCTCGAGGCCCAGGATCGGTTCGAGCGCACGAAGCAGCACGGCTCCGGCGACGCCCTCGCGTTCGGTCACGACGTTCAAGCATACGTGGGTCCCGTAGCTGAAGTACACGTACGCGGTGCCCGGCCGGCCCCACATGACCTCGCTTCGCGGCGTGCGCCGGTACGCGTGGCTGGCCGGATCCCGCGGACCGAGGTACGCTTCCACCTCGACGATGCGGCCGGCGGTGCGGCCTTCCGGCGACTCGTGCACCAAGTAACAGCCGAGCAGCGCGGGCGCGACGGCGAGGGTGTGTTTGGCGACGCGGCTTCGAGGCAGGCGACAAAACACCGCCGGCGGACCGGCCGCGCCGGCCGGCCGCGCCGATGCCGCCCGGCGGCCCCGCATCACCGGCCGAGGAAGTCGAGCAGCCTGCGCCACGGCCACGCGTTGACGACGTCCTTGGCCTCGGCCCATCCACGCCGCGCCGTGCCGACGCCGTACACGATGTGCGCCAGGTGCTCGGTGCGGTGGGCGTCGCTGTTGATCGCAAGCAGGACGCCGCGGTCGCGGGCGAGACGCACGTGGGCGTCCCGCAGGTCGAGCCGCTCCGGCGAGGCGTTGACCTCGAGCACGGTCTCGGTCCGGCGCGCGCACTCCACCACGGCCTCCATATCGAGGTCCATCGGCTCACGCTCACCGATGAGGCGCCCCGTCGGATGTCCCAGCATGTCGAGGTGCGGATGCTCCAACGCGCGCAGGACCCGCCGGGTCAGGGCGTCGCGCGGCATCTGCATGCGCGAGTGCACCGAACCGATGACGAGGTCGAGCGAGGCCAGCACATCGTCGGGGTAGTCGAGGGACCCGTCCGCCAGGATCTCCACCTCGGCCCCGAGGAGCACGTGAATGCCGACGCGGTCGCCGGCCCGCGCCGCGGCATCCGCGTGGTCGCGCAGGGCCTCCGCGGCGACGCCGCCGGCAAACTTGAGGGACTGCGAGTGGTCGGTGACGCAGATGTACTCGTAGCCCCGCGCTTTGGCGGCCCGGGCCATGGCGTCGACCGTGTCCTGCCCGTCGCTCCAGACCGTGTGCATGTGCAGGTCGCCGTGGAGGTCTTGGACCGTCGCCAGCGCCGGGAGCGCCCCGCGCTGCGCCAGCTCGAGCTCGCCGCGGCCCTCGCGAATCTCCGGCGGCACCCACGGCAGGTCCAGCGCGCGATACACGTCCTCCTCGGCGCGGCCGGCGATCCGGGCGTCGTCGGCAACGCGGAACACGCCGTACTCGTTGATCTTGAGGCCGCGGCGGACGCCCAATTCGCGGAGCTGCACGTTGTGATCCTTGCTGCCGGTAAAATACTGCAGGGCCGCGCCGTACGCCTCGGGATCGACCGCGCGCACGTCGCACTGCACGCCCGCACGGCCGAGGATCACGCTGCTGCGCGTGGGCCCGCGCGACAGCACCTGGGCGACCTGGGGAAGCGCCGTGAACGTATCCATGACGGGTTCCGGCGCGCGCGTCGCCACCACCACATCGATGTCCGCGATCGTGTCGCGCATCCGCCGGATGCTGCCGGCAAGGCTCGTGGCCTCGGCGCCCGGCACGCGGCCGAGAGCCTCCACGATCACCTGCGCGTACGGCAAGACGGCGCCCAGCCCGTGGCGGGTCGTCTGGCGGCGCCGCCGCTCGATGCCGTGCAGGATGTTCTCCTCGGTCCGGGCCCCCATACGCGGCAGCCGCCGGATCTGGCCGGCACGGGCGGCTCGCTCCAACGCATCGATGTCCGAGATGCCCAGGTGTTCGTACAGGAGCCGCGCGGTCTTTGGGCCGATCTCGGGCAGCGTCATCAACTCCGAGAGGCCCCGGGGGATCTCGCGCTGCAGCTCGTCGTGGTAGGCGACGGTGCCGCTCTTGAGGTACTCCTCGATGCGCTGCGCCAGGCCGGCGCCGATCCCGCCGACCCCGCGCAGCCCGCCGCGCTCGGCGATCACGGCGATGTCCTCGCCCAGGCTCTCGAGCGCCCGGGCGGCCCGGCGGTAGGCGTTGATGCGAAACGTCGACTCCTCTTTGATCTCGAGGAAGTCCGCGATCTCAGCGAAGATCCGTGCGAGCTCGAGATTGCGCGACGCGGGCACCTATCCTAGAAGGTCGCGCCGCCCGGACCGATGCGCGGTACGCGCACCGGCAGGACCGGGAGCAACGCGGCGGTGACGCGGGCGCTGGCGCGCAGCAGGTACGGAGCGACCTGCGAGTGCGAGGCATCCGCGGAGATCACGCCGCGAAACGGCGCCGCCAGCGTGACCATGAGCAGCGCGGCGACCAGGACCAAGCCGCGGAACGCTCCCAACAGCGCCCCGACGACGCCGGCCCCGGGGAACGGCAGCCCCGCCAGCCCCAGCCGCAAGAGGTACGACGCCGGCAGATAACAGACGAGCCAGATCGCGAGGAACGAGCACAGCGCCGCCCAGGGGAGCGGCAGCATGGGCAGAAACACGGCCACGTTGCTCGCGGCGGCGCCGTAGAGCGCGGACGCGGCGAAAAACGCCCCGGCCAGCGCGGCCACATCCGCGAGCCCGCCCCAAACGCCGTAGCGCGAGCCGCGCAGGATGGACACCAGCACGATCGCCAGCGTGACCCAGTCGATCCAGTTGAGCGCGATGGTGCGGGACATGCGCCGCCGTCCCCCCCGGCCTCACTCGCGAAGCTCAGCGCCCGCGCGCGTCCGTAGCGCTATTCGGACCCGGGTCAAGATTTCCTCCGCATCGTCCGCCGCGAGCGTGCGGTCCGGGGCGCGCAGGCGGACCCGATACGCGAGGCTGCGATGCCCGGCCGGTATCGGCGGCCCGGCGTAGACGTCGAACAACTCCGCGGCCTCGAGCCACGGGCCGGCGGCCTCGCGAATGATCGTCTCCACCCTCCCCGCCGCCACCGCGTCGGGGACGACGGCCGCGAGATCGCGCTCGATCTCGGGATACCGCGGCAGCGCCGTGAAGGCCCGCGCCGTGATGATCGGCCGCGGGGCGGGAACGGGCGGGATCTCGTCACTGACCCGCGCGCCCCCCGGGCGGCCCGCGGCCAGGCCGTACAGCGCTTCCAGGTCGATCTCGGCGACGTACGCGCGGTGCGGCAGCTTGGAGGCGGCCACGAGATCCGGGTGCACCTCGCCGTAGCGCGCCACCGGATGCCCGCCGATGCGCAGCTCCGCGGAACGCCCCGGATGCCACCAGCGGGCGGGGCCGAGCGGTGAGGTCCCGGCGAGATCCGCCGGCGCCGCGGAGAGCGGACACACATCGTCCGCGGACAGGGCCAGCTCCTCGCAGAGGACGTCCAGAATCCAGCGCAGGTGGTGGAGATCGACCGACGCATGTTCCGCGGGGACGTTCCACCCGCGACGCCACCGGCCCATGAGCGCGATCGCCAGACTGCGCCGCTCCCACGGACGATGCCCGTCGCCTCCCGGCACGAAGATGCGTCCGAGCTCGAAGATGTGCGCGTCCCCGATGCGGCGCGCAGCGTTGGTCGCCAGCACCTCGAGCACGCCCGGCACGAGCGACCGGCGCAGCGCGTCGTGGTCCTGCGTCAGGGGATTTGCGATCGCCGCACGCGGCTCCCCGTCCGCGAGCTGCGGCGCGGAGCGTACCAGCGTCAGCGTCAACGCCTCCACGAGCCCGCAGCCGGCGAGCGTGTCGCGGACGGCCCGGTCCGCGGCAAGGACGGGGGCCATGGTCCCCGGGGTCGTGTCGCCCCGCGGCAACGTCGCCGGCACCCGGTCATAGCCGTACACGCGAGCCAGCTCCTCGATGAGGTCTACCTCCGCGACGAGATCCGGCCGGAAGGTCGGCACCTGGACCGACAGCGTGCGGCCGGGAGTGACGCGGCATCCCAGCGCGCGCAGGATGCGGACCATCTCCGCGGGGGCGATCTCCGTGCCCAACACCGCGCACGCTCTGGCCGGCCGCAGGCGAACCGTCGCCGGCTGCACCGGCGCCGGATAGACGTCGACCATTCCCGCGAGCGCCCGGCCCGCGGACATCTCCGCCAGCAACCACGCCGCGCGCGACTGCGCCGCGGGAGGGGCGTTGGGATCCGCGCCGCGCTCAAAGCGCGCGGCCGCCTCCGTGCGAAGACCCAGGCGCCGAGCCGTTCGCCCGATCGTGGGCGCATGCCAGTACGCCGCCTCCAACAACACCGTGGCCGTCCGGTCGCCGATCTCCGTGTCCCGGCCGCCGATGATGCCGGCGAGCGAGACCGGCCGCGTCCCGTCCGTGATGACCAGCATGTCGGGGTCGAGGGTCCGGGTCACCCCGTCCAGCGTCTCCAGGGTCTCGCCCGGATGCGCCCGGCGGACCAGGAGGCGCCGCGTGCCGAGGCGATCGCAATCGAACGCGTGCATGGGTTGCCCGGTTTCGAGCATCACGTAGTTGGTCACGTCCACGACGGTGTTGATCGCGCGCACGCCCGCGGCCTCGAGGCGGCGCCGCATCCAGGCAGGGGAGGGGCCGATGCGGACGTCCTCGATCACAGCAGCGGTGAACCGCGGGCAACCCGCCGGATCCTCCACCTCGATCCGGACCCGATCCCCGGCATCCCGAGGCGCGGCCACGGGCGCGGATGCGCCCCGCCGCGACGTCCGGCCGGCTACCGTCCGGCGCGTCCGTCCGGTGTGACGGCCGGTCCGCGGGCGCTCGGCGTAGCCGTCCGGCAGGCGCACGGGGTGACTGAGCAACAGTCCTACCTCGCGGGCGATCCCGAGCAGGCACATGCAGTCCGGACGATTGGACGTCACCTCGAGATCGAGGACGACGTCCTCGCCGGCCTGGATCACCTCCTCGGCCGGGAGACCGGCGCCGGCGAGGCGCTCGGCCAGCACGTCCGGCGCGATGTCGATGTCCACGTACTCCCGCAGCCACTCGAGCGGCACCCGCATACGCCTCTCCTACACCTGCCGCAGAAACCGGAGGTCACCCTCGTAGAACAGCCGGATGTCGTCGATCCGGTGCCTGAGCATGGCGAGCCGCTCCACGCCCATGCCCCACGCGAACGCGGTGTACCGCTCCGGGTCGATGCCCGACAGTTCCAGCACGCGCGGATGAAACATGCCGCATCCCAGGATCTCCACCCAACCCGACCGCTTGCAGACGGCGCACCCGCGCCCGCCGCAGATCACGCACCCGATCGCCATCTCCGCGCTCGGCTCCGTGAACGGAAAATAGGACGGGGCAAAGCGCGTGCGCGTATCCGGGCCGAAGAACGCGCGGGCGAAGTGCAGCAGGACGCCCTTGAGATCCGAGAAGCGCACACCCTCGCCCACCATGAAGCCGTCGAGCTGCTGAAACATCGGCGAGTGACTGGCGTCGACGGGGTCGCGCCGGTAGCAGTGGCCGTAGGAGATCGCGCGCATCGGCGGGGTGCGCCGCTCCATCACGTGGACGTCCACGACCGTGGTGTGGGTGCGCAGCACCCACCCGCCGCCGAGGTAGAACGAGTCCTGCGCGTCGCGCGCGGGATGATACGGCGGCATGTTGAGGCGCTCGAAGTTGTCGTGGTCGGCCTCGACCTCCGGACCCTCGACCACCTCGAAGCCGAGCCCGATGAAGATCTCCGCCATCTCCTGCATGGTGCGCGACAGCACGTGCCGCCGGCCCGGCAGCGGACCCCGGCCGGGCAGCGTCACGTCGATGCGCTCCTCCGCGAGGCGTGTCAGGCCCGTCTCGGCGGCCAGCGACTCCGCCCGGCGCCGCACGGCCCGCTCGACGTCGGCCTTGAGCGCGTTGAGCAGCTGCCCGAGCCTCGGGCGATCCTCGGCCGGGGCGCCGGCGAGGGCGCGAAACGCCTGCGCGATCACGCCCTGGCGGCCGAGGTACCGGATGCGCACCTCCTCCAGGGCGGCTTCCGATGAGGCGCCGGCGCACGCGCGCTCCGCCTCTTGCCCGACCTCGGCAATGCGCTGTAGATCCTCGACGGACAGTTGCCCCGCCATCGTCCGACGCTCCCGGCGCGGCGCGCCAACAAAAATGCACCTCCGCCGCAAGGGACGGAAGTGCTGCTTCCGCGGTCCCACCCTTCTTCCGCCCGCAGCCACGAACGCGAGCGGCAACTTGAGGCGGCCCGGAATAGGGGTCCGGGCGGTCCCGTCCGCCTACATCCGGCCGCGCGCCGGCATCAGCGAACGACTCCGGAGTGAACGCACGCGGCGGGCGCGGACCGGCTCGCAATCGGTGACCGGTCCTCCCTTGGCGCCGCGATCCCGCGCACCCTCTCCATCATCGCGGTCTCGCTATGATCGCCGGTACCCTCCGGCGCTAGTTCAAGATCGCCACTACCCAGCGCGGCCGCCCGGTGGTGAGCCGCCGATACAGCAGATACGCCCAGACGGAACCCGTGGTCTCAAACACTCGCCAGAAAACCTCCGGCGTCCACGTGATCTCCACCGCGCCCCTCCCGCGTCGAACGCTGCGTTTCTGAGGCCTCCGAAGGGAACGACGTCGCGTGTGGCCCTCTGAGGTCAGCGCTAGTATAACACAGGCCTGCACGTCCTGCTACGCGCGCGCGAGATCGCGCATGGTTGCGGCGAACCGGCAGGATGAGCCGTCTACGTGCGAAAGGACCGGGGGATCACCACCCGTGCGCGCTAGATGAAGCCGCGCGCGCGGTAGAGCAAAATGGCGGCCGCGGCCGCCACGTTCAGGGACTCCACGCCGTTGGCGACCGGTAGGCGGACCGTCTCCGCCCCGGCATGAGACCACGCGGCTCCGGGACCGGCGCCTTCGTTGCCGAAGATCATCGCGAGCGGGCGGGCAAACGATGCATCGGCGGCGAGTTGTCCGCCGAGCGGGCCGGCGATCATGAGCCGGATGCCCCGCCCGCGCAACTCCGCGGCCGCCGCGCCGGCCTCGACGTAGTGACGAAGCGGCACGAGAAACGCCGTGCCCGCGGCCGCCCGCAACGCCTTTGGCCCGAACGGATCCGCGGTGCCGCCGGTCGTCAGGACGGCGGTCGCGCCCACGGCCGCCGCCGTGCGCACTATCGTCCCGACGTTGCCCGGGTCCTGCACCGCGTCGAGGACCACGATGAGCGCGTCCGGCGCGGCGAGGACCGCGTCCGGCGCGGGCACCGGACGGCGCGCGAGGCCGATCACACCCTGCGGCGTTGCGACCTGTGCCAGCGCGGCGTACACGTCCGGCGCGGCGACGACCTCCCGTGCGCCGTGGGGGCCCGCCGCCGCGCGCAATGCCGCGAGCCGGGCGTCATGCGCGGCGTCGGGCGTATAGACCAGCAGGTCCAGGGACGCGCCGGCGGCCGCCGCGGTCTCGAGGGCGCGCCAGCCCTCCACGAGGACCCGGTCCGCCCGCCGGCTGGGCCCGCGCAGTTGGGCGCGCAATTCGCGGATCAGGGGGTTGCTCCGGCTCGTAATCATGGAGCCCGCCGGTCTTCCCGCGCCCCCGTGCCGCGCCGGACGGCGCGGCGCACGCGCGGCGCCCGCAAACGAGCGGGCCCTCCCCGCTCCGGGAGGGCCCGACCGTCCCATGTGCGGCTCCGGCTACTTGTCCGCCTGCGCGCGCTTGACGAGCGCTTGAAATGCATGGTCATCCCGCACGGCGAGATCGGCAAGCACCTTGCGGTTGATCTGGATCCCCGCGCGGCGCAAGCCGCAAATGAGGCGGCTATAGGACGTGCCGTGCGTCCGAGCCGCGGCGTTGATTCTGGCGATCCAGAGGCGGCGGAAATCGCGTTTCCGCGCACGCCGGTGGGCGTACGCCTGGGCCAGCGCCCGCAGCACCGTCTGGTTGGCCATCTTGAACCAGCGGCTCTTCTTTCCCCAGTAGCCCTTGGCGAGCTTCAGCACCTTGTGGTGCCTCCGCCGCGCCACCATGCCCCGCTTTACGCGTGCCATCGCGATCCCCCCTTGTCCCGGCGCCTTCGACGCGCAGACTGCCGCGGGCGCGGCTCATCGCGGCGTCCCGCCGCCCGCGCCCCCCCCGCTAGCGGTAAGGAAGCAGGCGGTTGATGCGCGCCGTGTCGGACGATTCGACCTCTCTCGTTTGAGCCAGGGATCGCTTGCGGGAACCGCGCTTGTGGACCATGAGGTGTCCGCCCAACTGGCGCCCGCGCAACAGGCGGCCGCGGCTGGTCACGCGCATGCGCTTCGATGCCCCGCCGTGCGTCTTGAGCTTCGGCATCACGACCTCCTTCCGTACGCGCCGCTCAGGTCTTCTTCGGCGCGAGAATCATCACCATGTTGCGGCCCTCCATCAACGGATGCCGCTCCACCACCGCCACCTCGGCGAGTTGTTGCGCCATGCGCCGCAAAATCTGCTCGCCCACCTGCGGATGCGCCATCTCGCGCCCGCGAAACCACATCGACACCCGAACCTTGTCGCCGTCCCGGAGAAAACCGCTGACCGTCCGCGTCTTGGTCTGCAGATCGTGCTCCCCGATTTTGGGGCTGAGCCGCATGCCTTTGAGCTCGGAGGTCTTCGACTTTTTGTGCGCGAGCCGTTCACGCTTGGCCTGCTCGTACTTATACTTGCCAAAGTCCATGACCCGGCAGACTGGCGGCGACGCGGTCGGCGCCACCTCCACCAAATCGACCCCGGCGTCCTGCGCCTTGGCGAGCGCCTCCTGCAGCGACATGACACCCAACTGCTCCCCGTTCGCCCCGATCAGCCGCACCTCACGGGCCCGGATGCGGTTGTTGATCCGCGTCTCTCGCTCGCGCTCTATGGGTGTGATGGGTGTTCGGCCTCCTTCTGTCCTGTAATATGGAACGAGGAGATGGCTATGCCATCTCCTCCACGATGATCGTCCGCGTAAACCCTGCTGGCAACTCCCGCGCCCGGCGACGAGCGCCGCAGGGTGAGAAGCAGATGGCTTCTGCTTGAGCAGTCATTCAGTTTTGACGGTATAACGGTAGCATACCCCCCGGCGCACGTCAACGAACTGCATGCTCGCGGGCGCTGCGCTCCCCGACGTTGGCGCCCCAGGGCAATACGCGCGCGATCACGAGGGCCTGATCGTCCGTCGGCCCGTCGCCGCTCCAGCGGCCCACGGCCGCCATGATCTCGTCCGCGATCCGCTCCGGCTGCGCCTCCCGCAGCTCGATCAGGGTGTCGACGAGCCGCTGGTCGCCGAACAGTTCCCCGTCCGGGCGGCGCGCTTCGGTGATGCCGTCCGTAAACATGGCCAGCAGATCACCGGGGCCCACCTGCACTTCCACCGCCGGGTAGCGGGCCGCGGGGTCGACGCCGAGCAGCAACCCGGGCGCGTCGAGCGCCTCGGGCGCCTGCACGCCGGCGCGCAGGAGGAACGGCGCCGGGTGCCCGGCCCGCGTGTACCGGAGCGTTCCCGCCTCGGGGTCGACCATGCCGTAGAAGAGGCTGACGAACAGGCCGGAGGCGGCGTCGCGGGTGAGCACGGCGTTCATCCGCGCCACCACGGCCTCGGAGGGACGGCCGTCCAGCACGAATGCCTCGAGGAGATACCGCGCCCGGGCGGACAGCGTGGCCGCGGGAATGCCCTTGCCCGTGACGTCCGCAATGGCCAGGCCGACGCGGCCGTGCCCCAAGGGAAGCACGGCGTAGAAGTCGCCGCCCACCTCGCGGCTCGGCACATACCGGCCCGCGATGGCCATACCGGGCAGCCGGACGCTGGGCGTCGGCACCAGGGCCTCTTGAATCACGCCGGCGATCTCCCGCTGGCGTCCGTAGGCGCGCGCATTGTCCACGGCCAGCGCGACACGGTCGGCAAAGGCTTCGATGAGGCGAACGTCTTGGGCGCGAAAGTCTCGTTCCCCCCGCGCGATCAGCTCCAGCACGCCGATGACGCGGCCGCCGACGCGCAGCGGCACGCACGCCGCGGCCCGCACGCCCTGCGCGAGCAGGCGCGGGTCGAGCGCACGGAACGCTTCCTCCCCCGAGAGGACGAGCGCGCGCCCGCCGTCCGCCACCCGTCCGGCCAGCCCTTCACCGCGCGCCAGCCGCCGCGCCCCCGCCGCTCCCGTGTCGGAGTCCTGCGGGACGATGAGATCCCCCGTCGCGTCATCGACGAACCACACGGTGCCGCCGTCCGCGCGCAGCGCCGAGGCGATGTGCTGCACGAGCCTCGCAAGCAGTTCGTCGAGCCGTACCGTGGAGAGCGCCGCATCGCTCACGCTCTGCAGGGCGTTGATCTCCGCGTGGGACCGCGCCAGCCGCTCGCTCATCTCGTTGAACGCGGTCCCCAGCTCGCCCAGCTCGTCGGTGCGGCGCATGCGCACCCGGTATCCGACCTCGCCGCGGCCGATCGCCCGCGCGCCGTTGGCCAGGGCCACGATCGGCGCCGTCAGTTCCGCGCCCAACACCCAGGCGAGGAACACGCCGAGGCCGACCGCCGCGACCACCCACCCCAGCTCTTCCTGTCCGCCGCGCCGCACCGGCGCCAGGGCCGTCCGTTCCGGCTCCAGGACCACGGCCGCCCAGCGCAGGTCGGCGATCGGCACCGCGGCTCCGATCTGGGGCCCGCCGGCCGCCGCGTCCCGGTAGCCCTCGATCATGCTCGGCTGACCGCGAAGCGCCGCCTGCACGGCGGGCAGCGATGCGAGCGCGTTGACCGGCCGGCCGGGCCGCCGCAGGTCGAACACGACGCGGCCGCCGTTGTCCACGATGATGCCGTCCATGTCGGAGGCCAGCCCGGTCGGCAGCATCGGCCGCACGCGCGTCAGATCCACGACGCCGTCCACCACCGCGGCGAGTCGGGGACCCTCGGGGATCCCGGTCGCGACCTCGAGTTCCGGGCGGCGGTTGGGAGCGCTGATGACGCCGGCGGCCCACGGCGCACCCGCGCGCACGGCGGCGAACGCCCAGTGGGTCGCCACGTTCGTGTAGGCATCGCCGGGGGGCGCCGACGCCTCCACCCGCCCGTCGGGCATGATGAGGCCGAGCCAGAGAAACGAGGTATCGTAGGCGCGGATCGACGCCAGCAACTGCACGATCCCGACCACCGGGTAGGGTTGGCTCTCCACTGCCGACCCCGCCGCCAGTTCCGCGTGCACCGTATTTTCGACAAACGTGCTGAAATCGGATGCCAGCGTGTGCGCGGCATCCTGTTGCGTGCGCAACACGAGGTTACGGCGGCCCTGGTCCTGTTGCAGGCTCAACAGCACGCCGAGCACCAGGACCGGGACCATACAGATGAGGATGACGCAGGCGACCTTGCCCCGAATACCGAGCCGCATCACCGTCTCCCCGGTCCGGTTTCGCGCCCGGCCACTCGCTCGCGCGTGCGACGACCGCGCGGTCCTGGTCGCCCGTCGTCAGGGCTGGCGCGACCCGTGGGCCCGCGCTTTCTCGATCGCTTCCGGTTCGGTGGAATAGATCGGGAACACCTGATCCAACCCGGTGATCGTGAACAGCTTGCCGATCTTGGATTGCGTGGACACCAGGGCGAGGGTTCCGTCGCGCTCGTGGATGCGCTTCAGGGCGGCGGTCAGCACCCGGAGCGCCGTACTGTCCATGTACGTCGTCTTCGACAGGTTGACGACGAGCAGCGGGGGCGCGCCGGCCGCCCCGCGCGTCAGGGCCTCCTCCAGCCGCGGTGCGGTGTAGAGGTCGATCTCACCCGCCACATCGATCACCGTCACGGTCCCTTCCGTCCGGGCTCCGATCTGGAGCTCCATCGCCGTTTCCCTCCCTCCGCGCGCGCCCCACCGGGCGCCGCGGCCCCTAGTCGTCGTCGCGCGTGACCAGCGCCGCCTGGTACAGTGCGATGCCCTTGTTCGCGACCGCAGACGCGATGAATCCGAGCAGAAACAGGAACAACCCCTTGCTCGCCACCATCAGAATCGTGTCCCCCATGGACCGTGCGGCGGCGGATTCGGCCAGCGCGCCTGAGGCGACCAGCTGCAGATACGCCAGGCAGAACACGGCGAGCAGGAGGAGCACGCCGATGACAAACACCGCCATACCGGCCGACCGCCCCGCGCCGTCTCCACCGGTGCGCCCCATGCGGTCACCCCCGCGCGTCAGGCAGACGCGTGCTACTCCAGCCGGGCGCCGGCGAGCGCGGTCTGGCACGAACACGACCGCACCCGAGGCAGCCGCTCGATCATCGCGGCGAGCAGCCGGCGGAGCTTCTCGTTGTTCTCCCGAAGCACCGTGAGCACCGCCTCGTGCGACACCGGCGAAACGTCGGGGGATCCCTCGAGCCCGACATCGTAATCCGTGATCAACGAGACGTTGACGTAGCACAACGCCAGTTCCCGGGCGAGGTGCCCTTCGGGATAGTTGGTCATGTTGATGACTTCCCATCCCTGCGAGCGAAACCAGCGGCTCTCCGACCGCGTGCTGAACCGGGGACCCTGGATCACGACCACGGTGCCGCGATCGTGCACGGGAATCTCGGCCGCCCGAGCGCTTTCCACCGCCAGCTGCCGTAGCGTCGGGCAGTACGGGTCCGCGGCGGAGACGTGGGTCACGACCGGTCCCTCATAGAACGTATCCGCGCGGCCCCACGTTCGGTCCACATACTGGTCGCAGATCACGAAGTGCCCCGGCCTGACATGGGGCTGCAGGCTGCCCGCCGCGCAGGGGCCGAACAGCCATTCGACGCCGAGAGACTTCATCGCCCAAACATTCGCGCGGTAATTGATCCGGTGCGGCGGCAGGCGATGGGTCCGGCCATGCCGCGGCAGGAACGCCACGGCGCGCCCGGCGATCTCTCCCAGCATGAACGCGTCACTCGGTTCGCCGTACGGCGTCTCGATCTTGTGTTCGCGGGCGCCCTCCAGTAGCGAGTAAAAACCCGAGCCGCCAAACACCCCGATCTCTGCGCGCGGCACCGGCGCCTCCTTCTCCTCCACTGTCATGGTCAGTGCTCTGTAGCGATGATTCCCACTCCATCGTGCCCCGCGAACGATCCACGGGAACCGGGCGCGCGCTCGTTTGTGATCCCAACCGTCCCTGGTAGGCGGAAGATGTCCGACACACCGCGGGGCCGCCAGACAAAACACGCCGACGCTTCCGCCGGCGGCCGCACCCTATGCGGATGCCGCCCGCACAGCGGGGCACGCAAAATTGCGGCTCTGGCTGCTACGATGGTATCATCTGCGTGAACGAGGGGTCAACGTGCGCGGGCGCTCACCTGCCGCCCGGTTCCCACGGGCGCGACACACGCGCCGAAGACATCGTCGTTCCCTGGAGTCAACTCCGTTCGTTCGGAGGTGTCGATGCAGGCGGCGCACAGCCTGGTTCGCCCGTTTCGCGGGCCCAGCCGTGTGTGGTACGGATTCGGCGCGGCGGCGCGCGCGGCCGAATGCGCCGCCGAATTCGGCATTGCCCCCGGCTCCGCGCTCGTCTACACCGATCCCGCGGTCGACCGCCTCGGCCTCGCGCGCGAGCCGATCGAGAGTCTCCGCTCCGCGGGGTTTGACGTGCATTCGTTCTCGGAGATCCCGGGGGAGCCCACGGTGGAGGTCGCGGATCGAGGGGCCGCCGCCGCGCGCGCGCTCTCCCCCGCGCTGATCGTCGGCGTCGGCGGCGGAAGCGTGATGGATGTCGCGAAGCTCGGCGCCGCCATGGTCGAGAACCCAGGGAGCGTGCTCGAGTACACGCATGTGGGCCGCCGGCGCCTGCGGGGCCGCGCCGTCCCCACCATCCTCGTGCCGACGACCGCGGGGACGGGCGCCGAGGCCAGCCAGAACGCCGTCGTGACCGCCGGGGCCAAGAAGGCGTTTGCCAACAACTATCCGCAGCTGCTGGCGGCCGGCGTGTTGCTCGACCCGGGCCTCACGGTCTCGCTGCCGCGCGATGTGACCGTTCACACCGGGCTGGACGCCCTGAGCCACTGTGTCGAAGCGCTCTTGTCCACGCACGCCACGGCGCTCACCGATCTCCAGGCCGTGCGAGGGATCGCCCTCATCGCCGAGTGGCTGCCGCGGGCCCATGCCGACGCCGGCGACGAGGCGGCGCGCGCCGGCATGGTGCTCGCCGCCTACTGCGGCGGTCTCGCCCTCAACGCCGGCATGGTGCTCGGCCACTCCATCGCGTACACCGTCGCCAACCGCCTCCACGTACCGCACGGTTTGTCGTGCGCCCTTGCGCTGCCGTACGCGGTCGCGTACAGCCGGGAGGCTGCGCCGGACCGCCTGCGCCGCATCGGTGACGCCGCCGGCGGCGCCGACCCCGTACGCAGAATCGAGCTGCTGTGCCGCGATCTCGGCGTGCCGGAAGCGCTCAGAACGCTCGGCCTCGAGCGGACGCACCTCGGCGAAATGGTGGACGAGTGTCTCGAGCACTATCCTCGGCCGAACAATCCGCGGCCGCTCGAGCGCGGCCCGCTGCTGTCCCTCTACACGGCGATGTGGGAGGGGCGCCCCGCGTACGCATGGACGTCCTAGCGCCGTACCGCGGGGTGCGCGGGCGCCGCTCCGCCGCGATCCTGTTCGACCTCGATGGCACGCTGCTCGACAGCGCCGAGCTGATCGTCACGGCGTTTCAAGAGACGTGCCGCTCGCTGCTCCATCGCGATGTCGATCGGGCGACGATCCTGCGGGACTGGGCGCGCCCGATTCGGGAGCGCTTTCACGCGCTCGCGCCCGATCGCGACGAGGCACTGTCCCGGGAGTACCTCCGGCGCTACCTCGCGCTTCACGACCGGCTGGCGCGTCTGTTCTGCGGCGTTCCCAGCCTCCTCCGCGCGCTCGCGGCACGCCGCTACGCGATGGCCATCGTCACGTCCAAGCGTCGAGCCACGACCCAGGCGGCGGTGAGCGCGTTCGGCCTCGCCGAGTGGTGCCCGGTGATCGTCGCGGACGAGGACACCGCACGGCACAAACCCGACCCCGAGCCCGTATGCCTCGCGGCGAGCCGCCTCGGCGTCGCCGCGAGCGACACCCTCATGGTCGGCGATACGCCGTTCGATGTCGACGCGGGCCGCGACGCGGGCGCCGCGACGGCCGGCGCGCTGTGGGGCGCCGTCGATCCGGAGGCGCTGCGGGCCGCGCGGCCCGACTACATCGCCGCGCGGCCCGAGGACCTGCTCGTGCTCTGCCCGCCGCGGGACGGCGCGCCGCCGGCGGCGACGGTCCCGTAGCGTCACGAGCGCTCACGGCCGGCGCGCGCCGCGCAATCGCGCGATGTAGATGCGGGCCGCCTGGTCCATCGAGGCGGCCCTCAGGCGCTCCTCTTCGGCAAATCTCGCTTCCTCGGTCGCCCAGCGGTCCGCGGCCGCGTACGCCTCGTCCTCGGCCTGCCGCACGGCGTCGGTCGGTCCGCGCTCGTCCCTCGCGAACGACCCCACCGATGCCACGGCGGCGCCGATGCGGTCGACGATCGCCGGCACGCGCCGGATGGTCACCTCCGCGAGGAGCGCCGCGGCCGCCGCGGCCGCGACCGGCGGCCACGCATCCTCGGTGCCGGTGCCGCGTCCCTCCCGGAAGGCCTCCTCGGGCCGGCGCAGGAGCCGTCCGCCCGTCGTCTCCGCAAGCTGCGCCAGGAGTGCCGGGTTGCCACCCGGCTCACGCAGTTCCGGCGAATACGGCACGACCAACCCGGCGGCGCGCGTGCCGACGGGTCCGCGCGCGTCCGCGGCGGCCACGACGACCGAGTACGTGCCCGGCGCTTGCGCGGGCCACTGCGCCTCGTACCGTCCGGGCGCCGTCTGCACCGCGTCGACGACGCGGCGGATCCCGCCGGGACCGTCAACCTGCGCCCGGAGGTCGAGACCGTCCCACGGGGCGCCGTCCGGCCGGCGGGCGTCGACGACGAGCCGCCCCGATGCGCTCTGCGGGTCGCGGCCGACCGATACATAGAGGCCCGCCTGTTCGTCCCGCAGGGTCCAGCGCACGGCCTGCGACCAGAACCGTGCGACGGCGGACCACGCGGCCCAGGGCGCGGTCCACCGCGTGCCGTCATCGGAGGTAAACGCGACCGCATGGCCCAGACCGTACCGCCAGGTCGCGAGCACCGGGTCGCCGCGCGGCCCGGCGAGCGCGACGTCCGCGCCGGCCTTGGCGACCGCCGCGACATACCCCTCGATCGGCGGCGGTGTCGGCAGGCCGGCGAGCGTCGGCGCGGCCTCCCCGCGCTCGAGCGGCGTCGGCTCCTCGACGAGGTACGAGCGGACGGCGACGAGCGCCTCGGTCGTGAAGATCTGGGGGATCGCGTAGAGATCCTTCGCCACGTACGACCGGCCGCCGCCCCACCGCGCGAGATTGCGCATGAACGCACGATCCGCGTCCGAACCGATCGCCACGGTGCTGATCGTGACCTTTTGCCGCGCCAGCGCGGAGGCCAGCGTGTGGAAATCTCCGGGATCGGTGAGGCCGTCGCTCGCGACGATGATGTGCCGTACCTTCGCCGGGGACGTGGCCAGAAACTTCCCCGCCGCGGCGAGCGGCGGGTACATGAGCGTGCCGCCGCCGGCCTGGATGCGGGCGACCTCGGCGAGGATACGGTCGCGGAACCGCGCTTCGGTCGGCGGCACCAACCAGCGGTACGTCTGGTCGAACGTGATGACGCCGACCTGATCGCGCGGGCTCAGCAGGTCGATCACCGACGACGCGATCTCCTTCGCCAGCGCCTCCTTGCCGATCTCCGTCCCGAACGCCTCCATGCTCCCGGAGGTATCGATGACGAGGACGACCGCCACCGTCGGAAACGCCGTTCGCTCCCGCACGTCCATCCGCACGGGCAGCATCGCCTCGAGCGGCGTCCCCGCGTACCCGCCGACGCCGTAGCTGTGCGGGCCGCCGATGACCAGGAGCCCGCCGCCAAGGATCCCCACGTAGGTCTGGAGCGCCGTCTGCTGCGCGGCGCTGAGATCGCCGGCGCCGACGTCGTCCAGCACGACGCTGCCGTACGGCGCGAGCGCGGCCGGCGCGGCGGGGATCCCGTCCGGCGTCCGAACGTCGACGCGAAGGTCCTGCCGGGCCAGCCAGTCCGGTAGCACGGTCGGCTCGGTGGTGACAAACAGGACGCGCGGCGCGCCAGTCACCACGACCATGGCTTCCCCGTGATTGTTGCCGGTGAGCGTGTCGGGCGTGGCGGCGACGTCCACCCGATACCGCACGGTCGTCTCCCCGGCGGCGCGATCCGTAAAGGACAGGGCCGTCTGCCCGGCGGACAGGGCCACGTGGCGGGTCGCGATCGGCGCCCCGTTGCGGCTCCACGTGACCGTGGCGTCCGCCGGCACGGTCGCGCGGACCACGGCGCGCACCTGATACGTCTCGCCGGCGTGCACCTCCGGCGGGGCCACGACATCGTCCACCAGCACCTCCGGCGGCGGCGTGCCGCCGAGCGGCACCGCGTCGATCACGATCCCGTCGGCCGCCGCACGGCGCGCGGCGGCCGCGGCGTCTCCCGCGTTTTCGGCGCCGTCGCTCAGCACCACGATGCGCCGGGCGCCGTCAGGCGGGAGGGCCTGGCGGGCCAGGTCGATCGCCGCGCCGATGTTGGTCGCGTCGGGCTCGGGCGCGGCGCGAAGCGCGTCCGCGGCCGGGTGCGGCGTTACCGGGAGCTGCAGCAAGGGCGCCCCCGCAAAGGTCACGAGCCCCGCTTCGTCCTGCGGGTGCATCCGCGCGAGCGCGTCCGCCACGAACGCGGCGGCCGCGCCGCGCGCATCCGGGGTCATGCTCATCGACCGGTCCACGACGAACATCACACGTGTGCCCGACGACGGTGCGCGCAGCATCGGCTGCGCGAGCGCGAGGATCGCCAGCGTGAGCGTGGCCATGCGGAGTACCGTGGCTACCCGCCAGCGGCGGCCCAGGCGCCGCCGCCCGAGACGCCACACGACGAGCGCCGCCGGGAGCAACCCGAGCCACCATGGGTGCTCGAACTGGACCGGCGGCGTCACGCGTCACCGCCCCGCTGCCGCGTGGCGAGCGCCCACTCGCCGAGGAGCGCCGCGATCCCCACGAGCAACAACCACGGCCAGAGCGGCACGTGCACCAGCACGGTGCCGGCCGAGGTCCCCGCCGTCGACACCGGGGCCGGGGCCCGTCCTGGACGGATCATCCCCGCGTTCGGCGATCCGATCTCCGCGGCAAAGGCGCGCGTCCCCGCCGCCGTCGAGAAGCGGTAGAGGCCGGCGCGAGCAAACGGCGGCAGCACGAAGGCGCCGTCCGTGGCGCGCACGTCGACATGGCGCCCCAGCGGATCGGTCAGGCTGCCGGCCCGCTCCGCGCCGGCCGGGACCTGCACCTCGTCCCCGACCGCCACGTGATCCACCGCCACGCTCAACCATGCCAGCATGTTGCGGACGAGAATCGGAAAGGCGGCGTGCTTGGGCAGGTCCGAATCCTCGAGGGCGAAGCCGAGGACGAGCGCCCGGACGCCCCGACCGGTGTACTCCCAGACGAGCGGCGTGGCGCCCGCCACGAGGACGCGTCCGCTGTCGACCGCCAGCTCGAGCGCGCGGTCGATCCGCACATCGCTCAGGTCGACGAACCGCAGGACCGGATCCTGGCGGTCCCACGTCGCGATCCCCGGGTGCGCGGCGACACCGGACGCCGTCGCCGGCAGACCCGGCGGCACGGCGCCGATCACGAGGTAGGTGCCGGGCGGCAGCGGCCCGGGATCGACGCGGTCGAGGATGACGACGTCGAAGGCGGCCCACGCCGCCGGGTCCACGGTCGCGGTCTCCACGGCGCGCGCCACCGGCAGCACCCGCAGCACCCGTTCGAGCGCGGGATTGCCGTGGCTCACGAGCAGCACGGAGCCGAGCGCCGCGGGCGCCAGGAGCGCCGTCGCGTCGTCGTCCTCTGGCAGCACGTCGTGCGTGACGATGTGGGCGTGAAGCACGCCGGCGCCTTGGACCGGGAACACCGCGCTCGCCGTGCCACCGGCGGGCACGGCGAGCGTCGCGCGGTACACGGGCGCGTCGCCGAGGCGCACGTCGAGTGGAATCCTGCGCGCGCCGCGGCCCCAGTTGGCGACGCGCACGAGCGCCTCCGGGCGGACGGCGTCCGTCAGCACGCGGAACGCAACGATGCCGGCGTTGTCCTCCGCCGTGCCGACGACCTGGTAGGTGACGCCGGCCGCGGCCGGCGGCGCGCCCCGCGCCGCGTCGGTCCACACAAAGACCCGGCCGTCCGCCGCCGAGTCCGCCAGCTCGCTCGCCAGCGTGACGGCGGCATCGAGGTCCCCGGCGGCGTCCCACGGCTCGGCACGCCGCAGCGCCGCGGCCACGGCACGATGATCCGCCGACAAGGGCGCCAGCACGACGGGATGCGGCGCCGCGAGGATCACCGCCGCACGCTGGCCCGGCTCCAGGCGCCGCGCCACCGCCAGCGCTTCCGAGCGCGCCCGCTCGAACCGCGTCGGCGACACATCGCGCGCTTGCATCGACAGCGACGCGTCGAGGACCAGCACCACGTCCCGGCCGGCCACGGCGCGGCCCAGAACGGCCGGGCGCGCGAGCCCCACGACCATCGCCGACAGGGCGAGCAATTGGAGCGCGAGCAGCACGCTGCGCTCGATTCGCCGCGACGGCCGAAACGCCGCGAGCGCGGGCACGGACCGCTGCCACAACAGGATGCTGCTGACCGGCTGGTCGCGGCGCCGCATGCGCAACAGGTACAGCAGCACGAGCAGCGGGAGCGCGGCGAGGCCCCACAGGGCCGCGGGAGCGCCGAGGGTCACCGCACCAACCCGCCCTGGCGGAGGTACCGGAGCACGAGCACGTCCGCGGGGACCGACGACGCGGTCCGCACGTAGTCGATCGCGTGACGAAAGCAGAACGCCTCGAGATCGCGGAAGTACGCGTCGCGGGCCGTCGCGTACGCCCGCAGGGCCTCGGCGTCGACGGTGAGCTCCAGCGCCCGGCCCGTCTCGACGTCGATGAGCCGCAGGTCGCCCGCGAGCTGCGGCGCGAGCTCCTCGTCCGCCAAGATGTGCACGAGAAACGTCTGGAATCGATGATGGCGCGCGTGCAGCAGCGCGGCCGCGTACCCGCGGGGATCCAGGAGATCCGAGACCACGACGAGCAGGCCGCGCCGTCCGGTCGCGCCGAGGCGGCGGGTCAGGGCCTGCTCGAGGTCCGTGCGGCCCGCCGGCTCCAGCCCATCCAGAAACCGCAACAGGTCAAAGGCCCGCGCGCGGCCGCGGAGCCGCGCAAGACTGGGCCCCTGCTCGGACGCAAACGCCGTCACCCCGACGCGATCGAAGTTGCACAGGCCGATGTACCCGATCGCGGCGGCGACGCGCTTGCCCAGCGCAAGCTTGCTCGGCATCCCGGCCGCCATCGACGCGCTGGTGTCGAGGAACAGGTGCACGTCGAGGTCTTCTTCCTCGCTGAACAGCTTGACGAAGACACGGTCGAGCCGGGAGACGATGTTCCAGTCGATGTACCGGTAATCGTCCCCCGCCTGATAGGCCCGGTAGTCGTCGAACTCGATCCCGCGGCCCCGCACCAGGCTGCGCCGCTCGCCGCGCTGCTGGCCGCGGACGAGGCGGCGGCTCACCAGGCTCAGCGACTCGAGGCGCTGCAGGAACTCCGGATCGAAGAGCTGCGCACCGTGATCGGCGGCCGTCCGGTCCACGCGGGCACCTACACGCCGCCCGCGGCCGCGCCGACGCTGCCGAGCTCGTCCATCGTCCGGCGCACGAGATCGTCCGGATCGACGCCTTCGGCCTCCGCCTCGAAGTTGAGAATGAGCCGGTGGCGAAGCGCGGGGATCGCCAGCGCCTGGATGTCCTCGACCGAGACGTTGAACCGGCCCTCCGCCAGGGCGCGCACCTTGCCGGCCCGCAGCAGCGCCTGCAGCCCGCGCGGGCTGGCGCCGTACCGGATGAAGCGCTTCGCCGGCGCCGCGCCGTGCGCCGATCCCCCGTGCGTGGCCAGGACCAGCCGCGCCGCGTAGTCCCGAACGTGCGACGCCACGGGGACCTGGCGGGCGACGCCCATCATGCGCAGCACCGTGGGACCGTCCGCCACGCACCGCGCCGCGGGCTCGTCCGGCTCGGTCGTGCGCTCGCCGATCGCCCGCAGGTCGTCCAGCTCCGGGAACGGGACGCGAAGCTTGAGCAAGAAACGATCGAGCTGCGCCTCGGGGAGCGGGTACGTACCCTCCATCTCGATCGGGTTCTGCGTCGCCAGCACGAAAAACGGCTCCTCGAGCGGGCGGGACATCCCCGCGATCGAGACCACGTGCTCCTGCATCGCCTCGAGCAGCGCCGACTGCGTCTTGGGGGTGGCGCGGTTGATCTCGTCGGCGAGCACGATCTGCGCAAAGACCGGCCCCGGCTGGAACTCGAACCGCCGCCGGCCGCCGTCGTCCTGCACGATCAGGTTCGTCCCCAGGATGTCGGCGGGCATGAGGTCGGGTGTAAATTGGATGCGGGAGAAGCGAAGGTCCAGCGCCTGCGCGAGCGTGCGCACCAGCAAGGTCTTGCCGAGACCGGGCACGCCCTCGAGCAGCACATGCCCGCCCGCCAGCATCCCCGTGACCACCAAGTCGAGCAGCGTCTCATGGCCCACGATGACCCGGCCGAGCTCGTGGCGGATCGCGGCAAACGTCCGGCGGAACTCTTCGACCTCCTGTGATCCCGCGTGGTCGGTCACGGAGCGCCTCCCTGGGTCTGGAAGTACTGGCGCACCAGCGAGACGTACGCGGGCGGCAGGGGCGCCTCCGACACGGATTGGTCGAGCTCGTGCGCGACCGATGCCGGCAGCCGCCGGGCGGCGACGTGGGACGTCCCCGTCTGGCCGGGCGCGACGATCAGCCGCATCGTCGAGGGGCCCTGCCCCGGCGTTCCCCCGAGATGCTCGGGCACGTGCGTCCCCTGCAGACGGGGCGCGGCGGCCCCGAGCTGCGGCCCTGTGCCCTGGCCCGGGAGGCTCCCCTGGTTCGGGCCGGGCGGGGGCGGCGCCGTTCCGCTCTCGTCGATGGACGGCGGATTGGGGCCGGATGCCTGGGGCGAGGAAGTACTCTCAGACGGCGTCTCGGAGGCGCGAGCGTCGGAGCCGGCGCCCAAGGGACCGGATTTGGCGATGCGCGTCGCGGCTTGCTGCATGCTCTGCCGCGCGTCGCCGAGCGCCTGGGCGTCACCCGCCATGCGCTCGAGCCCCTCGAGGTCTTGCAGCGCTTCGTTCATGGATCCCGCGGCGGCGGAGAGATGTCCCTGCGACGCCTCGCGCCGCGCCTGCGCGACACGCTGCCGGGTCGAGACCGGCGCATTCATCTCCTCGAGCGAATTCGCCAGCGCCCGCATCTCGCGCGACAGCATCCGCGGCTCAACCGGCTGGCCGCCGCGCTCCAGCTGCCCCGTCAACCCCCGCACCTCGCGCACGGCGGCGTTGAGGCGCTGCAGGCGGTCACCGCCGGACGCCGACGGCGACGCGGCCGGGGCTCGCCGGCCGCCGCCCGGCGCCTGCACCTCCGGCAACGAGGCCTCGAGCTGGCGGTGCAGCAGATCCTGCGTGGCGCCAAGCTGACGGTTGAAATCCTGCACCAACCCCAGCGCCCGCTCCCGGTCCATCCGGGGCCCTTGCAGCCGCTCGCCGAGCGCCCGCATCTGCGGCCCAAAGCGCCTCGCCTCGGGCAACGCCTGCGATGTGCCGAGCGCTTCGAGGCGGCGCCCGGCCTCGGTGATGGAGCGTCCCTCGCGATGGACCACCGCGAGCGCCCGCGCGGCCGGGGTGGCCGGCAGCGACCAGCCGCTCAGAAACAGGGACCACAGAAGGAGCGCGAGCCCGCCGGCGAGCACGAGCCCGGCCTCTCGCGGGGCGCGCAGCGGCGCCACGCGCCTGGGGTCGAGGTCTTGCGCCGCGGCCACGGCGTCGGCGACCTGCAGGCGGGCGAGCCCCGGGGGCCGCGCCGACTGCGCCAGCAGCTCGACGGCGGTGCTGAGCCGGTCCTGAAGCCCGGCGCGCCGATCCGTGATCCTCGCGGTGTCGAGCGCCGTCGGCCACGACAGCCGTAGAATCACCGGGTACGCCCCGAGCAGCAGCGCCGCGAGCACGAGCGACACCCGCCCTAACGGCAGCGGCACGGGGAGCACCATCGTGGCCAGCGCCCACGCCACCAGCGCACCCGCCGTCCAGGCGGCCCCGCGTGCGAGCCGCTGCCATGTGGCGACCGTCGCCAGGCGGCGGGCGATGCCGCGAAGGAGCGCCGTGAGCTCGAGCGCCTCGTGCATCATGGGGTGCCGAACCTCCGCAGCGCGGCGTAGGCCAGACCGCCGGCGCCGAGCCCCAACGCCGTGTAGCATGCGGCGCCCAGGACGGGCATCGCTCCCGCGGCGGCCTGGGCGGCCGCCACGACCGGGTTCGCCCAACGGAACGCGTCCGGCAGCGCCAGGGTGGCGACGAAGATCGCGAGCAGCGCGGTCCAGTGCGCCAGCGTGCGCGTAAACTCCGCTTCGAACACGATGCCGCACAGCAACCCGATCTGGGCCACCGCCCACGCCTGCAAGGTCACAAGCGCGCACACCCCCCCGAGCGCGCCGAGCGGCAGGCGGCGAATCTCCATCGCCAGTATCAGCAGCGGCAGCGCGAGCAACTCCCAGTAGACGATCGTCGCGAGGGTCGCCAGGCTCTTGCCGGCAACGATCGTCCGGCGGGAAAACGGTCCGAATGCGAGGTCGACCGCGGGCCGCTCGCCCTCGACGGCGATCTCCTGCGCCGCGCAGGCAGACGCGAAGTACGTCACGAGCACGACTTGCACGCCGAGCAGCGCGAGCGCCAGACCCACGGAGCCGCGCGACGGATCATGTTGATTGAGCTCGGGGGGCAATCCGAGCAGGAGGAGCAGCGCGAGAATCCCGAGGTACGCGAGCTCCATGATGCGAATCTTGCGGCTGCTCCCACGGGCCCGGAGATCTCCTCGCAGCACGGCGTTGGCCACGGCGCCCGGACTACCGCCGCCCGACCGGTAGCAACAAGATCGTGGGACGGCGGTCGAGCCCGCCCCCGTCCGCCAGCTGAAAGACGGGCGCACCCGGCTGGATCTCTCCAACGAAAAGCGGCGTCGTGGGACTGATTATAGCATCGTCGTTTGGGCCCACAAAGACCCACGACCGGTCGTGCGCCGTCGTCTCACCCCCGCCGGACTCCCAACCTTTCGGATCCAGCACGATCGTGGAGTCGGGACCCGCATCCCCGATCCAGTACCAGCGATGTCCCCAGTGGAGCTCCGCGCGACGCGCCCGCGCGCCGAGCGAGACGCGCAGCGCGCGACCGTCGGGCGACAGATCGGCGCGGGCCGACGACGCCACCGCGGCCGTCGCGGCGAAGGCGCGAGCCTCGCCGTTCTCCAGTACGCCGTCGAGCAGCGTGGCCTCGTCAGTTACTACTATCCGGAGCGCGCCCGAGGCCGTCACCGGCATGACCACGCTGCCGGCCGGCACGCGGACGGTGTAACGACCGCCGTACGGCACGGCAACCGTGCCCACCGTCATCGCCCGGGCGGCGGCCGTGTCCGGCGCCTGCTCCAGGAACGTGGCTTCGACCACGGAGGTCGAGCGCGCGCGCACGTCGCCGGCGAGCCGCCAAAAGACTGCGGCCGCAAGCAGGACCGCCGCGGCGGCGGCGAGCACGCGGGACCGCGTCAGCCCGTGCCGCCCGATGAGGTACAGCGCCGCGAGGTACGCCAGCACCGCTCCGCCGACCTCGGCGTGTACCAGCGGATCGATCGCAGGGGCGGCCGGCAGCTGTTCCGCCGCGGCGTCGACCTGCACCGGCGACACGCCCGCCGGCCCGAGCGCCGCCTGCCAGAGCGCCGTGCGACCCGGCCAACCCGCAAACGGCGGCGCGCCGGGATCGAAGCCCCACATCTGGACCCACCCCGCTCCGGCGTGCGCGCCGGCGATCACGGGGATTCCCCCCGCGCGGCGGGCGCTCGCCCCGGGATGCGGGCGCAGCGCATCGACAGGGTAGGGACCGGACGGTAATGACGCGCCGGCCGGCGGAGACGGCTCGGACGCAACGACCGCCGGTGTCCCGATCGATGCCGGCAAAATGTCGTCGAGCGCGTCGAGCGAGGGTGCGCCCGGCGGGGCGATGACGACGAGTCGCCCGCCGAGGCGGACCCACATCACGAGCGCATCCCGCTGGGCCTGGTCCAGGCGCGCGGGATCCAGGTCGCGCGCCACCAGGAGATCAATCGCCGCATACTCCTGCCAGCGGCGCGGCAGCGCTTCCGGGCCGACGTAGGCGGTGACCACCCGTTCCGGAAGGCCTCCGAGCGGCGCCAAACCGGAGGCGCTGTCCGAGATCTCCACCGCGACGCGGCCCCCAACCTTCTGGGGATCGATGGGCACCGCCTGCCGCAGCCGCTCGCGGCCGCCGATCGACACCCGCACCTCGAGCGGGCGGCGAATGTCACCGAGCTGGATCGGAGTCTCGAATGTCCGGCGCACGCCCGCAACGGCCACAAACGGCACCACGGTCGTGGTCACCGCCTCCCCCTCCGTGCGGCCCAGGACGGGAGCGTCGACCTCGATCCTCCCCGGGCCGGCATAGGGCAACGGCGGCAGCACCACCGTCAGTGGAACCGGGACGCCGACGCGGACGGCCCCGCCGAAACCGAGTCGGGCCGACAAATCGTCGCCGTAGGCCGCCGTGGGGTGCATCCCGCAGATCGCGGCCACGACCGCCCAAAGCAAAGCGAGGGCATGGCCGGCCGGCCATGCCCTCGCGCGAGCGCTCTCGTCAGGACGACTTGGCCGCCGCACCGGCTGCCGGCGTAGAGGACTCTTTCGCCTTCGACGCCGCCGCATCTTTTGGCGTGGACTCCTTGGCCGGCGCGGCGGACTTCCCGTCGCCGTCGGACGGCGGCGGCGTCTTCCGGTAGTCGTTGATGTGGAACCCCGGCCCCTTAAAGATGATCCCCACCGGAGAAAACACCCGGCGCACGGGCGCGCCGCAGCGCTCGCAGCGCTCCACGTTCTCGGCCACCCCGTGCCTCACCTCGAACTGGTGGCCGCATTTGGTGCACCGGTATTCATAGAGCGGCATGTTCCCACCTCCACGCACGACACACCGGCGGCCGCGCCCGCGGCGGCGGCGCTGGACACGACAGGCCGGCGATGCATTCTATTGTGGCGATTCGACGTATTTCGCGCAGGCTTCCCTGCGGGTAAGCAGCCACGCAACTACATAATATTGTCGGCGCGCGGTGCGGCCGTGTCAAGCCGGCGCGGATGGGCGGCTGGCACGGCTGTGCGCCTCACCGGCGCTCCAGGGTGGCGACCCACACAGGACCGCGGCCGCCGTCCGTATCCGTGCCGAAGGCGATGCGAAGGCCATCGGGAGACCACCGCGTGACGATCGATCGCGCGTACGGAGGAAGCTCGGGATGATAGGTTGCGACCCGGAGCCGTGCGTCCGTCGCGACGTCCGCGATCTCGACCGCCACGTCATCCGGACCGAGCAGGGTCCCGTAGGCGATAAGCGTGCCGGCGGGCGCCCAGGAAATCCCGGTGTAGTCGCCCGGCGGCGTGAGGGCCCGGCGGCCAGACCCGTCGGGCCTGGCCACTACTACCTGCTCGCGGGTCCCGGGCTCGGCCGGGACCCGCGCGACGTAGGCGATCCACCGGCCGAGCGGGTCGAAGACGGGATCGCGCATCGCCTCGCGGTGCGCCACCCGGCCGACGGTTAGGCGCGCGGCCGCCTCCACGCGGACGAGGCGGCTTGGGCCGCCCCCGGCCGGCCCAAGCGCGACGAGCATCGCCCGGCCGTCCGGCAGCCATCCGATCGCTTGGGCCGTGACGCCGGCAGGGAGCACCGCCCCCTGTGCCGCGCCGTGCTCCGCGTCCCACGTTGCCAGCCGATCCGCGCCGTCGCCGGACGTCACGTACGCGAGGCGGCGACCGCGAGGATCCCAGGCGGGCAACCGCGCCGTCTGCGCCGCGGGGAGCCGCTCCTCCGGCCGCGCGTCCGGATACACGAGATACAAGCCTCCGCCGGCCGCCGCCGCGAGGCGGCGCCCGTCCGGCGACCAGGCGATCTCTGTCACCCCGGACAACGACGCGAGGCGGTGGAGGCCCGGCCGTCCGAGCGCCAGCCGCCACACGCCGTCGTCCGCGCCGAATGCGAGGAAGCGCGCCGACGGGTCCCAGGCCGGCGGGCTCGTGGCCGCGACATCGGAGGCCTGGACCACCCCCGTCACCCGAAGGAACGGCGGCCCGAGGCCCAGGGGCGTCCGCGTAATCGTGCAGCCCAGCAGCGCGAGCGCGGCCGCGAGCATGATGCCGGCGAGCCGCGCCCGATCGAGCTCCGTCAACAGACGCTGTACTTGCCTTCGGCCAGCTCCCGGCAAAAGACGTGGATGCCTGCGAGTTCCCGGTCGAGCACTTCGCGGACGCGGCGTGTCACGACCGACTTGCGGACGCCCCGCTGCGCGATGATCTGCGCCGCGGTGACCGGCTGGTCGATCGGTTTCCCGATCTGGCTCACCATCCAGACGTACACCTCGCGCAGGCCGGGCACCTCGTCGTACACTTTTTGCGCGACCAGGTGCGTGAACACGGAGTAGATCTTCCCGACGTGTGAGACCGGGTTTTTGCCGGCCGCGGCCTCCGTGCCCATCGGGCGGTTGATCGCGATGACGCCGTTGACCTTGTTGCCGCGGCCGATCTGCCCGCTGTCTCCGGATTCCGCGGAGGTCCCGAGCACGGAGAGATACACCCCGGCAAGGCCCCGCCCGGGCTCGTCCAGGGTGTTGAGGTCGAACGCGACCCGCTCCATCGTCGTGCGCTTCGCGAGAAAGGTCATCACGGCGTCGTAGAGCTCCTGCTTGCGGCGGAAATAGTGGGCCTCTCCTTCCACAAAGCGATCCACGAACGCGACGGCGGCCGTGAGCCTGAGCGCCCGGTCCATCCGCACGCCCATGACCTTGACGTCCTCCCCCGCCTCGGGAAAGTCTTCCTTGAACGTGCGCGAGTTGATGAATTGCTCGGTTTCGCGGACCAGCCGCTCGGTCTCCGTCATCGGCCAGTACCCCACGGCGGCGGAGGTGTCGTTGGCCCCGGCGGTGTCGCGGTTGAAGATGTCGACGAGCTCGGCCGACCCCGGTTTGATCTCGATCTGGTAGGTGACGTGCGGCCCATCCTGGTCGTCCGGTCCGCCCGGCTCCACGAACCGCAGATTTTCGCGGAACCAGTTCTTGGCGGTCCGGATCGCGATCTCCCTGATGGGAAGCTCGCGCCCGTTCATCCCGTAGGCCGCCCGGTCGCCGAAGATCAGCTTCATCGGTTCCCGAATCGTGCCGCCCCCGAACCGGACCTCGGCGTCGCCCGCGACGAGGAAGGCCTTGTCGATGTTGTGATGGAGGATGTGGCCGAACTGGCTCTGATATTCCTTGCTCAGCTCCACCGACACGCGATCCATGATCGCGTCGCAGATCGAGTCGGGGTGGCCGACACCCTTGCGCTCGACCATCTCGACCTGGGTTTCGCCGACCGGCACCCCCGACAGGGTCTCGACCAGAATGTCCCGCATCGCGTCCCTCCTCGGCTAGCGCGGCGCCGTGACCACGGCCCGGCGCGTCCGCGGTGCATGCGAGCGTCGCATGCCCGCTAGGCAAGTCCGTCCGGCGCCCGCCCCGTCACGGCAGCGTCAAGTGGACCGGGTGCATGACGTCGCGGACCGTGAGCGCCAGGATCAGGCACAACAACAGGGCCAACCCCACTAAATGGATGTAGCCTTCACGCCGCGGATCGAGCGGCCGCCGCCACAGGCCTTCGACCAGGAGAAACGCGGCCCGGCCCCCGTCGAGCGCCGGCAGGGGAAACAGATTGAACAGACCGATGATGATGCTGAAGAACGCGGTGAAGTAGAGAAACGTCTCCCCGCCCGCGTGCGCGGCCTGTCCGAGCACGTTCACCGCGGTGACGGGACCGCCCAACTGTCCGAGCAACTGGCCGGACCGGGCCAGCGCGCCAAGCGCGGTCAGATAGGCCACGACGTCGCGGCCCGTCGTCAGCACGCCCCACCCGATCGCGCGGATCGGATCGGGATGGGTCCGGGAGACGGCCGGCAGGAAGCCGGTCAGCCACACATGCTGCCGGGGGTCGTATTTCGTCGGCACGTGGACCAGAAAGCGCGTGGGCCCGCGCTGAATCAAAAACGACAACGTCCGCCCATTGCTGGTGTGGATCAGCCGGATGACCTCGTTGCCGTCCGTCATCGTGCGGCCGTCGATCGCCAGGATGACGTCGCCCGGCCTGAGGCCGGCCTGCGCGGCGGGATCGCCGGGCACCACCTTGTCGATGCGGGTACTCACCTGGGACGGCACCCCGTACAGCACGGCGATCGCCGCGAGCAGGACGATCGCGAGGAGGAAGTTCATCGCGGGCCCCGCGCAGACCACCGCGATGCGGGCCGGCACGGACTTGGCCCGGAACCGTCGCTCCGGCGGCACGTCCGGCGACGACGCCTCGTTGTCTTCGCCCGCCATGTTGACGTAGCCGCCGACCGGCAGCAGGTTGAGGCTGTACGTCGTCTCCCCCGCGGTAAAGGCGAACAGCTTCGGCCCGAACCCGATCGCGAATGCGTGGACCGCGATCCCCACGCGCTTGGCCACGATCAGGTGGCCGAGCTCGTGCACCAGGATCATCAACTCCAGCGCCAGGATCGCCAGAATGAGCGTCGGCACTACCGACCACCTTCCTCGCGCTCTGCCGAATCGATGCTGTGGACGCGCGGCGACGGGATCACGGCGCCCGCTCCGGGTGGACGCGGAGCGGCCGTTCCGGCGCGGAGCCGGCGTACGCCGCCTCCGCGTCCGCGCGGGCTCTCCGATCCGCGTCCAGAATACCCTCCAGGCTGTCCGCCGCGCCGTCTCGGTGCCCGTCGAGGACGCGCCGGATGAGCCGCGGGATCTCGAGGAAGCCGATCCGTCCTTCGAGGAACCACCGCACCGCGATCTCGTCGGCCGCGCTCAAGGCGGTGGACGCGGTACCGCCGCGCGCCAGCGCCTCGCGCGCGTACTCCAGCAACGGAAAGCGGCCCGGGTCTGGAGCCTCGAAGTGGAGGGCGCCGAGGCGCCGCAGGTCAAGCACGGCGACGCCGCTCGGCCGGCGCGCGGGATGCGTCAGCGCGTACTGGATCGGCAAGCGCATATCGGGCGGGCCCAGCTGCGCAAGCACCGCGCCGTCGATGAGCTGCACACACGAGTGCACGATGCTTTGCGGGTGGATGACCACGTCGATCCGGTCGCCGGGGACGCCGAACAGCCAGTGCGCCTCGATGACCTCAAACCCCTTGTTCATGAGCGTCGCGGAGTCGATCGTCACCTTCGGCCCCATCCGCCAGGTGGGGTGCCGCAGCGCGTCGGCGGGTGTGACCGCGGCCATCGCCGCCGCCGGAGCGCGAAGAAACGGTCCCCCCGAGGCCGTCAGCCAGAGCCGCGCGACCTCCGCGGGGTCGCGGCCGGCGAGGCACTGCAGAATCGCCGACGGCTCGCTGTCCACCGGGACCACGCTCGCTCCGGACCGCGCCGCCGCCTCCATAACAAGGGCGCCCGCGGCAACGAGCACTTCCTTCGTCGCGAGCGCGACGTCGCGCCGCGCGCGGAGCGCCGCCAGGGTCGGCGCGAGACCCGCGATCCCGACCACCGAGACGAGCACGATATCCGCCGCGGGCCCCGAGGCCAGCTGCGCGATCGCGTCCGGGCCCCACACCACCTCGCCCCGCCAGTCCGGCACCGCGTCGCGCACGGCGGCCGCCGCCGCGGCGGTCGAAACGGCCACGGCGTCCGGCCGGACCTCGCGGATCTGGCGTCCCAGCGTGTCGAGATCGCGTTGCGCCGACAGCCCGACGACGCCGATCTCGGGCGCAAGCCCGCGGACCACGTCGAGCGCCGCGCGTCCGATCGACCCGGTCGATCCGACGACGATGACGCGCCGCATCAGCGTCCCGGCCACCACGCCATCACCGCGTAGCCGGCGACCGCGGCCAGCAGCAGGCCGTCGAACCGATCCAGAATCCCGCCGTGGCCGGGCAGCGCCAGGCCCGCATCTTTGACGCCGACTTCCCGCTTGATCGCGGACTCCCAGAGATCGCCGCAGACCGCCGCCAGCGCGCACACGATGCCGACGCACGCGCCGACCGGGCCCGGCAGCCCGGCCGCCGCGGCGAAGATCACGCCGCAGACGGCCCCCGCCGCCACGCCCCCCGCGGCGCCCTCGAGCGACTTGCGCGGGCTGATCGTCGGGAGCAGCTTGCGCCGCCCCCATGCCAGCCCCACGAAGTACGCGGCGCTCTCGGACGCCCACACGACGCACACGACGAGGAGCGGCGGCAGCGGTCCCGGCCCATGCAGCGGTCCGACCGGCAGCGTGCGCAGGCGCACGAGGTAGCTGAACAGGTACCCGACGTAGAGGGCGCCGAGCACGGTGACCCCCGCGTTGGCGAGGGCGCGGTCCGCCCGTCCGCCGCGCAACTGCACGAGCATCGTGTAGACGAGCAGCGCGGGCAGCACCAGCGGCTCCCACGCCGACGGGTAGGCCGCCCCCGCCACGAACAGCACGGCGCCGCCGAGGCCCGCTTCCCACACGGGGGAATACCCTGCGCGCTCGGCCATCCGGTAGAACTCGCGCAGGCCGACGATCGCCGTGCACGCCACGCCGAGCGCCAGCCACGCACCGCCCGCCAGGATCAACGCAACGGTGAGCGCGCCGCCGAGGAACGCCGTGACGGTGCGGTGCAGCAGCGTCCGCTCGGGCCTCCGCACCGACGCGGGCGTCACAACGCCGCCCGGCCGGGACAGGCTATCCAAGCTCGACGCCCCCGAATCGGCGGTCGCGCGCCTGGTAGGCTTGGATCGCGGCGAAGAAGTCGAGCTTCCCGAAGTCCGGCCACCGCACGTCCGTAAAGTACAGTTCCGCGTACGCCAGCTGCCACAGCAAGAAATTGCTCAGCCGCTGCTCGCCCCCCGTTCGAATCAGCAGGTCCGGATCCGGGAGATCGGGCGCAAAGAGGTAGCGGGCCAGCGTGTCCTCGTCGATCTCGTCCGGCGACAGCCGCCCGGCGGCCACGGCTTCGGCCAGCCGCCTGGCCGCCTCCGTGAGCTCCCGCCGGCCCCCGTAGTTCAACGCGAGATTCAGCGTGAGTGACGCGTTGCCCTCGGTCAGCGCGATGACACGCCGGAGCGCGGTCCGCACGTCGTCCGGCATCTCGTCGATCATCCCGGACACCCGCAGCCGGACGCCGTTGCGATAGAGACCGTCGGCCTCCACCTGGAGCGCGTCGATCAACAGCTCCATGAGCGCTTCCACTTCCTCGAGCGGCCGCCTCCAGTTCTCCGTGCTGAACGCGTAGAGCGTGAGAATCTCCACCCCGCACTCGCGGGCGGCTTCCAGCGTACGCCGGATGGCTTCGCGCCCCTGGCGATGTCCCTCCAGCCGCGTGAGACCGCGGACCTCCGCCCAGCGGCCGTTCCCGTCCATGATGATCGCCACGTGGCGGGGCATCCGGGTCGGGTCGAGCGTTGCCCGAACGGCGTCCGCCCGCTGCGCGAGCTCGTCGTGGGTCTCACGTTTCGTGGTGCGCATCCGGCTCCTCGCACGTCACGCGGCGGAGCATCCCGGGTCCTCGGGCGACCCGCCGCGGAAGTAGCGCGGCCCCCTCGCCGTGAGGGGGCCGCGTCGATGCTCCTCGACGCCGGCCACGATGCGCCCGCCGGGCCCGCAGGCCGCGGGCGCCGCTCACTCGCCCGGCGCGCCCCGGTCCGAGCCGCGCTCGGCCGGGTCCGCGTATTCGCCGCAGACAATCAACAGCACGCGATCGCCGGCGGTCACGCGCTGCCGCACCACGCGCTGCGGCGGACGCAGGACGCGCCTCGGAGGACGTGTCTCCGTCACCTCGACCGCGAACCACCCCGCCGCGGCCAGCCGGCGGCGCGCATCATCGAGGGGCGAGCCCACGACGTCGGGAGGCCGCCGCTCCGCGCTCACGCGTCCCGCCCCGTTGCGCTGCGCATCGATCCCGAATCCACCGAGCCGAGATCCGGGCGGCGGGGTGCCCCCGGCCCTCGGATCAGACCTCGGTGATCTCGGCCTCCTTGGCCGCGAGCAGCGCATCCACTTCTTTAATGAAGTGATCCGTCAACTTCTGCAGCTCGTCCACCGCCCGGTGCGCCGCGTCCTCCGAGAGCTCACCCTTTTTCTCGAGGCGCTCGAGCCTCTCTTTGTATTCCCTGCGGATGTTGCGAACGGCGACCCTGGCCTCTTCCGCCTGCTTGTGCGCGACCTTCACCAATTCCCGGCGGCGCTCCCCGGTCAGCGACGGGATCGGCAGCCGGATGACGGTGCCGTCGTTGGCCGGGGTCAGCCCCAACTCGCTCTTCTGGATGGCGCGCTCGATCTCGCGAACCAGGCCCTTGTCCCACGGTTGGATCACGATCAACCGCGCATCGGGCACGGTCACCGAGGCGACCTGCGTCACGGGCGTCTGCACCCCGTAGTAGTCCACCATCACCCGCTCCAAGAGGGAGGCGTTGGCGCGGCCGGTCCGGATGCCTCCGAACTCCCGCCTCGCCGCCTCAATCGCCTTCTGCATGTGCGCCTTCGCGTCCGCGAGGACGTCGTTCATGCCCGGCTCCTCCTGCCACCAACGTCCCGATCTCCTCCTTGAACACGGCCCGCTTCACGTTGCCCGGACGGGTAATGTCGAAGACGATGATCGGCATGCCGTTGTCCATACACAGCGACGTCGCCGTGGCGTCCATCACCTTGAGGCCCCGGTTCAGCACCTCCATGTAGTCCAGCGTGCGAAACCGCGTCGCATCCCGGCTGTCGCGCGGGTCCTTGTCGTAGACGCCGTCGACGCCCTTCTTCGCCATGAGGATTGCGTCGGCTTCGATCTCGATCGCCCGCAGGGCCGCCGCGGTGTCGGTCGTGAAGTACGGGCTGCCCGTCCCCCCGGCGAAGATCACGACGCGGCCCTTTTCGAGGTGCCGGATCGCCCGGCGCCGGATGTACGGCTCGGCCACCTGGCGCATCTCCACGGCCGTTTGGACCCGGGTCTCGAGCCCCTCCCGTTCCATCGCGTCCTGCAACGCCAGCGCGTTGATGACCGTGGCGAGGAGCCCCATGTAATCGGCGGTGACGCGCGCGACGCCCGTCTTTTCCGCCATCTGCACGCCGCGGACGATGTTGCCGCCGCCGACCACGATGGCGACGTCCACGCCCGCATCCCGCACGGACCGCACTTCCCGCGCGACCAGGTAGAGCACCTCGGGATCGACCCCGGCCCCGGCCGCGGCCCCCGCCAGCGCCTCGCCGCTCAGCTTCAGCAAAATCCGGCGGTAGCCGGCGGGCGACGCGGCGGCCCCGGGGCTCGTCATTATTCCCCGAGCCGGAACCTGGCGAACCGGCGGATCTGGATGTTCTCGCCGGTCCTCGCGATCGCGTCCTTTACCACGTCGGCGACCGTGCGGCTGTCATCGCGGATGAACGGCTGATCGAGCAGGCACACCGCGGCGAACCACTTCTCGAGTTTCCCCTCCGCGATGCGCTCCGCGATGGCATCGGGTTTGCCCTCGCTCTTGGCCTGGGCGCGGTAGATCTCGCGCTCCGCGGTGACCGTCTCCCCGGGAATCTCGTCGCGCGACACATACCGCGGATCGGCGGCCGCGATCTGCATGGCCACGTCGCGGGCCAGCGTCTTGAACTCCTGCGTGCGCGCCACGAAGTCCGTCTCGCAGTTGACCTCCACCAGGACGCCGAGCCGGCCCTCCCCGTGAATGTACGAGGCCACCAGGCCTTCCTTGACCGTCCGTCCGCTCTTCCGATCCGCGGCGGCGAGTCCCTTGGCGCGCAGCAACATCTGCGCCTTCTCGAGATCGCCCCCGGCCTCGGCGAGCGCGTTCTTGCAGTCGATGATGCCCGCGCCGGTTCGCGCCCGCAGTTCTTTGACCTGGTTTGCCGTGATCTCAGCCAACCCGTGCCTCCTGTGCCTCTCCGCGCGTCCCGGCCGGCCGCCTCGGGCGGCCTACGCCTGGACCTCCTGCTCCTCGACGGGTTCGTCCACGACTTCCTCTTCACCCGGGAGCGGCGCCATCGGCGCCGGCTCGACCGCCTCCTCGGCGCCCGCCTCCTCCTCCAGCACCTCGGCCTTCCGCCGCTCCTCGTAGCCTTCCAAGGCCGCCGTGGCGACGCGGTTGGTGATCAGGCGGACGGCGCGAATCGCGTCGTCGTTGCCGGGGATCGGATAGTCCGCCTCGTCGGGATCGCAGTTCGTGTCGATGATCGCCACGATCGGCACGCCGAGCTTGCGCGCCTCCGCGATCGCGATGTGCTCCTTGCGCGTGTCCACGATGTAGACGGCCGTTGGCAGCGTCCGCATCTCCGAGATGCCGCCGAGGTACTTCTCGAGCCGCGCCAGCTCGTCCATCAACCCAGCCTGCTCCCGCTTCGGGAGGATCTCCAGGGTCCCGTTATCCCGGATCTCCACCAGCTCGTGCAGGCGATCGATGCGGCTCTTGATCGTGGCGAAGTTCGTGAGCATGCCGCCGAGCCACCGCTGGTTCACGTAGAACTGGTGGGCGCGCGTGGCTTCCTCGCGAATGGCGTCTTGCGCCTGCTTCTTCGTGCCCACGAACAGCACGGTGCCGCCCGACGCCACGGTCTCGCGGACGAACCGGTATGCCGTTTCGATGAGCGGCACCGAGCGTTGCAGGTCGATAATGTGGATGCCGTTGCGCTGGGTGAAGATGAAACGGGACATCTTCGGGTTCCATCGGCGCGTCTGATGGCCGAAGTGGACGCCCGCCTCGAGCAACTGCTTCATCGTAACGACTGGCACAATATCCTCCCTTGATCGGTTGTGCGTCCGCTCCGTTCATCCCGCACCGGAACCCCGACGGCTTCCCGCGGCCGTTGGCCGGGAGCCGGCGCCGTCCGGGCACCACCGGTGCGATCCCTGGAGCGTGCGAAGTCTTGCCGTAGTATAACACAGGCCCTGGGGGGAGACAAACAACAGACAACGCAACAAACGCAACGCAGCGCAACGCGCGGCGGCCGGCACGCCGGCGCCGCTCGCGCTCACGATACATGATCCGCGCCTCGGGGGCGACGCTCCCGCGGAGTCCTGCGGCCGGCGCTCAGAGGACGTACCGGCTCAGATCGCGGTCGGCGAGAATCCCGGCAAGCCGCTCGCGGACGTAGGCCGCATCGATGACGACCCGGGCCGGAGCCTCGGGTGCGGCGAACGACAGCTCTTCCGTCACCTTTTCGAGAATCGTGTGCAGCCGCCGCGCGCCGATGTCTTCCTGTTCCGTGTTGACGGCCGCGGCCACCCGGGCGATCTCGCGCACCCCGTCGTCGGGGAACTGGACCTCGACACCCTCCGTCGCCAGCAGCGCCGCGTACTGCTTGGTCAGCGCGTTCTCCGGCTCCACCAGGATGCGCACGAAGTCGGCCTCGGCAAGCGACGCCAGCTCCACCCGGATCGGCAGCCGGCCCTGCAACTCGGGGATCAGATCCGCCGGACGGCTCATGTGAAACGCGCCGGCGGCGATGAACAGAATGTGGTCCGTCCGGACCGGCCCATGCTTCGTCGTCACCGTCGAGCCCTCGATGATCGGGAGGATGTCGCGCTGGACCCCCTCCCGGGACACGTCCGGCCCCGTGCCGCCTTCGCGGCCGGCGATCTTGTCCAGCTCGTCGATGAACACGATGCCGGTCTGCTCCGCCCGGCGAATGCCCTCGCGAACGACCTCATCCATGTCGATCAGTTTCTGGGCTTCTTCGTTGGTGAGCACGCGAAGCGCGTCCGGCACCGGCATGCGCCGCCGTTTCCGCCGGCGCGGCAGGATGTTGCCGAACAGATCCTGGAGGTTGATGCCCATCTCCTCCACACCCTGCCCCGAAAACACCTCCACGGTTGGCAGCGCGCTCTCCTCGGTCTCGATCTCCGCGGTCTCATGATCGAGCTCACCGCGGTCGAGGCGCGCCCGCATGGCGGCGCGGCGCTCGGCAAGATCGGGAGCGGCCGGCCCGGGGGGCGCCGGCGCCGCGGCCGGCGGACGCCCGCCGCCGAACAGCGTCTCGAACGGGTTTGCCAACCCGGGCTCCCGCCGCGGGGCGGGCACGAGAATCTCGACGAGCCGGTCACGGGCGTGCGCGGCGGCCCGCTCGCGCACCTTGCCGACCTGTTCGCTCCGAACCATCTGGATCGCGGTTTCGACCAGATCCCGGATCATCGAGTCCACGTCGCGCCCGACGTACCCGACCTCCGTGAACTTGGTGGCCTCGACCTTGACAAACGGCGCCGCGGCCAGGCGGGCCAGGCGTCGCGCGATCTCCGTCTTGCCGACGCCCGTCGGGCCGATCATCAGGATGTTTTTGGGGATGACCTCGTCGCGCATATCGGGCCCGAGCCGGCTCCGCCGGTAGCGGTTTCTGAGCGCGATCGCCACCGCCCGCTTGGCAGCCGCCTGCCCGACGATATACTTGTCGAGCTCTTCCACGATGCGCCGCGGCGTCAGCCCGTCGATCGCGGGCCCCGGTTCCGGTCCCTGCATGCCCATCGGTTACGGCAAGACCTCCACCGTCACCTGATCGTTCGTAAACACGCAGATCTCGCTGGCAATACGCAGCGCCTCCCGGGCGATCTCCTCCGCCGGCAGCGGGGCGTGCCGCACCAGGGCGCGGGCGGCGGCCAGGGCGTACGGCCCCCCGGACCCGATCGCCGCCAGGCCGTCGTCGGGCTCGATGATGTCGCCGCTCCCGGAGAGCACGAAGAGATGGTCGCGGTCGGCCACGACGAGGAGCGCTTCGAGGCGCCGCAAGATGCGGTCCGTGCGCCAGTCTTTCGCGAGCGCCACGACGGCGCGGGCCAGATGCCCGTGCGTCTCGCCGAGCTTTTGTTCCAGGCGTTCGAACAGCGTGAGCCCGTCCGCCGCGGAACCGGCGAACCCGGCGATCACGCCGTCGCCGATGCGGCGAATCTTGCGCGCACCGTGCTTGAGCACCGTGTTCCCGAGGCTCACCTGACCGTCGCCGGCCAGGGCCACCCGGCCGTCACGGCGAACGGCCACCACGGTGGTGGATCGGAGGCGCGGCGCCGCACCCGGACGCCCGGGTGCGGCCCGGCGCCCGGCGGTCACGAGGGCGTGCCTACCTGCTCGGGCTCGCGGGCTGCCGCCACCTCCTTGTACGTGCATTCCTTGTTGCTGCAGACGACCGGCGGCGTCACGCCGCGGCGCGCCCGCTTGGTCACGAGGATGTGGCCGCACTGCGGGCACGTCCGCCCCACGGGTCGATCCCACGACGTGAAGGTGCACGCCGGATAGTTGGCGCATCCGTAGAAGACGCGTCCCTTGCGCGTGCGCCGCTCCACGACCTCGCCGTTGTCGAGCGGGCAGCGCACGCCGATCCCCACGGGTCGCGTATAGGAACAGGCGGGGTACCCCGAGCAGGCGATGAACTCGCCGTAGCGGCCCCGCCGCTTCACCAGCGGCCGCCCGCACTGCGGGCAGAGCTCGCCGATCTCCTCCGGGGCCATCTCGACTTCCTCGATATTCTGCTCGGCTTTGTGCAGCACTTCCTCGAACGGCCCGTAGAACGCCCGGACGACGCCGACCCAATCCTCCGTCCCCTCCTCGACCCGGTCCAGATCCGCCTCCATGTGCGCGGTGAACTCCACGTCGAGGACATCGGGGAAGTGTTCGACCAACAGCGTGTTGACGAGGATCCCCAGATCCGTGGGATAGAGGCGCCGGTCCTCCAGCTCCACGTACCCGCGGTGCTTGATCGTCTCGATGATGGGCGCGTACGTGCTCGGCCGCCCGATGCCGCGCTCTTCGAGCGCGCGCACGAGCGTGGCTTCCGTGTACCGCGGCGGCGGCTGCGTGAAGTGCTGCGCCGGGTCGAGCCCGAGGAGGCGGAGGCGCTCGCCCTGCTGCAGCTCCGGCAGCCATCCCTCGGCGGGTTCCTCCTCGCCGTTGTCGCGTCCCTCGAGGTAGACGCGAAGGAACCCCGGGAATTTCACGCGGGAACCGGTCGCGCGGAACCCGTACGGGCCGGCGGCGATGTCCACGGCGAGCGTGTCTATGACGGCCGACGCCATCTGGCTGGCGATGAAACGCTCCCAGATCAGCTTGTACACCTTGTACTGGTCCGCTTTGAGGTACGGCTTGACCGAGTCCGGCGTGCGCGTGACGGACGTCGGCCGGATCGCCTCGTGCGCGCCCTGCGCATCGCGGCGGGACGTGTACCGGCGCGGTTCCGCCGGCACGTAGGACGCGCCGTAGGTGTCCGCGATGAAGGTCCGCGCCTGGGCCTGCGCCTCGGCGGCGACATACACGGCGTCCGTGCGCATGTAGGTGATCAGGCCCACCGTGCCCTCGGGGCCGACGTCGAGGCCCTCGTAGAGTTGCTGGGCCACCACCATGGTCCGCGCCGCCGAGTAGCCGATCTTGCGGTTTGCTTCCTGCTGCAGGGTGCTCGTCGTGAACGGCGCCGCGGGATGCCGCTGCTGATCCCGGCGCCGAACGTCCGCTACCGTGTAGGGCAGCCGCTCCAGGTCCCGGATCAGGGCATCCGCCTCGCCCTGGTTGCCGATGGCGATCTTGTCGCCGCCCTTCGTGACGAGCCGCGCCACGAACGGCGCGTCCTCGCCGAGCCGGGCGAGCCGCGCGGCGATCGACCAGTACTCCTGCGGCACAAAGGCTTCGATCTCGCTCTCGCGCTCGCAGATGAGCCGCACCGCGACCGACTGCACGCGGCCGGCGCTGAGCCCGCCGCGGACCTTGCGCCAGAGGAGCGGACTGAGCTTGTAGCCGACGAGGCGATCGAGCACCCGCCGCGCCTGCTGCGCGTTCACCCGGCTGACGTCGATGTCCCGAGGCACCGCGAGCGCCCGCCGGACCGCGTCCTTTGTGACCTCGTGGAATTCGATGCGCTTGATCTTCGGGTTGACGCGCTCGAGGATGCTCGCCAGGTGCCAGGAGATGGCCTCCCCTTCCCGGTCGGGGTCGGTGGCGAGATAGATGGCCGACGCCTTCTTGGCCGCCGACTTGAGCTCTTTGATGACCGGTCCCTTGCCCTTCGGCACAACATACTTCGGCGTGAATTCGTGCTCGATGTCCACGCCGAGTTGGCTGCGAGGCAGGTCCTTGACGTGCCCCATCGATGCGACCACGTCGTATCGCCGATCCAAGAGCTTCTTCAGCGTCCGCGCCTTGGTCGGCGACTCCACGACTACGAGAGTTTTCGCCACTACACGCCTCCAGGCTCGAAGTGTCCCGAGCGGCCGGGTCCGGTTCGGGCGAAGCGCTGGCCGGCCGCGCGTTGCACCAGGCCGTCGATCTCCAGCACCGCGAGGGCCGCCGCTACCTGCGCGGCCCCGAGCCCGGACCGCGCGGCCACATCGTCAATATGCACAACTTCGTCCCCCAGGGCGACAAGCACCCTGGCCCGGACCGACGCTGGTGCGCGCGGCGCCGCGTCGAGCGCGGGCTGCGCCGGAGCCGGCAACCCCAACACCCGAGGCGCCTCGGCCGGCGCCGGGATCACGCCGGCGCCCTCCGCCAGCAGCCGGTGTGGGCCCCGGCTCGGCCCGGCGTACACGTTGCCCGGGACGGCGAACACCGGCCGTCCCTGCGCCCGCGCGTATCGCGCCGTGATCAGCGCGCCGCTGTCCAGGTCTCCCTCGACGACGATCACCGCCCGAGCCAGCCCGCTGATCAGCCGGTTGCGCCGGGCAAATTGCCGGCGGTCCGGGTGCGCGCCCATGGGCGCCTCCGACACCAGCGCGCCGCGCGCCTGCATCGCTTCCATTAAGGACCGGTGCTCGGGCGGATACACCACATCGACTCCGCCGGCCAGCACCCCGACCGTCACGCCGCCGGCGCGCAGCGCGCCGGCGTGGGCCGCGCCGTCGATCCCGCGGGCGAGGCCGCTCACCACCACCGCCCCGGACGCGCCCAGGGATTCCCCGAGGCTGCCCGCGACACCGAGGCCGTACGGCGTCGCGCGACGCGTCCCCACGACGGCGACCGCGGGACCGGCGCCGCCCGGCCACCGCCCCCGGACGTACACCACCGGCGGCGCATCGCGAAGATCCCGCCACGCCGGCGGGTACCCATCATCGAGCCACGTCAGCACCCGTGCTCCCGCCGCATCGGCCCGGCGCAGCACGCGATCCACGTCGACCGCGCCGCGGCCCGACGCGATCAACGCCGCGACGCGCGTGCCGATGCCGCCGACCGACCCAAGGGCCTCTGCCGGCGCGCCCCACGCCTCGCGGGCGGATCCGAACGCGCGCATCAAGCCCGCGATGCGCACCGGACCGAGCCCCGGCGTGAGACTCAACGCGATCAGGCACCGGCGCTCGCCCGCGTCCAAGGATTCTATACCCCGCTGTCTCGCATTGTCAAATAACGCCGCCGGCGCGACCGCGCCACGGTTGCCGCACGAACACACACGCGTCGACGGTCGCGGCGCCGCCGTCGTCCAGCAACACACGGGCGCATTCGCTGACCGTGGCGCCCGATGTCATCACGTCGTCGAGCAGCAGGACGTGGGCGCCGCGCAGCATCCGCGTCCGAAACCCCAGCGCAAACACCCCGTGCACGGCGCGCCACCGCGCGGCCTCGGCCCGCCCGCGCTGGGCGGTGATGGGCCGTGTCTGCGCGAGGAACGGCGGCGCGAGATCGTCGCACGGCACGCGGCCGCGGAGATACGGCAGCGCCTCGAGGTAGATCGCGGTGAGCGGATGCCACCGGCGTCCCCGCACCGTCGCGGGATGAAACGGCACGGGCACGAGCACGTCGTAGTCTCGCACGGCGGGGGTATCCGCAACCCACCCGACGAGGAGCCGCGCGAGGAGCGTCGCCGCAGGCGCGCTGCCGCGATCCTTGGCGGCCAGCACGAGCGCGCGCGCCGCGCCGCAATGGTACCCGAGGACGCACCGGGTCGTACCGATCCGCAACCGCCCGCGCCGGCACCCCAGGCTGGGACAGCGTCCCCCGGCGCAGCGCTGGGCGCACCGACGGCACGCGCTGTCGGGAATCGGATCCAGCGCCGCCGCGACGCACGCCGGCGCAATCGGATAACCCCGGCCGCACCGCCGGCACGTGCGGTGCGCCCGCAGAAGCGCGCGGAGCGATCCGGGCACGAGCGGCGCCGCCGCCGCGCTCATACGCCGGACGGCGCGCCCGGAGCTACCCGCGCACGCCCCGGACGGTCGAGCGCGCGATACGACAGCGCCTCGGCGAGATGGTCCGCGCCGATACGATCCGCCTCCGCCAGATCGGCGATCGTGCGCGCCACACGCACGACGCGCTCCACCCCGCGTGCGCTCAGCCCGAGCCGGTCGATGGCGCCCCGAAGCAATGCGGTGACGGCCGCGTCTAGGCGACCGTCGCGGCCGCCGAGGGCGCCGGCCGGCGCCGGGTGGGAAACGGCGCTCCGCCGCGCCGCGCAGCGCCGGCTCCGCGCCCGCATGACGCGCGCGCGGATCGTCTCCGAGGATTCGCCGGCGTGCTGCGCTGTGAGCTCCGCGCCCGTGAGCCGCGGCACTTCCAGGTACAGGTCGATGCGATCGAGCAGCGGGCCGGAGATCCGGCTCAGATACAGCGCGCGTTGCCGAGCGGTGCAGGCGCACGGCGTGACCGCGTCGCCAAGGTACCCGCACGGGCACGGGTTGAGCGCCGCGACGACCACGCAGCGCGTGGGAAACGTGACGGTGCCCTGGGCGCGTGCGATCACCGCGCGGCCCTCCTCCAACGGCTGCCGCAAGGCCTCCAGCGCGTCGCGGCGGAACTCCGGCAGTTCGTCGAGAAAGAGCACCCCGAGGTGCGCGAGGCTCGCCTCCCCCGGACGGGGAATCGCGCCGCCGCCGACGAGCGCGACGGCGCTGGCGGTGTGGTGAGGCGCGCGAAACGGCCGCGTTGTGACGAGCGCCGCGCGGGCCGTAAGGTGCCCGGCCACGCTGTAGATACGCGTCACCTGGATCGCTTCGTCGTGGCTCAGCGGCGGCAGGATCGTCGGCAACCGGCGCGCCAACATGGTCTTCCCGGAGCCCGGCGGACCGACCATCATCACGTTGTGCCCGCCGGCGGCCGCGATCTCGAGGCCGCGCCGGACATGCGCCTGCCCCCGGACATCCGCAAAGTCCACCGCGGGAGACGTCTCGGGGAGCCCCCCGGCGTGTGGTGGGACCGGCGGAAACGGGATCTCGCCGCACAGCGCCCGGACGGCGTCGCGCAGCCGGGCTACGGGACAGACGCGTGTCCCGCACACGATCGCCGCCTCGGGGGCGTTGCTCTCGGGCACGAGGAGCCCGCGGACGCCGGCCGACCGCAGGTCCTGGGCGATGCTCAGCATCCCGGCGACCGGGCGTACCGTACCGTCGAGCGACAACTCGCCGACGGCCACGTACCCCCGCACCGCGGTCTCCGGCAATTGCCCGGTGGCGGTCAGGATCCCCAGCGCAATCGGCAGATCGAAGGCCGGCCCGACCTTGCGCGTATCCGCGGGCGCCAGGTTCACGGTCACGCGGCGCGCCGGCATGTCGTATCCGGCGTTGCGAATGGCCGCACGCACGCGCTCGCGCGCCTCGCGCACCGCCGCGTCCGGCAGGCCGACGATCGCAAATGCCGGGAGGCCGGCGGCAACGTCCACCTCCACGTCCACCGGCACTGCGTCCAGACCGATCACCGCGGCGCTGCGCACCCGGGCGAGCATGTCGAGCCACCCTCGCGTACGCGTATTCTAGTGAAAAGATATAAGGATGTCTAGATGTCCACGCTTACCGGGTGCTGGGCGCGGTTATCGGGCGGGCCGGGACACGTGGGGATCGAGCACGTCGCGCAGCGCGTCCCCCACGACGTTGAGGCAGAGCACGACGATCGTGATCGCGAGCCCCGGAAATACGCTGAGCCACCAGGCGTTGGGGAAGTACTTTTGCGCGTCGGCGAGCATGGCTCCCCACTCGGGCGAGGGGGGTTGCGCGCCGAGCCCGATGAAGCTCAAGGCCGCCGCGGCGAGCATGATCGATCCGGTATCCAGGCTCGCCACCGCCAGCACGGGCGGCAACGCGTTCGGCAGCACGTACCGCAGCCCGATGCCCACCGGCCGCAAGCCGACGGCCACCGCGCCCGCGACATAGTCGCGTTCGCGGATGCCGAGCGTCAGCCCACGGACGAGCCGCGCCACGCCCGGGGTCCCCCCGATCCCCAGCGCGACCATGACGTTTTGCAGGCCCGGCCCGAGCAGCGCCACCATCAGCAGCGCGAGGATCAGCCCCGGGATGCCGAGCGCGATGTCGATCACGCGCATGACGGCGAGGTCGAACCAGCCGCCGGCGTAGCCGGCCGCGAGGCCGAGCAGCGTTCCGCAGCAGAACTCGATCACCACCGCGACGAGGCCGACGGTGAGCGACAGACGCCCGCCAAACAGCATGCGGGACCAGACGTCCCGCCCCATGCCGTCCGTCCCGAGCACGTGGCCGGGCGACGGCTGATGCAGCCGGACCGGGATATCCATCAGCAGCGGGCTCACCCGCGCGAGTACGGGAGCGGCCAGGGCGGCCAGCGCCACGGCGGCCAGCACGCCGCTCGCGATCCTGGTGGTCCATCCGGTACGCCAGAAGCGCTTCATCCGACGGCCGTCACCCGAAGCGAATCCGGGGATCCACGAGCGAGTACGCGAGATCGACGAGCAGGTTGAGGATCAGGAATACGGTCGACGTGTACAGGACGATGCCCTGGATCATGGGATAGTCGCGCGCGAAGATCGCCTGCACGGCCAGCGTGCCGATGCCGGGCCGGGAGAAGACCTGTTCGACGATGAGGGCGCCCCCCAGGAGGTTCCCGAAGAGCAACCCCACGATCGTCATGATCGGATTGAGGGCGTTGCGGAGCGCGTGGCGCAGGAGCACGATGCGTTCACCGAGCCCCTTGGCCCGCGCGGTCCGGACGTATTCGGTCCGCAGCACCTCCAGCATGCCGGCCCGCGCGACGCGCGCGACCACCGGCGCCCCGGTCGCCGCGAGCACGGCCGCCGGCATGACGAGCGACTGCCACCCCGCCGCGCCAGCCACGGGGAGCCACCCCAGGTCGACCGAAAACAGGTAGATGAGGAGGATCCCCAACCAGAAGCCCGGGACCGACAGGAACACCAGCGATCCGACTAGCAGGGCACGGTCGAGCGACGAGCCCTGGCGGGTCGCGGCGATGACGCCGAGCCCCAGGCCCAGGAGCGTCCCGAGGCCGAGACCGGCGAGCGCGAGCTCGATCGTGTACGGAAACCGCTGCGCCAGGATTGCGGCGACCGGTGTTCCTGATTGCCACGACTCGCCGAGATTGCCGCGCACCGCGTCGACCAGAAACCCGGCGAGTTGCGTCAGCACCGGCCGGTCCAAACCCAGCCGGTGGTGCACCTCACGCAGTACCGCGACGCTGAGCGCGCTCCCGCCGTACAGGGCCTGGGCCGGATCCCCGCCGATGAGACGCATCATGGCAAACGTGAGGACCGCCACCCCGACCCAGACCGGCACGAACAGCGCGATGCGCCGCAGCGCGTACACCCGCCGCGATCACCCCACCGGGCGCACAGGCGTCGCGGCGCCGCGGGCCCGCGTCATGCGGGGTCGTGCGGTATCGGGAGGAGGTGGCTCGGGTGCGCCGGGTCGCGCAGGGTGCGCCGGGTCGCGGGCCGGGTGGCCTCGTCGTCCCCGGGGGGCGCGCCCGGCACCGTCACTTGTGGACGTACGCGTTCTCGACGAGGAGCTCTCCCGTGGCGTGGTTCAGCATCACCCCGTCGAACCCGCCCTGGACGACGCGGCCGTTCATCTCCGCCGCGAGCATGGCCCATGGGACGTCTTTCACGAACTCCGCCTGGATGCGCTGCATGAGCTGACCCCGCACCGTCGGCGACACGGTCGTCTGGTAGAGATGCACCAGATCGTTGAACCCGGGGTTGTTGTACCCGGAGTAATCCAGCGAGCCGCTCGGCTCCAGGACGAGCCGCAACACCAGGCCGGGATCCGCGTCCCAGGCATAGCTCGACACCGATACGTCGTAATCTCCGGCCCGAAGCCGGGCGAGCGACGTCGACACCTCGTACGCGGTGATGGTCGTCGCGATCCCGACCTGTTGCAGCTGGGCCTGGACCAGCTGGGCGAGATCCGTGAACGGCTCATACGAGCGGGTGATGAGCCGCAGCGTCACGGGACGCCCGGCCTTTTGCAGCGTGCCCCCTTGGTAGCTGAACCCCGCCTCCGCGAGCAGCTGGCGCGCGCGCTGAGGATCGTACCGGTAGGCGTTCTCCGTCCCCTTCCAGTAGCCGGCGAGCAGGGGGCTGAACGGAGCCCAGTTCGGCACCCCGTGGCCGTTGAAGGCGCTGGCGACGATCGCGCCGCGGTCCATGGCGTAGTTTACGGCCTGCCGTACCCGGAGATCCTGAAACATCGGGTTATGGAGATTCATCTCCACGTAGTAGACGCGGGGACCGACCGTCTGGAAAAAATGGTACTTGGGATTCTTGGCAAATTCGTCCCAATGCTCCGGGGGCACGTTCAACAGCCCCGAAAGCGCCCCGGATTCGAACGCCGCCATCTGCGACGTCGGCTGCGGGATGACGCGGAAGACCAGCTGATCCAGGTACGGCGGCCCGGGATGGTCGAACGGCGGGCCCCACCGGTACGCGGGATTCCGCGCGAGCGTCACCGATTGACCGGGAAGCCACTCCTTGAGCATGAACGGTCCGACGCTGGAGGGGTGCTGGGCGTACTGCGCGCCCCACTTGCTCAGTGCCGAGGGGTCTGTGGGCTGCAGGTACCCCGGGCTCGCGAGCGTCTCCAGCAACCCGCCGTCCGGCGCCCGGAGGTGCAGCACGAGGGTGGAGGCGTCCGGCGCGTCGATCGAGGCCACGGACGCAAGAAAATCGCGATCGTACGGCGACGCCGTCGCCGGATCGATGTCGCGCTCGAAGGTCGCCTTGACATCCTGTGCGGTCATCGGCCGGCCGCTGTGAAACGTGACGCCCGGCTTGATGTGAAACGTCAGCGTCTTCCCGTTCGGGGCCCAGGTCCACCGGTCCGCGAGCCAAGGCACGATCCGGCCGTCCGGCGCGATCGCGGTCAGCGCGGCGCCGATGTACCCCGAGATCTCGTCCTCGTCCGCGAGCGTCATCCTGGGGGCGTCGAGCGTTTTCGGATCCTGCTGCACCGGCAGGACAAACGTCCCCCCGGCGCTCGGACCGACCGCGGCCGCCGTCAGGTGCGGGCCGGCGAGCGCGGTCACGATCGCGACGGCCAGCGCCAGCGCGACGCGGCCGTCCCGTGCACGCGCGGGCTCTCTCATGCCATGTCGCTCCCTCCCAAGACGTTCCACAAGACGGCTCCCAAGGGATTTTCGTCCCGAACCGGCCCGGTCCTGTGCGCGGCGGCGTGAGCCGGTCGCGGAGGTTGGATGCGTGGTTATGAGCCGCGCCCGCGGGCAGGCGGCGTCGTCCCGCCCTCGCCGCCACGCGGCGCGGGCGCAGCCGGCGGCCACAGGTCCGGGCGCGGGGCCGAGGCGAGCGCCGCGGCAGCCGCCGCCACGGCCTTGACGATGTTGTGGTACCCGGTGCAGCGGCACAGGTTTCCCGCGAGCGCCTCGCGGATCTCCCGGTCCGTGGGCCGCGGCGTGTCGCGGAGAAACGCAAGCGTCGTGAGCAGGAAGCCCGGCGTGCAGAACCCGCACTGCAGGGCGTGGTGGTCGCGGTACGCCTGCTGGATCGGGTGCAACCGGTCGCCGTCAGCGAGCGCCTCCACGGTCATGAGCTCCGCATCCACGGCCTGCACGGCGAACAACAGGCACGACCGGACGGCCTGGCCGTCCATGAGGATCGTGCACGCACCGCACACGCCGTGCTCGCACCCGAGATGCGTGCCCGTGAGGCCGCAGTCTTCGCGAATGAAGTCGGCGAGCGTCTTGCGGGGTTCCACGAGACCGGCATAAGGCCGGCCGTTGATCCGCAGGGTGATCTTGCGATGGGTCATGGACGCGGCGCGTCCCCGGCCCGGCCGATCGCCTCGCGCAGCGCGCGCTGCACCACGACGCCCGCCACATGCCGGCGGTACTCGGCCGTTGCGTGGATGTCGCCGTCCGGCTCGACCGTGTCACGCACCGCCGCGGCCGCCTCCGCCCACAGCGCCTCGGAGGCCGCGCGGCCGGCCAGCAGGCGCTCCGCGGCCCGCGCGCGCACCGGCACCGGGCCGAGCCCGGTCAGGCCGATCCGCGCCTCCGCGATGGCGCCCCCGGCGACGCGGAGCACGACCCCGGCTCCTGCCAGGGCAAAATCGCCGTACCGCCGGGCCACCTCCAGCCACGACCAGCCTGCGCCGGGCGGCACCGCCGGAAACTGCACCTCGGTCAACACCTCGTCCGCCTCGAGCGACGTCGTCAAGTACGTCACGAAGAGGTCGGCCGCGGGGATCACGCGCGTGCCGCGGCGGCCCTCCACCACGACCCGGCCGTCCAGGAGCGCAAGGACGGCGGTCAGTTCAGCCGCGGGATCCGCGTGCGCCACGCTGCCGCCGACGGTCCCGCGGTTTCGAATCTGCACGTGGCCCACGAGGCGCAGCGCGTCGCGGAGCAGCGGGCAGCGCGCCGCGACGACGCCGGAGGTTTCCGCGGCGCGCAGTCGGGTCAGCGCGCCGATCCGGATCGTCTCCGCGCCGTCGGCGATGTACGCGAGCCCCGGAATCCGATTGATGTCGACGACCGCGGCCGGGCGGGCCAACCGCATGTTCATGAGCGGCACGAGGCTTTGCCCGCCGGCGAGGACCTTCGCCCCATCTCCGTGGGTATGCAAGAGGTCGACCGCATGCTCGAGGCTCTCGGGAGCAAAATACTCGAACGGAGCCGGCTTCATGATCGTCCTCGGGACACACCAGCCCCGCGTGACCGCGGCGCCACAATCCTGCCGGAACGGCGCCGCGCGACGCGGACGGCAAAACGCGAATCGACTGGCGCAGCGTTCAACGGTGCGACGGGCAAGTCCTCCAGCGCCCGTCGTGCCAGGGAGGTCAGCGCCCGGAGACGAACCGGCACACTCAGGAGGAGCGGACCGTTGATGGGAGCGTGCCGCCGGCACGGGGGACGGCCAGGCGCGGGTTTCGAGCAGGCGGAGCCATCGAGGACGCGGGCGGCGCGCAGGTCGACGCACGCGCCCGAGCGTGAGCGCCGCCTCCAGTGACGGCGGCGGCGTTCGCGCTCGTCGTGACCGCCGCGGTCATCCACGCGGTGTGGAATCTCGTGGCGAAACGTGCGGGCGGCGGCCTGGTCTTTGTGTGGCTGTTCGCGGCGGCCGGGTCGCTCCTCTATGCGCCGCTCGCCGCGGCCGTCGCGGCATGGCAACGTCCCCACATCGGCGCCGCGCAGCTCGCGTTTATCGCCGGCACGGCGGCGCTCCACCTGGCCTATTTCCTCCTGCTGCAGCGCGGGTATCGCCTCGGCGATCTGTCGCTCGTGTATCCGCTGGCGCGCGGCACGGGCCCCATTCTCGCGACCGCCGCCGCGGTTGCGTTCCTGGGCGAGCATCCCGGCCCGGTGGCGCTGGCCGGCACCGGGCTGATCGGCGGCGGCATCATGCTGCTCGCGACGAGCGGGGCGGCATGGCGCCGGCCGGGCGCCGGACGCGCCGCACTCTACGCGCTGCTGACCGGCGTGTTCATCGCCGCGTACACGCTGTGGGACAAGCGCGCGGTGACCGCGGCCGCGATCCCGCCGGTGCTGCTCGACTGGGGCGGCAACGTCGGGCGGGTTGCGCTGCTTGCGCCCGCCGCCTTTGCGCGGCGTGCCACGGTGCCCGGCGTGTGGCGCCGGCACCGCCGTGAGATCCTGCTCGTCGCCGCGCTGAGCCCGCTCTCGTACATCCTCGTCTTGAGCGCGATGACCTTCACCGCGGTCAGCTATGTGGCGCCGGCTCGCGAGATCAGCATCCTGATCGGCGCGCTCATGGGTGTGCATCTCCTGAACGAAGGCGATCGCGGCCGCCGGGTGGCCGCGGCCGGGGCCATGGCCGCCGGCCTCATCGCGCTCGCGGTGGGTTAGGCCGGTCCGCCGGCCGCATCCCCGGCGCCGAACACGGCCTCCATCTCGCGACGCACCCGCACGGCATCGGCGCGCTCGTCCACGACGGCGTCGCGCCACCCGATGACGGCGCCGGCCGCCACACCCCGGCGCATGGTGACGCCGTGCGCGAGCCCGATCGGCAGCGCGCCCAAGCGCAGGCTCTCGGCCGCGGGGAGGAGCCGGCCCCAGACGGTAAACCCGCCCTCTCCGTCGAGCACGGTGCTGGGCGCGAGATCCCGCTTCGCCACCGCGACCACGTCGCCTCGAAACGCGGCCGGCGCGCCGGTGGGCTCGCCGCGGATGCCGACGCTCGCCACGGAGACGCTCAGTTCCAGCCCCACCAGGTGCGACGGCCGGTACAGCGCGGCATACCGCCCGCTCGAATCCACCACCAGGCCGTACTCGGCGAAGCAGCGCGCGACATAGTCGGACGCCGCCTCGAACGTGACATACACGCCCCAGCGGAGGCTGCCCGGCACGGGCGCCCCGTCGCGCGTCACGCTCGAGACCACCTCGACTTGCCCCTTGTGATGCAGCATGCCTCCCTGGGCCGCCGGGCGCAGCACCGCGGCAAGATCCTCGACCCCGCAGGGAGGAAAGCGCAGACCGCCGGGCGCGGGGAGCAGCCCCGTCGCGTTGGCGACGGCGGCCATCTCGATGGCGGATTTGGTGCCGTCGATGAACGAGTTGAACATCTGCGGGTTCATGCCGGCGGCGCGGGCCTCATCGGCGTTGATCCCATAGTGCGACCACACCGTCTCGGGCGTCGACCGGTGGTACTCGGGAAGATACTTCGTGCCCTTCCCCGCCGCCACCACGTCGAACCCGGACGTGCGCGCCCACTCCACCTGCTCGATGATGAGCGCCGGTTGATCCCCGTACGCCAAGCTGTACACGACGCCCGCGCGGACGGCCTTGCGCGCGAGCAACGGACCGGCCAGGGCGTCGGCTTCCACGGTCACCATGATGATGTGCTTGCCGTTGGCGATCGCGCCCAGCGCGTGGGCGATGCCTGCGGGCGGGCGGCCGGTTGCTTCCACGACCACCTCGACGGCGGGATGCGTGATCACCGCCCACGGGTCGTCGCCCACCCAGGTGGTGCCGCGATCCGCGGCATCGCCGGGCGAAGGCGCCGCGATGCGCTCCTCGGTCCAGCCGGCGCGGCGAAGGTTGTCCCGCGCGCGTGCCGGCGCGAGATCCACGACCCCGACCACGTGGAGGCCCGGGGTGCACCGCGCCTGCGCGAGAAACATCGATCCAAATTTCCCCGCGCCGATGACCGCGATCCCGAGCCGCCTTCCGGCCGCTTCGCGCTCGAGCAGACGCTGATACACGGTCATGTCCCGGATCCTCCTCGTTTGTTCGGCGGCCCTGCGCTGGAATGATCGCGGCGCGCCGGCCAGGCGGTGGACGAGCGGCGCGTCTTGCTGCGGCATCGCGGCGCGGAGGCGAGAGCTGATCGTGCCGGCGGAGGGCGGGAGCGGCCGGGGCTGCCTACGGAGCAGGCGGCGGCGTGCTCCTCACGCCGCCGCCGCCGCAACATGGCGTCCGGTGCCCGGCTCGTGCCGTTACCGCACGGGCTTCCCCACGGGTCCCGCTGCGCTCACGGGTGGCCCGCGGTGCCGCCCGTCACGGGGTGCTCTTGTTGCCGCCAGATGCGGACCAAATAGTACAGCACGATGACGGTATTGATGACGTTGAGGGCGATCGCAAGGATCCACAGCGGGCCAAAGTCCTGCGTCGGGTTGGCGGGACCGACGCCGCGCATCTTCGCCGCCGGCCCGGCCAGCGCCAGGATCAGGCTGCCGGGATGGGCGATGTGGGCTGCCATGTCCCCTCCCTCCCTCCGGATACGAGGTATCCAAGATACGTCCGGCGAACCCGCGGCTCGATCAGCCCCGCGCAACAGAGGAACCCCAGGACCCCGCAGGTCGCAAACATCAAAAACGCGCGATGAAAGTCGGGGCCGGCAGGCGTCTGCACGACCATCGCGGCGGTCAACGGCTGCGCCACGGTGCTGCCGAGCATGCCCCCCAGCACGACGACGCCGAGCGACCGGCCGACGGCGCCGGGCGTGAGAATCTCCGCGAGGTACGGCGCAAACAACGTCCCCGTCGGCGTCCACGACGCGCCAAACCCGGCGATGAAGAATGCGAGGTACGCCAGGCCGATGGGGACGCCCTGCCGAAACGTGGACGCCCAGCCGATCGTGGCGGCCATCAACAACCCGCCGAGGAGCCAGATCGGCGTCCGCTTCGTCTTGAGCACGAGGTCCGAGAGGACGCCGCTCAGGAGCACGCCGCACAACGCGCCCAGGTAGGAGATCGACGACAGCGAACCGGCGACGAGGAGCGGAAGCTTGAGCTGCTGCACGCCGTAGGTCGGGAGCCAGGTCGTCAGACCCCAGGACGCCAGCAGGAAGAAGAACCCGGCGCCGAACATGAGCGCGACGTTCCGGTTGGCAAAGATCTCGCTGTACGGCGTGATCCGCTCGCCCGGCGGCAACTCCTCGAGACGATGCGCGCGGGCGGGATCCGTGACCTCGCCGTGCTTCCGCCGCAACTCCGCCTCGCCGAAGATCACATCCAGTTCGGCGCGCGTGATCTTGGGATCCCGCTCGGGCCGGTCCACGATGAACCGGTTGATGGCCGCAAGGATCGGCAACCCAAAGAACGCGACCACGAGAAACGACCATCGCCACGATCCGGTGATCTGGGCGATCGGCACCACGATGAACGGCACCAGAATCGGCGCGATCGTGTACGCCGTCTGGTGAAAGGCAAACGCCCGTCCCCGCGTGGCCGGCGGGAACCACGTCGCGGTCAGGCGGGACCCGGCCGTCACCTCGAAGCCCTGCGCGATGCCGAACAGGAGGTTCCGCAGCGCGAGCTCGTGCCAGTTGCTGACGAACGCCATCGTCCACGTGAACACGGAAAACGCGCCGATCGTGACGGCGAGCATCTTCTTAGGGCCGATGAGGTCCGTGAAGAACCCGGCGAACGGCTGGACGCACGCGTAGCCGAGGAAGAACCAGAACAGGACCTGGCCGGTCTCCCGTGTGGTCATGCCGAGCGAGGCGATGATCAAGGGCAGCAGCGCGGCCGTTTTGGTGCGATCGATGTAGTTGACGAACCAGGCGAGCCAAGCGGTGCCGAGCACTTGATAGCGGCGGTGCGAAAACAGGTGGAGCACGGCCTCCATCAGCCGATCACCTCCCGCACGACGCATCTCCGCGCGACCGACCCGTGCGTCGCTGCTTCGCGGCGCGCCCCAGGGTTCCTGCCGGCTCGCCCGCCCACGCCTCCCTGGCGCTAGGGTTCACGGACGAGCGCCACGGCCCCCCCGCCCACCGCGGGACCAGCGCCGCTAGCGCATCATCGCCGAACTCCGGCAAGGGTTCGAGCCGGCCGGATCTGCCCTTCGCTCGGCGGACCGACGCCTACCGATTCTGGGTTGTCGCTTTGTCCGCCGCGCAAGCGAAAATGCAAAGGCACACGTGCGCACCGCGGGCGTCGAACGCCCGCTCCGAGCAGATCCGGCCGGCCCATCTACCCTCGTCAAACATCAAAGACGCGGCACTAGGCGCGCTCGGCCACGGCGCGAGCGCCCCGTGCGCCCGCGGGCGCGCGTTCGGCGGTCACCGGATTGGTCAGCGCGCCGAGGCGCTCCACCTCGATCGTCACGGTGTCGCCGTCGCGCAGGAACACCGGCGGCTTGCGGGCGAAGCCCACGCCCGCCGGGGTGCCGGTGGCGATGAGATCGCCCGGCTCGAGCGTCAGGATCTCGGAGATCGCCGCGATGACCCGCGGGATCGAAAAGATGAAGTTACTCGTGCTGGAATCCTGCAGCACGCGGCCGTTGACGCGAGCGGAGAGGCGCAGCGCCTCGGGCTGCGGCACCTCGCCCGCGGTCACGAGCTCCGGACCGACCGGCGTCGAGCGGTCGAACACCTTGCCGATCAACCACTGGCTCGTCCGCATCTGATAGTCCCGCACGCTCACGTCGTTGAGGATCGTGTAGCCGGCGACGTGCCCCGACGCCTCGCGCTCGAGGATATACCGGCCCGGCCGACCGATGACCACCGCCAGCTCCGCCTCGTAGTCTAGCTGCTCGCTGACGCGCGGCAGCACGATGGGCTCGCCCGCGCCGATCAGGCACGACGTGAACTTCGAGAAAAATACCGGATGCTCCGGGATGCTCATCCCCGTCTCCTCGGCGTGATCCCGGTAGTTGAGCCCGACGCAGATGATCTTGGGCGGGCGCGGCACCACGGGCAGCAGCGCGAGACCGCGCCGCGACACCCGCACTCCGGGGATCTGGGCGTCTCGGACGAACGCGACCGCTTCTTCGGCGCGCCGGACGGCGTCGGGCCCTTCGCCGAGGAACCGGGTCGCGTCCGCCGGCACCGCGGCGCGCGCGTGCGCGGCCGCCCGCCGCACGCCCTGAGAGGCGAGCAACGCGGTGTAGGCGGCGTTGAGGTCCACCACGTGCTCCCCATCGACCGCTCCGAGCCGCGCGCCGTACCCGGTCTTGAACGTGACCAATCGCATCGGCCTTCTCCTCCTACCCGCAGGGGATCGCCGGCACGCGGACCGTGCCGTCCGGGACGTCCGCGTCATGGTTCGACCGGGACGCGGCGCTCCCCTCGGCGGCGGCGCCGGATCACGGCAGCCGCGGCCGGCGCCCACTCCGCCGGCCGCGGCTACGTGCGCAGCCGGGGATCGAGCGTATCGCGCAGCCAGTCGCCGAGGAGGTTGACCCCGAGCAATGGCCTCGGAGACTTCCTTGTCGAGCGGGTACCGTCCGTTCGGCGTGTCCAGCGTCAACGTGAGCCGGCTCGGGTCGGAGCCCGCCTACGGGGCGATCGCGGGCGCTATTCCGCCCGTCCTCAGCGGTCCCCGACCGGGATCGTCTGGGCTTCGAGGTCCCGCGGGAACTTGGTGGTGATCTCCGGACGGCCCTTCTTGACGATCACGGTGTCGTCGTGCCGGAACCCGCCGACGCCGTAGAGGTAGATCCCCGGTTCGCAGCTGAACACCTCGTTCTCGACGAGCGGCCGGAAGTTGAAGGCGATGTCGTCCGGCGTCTCGTGCCCGGCGAGCCCGATGCCGTGGCCGGTCCGGTGGATCACGCACTCGCCGTAGCCGCGGCGCTCGAAGACCTGCTGCGCGGCCGCGTCCGCGTCCGCCATGGTCGCCCCGGCGACAAAGGCGGCCGCCGCGGCTTCCTGAGCCTCCACGGCGGCCTGAAATGCCGCCGCCTGCTCTTTGCTCGGGCTGCCGACGAAGAACGTCCGCTCGTTCTCGCAGACGTACCCGTTCAGCCGCGGGATGATGACGTTGACGATCCCGTGCCCGCGCTCGATGACCTGGCCGTAGTTGCCGCTAATGCCGTGCGGGCACGCGGAATTCGGGCCCGTCAGCCCGGCCACCCGGATCTCCACCTTGTAATCGGGCCAGCGCCGGATCGCCTCCTTGCAGATCTCGTGCGCGACGAGGGTGTCGACCTCGGCGAGCGGCCGGCCGGGTTCCAGGTGCTCCCGGTAGCGGGCCTGCCCCCAGTCGCTCAATTCCGCGCCCTGGCGGATGAGCGCCAACTCCTCCTCGTCCTTGACCTCGCGCATCTGCCGCAAGAGCCGCCCGGCCGGCACGAGTTCGAGGCCCGGCAGCCGGGACGGCACGTCCGCGATCGGACCGCCGGAGTGGTCGACGCCGAGCCGCCCCCGGCGCAGGCCCTTGCGGCGCAGGAGATCCGCCATCATCTGCGGCCACTGCGGCGTCACATAGGTGCGGCGCTGCAGCCGGTAGTGCTCGGCGTAGAAGTGGACGTCCGTGATCCACATCGAGTGGTGCTCCGTCGCGTAGCGCACATGGTTGGTGGACAGCTCGTGCATGACGAGAAACGGATCCTCGTCGCGCGGGATCACGGCGGCCACGGGCCGCTCCCACGGTTGCACGTCGAGGAAGTACCCGGAGACGTACAGGAAGTTTTCGGGGGTCAAGACGCAGAGACCGGCGAGATCGGCGTCCGCCAGCTCCCGCCGGATGCGGGCGAGACGATCGTGAAACACGCGGCGGCTCAAGTACCCCACCGATGCACCTCCGGAGACGTCCTGAGCGCGAGGAGATGGTAGAGGCCGGCACGGACCCGCGTGGAAGTTCCCCGCGCCCGCGAGCGTGTCCTCCGTGCCCGCGGCGCGCCGCCGTGGCCCGCCGGAGGGAAGCGAGTCGCAAAGCCGAATGACGGCAGTACTATGAGCGCAGCCACCGTCGATCTGGGGCAGTATTTCGACTATCTGTGCACCGCGCGTGCGACGCTGTTGGGCTGGGTGGGAAGCCAGCCCGCCGAGGCGTACACGCGGTCCTTTCCGTTCGGGATGGGCTCGATCCGCGCCACGCTGCTCCACACCGCGGCGGCCCAGTGGGGGTACACGGAGCGCCTCGAGGGTCGCGAGTACCGCATGGCCGACAACCCGTTCGCGGTGGACAAACTGCCGGAACTCGAGCCGTTCGTCGCCGCATGGTCCGCGTTGAACCCGCGCACGCGCCGGGCGTTGAGCGACCTCGGGGACGGCAGCCGCCGGATCGAGTACACCAGCCCGGAGTTCGACCCGCCGCGGCGGTTCCGGGCCACGGCGGGCGGCCTGGCCGCCCAGCTCCTGTTTCACGAGGTGCACCATCGCGCGCAGGTGATGGCGATGTTGCGCCGGCTCGGCGTGGCCGCGGAGAATTTGGACTACAGCATGCTGATGTTCGAGCGCCTCGACTGACCGGCGCACCGAGCGTGGGGATCACGCATCGCGGCGGGATCCCGGCCCCGGGATCCCGCCGCGTCGCAATCCGCCGGCCCATGCTCCGGGGGGACGGCTATCGGGTGAGCTGCTGGGCCTCCTGCTCCAACCACTCCTCGACGGCGGCGCGCACGATCTCGTAGGTCGATCCGCGCCCCTGACCGATCACCGGACCAGACGGCGAGCGCCGGGCGATCCACAGCCAGCCCCCGCCGCGCACGCGAGCGTACGCCACCACGACCCGCACGATGCCCTGCGGGGTCTCGCGCCGGATCAGCTCGTCCCGCACGACGCCGCCCCGCCCCGCTACCCGGCGCGGCGCGCCCGCGGCCGCCGCGCGGGCAGCGTCAGGTGCACATCCGCCCCAAGGCTGTACAAGAACTCGACGACGGCGCGGGTGAACGCGGGGTCTCCGGGGATGCGGTCGATGTGGACGCGGCGCACGCGCCCGGCTTCGACGTCTTCGATCGTCCGAATCAGTGCGAGTGCCCCACGGGACAAGAGCGTGGTCACGATCTGCTCGCGGTTCATACGCCCTCCGGTGCTGCGTCGAGTGCTGTGACGAAAGGTACGGCTCGACCTGCGACGATGCTGCAACGGCGTGCCGGGTGGTGGTTCTGCCCGGTCGTCGAAACTCCTCCTTGCGGCGGCATGGCGTCGTGGGCCGGGCGCGCGCCGCACGCCGGGCCTCGCGCTCCGCGGCGCGCGGGCGGCTACGCCTTCCGCAGGCGCGGATCGAGCGCGTCGCGCAGCCCGTCTCCCACGACGTTGAGCGCGACCACCAGCGTCAAGATCGCGAGCCCGGGAAACGTGGCGATCCACCACTGGTCGAGGTAGTCGCGCCCCGCCGCGATCTCCGAGCCCCACTCGGGAATCTGCGGCGGCGGCCCGAGCCCCAGGAAGCTGAGCGACGCGAACGTCAGGATTGCCCGCCCGACATCCAGCGTGCCGAGGATGACGATCGGCGACAGGATGTTGAGCAGCACGTGCCGCAGGAACACCCGCATCGGCGATGCGCCGACGGCGCGCGCGGCCTCCACGTACTCGCGGTCGCGCGCGCCGATCACGAGGCCGCGCGCGAACCGCGCGTACGTCGGCCACCACGCGACCATGATGGCGATCACCGCGTTCCGGATGCCGGCGCCGAGCGCCGCGGAGATGATCATGGCCAGGATCACGGTGGGAAACGCCAGCATCAGATCGGTCAGGCGCATGATCGCCTCGTCCACGACGCCCCCGGCCGCGCCGGCCACGCTGCCGATCACGGTGCCGAGGAGGACCGCCAGCGCCACCGCGGCGATGCCGACCGGGATCGACAGCCGCGCCCCGTACAGCACCCGGCTCAGGATGTCACGGCCGAGCGGATCGGTCCCGAACCAGTGCGCCGGCCCGGGCGGCGCGAGCCGGTCGGCGATGTCCTGGGCCAGCGGGCCGTACGGCGCGATCGCGGGGGCCGCGGCGGCGAGCGCAACCCACGCCGCCACCACGATCACGGAGCCGACCGCGAGCGGCGACCGGACGAGCGATCGCGGCACCGCGAGCGATCGCGCGCCCCGGCGCCGGACCACCGGCTGCAACGCGTCCTCCGCCACCCGTCAGCCCATCCGGATCCGCGGGTCGACCATCGCGTAGGCGACGTCGACGAGCAAGTTGACCACGATGTACACCGTGGCCACGACGATGCCCACGCCCATGATCGCCGGGAAGTCGAGGGACGTCGCGCTCAAAAACGCGTACGAGCCCAGGCCCGGCCACGCAAACACCGTCTCCGTCACCACGGCGCCGGAGAGGAGGCTCCCGAAGCTGAGGCCGATCACCGTGATCACCGGGAGCAGCGCGTTGCGGGCGGCGTGGCGAAACGTGATCCGGCGCGGCGCGAGGCCTTTGGCGCGCGCGGTCCGCACGTAATCCTCGCCCAGCACCTCGAGCATGCTGCCCCGCATCATGCGGGTGATGATGCCGAGCGCGGACGAGGCCAGGACGAGCGCGGGCAGCGCCAGATGCGCCAGCGCGTCCGTCGCGGTGCCGGTCTGACCGGCAAGCAGCGCGTCGACAACGACGAATCCCGTCACGAACGGCGGCAGCGCCAGGCGGGGGCTCAGCTGCCCCGCCGACGGCGCCCACCCCAGCCGCGCGTAGAAGACGAACAAGGCGACGAGGCCCAGCCAGAACACGGGCATCGAGACCCCGAGGAGGGACACGCCCCGGCCGATCTGGTCGACCATGCTGTCCCGCCGCACGGCGGAGAAGATTCCCAACGGGATGCCGAGGAGCAGGCTCAGCAGCATCGCGGCCATCGCCAGCTCGATCGTGGCGGGCAGGTGCTGGGAGAGATCGGTCAACACGGGCTGGTGCGTGGTGATCGACACGCCCATGTCGCCGTGCAGCAAGTTGCGGAGGTACACGAGATACTGTTCCGGCAGCGGCCGGTCCAGCCCCCAGCGGTGCTTGAACGCCGCCACGATGGCGGGGTCCGCGGCCGCCTGGTCCCCTAGGTTGGCCGCGATGGGATCGGACGGCACGGCGTGCGACAGCACAAAGGTGAGCAGCGTGATGCCCAGGATCATCGCGGGCAAGACGAGCATGCGCCGCCCCACGTACGTCTGCAGGTTCATGGCGAGGCCGCCGGGCCGGAGCCGCCGCTAGGCGCGGCGGATCGTGTAGAAGTCGACCTCCCAGACGCTGTTGTAGGTCACGCCGCGCAGATCCGACCGGTAGCCGAACGGCAAGGCCGGCGTGAACAGGGGCGCATAGGGTCCGATCTCGAGCAGGCGCCGCTGGATCTTGCGGAGGAGCGCGACCCGGGCCTTGGGATCGGGCTCCTGCGTCGCCTGGTCACCCCACTGCGCCAGTTCCTGTGCGGCCGGGCTGGCGCTGGCCGGCCAGTTCATCCGCTTGCCGACGAGCTGGCCCGGCAGGTACACGAGGAAGTCGGTGGCGTCGGCGTAATCCGCCGCGTAGCCGCCGAACAGCGCGGGCGCCTTGCCCGCGCGGTACTGTCCGAGCTCGATCGTCCCCGGCAGCCCGTCCAAATCGACCGTGATGCCCACGGCCGCCAGGTCGGACTGGATCTTCTGCGCCAGGAGCGAGTACTGGATCCCGTAGGACGTCGAATCGCTGGCGAACATGAGCCGTCCCTTGACCTCGCCGAGGCCGGCCTCCTTGAGGATCGCCTTGGCCTTGGCCCGGTCCGTCTTCACGGCTTCGCGCGGGTCGAGCGCGCCGGGCAGGTCGTTCGGGATCACCCCGGCCATCCGCTGGGCGCCCGGTCCGGCGATGGCGAGGATGCCGTCGTAGTCGAGCGCGTAGCGAATCGCCTGCAGCACCTTGGGATTGCTCAGCTGGCCGCTGAGCGACGGGTCCATGTTGACCATCATGACGAACGACGTCGCGACCAGGCTGGTCTGGATCGTCACGGACGGGACGCGGCGCAACACCCCGAGGTTCTCCTGACCGAGGCTCATGGCCACGTCGAGGTCGCCCCGCTCGAGCTGCAGCGCCTGCGTCGACGCCTCGGGAACGTGGCGGAGAATCACGCGCTCCATCTGCGCGGGCGCCCGCCAGTGGTTGGGATTCCGGACCAGGACGAGCTCCTGCGTGGGCGTGTAGCTCTGGATCATGAACGGGCCGCTGCCAGCGGAGTGCGATTGCAGCCAGGCTTCGGCGTGGTCCTTCGTCTTCGCGTCCGGCCCGGCGTCGCCGCCCTGCGCCATGGCGACCTTGCTGTCCAGGATCCCCAGCGCGCCGTTCGACAGAATCGGAATGATCGAGGGTTGCGGCGTGCGCAGGCGCAACACCACGGTCTGCGGATCCGGCGCCTGGACCTCCTCGACGTTGGCCAGGAAGAACGCCGGGTTGGACTGCAGGTTCATCACGCGATCGAACGACCACTTGACGTCCGCCGAGGTCAGGAGGTTGCCGCTCGCGAATCGCACGTTCGGCCGGAGCGTGAACGTGTACAGGCGGCCGCCGCCCGAAACCTTCCACGACGTTGCGAGGTGCGGTTTCGGGGTCGACAGGTCCGCCCCGTCAAACGTGATCAGCGCATCGTAGCACGCGTGCGTCACCATCTCGCCGTCGGGCTCGAGCGTGTGCCCGGGGTCGAGGCTCCGGATGACGAAACTCGGCGCCATGATGAGCGTGGTCCCGCCGGACGGCGCCGCCGCACGCGCGGTGGTCCCTGTACCGGCGCGGCCCGCCACCGCGATCCCGGCCGCGGCTCCCGCCGCGCGCAGCAGTGTCCGCCGGCGCAGCCGCAGGCGTCCGGCCGCCTCCGCCTTCCGACCTGGTCCTGCCATCGCCATGCACGTCCCCCTTTGCGAGCGTACGCCCCGGGGAACACCGGCGTCGGCACCGTGCTCCCCGGGGCTGGTGAAGCGCGTAGCCTACGAGGTCTTGCGAATCGGGTACAGATCCGTCGCCCAGACGCTGTTGTAGGTCACCCCCTGCACATTGGACCGGAACGCGTACGGGATCGCGGGTTGGAAGAGCGGCGCGTAGGGCCCGATCTGCGCGAGCGTCCGCTCGAACTGCTGCAGCAGGGCCACCCGCTTTTTCTCGTCGACCTCCGCCTCCGCGGCGTCCGCGAGCGCCGCGAGCTTCCCGGCATCGGGCGACGCGGTGGGGAGCCAGCCCGCGCGCTTGCCGACGACCCGCCCGGGCGCGTACACGAGGAAGTCCGTGGCGTCGGGATAGTCGGCGGCCCATCCCCAGACGCCGAACTGATCCTTGCCGCCGCGGTACAGCGTGAGCGACGTCACGGTCGGCAGGCCGTCCAGCTTCAGCTGAATGCCGACCGTGGCGAGGTCGGACTGGATCTTCTGCGCCAGCAGCGCGGTCGGGATCCCGAACTGGATGGCGTCGCTGGAGTACGAGAACGTGCCGCTCACGCTCGCGAGCCCCGACTCTTTGAGCAGGCTCTTCGCCCGGTCCCGATCCGTCTTCACGGCGGCCGACGACGGGAGCGAGCCCGGCAGGAGGGTCGGGATCACGCCGGCGAGCCGGACGGAGCCGGGTCCCGCGATGCGCATGATGCCGTCGTAGTCCAGCGCGTACCGCACGGCCTGCTGCACCTTCGGATTGCTGAACGGCCCGCCGACGTCCGGCGCGTTGTTCATCAGCACGTAGAACGTGGTCGCCGACGGACTGGTTTGCACGACGACGTTGGGCGCCCGTCGGAGCGCGGGCAGTTGGTCCGGTCCGATGTTGGACGCCATGTCCAGGTCGCCGCGCACCACCTGGAGGGCCTGCGTCACGGGATCCGGCACGTGGCGCAAGACGACCCGGTCCAGCCTGGCCGGGCTGCCCCAGAAGTTCGGGTTGCGCACCAGCACCAGTTCCTGCCCCGCCGTGTAGCTTTGGATCATGAACGGCCCGCTGCCGGCGGAGTGCTGGAACAGGTAGGGCTCGGCGTGATCCGCGTTCTTTGCGTCCGGCCCGGCGTCCCCGCCGTTTTGCATCATCAACTTGCTGTCGAGGATGCCCAAGCCCGGATGCGACAGGATGGGGATGAGTGACAGTTGCGGCGCCTTGGTCCGGATGACCACGGTGTGCGCATCGGGCGCATCCACGCCCGCGACGCCGTCGAAGAGAAACAACGTGTTGGCCTTGAGGTTGAGCACCCGATCGAACGACCACTTGACGTCCGCCGAGGTGAGCGGGTTGCCGCTCGCGAACCGCACGCCCTGCCGCAGGGTGAACGTGAAGGTGCGGGCGTCGGCGCTGGCCTTCCAGGCCGTGGCGAGGTGCGGCCGTGGCGTGCGGAGGTCTTCGCCGTAGAAGGTCACGAGCGTGTCGTACGTGGCCTTCTCGACCATCATCCCGGTCACTTCGATGGTGCGCCCGGGATCCAGCGTCCGAAACTGCGCGTTGCCGCCGACGATGAAGGTGCCGCGATCAGCGGTCGCCGCCGCGTCCGCCCGCGTCCACACCCACGGGACCGCCGCGCTCCCGAGCGCTCCGGCCGCGAGACCGGCACCCGCCTGCCGGAACAATGCCCGCCGGCTCACCCGGCGCGGCGCGGTCCTGGACGTGTGGCGTTCACCCGATCGATCCATTGTTAGCGCACCGGTCCCCCCGAGCCGCGGCGCATCGCGCGCGGCCCAACTCGAACAAATATAGAGCCCGCGACCGCCCTGGTCGCGGCGTTTCCTACCAGTTCGTGTCGCGCGAAATCGTTTCCTTCGCCCCGTCCGCCGGCGCCGGCAGGCTGCCGCGAGCCGGGATGGCGCGGGCCCGCGGCGGCGCACGCCCGGCGCTCGAGAGCGCAGGTCAAATGCGGCGACGAGCCCTACCATGCGCCGAACGCGTCGCGCAACACCTCGAGGCGGGCCACGCGATCGGCCGCGTCGAGCCAGACTTCGACCACGTCGAACCGGCAGGCACGGCCGCAGAGCCCCCGGCGGCCCAGGTACGCGAGCGCGAGCGTGGCGAGCGCGCGCCGCTTCGCCGGCGTCACCGCCTCGGCGGGCGTCCCGTAGGCGCGGGACCGGCGCGTCTTGACCTCCACAAAGACGAGGGTCCCGTGATCCTCCGCGATGATGTCGAGTTCGCCGCGGCGCAGGCGCACATTGCGGGCCACAATCCGGTAGCCGCGCTCGCGAAGCGCCGCCGCGGCCGCGTCCTCACCCCGCCGGGCGCGCAGGTGCCTGGGGTCGGGCGCGCGCCACCGCGCGCCGCCGGCCGAGGGCCCGGGGACGCCTCCTCCCGCCGGCCGAGCCGTCACTCCGGGTTGAACAACCCGAGTTGTTCCTGCGGCAGGAACGCGGAGCGGTGCGCCGGACAGGGGCCATGCCGGCGCAGGGCGTCCAGGTGCTCTTGGGTCGCGTAGCCCTTGTGCCGGGCGAACCCGTACACCGGATAGGTCTCGTGCAGGGTCAGCATGACGCGGTCCCGGGCCACCTTGGCCACGATGGAAGCCGCGGCGACGCACGCGCATGTGGCGTCGCCGTCGATCACCGCGGCCTGCGCCAGCGTGAGCGGCAGCCGCTCGCGGCCGTCGATCAAGAGGAACTCTGGGCGGGGCGTGAGCGCCGAGACGGCGCGCCGCATCGCCAGGCGCGTCGCCCCGACGATGTTGAGCCGGTCGATCTCCGCCACGGAGGCGTGACCGACGCCCACGGCCGCCGCGCGGGCGTGGATCTCCGCCGCGAGGACTTCGCGCGCCTCGGGGGGGAGCCGCTTGCTGTCGTCCAGGCCCGGGATCGCGGTACCGGATCCCAGGATCACGGCCGCGGCGAACACCGGGCCGGCCAGCGGACCTCGCCCGACCTCATCCACGCCCGCGACGAGCAACCCCCGAGGGGCTCGGCGCCGGTCCTCGCGGTAGAGGGCCCGCAAGCGGGCGCGCTCACGGCGTTCCGCCTCCCGGACGGCGCGGTACCGGGCCAGGAGCGGGGCGACGGACGCGCGGGGATCTCGGGTCAGTTGCCGGAGCGTGGCCGCCGGCACCCGTCGTGCCGCCGCCAGGTACGCGGCGATCTCCGCGACGGTCAAGCGCCGGACGTCCATGCGCCGCGGGCGGGCCGGGAGTCAGTGCACGAAGCCGATCCGTTGCGGCGGCCAGTAGATGAACACGGCCCGCCCGATGATGTTCGCCCGCGGGACATAGCCAAAGAACCGGCTGTCCTCGCTGTTGTTGCGGTTGTCGCCGAGCACGAAGTAGTCGTTCGGCGGCACCTTGACCGGCCCATAGTTGCCGAAATCAGGCCGGATCGTGTAGCCCTTTTCCGAGATGCGACTCTCGTCGACGTATACCACGCCTTCCTTGAGCTGCACGGTCTGACCGGGGAGGCCGATGACGCGCTTCACGAAGTCGCGTGAGGGATTGAGGGGGTAGCGGAACACGATCACGTCCCCGCGCCGCACGGGCTCGAAGCGATAGAGAAACTTGGCCACGAGGATCCGGTCGTCCACCATCAGCGTCGGCTCCATCGAACCCGACGGAATGTAAAATGCCTGCACGATGAACGTGATGATGACGAGGCTCAACACCGCGGCGAAGATGCAGGCGTCCAGCGTTTCGATGATGGAGGCGCGCGCCGCTTGGGGGATCTGCGCCGCCCGCTTGATGATGATTCGCGACGCGACGAGCAGCGCGGAGATCCCGAGGATGACGGTGGGAACGCTGAGCGTGCTCACGGAACGGTGTTACCGCTTTTCCTTCACGCGGCTTTCCTTCCCGATCTTCTCCCGAAGGTAGTACAGTTTGGCGCGCCGGACGCGCCCTTTCCTGAGGATCTCGATCTTTTCCACGCGGGGCGAGTGCAGGGGAAACGTCCGCTCCACGCCGATGCCGTGGGAGATGCGGCGGACCGTGAACGCCTCGCGCGTCCCGCCGCCCCGCCGCCCGATCACGGTGCCTTCGAAGGCCTGGAGCCGTTCGCGTCCGCCCTCGGCGACCCGCATGTGCACGCGCACGGTGTCGCCGGCGACAAACGACGGCAGCCCTTGCTTGATCTGCTGCCGCTCGATCGCCATGATCTTCTCCATGGTGGCCCCCTTTTGCACCCGTGACAGCGCATTATAGCATGCGACCGGTCGCGGTCACAAGGTTACGCGCGGCGATGCTCCGCGGCGGCGCGCCGCAACTCCGCCAGCAGCGCGCGTGCTTCGTCGTCGAGCGCGGCGTCGTCCAGCAGGTCGGGCCGGCGGTCGAGCGTGCGGCGAAGGGCCTCGCGCTTGCGCCACCGCCGGATCGCTTCATGGTGGCCGCTCAGCAGCACGTCCGGGACCGCGAGCCCGTGGAATTCGACGGGGCGGGTGTACTGCGGGAAATCGAGCAGGCCCGCGGCAAACGAGTCCCCCGCGACCGACGCGTCGTCCCCGACGACGCCGGGACGGAGGCGCACCACGGCCTCGATGATCACCATCGCCGCGAGCTCCCCGCCGGTCAACACGTAGTCGCCGATGCTGACTTCTTCGGCGCCCACGAGCGGCGCCACGCGGTCGTCCACGCCCTCGTAGCGGCCGCAGAGGAGCACGAGGCGCCCGGCCGACGCGTACGCGCGCGCGCGGGCCTGCGTGAACACCGCGCCCTGGGGGCTCGGCAGGAGCACCACGGGCTGCGTCACGGGATGGGCCGCGCGAACGGCCTCCATCGCGCGGACGAACGGCTCGACCTTCATGACCATGCCGGCGCCCCCGCCGTAGGGCGCGTCGTCGACGCTGCGGTGCCGGTCGGTGGCGTACGCCCGCAGGTCCCAGACCGCGAGATCGATCACGCCTCCCTCGCGCGCGCGACCGAGGACGCCGACGCCGAGCGGGCCCGGGAACAGCTCCGGGAAAATCGTCACGACGTCGATCCGCATCACATCCACTCCGGAGGGCGGGCGATGATCTCGCCCGCCGCCACATCGATGGCCTCGATCACGTCGCCGACGGCGGGCAGCAGCGTCTCGCCGCCCTCCGGCGTCCGCACGACGTAGACGTCGTTGCTACCCGTGCGCAGGACGTCGGTGACCTGCCCCAGCGGCGCGCCCTGCGGGGTCCGCACGCGAAGCCCCACGATCTGGAAGACGTAGAACTGGCCCGGCGGCAGCGCGCGGACCTCGGACGCCGGGATCCCCAGGGCGACGCCGCGCAGCCGGTCCGCGGCTTCCGGCGTGTCGATCCCGGCCAGCTTCATCACGACGAATCGCCCGGCCGCGTGCGCCGACTCCACGCGCACGGCGCGCCCTCCCTGCCCGTCCAGCAGGATCACCGCGTGAAGCGCGAGGAGGCGATCAGGGAAATCGGTCACCGGCACGACCCGCACCGCGCCCCGCACCCCGTGCCCCTTCGTGATCTCCGCGACGATCACGACATCCGGCGGCGCCGGCCGGAGCGGCTCCTCGTGGCGGCGGGGCCGGGGCACCTACCGCGTGGCGGGGGTAATGATCCCGCCGGACGGCGGCGGCACGACCGGCACGGCGGGCGACGACACCCCCTCCCGGATCTCGAGGACGATGCCGTCCTTGACGATGAGCTCGGTCCCGGCGATCTTCTCGAAGAGGTTGTCGCCGACGTTGATGTCCACCGTGCCGTCGATGGTCCCCTGCGTGAACTCCGAGTTGAGCTCGAGCTGCTGCGCCTCGCGCAGCCGCGCCTGCAGCTCCATCCGCGCCGAGTCCTGGCGCGCGCGTTCGAGCTCCAGTTGCTGCCGGATCACCCTCGACTGCGGGTTCACCTGCCGTTCTAGGTCGAACCGGCGCGATTGCACGTCGATCTGCTGCACGATCGCGTCCACCCGCTTGATCGCGTCCTCGAGGTCCGCGATGTACAGCCGCTTGAAGCTCTCCGTCACGATCGTTTTGATGATCACTGGCCGCTGCACCGTGATCGACGCCATGCCCACTCCTCCTCCGTGGTGGCCCCGCCCTCGCGCCCGCCCGTCGGGCCGGCCTAGGGGCGGAGCACCTCGACGTTGACGCGCTTCCCGCTGCGCGTCGCCGCTGCCCGCGCGAGCGTCCGGATCGCCTTGATCACGCGGCCGCCGCGCCCGATGATCTTGCCGACGTCCTCGGACGCGACCTGCACCTCGATCACGGTCTCCTGCGGAGCCTCGACGAGGCGCACCGCCACGGCATCCGGGCGCTCGACCAGCGAGCGCGCCAGCAGCTCGACGAGCGCCTTCACCGGGTCGCCTTGGCCCGGGACTCCTGCCATTGGCGGAGCACACCGGTCCGTTCCAAGATGACGCGCGCGGCATCGGACGGGCGCGCGCCCTTGCGCAGCCACGCGATCGCCTTCTCCGCGTTGACCGCCATCGTGGACGGCTCCGTCCGCGGGTTATAAAATCCCACCGTCTCGATGTACCGGCCGCTGCGCGGGCTGCGCGAGTCCGCAACCACCAGACGGTAGAACGGCTGCCCCTTGGCGCCGCGCCGCATCAACCTGATCTTGACGCTCATTCGCTACCCCCTTGTTGGACGATCTGCCGGCGTCGGGCCGGCTCCGTTGCCGGGCTACGGTTGAAATGGAAGCGGGAGCTTCCCCTTGCGCCGTCCCATGCCTTCGATCTGCCTGAGCATCTTGCGCGCCTCGGCGAACTGGCGCAGCAGCCGGTTCACCTCCTGCACCGAGGTCCCACTCCCGCGGGCGATTCGCCGGCGGCGGCTCCCGTCGATCGTATCCGGGTGCCGCCGCTCGCCCGGCGTCATGGAACCGATCATCGCCTCGATCCGTTTGAGCTCACCCTCGTCGACCTGGGCGCCCTTGAGCCGCGCGCCCAGGCCCGGAATCATGGCCAGCACCTGATCCAGCGGCCCCATGGCGCGGACTTGACGAATCTGCTGCGTGAAGTCTTCCAAGGTAAATTCGGCCCGCCGGAGCTTCCGCTCGAGCTCCTTGGCCTGCGCGGCCGTGACCTGTTCCTGCGCACGCTCGATGAGGGTGAGCACGTCGCCCATGCCCAGGATCCGCGAGGCGACGCGATCGGGATGAAACGGCTCGAGGGCGTCCAGGCGCTCGCCGGTGCCGATGAAAAAGATCGGCCGCTCGAGCGTCGCCGCGACGGACAGCGCGGCGCCGCCGCGCGCATCGCCGTCGAGCTTGGTCAGGATGATGCCGTCCAGCGGGACGGCGGCGTGGAAGCCCTGCGCCATGCGGACGGCGTCCTGCCCCATCATGGCGTCGAGCACGAGCAGGGTGTAGTGGGGCGCGGCCGCCGCCCGCACGCGGCTCAACTCCGCGACCAACTCCTCGTCGATGTGCAGCCGGCCGGCGCTGTCCACGATCAGGATGTCGGCGGCGAGTTCCCGGCAACGGGTCACGGCGCGCGCGGCGACGGCAACCGCGTCCTCGCCGCCGGCGGGCGCCACGACCGTCGCCCCGGCCTGCTGCCCCACGATCTGCAGCTGTTGCACGGCGGCCGGGCGGGAGAGGTCGGCGGCGGCCAGCACGGGTGTCCGCCCGCGCTTCCTGAGGTGGGCCGCCAGCTTCCCCGCGGTCGTCGTCTTGCCGGTGCCGTGCAGCCCCACGAGCAAAATGACGGTCGGCGGTTGCGGCGCGGGGGCGATCGCGTGGTTCGCGGTCCCGAGGAGGCGCGTCAGCTCGCCGAACACGATCTGCACGACCTGCTGGCCCGGGGTGAGGCTCTTCCATACCTCTTGCCCGACGGCCGCCTCCCGCACCCGCGCGACGAAGGCGCGGACCACGGCGACGCTCACGTCCGCTTCGAGCAGCGCGAGCCGAATCTCCCGGAGCGCCGCGTCGACGTCATCCGCCGACAACGAGCCGCGGCCCCGCAGCCGGGTGAGGATGCTTCCAAGCCGGGACTGTAGCTGCTCAAACATGGCGTGCCTCGTAGACGCGAAAGCCGCCGCCGCGCTCCACCTCGACGACGCGCGAAAAGATGTCCCGCATGAGCCTGCCGAGCGTCTGCGCGCCCTGGCTCGTCCGCGCGACCAGGTACAACCGTCCGCCGGGCCGCAGGCGCTGGCGCGCCTCGCGGAGCAAGCGGAGCACCGTGGCGCGGCCGGCGCGGATCGGCGGGTTCATCGCCACGAGATCGAACATCCGCCCGCCGACCGCCGCGCACCCGTCGCCGCACACCGCGTCCGCGTTCGGCGTCTCATTTAAATGGATGTTCTCGGTCGCCAGCGCCACCGCACGCGGGTTCACGTCCACGAGCGTCACATGGGCCGCGGGGGCGCGGTGCGCCAGGACGATCCCGACGACCCCGTACCCGCAGCCGAGGTCCAGCACGTCTCGCGCGCCCGTCGGATCGACGGCGCGGAGCAGGAGCCGCGTCCCGCGGTCCACGGCGCCGCGCGAAAAGACCCCCGCCGCCGTGCGAAACCCGAACTCGCGATCCCCGTCCACCCAGCGGATGAGCCGCGGGCGCACCTGCGCCGGCGGCAGCGGTGAAAAATAGTGCGGCGCCGGCCGGTTCATAGGCCCGCCTTGAGCGCCCCGAGCGCCTTGCGCAGCGGTTCGATCTCCGCGTGGCGCTCGGCCAGGCGCGCCGCTTCCGCCTCGAGCCGTGCCAGCCGCGCCCGCATCCGCGCGGCCCGCGCCCGCCCCGCCGCCACCGCGAGATGCCGCTCGAGCCGCTCCATCTCCGCGATCGCGCGGCGGAGCGTATCGAAGACGGCCTGCCGCGTGACGCGGTGGCGCTCGGCGATCTCGCCGAGCGAGAGATCATCGTGATAGTACATTCGCACGAGCCTCCGCTGCCGCTCGCTCAACAGGCCGGCGTACGTGTCGAAGAGCCCGATGACGACGGTGCGCTCCTCGAGCGACCGCGCGCGGCCGTTGGTGACAGCAGATGGACCGGATTGTAAAGGCATATTGCTTGACACATTGTAGCATAAGAACCCGCCGGCCGGAAGGGCGCGCCTAGTCCCGCGCGCGCGGAGCGGGGGACGGGCCGGCGTCGCCCGCCAGCAGGCCGTCGATGAAGGCCGCGGGATCGAACGGCTGCAGGTCCTCGATCCGCTCCCCCAGGCCGACCAATTTGACGGGCAGGCCGAGTTCCTGGGTGATCGCGACCACCACGCCGCCTCGCGCGGTCCCGTCCAGCTTGGTGAGCACCACGCCGGTCACGGGCAGCGCGGCTTGGAACTCGCGCGCCTGCGCAATCCCATTTTGGCCCGTCGTCGCGTCCAGGACGAGCAGCGCTTCCACCGGCGAGCCCGGCAGTTCGCGCCGCACGACGCGGTCGATCTTCTTGAGCTCTTCCATCAGATTGGTCTTCGTGTGGAGCCGCCCGGCGGTATCCACGATCAAGACGTCCGCGTGGCGGGCGCGCGCGGCCTGCGCCGCGTCGTACGCGACCGCGGCGGGATCCGCGCCCTCGCGGTGGCGGATCAGATCCGCGCCGGCCCGCGTCGCCCACACCTGGAGCTGATCGGCGGCGGCCGCCCGAAACGTGTCGCCCGCCGCTAGCAGCACCTTGCGGCCCTCGCCCCGCAGGCGGTGCGCCAGCTTCCCGACGGTCGTGGTCTTGCCCGAGCCGTTCACCCCGAGCAACATGACCACCGCGGGTGGCGGCGCCAGGGCGAGCGGCGCCCCGCTCCCGAGCGACGCCATCAGGATCTCGCGCAGCGCCTGGCGCGCGGCATCGGGCGCCCGTGCGCCCATCCGGGCCTGATCCTTGAGGCGCGCCAGGACCGCGTCGGTGGTCTGGACCCCCAGGTCCGCCTGCAGCAACGTCTCCTCGACGTCGTCGTAGAACGCGGGATCGAGCTCCCGGCCCATGAGTCCGTCGAGACGCGCGGAGAGGGCCTCTCGCGTGCGCGAGAGGCCCTGACGAAACCGGCCGAACCATCCTCCGACGTTAGCCAACGGGCTGCCCGACGGCGAGGCGGTCACGGTCCTGCAGCCGCATGGACACCATGTGCGAGATGCCCGGCTCCTCCATCGTGACGCCGAACATGACGTCGCAGACCTCCATCGTGGCCTTGTTGTGCGTGATGATGATGATCTGGGAACGCTCGGCGATCTCGCACAGCACCTGCGCCACCTTGCGGGTGTTGGCCTCGTCGAGCGCCGCCTCCACCTCGTCGAAGACGCAGAAGGGGCTCGGGCGAACGCGGAGCATCGCAAAGATGAGCGCCAGCGCGACCATGACCCGCTCGCCGCCCGACAGCGCGCTCAGGCTGCGGAGCGCCTTGCCGGGCGGCTGCACCGCGAGATCCACGCCGGGCTCGTCGCTGCCGTCGATCTGCACGAGCTCCAAGCCGGCCCGCCCGCCGCCGAAGAGCCGGACAAACAACTCGGAAAACTGACCGCTGACCGCGCGAAACGTCTCGTCGAACTGCGATCGGATCACGCCTTCCAGCTCGCTGATCGCGGTCCGCAGCGCGACGAGGGTCCCCTGGACATCGCCCAGGTGCGCGCGCAGCGCGGCCGCGCGTGCCGCCGCTTGACGGTACTCCTCGATGGCGATCAGGTTGACGGGACCGAGCGCGGCGATGAGGCCCCGGAGCGCCTCGACCCGGCCGAGGGCTTCGTCCCGGTCGAGGGTATCCGCCACCGCCTCGGCGGCGCGGTCGTAGGGCTGCCCGAATTCCTCCTCGATTCGCCGGCGCGCGCTTCCGATCTCGGCCTCGACCTGGGCCTGGCGCAGCTCCACCCGGTGCGCATCCTCGGCGAGGGCGTCACCCCGGCTCGCAACGTCGCGCCGCTCCTCATCGAGCGCGGCCCGCCGCCGGGCCACCGCGGTGCGCTCGTCATCGAGGCCCCGCATGCGGTCCTCCAGTTCGGCGGCGTCGCGCGCAAGGACCTGGCAACGCGCCCGCGCGGCCGCTTCCTCCGTGTCGAGGCGCGCGGTTTCGCCGTCCAGCTGCGCGGCTTCCTCGGCGAGCGCGTCGCGGCGCGATGCCGTCCGCGCGGCCGCGCGCGCCACCTCCTCCGTCCGGATCCGAAGGGCCTCGCGGCGGCCCCCGATCTCCGTCAACGTCATGCGCAGCCGCGTCGCCTGTTCCCGGGCGGCGCGCGCCGCCGCCGCGCTATCCCGGAGCCACGCCTCGAGGCTTGTCGTCTCCTCCTCCAGCGCGGCGAGCCGCGCCTGGAGCGCCTCCGCCTGCGCGCGCAGCCCGTCCCGCAGCGTCTCCTGCGCTTCGGCCTCCTGCCGCGCGGCATCGCACTGCCGCGCCGTCTCCGCGGTCTCCTCCGCGATCCGCGCGATCTCGGCGTCCAGGAGGGTCAACTGCCGCTCCGCCTCGGCGCGGCGGTCCGCCGCCCCGGCAATCGCGGCGTCCGCGGCCCCGACAGCGGCTTCGAGATCGCGGACGCGCGCGGCCGCAAGATCGACCTGTCTCCCCTGCTCCGCCACCGCCGTGTCGAGACGCGTCAACACCGCGCGGGCCTCGTGGATCTCCTCCGCGCGACCCACGACCGTGCCGCGCTGCGCGTCCGCCCGGCCGACGGTCACCATGCCCTCGCAGGACAGTTCCTCCCCGGCGAGCGTCGCGATCGGTCCGGGGTGTCCGGCGGTGCGAGCGCGGATCGCCGCGTCCAGATCGTCGACCACGAGCACGTCCGCCAGCAGCCCGCGGACGGCCTCTGCATACGGACCGGAGACGCGCACGAGATCGAGCGCTCGTCCGCGCACGCCCGGGCTCGTCGCCACCGCCGGGCTGAGCGGCCACGGGGTCCTGGGCTGCGCCAGCGCGAGCGGCCAAAAAGTCACGGCGCCGGCGTCCTCGGCGTTCCTCGCGGCCTGGAGCGCCCGCACGTCGTCGACGCACGCCACGACCAGCGCGGACAGCGCACGGCCGAGCGCGGCCTCGATCGCCGCGCGGACCTCGCGCGGCACGCTGAGCGCTTCGACGACCGTGCCGTGGATCGCGGCAAACTCCTCGGGGTCGCGCTGGCGCGCCAGCAGCAGGTCGCGCGCTCCGGCGTCGTACCCTCGATAGTGCGCCTCCGCCTCCTCCAGGTAGCGCAGCCGCGACCGCACCGTCTCCCGTTCCACCTCGGCGCGGTGCATCCAGAGCCGCAGGTCCTCCCGCGCCGCCGACTCGCGGGCGTGGTCCCGCCGGCGTGCCTGTAGCCGTTCTCGGGCTGCCGCCAGCTCCTGGGTGGCGCGGTCCAGCGCCGCGGTGAGCTCGCGACGGCGTTCCGCGCAGGTGGCGCGCCGGCCGTCGAGATGCGCGAGGTGGTCCGCGAGCGATGCGAGGCGGTCGCGGTACCCGGCCGCTTTGGCCTCGACGGCGGCAAGCGCGTTGCGCGCCTGCCCGAGCGCGTCCGCCACGGCGCGCGCCTCGGCGCGGCCGGCGTCCAGGTGCGCGTCGGCCTCGGCGGTCTCGCGCTCGACCCGCGCGACCTGCTCCTCCGCGGCCGTCACGGCCGCCGCCGTGCGGTCCCGCTCCTCCGCCAGACGCGCCCCGGCATCGTCGAGCAACGCCTGTTCCCGCGCCAGCTCCGCTCCCTCGTCCCGGATCCGCTCCGTCTCGCGCGCGATCCGGTCGCGCTGCAGCTGAATCCCGCGACGCCGCTCGTCGAACAGCCGCAGGCCGGCCTCCTCGGCAGTGCGGCGTTCGGTGAGGTGCACCAGCGCGCGTTGCGCCTCGTCCCACTCGCGCCCGGCGGCCGCGGCGCGCCGGTCGAGCTCCGCCTGCTCCGCGTCGAGCGCCCGGAGCGCGACCGCGACCTCCCGGCGGCGCGTCGCGAGCTGTTCGAGCTGGTCCCGCACCCGGTGTTGCGCGCGCGCGAGGCGCCGGACATCCTCCACCTGCAGCGCGAGTTCCGTGGCCCGCAGCTCGTGGGTGTAGGCTTGATAGCGCTCTGCGGACTCCGCCTGGGCCGCCAGCTGCGCGACATGCGCGTCTTGCTCCCCCAGGATATCCGCGACGCGGACGAGGAGATGGTCCGCGGCCGCCATGCGCCGCTCCGCGTCCCGCCGGCGGCGCTTGTACTTGGCCACCCCCGCCGCCTCCTCGAGGATCATCCGGCGCTCCTCCGGGGTGGCGTCCAGCGTCCGGTCGACCTCGCCCTGGGTGATCAGCGCATAGGAGTGCCCGCCGAGCCCGGTCCCGAGAAACATCGACTGGATGTCTCGCAGCCGGCAGGGCAGGCCGTTGACCAGATACTGGCTGTCCGCGGCGCGCAGCGCGCGCCGGGTCACCGTGACCTCGGCGAACGCCAGCGGCGTCCGCGGCGCGTCGTCCGCGTCCGAAGGCAGCGTCAACACCCCATCCGTATTGTCCAGCGTCAGCGTGACCTCGGCCATGCCGAGCTGCCGCCGGCGGTCGCTGCCCGCGAAGATCACGTCCTCGTTCCGGACGCCGCGCAGGGATCGAAGGCTTCCCTCCCCGAGCGCCCACCGGATCGCGTCGAAGATGTTGCTCTTGCCGCTGCCGTTCGGCCCCACGATCGCCGTAATCCGCGGTGCGAGCTCCAGCGCGGTGCGATCCGCGAACGTCTTGAACCCGACGAGCTCCAACCGCCTGAGACGCACTCCGATCCTCCCTGGACGTCAGGCTCGACCGCTCGCTGCCGGCGCCGCGCCGGCCGCGACGGCGGCCTCGTACAGCGTCACCAGCCGGTCGGTGATCAGCGCCTGCGCGTACGCGGCCGCGGCCGCCCGCCCCCGGCGCCCCATCTCCGCCCGGCGCTCGGGGTCGCGCAGCAACGCGCGGATCGCCTCCGCGAACCGCGCCGGGTCGGCGGGCACCAGTTCCCCGGTCTCGCCGTCGCGCACGACGTCGGCCGCGGCACCGGCGCGCACGGCCACGACGGCGAGCCCCGCGGCCATCGCCTCGACCACGGCGAGGCCGAGCGTCTCGGTCTGGGACGGGAAGACAAACAGATCCGCGCTGCGGAGGATCTCCACGACCCGCGCGTGCGCCATCCCGCCGGCAAAGACCACGCGGCCCGACAGCCCGAGGCGGCGCGCATGCTCGGCGAGGACCGCGCGCTCCGGGCCGTCGCCGACGAGCACGAGTCGCGTGTCCGGCGGCACCGCCGCGTACGCCTCCAGTAAGAGCGGCACGCCCTTCTCTTTGGCCAGGCGGCCGACGCACACCAGCAGCGGCGCCTCCGCGGGCACCCCAAGCGCCGCGCGGACGCCCGTGGGCGGCGCCCCGGCAAAGGCCTCGGGCTCGATCCCCACGCTCGGGATCACCTCGACCGGCGCCCGCACGCCGTACTCGCGGAGCCGCGCCGCGAGCGACGGCACGGACGCGAGGACCCGGTCGCACCGGTTGCAGTACGCGGTCGTATAGGCGAGCACGAGCGGCCGGGTGAGATCGCCGATGAGCGGAGCGTAGTGCGCGTACTCGGCGTACATCGTATGGTAGGTAAACACCACGGGACGGTGCAGCATGCGCGCGACCCACAGCCCGACCCCGCCCAGGAGGAACGGCGAGTGGCTGTGCACGACGTCGAGCCCCAGCGCTCGAATGCCGCGCAGCTGCGAGGCGGAGTACGGCACCGCGAGCGGGAAATCCGGGTGACCCGGCGGCGCGACCGACGGCACGCGGTGCACGTCCGGGTCATGATCGACGTAGCCTGGATACGCCGGCGCGATCACCGATACGCGGTGTCCGCGGCGCCGGAGATGGGCTCCCGCAGCCTCGACGGCGCGCACGACGCCGCTGCGCCGTGGAAGATAGCTATCGGTGAAGAACCCGATGTGCACCCAGTTACTCGTCCCCTCGATCGGCCTGGCGGTCCAGAAACGCGAGCAGCGTCGACAGACGAAACCGGCGCTGTCCGCCGTGGGTTCGAAGGCAGACCAGCTTCCCCTGGTCCGTGTAGCGGCGTACGGTCGCCTTCGATAAGTTTAGCACCGCGGCCGCCTCGTACAGGCTGAGCTCCGGGTCCAGGAGCCGCCGGATAATTTCCTCGCGCGACTCCGTGATCGGACGGCGTCCCCCGCGGCGCCGGGGATCGGGCGAGCGCGGCGCTGCCGTGCCCGCGTGCGGAGCGGCGGCCCCATGGAGGGACACCGCCGACGGGGCTACGCGTGACGCCACTGGGTGCATCGAGAGCGAACCCGGATCTGGTGACGGTACCGCGCGCATCGTCCCGTTTCGTGGAAGCTCGCGAAGAACGCCGGGGCCCTGCCGGTACCTCGGGGCGGTGTCGGGCGGCCCTTCGAGCAGCGACACATGAAGGGACACGTGCATCTGCTGGGCGAGGTAGCGGTACCAATCCTGTAGTCGCTGCGGCATCGTCTGCTCCGATGAGTGCTGCGTAGGTTTTCTGATGTTAAGTTTGGGCGTATTTCGAGGTTCACGCGAAAAATCCTGCAGGGATCTTGTGCTCGGATTACGCCCGCGTCCGCAAGCCGGCGTCTCCGGCGGCGACACCTCGGCCGCGCGGCGTAGCTCTCGGCGCGGTGCGCGCCGGCACCGCCGTCACGCGCCGGACGAATCTGCCGCGCGAGCGCCCTGCGGCGGCCCGACCACCCGCGCGTCGCGCAGCCGGTCGATCTCCCCGGGCGCGTACCCGGCCTCGGCGAGCACCTCGTCCGTGTGCTCACCCAGGAGCGGCGGCACGCGCCGGATGCGGCCCGGCGTGTCCGTCAGCTTGATCGGGAGCCCGAGCATCTTCACGGTCCCGTGCACGGGGTGCGGCATTTCGACGAGCATCTGCTGGTGGCGCACCTGCGGATCGCTAAAGACCTCGTCCAAGCGATAGATCGGCCCGGAAGCCACGCCCCGTTCGTTAAGATACGCCACCCATTCCGATGCCGTGCGCGCCTGGAAGGCGTCGGCGAGGATCTGGTTCAACTCGGCGCGGTGCGCCACCCGATCGTTGACTGTGGCGAAGCGCGGATCGGCCGCCAACTCGGGCCGGCCGATGGCGGCGCACAGTCGTTTCCAGATCTCCTCGTTGCCCGCGCACACGTTGAACGGCCCGTCCTTCGCCCGGTACACGCCGAACGGCGACGCCAGCGGGTGATCGTTGCCGGCGACGCCGGGGGCGCGGCCTGTCTCGAAGTACATCCCCGCGCTCCACGTCAACAACGCCACCATCGCGTCCACGATGGCCACGTAGACTTCCTGCCCGCGCCCCGTGCGCTCCCGGGCCAGCAGCGCGTAGAGCACCCCGCGGCAGGCCGCCGTGGCGCACGTCAGGTCGGCCAGCGCGATGCCCGCCCGCGTTGGTCCGGTCGGCTCCTGGCCGGTGATGCTCATGAACCCCGACATCCCCTGCGCGACCTGGTCGAACCCCGGACGGGCACGATAGGGTCCGCTCTGGCCGAAGCCGGAGATTCCGCAGTAGATGAGGCGCGGATTGGCCTCGCGCAGCGCCCGCGCGCCGAGCCCGAGCCGATCCATGACGCCCGGGCGAAAGTTCTCGATCACGACATCCCCGCCGCGCGCCAGCCGGCGCACGATCTCGCGGCCGTCTTCGGTCGTGAGGTTCACCGTAATGCTGCGCTTGTTTCGGTTTGCCGCGGCGAAGAAGTAACTGTTGCCGACCAGATCGCGGCGCAGCGTCTGATAGCGTGAGTGATCGCCGTCGAGCGGCTCGACCTTGATCACGTCGGCGCCGAAGTCCCCGAGCTCCATCGTGCAGTACGGGCCGGCGAGGAACCGCGTAAGATCGATGACTCTGATGCCCTCGAGTGGAAGCATGGGTGTCCGCCCTCCTCAACCGCGACGGGAACCGGATGGCGCTCGCTCCTGCGCATTTCTGCAAGCCGGCGCGCTCGTCCCTGCCTTGGGTCGAACGGCGCGCCCGCGCACCCCGGAGCGTTGCCGGGCGCGCCGCGGAGCGCGTAGGAAGGGCCGGCACGGGCCTGGAACCGTACCTTCCCAATGAGATCAACGGGAGAGCTCGGCCGCATCCCTGCGAACCGCAAGGCGCAGGCGCTGGCGTCGCTCCAGCCGGACGGACCGTTGTCCTTCGCCGTCGGAAAGGGCTGGCGGGCGCTGCAGCGTGGCGAGTGGACGGAGGCGCGCCGGCAGTTCGAGCGGTCGCTGGCGGTCGAGGAAACAGCCGAGGCGTGGGAGGGTCTCGCCTGGGCGGCATGGTGGCTGAGCGACGCGACGCTCCTGTTCGACGCACGCGAGCAGGCGTACCGGTCGTACCGCGCGCGCGGAAACGATCGCGGCGCCGCCCGGTGCGCCATGTGGCTGGCGATCGATTCCGTGGAGTTTCGCAACGATGGGGCCGTCGCAAACGGCTGGATGCAGCGCGCGCGCCGCCTGCTCAAACGGCACGCGCAGTCCGTCGAGGCCGCGTGGCTCGCGGCGTGCGAAGCGCACCACGCGCTCATGGCGGACAAGAACCCCGTGACGGCGCAGCGGCTCGCCACGGAGGCGGCGAGCATCGGCGAGGCCCTCCGCATCATCGACGTGGAGATGTTGGGGCGGGCGCTCGAGGGGCTGGCGCTCGTGAGCCAGGGGCAGGTGCGGGACGGCATGCGCCTCCTGGACGAGGCCACGGCGGCCGTCGTCGCGGGCGAGGTGGCAGATCGCCAGGCCATCGGCCTGGCGTGTTGCTACCTCATCTTCGCGTGCGAGCGCGTGCGCGACTACGCGCGGGCCGCGCAGTGGTGCGACCGGGTCAAGCAGTTCTGCCGGCGCTGGCGGTTCACGATGCTGTTCGCCGTGTGCCGCACGCAGTACGCCGGCGTCTTGATGTGGCGAGGACAGTGGGCGGAGGCTGAAGCGGAGCTCCAGGCCGCCGCGCGGGAGTTGACCGCAATTCGGCCGGCGCTCGCGTCGGCGGCGACCGCCCGGCTGGCGGACCTGCGCCGCCGTCAAGGGCGGTGGGACGAGGCGGCGGCGCTGTTCGAGCGGGTCGAGACCTCGACAGTCGCCTTGCTCGGCCGCGCGGAGATGGCGCTCGATCGAGGAGATCCCCGCGCCGCCGTCGAGTTCGCGGAACGCTATCTGCGCCGCTATGCGCAGGAAGCGCGCGCGGAGCGCGTCTCCGGCCTGGAGGTCCTCACGCGCGCGTGCGCGGCGCTCGGGGATCTTGTGCGGGCGCGGGACGCGCTCCGGCAGCTTGAGGACACGGTACAAGCCGTTGCCGCCGAGCCTCTCCAGGCCTTCGTCCGCTTTGCGACAGGCGCCGTGGCGGCGTGCAGCGGCGACCACGCGGAAGCGCGCGCGGCGTTTGAAGATGCGGCCGACCTCTTCGCCCGCTTCGAAGCCCCGTTCGAAGAGGGGCGTGCACGCCTCGAGCTCGGCCGCGCCCTCGCCGCGACACGGCGCCGGGATGCGGCGGCGGCAGAACTGCGAACGGCGGCGGGCCTCCTCCGAGCGCTCGGCGCGGCGCGCGAGGCGGACCGCGCAGACGCGCTGCTGCGACAGGTCAGCTCCCCGGGGACGCAGGCGGCGGATCCGGTGGCCCGCCTGACGGGCAAGGAACTGGAGATCCTCAAAATGACAGCCCAGGGGCTGACCGACAAGGAGATCGCGGCCCGGCTTCACCGCAGCGAGCACACGATCCACCGGCACGTCGCCAACATCCTGTTGCGGCTGGACCTCCCGTCACGGACGGCGGCCGTGGCGTACGCGCTCCGCGAGGGCCTGCTGTAGGCCCCTGACACCCCTGGGTGCTCCTGCCGCGCCGCATGGCCGGTTTCGGCCATGCGGACTTTTGTCCTCGTCTGGCACGAAGATGCGAAGCGCTGCCGCCCCATGCGGTCGTACACTGATGCCGCAGGCTCCCGGATGCCGCAGGCTCCCGGCACGCGGTGTCGGTCGCCGGGGCCGAGCAATGATGTGGAGGGGCGCCGATGAAGAAGGTAATCTGTCCACCGTGCGGCACCGAGATCCGCGGAGAAACCGACGATGAGTTGGTCCGTAAGGTGCAGGAGCACGCGAAGCGTGAGCACGGCCGCGATCTCACGCGCGAGCACATCCTGGCTGTGGCCGAGGCGGCCTAGGCCGCGGCCATGACCGAGGGGCTCGTTCAAGACCTGAGATCGCGCGTCGCCGGCGAGGTCATCGCCCCCGGCGACGGCGGCTACGATGCCGCGCGAGCGGTGTGGAACGGCCTCATCGATCGCCGCCCCGCGATTGTCGTGCGCTGCCGGGGCGTCGCCGACGTCCTCGGCGCGGTAGAGTTCGGCAGAACCCGCCGGCTCCTCGCCGCCGTACGGGGCGGAGGGCACAACGTCGCGGGATTCGGCACCTGCGATGGCGGGATCGTGATCGACTTGTCCCCGATGAAGGGCATCCGGGTCGACCCGGTGGCGCGGACCGCCACGGCGCAACCCGGGCTCACGTGGGGGGAGTTTGACCGCGAGACGCAGGCCTTCGGCCTCGCGACGACCGGCGGATTGGTGACGACGACCGGCATCGCCGGGTTCACGCTCGGCGGGGGCATCGGGTGGCTGATGCGGAAACACGGCCTCACCGTGGACAACCTGGTCGCCGCCGACGTCGTCACGGCCGACGGCCGCCTGCTCACGACCAACGCGGCCAGCCATCCCGACCTGTTTTGGGCCCTGCGCGGCGGCGGCGGCAACTTCGGCGTGGTCACGTCGTTCGAGTACCGCCTCCACCCCGTGGGGCCCATGGTGCTCGGCGGGGCCGTGCTGCATCCGGCTGCGCGGGCGCACGAGCTGCTCCGATTCTACAACCGATGGGTTGCCACGCTGCCAGACGAGATGACGTCCATGGTGGCGTTTATCACGGCGCCACCCCTGCCGTTCATCCCGGAGCCGCTTCACGGCACGCCGATGGTCGCCGTGGCCGTGTGTTACGCCGGTGCGGTCGACGAGGGGGAGCGCATAGCGCAGCCGCTGCTCTCGTTTGGTCCACCCGCCGTTGCGCACGTCGGCCCGGTGCCGTACCCGGTGCTCCAGGGCATGTTCGACGCCAGCGCGCCGCACGGGATCCACGCATACTGGAAGACCCACTACCTCGCGACCCTCGGGGACCCGGCGATCGACGCATTGGTGTCGCAGACCGAACAGATGCGTGAGTTGTCGCCGTTCACGACGCTGCACCTTCACCACTTGGAGGGAGCTGTCAGCCGCGTCGATTCGAGCGCAACGGCTTTTCCGCACCGGCACCCGCGATATGCGATGAACATCGTGGGCCTCTGGACCGCTCGGGAACGGCCGGATTCACATATCGCCTGGGTGCGCGAGACGTACGACGCCATACGACCATTTTCGACCGGGGCGCCGTACCTCAACTTCCTCGGCGACGAGGGCGCGGACCGGGTCCGCGCGGCCTACGGCCCGGCGGCGTACGAGCGGCTGGTCGACGTCAAGAACACGTACGATCCGGGAAACTTCTTTCGGGTGAATCAAAACATCCGGCCGAGCGTCCTCACCGCGGGGTAATCGCGAAAGGGCGGAAGCCCGTCAGAGGAGCGCAGGCAACCGGCCGGCCCATGTCGTCGAACATCGAAGACACGGCACTAGTGCCGATCCAACTTGATTGACAGGGTGCGATATGATGGGGGCGACTGGTCATGGCAGCATTCATCGTCGCAGCGGAGGCACCCATGCATCCTCTCACCCTTCGGCGCATACGACCCAACGAAC